>ENA-OUPQ01000003-OUPQ01000003.1-human-gut-metagenome-genome-assembly--contig:-NODE-3-length-207018-cov-18.1775_pt1 | contig 207018 bp, 197 predicted proteins | sample MGYA00237946_ERZ548807 | MGnify/ENA primary metagenome ERZ548807 (study PRJEB26490, sample SAMN05194714) | human gut metagenome | biome: terrestrial biome; feature: human-associated habitat; material...
CGCCGTCTCTGCCATCCGCACCTTTTAATGCGGTAAGGTCGTAGAGGTTCAGCCATATTTCATCGCCGACATATCGCCATTGCAGGGTGTTTTCATTTACACGGAATTCCGGAGTTTTTCCGTTTGCACCGTCCGTTCCGTTCTGTCCGGCGGGGCCCTCTATATCGGCTATCGCAACAAGGTTCTGCCACTCGTCACCCTCATAACGCCACTGTATGTAGGATTCGGCTCGCTGCACCTCTATGTTTTTGGCGTTAATGCCGTCCTTGCCGTCGGCTCCGTCAATTCCGTCCTTGCCGTTTTTTCCATTGGCTCCGTCTTTTCCGTCAACGCCGTCTTTACCATCAACGCCGTCTTTTCCGTCAATACCATTCTTTCCGTCATTTCCGTTTTTGCCGTCAATGCCGTTAATGCCATCTTTTCCGTTTGTACCGTTTATTCCGTTCTTACCGTCGGTGCCATTCTCGCCGTCTGCCCCGTCCTTGCCGTTTTCTCCGGCAGTACCCGTAAGCTCGGTAAGCGCCACAAGGTCGCGCCAATCAGTTTCACTGCTGTATTTCCACTGGATAGCAGTGCCGTTGTTCCGCACCTCAGGCAGTGCGGCAGCGTTGGTCTTTGCCGCTTTGCTCCATCCTATGGCAAGCACGCTGCAAAGCACCAATAGAGCGGCGCAAAGCGCCAAAAGTGTGCCTGTGAATAGTTTTTTCCCTGCTTTCATCTTCCTTCCTCCGTTTCGCCGTCCGTAGACAGCTTAAAATCATATTTCATTTCAAGCATGGTAAACAGCTTATGCATAACCGTAACGGCAAGCTCCCGAATATCAATCGAGCCGATAAAAGCAAGCACCCTTGCCTGCTCCTCCTCCGGCACAAGATACACACGCATTGCCGCCGTTAAAAACCTGCTGAGCTTGCGCTCCAACGGGAAATGAATATCACATTTGCGAGCCATATAGTTACGCATAAGTCCTGCCGTGCCTATTTCCATTTCATAAAAATCGCTGTCGCTGTAATCGGGGAAATTTTCGCCGAATATCTGCTTTAATTCCGCCGTAGTGTTCAAATAAATGTATTCCGCCGTGTCGGGTACCGAATAAGCTTCAATATATATTTCTCTCAGGTTTTCATTCAGCTCCGTGAGAGTAAGCTGGAGAGAGGTTTCCACCGCATAAGCAAAAACGGGCGACAAATTTTGATCCGCAATGCTCCTTGCCACGCTGAACTGACCGCTGAACATTGTTTCGACTAAATCAAGCAAAATTTTATCCTTAGTCGGGAACAAATTCAGATAGCTTCCCCTTGCGACGCCTGCTTCGTCAACGATTTGGCTTACCGAGGTATTCTTATACCCCTGCTCCAAAAAAAGACGGACGCAGGCGGTCAGGATTTTTCTCTTTGTCTCACTGCTGTTTCTTCTCAATTATAGCACCTCTTAATAATTATATTGGTATATATACCAACAATATCATATAAGAAGTAAAAAATCAAGCAATTTTTTGAGATTTTTCGGCACGCAGAACGACATAATTTTATCAAGGCAAGCTGTCGCCGACCTGCCTTTAAGCAAAACACGTTCAAACAAAAAGTTGCGTAAAGGCGTGCTTTATGATAGACTAAAATATAGGATATTTCATTTTATTTTGTTCTATATTGAATTTTCGAGCAAAAAGCGTTATGAGGAAAGCGAGGCGTTACCCCGTGAAGCGAAGCAGGAAGCAAATACTTTGTGCGATATTCGTTTTTGCGATTATTGCGGCGGCTTACGGCTGCCGTACACTTACACTGCTCGATATCGGCGGCAAAGAATACAATTTCATCCGTGCAGGGCTTTATTTGCTGTTGTTTTCCGCATGGGGCTTTTCTCTTGACAGGCGCATAATTCAAAAGCAGGTGCTTCATTATCTGCGTATGATTTCTGCGCTTATTATTATTTGGCTTTCCTTACGCACCGTGAAATATGAGCTTGTCAGCGATCCCACCGCATCAAGATATTTATGGTATCTTTATTATCTTCCCATGCTTTTTATTCCGCTGTTCGGAGTGTTTATCGCCATGACGTTGGGAAAATCCGAAAACTACCGTCTTACCGAAAAAACGGGTATGCTTGCGATTATCCCGTCGGTGCTTTTCTTGTTTGTCATTACAAACGACCTGCACCAATTTGTGTTTGCCTTTAGCGGTGCTCCGAGTAATCCGAGCAACGGCTTTACGCACCAACCGATTTACTATGCCTGCCTTGTGTGGATAGTCGGCTGTATGACCTTTACATTAGCCTGCCTGTTCAAGAAAAGCCGTATTCCCTACGGCGACAAAAGGCGGCTGACTCCGTTTTTGCTCGGCTGTGCAATTGTTCTGTACGGTCTTTTATACCTATTAGGCTTTGGCTTTATACGCCGTTGGCTCGGAGATATGAACGTAACCTTTTGCCTTTTGTATGCGGCGATTTACGAAAGCTGTATTCAATGCAGAATGATACAGTCGAACGACAACTATGATGAGCTGTTCCGCATTTCGGGAATAGGCAGCTACATAGCCGACAGCGACGGCAATATCATTTTACGCTCTGACAGCGCAGAAAATATCGCAGAGTTTCCCATCCTCGAAAAGCCCGTTATATATCACGGAAATATGCGTGTCTCCTCCGCAAAAATAAGCGGCGGATACGTTGTTTGGCAAACGGACGTCGGCAGGCTTATGGCGTTGCAAAAAAGGCTTAACGTTACACGAAAGGAGCTTGAGGAAAACAAAAAGGCTCTCGAAGAGGCGTACCGTGTAAAAAAGGAACTGCACGAGCTTCGTGAGAAAAACCGAATATACGACACGCTTGAAATAAAGGCGAAAAAGCAGAGCGACTCCTTGAGTGCTATGCTTGAAAGCTGTAAAACCGCAGACGAGGCAGAGGCGACACGGCTTTTCAAAAAAATTACCGTTATCGGCTCATATATCAAGCGATTTGCAAACCTGAATTTCCTCGGTGCAGAGTATGAGTTGCTTCCGAAGCAGGAAATACGCCTCACGTTTGATGAAACCGTGCGAGCTTTGAGCTTCTATGGCGCACAGGCGGCGGCTATATATCAGATGACAAAGCCTATGAACTGCGACGCCGCAATTTTCTTCTATGAATTTTTGGAAAACGTCATTGAAAAAACTCTCGACGGCTTGCAGTCGATTGTAATTACCGTTTTTGACGGCGAAATGCGATTGTCGGTTGAATGTGATACCGATTTTTCCGAATTTATCTCCGAGCGTTGCTCTGTTATTTTTGAGGACGGCTCGTGGCTTATAACAGTACGTTGCGGAGGTGACGGTGATGCCTAAAATAAAGTTACTGCGCCGAAATGCAGTAAAAGAGGGCTTTGACAGGCTGCCGCTTGCCGTTTGCTTTTTCAATACAAAGGGTATTCCCGTTTTGTGCAATTTGCAGATGTACCGCCTGAGCCGATATTTGCTCGGAAGCGATTTGCAATATCTCGGCGAAATGGAAATGGCTTTGAATTCTCCGCCGACGGGCGTTACGCCGACAGAACGCACGGAAAGCACCTATATTTTCCCCGACAAAACGGTGTGGCAGTTTGAAAAAAGCGTTGTTACCGATGGCAAGGGAAGCTCATATATCCGTCTTATGGCGGCGGACGTTACGGAGCTTCACAATGCGTTGCTCATGCAGGAGCAGGAAAACAAGCAGCTGCGAAAAGATGCAATGGAGCTCGCCGAGTTGTCCGAAAATGCGCAGGCGGTTGCACGTGAAAAGGAACGTCTTTCGGCAAAATCAGCCTTGCACGACAGCCTTGCCGCTTGCCTTACCGTTACAAAGCAGTATGTCGGCGGAAATCTAAAAAACATATCCCGTGAGCAGATTATAAGCGAGTGGGAGCACAGTATCGCCTTTCGCAATATGGGTAAAATGACCGCAAAGGAGCGACTTTTATCGCAGGCTGAAAAAAGCGGCATTAAATTGAGAGCCGACGGCGTGAAATTGCCCGACGAATATTCTGATATTTTGTATTCCGCAATAGTCGTAACGTTGAACAATGCCGTGCAGTATGCGAAAGCGACGGAGCTTCATATAACCGTAACGCAAAGCGAAAATTATTATATTATTTCAATCAGAAATGACGGCATACCTCCCGAAAAGGAAATTGTCGAGGGCGGAGGACTTACAAACCTGCGCCGCAAGGTCGAAAAAACAGGCGGATATATGCGTGTGCAGAGCTTACCCGACTTTGTACTGCGTATTGGCGTGCCGAAGCTGTAAATATCATAGGGGGTATTTATGAAAAAAGTATTGATAGTCGAGGATCAGGCACTTGCAAGGAGCTATCTTATTTCCTGCGTTGAAAAATGTGCCGATTGCGAGGTTGCGTGTGCGTTGACCTGCGCCGAAACAGCACCCCAAAAATGTGACGAGGGCGATATTGCGCTTGTGCTTATGGATATTTGCACGGAGCGAGACTCGGACGGTCTTGCCGCCGCAGAGAAAATCAAAAAACAGCATCCGAGCATAAAGGTCGTTATGGTTACCTCTATGCTTGAGGGGCGATTTCTTGACAGGGCGAAGCAAATCGGCGCAGACAGCTTTTGGTACAAGGACGCACCCTCGGAGGATTTGGTAAGCGTTATCGAGGGGACGCTTGCAGGCAAGGCATATTGGCCCGACAGTACGCCCCACGTTCAGCTCGGACGTGCGCTTTCGTGCGATTTATCCGATCAGGAGCTTGAAACCCTGCGTTTACTGTGCGAGGGCAACAGCAATGCGGAAATTGCCGAAAAGCTGAATATTGCGGAGTCGTCGGTACGCACCTATATAAACCGTATGCTTACGAAAACGGGCTATGAAAGCCGCAACCGCTTGGTTATTGCCGCCGTCAGCAAAAGGCTTATCGTGCCGAGAAATCAGCTTGACCCCTCACAGGAAATATAAAAAACGGCAGTCAAGGCTGCGTGTTCACAATTTGTTTACAATTACAGGCTCATTTGTCCTCACTTTTGAGGACAGACAGAGCCTTTTTTATTTGATACAATAAAGTTGCAGGAATATACTTATTTGCCATCGAAAGGAGGGTAGTGCGATGCAGAAAATTATAGTAGATATGCAGAACTTCCTGTTTGCCGATGCGGTTGCGACCGCCTTTGAAAATTCGGAATACGACATTGAGGTCGTAAGTGCCGAAACCCCCGATGATACGGCAGAGCTTTGCAGGCTGTATAAGCCCGAGGTACTGATAATGGAGGTTACGGGCTACCCTCCGTGGCGATTAAGCGAACGGTTGAAGCTTCGGGAAACGGTGCTCTCGGAGTGTCCCGAATGTAAGATTGCTCTTATCGTTGACTCGAACACCGAGAAGCAGACGGCAAAGGCAATCAGAGACGCAAAGAAAAACGGCATAATCGACCAGTTTTTCTACGGCTCTATGACGGCGGAATACTTAATGGATCAAGTGTACGCCATGTAAAAGGTTTACAAAATTACAGTTCATTTCACACTAAAGGGAGGAATCGAGATGAAACCTAAAAGTGCAAGCAAAAAAATAATTAGCGTGCTACTGACGCTTATTATGCTTATCGGAATGCTTCCGCTTTCGATTATACCGACACAAGCGGCAAGCTATAACCCGTCTCCGAATTGGACGTCAATAAGCAACAAGGACGGAAACTATTTCGGACTCGGTGTTTTACAAACATTTTTAAGGCAACCCGACACCCAATATTTGAAGCTCACAAGTAACTTGAAATATGTCGGCGACGACGATTTCAAATTGAATATAACCGTTAAAGGCGTTAAGCACCTCGACCTGAACGGTCACGCGTTGGTTTACGGTGTTGACAAAAGCGATTACTCTTGGTACAACCCTTTCATAACCATAGAAGAAGGTGCGGAGCTTTATATTTATGACTCCGCAGGCAAGGGCGGTTACATTCATTATGAGGGCAAGCTGACTAGCAAGGATGCCAGAATCCAGCGAACTCTCATAACTGTTAATAAAGGCGGAAAGCTTGTGGTCAACGGCGGAAAGCTTGAGGCAGGCCGTTCAAAGGAAATTTACGGCAAATGGTATTCGCAGGATGACGAATACACAGGAAATATCCGCCACCAAATTGTCGGATATGCAGTCAAGCTTAACGGAAACAGTACAGCCATACTCAACGGCGGCGAATTCTACGGCAGAGGCAGTGAGTTTGCTGCCATTTACGCCGACGATAATTCAACCCTTATTATCAATGACGCATATATACAGGGTGCGGGCGGTGCACACGGTATATCATGTCTCAGAGCCAAAAACGTTTCTATTCGCAGTGTGGAAATCGACACAAAAAAGGTTACCCGTTATGCAGATTTCACTGACGCCGCCCCGAAAAGATATAGATACGGCGAATACGGTATGGCAATCAACGGAAAGTTAAGTGACTTAGTTGTAGGCAACGTAAAAATCACACAATCAGACCCTCATAAAACGGATGTTACCGGACGCAGAATTCATCAGTACGCAACCGTTACACCGGCAGAAACCGATACAAATGTCGGCTTGCAGCTGCAGGACCCCGGTTGGTCAACGTTCTCAACCGACACTACCAACCTCGTTACAGCCGGGGAAAGACGTGTAAGCATCAAGGACGGCTTCACACCGCATTACAGCGGCTATGAAAACGAACTGTTACGGGATTACAATAACAATACGGACTATATGATACTTTCCGAATGGCAGATTTTTGACAAAAACGGCAAAACAGCGGTAAGTAACCATCAGTCCTCTCAAGCCTCAAGCTATGCAGGCTTGGCGAAGTCGATTGATATGCGCCAATTCAAGGCTGTCAACGGAACGGACGACTTAAAGCTTAAAAACGGCGAATTGTATGTGCTCCGCCTGACAATATACGAAATTTGGCGTGGCTACACGAAGCAGATGACGATAACACGAACTGCCGAAATGAACTTCGGCGCAGCTCCCGACCTGTCGGGTCTTGACTTCGGCATATCCGCACAGCAGGACAGATCTGGCACAACCTTCAGCGTTAATGTTACGCCGTCGGAGACAAACGGCATATTGCCGTACCTGCTCAATCGGTCAATCACATACGGATACGAATTGCCCAACAGCACGGCAGGTAATGTTTTAATGGAAGAGTGTAGGTATTCCTCAACCTTTGATACAGTTTCCTTCGGTAATTTGCCGACAGGTAAGCAAACTATTGTCGCTCGCTTGCAGGGTAATGACGCTTTCGGCTTCAAGCAAGAATTTACGGCTCGGCAAAACATATTCGTTATGCCTCGAATCAGATTAGGCTTACTAAGCGGAGAATGGACATATTCATTACAACCCGGCGACACATACGATACTATAAGCTACCACGAGTATCGATTGAGAGCCGTCAGCTCCGAAGAGCTTGCTTCGGCAGGACTTTCAGGCTCGAATATATCGTGGGAAATGTGGAACAGCACACAGGGTAAGTGGGTTAATGCCAACAGCGGTATAAGCGGTGTCAGCAAAATGTCCACAGGCGAGCTTAAACTTACAGACGGTCGCTCGGGCGCTTACCGTGCAAAGATTTATTACAACGGTCAGTGGTGGTATTCTCCGCAGGCATTCACCTTTGTCGGCAAGGACTACGGCTCAACGCATAAAATCACGGCAACGGTTGACAGAACGGAAATGGAAAACACAAAAGCTAACTCCGCTACCGTATCAATTATGCCGAACTTTGACGGTGCCGATTGGGGCAAGCGTTGGCACGCATCTCTTATCATATATGAGGGCAACGTTCCGGCAGAGGCTTATGAGAAATTCAGAAACCACTCGTCTGCGAAGATTCTTCCCGACGGCGGAATCAGCATAGCCTTCTCTGCATCAAAGCTCACAGCGAATAAAGAACCGTCCGTTCAAAAGCTAAACACGTGGTCAATCTTCCTGCTTCAAGGGGATAAGATTCCTACGGGTAAATACACCTTTGTTCCCTATGCAGAGGTTGAGGATACAAGCTACTCAGTCAAGGGTACACCCTTCACTATAACCGTAAACAAGCGTATAACAGGTATGGATATTACGGCGGACGGTAAAAATGCTACCAACGGCAAGGGCACCACGGTTGACGATGCGCCAAAGGTTGTTATGGATACCTCAACTAACAAGATGAGGCTCAACAAGATTTACACACCGGCAGACGCAAATCTTCCAAACAAAAATGTTACTACCACCTGGTCATCAAGCAACACGAACATTGCAACCGTTGACTCAGGCGGCGTTGTTACCGCAAAACGCCCCGGTACCGTTACAATAACGATGACCCACAAGGGCAAAATCGGTACGGAGGAAGTAAGCTACACCCGTTATCTAAAGGTAGTTGTTCCCATAGCAGAGGTACAATTCAGCGGCCCCGACTGGTATAAACAGCTCGGTAAAACCTACAAGGACGTTCAGCTGAACATTACAAAGGTACGCTGTGCCAACGGCGAATGGCTTGACGGCTCAACATATTTGACAAGTAAGCTCATTTCAAAGGGCACAAGAGACGGAAGCAACAACTCTGTCGGCAGCGTTTATAATGATAAGGTTGCATACAACGACAACTATCGCATTTACTATGAGCTGACCCCGAAAAAAGGCTATCAGTTCCAGCTCAAAGACGCTGCGGAATTCGGTGATTACTATATCACTAACGATATGAAGCTTAAAATTACCCGAGTAGACTCAACCGATATGAACACCGCCGCAAATCAAGGCTATTTCGCTTTGAACTACAACGGACATTACTATGTACCCGAGTATGACACGGAGGAAGCATATCAGGCTCACAACTGCGGTATTTCAATCACAGAGGATCTCCCCTGCCTGCGTGATCCGTCAGCTGTGTATATCGACACGGTAGCTGTTGAAACTGACGAGCCGAAGGAGGGCGACCTTCGTTACGGCGGAGAAATCCCCGAAAGCGACGACGAGCTTCAAAAGATAGGCACAGCCTACCATCCTATCAATATGAATAACGCTCGCATAATTACAATGATGGGCGAAAAGACGGTAGACGGTCATGATTTAATCAGTCTCTCTCGCAGTATAAACTATAAGCTCAAAACTCCGCTTGTGGGCGGCGGTACTCCCTTTACGCCGCTTGCGGAGGGCGAGGCATCCAACAGCAACTACGGTTCTGAATACTATGATGTTATTTACGAAACCGATGCAAACGGAATGAAAATCAGCCGCACAAACCTTGAAAACACACGTTACGAAGCGGCGACCTACGCTCACTCTCTCAGGCTTTTGGCAGGCAAAACGGGACAGGACGGCAAGACCTACTACTTCGCTCCTGATGTAAAGCTGATAATTAACGGCAGAGAGGTACAGCTTATAGATGATAACGGCACAAGCAGCGGATATAACGACGCTTCCGACATAACGGCAACCTACTATGTAACAGCCGACCCGAGACCTGCATTCGTAAACGGTACGGTATCGGGACTTACGGCACCCACAACAGACGAAATCCCTGCGACGACAGATGACCTTACCGTAATCGGAACGGACTCAAAGGGTGTTACCACGGATAAAATGTATGCTTCTGGTCTTATTTGGTTCATTGACAAGAACGGAAACGGAAAATGGGACGAGGGCGAAACCTGTACCGCAGGCAACGGTCTTGCCGACGACGGAAAATTCTTGGGCGGTAAAGATTACAGCGCATATGTAATGCTCTCCGCCGAAGCAGAGGACGGACGAATAGACAACACAGCGTTCACTCTCAAATTAAGCGACGTCGCAACACCCCTCAGCACAACCGAAGCAAAGGGTGCTTACAAATTCCCGAAAACGCAGTATATTCCGCCTGTGCTCAAGTTGACGGCTACGGGCACTCAATTAGGTGCTAAAATCGACAAGGCATTGGGTACGGAAAACTTCGCAGGCTTCGTTTACGGAGTTGACACGCTCAAAACAGGCACGGTGCTTGCCGACTGCCTGACCGCAGAGCTCGGCTTGGTTGAGGTTACCGCTAACGCTAACGGCGTATTGTCAACAGGCGCTTCCATTCTCCTGAAGGATAAGGAGAAAAAGGTTTATGAAACCTACTCATACGTTTACTTCGGAGATATTAACGGAGACGGTGCGATTGACGCATTCGACGCATTTGCGATAGACAAGAGTATAAACAACCACTCAACGCTCGGCGACGCCTCCGCAGTAGCGGCAGACGTCAACGCAGACGGCGAAATCACAATCGCAGATATATCCTTGATTATGAGTGCTGCCGTCAGCAGCGAGGATGTAATTTCACAGGCAAGATAACTGACATTTGAACCTTGTCGGTTATCGGGTAAAAACGAGGGTGTCGGGCAAGCTTCCCGACACCCTTTGAATTTGTAAAAATTTTGATTTGAAAATGCGACGAATAAAACGGCAAAGCCTGCACAAGCTATAATTATCATCTATGGGAGGTGATATTATGGAAAATACAGGCGTTAAGTGCGACGTATGCGAGTGTGTATACAACACCGACGGATGCGGCTGTAACAAGACCGTCATTGAGGTAACTCACGACTGCTCGTGCACAAATGAAAAGGTGCAAAATCCTCATTTCTGCAAGAGCTATGAAATGAAATAATCAATGAACGCAAAAAACGGAATGTGAAGTTCAAAATTCACATTCCGTTTTGTCTATTTTACGTCTTATTGCCGTTTTCATTCCTTTTTGAGAGCGTACACGTCGCACAATCGCCCGAGCAGCCTACGCATTTGCCTTTTTTTCGACATTTTACGATATAAATAATTGCCGCCGCAACCGCTATCGCCAAAATCAAAATTACGATAATATCCGCCCTGCTCATACTATAAGACTTCCTATGCTGTATACTATGAACGCCGCAAGATACGCTACCGCACATTGCATAAACACAACTCCGACGGTTTTTGCCCGTGAGCCGAGCTCCTTTTTAATTGTTGCGACAGCCGCTACGCACGGTGTATAAAGAAGCGTAAACACAAGGAAGCTGACAGCCGAAAGCCCGTTGAAGATGCTCGGAAGAACCGTTCCCAATTCCGCCGTGCCCGTGTTCATAAGCACCGACAGGGTACTTACAACAGCCTCTTTTGCCGTAAAGCCCGAAATCAAAGCCGTTACAGCTCGCCAATCGCCAAATCCAAGCGGCGTGAATATGGGAGCTATAAATTTGCCCACCATAGCAAGCAAGCTGTCTGCGCTGTCATCAACGACGTTGAGCCTTGTATCAAATGACTGCAAAAACCAAATTATTATCGTTGCAAGGAAAATTACCGTAAACGCTCTTTGCAGGAAATCACGAGCCTTTTCCCATAAAAGCAGGAAAACGCTTTTCGGCGACGGCATACGGTAATTCGGAAGCTCCATTACAAACGGTACGGGCTCGCCCTTGAAAGATGTCTTTTTGAGTATCAAAGCCACGATTATACCGAGTACGATGCCCGTTACATAAAGCCCTATCATAACAAGTGCACGGTATTTTGCGAAGAATGCCGCCGTAAACACCGCATATATCGGAATTTTCGCCGAACAGCTCATATACGGCGTTAAAAGTATCGTCATTTTACGGTCACGGTCAGATGAAAGAGTCCTCGTTGACATTATTGCGGGAACAGTACAACCGAAGCCGATAAGCATCGGTACAAAGCTTCTGCCCGAAAGTCCGATTTTTCGAAGAAGCTTGTCCATAACAAAAGCAACTCTTGCCATATATCCCGTATCCTCAAGTATCGAGAGGAAGAAAAACAGCGTAACAATTATCGGCAGGAAGCTCAAAACACTTCCGACGCCTGCAAATATACCGTTGATAATCAAGCTGTGCACAACAGGGTTAATTCCGTATGCCGTAAGTCCTTTATCGCACAAATCTGCAAGAGCGCCTATGCCGAGTGAAAGCAAATCGGAAAGCTTTGAGCCGATAACGTTAAATGTAAGCCAGAACACAAGGAACATAACGCCGAAGAACACCGGCAGGGCGGTATATTTGCCCGTAAGCACCTTATCCATTTTAACGCTTCGCTTATGCTCACGGCTCTCATTGCATTTTACGACCGACTGAGCCACGGATTTCTCGATAAATGTATAACGCATATCGGCAAGAGCAGCGTTGCGGTCAAGACCCGTATCGTGCTCCATTTCAACTATGCTATGTTCAATAAGCTCTCGCTCGTTTTTGTCAAGCTCCAACTTTTCCGCAAAATATTCATCGTCGCCCTCAATGAGTTTCGTAGCACAAAATCTCGGCGGAACTGATATATTATGTGCGTGGTCCTCGATTACATGAGCAACAGCGTGAATACAGCGGTGCACGGGACCGTCCGAACAGAAGTCTATCCTCTTTGGCAAAATGCGATTTTTCGCAACATACACCATTTTATCCGAAAGCTCGGAAACGCCCTCATTTTTTGCGGCACTTATCGGGATTACGGGAACGCCGAGGCTCTCGCTGAGCTTTTTGACATCAACCGTACCGCCGTTTGCCCTGACCTCGTCCATCATATTGAGTGCAACGACCATCGGCAAATTAAGCTCCAAAAGCTGTAATGTCAAATATAAGTTTCGTTCAATATTTGTAGCGTCAACGATATTGATTATACCGTCGGGCTTTCCCTCAAGTATAAAATCTCTCGAAACTATTTCCTCCTGCGTGTACGGTCTTATCGAGTAAATGCCGGGAAGATCGACAACAGAACAATTTTTCGTGCCCTTAATGTCGCCCATTTTTTGATCGACTGTTACACCCGGGAAATTGCCAACGTGCTGATTTGAGCCTGTCAGCGCATTAAAAAGTGTCGTTTTGCCACAGTTTTGGTTGCCTGCAAGTGCAAATATCATTTATAGTCTGTACCTTTCATATATAATTATATCTTTTCAACCTCTATAAGTCTTGCGTCCGCTTTTCGAAGCGTAAGCTCATAGCCTCGCACCCTTATTTCTATCGGGTCGCCCATAGGTGCGGTTTTTTGAAGAGTTACCTCCGTATGCGGTATGAGTCCCATATCGAGAAAACGCAATCTGAGCGCACCCTCTCCGCCCACGGTTTTTATAACCGCCGATTCTCCGTTTTTAAGCATATCAAGTGTCATTTTAGTCCCCCGAAGCCTTGTAAAATTCGCTTTCTTATTATTATATAAATGTTAGCACAGCCCCACTTTTATTGTCAACAGCTTAGGTTATATTTTTGGTTGAAAATGTCGAACCGACAGCAGACAGGATTTTGTTGCCAAAATCACTTTTAATAAGAAGAATTCCATCTACTTCGCAATGAATAAGCGGCTTATGGAAAATTTCATATTTATTTGGTATAATAAAACCCAACTCTGACAAACAACATAAGTTTTATTTGACTCTACGGTTCGTTTGGTGTGTTTGTTGTATTTTTATGCTATGATTTTTGTGAAAGGAGTTGTGGTTTATGAACCAAGAAAAAATAGGGGATTTTATTGCAGAGCTTCGCAAAGAAAACAATATGACACAAATAGAATTAGCCAACAAATTAGGCGTAACCGACAGAGCGGTTTCTAAATGGGAAAACGGGCGAGGGCTTCCGGATGTTTCACTGTTCGAACCGCTTTGCAAAGAATTAAATATATCCGTAAATGAATTGTTAAAAGGAGAAAAAATAAAAGAAAACGGCGCAGAGCGTTTATCGGCAGAAACTATGATTAGCTATAACAAATATATTAAACGAAAAGAAAAACAAAAGATGTTTATTTCACTAATCATAACTGTAATTGTTTTATGTGCTTTACTAACAACGGCAATACTGTCTTTTAACAAAACCTTCTTTAAAACAAAATATACTTCTGATTTTATTAACGGTATCACCATTCCAATTCCTAAATATTCTTATTATAGAGAAACAGGCGGAATGGATGCATACACCACAAAATTAAAAACACTGAAACAACCTGACGAAGTTAATGTTTTTATTGATAGCTATTTACGGTCTTTGGAAAAGGTAGAATATGGCAATGAAATTTATTATTATGACCAAGAAAACAATTTCACGATATTGCAATATAAAATAAACAACGCCGGTAAAAGCTTTGTCAATACAATCTATATAACATACGCAGAAGGCAGAATTGAAAATTAAAGCCTAATTTCATCCATAGCGGAACTAAGACCACCTACCGTTTGGCAAGTGGTCTTTTATAATATAAGGTATTAGCAAATGCAAAGATTTTTGGGGACGCCATTAAGTTAATATGATACTCGTTATGAGCGCTAAATCGCAGTTAAGTTCTTTCATTCTCTTTAAGTTGTTTGTCAGAAGGCAGATATTATTTTACCGAAACATTCAACTTACGCAAATCCGTAGAAACAAGCTTGATTTCAGGTGTGAATTTTATATTACCCTTATTATTTACAACAACATCAACATTTTCGTTATCGCAATTTACATCAAACTCTAATTTTACGCAGTTGTTTTTTAAGTATTCAAAGGACTCGCCGTCATCATTAAAATAACGGGTTGTAAATTTGCCGTTTTTAACAGGATAAACGGTAAAAACGACCTTTTCTGCGGATTTATATGAGCACTCGCCCTCATCAACGGGAAAAACAGAGCCGGAACGAATAAAATAAGGAACAGGCTTATCCGGCGGCAAATCAATCTTTACCGTGCTTCCGCCGCAATAAAGCTCTCCTGTTTCATTCAGATACCAATCGTCACCCTTTGGCAGGTAAACATCTGCCTGAGCTATGCCCTCGTCAAGCACGCAGGTTGCCAAAACATCTCTGCCAAGCATAAACGCATCGGTATTTACGCCAATATTTTCATCATCGTAATAAATGTAAGGCGGTACTTGCACGGGGACATCATTTTCCACGCTGTTATAAGCACAATTATATAAATAAGGTATCAGGCTTTTGCGTTGTCTTAAAATCGCCTTTGCACCGCACAAGCCGCTTTCATAGCTCCACGGCATAGTGGCAGAACCGTCGCCGTTCCAAGAATGAATTGTAAAACGTGGCTCAAAAACTCCGTGCTGCATCCATCTTAAAAGCAATTCTTCGGAAGGCATTTCGCCTGAAAATCCGCCTAAATCATGACCGTAAAAATAAAAGCCGGAGAGAGACATTGTCATTCCCACGTAATGGCAAAAACGCAAATCGTGAAACGAAGTAAAATTATCGCCGGACCAAGTTTGTGCCAAGCGTCTGACACCGCTGTTTCCGCTTCTTGTGGATAAAAACGGACGCTTCTCGGGATATTTTTTCATTTGCGCCTTGTATGAAGATAATACCATTAAATAAGTTAATATCGGACGAATTCTGCAAGCAGAAGCTTTTTCGCCAAATCCTGCGGCAACGGCGTCGGTAGCCTTAATATCAAACTCGTTATTATCATTCCATGTAGCGTCAATTCCGAAATCCAGCAGTTTTTCGGTTACCTGACTGCCCCAAAAATCGAAGGCGTCGGAATTTGTAAAGTCCAAATAACTGCCTACTCCGTCCCAAAACTGCGTTACATAGGGTGTTCCGTCTGCATTTTTAACGAAAAAACCTTTTTCAGCCAGCTCATTATACATTGGATGCGAGGTCAAAAAAGCAGGCTTGATATTCGGAATTAAATGTATTCCTGCATTATTGTAATCGGCAACGAATTTTTTGGGATCGGGGAACTTATCATAATTCCAATTAAAAACGCAGCGCAAATTCCCTATTGAAGTATATCCCGATGAAAGATAAAATCCGCCGCAACTCAAATCAAGGTTTTTAATTTTATCCAAAAAGCCCTGCATTTGATTTTGTGCGTCAGGCGCATCGGTATATGCCATTGTGCTGCCGCAATAATCGAAGCTCCACTTAGGCGGAAAAGCCTGCTTACCGCACAAGCGAGCATATTGCTGTAAAACAGAAAGCTTGTTTCCGAAAAAAACATAATAAACCAAGCAATTGTCATCCGTCTTAAAATATTTAAAGTGGCAGTAATAATTGTTGATTTCTCTGCCTAAATCAACAAAAGAAGTGTCTGTTGTATCATAATAAATACCGTAAGCGCCAACAGAATTTTCGCAAATGAAAAACGGAACGTGTTTATACAGGGGATCTGTTTTTTCTGCGTCAAAGCCCATACTGTCCGCCGTTTCAATGCGATAAACCTGACCTGCTTTATTTATCGGGCCGCTTTTGTCGCCAAGTCCGAAAATATGCTCGCCATCTTCCCTGGTAATATAATGATAAGACCCGTTTCCGAATTCGCCTTCAAAATTATAGGCAAGCGGTGCCCTGTCCCCGAACAAAAGCTTTGACTCTTTACTGTAAGTCAAAATAAAATTATTCAAATCAAGGTCAACTGTAATGCCGCAATCAAGAACAAATTTCTCTTTATTTTCAAATTTCTCTACAACAGGCGCAACACAGTCAAACCCGTCCACGGATAATCTGCTTCTGCCGAGAGAGGACAGGTTGTTATTTGGATTTACGGTAAAGGTAGGCAGCATTTCGGCGTTATCGTTAAAAACCGCCACTCGCAAAGCACTGCCGCTTATGAAATCAATGTTGATATTAACGTTATCGCACTTATATTCACGATGCGTTTTATTTTCGTTTGTAAGCTTAAAAATATGATTAAATCTCATTATATTGATGCTCCGCCCAAAAATGTATTTTTCAAAAGCTGTGGGGTGTTCCAATGTGCTAACCTTGTGTTTTCGCAAAAAGTCATAACCTTAGCCGTGCCGGGCTTCCACATCGGTATTTCATTGCAATTGGGATTTCCGTTTTTTGCAAAAGCAATAAAGGATTTTGCAAGCTGATTTGAAATTTCGTAATCAACCTCTTCAAAAGGTCGCCAGTTTTTGTCAAGAGTCGAAAAAGCATAAAGCAAGTCGCTTGAATGCCAAGCGCCCTTTTCATCGCCCGGCAAGCTGCGTGCAAAATAATAAATATAGCAGTCGCTGTTTTTATCACAGGCAACCCATTTTTTATCGACAGCCTGCAAAACGGCAGGCACCATATCATTTTTTGTAACGCCTATAATTTTAGGTATTTGAGGAATTGTCCTGTTGTTAAAATTTGACTGTGTAATTATTTTTCCGTCACAGACCGGCAGAGTGTAAAGCATACTTTTGAGCTTTTCCTCCTTGCACGCCTTATCCCAAGCACGATAGAGCACCTCTTTATCCGCTTTTTTCAATTCGGCTATACTTTTAACTCCTGCGTTTTCGACAATCCTATCCCAAAAAGCTCTTGTTTTTTCAGGAGTCAAAGGCTTTGCAAGAAAGCGCTGTAAACCGCCGCCGCTCATCATTATTGCTCCGGAAAACCAACCTTTGCAAAGCGGATTTGAAAGATGAATGTCAACGCTCATAGCCCCTGCGCTTTGACCTGAAAGCACAATATTATTCGGGTTTCCGCCGAAAGCTTCAATATTTTCCCTAACCCATTTAATTGCGGCATATTGGTCAAAAAGTCCAAAATTCCCGCAAACTCCGTTTTCATCGGTTAAATCAGGGTGTGAGCAAAAGCCGAAGGCATTAAGCCTGTAATTCATCGCAACGAAAATCACGCCGTTTTTTGCAAAATTTTCGCCGTTGATATGCGCCTCGTTTGAGCTTCCGCCTGTAAAGCTGCCGCCGTGAATAAAAATTAAAACAGGACAGTTTTTCGCCTCTTTAGGCACACATATATTCAAAAATTGGCAATCCTCGCTGTATGTAAACGCCAAACCGTCTCTGAATTCATAATGATAAAAAGGGTTAACCGTTGCATCATCATCAAACCCACGGTGCTGATATGAGCACTCCTTAAAGCAAGTTGCATCAAAAACACCCTGCCACTTTTCAATCACCTGAGGATATTCCCAACGCTTGGCATTTGCGTACTTTATACCCCTGAATTCAAAGCAGTTTTCGCCGTCTATGCCTTGAATTTTTCCGCATTTTGTTTGCAATTCGACTGTTTTCATAAAATTATGCCCCTAAGTATATCAATCGTTTTTATTGCCGTAAAGCTGCTTGTGCAAATTCTCGATTTCCGATTTGCCCAGCTTGTAGCAAAAACTCGTCAAAATAAACATAAGCAAAAGAATAACCGACGGCACTATTGTTGCCGCATCAAACATTTTCGTTAAAACCTGCTGCGATTGTACGGCTTGCGTGCCTTTGTAGCCGATAGCCCCAAGCACTGCCGGAACGCCTGCACCTGCGGCTGTTTGACCTAATTTGCGAACAAAAGAATAAATACTGTAGGTCGTGCCCTCTTCTCGCCTGCCCGACAAAAGCTCCTGATAATCCGTAACGTCCATAACAAGCGCCCAAACTTCAAGCACAAGGAAGGTTTGACCTGCACCCGAAAGGAACACGAGTCCGAGGAAAACATAAGGATTGTGAGCAAACGGGGTAAAACGCAAAAGGAACATCAAAGCGCTGATGACAAAGGCAAAGCCCAAGCCTGCACCGCAAATTTCCTTTTTGCCGAATTTTCTGATGAGCTTACCCATAAACGGTAAAAACAACGCCATAGGCAAATAGGTGCATATGGTAACAATGCTGTAAAGACCCGGCTTTTCAAAGTAATTTTTGAAAAGATAATTATAAAACGTTTGCGTGTACATTTGGAAACAGATGAGAAACATAGAAATAAAGCAAAGCACAACAAACGGCTTGTTTTTAGCAAGAACTCTGACGGTTTTCAATAAATTATAATCGCTTGTTTTTTGAGTCGGCGGAAGCTGAATTCGCTCCTTTGTCAATCTAAAGTGGACAATAAAAAGAACAATCGTTAAAACCGAAATTGCGCCTACGCACAATGAAAGCTTGTTCCCGTCAAGCACCTTTGACGAACTGCCGTCGGCATTGATTACAGTCGTGAAAACAACAAGCGGCATAAGAATTTGCGCCGGCAAGCCGCCGATTCCCGCACCGACAGAGCGCCACATTGAAAGAGATGAGCGTTCAACCTCGTCATCCGTAACGACACTTGCCAATGAGCCGTAAGGAATATTGACGCCGGTATACATCATTCCGTAGAAAATATATGTTATGTAAGCATAGATTAAGTATTGACTGTTTGACAATCCGGGGATTTTATAAAACATTAAAAAAGCACCCACGGCAAGCGGAAAAGAAGCGCCTAAAATATAGGGCCTGAATCTTCCGTGCTTTGTCGGCTTTCTCGAGTCTATAAACGAACCCCACATAGGGTCATTTACAGCGTCCCAAATTCTGGCAACAAGCATTAAGATTGTTATGCTTGCGGCTGAAATGCCCAAAATATCGGTATAAAACATTGTTAAATACGAAGAAACAAGACTAAACGAGAGTATTCCGCCCATATCGCCCAAAGCATAACCAAGCTTATCCTTAAATTTAATTCCGTGCGTTTCCATAAATAGCCCCCTTAATCAAATTGTTGAAATTGAACAATAATATTATACATTACTCATTTTTATTGTCAATAATTACAAATCAATTTATTGGCTGATTATGAAAATTTGTGATTTCTCGTTTTTGTTGTTTTCACGCAAAATAAAAAACGCCGAAAGCCTTGTAAAATTAAGACTTTCGGCGTTGCATGTGGCGTTCCCGAGAGGATTCGAACCTCCGGCCTACCGCTTAGGAGGCGGTCGCTCTATCCAACTGAGCTACGGAAACACATTTGAATTTCTGCTGTTTTCTCTCAAACGAGCGTGATAATTGTACCAAATATACGCAAGTTTGTCAATCAAAGACAGTATTGTTTTATTTATATTTATGTGTTAAAATCAAGACACAAATATTTCAATAAAAGGGTGAGGTTAATGGAAAAGACAAACACAAAACGAAACACAGTCATCGGCGTATGGCTTTTTGCTGTTGTTTTCGGTGCATTACTTGCAATCGCTACGGTTTATGACCTGCGTGTGAGCGAAATTCTCGTCAGACTTGACGCAGGCGCATATTTCACAAACAGCGTTTTTGCCGCTGTTTTTGAATGTATCGGCTCTTGTCCCGTCTACCTGTTTTTAAGTATTGCGTTCGCCTGCATTTACACAAACACAAAGCGCAGTAAAATTAAACCGCTTCGCATTTTAGGCTCGATAGCATCAAATATCGCATCGGTCGTTTGTATGTACATATTGGTAACCGACACCGTTGGCTATGCCGAAAGACACGCCGATATTGAAAGCTTTACATCTACCGTATTTGCAAAGGTTGTCTTCGTTTTCATTGCGATAGCGTTTGGCGAGCTTATTTGCAATGCATTTTCAAAGGTTGACGACAAAACCGCAAGAGCCCTGCTTAAATATTCGTTTATAATCATCTTTGCGGCAGCGTTTGCAAACTTAATCGTAAACATAATCAAAAATATTATGTGCCGTCCGAGATACAGAACAATGAATTTCCTCGGCGACACAGAACACACCAATTTCCACCGTTGGTATCAGAAATACACAATGCCCACGGAGGAGTCTCCGCTTTACATCCCCTCGGTAAACGGTCACAAGGTCGGTAAGGATGCATACCGTTCATTCCCGTCGGGACACACCTGCGCCGCAGGTACTACATACGCATTGCTTGCACTTCCGCACCTCTTCAAAAAGTATAACACCGTTAAATACAAGGTGCTTTTCTATTTCGTTTCCGTAGTTTTCACAGGAACAGTCGCAATCAGCCGAATCGTATGCGGTGCGCACTTCTTCTCCGATGTTCTTGTCGGCGGTACTGCAATGTTTATCGGCGTTATGCTCGCTATCAAAATCTTTATAAGAAAAGATTACGAGAGAGTGTAAAAGAACAATCCCTTAACAAACTAAATCCCTGTCGAGACGCAGAACTACTGTTGTCCGACAGGGGTTTTTGTTTTTTCACCTTTCGGGTAAAATAATAAAAAGCTCTCGGAGGTATTGTGGTTTTAAGGAGGCGATATAAAGCCGGAGCTTTCTCCTTCTAAAAAATAGTTGTGTGTTGACGAGGCGGAAACATATGTTATAATATATTACAATCTATGATCGTAGGGATCGGGCGTGTTACGAATCCATATTGATTTACTATGAGGATTTTTAAAACCACTTACATTTTGCGAGGTGTTTTATGAAAGTGCAGTCCAAAGACAAGATATTTCATGCTTTGTTTTGGTTTTCCGTGTGCGTCTATCTTCTTTTTTTGATGCGTGTCACACTGTTTAAATATGCAAGCTTTGGGGAAGTGTTGTTTTCACCCGACCGCTTCTACAGCCGATCTGTCAACCTCATTCCCTTTGCCCATGACAGTCAACACATCGCAAGGTTTAAATTGGAATTATTTTTAAACTTTTTAGCCTTTTGTCCGTTCGGCTTTTTGCTATCTATGCAAGCATACGAAAAAAAACACTGCCGGTTTTTTCTGTTTTTGCCGTTGGCGCTCAGCTTAGGTATTGAAACGCTCCAGTATATATTGTGGTTAGGAGCCACAGATGTGACGGATATTCTAATGAACACGGCAGGCGGGATTTTAGGATTTTTGACATACGCCGTTTTGGCTCATATTTTCCGCAAGAATTGCGAAAAGTTGGATAAGGTGCTTACGGTTTGCATTTTTGCCGTTGCTGTGCCTGCACTTATTTTGTATTTAGCTGGTACGAACTGGGTATTTTACAAACAGGCTTTTCTGCATTAACGGACAAGCTTACACGCCGACCGCTCTGAACGTTGCAACACAATAATGTAAAGATAAAAAGCCATCATTTGCACTGAAATAGTCCGTGAAAAATGGACAATAGAAAAAAGAACCCTCTTGATGCAGAATATACATCAGGAGGGAATTTTTATATCAAGAAGTTATCAACACATAAGCAAGTACGAAAAAGAAATATTGGAATTAAAATCACAAGGATTGACTCGAGAATAAATAGGAGTAAAACTTGGATTCACTAAAGGTCAAGTGCACAATTTGAGGCAGTTCGGTTAAGTGTGCCTTTCATTTTGGGGTAAATTATTTCTTTTTTGACTTCTTTGTAGGAGTCTTTTTCTCTGCCGTTTTCTTTTCAGCAGTCTTTTTAGCAGGAGCTTTTTCCGCTACGGGCTTTTCGGGATTTTCTTCCTTATCAAAAGCCGATTTTGTGTGCCAAATATCTCTTGCATATTCGTTAATTGCACGGTCAGCGGCAAATCTGCCTGCGCCGGAGATATTCATAAGCGACATTCTGTTCCACTTTTCCTTGTCCTTATAAAGCTCAATCATATGCTTTTGCGCTCTTCTGTAATCCGCAAAATCAGCAAGAACCATATAGGGATCGCAATTTATAATGTTTGCAATTTCGGGGAACTGCTTGCCTGCAATTCCGTTCTGTGAAATATAATCTACAACACGCTTAATTTCCGCATTGTTGTTATAGTAGCTCATCGGATTGTAGCCACGGCGTTTAAGCTCGTCGACCTCGGGTGTGCTCATACCGAAGATAATAATGTTATCCTCGCCGACAGCGTCGTAAATTTCAACATTTGCGCCGTCCATTGTGCCGAGAGTAACAGCGCCGTTAATCATAAGCTTCATATTGCCCGTACCGCTTGCCTCTGTTCCTGCAAGAGAAATCTGCTCGGAAACATCAGCCGCAGGCATAAGCTTTTCAGCCATTGTTACATTGTAATCCTCAAGATATATAACCTTTAATCTGCCCTTGACATCGGGATCGTTGTTTATAAGGTCGCCGAGAGCGCAGATAAATGAAATTATCTTCTTCGCCATAAAGTAGCCCGAAGCTGCCTTTGCACCGAAGATATAGGTGTGCGGTGTGAACTCGCCGTCGGGATTATCCTTAATTTCAAGGTAATCCGCAAGTATATTCAATGCATTGAGGTTCTGCCTCTTATACTCATGTAAACGTTTAACCTGAACGTCAAAAATCGAATCGGGGTCAAGCTCAACGCCTGTTGTTTTCTTAACATAAGCCGCAAACTGCTGTTTGTTGTCGTGTTTTATCTCGCCGATTTTCGCAAGCACCTTTTTATCGTCTATGAACTTACGCAAATTGCTAAGCTCATCGGCATTTTTAACAAAGCCGTCTCCGATAAGCGACTGTGCGTATTCGGTAAGTCTCGGATTTGACTGACAGAGCCAACGTCTGTGAGCAATACCGTTTGTAACATTCTTGAATTTGCTCGGTGTGAGCGCATAGAAATCGCTGAACACGGTTTCTTTAAGAATTTCGGAGTGAAGCGCCGAAACGCCGTTTACCGAATGAGAGCCGACAACGCAAAGGTTAGCCATTCTGACTACACCGTTCGACATAATTGCCATTCTCTCAACCTGATCCGCATTGTTTGTTGCCTGCCACACAAAGTTTCTGAAACGGTTGTCAATTTCCTTTGTAATCTGCCAAATTCTCGGCATAAGACGTTTATAAAGGTCCTCGGGCCAGCACTCAAGAGCCTCTTTCATAACGGTATGATTTGTGTATGCAACCGTCTTTGTAACAATATTCCAAGCGTCATCCCAGCCATAGCCGCATTCGTCAAGCATAATTCTCATAAGCTCGGGGATTGCAAGCGTCGGATGAGTATCGTTGATATGAATAGCAACCTTTTCGGGAAGATTGTCAAGTGTTCCGTATGTGCGAAGATGCTTGTGAACAATATCCTGAATTGAAGCGGATACCAAGAAATACTGCTGACGAAGTCTCAATGACTTGCCCTCGGGATGATTGTCTGCGGGGTAGAGAACCTTTGAAATGACCTCTGCCATTGCATTTCTTTCCATAGCTCTCATATAATCGCCCTGATTGAAAAGCGTCATATCAAGAGCAGGTGCTTTAGCCGCCCAAAGACGAAGCACCGAAATACCCTTGCCGTCCTTGCCCGAAACATACATATCATAAGGCACAGCCTTAACGGGATTATAATTTACAATTTCAACATGGTGGAACTGATTTTCCCAAGAATCGACAACCTCACCGTCAAAGCGAACCTCAAGTGCGCTCTCCTCGTGGGGAACAAGCCAAACCTCTCCGCCGGGAAGCCAAAAATCCGGAAGCTCCGTCTGCCAGCCGTCAACAAGCTTCTGCTTGAAAATACCTGCCTCGTAGAGAATTGAGTAGCCTCTTGCCGGATAGCCCTGTGTTGCAAGTCCGTCAAGATAGCAAGCGGCAAGTCTGCCGAGTCCGCCGTTGCCGAGTCCTGCATCGGGCTCACATTCATATATATTGTCGAGTTTTACGCCATAATCGCTCAAAACACTTTCAAAAACATCCGTAAGATTGAGATTGTAAAGATTGTTTTTAAGCGAACGTCCCATAAGGAACTCCATGCAGAGATAATAAACTCTTTTTGTGCCCTTTTTCTCCGCATCCGCCGTAAAGTCGGCTCTGCCTACGCTCATCATATCACGAACGATAAGAGCGATAGCCTTGTAGTATTGTTCGTCCGTTGCTTCCTCGGGAGAAACTCCCATGAAGTGCGAGAGCTTTGCCTCAACAAGCTCCTTAGCCTTCTTTTTAGTAAGCGAATAGTTCATTATATGCCTCCAAAAGTTAATAAACAAAATTTAACGCCTATATATTATACTATTTTTAATGCAAATTCAACCGTGCGTTCGGCAAAATAATAAATTTCGGCTATTTGACTAAAAATAAAAGCCATATTAAACAATTTGTCTTTAACTTGTCGGCGGAGAATTCTCGGTTGACTCGGAAAATTTATTAATATATAATAAAACTACAATATTTGCAAACGCATTTATTGTTGTTTTTTGTTTTAGGAGGATTTTTATGAAAAAAGCAGCATCAATTTTAGGCATGATTTCAAGCGTTATATCCTTTTTGCTCGGAATTTATTGTTACGACGGTTTTTACGGAGGAGACTGTGTTGACTTTAAGACGTACGGTGGAGACGCATACACCGATATACAAAACGCAACCGCATCGGCAGCCAATAATATTAGCGTTTTAAGCTACACAATACAAGATATGTTTAGTTTTCTTTTAATCATAATCGGATTGTTGGCGTTTTCCTATTTCCTTTTACAGCTTGCCAACACTTCTAAACCTAAAAAGAAATCTGTTACTCCGTCCGCCGTCACGCTAAGCAATGCTTCTTCGGACAACGGCCCACGTTATTATGGCTCGGCTCCCGTTGACAGCAATGCAGAAAGCACAAATGCTTCAACCGACGGCGATACTGCGCCCACTCCGTAATATCAAGCGAAATTTCCTTGACAAAAATATAAAAGGGGTATATAATATTCAAGCATTTCGGCATCACGGAATATGGCGTAAACTTGTTTTTCAAGTGTTCACCTGACCTTATCCTGTGGTGTGCGGGGCAAAATAAATTTTAATGAGGTGAAACAAATGACACAGGCAGAGAAGCAGGCTATTATGGCTGAGTATGCTATCCATGAGGGCGACACAGGTTCTCCCGAGGTTCAGATTGCTGTTCTTACAAAGAGAATTCAGGATCTTACAGAGCATCTCAGAACAAACCAGAAGGACCATCACTCAAGAAGAGGTCTTCACAAGATGGTAGGTCACAGAAGAAACCTTCTTGCTTACCTTCAGAAAGTCGATATCGAAAGATACCGTGCTATCGTTAAGAAGCTTGGTCTTCGTAAATAAGACACTTTTGAGGCAAGCAGGCTTTCTGCTTGCCTTGAATTGCTTTTAAGAGAAGTGAATTATCAAGGCTAAATCCTTGCATTTAGCGGTAAACAGAGCATTTGCTACCAAATGTTGTGTTTATTGCTAAACAGATTTAAGCCTTGAAAAAATAAAAAGAGAGGTTAAAAATCATGTTTTTCAAAAACTTTAAGGTTTGGGAAACCGAACTCGCCGGCAGAAAGCTTTCAATCGAAACCGGCAAAATGGCAGGACTTGCAAATGCGGCTGTTATGGTTCGTTACGGCGACACAAACGTACTTTGCACAGTTACGGCTTCAGCTAAACCCCGTGAGGGCGTTGACTTCTTTCCGCTTTCAGTTGACTACGAGGAGAAGATGTACTCGGTAGGCAGAATCCCCGGCTCTTTCCAGAGAAGAGAGGGTAAGGCAAGTGAAAAGGCTGTTCTTACTTCAAGATGTATCGACAGACCTATCCGTCCCCTTTTCCCGAAGGATCTCCGCAATGACTGCACAGTTGTTGCAACCGTTATGTCGGTTGACCCCGATTGCAGCCCCGAAATCGCAGCTATGATCGGTGTTTCGGCAGCTATCGCAATTTCAGATATTCCGTGGGACGGCCCTATTTCAGGTGTAAATGTCGGTCTTGTTGACGGCGAAATCGTTATCAACCCCACTCTTGAGCAGAGAGCAAAGACTGACCTTAACCTTACCGTTGCTTCAACAGCTGACCTTGTCGCTATGATCGAGGCAGGCGGTAACGAAATTTCCGACGACCTTATGTTCGATTGCATTATGGCAGGTCACGAGGAAAACAAAAAAATCGTTAAATTCATTCAGGGTATCGTTGACGAAGTAGGTAAGCCCAAGTTCGCTTATGAATCTTCAGACCCCGATCCCGTTATTTTCAAAGAAATCGAAGACTTCTGCATTGAAGATGTCAAGAAGGCTCTTGATACTGATGACAAGCTTGTTCGTGATGAGGCTCTTCTTCCGATTTACGCAGCTGTTCATGAGAAGTTCGACGAGAAGTTTGAGGGCAACGAAGCTAAGCTTGACGAGATTATGTATCTTGTTCAGAAGCACGTTGTTCGTTCATGGCTCAAGGATGAGCATAAGAGAGTTGACGGCAGAGGCATTGACGAAATTCGTCCGCTTAACGCTGAAATCGACCTCCTTGCAAGAGCTCACGGCTCAGGTATGTTCACAAGAGGTCAGACTCAGGTGCTTTCAGTTGCGACACTCGGCTCGATGAGCGACGCTCAGCAGCTTGACGGTCTTGACGAACAGAAAGAAAAGAGATATATCCACCACTACAACTTCCCCTCATATTCGGTTGGCGAAACAAAGCCGTCAAGAGGCCCAGGCAGAAGAGAAATCGGTCACGGTGCTCTTGCTGAAAAGGCTCTTGTTCCCGTTCTTCCGTCAGTTGAGGAATTCCCCTATGCTATCCGTGTTGTTTCGGAAGTTCTTTCTTCAAACGGTTCAACCTCACAGGGCTCAATCTGCGGTTCAACTCTTGCTCTTATGGCAGCAGGTGTTCCGATTAAAGCTCCCGTTGCAGGTATTTCCTGCGGACTTATCACAGGCGACGAAGGTGTTTACGGCGACTTTATGACAATGGTTGATATTCAGGGACTTGAAGATTTCTACGGCGATATGGACTTCAAGGTTGCAGGTACAAAGAAGGGTATCACAGCTATTCAGATGGACCTCAAGGTTCACGGTCTTACTCCCGAAATCATCAAGGAAGCATTTGCAAAGACTCACAAAGCAAGAGATTATATACTTGACGATATTATGCTTCCCGTTATTTCAGAGCCGAGAGCAGAGCTTTCAAAGTGGGCTCCGAAGATGCTTACAACAAAGATTGACCCCGAAAAAATCGGCGAGGTTATCGGTAAGCAGGGCAAAGTTATTCAGAAAATTTGTGCAGAGTGCGACTGTAAGGTTGACGTTAACGAAGAGGGACAGGTATTTGTTTCTGCTATTGACCTTGACAATGCAAAGAAGGCTATTTTCATTGTTGAAACAATCGCAAACGGTCCTGAAGTAGGCGCAATCTACAAGGGTGTTGTTACCCGTCTTATGAGCTTCGGCGCATTTGTTGAAATCGTTCCCGGCGTTGAGGGTATGGTTCACATCAGCCACCTTGATGTTAAGAGAACCGAAAAGGTTGAGGATGTTGTCAATGTAGGCGACGAAATCATTGTAAAGGTTCTTCCGAAGGACGAGCAGGGCAGACTCAACTTCTCACGCCGTGAGGCTCTTATCGAGGTTGAGGGACTTACTCCCGAAAACGACCTTAAAGAAAGACCGCAGAGAAGAGAAGGCAGAAGAGCTAACTTCCGCAGAAAGTAATCTTTAACACAAGTGCCACGGTGGGAATTTCTGCCGTGGTATTTTTTTACAATTCTCAAGCCTTGTATATGGTTAAAATTAACAATTTATCCATTGACGAAAATTTCTCAAAATAGTATACTAATTATGACGAAATGTTGATTATTAGATTTTGAAAAGAGGTAAATATGAAAAAATTACTTTCTGTTGTTCTCTCGCTTGTTTTAATATTTTCAGTTGTGAATCTCGGCGGAATTGAAGCTTTTGCCGAAGGAGATATTATAAAAGACGGTGATTATCAATATCGCCTACTTGAAAACGGTACATATGCAATCGTCGGCTATTACGGAAAAGAAACCAATTTAACTTTCCCGTCCGAATTCAATGGAAAGCTCATAACAGAATTGGGAGATTTGTCTTGCTATTCACTTAACGAGCTTGTATCCGTAACCATTCCAGACACCATAACGACAATCGGTGCAAAATGTTTTAAATCGTGTTCTGCACTTGAAACCGTTAGCATACCGTCAAGCGTAACAAACATTAAATACAGCGCATTTTCGGATTGTGCAAAACTTAAAAATGTCTATATTGACGATATATCGGCTTGGTGCGAAACCATCTTCGATGACGAAACGTCTAACCCTCTGCACAACGGAGGAAGTTTGTTCTTATGTGGCAATCTTTTGGAATATATTGACATTCCCAAAGATGTTACCCGAATTTCCGATTTTGCTTTCTTCGCTTCTTCTATAAAAGCTGTTAATATTCCCTCCGGTGTTACCGAAATAGGTATGTGTTCATTTGCATTCTGTAACAGCCTAACAAAACTCACTATTTCCAGCAGTGTAAAAACAATAGGTATGGCTTCTTTTTCCGGTTGCTCTGCTTTAACAGAATGTTCACTCCCATACGGCGTTACTTTTATTGATGATATGGCGTTTGATTCTTGTTCATCCCTTAAAACCATTACCATTCCGGCATCTGTTACCCATATCGGTTACGGTGCATTGTCAAACTGTCCCTCTCTCGAAACTCTTATCATAAAAGGTGATTCCGATTTGAATTTCGGTAATATTGACAATTCAAATCTTACAGTTTATGCAAAATCGGGCACTCCGACGGAGAGCTACGCCAAAGCCAACAACATCCCCTTTACCTCGCTTCTTATCGGCGACACGGACGGCGACGGAAGCGTCGGCATATCCGACCTTACACTTATCTCAATTTATCTTTCAGGTAAAGGTGAATTAACTCCGGTTCAATCAGCTTGTGCGGATATAAACGAGGACTCGACCGTAGATGCGTTCGATATGTTCTATATTGACAAGGCAATTTACGCTTAAACAATTAAATTTACACAGCAAGAAGCGGTGGCAGATTTCTCTGCCACCGCTGTTATTATGCCTTTATTATTTTATTAAAGCCTTATTATGCCCATTCCTCTGTCGGTTCAATAAGTCCGTAACCTCCGTCTTTTCTCTTATAAACGACGTTTATGTCGTCGCTTTCGGAGTTGCGGAACATATAGAACTGGTGTCCGAGCATATTCATCTGTAAGACAGCTTCGTCAACCGTTTCGGGCTTGAGGATAACATTCTTTGTTCTGACAATGTCAAATTCCGTTTCCTCGTCATCTGCGTTGTTGAAGACCTCATCAAATGATGTCTCGTGAATCTTCTTTTCGAGCTTCGTCTTATTTTTTCTGATCTGTCTGATAAGCGAATCTACGCAAGTGTCAAGCGCATCCTCAAGATCCTGTGAACGTTCCTGTGCTCTGAATATATATCCGCCTTTAGTCAGCGTAATCTCAACAATTTTGATGTTTTTTTCAACCGTTGCCGTTACCTTAGCGTTTGCGTCAGGTCCGAAAAATTTCTCAACCTTGCTAAGCTTTAACTCAGCCCTTTCTTTGAAGGATTCTCTCGGTGTGCATTTTCTGCCGATGATGGTAATGTTCATTATGACATCCCCTTACTTATATATTCAAAAGCCGCAGCTTTTGTTTACATCTACAGTATAGCACAAGTTTATAATAAAATAAAGATATTTTACGAATTTTTATTGAATTTTCACAAATTAAACATTCCAGCTGTTTATATACCTTTCTTGCTCGGGCGAAAGGCTGTCAATCGAAATACCCCAAGCCGCAAGCTTTCTCATTGCGACGTTACGGTCAATCTCCTGCGGAACAAAGTTTACGCCAACCTTGACCTTATCACGGTTTTTAGCCATATACTCGGCAGAAAGAGCCTGAATGGCAAAGCTCATATCCATAATCTCGGCAGGGTGTCCGTCGCCTGCCGCAAGGTTTACAAGTCTGCCCTCGGCAATAAGATTTATCCAATGACCGTTCGGAAGCTTATATCCCATAATATTATTTCTCTTTTCGGCAATTTCAACCGCATTTTTTTCGAGGGCGCCGACATTTATCTCAACGTTGAAATGACCTGCATTACAAACGATTGCGCCGTCCTTCATATTGAGCATTGCTTCTTCGGTTATAACATCTTTACAGCCCGTAACGGTAATAAAGAAATCTCCGATTTTAGCCGCTTCAACCATCGGAAGAACAGTGAAGCCCTCCATCTTAGCTTCCATAGCCTTTATCGGGTCAATCTCGGTAACGATAACATCTGCTCCCAAGCCCTTCGCTCTCATAGCAACGCCCTTACCGCACCAGCCGTAGCCTGCAACAACAACCTTTTTGCCTGCAACAACAAGATTTGTCGTTCTGTTAATTCCGTCCCAAACACTCTGCCCCGTGCCGTAACGGTTGTCGAAAAGATATTTGCATTGTGCGTTGTTTACAGCCATCATCGGGAAACGAAGCTTGCCGTCCTTTTCCATAGCTTTAAGCCTGATAATACCCGTGGTTGTTTCCTCGCATCCGCCGATAACGTTTTCAATCAGCTGCGGATATTCATTGTGAATAAGATTTACGAGGTCGCCGCCGTCGTCAATAATAATGTTCGGAGCAATTTCAATTACCCTGCGTAAATGCTCATTGTATTCCTCTTCGGTTGCGCCGTGATAGGCAAAAACGTTCATTCCGCCCTTAACAAGTGCCGCCGCAACATCATCCTGCGTCGAAAGAGGATTGCTGCCCGTAACATACATTTCGGCACCGCCTGCCGCAAGGACTCTGCAAAGATACGCTGTTTTTGCCTCAAGATGAACTGAAAGCGCAACTCTCAAATTCTCAAACGGCTTTTTCTCCGCAAACTCCTTTTCAAGCGAGGACAAAATCGGCATATTAGCCTTGACCCACTGTATTTTTCTCTCTCCGGATTCATAGAGAGCCAAATTTCTTATATCGCTCATTTCGTACTTCCTTCCGATATTTTTTACTCCATTATAAAATAACATATTACCTGCCAAAAAGCAATAAATATTGACATAAGTCAATAATTATGCGATAATTAAATTTATTAAAGGGAATCTTAGGAGGCACACATTTCTTATGGAAAAAAGTAATAACATAATTAGAAGAATAATCTGTGTTGTTCTCGCTTTAACACTCACAGCTTGTATTTTTACCTCTTGTAAAAAGAATAACGAAGAAGAGGAAATTACACGTGGCAACGCTCAAATTGAAAGACCAACCTATGAGGAAGAGTCTCAACCCGAGGGCGAGGCTACGACAGATCCTGCCGCTACAATGGAGGATGCAAGGAACACTACGGCAAAGGCTTCCGACAACGCAACGACGGAAGGTACTACATACAGTAGCGACCCGAAGGTTGATGACGCTATCAAGGACGCTGCAAAGCAAAGCGGTATGAGCCCCGAGCAAATTGCCAAGTTTATACAGATAATGGGCTATGATTACGATCCCGTTCAGGGCATTTTCTACACAAGCCTTGACAACTGGCAAAGACAGGCGAATTTCGTTGCTCACTATGACACGGCGGCTCACTATTTCAATATGAACTACCGCACGGTAAGAATTGATTTCGGCCCTATCGACGGTCTTGATTGGAGAATTCAGCTTTGGAAAGGTCAGTACGGTGCATTCGGCGGAAGTGAAATCGGTGTATATACGAAAGACCCGAAGCAGAACGCTATGCTTTATCACTGCGCTGATGACGAGCATCTTCTCCACATGGAGTCCGCACTTTATCTCAATAAAGAGGATTATCAAAACAACAAAATTTACTTCACAAGAGAATGGCAGGCTCATTGGTGGCTTACAGGCTTTAAGCCCGGCGTTGTAAACCCCGCTTCATTGGTTATGTCAATGCGTATTCGTTGTATGTCATCTAAAATGGCAACACAGTTTGCTGCGGCTCTTGAACAGGCAGGCTTTACAGCGGTTAAGCGTCAAAAAGATATGACCTATGACACCTATTGCAGAAGCCTCAATGACATTTACATCCTTTGGGACGACGTCGGCGAGCTGAACTACGTACCAAAAAAGAACTAAACAAAAGCCCACTATACAGTGGGCTTTTATAGTAGGAGATTATGAGACTATTATGAAAAACGGATTTTTTGCATTCACAGGCAGAATAAAATATATTAACCGTTGGGCACTTATGCGCAACACGACCTATGAAACCTTAAGTCAGCACTCACACGAGGTAGCTGTTTTGGCTCACGCTCTCGCCGTAATCGGCAACAAAAAACTCGGCAAAATTTATAATGCCGAAAGAGCCGCCCTGTTAGGTCTTTACCACGACGTGCCGGAGATTATCACAGGCGATATGCCGACACCCGTAAAATATTACAGCAAAGATATGCGTAACACCTTTGAAAAAATCGAAAACAATGCGTGTTCATCTTTACTCGAAATGCTCGACGACGACATAAAAGGCGAGTACACCTCATTATTTTTCAAGGACGAAAAGGACGCTGACCTCTGGCGGCTTGTAAAGGCGGCGGATAAATTAAGCGCATATATCAAATGTATCGAAGAGCGAAAAGCAGGAAACTCCGAGTTCTCCGACGCCGAAAAATCAACAAAGGCGTTGATTGACTCCCTTGACTGTGAGGAGGTCGATATTTTCATAAAAGAATATCTCCCCGCTTATGAATTGCCGCTTGATAAGCTTAAATAAAAAGCAAAAATTTGCACCTTGAATTATTAAAAGTGCAATTTTTGCACTTTTGCTTTCCAAAGACAAGTGCAAAAAATTAACCCCGTTCAATGAACGGGGTTTAATTATATCTGTCATTCTTTTTCTTCTGTTCTTGTAACCGCAATGCCGAGGTCGTTGAGCTGAAGCTCGTCAACGGGTGCGGGACATTCGGTCATAGGCTCCGAAGCGTTTTGAACCTTGGGATATGCCACAACATCTCTCAAGCTCTCGCAACCGAGCATCTGCATACAAAGTCTGTCAAGACCGATACCCATACCACCGTGAGGCGGAGCTCCGAAACGGAATGCGTCAAGCAAGTAACCGAACTTCTCGTAAGCCTCTTCCTTTGTAAGACCGAGAAGGTCGAAAATTCTTGACTGAAGCTGTGGATCGGTAATTCTTATTGAACCCGAAGACAACTCAATGCCGTTAAGCACAAGATCATAGCACTTCGCTCTTACCTTGCCCTTATCGGTTTCAAGGTAATCGAGGCAATCGTCCATAGGTGCGGTAAAGGGGTGGTGCATTGCAAGCCACTCGCCGCTTTCCTCGTCATACTCGAAGAACGGGAATTCCGTAATCCAAAGAAGATTAAACACACCCTCGGGGATTATATCAAGCTTCTTCGCAACCGTCTGTCTGAGTGCGCCGAGTATTGAAAGAACGTGGTTATTGTTAGCGTCTGCAATAACGAGAAGCACATCGCCCTGCTTCAAATCTGCTTTAGACGAAATTTGACTAAGCTCTTCTTCCGTCATAAACTTTGCAAACGAAGATGCCATACCGTCGGGCGTCATTCTAATCCAAGCCATACCCTTTGCACCGCTTCCCTTCGCCTGCTCGGTAAGCTTGTCTATCTCTTTTCTCGTAAGCACGGAAGCCGCATTTTCAGCCTTTATCGCTCTAACGCTGCCACCTGCCTCAATAGCACTCTTAAAGACAACAAATTCAGAGCCTTTAACAATATCGGTAAGGTCGATAAGCTCCATTCCGTATCTTGTATCGGGCTTGTCCGAGCCGTATCTCTCCATAGCCTCTTTGAATGTAAGTCTGGGCAACGGAGTCGGAATATCAACACCGAGCGCATCCTTGAACACACGCTTGATATATCCCTCGCCCATTTCGAGAACATCTTCCATCTCAACAAAGGACATTTCAAGGTCAATCTGCGTAAATTCGGGCTGACGGTCAGCTCTCAAATCCTCATCTCTGAAGCAACGGGCAATCTGCATATATCTGTCAAAGCCTGCAACCATTGAAAGCTGTTTGTAAAGCTGAGGGGACTGCGGAAGTGCATAAAAACTGCCGTTGTGAATTCTCGACGGAACAAGGAAATCCCTTGCACCCTCGGGAGTGGAACGGATAAGCATAGGCGTTTCAATCTCGATAAAGCCGTTCTCGTCAAAATAATCTCTTGTAATTTTTGCTACCTTGTGTCTGAAAATGATATTCTTCTGCAAATCGGGACGGCGAAGGTCAAGATAACGGTATTTAAGTCTTGTCAGCTCGCCCGTCTGCGAATTCTCCTGAATTTCAAACGGAGTTGTCTCGCTCTTTGCGAGAACTCTCAATTCCTTAACCTCAATTTCAATCTCGCCGGTGGGAATATCAGGGTTTTTAGCGCTTCTCTCCCTGACAGTACCTGTTGCGGCAAGAACATACTCACTTCTAACGGAAAAAGCCTTGTCAAAAACCTCTTTGTCGGTGCTTTCGGTGAAAGCCAACTGAACAACGCCTGTTCTGTCTCTCAAATCGACGAAAATCAATGCGCCGAGGTCTCGCTGACGCTGAACCCAACCGCAAAGAGTAACCTCTCTGCCGATATCCTTTGCGGTAAGCGTGCCGCAATAGTCCGTTCTCTTAATTCCCTGCATTGTTTCCATCAATTTTGTCCTCCCAGTATATCTGTAATTTCAAGTCCCTCAATGCCGTAGCCGTCAAGCGAATCCATCGCCTGCTTTATTACGATCGACTGAAAATTATCCGTGAAATCCGCAAGCTCTATCTCCGCCTGTGTGCCGTCCGACATATTTTTAAGCACAGCCCTGCCGCTTTCAAGCTCGCTGTCGCCGAGTACGACGGTATAAAGAGCGCCGATTTTATCTGCATATTTCATCTGAGCCTTAACGGACCTTCCGACCGTATCAAACTGCGCCGAAAGTCCCTCGTTTCTCAAATCCGTAGCAAGAGCCGAGGCTTTTATATTAGCCTGCTCGCCCATAGAAGCGATATAAAGGTCGCATTTTTTTCTTTCGGGGAACTCGGTTTTCTGCGTTTCCATTAAAAGCATAAGCCTTTCAAGTCCGAGTGCGAAGCCGCAAGCCGGTGTAGGCTTACCGCCCATTTCCCCAACGAGTCCGTCATAACGACCGCCGCCGCAAACAGTACCCTGTGCTCCGATTTCGTTTGACACGAATTCAAAGACCGTTCTTGTATAGTAATCAAGACCTCTTACGATTGTCGGATTAACCTTGAAATCAATATTATTAGCTGTTAGATATTTTTTAACTAACTCAAAATGCTCATTACAATCCTCACATAAATAGTCGAGAATTTTCGGTGCCTTTTCTGCGATTTTTGAGCATACGGGACTTTTGCAGTCAAGTATTCTCATCGGATTTTTCTCAAGTCTACCCTTGCAAGTATCACACAAATCAACATAATTAGCTTTGAAATATTCCTTGAGTGCCTCTTGGTATTTTTTACGGCATTCGGGGCAGCCGATTGAGTTTATTTCAAGTGATATATTGTTTACGCCAAGATAATTAAACACTTCATTAGCAAGAAGAATAATCTCCGCATCCTGCGCCGCACTTCCTGCACCGAAGCACTCAACTCCGAACTGGTGGAATTCACGAAGTCTGCCCGCCTGCGGTTTTTCATAGCGATAGCAGGGCGTAACATAGTAAATTTTCTGTGGCATAGCCTCGTTGAAAAGTCCGTGCTCAAGGAAAGCTCGCACCGCACCTGCCGTTCCCTCGGGCTTCAAGGTTATTGACCTGTCGCCTTTATCCTTAAAAGTATACATTTCTTTCTGAACGACATCCGTTGTTTCGCCGACAGAACGCTGAAAAAGCTCGGTGTGCTCAAAAACGGGGGTACGCATTTCGTAAAAGCCGTAATTTTCGGCAATTTCACGCATAGCCGCTTCGATATATTGGATTTTATAACTGCTCGACGGCAATGTGTCAAGCGTACCTTTGATTGCGTTAGTAATAAGCGCCATAGATTTCATTCCCTCATTTATACAGAATTACCCCCTCCGAATCGGAAGGGGCGATTTTATTTAGTGGTGTTCGCCGTTCTTCGGGTTAACAATATCTCTCCAGTCAAGGTCGCCCCTTGCAAGGCTGTGTATAAGCGCCTCCGCAGTAGCGATATTAGTAGCGACGGGTATATTGTGAACGTCGCAGAGCCTTAAAAGATTAGCTTCATTCGGCTCATGTGGCTTAGGATTAAGGGGATCTCTGAACATAAGCAAAAGGTCAATTTCGTTGCAAGCAATCCTCGAACCGATTTGCTGATCGCCGCCTTGAGAGCCGCTTAAAAACTGTGTAATTTTAAGACCTGTTGCCTCAGAGACAAGCTTACCCGTAGTTCCCGTAGCACAAAGATTGTGCTTTGAGAGTATTCCGCAATATGCAATGCAAAACTGCGTCATAAGTTCTTTTTTCTCATCGTGTGCTATAAGAGCTATGTTCATATATCTTCAACTTCCTCCCTATAAAGTCTCTCGTATAGTATAATATCAAATTTTCTTTCATTTTTCAACTGTTTATCAATAAAAATCCTTTTGTTTGAACAAAACGTTTTCGCCCAAAATGCGTTTTGCCGTTCTTAAAAATGCATTAAAAGCATATTTTGAAATTTTACTTCCGTTTGAAAGCAGCCTCACGCTGTCATCCTCGGGAATAACTCCGATAAGCTGCACCCTTGCCGAGTCAATGACGTCATCAAGCTTCATCTGCTTTCCCGACTCGACTTCGTATCTGTCAAATCGGTTGATAATCATTCTGATATCAATATCCTTATCAACTTTCAACACTCTGCCGACAGCCGCATCCGCACTCCTTACACAAACCGGGTCGCCCGTCACAACTACAATAGCTCTGTCGCAGACCTTTGACAAAATTCCGTGAAAAGAGTCCGAGCCTGCTGCAGAGTCGACAAAAACATAATCATAATCCGTGTCCGTGTGCGAAAGCAGATTTGAAAATGCCGCCTCTGTTATGCTGTCTGAAAAGTCCGACGGTGCGGAAAGCAAATCGGGCATACCCTCTCCGCTGACAACCGCCTGTGAAAAGGAGCAGCGTTCTTCTATAACATCAAGCCAGTTATAAACAACCTTATCCCCGATATTCATAATAAGGTCAAGGCTGCGAAATCCGACGTCAGCATCAATAAGAAGCACACTTTTACCCATTGAGAGCAAAGCGTTTGCAAGCCCTACCGAAACAGACGACTTTCCGACTCCGCCCTTTCCCGACAAGACAAGAATTTTCTGAGCCATTTCCCTCACTCCAATCAATTAAGCGCCGTATTCTGACTGTCTATCGCATCAATCTCGCTTGCAGTTCCGAAATACGCCTTATAAATATCAGCAACAAGCATCGCCGTTGCAGAACCGCTGTTCAAATTCTCAATAGCCACGCTTACAGCAATTTGTGGATTGTCGGCAGGTGCAAAGGAAATCATAAAGCCGTTAAGACCCGACTCGATTTTGCCGCCGACCTTCGCCTTCGACTCCGCAGTACCTGTTTTCGCCGCAACCGAGACAGGCAAGCTCTTAAACGCCGAAAGTCTGCCGCCGAGACGCATCATACCGTCCTTTACAACGTTTATGCTGTTCTGTGAAATTCCCGTTTCATTGAGAACAACGGGTGTGCTGTCTATGATTGTCTGCGAATAATCTGCAGTTTTTACGCTTTTTACAAAATGTGCCTTGTATCTTGTTCCGCCGTTTGCAATCGTCGCAACATAATTACAAAGCTGAATGGGTGTAAACAGGTTATCCGACTGACCGATAGCCGCCTGAACGGTATCGCCGGGGTACCAAGTTCCGCCGTGAGCCTCACGATACTCAATGCTCGCAAGTATACCCTTTGACTCGTTTATTTCAACCCCTGTTTTCTGACCGAGTCCGAATCTTGTGCAGTAATCATTCATTTTTCCAATTCCAAGCTGTCTGCCCGTCTCGTAGAAGAAAATATTGCACGATTGATTTAACGCTTCGGCAACCGTAATCGCCCCGTGAGCGTGAAGGCATTTAAACTGTGGGAAATATGTGTAAATTCTGTTACAGGTTATTTTTGTATCTTTAGTAATAATTCCTTCTTCAAGACCTGCAAGTGCAATCGCCGCCTTAAAAGTGGAACCGGGCGCGTACGTACTTTGAAGAGCTCTGTTCCAAAGCGGAGATGACTTGTCCGCAGAAAGTGCGGAATAGTTATCGTAATATGTCGTAAGGTCATAGCTCGGATAGGTTGCGCAAGCAAGCACCGCACCGCTGTTGACATCCATCACGACCGCCGAGCCGACCGCAGGCAAGCTCGCCTTATCCTTATACTGTGCAATGAAGTTCGCAAGAGCCTCCTGCACCGCAAGCTGCAAGTCGGAGTCGATTGTCAAAATCACGGTATCGCCCTGAACAGGCTCGGTAGTAATCTCGGTCGTCTTGCTTCCGCTTGAATCGGTAATCGTGCTCTCAACACCGTTCGTGCCTCGTAAATACTGCTCCATTGCGCTTTCGAGTCCGAACTTACCGATGGTGTCATCCATTGCATAAGCACGAAGCTTCAGATTTTTCTTTTCCTCGGTTGTAAGATTTTCATTCTTGACCGCCGTGTTATATTCTTCAGTCCTCTTGTTGTATTCCTCTGCATTAAGCGGTCCTATTGTACCGATTATATGCGGAGCAAGTGTGCCGTTTAAATATTCTCTTTCGGTAGTTACCTGAATTTCAACACCTGCATAGAAGCCGCTGTTTTCCTTAATCTTCGAAGCGAGCTCAACCGAAACATTGTCCGCAAAGATATACGGATTGGAGGTGGTAAACGCATTCTTTTTAAGCGAATAGCAAACGGATGCGATTTTCAATGCGTCAGAGTCCGAATACTGTTCAAGCTTAAACTTGGTTTTCAGCTCGTCAAAGCAGTTTTGCGCCGTCGCATACTCGTTGAGATAAAGCACGTTTTTGGATTTTAGATATTTTATATCTGCATCCCTGTCAGCCATAAATTGCACGTTTCCGTTTTGGTCGAAGTAAAGAGGAATGTCGTTATTCCACTCCGTGCCGTAGCTTTCAAGCAAGTGTACGAGCGAAACTATAATCTCGTTCCTCTGCTCCTGCTCGTCCGTTCTCGGAAAGTAAGAACCGTTGAAGATAACGGAGTTTACTTGCTTGTTTGTAACAAGCGGCTTTCCGTTGCAGTCGAGAATTTCTCCCCTTGCCGCCTTAATGGTTGTATCGGTTTGCTTGAGTGCAACCCTCTCAACCGTCGCTTCATCAGCGTTCGCAATCTGTATTCTGAAAAGGTCGGCAATAAATAATGAGAAAACAAAAAGCACCGCTACGGTAAACGCAACAGTCCGAAATTTAGTGCTTTTGGTTTTATCGTTCATTTACAGCTCTCCTTTCACATATCAAAATTCGTGTGCAGTCTTTGTAAGCCTCATAAGATACCTGACTATCACATAATATATCGGCGTAAACAAAACGGTGTAAATCGCCGACGGCAAATAAAATCTCAAAAACAGCCAGACGGATGAGTCCATACCCTGTGCCGTAACAAAAAACAGCACATAGAACACCGTATAAAGCAAGGTTGCCGAGCCCGAAAGAATCAGCGCCGTCAAAAGATGGTTTCTCATAAGAATATTTATGAGCAAGCCGCATCCGCCGCCGATTATCATAAGGAACAATGCGTTATATCCGTCCGCAAGACCGAACACGCCGTCCCACAACGCTCCCGCAAGCGCTCCGAGCAACGCACCAACCACCTCACGTTCAAACATTCCGAGACACACAATAAGCGGAATGAGTAAAAACGCCCTTGCAGAGAAGATTTCCGGAAACCATCCCCTTGTGTTTTGCAAAATGTTAGTAATCAATATTAAAATGACAAAAACGGTTCTTCTGAATATTATCAGCTTTGTATTATTACGCATTGCCCTTGCCCTCAAAGTCAGTAATTACAAATGCGTCCTGAACCTCGCCCAAATCAATCTGCGGAGTGACCTCGGCATAGTAGGAGACGTCGCCCTCCTCCTGCTTCACGGACTTGACCGTGCCGATAATAAGACCTCTCGGGTATATTCCTCCGACGCCCGAGGTGCAGACAATTCCACCCTCGGCTATTGCGGTATCTTTTGTAAGTCCTGCAAATTTAACGGTTGCGGTAAGGCTCATTTTAACCGTCGTGTCGGTATAGCCTATTTCGCCCGTTCTTATCTCATACGCTGCGGCATTGACCTGCGGGTCGTAAACAGAAAGCACGATACAGGTTGTCGGAGTTACCTCGCTGACAATTCCGATAAGATATTCTCCGCTTATAACAGGGTCATTCACGCTCACGCCGTCGTTGCTTCCGCAGTTGAGCTCAAATGAATCGAAAGCATCAGCCGAATTTCTGCCGATAACCGTTCCTGCGGTAAATTTGAAATCGGGATTTTTTTCCTTAACGCCGAGGAAATTTTCATAAGCCTCGATTTGCTTTTTCATTTTTTCGTAATCAACAAGCTTTTTCTGATAATCCGCAACCTGCTCTTCAAGCTCCGCAACCCTGTCCATATACGAAGCCGACGAAACAAATCCGCCTTTTACAAAATCAAGCTTTTCCGAAATAGCCGTCGAAAGGCGAGACAGCGGAGAAAATACGGTGCTGATAACGGAAGTCAACGGAGAAGCCGCATTGCCGGAGGATACACCTGCGATAATTCCCGCAAGAAGTATAACCACGAGCAAAAGCAACGCTCTGAACGTATTGCTTCTGACAAAATTCTTCAACTGTATCACCTACCGTTCGTACAAAAGTGCAACAAGGCGGGCATAACACCCGCCGTAAAAATATTTATCAATCGTAATATCCCTTTTCCATAAACTTGGGGTTTTCCAAGCACATACCTGTACCGTCAACAACACAGTCAAGCGGATTTTCGGCAATGTGAACAGGGATTTTTGTTTCAATCGAAATAAGCTTATCAAGACCTCTGAGCAATGCGCCGCCGCCTGTAAGCATTATACCTCTGTCGATAATATCCGCCGAAAGCTCGGGAGGAGTTTTCTCAAGAGTCGAGTGAATTGTATCAAGTATCTGATTTACCGGATCGGAAAGAGCCTCTCTGACCTCTTCGGATGTGATTTCAATGTTCTTGGGAAGTCCGTCAAGCAGGTTTCTGCCCTTAACGTCCATTGCACCCTCTCCGTCATAAGGATAAGCCGAGCCGATTTTAATCTTAATGTCCTCTGCCGTTCTTTCGCCGATAAGAAGATTATGCTTCTTTCTGATGTAAGCGATAATTGCCTCGTCAAAATTGTCACCCGCAACTCTTGCCGACTGAGCTGTAACAATATCGCCGTAAGAAATAACGGCAACCTCAGCCGTACCGCCGCCGATGTCAACAACCATGCTTCCGACTGCATCCGAAACAGGGAGACCTGCGCCGATTGCCGCCGCCATGGGCTCGTCGATAAGGTTTACAAGCTTTGCGCCTGCCGAACGTGCTGCGTCATGAACAGCCTTTCTCTCAACCTCTGTAACGCCCGACGGGATACAAATAAGCACTCTTGCTCTTGAAAACGGAGAAGAGCTTATCGCCATCTTTATAAATTCCTTAAGCATATCCGAGGTTATATCAAAGTCTGCGATAACGCCGTCCTTAAGAGGTCTTACCGCTGTGATTGAACCCGGAGTTCTGCCTATCATCTGCTTTGCCTTGTCTCCGACAGCCTCAACCTTCTGCGGATAAGCGCTGACGTTTACGGCAACAACCGAAGGCTCTCTTATTACAATTCCTTTGCCCTTAACGTATACCAATGTGTTGGCTGTGCCGAGATCGATTCCGATATCCTGTGAAAACAACATATCTTTCTACTTCCTTTCATTTTCTTCAATCTGTATTACACCCATTTTATCAATTAACATTATAACCGCAAAATGTAAAATTCTCAACCTTTATAACGCAAAAACTTATTAAAATTTTGTGAATTTATATGTTTTTGAACAGTTCGGAGCTCCTGCGCCAATGAAAAAGGTACTGTTGAGCAATTCCCTCGTAATTCTTCATACATTCGGGAAGCCCGTTCGGATACATTTCCTCGGTAATTCTCTTGACCCAAACGTCAACGGGGAACGCATCCAACTTTCCGAAGCCGTACAAAAGCGTACACTCCGCAACCTTTTTGCCGACGCCCTTGATTTTAACAAGCTCATCTCGTCCGAATTGTATGGGCTGACTGTCTATCTTTGCAAAATCCACTTCCCCCTCGCTGACCCTTTGAGCAGCGTCAAGAATGTATTTTGCACGAAAGCCTGCACGAAGCGGAGACAAATCATCAACCGTGAGCATACTTAATCGCTCCGCACTCGGAAAAGAATAAGCATTTTCTTCTATCTGTTCTCCGAAGCTCTCGCAAAGACGTGATATTATACCCTTTATTCTCGGAATATTGTTGTTCTGCGAAATTATAAACGAGCAAAGCGTCTCCCACGGCTCCTGTCTTAAAATTCTGATGCCTGCATATTCCTCACAAGCCATTTTCAAGTTTTTATCCGTTTTGAAATTATCCGTTATCGTCTTATAATCTCTGTCAAAGTCAAGGTATCTGCGAAGCGTTTTGTTGAAATCCGCTTCGGTGCAGCTGCAATACAGAATGTCGCCGTCCTGCCTTAATGTGTATTGCTTTCCCGACACAACGCCGCACATATTTCCGTTTTCGTCCTTTTCCCAACGGAACGCCTGACCGCAATCGAGCATCAAATCCAAATTAAACATTTCTGGCGTCTTAATCTCAAACTGAAAGCCGTCCATATCATCACTCCCAAAAAAGTACACAAAAATCGCAGAAAATTATATTAAAAACCCACAATGTGAATTTGCACAAAAAGTTTTGCGGGGCTTACTCAAAAAATAACTACCAAACGTAATATTTCGTAAAGCTATAATAACTTACAGTATTTACCTGTGAATATCGAAAAGTTATAAACATTTGGCGAAAAGTTCGGTAAAAACCGAGTTTTACACCGTTTTTACGTCTACTTATCAACATTTTGAACGGTGTTTTGAACATTTTTGAACAAAACAAAAATATACAATCTGTAATATTTTACGTGAAAATAATTTTGTATAAAATCCCATATTGACATAAATTCGGCTGCTAACTCACGTATATTCCAGCCAAAATATACCATACTAAAATCAATAAATCGAAAAGGACACGGCAATATGATTAAAGGTGTAAACAGACAGGTTCTCGAGATCCACGAAACAGGTACAAAATACTTTGAAAAGGCATTGTTTTTTGTAAAGCCGGAGTATTCCACGCTCGGCGAAAGACGACTTAACGAAAAAGCCTTGCAAGCTCTTTCAGGCAATGATAAAGTTCCCGTCACTCGCCGTGCAAAGATAAAAAACGTCGTGTTGAAGATTGTCTGTCTGCTTCTGTCCGCAATGACCGGTGCAGGAGTGACCCTGCTTTTAAGATAATTCAGTCCTTTTTAGAACAACCGCAGACGTGCCGTCAATGAACACGGACTCTCCGCAATTATATCCGCTGAAAAGCCGTTCGCTGTTGTGCCAGCTCTGCGGTAAATTATAGGTAATGCCGTTTTCGTTCCTGTTTGCTATGATGAGCAGGCTTTCTTTTTTGCCCCGTCGCTCAAACGCAACACAGCCGAGAGCCGCCGACACGGGATTAAATTCCCCGTCCTTTAAGCACTCGTTTTCTTTTCTCAATTTTCCGAGACGTACATAATGAGCGTGCAGCTCACACTGCGTATTATCCCATTCAAAGTAGGCTCTGTTGAACGGGTCCTTATATCCTTGCATTGAAATCTCGTCGCCGTAGTAAATGCTCGGTACGCCCGGAAGCATAAACGCAAGTGCAGAAGCCATTTTCATAAGGCGTATGCCCTTTTCCTTCTGCTCGGGCGACAAAAAATGCTCGCTCTGCCAGTGCCTGTCTCTGTACTCGCAGCTCTCTCCGACAATACGGGTTATAGCTCTCTCGGTGTCGTGAGTGCCTATGTGGTTCATCATAACATCAAGTGCCTGCTTAGGATAATTGCCGATTATCGACACTACACTTTTCATAAAATCCTCAGCAACGCCGTATCTCGCAAAATCAAGCACGGCATTGGCAAAGGGATAGTTCATAACGCTGTCAAACTGCTCGCCGAGCAAAAATTTTCGCCTTTGACCGTAGGAAAATTTGTTTGTTGCGTCCTCCCAAACCTCTCCGAGCAAAAGTGCATCGGGCTTGGCTTTTTTAACTGCAAGTCTTACTTTATCAAGGAAAACGTCGGGCAATTCATCGGCAACGTCAAGCCGCCAACCGTCTGCGCCTAATTTAAGCCATTTTGCGATAATTCCGTTTTCGCCCGTGATGAATTCAAGGTAATCCTCACACTCCTCCGTAACCTCGGGAAGCGTGTCAAAGCCCCACCACGAAGCATACTTATCGGGATAGTGTTCGAATTTATACCACTTGAAATACGGCGATTGCTTTGAGTTATATGCTCCGCCGTCTCCGTATCGACGGTGCTTATTAAAATAAACACTGTCGTCGCCCGTGTGCGAAAAAACGCCGTCAAGTATAATTTTTATATCCCTTTTATGCGCCGCCTCACAAAGCGAAGCAAAATCCTTTTCCGTGCCAAGCAACGGGTCGATTTTTGTGTAATCGGCTGTGTTATAGCGATGATTCGAGTGTGCCTCAAATATTGGGTTGAGATAAATACAGGTAACACCAAGTTCTGAAAGATACGGTAATTTTTCTTCAATTCCCTTGAGGTCGCCGCCGAAATAATCGTTGTTTAACACCTTGCCGTTTTCATTCGGTCGCCAATAGGGTTGATTTTCTGTATCGGTTCTTAAAACTCTGTCTCTCGGAACATTTTCCTTTTTTTTGCACGAGTTATAGAAGCGGTCAGGGAAAATTTGATAAATAATTCCGCCCTTCAGCCAATCGGGTGTTTTGAAATCGGAACTGCAAACGGTCAGCTGCCAATCGGAGGCCTCTGCCGTAAGCGACGAAAACACACCTGTAAAATCCGGTGACTTGCAAAGCTTGGTTTCTCCCCACGGAGAGGAAATGTCAAAATGATACCAATAAAGTCCTGCGGTGGAAATTTGAGTTTCTATATCCCACACCTCGTGCGAGTCGCCGTACATTCCTGCCCAATACATACCCTTTGACTCGTAATTCTCCTGTGAATCGCCTCTTAAAGAAAAGCGTGCGGAATTTGCGCCGAACGAGCGTGGAACGATAATCCTGAATTTCACGGTTTCGCCCGTCTCGACTGCGCCCTTTTTACTTTTATAATATTTTTCTTCCGAATTAAAAGCCGTTATTCCCATCTGCAATGCACCTATCTGCCGTGTCTTATTTTTAATCACATTCTTATAAATTATATCACATACAGTTAGATAAATAAACCGAATTAAAATATTTTCAGCAGAAGAAAGTTGCCAAAAAAGCCTTATTCTGCATATAATTTGCCTAAAATCGCAGTTAAACGAACAAAATTATCTTAAAACAGCACTTGAAGTTCACACGAACCTGTGTTATTATCATATTACAACAGCAAAAGGATTGATGAATATGTTAAGGAACATTCCCGGAACAGTTCTTGAATGGAACGACGCTTTAAGCCAAAACGCCTTTGCGGTTTTGTCGCCCGTTCTTTCGGTTACGAAGGGCTTAACGCTGTCACAGCTAAAGGAATTGACGGGACTTGAGGGCTCTACAATTCAAAATTGGGTAAAGCGTGGCTGGGTTGAACGTCCGAGCGGAAAGCGTTACGGTGAACAGCAAATAGTCAGAATTATACTTATAAATATGCTCAGAAGCTCTATGCAGCTTGAAAAAATAATCGCTCTTATGCGCTACATAAACGGCGAGGTCGATGACCGAAGTGACGATATTATCCCCGACCGCAGACTTTTCAGCGTGATATGCTCGGTAATTTCACAGGTTGATAAAAAGCAGACGACCGACAAAAAAATCATAAAGGAAATTATCGAAAATGAATTAAGGGACTATGTCGGTCCGAATGAGGACTCAAAGCAAAAGCTTGAGGGTGCGGTATTTTGTATGGTGCTCGGCTTTTTCTCGGCAGAAATCAAAAAAGAGGCAGAAGCAGAATTTTCAAAGCTTTTTGAATAAGGAGGATTTCTATGATCATCACAACAACACCGTCTGTTGACGGAAGAAAAATCGAAAAATATCTCGGCGTTGTATGCGGAGAGGTAATCTCGGGCGTAAACTTCGTAAAGGATTTTGCGGCAGGGCTTACTAACTTCTTCGGCGGTCGTTCGGGCTCATATGAGGGCGAGCTTATCGACGCAAGAGAGCAGGCTCTTCACGAGCTTGAGCAGCGAGCTTTAATGATGGGCGCAAATGCGGTTGTCGGCGTTGATATTGACTATGAAGTACTCGGTCAGGGCGGAAATATGCTTATGGTTTCCGTCAGCGGAACAGCCGTAATACTCGAAAAGCAATAAGTCTCATTTAAGCTGAAAGCACCGTAGAAATACGGTGCTTTTTCTTTTGATTCAACTGTTATGTTGAAATATTCCTACAAATGCTCTATAATTATCAGCAGATAAACCGTTCAAGAAAGAGATTGATAAAATGCTTACATATACCTATGTATCAAAAGGTAATTTTGAATTAAGAGAAAAACCGAAGCCCGTGCTTCTCAATGAGCGTGACGCAATTGTCAGGGTCACGCTTGCAAGTATTTGTTCAAGCGATTTACACATTAAGCACGGAAGCGTTCCCCGTGCCGTCCTCGGTATTACGGTAGGACATGAAATGGTCGGAATTGTCGAGGAAATCGGAAGCGCCGTAACTAACGTCAAAGTCGGCGACAGAGTGACAGTAAACGTCGAAACATTTTGCGGAGAGTGCTTTTTCTGCAAGCACGGCTACGTCAACAACTGCACAGACAAAAACGGCGGCTGGGCTCTCGGATGTCGAATTGACGGCGGTCAGGCGGAATATGTGCGTGTACCCTTTGCCGACCGTGGATTAAATAAAATTCCCGATACCGTCAGCGACAGACAGGCTTTGTTTGTCGGAGACGTGCTTGCAACAGGATTTTGGGCTGCTCGCATTTCCGAAATAACCGAAGATGACACCGTGCTTATTATCGGCGCAGGTCCAACGGGAATTTGCACCCTGCTTTGCGTTATGCTTAAAAATCCAAAGCGTATAATCGTGTGTGAAAAGGACGAAAGCCGTATCAAGTTTATAAATGAGCATTACCCCGAGGTGCTTACGGTTTCGCCCGAAGGCTGTGCTGACTTTGTTCTTAAAAACAGCGACCACGGCGGCGCTGACAGAGTGCTCGAGGTTGCAGGTGCAAACTCAACCTTCCGTTTGGCTTGGGAATGTGCAAGACCGAATGCGATTGTAACGGTTGTGGCTCTTTATGACGAGGCGCAGACCTTACCGCTTCCCGAGATGTACGGCAAAAACCTGATTTTCAAAACAGGCGGCGTAGACGGTTGCGACTGTGACGAAACCATAGCGCTTATCGCACAGGGGAAAATCAACACAGAGCCGTTAATTACACACACCTATCCGCTTTCAAAAATCGAAGAAGCCTATGACATTTTCGAAAACAAAAAGGAAAATGTAATCAAGGTTGCGGTTGACTGCCGAAAATAATTTAATATAACACAAAAGAAGTGTAGCAATGATAAAAATAATGTTCGTTTGCTTGGCTGAGTGTTCATAAGGAAGTATTGGTTTCTCGCATAAAAATCCATTATGCTTTTGCCAAAAAGCCTCGCAAGGCGACAGCCTTGCATCATTTCTCGGCTTCGGCATAAAAGATTTTTTATAACTACGAAACTGCAACGCACTTCAAAATAATATATTTTTGATGCAAGAAAAGGCAAACCCCGCGGATAATGCTAACGCATATCTGCGGGGTTTAACGAATTATTGCGCAAAAAGATGTTGTTTTGAAGCAAAACTTCCTTATGAACACTCAGCCTTATATTTGTCGTTCGCCGATGGCGGAATTTATACTTAAAGATATGGTTAAACGCAAGGGACTTGAAAACGAGTTCTTTATTTCATCAAGTGCGACAAGCACCGAAGAAATTTGGAACGGCGTGGGAAAACCCGTTTATCCGCCTGCGAGAGCCGTGCTTGAAGCTCACTCAATAAAGCCCGACGGCAAGCATGCCGTTCAACTGACTGCGAGCGATTATGACAAATATGATTTGTTTATCGGTATGGACAGCGCAAATATCAGAAATATGAAGCGTATTCTCCGTGGCGACAGCGACAATAAAATTCACAAGCTTATGGAATATACGGGAAGCGGCGCAGACGTGTCTGATCCGTGGTACACAAGGGATTTTGAGCGTTGTTATAACGATATTTACAAAGGCTGTGAAGCCCTGTTGAAATCATTAACCGAATAAATCATATAAAAAACGCTGTGCAAAGCACAGCGTTTAATTTTTTTATTTACTCTTCTTTTCGATAAGGCTCTTGCCGCCCATATACATTCTAAGCGGTTCGGGAATTCTGACTGTTCCATCCTCGTTAAGATTGTTTTCAAGGTAAGCAATCAGCATTCTCGGAGGCGCTACAACAGTGTTGTTAAGCGTGTGTGCAAAATAGTTGCCGTCCTTACCCTTAATTCTGATTCCGAGACGTCTTGCCTGTGCGTCTCCGAGGTTTGAGCATGAGCCAACCTCAAAATACTTCTTCTGTCTGGGGCTCCAAGCCTCAACGTCAAGGCTCTTAACTTTGAGGTCTGCAAGGTCGCCCGAGCAGCATTCAAGAGTTCTTACGGGAATATCGAGGCTGCGGAAGAAATCAACCGTGTTGTTCCAAAGCTTATCATACCACTCGTCACTCTCCTCAGGCTTACATACAACAACCATTTCCTGTTTTTCGAATTGGTGTATTCTGTAAACGCCTCTCTCCTCGATACCGTGTGCACCAACCTCCTTACGGAAGCACGGAGAGTAAGAGGTAAGCGCTTTCGGAAGCTCTGCTTCGGGAATGATGGTATCAATAAATTTGCCTATCATTGAATGTTCGCTTGTGCCGATAAGATAGAGATCCTCGCCCTCAATCTTATACATCATATTTTCCATCTCTGCGAAGCTCATAACGCCTGTTACAACGTCACTTCTTATCATAAACGGCGGAACATAATATGTAAAGCCTCTGTCAATCATAAAGTCTCTCGCATATGAGAGAATAGCCGAATGAAGTCTTGCAATATCGCCCGAAAGATAATAGAAACCGTTACCGCTTGTCTTTCTTGCGGAATCAAGGTCGATACCGTCAAAGGATTCCATTATATCAACGTGATAAGGTATCTCATAATCGGGAACAATCGGCTCGCCGAATTTTTCAAGCTCAACATTTTCGCTGTCGTCCTTACCTATCGGCACATCCTTGCCGATAATGTTCGGAATAACCATCATTCTCTTTTTGATTTCAGCAGCAAGCTCCTGCTCCTTAACCTCAAGAGCTTCAAGCTCCTCGTTGATTTCTTTAACTTTTGCCTTTGCACTTTCAGCTTCATCTTTGAGGCCTTTGCCCATAAACATACCGATTTCCTTGCTGATACGGTTACGGTCGCCTCTCAAAGCGTCGCCCTTTGTTTTTGACTCTCTGTATTCAAGGTCAAGCTTAATCACCTCGTCGACCAAAGGAAGCTTTTCGTTCTGAAACTTCTTTTTAATATTTTCCTTTACTGCGTCGGGATTTTCCCTTAAAAATTTAATATCAAGCATTTTTATATCCTCCGATATTCTTAATCATTTATTATTCAAGATTTTCAAACTGTTTTGAAAGCTTTTCAAGGTCTGATTTCGAGAAAAACTCAACCTCGAGAGTTCCGCTTCCGCCCTTTGAAACGAAAACCTTTACTTTTCTGCCAAGCATTTTTGAAAGTGCAATTTCGACCTCATCATAAAAGATGTCACGCTTCTTTTCACGTTTTTCGGGCGATTTTTTTGTTTTCTGTGCGCTCTTTGCAAGTCGCTCTACGTCACGAACGGAAATTCCGTCCTTAACAACAAGCTGTGCGACTCTCGAAGCCTCTGTCGTATCCTCAAACGAAAGCAACGCCCTTGCGTGTCCCATTGAAATTTTGCCGTCTCTTACAAGATTTGAAATATCCTCGGGGAGATTGAGCAATCTCAAGCTGTTTGTAACCGCAGTTCTCGATTTGCCGACTTTTTGAGCCGCTTCCTCCTGCGTGAATCCAAATGTGTCAATAAGAGTTTTTATTCCCTGTGCTTCCTCGATTGCATTGAGATCCTCTCTGTGCAAATTCTCGATAAGAGCAAAAATGCTCTCCTCTTCATCCGTCATCTCACGGATTGTAACGGGAACTTCGGTAACCCCTGCCATCCTTGCCGCTCGGTATCTTCTTTCACCTGCAACGAGACGATAACTGCCGTCCGCCATAGGCCTTACAAGCAACGGCTGTAAAACTCCGTGTTCTTTTATCGAAGCTGAAAGCTCTGCCAATGCCTGTTCTTCAAATATTTTTCTCGGCTGGTCACGGTTAGGCTCTATTTCGTTAATCGAAAGTCTGACACTTTCGCCCGAAGTCGGTTCCATAGCGTTATCATAAATAAGAGCGCTCATACCCTTACCCAAGCCGCCTTTTTTAGCTGCCATATATTTATCCTCCTTATGCCTGAGCGTATGCTTTAACTTCTTCCGGATTTGACTTTGCAAAATAATCCTCGTCAAAGAATGAAAGTGCGTTTTGACCGTTATTTGTAGTGGTCACAATAATATATACTCCGCCTTGATACCAAACGTAATTTGTCTTGTTCGTTTCATAGGTCACTTCTGCGTGCTTTCCGAATTTTTTATCATAAGACGAAATTGCGTCATTGAGAACAAAGCCTGTTTTTTCAGTTGTTGCGTACTGTATCTCACAAAGGCGCATATTGTAGTCATATATAAAATACACTACGCTCTCGACGCCTTCGGAAACAAACGGCAATCCACTCTTTTTTATTGCAAAAAACGGAACTGCGCTGTCATTGACTTGAATTTCAGTCTTAACGCCTAAAGCTTTTTGCGTTTCTTCAATGCTCATACCCATTTTCGCTCCGAGAACATCCAAATTGCTATATTTGTATGTAACGGCTTCCGTTGTCGTCTCTCCGGTGGTGATTACCGGCGCAGGCTCAAACTCCTCGGTTTTTCCGCATGAGGTAAGTAATACGGAAGTCAATACCAATAAAATCGCTATCGGAGTTATATTTTTCATATAACATACCTCCATTACTGCTTTTTCAAAAACTCATCGGCAAGAGCCGCATAGGCAAGCGAACCTTTAGAATTTCTGTCATAATACATAATCGGCTCGCCAAAGCTCGGCGCTTCCGAAAGTCTGACATTTCTCGGAATAGTTGAGGAATACACCTTTTGCGGAAAGAACTTCTTAACCTCATCAACAACTTGATTTGTAAGATTCAGTCTGCCGTCATACATTGTAAGCAGCACGCCCTCAATTTCAATATGAGGATTATAAAGCCTTTTAATCTGCCTGACCGTAGCCATAAGCTGAGCAAGACCTTCGAGAGCATAATATTCACATTGTATCGGCACAAGGAAGGTGTCGCTTGCGCAAAGTGCGTTAATTGTTATAAGACCGAGCGAGGGTGGGCAATCAAGGAAAATGTAATCGTAATTGTCCCATATTTCCGCAAGAGCCATCTTGACAAGGCTTTCACGCTTTTCAAGCCCAATCATCTCAACCTCTGCTCCTGCAAGATTCATATCCGAGGGGAGTAAATCAACGTTTTTGAATTTTGTGTTGATTACCACATCAGAAGCCTTGACAGAATTTATAAGCATATCGTAGGTTGAATTTTTGATTTCTCTTTTATTTATACCGTATCCGCTCGTGGAATTTCCCTGTGGGTCAATATCAACAAGCAAAACTTTCTTTCCTAAAGCGCCTATTGCGGCGGAAAGATTGACGGCAGTTGTGGTTTTACCCACTCCGCCCTTTTGGTTAATAATCGAAATGATTTTAGACATTCGCTTTTCACTCCATATATCTTAAACCCCGAAACGAGTAGTTTTTCTCCGTTTCGCAACTAAATTTATTGTGTCGTAATATTATAACATAACAATACGCAAAATTAAACACTTTTTGTCAAAAACAAGAGATTTTTATAAATATTTGTTTCACGTGAAACACAGCAAACGGCGAACTCCGAAAGGAATCCGCCGTTTGCTTGTGGATGTGGGGTGTGAAAGAGAAGGATATGGGTATATATAAAACGGCGAGTGCAACAGGGGTATTTATCACAAACGCCCGTTTTATCGGTTATATAGCTTCGTCGGTCTCTCCCGGCAAAGCTATGCGGAGCTGTTCCGATTTTGGAATACGGACAACATATTCTATGTATTCCTCGGTTTCGCTCCTTGCGGCATCCGCTTCAACCCCTGCTCGGCGTATGGTGTCAACCGCATGATTTAATGTATTTATAAACAGTCTGACGTCTCTTATGCCTCTCAAAGGATTACGAGAACTGTTGTTTCTGTTTATCATCTGATTTATCATTCGTTCGCTTTCGGCGACGTTTAAGTGCCTGTCAACTATAATTGAAAGCGCTCTTGCCCGCTGATTATCGTCCTCTAACATCAGCAACGCCCTTGCGTGGCTCTCTGTCAGTCCCGACCTTGCAAGCTCAAATCGCATTTCCTCGGGCAAGCGTAAAATTCTCAATTTGTTCGATACCGTTGACGGTGCAAGTCCTAGCTTTTGAGCCACTTCCTCTCGACTCATTGCATATTCTCCGACAAGCTTTTCAATCGCATCAGCCTCTTCAAAGAAATTCAAACTCTGTCTTTGCAAATTCTCGATTATCGAAAACATTGCGGAGTTTTTATCGTCTATGTTTATAACGATTGACGGTATTTTGACCATTCCGACAAGCCTTGCCGCACGAAGCCGCCTTTCTCCCGAAACAAGCTCGTATTTCTTGTCCTCCCGTCTTCTTACGGTTATCGGCTGGAGAATTCCGTTTTCCCTTATACTCTGTGCAAGATTTTCCAATTCGTCATAATCAAACCTCTTTCTCGGCTGATTTGGATTCGGAACTATCATAGCCTGTGGAATGTTGTATATTTCCGCCGTGCTTTTCACTCTCTGCTGTTTCATAAAAAAGACCTCCGCAACGCTTGTCCTTGTCTAAAGGATAGCACCACAGAGGTTGTTTGTAAAGAAAAAGCGTTCGTCAATAATCAACGCTGTTTCAAGGTTTTCGCCATTATTTTATCGGATTTTTTGCGATTTTTGCCGAAGGTCTCGGATACTTTGTCGGAGTTTGCGAAATCTTTTTTATTTCAATAATTCGCCTTGGCGTTTCTTCGGTCAAATCAAATACTATATCATTTTTAATCTTTCCGCCGAGTATTCCGATTGCCTTTTTAGCTGACTTTATTTCATCATCGGACGCCGCAGCCTTCATTGAGATAAATTCTCCGCCCACCTTTACAAAGGGCAAGCAATATTCTGAAAGATTTGTGAGATTTGCCACGGCTCTTGCAGTTGCAAAATCGTATTTTTCACGGTACTGCGGATTTTGCCCTGCCTCCTCCGCCCTTGCGTGAACAACGTCCGCTTTAACGCCTGTTTCATCAAGCACGTTTTGAATAAAGCCCAACTTTTTCTTTGTAGAGTCAAGAAAAGTCATTTTTATATCGGGTCTTGTAAGCAAAAGCACCAAGCCGGGAAAACCTGCTCCCGTTCCTACATCGATAATTTTTGCATTTTCGGGAATATCCGCTTTCCCGAAAAGTGCAAGACAATCCGCAAAGTGCTTGATTGTTACATCATTAGGTTCGGTTATTGCCGTAAGGTTAAAGCTTTTATTGGTTTCAACAAGCATTTCGGCATACTTATCGAGCCTTTCAAATGCGTTATCGTCAATTTCAACTCCGAATTTTTGAATTGTAGCGTATAGCAATTCCATGTTTAACATAATTAAATCCCCATTTTAGCCAAATAGATAAGTAAAACCGATATATCCGACGGCGAAACTCCCGATATTCTCGACGCCTGTCCGACGGAATGAGGTCTGATTTTTGACAGCTTTTCCCTTGCCTCAAGCCGCAAGCCGTCGATTGCGTTATAATCTATATCCTTCGGTAAAAGCTTTACCTCAAGACGTCTCATTTCATTGATTTGTGCCTGCTGACGCTTTATATATCCCTCATATTTAAGCTCGATTTCCACCTGTTCAAAGATTTCCGGCGGTAAATCGGGGCGATCGGGATCGAACGGTGCAAGGTCGTCATAGCTTATCTGCGGACGTTTTATAAGTTCTATAAGCTTCATTCCTTTGTTCATAGGCGCTGTTTCACGTGAAACAAGCAGCTTTTGCAAATCCTCCGACACGTGTATCGTGGTTTGAGCTGCTCTGTTCATTTCATCCTTGATAAGCTGCATTTTATCGAGGAATTTTCGGTAACGCTCGTCGCTTATCAGTCCGATTTCGTGTCCGTAGGGTGTGAGCCTTATATCTGCGTTGTCCTGACGTAGTAAAAGTCGGTATTCGCTCCTTGAGGTCATCATTCTGTACGGGTCCATACAGCCCTTTGTGACAAGGTCATCAATAAGAGTTCCTATGTATGAAGATGCACGGTCAAGGATAAACGCATCTTTACCCTGTGCCCTGCGTGCAGCGTTAATGCCTGCTATCAAGCCCTGCGCCGCCGCTTCCTCATAGCCTGACGAGCCGTTGAACTGTCCTGCACCGTAAAGTCCTGATAAATCAAGAAATTCAAGGCTCGGCTTTAACGCTAACGGATCAACGCAGTCATATTCGATTGCATATGCAGTCCTCATAACCTCGACATTTTCAAGGCCTTTTATTGTTCTCAAAAACTTCAGCTGAACATCCTCGGGTAAGGATGAGGACATTCCCTGCAAATAAAGCTCTTCCGTATCAAGTCCGCACGGCTCAATAAAGAATTGATGACGGAGCTTGTCTGGAAAACGAACAATTTTATCCTCGAAGCTCGGGCAATATCTCGGTCCGACACCCTCAATTTTTCCGCTGTATAACGGCGAACGGTGCAGATTATCAAGAATTACCTGTTTTGTATCATCATTTGTGTATGCAATATAGCAAAAAGACTTGTTCCCGACAGCCTTTTCTGTTTCAAAAGAAAACGGCGTTTCGGTTTCGTCCCCCTCTTGCTTTTCAAGCACGGAAAAGTCAATGCTTCGTCTGTTAACCCTTGACGGAGTTCCTGTTTTGAATCTGCGCAACGGTATTCCGAGCTTTTTAAGCGAATTTGATAATTCGGTTGCAGGGAACATCCCATCAGGACCGCTTTCATATGAAACCTCGCCGATATAAATTTTACCGCCTAAAAACGTTCCTGTTGCAAGTACTACGCTTTTTGCCGTGTAAATTGCTTCAAGCTTTGTTTTTAATTGCCACAAGCCGTCATCAGTCTGTTTCAAATCAATGATTTCAGCTTGCTTTAGGTCAAGATTTTCCTGAAGCTCCACAACGTGCTTCATATATTTTGAGTATTCACGTCTGTCTATTTGAGCACGCAGAGAATGAACCGCCGGACCTTTTCCTCGGTTTAACATTCTTGTTTGAATTTGTGTTTTGTCGGCAGCCTTGCCCATTTCTCCGCCGAGAGCGTCAATTTCACGCACAAGGTGTCCTTTAGAGGTGCCTCCGATAGAGGGATTGCACGGCATATTTCCGACCGAATCGAGATTTATGGCAAAAATTATTGTTTTTGCTCCGAGCCTTGCCGAAGCAAGAGCCGCCTCAATTCCGGCGTGACCTGCGCCGATAACCGCTACATCATATTCTTTTGCAAAATATTCCATATAAAAAACTCCGTTTGAGTCAGTTTTGTTTCACGTGAAACATTATTTTCCCACGCAAAATTGCGAGAAAATTTCATTTACAACGCTTTCAGTTGCTTTTTCTCCCGTCAAAGTGTCAAGACTTTCGACCGCAACATCAATATTCACGTTTAAAGCATCTCTCGTCATTCCGATTTCAAGGGCGGAAATGGCTTCGTCAATGCTTTGCAATGCAGCTTTACAGCAAGCAAGCTGTCTTTCGTTCATCAACGTTGCCGCCGACGTGTCAAAATCGGCAGTTCCAAGAATTTTTTCGATTGCTTTTTCAAGCTCTTGAATTCCGTTTCTGTCTTTTGCAGATAAATAAACAACATTTTCAAAGTTTTTGTCGATTTTTTCAGCATCAAAATTCGTGTTAAGATCGGTTTTATTGATAATCGCAACAGCATTTTTACCGTTGCACATTTTAATAATTTCCATATCCTCGTCGTCAACCTCAGTTGACGAATCGAAAACGGCAAGCACAAGCGACGCTCTGTCAAGCTTCTGCCTTGTTCTGTCAACGCCGATTTTTTCAACCGTGTCTTGCGTATCGTGAAGTCCTGCCGTGTCGGCAAGTCTCAGTACGTTGTTACCTAAAGTAACAGTTTCCTCGACAATATCCCTTGTTGTGCCTGCGACAGATGTTACAATCGACTTTTCGCAGCCTGACATAAGATTCATAAGGGTTGACTTTCCGACATTCGGTTTTCCTACTATTGCAGTTTCAACACCTTCAATTATAATTTTTCCGACGTCAAAGCTTTTAATAAGCTTTTCAAGCCCCGCCTTTGCCGTCAAAAGAGTAACCTTCAATTTTTCATCTGACAGATCGTCTATTTCCTCATCGGGATAATCAACCCAAGCTGCCATCTGCGCCGCAATTTTCTTTAGTGAAAGCGAAATTTCCGATATTTTTTTATAAAGAGCTCCGTCAAGTGTGTTCAGCGCAGCGGACTTTGCTTGCTCTGATTTTGCAGAAATGATATTCATAACAGACTCTGCCCTTGTCAAATCCATCTTGCCGTTTAAGAAAGCTCTTTTTGTAAACTCTCCTGCCTCTGCCGGAACAGCACCGTTCGCAAGTGCGGCTCTTAAAACCTGCTTTGTAACAAGCAATCCGCCGTGACAGGAAATTTCCACAACGTCCTCGCCCGTATAGCTTTTAGGTGCTTTGAATACGAGCGCTACTGCCTCATCAACGCATTTTTCTTCAAAAAACACCTTTCCAAACGCTGCTTTGTAGCCACTCAGTTTTTCCAATTTGATACCTGATACGGTTTTGAAAATTCTATCGGCTACAGACAGGGCATTTTCACCGGAAATTCTTATAATTCCGATGCCGCCTGCGGCTTGTCCTGTTGATATAGCGGCAATAGTGCTCATATTTTCACCCTTTTCTTCTAAAATAATAAAATCGGGAGAGGAAGTCCTCGCCCGATTTTCACACGAGGGAAAACCCTCTTATTCTTCATCGTTTTTCTTAACTTCGATTTTTCCGTAAACCGATGCACCCGAACAATCGTTTTTCTTTTCACGGTTTTCGGAAATCTCAGGAACATAGGGTTCCTTCTTAGGACGTCTTGAACGGCCTCTGTCGTTTCTTTCTCTGTAACTGTAATTACCTCTGCCGCCGTTTTCGGGAGCAATTACAACTCTTCTGTCAAGGTCAGTTCCCGTTGAGAACGAAGTTGCACCCTTTACCTCTTGAACAGCGGTATGGATAATTCTTCTCTCATAAGGATTCATCGGCTCAAGAGTTATATTTCTGCCACTCTTTACCGCACGGGCAGCCGTTCTCTTTGCAAGAGAAACAAGAACATCAGCTCTCTTTTTCCGGTAATTTCCAACGTTTACAGATACTCTCTTATATCCTGAAACACCCTTGTTGGCAACCATTCTTACAAGGTACTGAATTGCGTCAAGAGTTTCTCCTCTTCTGCCGATAACTATGCCGTAATCGTCGCCGCAATCAAGCTCGAAGGAAATTTCCTCATCGTCTGCATAAACCTCAATCACACATTTTTCCATACCGAGACCGAGAATGATCGATTTAAGATATTCTGCTGTTGAATCATACTCATGCGTAAGCTTAAGCGTTTCTTTCTTCTCTGCAAGAATTTCAGCGACAGACTCTCTCTTTTCAACCTTTGCAACAGTCTTTTTTTCTGAAGCCGGCTTTGCGCTTGCATCCTTTTTAACTGTTTCTTTTTTACTAACAGTCTTTTCTTTTTTAATTTCATCCGGTACTTCAACAGTAATTTTTACCTCTGCGGGTGAGCCGCCCAGAAGTCCGAATAATTTCTTTTTTTCGGGCATTTTAAGAACTTCGATTTTATACTCGTCGAATTCAGAAAGTCCCAATTCAAGCAAAGCTGAATTCTTTGCTTCTTCAACGGTGGGAGCTTTTTTAATACATTCTTTAATCATAACTGAACACCTTGTATTTTAATTATTTATCTTCTGCTTCTTTAATTTTTTTGGTATTGTTTTCCTTAGAGCGACGGTAAATAGTCTCATCAACCATAGCTTTTGCAAGAACCTTTTTCGGTGCATACAAATGGTTGAGAACAATCATCTGTAAGAACGAAATTGCCGAAGACATAATGATATAGATACCTACACTTGTCGGGAAAAGGAAGGCAAAATAAATCTGCATTGCAGGTGTGAAAAGCATCATACAACCCATTTGAGGATTTTTTGCCATTTCGGGATTTGTCTTTCTCTGACGGATAAGCGAATAAACGCTCATAGCAAGAGCAATGATACCTGTGATTATCGGGATTGCCCAATATGCGTCAAAGGTTTTGAAATCCGGTGTGTGTGCAAGGTCAAGGCCCATAAAGCTGAATTTTGACATAAACAATTCAATTTTATTTATAAGTTCGGGTGTAAGACCGTTTATTGCACTCTTGTCAATTTTATCCCAATGCTGTAAAGCATAGAGTTCAATTCTAAAAGCAGATTTTGCTTCTGTTTCCGTAAGAAACGGCATAACCGCTTCCTTAAGTGAAGCAACAACTGCCGAGGGTATTCTCAAAACCATTGAGAAAGGATGATAGTTAACCTGATAAAGACCGATCATAACGGGGAACTGAATAAGCATCGGGAGACATCCGCCGCCCATTGCGTTAAAGCCTTCACGCTGGTAAAGAGCTTGCGTTTCCTGCTGAAGTCGCTGTTGGTCATTACCGTATTTCTCTCTCAATCTTCTGAGCTTCGGCTGAAGACGCTGCTGCATTGCAATACTCTTCTGCTGTTTAATTGAAGAGGGAAGCAGGCAAAGCTTAACAATAACCATCAACCAAAATATAGAAACGAGATAGTTTCCGCTTAATGCATAAAATATTGAAATAACAAATCCGAAGGGGACTCCCAATATTTCATATAATCCGTTCATAAAGTTACTCATTTATGTTCCTCCGAACAAAATGCCGGGCATTTTATTTTCTTACTTTTTTGTTTTTCTTTTCCGGAACGGGGTCAATTCCGCCCGGGAAAAGGGGATTACACCTCATCAGACGACCTACTGTCAACAAACCGCCCTTGATAATACCAAATCTTTCGATTGCCGTGACCGCATATTGTGAGCAAGTAGGATAATACCTGCATCTCGGCGGAAAAAGCGGAGAAATTTTTTTCTGATAAAACCTTATCATTTTAATAACGGTCTTTTTCATTTAAGTATACCCGCTTGGTTAAACATATCAAGCATAATTTCTTGAATATCCGTACTTTTGAGATATTTGGTTTTAGTTCTTGCAACAAAAACAATATCATACGAGCCTTTAATTTTCGGCTCAACACTGCGCCAAGCAGCTCTGATAATTCTTTTGCAGCGGTTTCTTTCAACCGCACATCCGATTTTTTTACTTACGGTTATTCCTATACGACAAATTCCCGCACCGCTTTTTTTAAAATAAACAACCAGTGCAGGATTTGTATAGGATCTGCCTCTATAATAGAGGCGTCTGAAATCACAATTACGATTTAAGGTTACCGTACTCAAATTATTTACCTATTAGTAGGACAACTGCTTTCTGCCCTTTGCTCTGCGGCGAGCAAGTACTTTTCTGCCGTTTCTTGTTGACATTCTCTTACGGAAACCGTGTTCCATCTGACGATGACGCTTTTTCGGCTGATATGTTCTTTTCATCGTTATACCTCCGTTTCATTACAAAAATAATCTGCGGAAAGATATTATAACTAAATGACATAAAAAAGTCAAGATTTAAGGCGATATTAAAGTATTTTTCTTATTTTCAACTATTTGTTGTGCCAAAAATAAATTTAATGACAAAATATTGTGTTAAAAAAATCATAAATTCATAAAAAACACGAAAATCCGCTAAAAAAAGTAAAAAAATTTTTTATTTTTGCCTTATATATATATCTATAAATAACATATATAAATAAAACTATTATATAAGCTATTGAAAAAAATTAATAGGTGTGTTAAAATGTTATTTGCTATATTATGGTCATTTTAGGCTTATATTTACGTTTTTTATATTTTTAGGACTTTTTTATTAAAAACATATAAAACATAAAATAACGTGTTTTAATTGAATTATTATTACAGGAGACAATATTTATGGATTCGTTAAACGATATGTGGAGCGCCGTCTGTGAATGTGCGAAAAAAAATTATAATGTTAATTCGGAAGCATTCAAGCTTTGGTTTACTCCAATAACACTTAAATCATTCGACGGGCAAAAAGCTGTATTGAGTATAAATAATAAGTTTTTATTTCCGATAATTGAAAGAAAATATTCTGAACTTATTAACAATGCTTTTAATGAGGTAATCGGATTTAATGTTGAAATTGAATTTACTCTTGAACAGCTCACGGACGAAAAGGTCGAGCAAAAAGCAAACGACAGCGGAGCTTCATTGAGAACTCTCGGAGATAACTTTGATAACTTCGTTGTAGGTAAATCAAACAACTACGCTTATGCGGCGGCGAAAAAAGTTGCGGAAGATCCGGGAAAATCTTATAATCCTCTTTACATTTACGGAAAATCGGGACTCGGAAAAACACATCTTCTCAAAGCTATTGAAAATGAAATGAAAACAAGAAATCCCGACGCAACTATAATTTATATCACAAGTGAGAATTTTACAAACGACCTTGTTTATCATTTGAGAAACAAGACAATGTATGAATTCCGTGAAAAATACCGTAACTGTGACGCTCTTTTGATGGATGACATTCAGTTTATCGCTCAAAAGGAACAGACGGAAGAAGAATTTTTCCACACATTTAACGCATTGACCGAATATGGAAAACAAATTGTTATGACTTCGGACAGACCTCCGAATGAAATTCAAATTTTGCAGGAAAGACTTAAAACAAGATTTGAATGGGGACTTATGGCTGACATTCAACCCCCCGATTTTGAAACAAGAATGGCCATCATAAAAAATAAAGCTGAACAGTACGATTTTTCCATTCCCGATGAAATAGTCGAATTTTTCGCTCAAGAGGTAAAAAACAACGTTCGTCAGCTTGAAAGTGCGGTTAAAAAAATTAAATCGCTTTGTCTTTTGTCAAACGCAAAGCCGACGCTTGATATTGCAAAGGAAGCTATAAAAGAGCTTACTACCTACAATCAGCCTATTTCGGTAATAAATTCAAAAATAACCGAAACCGTCGGTAATACATACGGAATATCCGTTGAAAACATTATGTCGGACAAGCGTGATAAAAACATTAAAGATGCAAGGCAGATTTCAATGTATATTATCAGAGAAATTACTGGAATGTCTCTTGAGGATATAGGAAAATACTTCGGCGGAAAAACTCATTCTACGGTTAAGCATTCTATCGATAAAGTCAGAAATATGATGGATGAAGATTTTCAGTACAAAAAAACCGTCGAAGATATAATTAAAAACGTTAAAGATTATTGATAAAGTTTTAGACAAGTTTTAGTTTTGAACACTGCATTTTTGAACAGTTAAAATTTATCTTAGATTATATGTTCAATTCTTTTTGTTTTTAGAAAATTTTTCAACATTGAAAAACAGAGAAGAATTATTGAAAAATCAATAATTTTATCTGTTTTGTTAAATTTCGACACCCCCTACTGATAATACTCTTTTATTAAAATATATCTTATGTTTGGAAAGGAAAAAAATATGAAATTCGTTTGCGACACTCAAAAATTCTCGGAAATATGTTCAAATATTCAGCGCTCTGTTTCAAGCAAATCAACTATACCCGCAATTGAGGGTATTTTGCTTACAACAGCAGACAATTCGGTTACCGTTACCGGCTATGATTTGGAAGTTGGAGTAATAACCTCTGTTGAAGCAAAGGTTGAAGAACAGGGAAGTATTATCTTAAATGCCAAAATTCTCTGTGACATTTTAAGAAATCTTCCCGCACAGACGGTCAAAATTGAATCTGATGAAAGAATGACTACAAAGATTAAAAGCGGTGATTCTGAGTTTTCTCTTATAGGAATTAACGCACAGGAATATCCGGAACTTCCGTCTGTAAACAGCAGCTTCCCGATTGTTGTAAAGGGCGGTACTCTCAAGGATATGATAAGAAAAACAATTTTTGCGACTGCGGAAAATGACTCAAAGGTTGTTCATACAGGCGTAAGATTTGAAATAGGAAATTCTCTTATCCGTCTTGTTGCAGTTGACGGCTTTAGATTGGCTATCAGAAACGAAGCTATCGATTATCAGGGCGACGAGCAGATTTTTGTTGTTCCTAAAAAAACTCTTAATGAAATTATGAAGCTTATCGTAAATGATGATGTGGCAATTTCATTGAATATCGGAAAAAGGCATATTGTCTTTGAAATCGGAAGATATCTTATTGTTTCAAGACTTCTTGACGGCGAATTTTTGAATTATAAATCCGCAATTGCCATAAATGAAAATACAAAAGTAGAAGTTAATACAAGAATGCTTATAAGCTGTATTGAAAGAACTTCTCTTATGATTACAGACAGAGCAAAGAGTCCTATCAGATGTATTTTTGATGAGGATTTGATTAAAACTTCGTCAAACACGTCTTTAGGTACTGCAAACGATAAAATTCCCGCAAAAATTGAGGGAGAAAAAATTGAAATCGGCTTTAATAACAGATTTTTGCTTGACGCATTAAAAGTATGCGATACGGACGAGGTTGTTATTAGGCTCAGCAGTCCCATTCAGCCCATAATCATTGTTCCGAAAGAGGGAGACAGTTTCTTATTCCTTGTTCTCCCCGTAAAATTAAAATAATATGAAAAAAATAACAATTAAGGCAAAGGTTGCCGAAAAAGAAAAGGTACAATTAAAAATAGACACTGATTTTATAAGACTTGATGCGGCTTTGAAGCTTGCAAATATTGCAGTAACGGGCGGTCAGGCAAAAATGATAATCGGAGACTGTCAAATTAAAATAGACGGCGAGGTCTGCACAATGAGAGGTAAAAAGCTCAGAAGCGGAGACAGCTTTGAATTTGACAGAAAAATTTACGAAATTATATAGGTAAAATTATGAAAGTAGACAGACTCTCGGTAATTGATTACAGAAATATTGATTATATAGAAATCGCTCCGTCCGAGAATGTAAATGTTATTTTCGGTGAGAACGCACAGGGAAAAACCAATTTACTCGAGAGTATCTGGCTTTTTACGGGTTGCAAAAGCTTTCGTTCAAAAAAAGACAGCGAGCTTTTAGGCTTTGGCAAGGATTTTGCAAAGAATGAAATTGATTTTTTTGCAAAAGGAAGAGAGCAAACCGCAACAATGATAATTGAAAAAAAGCGTTCAATTAACAAAAACGGAGTTGATTTGAAAAGTCCTGCCGAAATGATAGGAGAATTTAATGCAGTTATTTTTTCTCCGTCTCATTTATCACTTATTCAAGAGGGACCCGTAAACAGAAGAAAATTTTTAGACACGGCTCTTTGTCAGTTAAAGCCGAGCTATGCGAGAGTGCTTGCAAAATATAACAGAGCTCTTGAGCAGAGAAATGCTTTGCTTAAAGATATTCAATTTCATTCGGAGCTTTATGATACGCTTGACGTATGGGATGACAGGCTTTCGTCCTATGCTTCGGCGATAGTTTCGGAGAGAATTAAATATACAAGGCTTTTAAGTGAGAACTGTGAAAAAATATACACGGGACTTTCCGACGGAAGAGAAAAACTTGAAATTCAATATGTAAATAACACAGGTCTTTATAATGATGATATTTACGAAATAAAAGATTTTCTTTTTGAAAGGCTCAGACAAAACAGACGTGAAGATATTTTTAATAAAATAACAAGTATCGGTCCGCAAAGGGATGATATTGATATTAAAATAAATTCTCTTTCGGCAAGAAAATTCGGTTCGCAAGGTCAACAGCGTTCTTGTGCGCTCTCAATGAAATTAAGTGAGGCAAATATAATCAAAGATGTCACGGGTGAAGAACCTGTTATACTTCTTGACGATGTAATGAGCGAGCTTGATGTAAACAGGCAGGATTATATATTAAATCATCTTAATTCAAGACAGGTTTTTATAACCTGCTGTGACCCTGCCACCGTTTTGAGAATGTGCGAGGGCAAAACGTTTCATATTGAAAAAGGCAGGTTGATTTAATGTATCTGCAAATAGGAACAGAGGATTTTATAAAAACCGAGGATATAATCGGCATATTTGACCTTGATAATACTACGGTTTCAAAGGCGTCAAGGGATTATCTTAATTTTGCGGAAAAGCAAGGACTGTCAAAAACGGTTTCCTATGACTTGCCTAAATCCTTTATTGTAACCGAAGAAAAAGAAAAAAGAACGGTGTATATATTGCCGTATTCAACAAACACGTTATTTAAGAGAATAGATTAAATTCATTTTGAATTTATCGTAACGGAGGAAAAAATGAGCGAAGAAATCAAAAATGTAATGGAAGACGAAGAAATGAATACTACCGTTACCGAAGAATACGGTGCGGACGCCATTCAGGTTCTTAAAGGACTTGAGGCTGTAAGAAAGCGTCCGGGTATGTATATCGGCTCTACCGGTCCTAAGGGTCTTCATCATCTTGTGTATGAAATCGTCGATAACTCAATAGACGAGGCATTGGCAGGCTATTGTACACATATCGAGGTTGAAATTTTACCCGATAATATAATTACCGTAAGAGATAACGGACGAGGAATTCCTGTTGGTATCAACGAGGAAGAGGGACTTCCTGCCGTTACAGTCGTTCTTACCGTTCTTCACGCAGGCGGTAAATTCGGCGGAAGCGGATATAAGGTTTCGGGCGGATTGCACGGTGTCGGCTCTTCCGTTGTTAATGCGCTTTCTGAATGGTTTGAGGTTGAGGTAAGCCAAAACGGTCATATTTATAAGCAGAGATTTGAAAGAGGAAACATAGTTACCGATCTTGAAGTAGTCGGAGATACCGACGAAACGGGTACTCTTATCAGATTTAAAGCAGATTCCGAAATATTTACCGAAACAACCGTTTACGAATTTGAAGTATTACAGAGAAGACTTCGTGAACAGGCTTTCCTTAATGCGGGACTTAAAATAACTCTTACAGATAAGAGGGACGAAGAAAATATTGTTGAAGAGGTTTACTGCTATGAGGGCGGTATCCGTTCTTTCGTTGATTTCATAAATAAATCAAGAGGTCTTTCTCCTGTTTATGATGAAATTCTCCATTTCTCAACCGTTCAAGACGATAAGAGTGCAGAAGTTGCAATTTCTTACAATGACGGATATAACGAGATTATACTTTCCTTTGCAAACAATGTTCGTACAATCGACGGCGGTACTCACGAGGACGGCTTTAAGACTGCCTTGACAAAGGTGTTTAACGATTACGGCAGAAAATTCAAATTGCTTAAGGACAGCGATAAAAATCTTTCGGGCGACGACGTTCGTGAGGGCTTGACGGTCGTTATCAGCGTTAAGCTTACAGAGGCGGAGTTTGAGGGACAGACAAAGGGCAAACTCGGTAATACGGAAATGAAGGCTCTTGTAAACAAAATGCTTTATGAGAAAATGATGACGTATTTCGAGGAAAATCCTGCGGTTGCAAAGACGATTTTCTCAAAGGCACTTGACGCTTCAAGAGCGAGAGAGGCGGCAAGAAAGGCAAGAGATACGGCAAGAAGAAAATCTGCATTTGAGGGCAACTCACTTCCCGGAAAGCTTGCGGATTGTATCGAAAATAATCCAGAACACACAGAATTGTTTATCGTCGAGGGAGATTCGGCGGGCGGCTCGGCAAAAGAGGGCAGAGATAACCGTATCCAGGCTATTCTTCCGCTTTGGGGTAAAATGCTTAACGTTGAGAAAGCAAGAATTGACAAGGTTATCGGCAACGATAAGCTTACACCTATTGTTCTTGCGCTCGGAACGGGTATCGGCGACGAATTTGATATAGAAAAAATCAGATACCATAAAATAGTTATTATGGCCGATGCCGACGTTGACGGTCAGCATATCAGAACGCTTCTTTTGACGTTCTTCTTCAGATATATGCGTCCGCTTATTGACGAGGGCTATATTTACATTGCACAGCCCCCTCTTTTCAAGGTTTCAAAGGGTAAGTCGTTCAAATACGCTTACACTGAGGAGGAGAGGGACAGATACACGGCGGAATTCGGCGGAGATAAGGTTGATATTCAGCGATATAAGGGTCTCGGTGAGATGGATCCCGAACAGCTTTGGGAGACAACAATGGATCCTGCAACAAGAATTATGCTTCGTGTTACCCTTGAGGACGCTATGGAAGCAGATGAAACCTTCTCAATTTTGATGGGCGATAAGGTTGAGCCGAGAAGAGAATTTATTGAGAAAAATGCAAAATATGTTCAAAACCTTGACATTTAAGATAAAGAGGTAAGACGATGGCTAAAAATAAAACTTCAAGCGCAAGTCATAATCATAATTTAGGAGATTATGTTCCGCTTGAGCAACAGAACATTATAAACAAGGAAATAAATCAGGAAATGAGAAATTCATTCCTTGATTACTCTATGTCGGTTATCACCTCCCGTGCACTTCCCGACGTCAGAGACGGCTTAAAGCCCGTTCACAGAAGAATTCTCTACACAATGTACGAAAAGCATTTGTATCCGAATGTGGCATACCGTAAGTGCGCCGATACAGTCGGTGCCGTATTGGGTTCTTACCATCCTCACGGTGATGCTTCGGTTTACGATGCAATGGTTAGACTTGCACAGGATTTCTCAATGAGATACACTCTTGTTGACGGTCACGGTAACTTCGGTTCAATCGACGGCGACCCCCCTGCTGCATACCGTTATACAGAGTCGAGAATGAGCAAAATCGCTCTCGAGCTTTTGACTGATATTGACAAAAAGACCGTAGACTATGTTTCAAACTACGATGACAGACTTAAAGAGCCCACAGTTCTTCCGTCAAGATACCCGAACCTGCTTGTAAACGGCTCAACGGGTATTGCCGTAGGTATGGCAACAAATATTCCTCCTCACAATCTCGGTGAGGTTATTGACGGTGTTTGTTGTGTAATTGACAATCCCGACGCTTCGTTGGAAGAAATTATGGAGCATATCAAGGGACCCGATTTCCCGACAGAGGGAATTATTATGGGCAGAGCCGGTATTCGTGCGGCTTATGCTACGGGCAGAGGCAAAATTACTCTTCGTGGCCGTGCCGAAATTATTGAAAACGAAAAGAACGGCAAATTTCAAATCGTAATTACCGAGCTTCCCTATCAGGTTAATAAGGCAAGACTTATCGAGTCAATCGCAGAGCTTCATAAGGATAAAAAAATCGAAGGAATGTCGGGCATTAACGACTATTCTTCAAAGCGTGGCGGCGGTATCAGAATTGTTATCGACTTAAAGAGAGACGCAAACCCGCAGGTTATCTTAAATCAGTTGTATCAAATGACGCAGTTGCAGATTTCCTACGGTATAATTCAGCTTGCTCTCGTTGACGGTGTTCCGAAGATACTTACTCTTAAAGAAATTATTGAACAGTATATTAAATTCCAATGTGAAATTATCACAAGAAGAACGGAATTTGACCTTAAAAAAGCACAGGACAGAGAGCATATTCTTGCAGGTCTTGAAAGAGCCGTTGACATTGTTGACGAGATTATTGCGACAATTCGTGCTTGTAAAGGCGGTCAGGCTGAGGCGAAGCAGGCTATTATGGATAAGTTCGACTTTGACGAGCCTCAGGCAGATGCGATAGTTGCATTCAGGCTCGGTCAGTTGGCAGGTCTTGAAATTCAAAAGATTATTTCAGAAAGAAAGGAACTTCAGGAAAAGATTAAGGCTTTGCTTGAGCTTTTGTCCTCGGAAGCAAATATTAAAAACACCGTTAAAGCAGAGCTTCAGGTTATTGCCGAAAAATTCAGCGATGAGAGAAGAACCGAGATTTCCAATGTTGCGGGCGAAGTTGATATTGAGGATCTTATTCCCGAAGAGGACTGCGTTTATACGCTTACAAATATGGGATATATTAAACGTCAGCCTGTTGACACTTATCAGAGTCAGCGCAGAGGCGGTAAGGGTATCAAGGGTATGACAAGACGTGAAGAGGATTATGCAAAAACAATGTTTACCTGCTCTTCACACGATTATATTATGTTCTTTACCTCGCTCGGTAAGGCTTACAGACTCAAGGGATATGAAATTCCCGAGGGCAGCCGTTCAAGTAAGGGTATGAATGTTGTAAATATTCTTCCGATAACTTCGGACGAGAAAATTACATCAATGATAAGAGTTCCGAACTTCAGCGACGAGGATAATTTCTATCTCTGTATGCTTACAAAACAGGGTATTATCAAGCGTACTCCGCTTAATGCGTATAAGAATATTCGTAAGTCGGGTATTCTTGCAATAAGTCTTGACGAGGGTGACGAGCTTGATTGGGTTGCTCTTACAGACGGAACGAAGAAGATAATGGTAGCAACAAAGAAGGGCTTTGCAATTACATTTGAGGAAAATGATGCAAGGGTAATCGGCAGAACTGCCCGTGGTGTTAAGGCTATCTCACTTCGTGACGGCGACGAGGTTACGGGTATGTGTATCCTCGAAGAGGGCAAAAAGGTTCTTACAATTTCAGAAACAGGCTTCGGCAGACGCTCCGAAATTGACAATTACCGTATTCAGTCAAGAGGCGGTAAGGGACTTACCAACTATAAGACGGAGCTTTACGGAGACGTTGCGGCGGTTTCAATGATTGATGACGACGAGGATATTATCATAATTTCTTCGGACGGAATTATCATAAGAATAAAGGCATCCGATATAAGCACCTTCTCAAGAACATCAAAGGGTGTTCGTGTTATGAAGGTATCTGAGGGCGAAAAGGTTTCGGCTTTCTCGATTACCGCACATGATGCAGAAGAAAAGACCGATGAGCTTGAAATAAGCGAAGAAGATGCCGAGGGTAACGAAACAGAAGTGTCCGAAACGGAAGAATAATTTATAAATACGCATATTTTGCGTAACAATCTGTTAATTTTTAGATGCTACAATTAAAGAAAATACAGTAATGGTGGTAGTATATGAATTATCAACAGCCTTTCTCTCCTTACGGACAGAACAGTCAATACAATTTTAACAATAACTATAACGGAGAATATTATCTTCTCAAAAACAGGCATAAGGCGAACATTTCAACCGTCAGCAAGGTATGCGGTGCTGCGGTTACGGCGTTTATCGTGCTCGGAACAATTTTAGGACTTGTTCTTTCCCAGGTTGACGGCTTTGAAGAGCTTTATAGGAACAACGAGTATTTTGTTTCTGCGCTGACGGCGTTGATGTCGCTTTTCACGTTGGGACTTCCGTTTTTGATTGCATATAAATCGTTAAAAAAGAAAAATTATGTCAACGATTTGCCGCTTGGAAGACCTTATGACAATAAGGAATTTGCACTTTTAATTCCGATTACCGTAATGCTTTGTATTCTCGGAAGCATCGCAACGGGTATGTTTTCAACGTTTTGTGAGGCTGTGTTCGGAATTGAGTTTTCGCAGCCTGACGACGGCTCGACCTACAGCACCTTTTCAACGGTTGCAATGTCGTTTTTTGTGACCGCCGTTATCCCTGCGTTTGTTGAGGAATTTGCAATCAGGGGCGTTGTTATGCAGTCGCTCCGTAAATACGGAGACGGCTTTGCTATAATTATGTCCTCATTTGTGTTTGCTCTTATGCACGGAAATATGATACAGATCCCCTTTGCGTTTATTGCCGGTATCGGTATCGGATATGCGGTTATTAAAACAGGCACTATGTGGACGGGCATTATAATTCACTTTATAAACAACGCTATTGCAGTGATTTCAATGACTGTTTCGCAGAATTGCTCGGATGAAATTACGAATATGTTTTCAATGATTCTTTACACGGTCGTTTTTGCTGTGGGAATTATTTGTTTTGCACTTTATGCAAACGACAGAAAGCAAAAGGCTCTCGGCGGAGCTTTTTCAAAAAACACTCTTTCAAGAGGCTGCACGACTGCTCTTACAAGCGGAGAAAAAGCAATCAGCTTTATCTTTAGTGCACCGATGGTAATTGCAGAGGTTTTGCTTATTGTCGAAACAAGCCTTTATATTAACTGATATGGATAAATATGATTTTATGCGTCTTGCACTTGAACAGGCAAGGCTTTCGGCAGATGAGGGTGAAGTTCCGGTCGGTGCGGTGGTTGTGAGAAACGGCGAGGTTGTTTCCTACGGCAGAAATCGCAGAGAAAAGGAGAAAAACGCTCTTTGCCACGCTGAAATAGAGGCGATTGATAAAGCTTGCAAGGCTCTCGGCGGTTGGCGGCTTTGGGAATGCGAAATGTATGTAACCCTTGAGCCGTGTCCGATGTGCGCAGGTGCGATTATAAATTCAAGACTAAAAAAAGTCACATATGGCGCAAAGGATTATAAAAACGGTGCCGTTGAATCTGTGACCGAAATGTTTTCTCTCCCCTTTACGCATAAGCCGGAAACGGAAAGCGGAGTTTTGGACGAGGAATGTTCAAATATGCTCTCGGAATTTTTTAAGAATTTACGTGAGCAGAGAACAAATAATAAATAAGTAATAAAATTTATTTTAGGTGATATTATGAGTGAAAATTGCAATCATGATTGCTCAAGCTGTGCTTCTAAGTGCGAAAACGAAAAGAAGGATTTTCGTTTACCGCAGAACGCAAACAGCAATGTAAAAAAGGTTATCGGAGTTGTCAGCGGCAAGGGCGGCGTAGGTAAAAGCTTTGTTACGTCTACACTTGCGCTTGCTTCACAGCTTCACGGCTATAAAACGGCTATACTTGACGCCGATATTACAGGCCCGTCAATTCCCAAAGCCTTCGGTATTCACGGCAGAGCACTCGGAAACGACGAGGGAATTTTGCCTGCTGAAACAAAACTCGGAATTAAAATAATGAGTATTAACCTTTTGCTTGAAAAAGAGGACTCTCCCGTTATTTGGAGAGGTCCTGTAATTTCGGGCGTTATAAATCAGTTCTGGCAGGAGGTTCAATGGGGCGACGTTGACTATATGTTTGTCGATATGCCTCCCGGAACGGGCGACGTTCCGCTTACCGTGTTCCAAAGTATGCCCGTTGACGGAATTATTATCGTTACGACGCCGCAGGACCTTGTAACTATGATAGTTAAAAAGGCTTACAATATGGCAAAGATGATGAATATACCGATTCTCGGTATAGTTGAAAATATGAGCTATTTTGAATGTCCCGATTGTCACAAAAAGCACTACATTTTCGGAGAGAGCAAAATAGACGAGGTTGCAGAGGAGCTTGAGATACCCGTTCTCGCCAAGCTTCCGATAAATCCTGCTGCAGCGGCATATGTCGATAACGGCACAATAGAGCTTGCAGACGCTTCGGCAATGACCGAGGTTATAGAGCGTATTGCCGAATAAGTCAAAAGGCACAAAAACACCTGTAAAACCACGGGTGTTTTTTCTTATTTATCTATTGAATTAAATCGCCAGTAAATGTATAATTATAAAAATAATGTAAAATGGGAGGATATTAAAATGCTAAATGAAAAATTTGCAAAAGAAGGTCTTACCTTTGACGACGTTTTGCTCATTCCGGCAGAGAGCGACGTTTTGCCGAAGGATATTGACGTTTCAACACAGCTGACAAAGAAAATCAGACTTAATATTCCTATGCTTACGGCGGCTATGGATACAGTCACAGAATCGAGAATGGCTATTGCCATTGCCCGTGAAGGCGGTATAGGTATCATTCATAAAAATATGTCTATCGATGCACAGAGAGCAGAGGTAGATAAGGTAAAGAGAAGTGAAAACGGCGTTATTATAAATCCGTTCTTCCTTCACGCCGACAACACGGTTGAAGAAGCAAACAACCTTATGCACCATTACAAAATTTCGGGCGTTCCGATTTGTGACGGCGACGGTAAGCTTGTCGGCATTATCACAAACCGTGATATGAGATTTATGACCGATTACAGCGTTAAAATCGGCGAAGTAATGACAAAGGACCATCTTGTTACCTCCCATATAGGTACAACTCTTGAGCAGGCTAAGGAAATTCTTATGAAGCACAAGATTGAAAAGCTTCCGCTTGTTGACGACCAGGGCTATCTCAAGGGTCTTATCACAATCAAGGATATTGAAAAGAGCGTTCAGTATCCCAATTCGGCAAGAGATGCAAGCGGCAGACTTCTTTGCGGTGCGGCTATCGGCGTAACTTCGGACGTTCTTGACAGAGCAGCCGCTCTTGTTGAGGCAGGCGTTGATGTGCTTACACTTGACTCCGCACACGGTCATTCAAGAAATATTCTTAATGCCGTTTCAAGAGTTAAGGCGGCATTCCCCGAGATTTCACTTATTGCCGGTAACGTTGCAACGGCAGAGGGCACAAAGGCTCTTATCGACGCAGGTGCCGATTGCGTTAAGGTCGGTATAGGCCCCGGCTCTATCTGCACAACCCGTGTGGTTGCAGGTATCGGTGTTCCGCAGGTTACAGCAGTTTATGATTCGGCAAATGAGGCTGCAAAGCACGGAATTTCCGTAATCGCCGACGGCGGTATTAAATATTCGGGCGAAATCGTTAAGGCTATCGCCGCAGGTGCTTCGGCAATAATGGTCGGCTCACTTGTTGCAGGCTGTGAGGAATCCCCCGGAAGCAGTGAAATCTATCAGGGCAGACAGTTCAAGGTATACAGAGGTATGGGTTCGATAGCTGCCATGAACAAGGGCTCAAAGGACAGATATTTCCAAGAGGATAACAAGAAACTCGTTCCCGAGGGAATTGAGGGACGTGTTCCTTATAAGGGAGTTCTCTCCGATACAGTATATCAGATGATGGGCGGTCTTAAATCCGGTATGGGCTACTGTGGCTGCAAAAATGTTCCCGAGCTTCAGCAGAAGACGAGATTTATCAGAATTACAAATGCAGGTCTTAAAGAAAGCCATCCCCACGATGTTTTCATCACTAAGGAAGCACCGAACTATTCGGTTAATTTATAATTTGATTTGAAATTGAGGTAAGGATATGTATAACGATCTTTTGGATTCAATCGGTCTTGTTTCAAAGTATGACGAGCAGGTTGGCTCGGCAATGAAAAAAGAGCTTGAGCGTCAGCAGAGAAACATTGAGCTTATTGCAAGTGAGAACATAGTTTCTCCTGCGGTTATGGCTGCTATGGGAAGCATCCTGACAAACAAATACGCAGAGGGTTATCCGGGTAAGAGATATTACGGCGGATGCGAGTGCGTTGATATTGTCGAGGATATCGCAAGAGACAGAGTTAAGGAGCTTTTCGGTGCAAGCTACGCAAATGTTCAGCCTCATTCGGGCGCACAGGCTAATATGGCTGTTTACTTTGCACTTCTCAATCCCGGCGATACCGTTATGGGCATGAATCTTGCAGAGGGCGGACACCTCACACACGGCTCACCTGTTAATATGTCGGGTAAATATTTCAACTTTGTACCTTACGGCGTAAACGCTGACGGCTTTATCGATTATGACGAGTTTGAAGAAAAAGCTAAAGAGTGCAAACCGAAGCTTATCGTCGCAGGCGCTTCGGCATATCCGAGAATTATCGACTTTGAGAGAATTTCTCAAATCGCAAAAGAAGTCGGTGCTTACTTTATGGTCGATATGGCTCATATTGCGGGACTTATTGCGGCAGGACTTCACCCCTCGCCCGTTCCGTATGCAGACGTTGTAACATCAACAACTCATAAGACTTTGAGAGGCCCGAGAGGCGGTCTTATCCTTTGCAACGACGAGGAACTCGGCAAGGCGTTTAACAAGGCTATCTTCCCCGGAACACAGGGCGGTCCGCTTATGCACGTTATCGCAGGTAAGGCAGTTTGCTTCGGCGAGGCTCTCAAGCCCGAGTTTAAGGAATATCAGAAGAATGTTATTGACAACTGTCAGGCACTCGTAAAGGGCTTGCTTGCAAGAGATATCAAGCTTGTATCGGGCGGAAGCGACAACCACCTTTGCCTTGTTGACCTTCGTGGCAGCGAGGTTACGGGTAAAGAGCTTGAGCACAGACTTGACGAGGTTTATATCACGGCTAACAAGAACACTGTTCCCAACGAGCCCCGCAGTCCGTTTATCACAAGCGGCTTGCGTCTCGGCACTCCTGCTGTTACAACAAGAGGCTTTGACGCTGAGGATATGGATAAGATTGCAGAGTACATTGCTCTTGCGGTAAATGACTTTGAAAACAGCAAGGATTACATCCGCAACGGTGTTAATGAAATTTGCAACAGACATCCGCTTTATAAGTAATTGAAAAAGGCGTAATTTATGAGAGACGTTATTATCGCAAGTGCTAATAATCGTTCCGCAGAGCATATTAAAAGAATTTTGCAAAGCGGTGGGGTGTTCGTTCGCTCTCTTTTATGCTCGGGAAACGAGGTGCTCGCTTTTACGGGCGTTTATCCACGGGCATTGGTGGTGTGCGGAAGGCTCGGCGATATGACGGCTCTCACTCTTGCTAATATGCTTCCGCAGGGCTGTGATGTTATACATCTTTTGCCCTCGGGAGAATCGCAGGCTGTGTTTGTAAGCAATATGGTAGAAATAAATATGCCGATTGACAGAATTGAGTTTTTGAGAACCGTTAAGGTAATGGCGGCAACGGAAAATGAGGTTCTTTCAAGACACAAGAAAAGCGGCGAGACAGAGGAAATACTTGACAGGGCTAAGCGTATAATAATGAACAGGCACCACGTTTCCGAGCGTGAGGCACACAAGATATTACAGCGTAGAAGCATGGAAAGCGGAATGAAGCTTTTGGAGCTTGCACGAATGATTGGAGATGGATAGATTGAAATTTACTAAAATGCACGGAGCAGGAAATGACTACATATATGTCAACTGCTTTGAGGAAACGGTCAAAAATCCGGAAAAGCTTGCGATAAAGGTCAGCGACAGACATTTCGGCATCGGCTCGGACGGACTTATTCTCATTTCCCCGAGCGACAAGGCGGATTTCAAGATGAACATTTATAACGCCGACGGCTCCGAGGGTATGATGTGCGGAAACGGCATAAGATGCGTTTCGAAATATGTTTACGATAACGGTATGACCGATAAGGACGAAATATCGGTTGAAACAAGAAGCGGAATCAAGCTTATAAAAATGAACGTTGAGAACGGGAAAGTTGTCAGCGCAAGGGTTAATATGGGCGAGCCGATTTTGCAAGCAGATAAAATACCGACAAAATTCGACGGCGAAAGCGTGGTTAGACGAAAATTAACTATCGACAAAAAAGAGTACGAGGTTACCTGTGTTTCTATGGGAAACCCCCATTGCATTGTCTATGTTGACGACGTTAAAAGCATTGACCTTGAAAAAATAGGCCCTAAATTTGAAAACAACGAAATGTTCCCCGAAAGAATAAACACGGAATTTGTGCACGTGGTGAGCGATACCGAACTTGATATGAGGGTTTGGGAAAGAGGCTCGGGCGAAACTCTCGCCTGCGGCACAGGCTCTTGTGCGGTAACCGTGGCTTCTGTGCTTTGCGGCTACTGTAAGAGGAACACGGAGATAAAAATAAATCTTTTAGGCGGTACGCTTACCGACATTTGGACTGACGGCGGAGACGTTTATATGACAGGTCCTGCCGCAACGGTATGCACCGGTGAAATTGAAGAATAAACGAAAGGAAATACAAAAATGAAATTCAACGAAAACTTTTTGAAAATCGAAAGCAGCTATCTTTTTTTGAACATTGCGAAAAAGGTTGAGGCTTATTCAAAGGCAAATCCCGACAAAGAGATTATAAGACTCGGTATCGGCGACGTTACACGTCCGTTGGCACCTGCTTGCATTGACGCTATGCACAAGGCTGTTGATGAAATGTCGAAAGCTGAAACTTTCAGAGGATATCCGCCTGCATTCGGCTATGATTTCCTTTTGGACGCGATCAATGAAAATGACTATAAGGCTCACGGCGTAGAGCTTGACAATTCGGAAATTTTCGTATCGGACGGCGCAAAGAGCGATACGGGCAACATCGGCGATATTTTCTCGCTTGACAATAAGGTTGCTATTTGCGACCCTGTTTATCCCGTATATGTTGACACAAATGTTATGTCAGGCCGTTCGGGCGAAAAGGACGCAGACGGAAAATGGTCAAACATTTATTATATGACCTGCCTTGCCGAAAACAATTTCCTGCCCGAGCTTCCTAAGGAAAAGGTTGATTTGATTTACCTTTGCTTCCCGAACAACCCGACGGGTATGGCAATTACAAAAGACGAACTTAAAAAATGGGTTGACTATGCAAACGAGAACGGCTCTGTAATCCTTTACGACGCAGCTTATGAAGCGTTTATCACAGAGGATAATGTACCGCACACCATTTATGAAATCGAGGGCGCAAAGACCTGCGCAATTGAGTTCAAATCCTTCTCAAAAACGGCAGGATTTACAGGTGTACGTTGCGGCTATACGGTTGTTCCGCACGAACTCAAAGTGGACGGCGTAGAACTTAATTCAATGTGGGCACGCAGACAGGCAACAAAGTTCAACGGCGTTTCCTATGTGACACAGAGAGCAGCAGAGGCTGTTTATTCCGAACAGGGAAAGAAAGAAATCAGAGAAACCATTGCTTATTATCAGAAAAATGCTAAAATAATATATGACGGATTGAAAGATTGCGGCTTTGAGGTTTACGGTGCTGTCAATTCGCCGTATATTTGGCTCAAAACTCCCGACGGTATGGGAAGCTGGGACTTCTTCGATTTGCTTCTTAATGAGTTGCAGGTTGTAGGTACACCCGGCGAGGGCTTCGGACCCGCAGGCGAGGGATATTTCCGCCTTACCGCTTTCGGAACAACCGAAAACACCGAAAAGGCTGTTGAAAGAATCAGAAAATATTTTGCAAAATAATGAGGAGTGCTATAATGAAAGATATCTACGAGAGTCCGCTTAATTCAAGATATTCAAGCAAGGAAATGAAATACATTTTCTCACCTGATTTCAAGTTTAAGACTTGGAGAAAGCTTTGGATTGCTCTTGCGGAGAGTGAAAAAGAGCTTGGCTTGGATATTACCGACGAGCAGATAGCAGAGCTTAAAGCTCACGCTGAGGATATAAACTATGAGGTTGCCGAGGCTGAGGAAAAGGTGGTTCGTCACGATGTAATGAGCCATGTTCACGCTTACGGCGTACAGTGTCCGAAGGCAAAGGGAATCATCCATTGGGGCGCTACCTCCTGCTATGTCGGAGATAACACGGATGTTATCATAATGACAGAGGCGTTAAAGCTTGTCAGAAAAAAGCTTGTCAACCTTATAAACGAGCTTTCGAAGTTCGCTATGAAATATAAGGATATGCCTTGCCTTGCATTCACTCATTTTCAGGCAGCTCAGCCGACAACCGTCGGAAAAAGAGCTTCGCTTTGGCTCAACGATTTGGTGCTTGACTTTGCACAGCTTGAGTTCCAGCTTTCACAGATGAAGCTTTTAGGCTCAAAGGGTACAACGGGAACACAGGCATCGTTCGTTGAGATTTTTGACGGCGATTCCGAAAAAATCAAGGCTCTCGACAGGAAAATTGCAGAGAAAATGGGATTTGAAAACTGCTATATGGTGTCGGGACAGACCTATTCAAGAAAGCTTGACTATAATGTTTTGAGCGTTCTTTCCGAGATTGCTCAGTCGGCTTACAAGTTCTCGGGCGATATGAGATTGCTGCAGCACAAAAAAGAGCTTGAAGAACCGTTTGAGAAAAAGCAGATTGGCTCTTCCGCAATGGCATACAAGAGAAATCCGATGAGAAGCGAAAGAATTTCATCGCTTTCAAGATATGTGATTTGCGATACGCTCAACCCTGCAATCACAGCCGCTACACAGTGGTTTGAGAGAACGCTTGACGACTCTGCAAACAAGAGAATAAGCGTGCCCGAGGCATTCCTTGCGGTAGATGCGGTGCTTGAGCTTTATATAAACGTCGTTGACGGAATTGTTGTATATCCCAAGATGATTGAAAGACACCTCAACGAGGAGCTTCCGTTTATGGCGACCGAAAATATTATGATGGCTGCCGTTAAAAAAGGCGGAGACCGTCAGGAGCTTCACGAGAGAATTCGTGAGCTTTCAATGGAGGCAGGCAAGGTTGTCAAGGTTGACGGCGGAGAAAACGATTTGGTTGACCGTATTGCGGCTGACAGTATGTTCTCGCTTACAAAGGAGGAAATCCTTGCCGAAATGAAACCCGAAAAGTTTGTCGGCAGAGCACCCGAGCAGGTTGTTGAGTTTATCGACGCCGAGGTTAAGCCGATACTTGAAAAGTATAAGGATGAATTGGGAATAAGCGTAGAGATAAATGTTTAATGTGTACAAATATCTTAAAAAGAGGCTGATTTATTGATTTACACCGGTGAAACCTGTCCTGTATGCGGTAAAAAATTTGCAGAGGGCGACGATATAGTCGTTTGTCCCGTTTGCGGAACTCCGCATCACAGAGATTGTTACAATCTTCATAATGTTTGCGCTAACGAAGGCTTGCACGCTGAAAATTTTGAATGGAAGCCCGAAGCGAAAGCGGAAGAGCCGAAAGCGTTTGAGGAGCACGGAAAAAACGGAGGAAAAACCGTTGTTTGCCCGAACTGCGGAAGAGAAAATCCGGCAGAAGAGCCGAATTGCCTTTATTGTTCCGCAAGGCTTTATAACATTCAAAATGCAATTCCGCCGTTTCCGAATATGCCGTACGGGGCAAGAGTTATTGAGATTTCTCCCGACGACACAATAGGCTCACATAAAATTTCAGACGTTGCTTCGTATATCAGAAATGGCGCAAGCAGATATATACCTAAATTTTATGCCGCTGAAAAGACGGGCAAAAAATTCACTTTCAACTGGGCGGCGTTTTTCTTCTCGCCCTATTGGTTCTTTTTCAGAAAAATGAACATTATAGGCTTCGTGTTGCTGCTTGTTTCGCTGTTTACAACGGGAGTCTGCACAACACCGAGATTTGTCGAAAGAACAGAGGCTTATTATGCTTCTGTCGAGCAGTACCAAAGCGGAGAACTTTCCGTTGAGGAAATGAGTGAGGTCAGCAAGGAGTTTATTAAAACGCCCGAGGTCATAGCTCTTGCGAGCGTTGAGTTTGCAATTAGGCTGTTTGGCGGAATTTTCGGTAACACGTTTTATAAAAAGAAAATCGAAAAGGATTTGACCGATTTTAAGGCGGAGTCAAAAACCGATGAGGAATATCAGCTGCGGATTTTGAAACGAGGCGGTACTTCAATGGTAATGACGACGCTCGGAGTTTTAGGATATTACTGTGCAGAACAGTTGTTGATTTCGTTTATCACAAGGGGGAACTGATTATGAAAATCACAAAGGCGATTATACCTGCGGCAGGTCTCGGAACAAGGGTGTTACCCGCCTCAAAATCCGTGCCGAAAGAAATGTTGAATATCGTTGATAAGCCTGCAATTCAGTACATTGTAGAAGAGGCTGTTGCGGCAGGAATAACTGATATTCTTGTTATCACAAACAGAGGTAAGGGTGTAATTGAGGATCATTTTGACCACTCGTTTGAGCTTGAGGCTTCGCTCAAGGACAACCCGTCTAAAAAGAAGATTTATGACGATGTACTCAAAGCGTCAAGCCTTGCAAATATGTACTATATCAGGCAAAAAGAGACAAAGGGTCTTGCCCATGCGATTTCATGTGCGAGGAGCTTTATCGGCAACGAGCCGTTTGCAATTCTCTACGGTGACGACGTTATCGTATCTCCCGAGGGCAAGCCTGTTATCGGTCAGCTTATCGACGCATATGACGAGTACGGTGTAGGCTGCGTAGGCGTTAAGGAGGTTCCGAGAAAGGACGTACCGAAGTACTGCTCTCTTGATGTAACTCCGATTGACAATAACGTTATGGCTGTTCACAACATTATCGAAAAGCCCACCCCAGAGGAGATTGTTTCCTGCTATTCGATTTTGGGCAGAGTTGTTATGCCGCCTGAAATTTTCGATTTGATTGAGCAGACTCCACCTGACAAGAAAAGCGGCGAGGTTTACTTTACGGACTCAATGCTTATGCTTGCTCGCCAGGGGAAACTCAATGCTGTTGACTTTGACGGCATCCGCTATGATATGGGCAACAAGCTCGGCATTATGAAAGCTAACTGTGAGGTTGCGCTCAACCATGATGAAATCGGCGAGGATTTCAAAGCTTATCTCAAAGAGCTTGTCAAGACATTCTAAAAGAAAATAAACATATTTAAGGGCACGGTTTTTCCGTGTCCTTTTTTGTCAAAAAACGGCGTATTATAGCATTAAAAAAGTACAAATAATGGTACTATTCGTAACAATTTTGTTTGATTTTGCAGACGTATATCACTATAATCAGGGTTAGAAAATGTTACGAAAGGACACAATTTAATGACACTGAATGAACTTGCAAAAGCTTACAGAGAAGACGAAAAGAGGCTTGAAAAACAAATCGCAGCATTGCGAGAAAGCTCAAAAAATTATACGGGCGCACAGAAGCATAACGCAAACAGACATCTGCTCTGTCTTTACGAAATGAAAAGAGAAGTGGCCAATACGGCAAAAACGCTCGAAAACTATTATACAGAAAAGTCGCAAACAAGGCTTTATCATAAAAAAAGCGACATTTTACACCCGCAATCTTAATTTTTCTATTGATAAATTGATAACAAAAATGTATAATACTATCGTACATCTCCGTAAAGTAAACGGATGCGATATGTATATGCGGATTTGTTTTAGGGCAAACTGCTTATTGTATTACGGCTCTTTACGGTAAAACAGGAAAGGAGTTCATGTTACAATGATTAACTATTCACATGAAGTTGAAACAATGTGCTGTGTTGCTAAAGGACCGCACCATGATCCCGCTCCCATTCCCGAAGAAGGCAAATGGGTAGCTGCAAAGCAGATTACAGACATTTCGGGTTACACACACGGTATTGGCTGGTGTGCACCTCAGCAGGGCTGCTGCAAGCTCTCACTTAACGTTAAAAACGGAATTATCGAAGAGGCTCTTGTTGAGACTGTCGGTTGCTCGGGTATGACTCACTCGGCGGCAATGGCAGCGGAAATTCTTCCGGGCAAGACTGTTCTTGAGGCTCTTAATACAGACCTTGTTTGTGATGCTATCAATACAGCAATGAGAGAGTTGTTCTTGCAGATCGTTTACGGTCGTACACAGTCTGCTTTCTCTGATGACGGGCTTGTTATCGGCGCAGGTATGGAGGATCTCGGTAAGGGCTTCCGTTCAATGGTCGGCACAATGTACGGCACAAAGGCAAAGGGAGTTCGTTACCTTGAAATGACAGAGGGCTATTGCACAAGAATGGCTCTTGATGAGAACGACGAGGTTATCGGCTATGAGTTCGTTTCGCTCGGCAAGATGACAGATTTCATCAAGCAGGGTATGGAGCCCAACGAAGCATATAAGAAATCAATCGGAACTTACGGCAGATTTGATGAGGCCGCTAAGTATATCGATCCGAGAAAAGAATAAGAGAGGGAGGATTTAACAATGGCACAGTTTGAAGGTTACGAAAGACGTGAGGCTAAAATCCTCGCAACTCTTAAAGAATATGGCATTTCGTCAATCGACGAGTGTAAAGAAATTTGTGCAGAAAAAGGCATTGACCCCTATACAATCGTACAGGAAACACAGCCTATCTGCTTTGAGAACGCTAAGTGGGCTTACACCGTAGGCGCTGCAATCGCTATTAAGTCAGGTTGCACAAAGGCTGCTGATGCGGCTGCCGCTATCGGCGTTGGTCTTCAGAGCTTCTGCATCCCCGGTTCTGTTGCTGAAAACCGTAAAGTTGGTCTCGGTCACGGAAACCTCGGTAAGATGCTCCTTTCCGAAGAGACAGAGTGCTTCTGCTTCCTTGCAGGACACGAGAGCTTTGCAGCTGCTGAGGGCGCAATCAAAATCGCTCTTAACGCAAACAAAGTTCGTCAGAAGAACCTCAGAGTTATCTTGAACGGTCTCGGTAAGGACGCTGCTTACATTATTTCAAGAATCAACGGCTTCACATATTGTGAAACAGAGTTTGATCCCTACTCGGAAACCGTTAAGGTTACAGAGCAGAGAGCATTCTCAAACGGTCCGAGAGCTGATGTTAAGTGCTACGGCGCTGACAACGTTCCCGAGGGCGTTGCTATCATGAAGCTTGAAAATGTCGGCGTTTCAATCACAGGTAACTCAACCAACCCGACAAGATTCCAGCATCCCGTTGCAGGCACATACAAAAAGTGGTGCGTTGAAAACGGCGTTAAGTATTTCTCGGTTGCTTCGGGCGGCGGCACAGGCCGTACACTTCACCCCGACAACATGGCAGCAGGCCCCTCTTCTTACGGCATGACCGATACAATGGGAAGAATGCACTCGGACGCTCAGTTCGCAGGCTCGTCCTCTGTTCCGGCTCACGTTGAAATGATGGGACTTATCGGTATGGGTAACAACCCGATGGTTGGTGCTACCGTAGCAGTTGCAGTTGCAGTTGAGGAAGCAATGAAAGCATAATTTCACAGCAATAATTTAAGGCAGGTAAGAAATTACCTGCCTTGTTTTTATGTGCTTTTTCTTTTTGTTGTGTCCTTACGCTGTCGGGTTTGCTCGACTTCAGACAACCCTTGCGATATTGCCGGGAAAGCATTATCGGTGTCGGCAGTCGGCTGAATTTCATAAGTGCCGTACTTGTTCAACATTCCGTAAGCCGATTTCGGATTGCCCTGTATATTTGCCGTGCTCTCGTCAAGCCTTTTATGCGAAGTGCGCTTCTTTTTCATTTAATCACCCGTAATATTTTATCCCGAAATGATTAAATTATGCGTTTTTGCTTATTTCTTGCCCTTTAACAGCGGTTTGATTTTTGAAAAATATGCGTTGCCGTCAGTTTCGCCGAATTTTTTAACAAGGGCGTTATGCATGCCCTCTTTTGTCTTACAGGTCATTGTAATTTTCGCTATCGTCTTTGAAATGGTGCGGTCGCCGATTATTTCAAGAACGCTGTTTTCGATTTTTTCGATTTCCTCTAAATTGTTACCCTCGCAAATCGCACGAATTTGCTTTACAGAGTAACCACGGTTGCACCAATATTGGCAAACAAACGAAAAACCTTGGTCCTTTGAAACGATATAATAAGTGGTTTCCTTATCGTTATACTTGCCCATCAAATAGCCTATATAGGTGTCAAGCTGAGCGTCGAGAGCGTCATGGAAAATCTTATCCGTGCCGGTGATTTTCACATTCGCTTCCTTGAAAACGGTTTTTGCTGCGGACTTTTGGATTTTCTCAACCGCCTTGATGTCGATTTTCGGTGCGTTTGTGCTGAAAAACACAACGACAACGTCGGTATCCAAAAGCCTTTCGATACCGTTTAAGCCTGCAACGGATGTGTTTTCATAGTCAATAACATAAATGCTCATTTTGCCACCTCAATAAAATCACTTGTGATATTTGCCACCCGAGGAAATTTGAAAAGCCCTGTATATCTGCTCTAAAAGCATTATACGAGCCATTTGGTGCGGAAATGTCATCTGCGACATCGAAAACTTGAAATCGGACATATTTTTAATCTCGTCGCTCAATCCGAATGAACTTCCGATTATAAAAACGATATTGCTTTTGCCGTTTACCGCTATTTCAGACAATTTTTGACTAAAAGCCTCACTCGATGATTGCTTGCCCTCAATGCACATTGAAAATACATATGAATTTGACGGGATTTTAGCCTTTATTTGCTGTGCCTCGGCGGTAAGAGCGTTTTTTATTTCGTTTTCAGACGGATTGTCCGACAGCATTTTCGGGGATAACTCGACAATGTTCATTTTGCAATATGCAGAAAGTCGCTTTTGGTATTCTTCCGAAAACTCACGCATATATTTTTCTTTGAGCTTGCCCAAAGCTATGATTGTTATGCCAATCATAACATCACCGCCTTTGAGTCCCAAACAGGCTTTGCGATTTTGAGAATATAGTCGCTGTCCTCCTTTGCGCCTGCGCAGGTAAGAGATGCATAAGTTGTTTGATATGCAAGCTCGGGGAAATTGTTTTCCTTGCTCAAATGTCCTAAAATAAGCCTTGTAGTACCGCTTTCGAGAAGCTTAACCGCTTCGTCGGCGCAAGAATCGTTTGAGAGATGTCCCTTTTCACCGAGAATTCTCTTTTTAAGCGGATACGGATATTTCGTGCTGTTTTCAAGCATATGTATATCGTGGTTTGACTCAAGTAAAACAAGGTCAGAGCCTGAAATTGCATTGTGCACGGTGCTCGTCATAATGCCGAGGTCGGTTGCAACGGAGATTTTTCTTCCGTCGGGTGTTTCGACAACATATCCGCAGCTTTCAATTGCGTCGTGAGAGGTGCGGAACGGCTTTACGAATATACCGTTTGCATCATAGCCGTTTTCGTCAATCGGTGAGGTATCGATGCTTTTGCCCTGAAGCGTGTTGCTTTCAAGAAAGCTCAAGGTTTTTTCAAGGGCAAGAACTTTAATATTATGCTTTGCCGCAAAAACCTTTAATCCGCCGATATGGTCGGAGTGTTCGTGCGTTACAAAGATTGCACTTATAGTATCGGGATCGACACCGATATTGTGAAGCGCCTCGTCGGTTCGCTTTGCACTGACGCCAACGTCTATAAGCACGCCGTTTTCGCCACAGCCTATGTAAATTGAATTTCCGCTTGAGGACGAAAACAGCGGACAGAATTTTGCCATAATTACTCCTTGATTATTCGGGTAAGATTGAGTTTGTTGTTATATAGGTTACGCCTGCGTTTATCATTGCGTCAAGATGATACTTGTCGTCAACGGTCCAGCAAGCCGCAACAAGCCCCTTGTCAAGAAGCTTCTTAATCATATCGGGACGGGGTGAGTTAAAGTCAGAGGAGAAGTCCATACCCTTGCAGCCGCTGTCAACTGCCTGCTGAATGTTCTTGTCGGTAAGATAATCTACAAGATACCACATTTCAAGTTCCTTGTCGATTTTATTAAGAACCTGCAAGTCCTCTAAAATAAAGGAAATTACAACGCAGGTCTTTTCAATGCCGTTCTTTTTAAGCATATCATAGAAGCTCTGCATTTTGTCTGTGCGAGGGTCTTTGATTTCGATGATGGGACGGCAGTTGTATTTTTTACAAATGTCGATATACTCCTGAAGAGTGCACATTTTAACATCAAGGTGCTTGCCGATGTTTGCGCCTCTGAGCATTTTGAGCTTCAAAAGCTCTTCGCTTGAATGTTCCTTTATATCGCCCTCACCGCTGAAAAGTGTTTCAAGGTTCGGGTCATGCGCTACCATCCAAACGCCGTCCGTTGCCATATGAGTATCGCACTCAATTCCGTAGAAATTGCCGTGCTTGCCCGCTGCCTCAAATGCCGGCGCAGTGTTCTCGGGATTAACACCCGAAAGACCTCTGTGAGCAACAAATTTGGTCGTTCCGAAGTCTATATCACGAAGCTCGGTAGCCTTTTTAAGCTCCATGGGAGAAATCGGCTTTTTTCTCATATTTTTGTACACGGCCTTTTTGAAAACCGGAGAAAATTTGTAACCCATAAACGCCGTAAACCTGTTTAGCTTTCTCATTTTAATTACCTCCTGAGTGAAAGCATTTTATTAAAAACATTATAAATCAATTTTAATAAAAAGTAAACAGTATATATTGATAGGTCGGGACAACAATAAAGCAAAGGCAAAGCATTTTTTAAGCGTTGATTGCTTGACACGGATATTGTAATATTCTATAATTAAATGATACATATAATAGTGTAAAGAGGTAGTGTTTTATGCATTTTGAAGAGAGAGAATTTCTCCCCGTAATACTCGGCGCCGATATAACGGCATATTCGCTCGCAAGAAGCTTTCACGAGGAATATCATATTAAATCGCTTGTTTTAAGTATGTCCGAGGGCGGCTACATTGCCAATTCCGATATAATCGAAAACAGAGTTTTCCCCGGCCTTGAGAAAAAGGAAGTTCTTGTTGAGAAGCTTCTTGAAATCGGCAAGGAATTTGAGGGCAAAAAGAAGCTTATTGTTCTCGGTTGCGGTGACTGGTATGTCAGAGCGCTTATAGAGTCTAAAAAGGTGCTTGAGCCTTATTATATCGTTCCGTATATCGACGAGGATTTACTTAATAAAATTGTTCTTAAAGATAAATTCTATGAGATTTTTGAAGAGCTTGGTCTTGATTATCCCGAAACCTATGTTTACGAGTGCGGAAAGGAAAACGATCTTAAATTCAATTTCAAATATCCCGTAATTGCGAAGCCTGCAAACTCCGCAATGTATCACTATGCGAAATTTGAGGGCAAGAAAAAGGTTTTCTCCTTTGATAATGAGGAGAATTTGCGTAAAATGCTCGCAAACCTTGAAAAGTCAAGCTACAATTATAAATTCCTTATTCAGGATAAAATTCCGGGTGACGATACCTATATGCGAGTGCTCACCTGCTATTGTGACAAGAATTCAAAGGTTCGTTTTGCGGCTCTCGGCAGAACCTTGCTTGAGGATCACACCCCGACGGCTATCGGAAACCCCGTAGCGATTATAAATGAAGTAAATCCCGATATTGTTGCGGCGGCTACAAAGTTCCTTGAACATATCGGTTATGTCGGCTTTGCAAATTTCGACATAAAATATGACGAGAGAGACGGAAAATACAAATTCTTTGAGATAAACGTCCGTCTCGGCAGAAGCAATTTCTATGTTACGGGCAGTGGCTTTAACACGGTTAAATGGATAGTTGACGATTATATCTATGATAAACTCGACGATTATACGGTTGCCGACAACATAAATCTTTATTCGGTTGTACCGAAGGGCGTCATTATGAAATATGTTCCCGAAAGCGATTTCAAAAATCTTGCGAGAAAGCTTTTTAAAGAGGGAAAAGTTACCTATCCTCTGCTTTATAAGGAAGATAAAAATTTGAAGCATAATTTCTATGCGAGGGCGGCCTTGCTCAATCAGTATAGGAAGTTCAAAAAATATTTTTAATAAGAATGTGGAAATATGAAAGAAAAAATTTTAGGAGTTCTCGGCGGCGTAGGGCCGCTTGCGACGATATATTTTGCAGACCTTGTCGTTAAAATGACTGACGCAAAAACTGACCAAGAGCATATTGCAATGGTTATCTTAAACCATTCGTCGATACCCGACAGAACGGATTATATCCTTGATAAGACGAAGCCTAATCCGTTGCCTGTTATGATTAAAGACGCAAAGCTGCTTGAGGACGATAACTGCGACTTTATTGTCATTCCGTGCAACACGGCGCATTATTTCTATGATGAAATTCAAAAAAGCATAAATATTCCGATAATCAATATTCTTGAGGAAACCGTTTGCTATTGTGAAAAGACTATACCGAATATTAAAAAAATCGGCGTTCTTGCAACGGTCGGTACTCTCAAATCAAAGGCTTATCAGAATATAATCGAAAAGCACGGGCTTGAATGTGTAGTGCCGTCGGCAGAGGATCAGGAGTCGCTGATGAATATTATCTACAATCAAGTTAAAGCCGGTGAGGAAGTCGATATATTCGAGTTCCACCGTATAATCGGAGAGATGAAAAAGCAGGGCTGCGATGCGGTTGTGCTCGGCTGTACGGAGCTTTCGGTTATTAAAAAGGATTTCAAAATTGACCGTCCCGACGTTGTCGATTCAATGGAGTGCCTTGCAAGAGCGAGTATTCTTGCTTGCGGTAAAAAGCTTAAAGCGTAAAAATTTTTAAGAGGTAAATTTATGTGCGGATTTGTAGGCTATGTAAATGCCGAAAATGACAAAGAAACAAATCAGAAAATTATCAAAGCGATGGCGGACAGAATAATCCACAGAGGTCCCGACCAGGACGATTATTATGTCGATTCCGAGGTTTCGCTCGGCTTCCGCAGACTTTCGATTATTGACCTTGACGGCGGAAGTCAGCCGATTACAAATGAAGACGAGTCAAGAGTTATCGTTTTTAACGGCGAGATTTACAACTATCAGGAAATCAGAGAAGAGCTTATTGAAAAAGGTCATATTTTTAAGACAAAGACCGATACGGAGGTAATTCTTCACGGCTTTGAGGAATACGGAAAAGATATTCTTACAAGGCTTAGAGGTATGTTTGCGTTCGTTATTTGGGACAAAAACACGAAAAAGATTTTCGGTGCAAGGGATATTTTCGGAATTAAACCGTTTTTCTATTATCTCAACGAGGGTAATTTCCTTTTCGGCTCGGAGATAAAGTCGTTTTTGTCAAATCCCCTTTTCAAAAAGGAATTTAACGAGGAAAGACTCCCCGATTATCTTTGCTTTGAGTATATTCCGACTACCGAAACAATGTTCAAGAATGTCTACAAGCTTGAACCGGGCAGTTATTTTGAATATGAAAACGGTGTGTTTAACACTAAGAGATATTTCACACCCGAATATGATATTGACGATACAAAAAACATAGAGTATTGGGAAACGCTTATCGACGAAACCTTCAAAGGTTCAACTGTGGCTCACGGTATTGCGGACGTTGAGGTCGGCTGCTTCCTTTCAAGCGGCGTAGATTCAAGCTATGTTGTTCATGAGATGGCAAAGCGTAATAAGGTCAAGACCTTCTCGGTAGGCTATGCGGAGGAAAAATATTCGGAGCTTGACAGAGCCGTTAAATTTGCAGAGCACGAGGATGTTCCGAACTTTACAAAGAAAATCACGGCGGAGGAATATTTCTCTGTCGCACCTATGGTTCAGTATTATATGGACGAGCCGCTTCCGAACCCGTCGGCGCTTGCACTTTATTTCCTTGCGAAACTTGCTTCCGAGCAGGTCAAGGTCGTGCTTTCGGGCGAGGGCGCAGACGAACTGTTCGGCGGTTATCACTATTACAGAGAACCGCTTGACTTTGAAAAGTATATGAAGGTTCCGCAGGGAATAAGAAATGTTCTCGGAAATGTTGCGGAGAAAATGCCTGCTTTCCATGGAAAGAGATTTTTGACACGAGGCAGATATTCGATTGAGCAGAGATTTATCAGATGCAATTATGTTTACAATCATTCCGAGCTTGACAAGGTGCTTGCAAAGGACATTCCGTCAAAAGAGCCGTGGACATATACAAAGCAGTTCTTTGACGAAGTCGAGGGCGAAGACGATATTACAAAAATGCAGTACGCCGATATAAGAACATGGCTTGTGCAGGATATTCTTGTCAAGGCGGACAGAATGAGTATGGCGAACTCGCTTGAGTTGAGAGTTCCTTTCCTTGATAAAGAAATGCTCAAGGTAGCCTTGCAAATTCCGTCAAAGTACAGAGTGAATGACGAAACCACAAAGGTTGCGTTGCGTGGTGCGGCGGCAAAGGAACTGCCTGCCGAAACCTCATCGATGAGAAAAACAGGCTTTTTAACTCCGTTGAACGATTGGCTTAAAAGAGATGAATTTTATAATTTGGTTAAGGAAAAATTTGAGTCTGACGAAGCGGCAATGTTCTTTAACCGTGATTATATAATTAAATTGCTTGACGATCACAAGTCGGGCACAGCACACAATATGAAAAAAATATGGTCGGTTTATTCTTTCCTTCTTTGGTATAAGAAGTATTTTGTTGAAAACTGAAAGTGAGGCGTTATTATGTCTGAAAAATGCGCAGCGGTAATTTTAGCAACAGAAGAAAACCCAAGTGTTACAACCTATCGTTCTATTTATATGATGAACCTGTTATCAAAGCCGATAATCGGCTGGGTAATAACGGCACTCAGGAAATGTGGAATTGAAGATATTTCGGTTGTTGTGTCCGATAATGACGTTACTATCACACCGTATGTCGAGCTTTTGGGCTGTGCGTCGTATAAAAGAAAGCAGATTGAAAACGAATCAATCGATTTTATGAAAAAGCATTGCGAGGGAAATATCCTTGTTGTAAGAGGTGACGCACCGTTTATCGATCCGATTGTGCTTAGAAATGCATTGATTGAGCACGAAAACAACGGCAATGAGGTTACGGTCGTCAGCACACAGGTTGATGTACCGTTCGGATATTCAAGAATAGTCAGAGGCACTTTGGGAGAGCTTCTTTCGGTTGTCGAAGAGAAGAATGCGGCGGCTGACGAAAAGAAAATCAGAGAGGTAAGCTCGGGCTCATATTGGTTTGATGCGATAATGCTTCTCCGAAGCCTTGAGACCTGTGTTAAATTCCACAAAGACGCCGTTGACAATGCGGTCAACGAGATTATGGCGGTCGGCGGTAAGGTCGGTGCATATTATGCGGACTCCCCCGATATAGTTTTGCGTGCGAGCAACAGGAGACGTCTTTTGACGCTCAACGAAAAGGCGAGAAAAAATGAAATTTTGAGGCATATCGAGGCAGGCGTTGACATTCCTTGCATTGACGGCGTTATGATTGAGTCGGATGTTGAAATCGGCGTGGGAACAACGATTTTACCGGGTACCATTTTAAGAGGCAAGGTAAAAATCGGCAAGGGCTGTAAAATCGGTCCTAATACCTTGATTGAAAACAGCACGGTCGGCGATAATGTTATTCTTAATGAAACACAATGCTATCAGTCTACCGTTAAAAACGGATGCAATATAGGTCCGTTTGCACATATAAGACCTAATTCCGTTGTCGGCGACAGCGTTCATTTGGGTAACTTTGTCGAGGTTAAAAACTCGTCGATTGACACGGGAACAAAGGTTTCGCACCTTACTTATGTCGGCGACAGCGACGTCGGAAAGCACGTTAATTTCGGCTGCGGAACAGTTACCGTAAACTACACGGGCAGGGCAAAATTCAGAACAAAGATTATGGATGATGCGTTCATAGGCTGTAACACAAACCTTGTAGCACCCGTAACGGTTGGTGCAGGCGCATATACTGCGGCAGGCTCGACAATAACCGAGGATGTACCCGATTCCTCGCTCGGAATTGCAAGGGCAAGACAGGTAAACAAGCTCGGCTGGAGAATAAATAAAGATAAAGAATAATACAAGAGGAAAACTATGTTTGACAGACTTAACAAAAGTGGCAAGACTGTCGGCACGCCTGAATTTCTTGTGGTGGGGCTCGGAAATCCCGACAAAAAATACACCCTCACAAGGCACAATTCGGGCTTTTTGTGCGTCGATGAGCTTGCCGAAAAGCACGGCTTCAAAATAAACAAATTAAAATTTAAGGCTCTTATTGCCGACACGGTCATAAATTCTCACCGTGTAATCGTCATGAAGCCGCAGACCTATATGAATTTAAGCGGCGAAGCGGTAAGAGAGGCAGTAAATTTCTATAAAATATCGCCGGAAAACGTCATTGTTATTTTTGATGATATTTCATTGGATGTCGGAAAGCTGAGGATTAAGAGAAAAGGCTCGGACGGCGGTCACAACGGTATAAAAAGCATTGCTTCATGTATTTCAAGCAACAATTTCCCAAGAATAAAGCTCGGTGTGGGCAAAAAGCCGCACCCTGAATACGACCTTGCGGCATGGGTGCTCTCGGAGTTCAAAAAAGACGAGGCAAAGCCGTTAAAGGAAGCGATTGACAACGCTTGCGACGCACTTTTGCTTATGCTTGACGGAAAAATAGACGAGGCAATGAACAAGTTTAATTCATAGGAGATAATTTTTAACTATGTCTGCTTTCAAAGAAGCGTTAAGTAAATCACCCGAATATAAAGAGCTTGAAAAGGCGATCAAAAACGGAAAAACTCCTCTGGGAGTTTTGGGACTCACCGCCATACACAAGGCTCATTTGATAAGCTCGCTTTGTGCGGATAGCTCCCGCAAGGCTCTTGTTATTATGCCCGATGAACCGTCTGCCACCAAGTTTTGTGAGGACTTAAAGGTCTTTGGTTTGAATGCGTTGGTTTACCCTGAGCGTGATTTTTCGTTCAACGGTGCGCAATATCGTTCTCACGAATACGAGCAAAGGCGCTTGAAGGTGCTTTCAAATATGCTTGAGGGAAATCTTGATGTTGCGGTTTGCTCGGTTGAGGCGGCAATGCAGAGGACAATCCCCTGCGATGAACTTAAAAAACATTCTTTAACATTGAAGGTCGGCAAGGATACCTCACTCGACAGAGTTCTTGAAGTGCTTTCCGCTTCGGGATATACCCGTTGCGACATGGTTGAGGGTGTCGGACAGTTTTCGGTGCGTGGCGGAATACTTGATTTGTTTTCCCCTGACGGAGATATGCCAGTGCGTATTGATTTTTGGGGCGACACGGTTGAAAGCATGTCCCATTTTGATATTGACAGCCAAAGAAGAACGGACAAGGTTGAGGAATTTTCGATTATGCCGTCAACCGAAATTCTGTTTTCGGGTAATGATGAATTAAAAGAGAAAATCGAAACATTTATAAAAAATGTTAAGGGCAAGGGCTCAAAAAAAGCAAAGGAGAGCCTGCTTTCCGATATAGAAAAGCTTGAGTCCGGCGAAAATCTTGCTTGTGAGGACAAGTATCTTGCTCTTGCTTATGAGAAGTTCAGTACGATATTTGATTATGCCGACGAAAACTTCCTCACAGTTATATGCGACAGCTCGAATGTCAAGGAAAGAGCGACGAATTGCACGAAATTGATGAATGAGGAAATCGAGGCCCTTTTTGAAGAAGGTGTGCTTTGTAACGGTTTAGACAAATATTATCTAACGCTTCCCGAGCTGTTCAAGGAATATGAAAAGCACAAGATAGTTTACTTTGACAACTTTGCAAGAGGCAGTTTTGATATACCCGTAAAAGATTTAATTTCATTCACAACAACACAGCTTCCTGTGTGGAACGGAAAGCTTGACGTTCTTTTAGATGATATTTCCCCGCTTTTAGAAAAGAGCGCAACCGTTGTGGTTATGGGCGGTACGGAAAAAGCGGCGAAAACCCTTGCCGACGACCTTGAAAATGAGGGTACGCCTGCCTTGTATTTTACCTTCGAGCCGAAAGAGTTTCCAAAAGGCAGAGTGTGCGTTTTACAGGGTGCTTTTTCAGGCGGCTTTGCCTATCCCAATGATAAATTTTATGTGTTTACTTACGGCAGAAACGCAATGTCGTCTAAACGCAGAAGAAAATATAATTATAAAAAAGGTCAGGGTATACATTCTCTTGACGAGCTTCATAAGGGCGACTACGTTGTTCACCGTATGCACGGTATCGGTATTTTTGACGGTATACAGAAAATGGAAGTCGGGAAAATTGTCAAGGATTATATTAAAATCAAGTATGCTAAAAATGACGTGCTTTATGTTCCCGTTACACAGCTTGACCTTGTGTCAAAATATATAGGACCGCATGAGGAAAACGGAAAGGGTGTTAAACTCAACCGTATCGGCGGTGCTGAATGGGAAAAGACAAGAAGCAAGGTTCGTGCGGCGGTCAAGGATATGGCGGACGAGCTTATTGCGTTGTATTCAAAGCGCAGAGAGTCAAAGGGATACGCTTTTTCTCCGGATATGGATATGCAGTCCGATTTTGAGAGGCGTTTTCCGTATGACGAAACACCCGACCAGCTTCGTTCCGTTGATGAGATAAAGGGCGATATGGAAAAATCTTATCCGATGGACAGATTGCTTTGCGGAGATGTCGGCTTCGGAAAAACCGAGGTTGCGCTTCGTGCAGCGTTCAAGTGTATTGCCGACGGAAAGCAGTGTGCTATGCTTGTGCCGACGACAATTCTCGCACTTCAGCATTACAGAACGCTGACAACAAGATTTGACGGTTTCCCTGTTGAGATTGAAATGCTTTCACGCTTCAGAACGGCAAAGGAGCAGGAAAAAATCATTAAAAATATCAAGCGTGGCTCTGTTGATATAATTGTCGGCACGCACAGGCTTATTTCAAAGGATATTGAATTTAAGGATTTAGGTCTTTTGATAGTTGACGAGGAACAGCGTTTCGGCGTTGCTCAAAAAGAAAGGCTCAAAGAAAAATTCCCCTATGTTGACGTGCTAACGCTTTCGGCTACACCTATTCCGAGAACACTCAATATGGCAATGTCGGGCATCAGAGATATGTCGGTTATCGAGGAGGCGCCGCAGGACAGGCACCCTGTTCAAACTTATGTTATCGAGCAGGATATGGGTGTACTTGCCGAGGCTATGGAAAAAGAACTTCGCCGTGGCGGTCAAGTCTATTATCTCTACAACAGGGTTGAGGATATTGAGCGCAAGGCGGCTGAAATCAAGCAGTATCTTCCCGAGGCAAGAATTGCTACTGCGCACGGAAAAATGGCGGAGGATGAACTGAGTGAAATTTGGCGTGCTCTTTTAGAGGGCGAAATTGATATACTTGTCTGCACAACGATTATAGAGACGGGTGTTGATGTTTCAAACTGCAACACGCTGATTATCGAGGACGCAGACAGGCTGGGACTTGCACAGCTTCATCAGATAAGAGGACGAGTGGGCAGAAGTTCAAGGCGAGCTTCGGCATATTTTACCTTTAAGAGAGGAAAAGAGCTTACCGAAATAGCGCAAAAAAGGCTTGAGGCAATAAGAGAGTATACCGAATTCGGCTCGGGCTTTAAGATTGCGATGCGTGACCTTGAAATAAGAGGCGCAGGCAATGTTTTGGGCGCACAACAGCACGGACATATGGAGGCGGTTGGCTACGATATGTATCTTGAACTGCTCGGCGAGGCGGTCAGCGAGGAAAAGGGCGAAAAGCCGCAGACACGCAAAAAGGATTGCCTTGTCGATATGCAAATCGACGCTCATATTCCCGAGAGTTATATTGACAGCGTTCCTCAAAGGCTTGCGATTTACAGGCGCATTGCCGATATTTGTTCGCTTGAAGATGCGGAGGATGTTAAGGATGAGCTTCTTGACAGATACGGCGATATTCCGAATTCCGTAAACGGACTTATCGATATTTCCCTGCTTCGTAATACGGCTTCGAAATACGGCGTTTATGAAATCGGTCAAAAAGGCAGAAACGTTATACTTTATATCAATGAAATTCCGACAAGTATGGTACTTAATCTTTCTTCACAGTTGCGAGGTCGTGTATCGGTATGTGATTACGGCAAAAAGTATATAAGCGTTAAAATTACGGAAACGCAAGATCCTATTGACACTTTAAAAGAGGTTTTTGGGTATCTGTCTCAAATTCCGTCAAAGTAAAAAGCATAAAAAAAGAACCGATGCATTGCATCGGTTTTTTATTGGGTAATTTAGAATAATTTGGTTAAGGACTTCTGTCCACCACAAACATCTGTCCTTGTTCGATTATTATAATAACATTTGATTGTGGCAAACCACATACAAAAATGTGAATAAATTGTTAACAATATAATATATTTATACCTTTTCTGCTATTTTTTTATTTTCAACAGGAACAACATACTTGACATTATTGCTTGCGTGTTGTATAATATCACAGAATTTACGATTAAAGGGAGGGAATAATGTGAGCCAGGTAAAGGTTAAAGACAACGAGTCTTTGGAAAGCGCTCTCAGACGCTTTAAGAGACAGACCTCTCGTGACGGCGTAATCCAGGAAGTTCGTAAAAGAGAACATTACGAAAAGCCTTCTGTAAAGAGAAAGAAGAAGTCGGAAGCAGCTCGTAAAAGAAAGTATAAATAATTCGGGCTTGTTGAGTAGGCTTTGCGGGTTTTGCCCGTCGGCTCTCGGAGCAAATAAGTTTTGAGTAAAACACCGACGTACCGTGCGTATGTCGGTGCTTTTATTTGAATTATATGCCTGGTGCGGCTACTGCGAGGCATAAAATTGATTGTTCTAAATTTATAATTGTAGTCGGAAAGGCTTCGGAAATGAATAAAAAAGACCTTACCATGCCGAGATACAGATTTCGGTGCGTGCTTGACATTACTCCTGAAGATTTGCGTAAAATGGGCGCAAAGGCTGTCGGACTTGATATTGATAACACCTTGGCACCCGACGGCACTTTTAATTTTGTCGAGGGCGTTCATGAGTGGATTGACAAAATTCAAAAAGCGGGATTCCCGATAACGGTTATTTCCAACGGCACATTTATCAGGGTTATTCCGATTTCAAAATATTTGGGGAATTTACCTTATGTGCATCTTTCGTGCAAGCCGTTTTCATGCGGACTCAAAAAAGCGGCGAAGCGTATGGGCGTTGATATTTCCGAGCTCGCTATGATAGGCGATCAGCTTTTTTCCGATATAAAAGCGGCAAACCGTTGCGGTGCGATACCTGTAAGGGTCGATCCGTTGCCTGCAAAGAGCCTTTACCCGCATTATTATAAGTGGAAAGAGAAACGGGAAGAGCCGATACTCAGAGAATTTGAAAAAAATCACGGTTACGGAGTTGAGGGAAATGATTGAAAAACTTAAAGCGTATCTTAAAACCGCACCGTTTGATGCGGCGTTGATAGTTTCGCCCGAAAACAGATTTTACTTTACGGGATTTGCGTCATCGGACGGCTACCTTTTGGTATCGGCTGACAGGGCGGTATTTATAACCGATGGCAGATATATAGAAGCGGCGCAGAAAACTATCAAAGATTGTGAGGTAATGCTTCAAACACAGACGATTTCACAGATAAAAGATGTATTTTTCGCACTTGGTGCAAAAAGCGTTGCGGTTGAGGCGGAGAGAATGTCACTCAATGAATATGCGAAGTTTGCACAGGCACTTGAGGGCGTCGATATTGTTTGCGACGGAGAACTTGACAAGGCGATAAAGGAAATCAGAAGCATAAAGAATGAAGTTGAGGTTGAAAAAATTATCAAGGCTCAAAGAATTGCCGAAGCTGCGTTTGAACACATTTTGACCTTTATAAAAGAGGGCGTTACCGAAAAAGAGCTTGCGCTTGAGCTTGATTATTATATGCTTTCGCACGGTGCGGACGGACTTTCGTTTGATACGATAGCCGTAAGCGGTAAAAACAGCTCAAAGCCTCACGGCGTACCGTCTGATAAGAAAATTGAAAAAGGCGATTTTGTTACAATGGATTTCGGTGCGGTTGTCGAGGGCTATCACAGCGATATGACAAGAACCGTTGCGGTAGGCTTTGTAACTGATGAGCAAAAAAATATTTATGAGACCGTTTTGAAAGCGCAGGCGGCTGCACAGGCTGCGGCTTCGTCGGGTGCTTGCTGTGCCGATGTTGACAAGGCGGCGAGAGACGTAATTGAAGATGCAGGCTACGGCGAATATTTCAATCATTCCACGGGGCACGGCGTAGGCGTTGAAATTCACGAGTATCCGAGACTGTCAAAGCTGTGTAAAGCAACCCTTTCGGTCGGCAATGTTGTAACCGACGAACCGGGTATATATATCCCCGAAAAGTTCGGCGTCAGGATAGAAGATATGCTTTTAATTACCGAAAACGGGTGTGAAAATCTCACGAGAGCACCGAAAGAATTGATAATACTGTAAAAACTACTTGAAAAATATTCAAATATAGGATAAAATAAAACTGTAAAATAAGGCTCGCATATAATTGTGCGAAAAAATGGAGGATTAATTTATGATTTCAGCTGGCGATTTCAGAAACGGCGTAACATTTGAGGAAGACGGCCAGGTACTTCAGGTTGTTGAATTCCAGCATGTTAAACCCGGTAAGGGCGCTGCTTTTGTCAGAACAAAAACTAAAAATGTTATTACCGGTGCAGTAGTTGAAAAGAGCTACAACCCCACAGCAAAGTTCCCGACAGCATTTATAGAGAGAAAAGATATGGAATATTCTTATGCTGACGGCGACCTTTATTACTTCATGGATTCGGAAACCTATGAGCTTGTTCCGATCAATGCAAGTGACCTCGGAGATAACTTCAAGTTTGTTAAGGAAAATATGGTTTGCAAAATTCTTTCCTATCAGGGAAAGGTTTTCGGCGTAGAGCCCCCCACATTTGTTGTTCTTGAGGTTACAAAGACAGAGCCCGGCTTTAAGGGCGATACAGCTACAAACGCAACAAAGCCCGCTACGCTTGAGACAGGTGCGGAGATCAAGGTTCCGCTTTTCATTAACGAAGGCGAAATGATTCAGATCGACACCAGAACAGGCGATTATATGGGTCGTGCAAACTAAGGAGGTAATTTTATGATGACAGTTACTGAGAAGGCAGCATACCTTAGAGGTCTTGCTTCGGGACTTAATCTTGATGAGAGCAAGCCCGAGACAAAGCTTATCAATGCAATGATGGACGTAATTGACGATCTTGCTCTTTCGGTTGCGGATCTTGAAGATGAACTTGCACTCGTTACAGAGCAGCTTGACGCTGTTGACGAGGATCTTGATTCTCTTGAAGAGTTCGTTTATGATGACGAATGCGACTGCGATTGCGACGATTGCTATGATGACGACGAAATGTACGAGGTTGAGTGCCCTGCTTGTCATGAAATAGTTGAATTCGATGAGGATTCAATCCTTGACGGCTTTGCAGAGTGCCCGAACTGCGGCGAAAGTCTTGAGTTCGATCTTGACTGCTGTGATTGTGACGATTGTGATGATTGCGACGGTTGCGACGAGGACTGATTCCTAAATCAAAAATTAAGCGAGGACGAGAAAACTCTTGTCCTCGCTGTTTTTATTGCTTGATTTGCTTCCCTGCGCCGTCGATTTTATAGGGCTCGGGGAAGATAAGCTCCGATACGTCGACAAACGAATATCCCTTTTCGGACAGTGAGGTTAAAATGCTGTCGAGTGCTTCGGGGGTGCTTTTAACGTCATTGTGGAATAGGATTATCGAACCGTTTTCGGCTGCGGACAGCACTCGTTTTTGCATTTCTTCGCTTGAAAGTCCTCTCCAATCAAGTGAATCGACAGACCATTGTATAGTTGTCATCCCTGATTTTTTAGCGGCAATTTCGCTGACGTTCGTGTAATCGCCGGACGGAGAGCGCAAAAGCGTCGGCTTTTTGCCTGTTATATTTTCAAGTGCTGTGTTGCATTTTTCTATGTCGGCGCAAACGGCGTTTTCGTCAAGTTTGCTGTATAAGGTGTGATTGTAGGAATGGTTTGCTATTTCGTGCCCTGCCTCAAAAAGCTTTTTAACGCTTTCGGGATATTTTTCCGCCCATTCCCCTACTATGAAAAAGGTTGCTTTCGCATTGTGTGAGGCAAGAATATCAATAAGCGTGTCGGTGTCTGAGTCACCCCAAGCGGCATCGAAGGTTACGGCGACTTTCTTTTCCTCGGTATCAACGCAGTAAATCGGAATTTGCCGTTTCGGCTTTGCCTCTGTCGGCACGGTGTTGTCCGTTACACAGGCGGCGGCGACTGCAACGGCAAGGCAGACGAGAAAAATAATAAAAACGGTTTTCTTTGTGATTATCATATACTTCAAGGTAATCATCTCCCCTTAAAAGTATATTGTGAAAGCAAGCAAAAAAGACGAGATCGAGCGTATTTTTTGGCGGTTGACTTTGATTGGTTAAGTGTTATAATATACTCGGAATTTTAGTGCTCAATTACATTTTAAGGAGAAAGGGTTTATGAAAATCGTTATTGCCGGAGTCGGGCGAATAGGCTATTCAATCGCTCATGAGCTCTCAAAGGAAAATCATGATATAACGGTAATTGAACAAGATGAGAAAAGACTCAAAGAGGTTGAAAACACACTTGATGTTATGACGCTTGTCGGAAATGCGGCGAGCTATGAAACGCTCAACGAGCTTCAGCTAAAGGATACGGATTTGCTCATTGCGGCTATGAAAGAGGACGAGCTCAATATGCTCTGTTGTCTTACCGCCAAAAAGCTCGGCGTCAGGCACACGATAGCGAGAGTGCGAAACCGTGATTATTTCAGACAGACGGAGTTTTTGAAGGATGACCTCGGACTTACTATGACGTTTAATCCCGAAGAGGATACGGCAAGCGATATTTCGAGGATACTTCGTTTTCCGTCGGCGTCAAAGGTTGAGTCGTTTGCGAACAGTAAGGCGGAGTCGGTTGAAATAAGAGTCGGCGAGTCAAGTCCGCTTGTCAATATGAAGCTTTATGATTTGAAGCTCAAAACAGACGCTAATATTCTTGCTTGTGCGGTTGCAAGGGGCAAGGACGTGTTTATCCCGAGAGGCGATTTTGAAATTAAAGCCGGCGACAGGATAAATATTATCGGCTCTTATAGGGAAATAAATAAATTTATTAAAAAGCTCGGCGGACGTAAGCACGGAGTTAAAACCGTCCTTATTCTCGGCGGAGGCAATATCGCATACTATCTTGCGAAGCAGCTTGCCAACCTCGGAATTACAATCAAGGTAATTGAAAAAGATAAAAAAGCATGTGAAAAATTCAAGACGGCATTCCCGAAGGCGAATGTCGTCCTTGCCGACGGTACAAACCCCGAAATTTTGAGCGAAGAGGGACTTGAAATGGCAGACGCTTTCGTTGCGATAACGGGCGACGATGAGGACAATGTCATAAGCTCAATGTTTGCAATGTCTGTGGGCGTTGACAAGGTAATTGCTAAAATTAAGGAAAGCCATATAATCAGAATGCTTGCAGGAAATAATATCGACAGCATTGTTCAGCCGTCGAGCATTGCAACGCAAAAAATAGTGCGTTATGTTCGCTCAATGCAAAACGCATATGATTCAAGCCTCGACTCTCTTTACTATATATTCGAGAGAAAAGTTGAAATAATGGAACTTAAAGTAAATGAAAACGCAGATTATCTTGATATTCCTATTAAACAGCTTAAAGTGCGTAATGATGCAATAATTGCATCGATAAACAGAAACGGAATTTGCATAATCCCATCGGGCGACGACGTTATTAAGGCGGGCGATGAGGTTATTGTCGCTACGACGCACAAGGGAATTACAAAACTCGACAAAGTTTTGGAGGCTTGATATGAATTACAGAATGATAATCAAGCTTCTCGGGCGAATTGCTTGTATCGAAGCGGTTTTGATGCTTGTTCCGATGCTTGTTTCGCTCGCTTACGGGGAGAGCGTCAAGGGATTTGCGGTTGCAATCGCCGTTGCGGTTGTAATCGGTGTTGCGTTTGAGCTCGCTACAAGGAATTGCGACAAGAGAATATTTTCAAAAGAGGGTTTGACCTCGGTTGCTCTTTGTTGGGTGCTCATTTCGTTGATAGGAGCTATACCGTTTACTGTTGACGGTGCGATACCGAGTTATATCGACGCTGTTTTTGAAACGGTTTCGGGCTTTACGACAACGGGCTCAAGCATATTGACGGACGTCGAGGCGCTCAGCAAGGGTATGCTGTTTTGGAGAAGCTTTACTCACTGGATAGGCGGAATGGGAATACTCGTATTTATGATGGCGGTAATGCCGATGTCGAAGGAGTATTCGATGCACATAATGCGTGCTGAGATTCCGGGTCCCGAGGCAGGTAAGCTCACACCGAAAATTCAACGTTCCTCGCTTATTTTGTATTTGATATATATATTCCTCACGATTGCAGAGGTTGTTGCGCTTCTTATTTGCAAAATGCCGTTTTTTGACTCGGTGGTTCACGCTTTCGGAACGGCAGGTACGGGCGGCTTCGGAATTAAAAACACAAGCATCGGCGCATATTCAAGCCCTGCTATCGATATGGTTATCGCCGTGTTTATGGTAGCCTTCGGCGTAAACTTTAACGTTTATTTCTTGTTGCTTATAAGAAAGCTCCGCACAGCATTGTTTAACGAGGAACTTCGTTGGTATCTCGGAATTGTCGGCTTTGCGACGGTTACGATTGCCTATAATTTGAGAAGCGCATACAATTCCGTTGCGGAATGCTTCAGATATTCATTTTTCCAGGTCGCTTCGATTATATCGACAACGGGTTATTTCACGGCAGACTTTGACAAGTGGCCCGAATACAGCAAAATGATGCTGATCCTTGTAATGTTTATCGGTGCGTGCGCAGGAAGCACGGCAGGCGGATTAAAGGTTTCGAGAGTTATAATTTTGCTTAAATCCTCGGTGGTTGAGATTAAGCATATGCTTCATCCTCGCTCTTATAATGTGGTAAGGCTCAACGGCAAAAACGTTAGCAAGGAAACGCTGCACAATGTTCTTGTTTTCTTCTCTGTTTATATGATGATTTTGTCGGCAGCTTGCGTGATAATCGGCGCAGTTGACGGCTTTGACCTCATTACTACGTTTACAAGCGTCACAACGTGTATTTCAAACGTCGGACCGGGCTTTGCGCTCGTCGGACCGACCGGAAACTTTTCGATTTTCTCGCCGTTTTCCAAAATTCTCCTGTCTGTTTGTATGCTTATGGGCAGACTTGAAATATTCCCGATGCTCATTCTTTTCTATCCGAGCACATGGAAGAAAAGCGGTCAGTTTTAATTTGACAAACAAAATTAAAGCGTCACGGTCAAAAACCGTAACGCTTTTTATGTTCTTGTGAGTGCGACATATTCCCTCGGGGTTATGCCGTATTCCTTTTTGAAAAGTGAAATAAAATGAGATTGACTTGAAAAACCGAGTGTATCGCATACCTTTTCGTTGTCGTAGCCCTCCCATAAGAGCGTTTGCGCAAGCTCTAACTTTTGGTGGGTTATGTATGTGCTTAGATTTACTCCCATCTCCTCCTTAAAAAGCTTTGAGAGATAGTCGCTCGACAGTCTGCAGTTTTCGGCAACGCTGTTTACGGTCAGCTTTTCGCCAAGATTTTTATTTATATATGCCACACATTTTCTTATGTGCGGAGAGTAGTTGAGGCTTTTTCTGCAAAGACTTACCTTGTTTGTAAGCTCGATTGCGGCGTCAACCATAAGCGAATTGATACCCATTTTCGTCTTGCACTTGTCGACCTTTTGAACAAAATCGTCGGAAAAGGTGTAAGCCGTGCTTTCGGACAAGCCGCCTTGAATTGCATAGCGTGTGGCAAGGGTAATAAAGCTCACCGCCATATATTTACGCTGCTTTAATTCGTCGTCCGACATTTGCCCTACCGTGATGTTTTGAACGCCGAGCTGTTTCATTTCGAAAATAAGCTTTTTCAAATCGCCCTGTTTAAGACAGGAAAACAGGCGGATTTCATCCTTGTACGGGGTGTGATAAAGGTTATCGGTCAAGGCTTTCGTCTTTGATTTAGCGATTTCCTTTGGAATTATTCTAATGCTCATAAGCTCTTCGTAATCCATTGTACCACCTCAACTTAAGCATACAAAATAAATCGGCATTCGTCAACCGAAATGTGAATTTTATAACGGTAATATGATATTTGATATGAATTGTGACATTTATATCGATTTCAGAATGTCGGGCACCTGCAATAAATCGAAAACTTCAAAATCAGGCTTTATATCGGCTTTATTCACAACTCCCGTCGGATTAAACCAAATTGTTTTGATTTCCGCATTTTTGCCGCCCTTTATATCGGAGGTCAAACTGTCGCCGATCATCACGGCTTTGGATTTGTCGAAACCGGGTATTTCGTTGAAGCATTTTTCAAAAAAGCGTTTATCGGGCTTGTTATATCCGAGGTTTTCGGAAATGAATATGCTGTCGAAATATTTTTCTATCCCTGCGCTCAAAAGACGGCTGCTTTGCACCTTTTTAGCACCGTTTGAGGCGATATAAAGCAAATATTTTCCGTTCAGCTGCTCTAACAGGCTCTCGGCACCGTCTATGAAATAATGACCTATCGCAAGCTGTGACTCGTAATAAGCCGTTGTGTCCTTTGGAGACAGGGCGATGCCGAGCTCTGAATATAAAATCCGATAGCGCTCGACCTTTACCTCGTCCCTTGTCAGCTCACCTCTTTCAAGGCGTTCCCATTGGGCTTTGTTTATTTCGTGGTATAAGTCCAATGTGCTTTTCGTAGGCTCAACGCCGAAGTGTGTAAGCGTATTTGCAAGGGCTTTCTGTTCTGCTTTGTGAAAATCAAGAATTGTATCGTCAAGATCTAAAAATACAAATTTTATCATAACGCTCTCCGCATAAAATCATTTGATTAGATTTTACCATTATTTATAAAATTTTGCAAAGAAAAAAGACCGCATAAAGCGGTCTTTCTTCTAAAAAGGGGGTTAGGATTCTATATGAAAAAGTGTAATGGTTATATGTAAACTCGCCGAAGCGAGATTAAAGCACTAAGGTTAAGGATGAACTCCTGTGTGATTATCTGGTCAACGCATAGAGTTCAATAGCCTTAAGAAATGTCTTCCAAGAAAGTGTCTTGCTTGAACCGATATCATCGATGAGCTTGAGCTTTTCTTCTGTTGCATATCTGTCTACTGTCATTGTTGTCACCTCTCTCTTTCTTTATTGTGACTGTATGATAACACCTTTTGTGATATTTGTCAAGACTTTTTTCACAAAAAATTATTAAAATATTTGTGCAATATGATTAAGAAAATGTGAACAAAACGGAGTTGACGGCATTTTACGCCCCGAAAACCCTTGATACTACGTGGAAAACTACTGTTTCGGGTGAATATATATTCACCAAAAAACGAAAGTGGATTTGGCAAAATGACGAAAAAATTTTTATAAAAATAATGACCGAAATCGGGAAAAACCGACCTCGGTCATTAAAAGAAGAGAAAACTATGAGTTCTTATGCGTTGATAAGAGTTGCCGACGAATTTGAGGACGGAACAAAGCCCATATAAGTCTTGCCTGTGTTTATTTTAAGCTCGCTTCCGTCTGCCGAATAGAGCTTGAGTTGATTATGCGTTGAGCCCTTCTTCCAAGTAATTTCCTCGTAAGTGCCGTTTGATGCATACAGACCCTTGCCCTCGGAGAGATTCCATTCAACAAGCTTTGCGTCGTTTTTGTAGAGCGTAACGTTTGAATAAATGATGATTACATTGTTTACCGCCATCTGCTTGCCGTCAGAGTCAACCATCGGCTTTGAGTTCATATTGTTGTAATACAAGCCGTCTGTCGAATTATATGTAAATGTGTGCTTGTAGCTTTCCGAGAATTTGATTTGAACGCTGCCGCAGGGGTTTGCGAGAGCTCTCTTTTCGGAAGCGAATTTGAACGGCGTTGCGTGAGAAGCGTCAATATCGGTGCGGAATTTCTTGTCGGAAATTGCCGTGCTGAGTTGTTCGCCCGTCGTATAAGCGTTGTGGGGTGCTTTTCTCGACTTGTCACGCTGGAAGTATTTGCCCTCTCCCTTGTTTCCGTCAATGTGATTTAACGAAGAGTCGGAGGAGAAGAGATTGTACGCAACATAGCTTCCGCCGAAGTGAACGTATATAGCGTCAAAGCTTGCCGCCATTTCAACAAAGTTGTGGCGTGCGCTTCTTGTAGGTCCGATTTTGCCTGCCTTTGAAATATCGGAATAGAGCCACAGCATTCTTGTAATGCCGCCCTCTGCAAGTCCCTCAATAACCACATCGGGAGAGCAAAGTCCCCATTGAGGACGTGCTTCGGGAGAGTTTTCGACAACGACTGCAACAGGTCGCTTACCCTGAGCCGACTTGCTGAGCCCCGAAAGACCCGTAAGCGGATTTATGTCGCCCGATACGACAGGGGCTTCGGTCTGTGACGGCGTTGAGGCGTCGTCCGGCTTTATATCGTCCTTTTTCCCGCAAGCGGCAAAGGCACTTAATGCTACGGCAAGTGCAAGCACAGCCGCAACGATTTTGAATTTTTTAGAATGAGACATTTTTAACAACCTTTCCTGTGTGTTTAGCTATGTACATTTTACCACATTATCGGTATTTTTCAATATTTTTTACTAAATATGACAAAAAAATATGGGAGCTGTATCTGCAACAACTCCCCATATATTGTGGTTTATTCTTCGGTCGCGGCTCTGTCGGCGATTACCTTGTCGGCAACAGCCTGCGGAGCTTGCTCGTAACGTGCAAATTCAAGGGTATATGAGCCTCTGCCTGCCGTGATTGAACGCAAAACAGTTGTGAAATCGCCCATTTCAGCCATAGGAACTTCGGCTACAAGCTCCTGCATACCGCTTTGGGCAGGATTTGTGCCGAGAACACGGCCTCTACGCTTTGTAACATCACCCATAATGTCACCGAGGTTGTCGTTCGGAAGAATAACCGTGAGAGTTCCCACGGGCTCGAGAATTGCAACGCTTGCGTTGGGCATTGCCGCTTTGAAAGCGAGTGAAGCGGCTGTCTTAAACGCCATTTCCGAGGAGTCAACAGGATGATACGAGCCGTCATAAAGAGTTGCTTTAAGACCTACCATCGGATAGCCTGCCGCAAAGCCCTTGAGAACACATTCCTGCAAGCCTTTTTCGACTGCGGGGAAGTAGTTTTTCGGTACTGCGCCGCCGACAACTGCCGTTTCAAACACAAGTGAGTCGCTGTCACACGGCTCAAATTTGATCCAAACGTCGCCGAACTGACCATGTCCGCCCGACTGCTTTTTGTGCTTGCCCTGTGCCTCGACAGCCTTTCTGATTGTCTCACGATAGGCAACCTTCGGAGCTTCAAGCGTTACCTCAACTCCAAATTTATTTTTAAGCTTTGAAACGATAACGTCAAGGTGCTGTTCGCCGAGACCTGAAAGAATTTGCTGACGGGTTTCCTTGTTGAGCGCAAATGTGATTGTGGGGTCTTCTTCCATAAGTCTTTGAAGTCCCTGTGCAACCTTTTCTTCCTCGCCCTTCTTTGAAACAACAACAGCCATTGAAAGACAGGGCTTCGGGAAGTCAACGCCCTTTAATTTAAGTTTATTTTTCGGATCACAGAGCGTATCACCTGTTTTAACGGATTGAAGCTTTGTAACTACACCTATGTCACCTGCGATAATCTCTTTTGCGTCCTCCTGCTTTCCGCCCTTAACGGTAACGATTTTACCCATTTTCTCAATAGCTTCGGTGCGGAAATTATATGCCTGTGTTTCAGATGTGAGCTTGCCCGATACAACCTTGAAGAACGACATCTTTCCTACAAACGGGTCCGCAACGGTTTTGAAGCAGATTGCCGCAAGCGGTCCTTTGTCATCACAGGGAAGAATTACCTCTTCTCCGTTCTCGGTTGTCGCTGTTTCGCCTGCGTAGCCGAATGCGCCGGGAACGGACCAAGCAAGACCGTAAAGAAGCTGGTCAACACCTGCCGCCGTAAGACCGGAAACCGCATAAACGGGATAGATCGAGCCGTCGAAAATTCCGAGACACAAGCCTTTAAGGATTTCCTCCTGAGTGAATTTCTCGCCCTCGAAGAATTTATCCATAAGAGCCTCGTCTGTCGTTGCGACCGCTTCCATAAACGCAGAGGTCATTTCCTCGATTACGGGGTCGTTCGGAACGTCAACCTTTTTTGCGTTGCCGTCTGCATCATATTCGAAAGCCATACCTGTCATAAGGTTTACATAGCATTTTGTGATGTTGCCCTCCATATAAGGAATGATTGTCGGGCAGAGCTTGTTGCCGTAAACTTCTTTAAGAGCTTCAAAGGTTTTGTAGAAATTTCTGTGGTCGGAATCTGTTTTTGTAATTGCAAAGAATTTGGCAATTCCCTTTTTCTCCGCTGCGTTAAACGCCTTTTCCGTGCCGACGTCAACGCCCGAGCCTGCCGAGGTAACTATAAGTACAGCTTCAGCTGCCCTAACAGCTTCGGCAACTCCGCCCTCAAAGTCAAAAAGACCGGGAGCGTCGATTATATTAAGTTTCGTGTTGTCCCATTCAATAGCCGCCATAGCGGAAGAAACCGACGATTTACGGCGTCTTTCCTCAGCGTCGAAGTCGAGAACGGTATTTCCTTCAGCAACTTTACCGAGTCTGTCGGTTGCGCCTGCAACATAAAGCATTGCTTCGCAAAGGGTGGTTTTGCCCTTTCCGCCGTGTCCGACAACGGCAATGTTTCTGATGTTGTTTGATGTGTAGGTTTTCATAGGGATCACTCCAATATCTGAAAAATAATTTATCTTTATGAAAATGAACATAATTTTCATATCAACAATAAAAATTGTAGCACATTTGCACAAATATAGCAACAACAAAATAAAAAAAGACTGCAAAAACTATAAGTTTTTACAGTCCTTAAACATTTATATGTTGTTTATCAGCCGTTGAGAAGCATTCCCGTGTTCACATATCGATCGGCATAGAACATATCAAACGCATCAATAACGCCGTCCTGATTGTAGTCTGCGGCATTAAAGCAAGCTTCGTTTGTAAACTCCGCTTCCTGTATTGCCGCTTCTTCGATTAAAGCGTTGTCTGTTAAATCTGTTTTGCCGTCGGCATTTACGTCGCCCCAACGTACAAGTGTATATTGGGTTGAAACGGGACTTGTAATTGTGAGCGTTCCGCCTGTTGTCGTGCCCGAAACGGTTGCCTCGTTATTTGACGGTGCATAGCTCGGAGAAGCTATACAAAAGATTGACGAACGAATATCAGCGTCCTTTGAGAAGAAAAGCATACCCTTTTGATTGTCAAAGGTCGCCGAAGCACTCGGACTTACCAAAACAGACGAATAAGCGGTTTGTGAAATTGTGGGATAGGTCAAAGCGAAGCCATTGTAGCTGAACAATGCGCCTGTGTTTATGTGGCTTGCCGAGGTTTCTTTTCCGTTTCCGAATTTCGTTTGTGTACCGAAAGCACTTGAGGAAAGCGATTCTGAACCTACAATAAAGTAATCATAGAATGTTCCCGAGTCTCCCTGATCTGCCCAAGTGGCGTCCATACCGTACCACTTGCCGTCCTCCATTTTAACATAGTTCCATTTGTGCGCACCGCCGTTGCCTGTGCCGACAACAAGTATGCACGGAATACCCTCACGGTCGCATATGAGCTTGAACGCTTCTGCATAGCCCTCGCAGACCGCCTTGCCGTTTAAAAATACGCCTGTGGGTTGGTGCGCCATAGGAACGTTCATAGTGTATTCGGTCATTTCACATATTTTATCATGAATTGACTTACATTTTGCGTATCGAGATGAACCGCTTACGGTAAAATTGCTAACCGCTGTCATCATTTGAGAGTAGGAGGAGCGTACCGTGGCAAAATTCTGATAATCGTTTGTTTCAACGGTTATGCAAAGGTCCATAGAGGTAATCCAATAATTTCCTGCCGAATCATAAGAATAGCCGTAAGAAATTTTGTATCCGCTGAGCCAGAAATATTGAGGATAATCCTCGATAACCGCCGACATAGCGCCGATAACGGCGTTTTGCAAAGCTGCTTTTAATGCGTCGGCTGAGTTGCCTGAAATTTGCCTTGCGGGAACTGTAATGCCGATAACAGCCTCCGTAGAAGTGTCTGCGCCGATATTTAGTCCTGCTTCGGCTTGAACGATTGCGTTGTAGACTGTTTTTTGAGCTGTTGTGAGATAATCATAGAAAAGCCAAGCCGAGTTTGCATTTGCGAAAAATTTATTTGGCGTTTGCACGTCGTTTGCGGCATCTGGGAAATACGCTTCGTCAACAAGAATGTTGCCGCAAATAAATCCGTCGCTTTCGCCGTGATAAATCTCGGGTGAGGACGAAAAGGCGAAAAATCCACATAAACTGATAACCAAAATCATAGTAAGAGCTATTGCGAAAGTCTTTTTCATTTTTATATCTCCTCTCTTTTTATGCCGTTTTTGTTAGACTTTTTTGAAGGCTTGGCAATATTATAATGAACACCTAACTTTACTGCGTCTATCGTAACATATATCGTTGAATTTGTAAATATATAATGGTATTGATTTTTAACGGCAGAAAACGTATAATAAACTGATAAAAGTTTGGAGTGATTTTTGTGTCAAACGAGAAATTTTTACAGCTTCGTGAGAAATATCCGTCATTTTCATATAACGGTTGGCAGCTCACAAGGGAAAACGATGAAATTAAAATAGCTTTTGACTTTTCTATCGACGGCTTGTGCGATTTTCATCCGTCAACGAGAATTCCCGTCAAAGAACTTAATATAGCTAACGAGTACAATTCGGAAATTGCCGAGAAAATTGTGTTTAATCTCGGTATGGTCGAGCTTATAAGCTATTGGAAGTGTGCCTGTCCGAAAATCGTAAACGTAAAATGCGGATATCTTTCCGAAAAGGATATAAAATGGTATAAGAAGCTCTATTTCGGCGGCTTGTCGGAGTTCTTCTATATAAACGGTATAGAAACAGACGAAGAGAGCTTTATGGAAATTAAAGTCAATGAAGAGCTTGAGCACCATATGCATCCGCAAGCATATAATTCAAACGGTATAAATCTTATTCCTGTCGGCGGCGGTAAGGACAGCTGTGTTACGGCTTCATTGCTCAAGGATTTCAAGGATAAAAATATGTTCTTTACGGTAAATGACCAAAAGGCGAGAACCGATACAGTGCTTGCGGCAGGCTATAACGAAAAGGATGTTATAAGGACTTACAGAACGATAGATGAAAATTTACTAAAACTGAATTCGGAGGGATTTCTCAACGGACACACCCCGTTTTCCGCAATAGTTGCGTTCTTGTCGCTTTACTGTGCGTACCTTGTCGGAGGCAAGTACATTGTGCTTTCCAACGAGTCGAGCGCAAACGAAACAAATATTGAGGGCGTAAACGTCAATCATCAGTATTCGAAATCGTATGAGTTCGAGGAAGATTTCACCGCTTATGTTCAAAAGAATATTTTCGGCTACGACGGCATTGAATATTTCAGCCTTTTGCGTCCGTTCTCGGAATTGCAAATAGCCAAAATGTTTGCGTCGCTCACGCAGTACCACGAAACGTTTAGAAGCTGTAACAGAGGCAGCAAGAAAAATGTTTGGTGCGGTAAATGTGCGAAATGCTTATTTGTTTTCACGATTTTATCGCCGTTTATCGAATATGATAAATTGGTTTCGATTTTCGGTAACGATATGCTGGATGACCCCGATTGTACCGCTGATTTTGACGGACTTGCGGGCATTACGGATTTGAAGCCGTTTGAGTGTGTGGGCACAAAGTCGGAGTTTAATTTTGCTCTTATGAGCCTTTGCAAAAAGCTTGAAAAGGACGGAAAAGAGCTTCCGCTTCTCTGCAAGAGATTTAGAGAAAATGTTGATGAAAGCACAATAGATGAAAATTTACTAAAAGAATATAACGCTCTTAACAGCGTTCCCGACGAATTCCTTTATATTGTAATGGAGATGTATAAATATGTTGCCGAAGATAATTGATTACCTTAAAGATAAGTCCGTACTGATACTCGGCTTTGGCAGAGAGGGTCAGTCTACGCTTTCCTATATCAAAAAGTATTTGCCCGAAAAGGAATTGACCGTTGCCGACAAAAACAAGGTCACTCCGGACGGCGAGAATATCAAGACCGTTTGCGGCGAAAACTATCTTGATTGCGTAAATGACTTTGACGTTGTTATGAAAAGCCCCGGAATATCTTTCCGTGATGTTGAAGTAAACGAAAACACAGAGGTTACCTGTCAAGTTGATATGTTTTTGCGTTTTGCGGATTGCCACAAGGTCGGAATTACAGGCTCAAAGGGTAAGACTACTACTTCCACACTTACTTATGAAATGCTAAAGGCGGCAGGCAGGGATGCAAGGCTTATCGGCAATATCGGTGTTCCTGTTTTTGAAGCACTTGAGAGCGTTACGCCCGATACCTATGCAGTTATCGAAATGTCGTCGCACCAGCTTGAATTTACTCACGCTTCGCCCGAGGTCGCTATTCTCACAAATATTTATGAGGAGCACCTTGACCATTACAAGGGCGGCTTTACGGGCTATGTAAACGCAAAGCTTCACATTATGAATTATCAAAACGAGAACGATACATTTATATATAATGCGGATCAGGGCGTTTCCGAATATGTCAAGCTCGATTCGACAAAGGCTGAAAAAATCGGAGTTTCCGTAAATGACAGGCTTCCGTTTGAAGTGCGTAACGAGCATCTTTTGGGTGTTCATAACAAGCAGGACGTTATATTCGCTTACCGTGCGGCAAAGGCATTTGGCGTTAGCGACAAGGATTGTGAAAAAGGCGTTGAGAGCTTTTCGGGAATTGAACACAGAATGGAAAAGGTCGGCACGTTTAAGGGCGTTACCTTTTATAATGACTGCATAGCGACAATTCCGCATGCCGTAGAATGTGCGGTTGAGGCGTTAAAGAATGTTGATACGCTTATTTTCGGCGGCAAGGACAGAGGCATAGATTATTCGGAATTTTGCGAATACCTTAAAAAATGTTCAATTAAAAATCTTATCGGCACACCTGAGACAGGGCATAAAATAATCGATAAGCTTTCAAAAGACGCTTGTCCGAAGCGTCTTGTCAAGGCGGTTGACCTTGAAGAAGCGGTAAAAGAAGCGTATAAGCTTACCGCAGAGGGAAAGATTTGCCTTCTCTCCCCTGCGGCGTCAAGCTATAACGTATATAAGAATTTTGAAGAAAAGGGCAGGCACTACAAGGAGCTTATTAAAAAGTACGGCGAGTAATCACATAATCGACGACAAAAGCAGCAGCTCTTCGTATTTGTCATAAATACTTTTGAGGTCGGCAACACTCCGTTTTGAAACGGAAAAGCAAAACGACGGCGCAGAAAAGCTTTTGGCAAACCAACCGCCGAAGCTGCCGTAAGCCTCACACGGCTTAATGCGTTTAATCGGCAAGCCGCTTACGCTCTTGAAAACTTGCGTCATCATAGCACAATCGGAGGCACATTTTGAGCATTGGCAGGATATGTATTCGCCCGAACAGGATAGTGTGATTGCATATTTCGGATTTATAGCATTGCAAAGGGATATAATTGCTTTCGTTTCGGGTTCGCTCGTTTCTGACGGTCCTTTATATCCGAACGCATACGGCTTTATCACAGTGCTTTGTGCGTCGGAAAAACGGTAAGGGAAGTTTTTGTCTATTTCCACACCCCTTGCGTTTGAAATCCATTTGGTGAAATTATTGTCGGCGGCTCTTTGCACAAGACCCTTGTAGCAGAGTGCGTTTTCTCCGTTAGAATAGGAAATTTCAAGACCGTCGGGGTTGGTTATGGGCACGATAACGATTTTTTGATCACGCAAGATACTCCTTATTTTAACGGCGGAAATTTTCAAATCGTTTTTATAAGCGATACAAAGCCGTTCAAAAAATGTCAGCAGAATTTCACTTGAAATTCCGGCAGTATCGGAAAAATCGGACAGGAAAAGCACACTGCTTTCCCCCTCTCCGATACTCAGCGAGTAAATGTTTCGCTTGCACCAGCTTTTACCTATGGAAGAAATCGACACGAAGTCAAAGCTTTCTTTGGTTTCCTCGATATGCTTCTGTAAATAATCATAATTAAAACACATAATATCAACAACCTCTGATTTGGTATTTGATATTAAGATATATTCCGAAAGAAGTGAATTTATTATGGATATGACCGAAAAACCCATAAATCAAAAGTATATATTTAAAGGTAAAATCATAAATTTGCGTGTTGATGACGCACTTTTACCCAATGGCACAGTTGCAAAAAGAGAAATAGTTGAGCATCCGGGCGGAGTCTGTGTTGCGGCACTTACCGAGAACAACGAGTTAATGTTTGTCGAGCAGTTCAGATACCCGTACGCAGAAGTTGTTTTGGAGCTTCCGGCAGGCAAGCTTGAATACGGCGAGGATCCGTTTGAAGCGGGTAAGCGTGAGCTTCGTGAGGAGACGGGAACGATTGCAAGTGAATATGAGGATTTGGGCAAATTATATCCCACTCCGGGATATTGCGGTGAAATAATCCATATGTATTTTGCAAAGGGTTTGAGCTTTACCTCGCAGGACCTTGATGACGACGAGTTCCTTGAGGTCAAAAAAATTCCGCTTGAAAAGGCGTTCCAAATGGTAATGAACAATGAAATCAGGGACTCAAAAACGCAGGTCGGAATTATGAAGGTTTATCATAAGGTTTACGGAGATAAGAAATGAAAATAGTATTGGCTTCAGGCTCGCCGAGGCGAAAAGAAATAATGAAAAACGCAGGTTATGACTTTGAGGTTAAAACTTCAAGCGCAGACGAAACATTGCCTGAGAATATAACGCCCGACGAAGCGGTAAAGTATCTTGCCGAGATAAAGGGAGATGCCGTAAAGGTTGACGAAAACACGCTTGTTGTATCGGCGGATACGGTGGTGGCTCTCGACGGAAAAATTTTGGGAAAGCCAAAAGACGAAAATGATGCTTTTTCAATGTTATCCTTGCTTTCGGGCAGAACGCACAATGTGTTTACGGGCGTTTGCGTAAGGCTCGGAGATAAAAAGACTGTGTTTTGTGAGAAAACCGAGGTCAAGTTTTATACTTTGAGTGAGGAGGAAATCAAGGCTTATATCGCAACGGGAGAGCCGTCGGACAAGGCAGGCGCATACGGCATACAGGGCAAGGGCGCATTGCTTGTCGAAAAAATCAACGGCGATTATCTCAATGTTGTGGGATTGCCTATGGCAAGGCTCGAAAGAGCTTTAAGAGAGTATATAAAACAGTAAAAAGACCGATTTTATTTTGGCGGACATTTGCCTTGATAAAATCGGTTTTTGCTTTTATTTATTGTAATTATTTGCTGTGATTTTTGTTATATTTTATAAGTTGACAATATTTGGGAATTAAAGTATGATGGAATTGAAACAAAGCAAAAGAAGCTTGTTTCAATTATTTATGTCGATGTGCAAAATATAAGAGCACAGCCGATAATTAAAGGAGTGTGTATATGAAAAAGAAAGCGTTGATTTGCTGTTTGGCTGTTTTGACGATTGCCGTTGTTGCGTTTATATGCGCTTCAAAAGCAAATCCAATTTATACGGCGGCGGTAAGCAGTCCTGCCAATATTGAGGCAGCGGAAAACGGCGGCTCGTATTGCGCCGACGTGATGTTCGGTTATAATGAGCACAAGCTCTTGCACACTTCGTCCGAAAGGCAGAAAAAGACGGAGCAGTATGAAACCGTTCAGGCGGATCTCGACGAATTTCGCAAGGAGGCTGCCGATTTCCAAAAGCCGTATATGATTGACGCCGATTATAAAAACGTTGACGGCAAAACCGTTATTACCTTCAGCGGCACGGTAACAGACCCGAACAGCGGCGAAGCCGTTCCGTTTGAAAGAAGCTATCAATACGATTTTATACTTACCGATAAAATCAACAAATAAACGATTTTAATAATACCCCTTTCCGATGTGATGTCGGAGAGGGGTATTTTTTTATTCATTTATAACGCTTGTCGGCTGCCGTAAAAGCCACTTTTTTCATTCGCGAAATTTACAAGACCTATTATGAGCGAACGGAAGTTTACAAGGAATTGTTCCTATGAACTGTCGCTCTATACAAATCCGTGAGGATAAATCATAATAGGAGGCAGTAAGAATGAGAGAGGTTTATACAGGTATGGATCCGAAAGAGATTGAGAGCGAATATCTCAACGGCGTGTATAACGAAATTGCAAATACGCTTGGAATTGAGGCGGCAGTAAAGCTTTACTCTACATATCGGGGTCAGCAAATCACTTTTCCGGTAAATCTTTTCACAAGCGAATTTATCGCATCGAAGATTGTTGCGGAATATGACGGCAAAAATGTACGGCAGCTCGCAACGAAATACGGGTATAGCGAAAAGTGGATTCGGAAAATGATTAAAGAACATAAAGACAAAACGGGGTGAAATTTAATTCTATATTTACAAAAAACAAATAAAAAAACTAAAAGAGGAGTAAAATACTATGGCACTAATTAACTGCCCGGAATGTGGCAAAGAAATTTCCGATTCAACAAAAATCTGTCCGCATTGCGGATACAAGCTAAAAAACAAATCAGACAGCAAGAAGTGGATAATCCCCGTGATTATTATAAGCATTGTTGTAATAATTGCATTAATTGTCACTGCGGTTGCATTAACCAGCAAAAAAGGAAGCAGCAAAAATGATACGCAATCGGCAATTTCATCCACTGTTCAGGAAACGACTGCAGACAAGAGCGTTTCATTAAATGACAATTCCGAATTTCAAGAAAAATTAAAATCCGAATCGGAAAAATCAATTAAAGATATGCAGGATAAGTACACAGAATTGTCAAACGACATAGGTGGCACATACAAAGGTTACAAAAAGAATGCCGAAAAAGTTAATGAATGGTATTCTTTCTGCGAAAGCGAAGCAAAAAACTATTATGTTACGGTATCACAGTACTGCTATTCATACTACAAAAATGTAGCCGATAACAAAAGTGACTATACCACTTGGACAAGAAGTATGGAAGACGGCTTTAAAATTTGGCAACGAGAAACCGAAGATTACTACAAAGCTTGGAGTCGAATGTATGAATCAGCATTTAAAGAGCTTGACGGTATAATCACAAAAGCTTATGATGAAGCAAGCTACAATGAAGTTTCCTCGGTGTACAGTGATATGTATGATGCCTACGAAGACGCATACTCAAATATGTATGACACTTACGAAGATGCGTATTCCGATATGTATGATTTTTATCAAGATGTTTGGAAAGAATTATACGACGGAAAAAAAGATATAAAATCCAAATACGATAATATCTATAAAAAATAATTTATGCCCTCTGCTTTTACAATAGAGCAGAGGGTTATCTAATTTCGAAAAATCATATAAAAAGAATGGTTAAATCTCTAAAAGCATAAAAAACATAACAGAAAGCCGAGAATTATTCTCGGCTTTCGTTTTGCTTATTTATTCACAACATTTATCGGGTTGCCGTCAAAAAATGCCTTGATGTTGTTTTTGAGAATTCCCATAAGTCTTTCACGGGTCTCGTATGCCGCCCAGGCGATATGGGGAGTGATTGTGCAGTTTTTTGCGCTCAAAAGCGGATTGTCAGCTTTCGGCGGCTCTGTCGAAAGCACATCAACGCCTGCACCTGCTATTTTGCCCGAATTGAGAGCGTCTGCAAGAGCCTGTTCGTCAACCGCCGCACCTCTTGCGGTGTTTATCAGGATTGCATTTTGCTTCATTTTTGAAAGAAAATCGGCGTTTATCAGGTTTTCCGTTTCCTTTGTAAGCGGACAGTGGAGCGTGATAATATCCGATTCCCTCGCCAATTCGTCAAGCGTCACCCACTTGAAGTTTTTTCTGCTTGACTGGTCGGTTTCGTGTCCCGATACAGCCAAAATGTTCATTTTATACGCTTCTGCTATATCGGCTACCGCCTGACCGATTTTACCGAAGCCGATAATTCCTATCGTTTTGCCGTAAAGCTCGGTAAGAGGAGCTAACTGATAGCAGAAATCGGAACAATTACTCCAACCGCCGTTTTTAACGTCCAGAGAATGAAGTGCGACTGCGTTGTAGTGCTCTGTTATGTGAGCGAAAACAAGCTGTGCCACCGCCTGCGTGGAATATGACGGAATGTTCGATACGGGTATGCCTCTTTCTTTAAGATATGCGGTATCAACAACATTGTAGCCCGTTGCAAGGACTGCGACGAATTTCAGTGCCGTCAGTTTTTCAAGGTCTGATTTTTCAAGCGGTGTTTTATTGGTTATGACAACATCCGCACCCTCGCACCTTTCCAAAATAAGCTCCTTCGGTGTTCTCGGGTATATTTCAAGCTCGCCGTATTCTTTGAGCCATTCCCAAGAAAGATCACCGGGATTTGTAGTTTGGGCATCAAGTATGACGGTTTTCGGCATAATTATTCCTCCGTGTAAGATAATATTATTTGTATTGTAACATATTTTACTGATTTTGAAAACAAAAGCGACAGGAAAAGTAATAAATTGATTGACCTTGAAGCGATTATGTTATAAAATTATAATGATATTGTATGTGCTGAAGGTGTGGTGGAGCGATTGGCGAAAAAAAGAATAAACCGCAAGGGCTTGCTCAATTTCTTAGGCATTGCGCTTATTTTAATCGCAGTAGCTTTGCTCGGACTTACAATGCTTATGCAGATAAGAGAGTTTGCGGAAAGATATGATGAGCTTTTGAAAATGCTCGCAGACTTCGAGGACGCCGTGGCGGCAATACAGGTAAAGGAGCTTGTTGTAATTGCGATACTGCTCATTTACATTGCAAAGGTCGTTGTGCCGATACCCATTTCTGCGGTGTGCGTTATCGCAGGTATGGTGTTCCCGACGTATATTGCGGTGCTTATAAACATTGCAGGCTTCATTATACTTTTGACAACTAAATATTTTTGGGGAAAGCACCTCGGAGGCGGTGTTGTCCACAAGCTTTTGAGTCGGTACGAAAATTTTGACAAGATTTTCGAGTCGGACTTTTCGGGAAAGGGCGGTCTGCTCGTAGCGTTACGGCTTGTTCCGAATATCCCGATAAACACAGTAAGCCAGCTGTACGGAGCAATGGGCTTCGATTATTATAAATATATCCTGTTCTCGCTTATCGGCTTTATGCCGAAGATTATTTCGTACAGTATGGTCGGACGAAACGTATATAATCCGTTTTCGCTTGCGTTTATGCTACCGTTGGTCATCATATTTACAATTTCAGGGGTTGCGACACTCGGAATTAACGGCTTTATTGACCTTTACAACAATTCGGCAAAGGCGAAATCGGCAAAAATAAAAGAAAACAAACAAAACTGAAAGGATGAAAGGCAGATGTGTACAACTGCACAATTGAGAGAAGAAATTAAGAACGGAAAGCTTGACGATAGATTTAAGAGAGTTTATGTCAGCGAGGCTGACGTTAAGGCACAGTATGAGAGATATTGCTCTCTTGCCGACGATTTTGACGAGGTTTTCTCGGCTGACAGAGATGTAAGACTTTTCTCTGCACCCGGCAGAACGGAGGTTGGCGGAAACCACACCGACCACAACCACGGCAGAGTTCTTGCGGCAGGCATTAACCTTGACGCTATCGCAGTAGCTTCCAAAAATGACGAAAATATTGTAAGAGTAAAATCGAGAGGCTATGCAATGGACGTTGTTGACCTTTCCGATTTGAGCGTTCACGCAGACGAGGAGGGTCATTCCCCCGCACTTGTAAGAGGAGTATGTCAAGGTTTCTTGAATAACGGATATAAAATCGGCGGCTTTGATGCTGTTACGGCTTCGAGAGTTCTTTCAGGCTCGGGACTTTCGTCCTCGGCAGCTTATGAGGTGCTTGTCGGCACAATGCTCAACTACCTTTACAATGACGGCAAGGTTGACCCCGTTACAATCGCAAAAATCGCACAGTATGCGGAAAATGAATACTTCGGTAAGCCCTGCGGTCTTATGGATCAGATGGCTTGCTCGGTAGGCAGCTTTATTACTATTGACTTCAAGGACCCGTCCGAGCCTGTAATTGAAAAAGTTGATTTTGACTTTGCTTCCTGCGGTCATTCTCTTTGTATTGTTGACACAAAGGGAAGTCACTCAAACCTTACGGACGAATATGCGGCTATCAGACTTGAAATGGAAAGCGTAGCGGCTCAGTTCTCAAAGAAGGTCTTGCGTGAGGTTGACGAAAAGGAGTTCCTTGCAAAAATCCCCGAGCTTCGTGAAGCGGTAGGCGACAGAGCTGTTTTGCGTGCTATGCATTTCTACAAGGATAACGAGAGAGTTTTGCGTGAGGTTGACGCACTTAAAAATAATGATTTTGAACAGTTCAAACAGCTTGTTATCGAAAGCGGCGACTCATCCTATATGTATAATCAGAATGTTTTTGCCACAAAACAGCCTGAAATTCAGCCTGTTTCGATTGCTCTTGCCTTGAGTGAGCAGGTGCTTGACGGAAAGGGCGCATGGAGAGTTCACGGCGGCGGATTTGCAGGCACAATTCAGGCTTTTGTTCCCAATGATTTGCTCGATGAGTACAAGTCGACTCTTGAGGCGGTATTCGGCGAAGGCTCATGCTATGTACTTGCTATAAGACCTGTCGGCGGAGCTGAAATTTAACAAAGGAAGTTACTTATAATGGATGTTCGTCAAATATTAAAGGATTTGACAATCGGCGCAGGCGTTTCAGGCTGTGAGCAGGAAATTGTCCCGATAGCTGAAAAATATCTAAAAGAATACGGAGAAGTTTACACCGATGCTCTCGGCAATGTCATTTTGGTTATTGACGGCGAGGGCGACGGGGTGTTGCTTGATGCTCATATTGATATGGTGGGTATGATTGTTACGTCAATCACACCCGAGGGCTTTTTGCGAGTTGATGCTTGCGGTCATATCGACACAAGACAGCTTGGCGCACAGCAGGTTACAATTCACGGTAAAAAGAATATAAACGGAATTGTGATCAGTACGCCGCCGCATCTTCAGGGCAAATCGGAAAACAACGGTATGAAAATGAGCGATGTGCTTATTGATACGGGACTTCCCGAAAGTGAAATAAAGGAAATCGTCAGCCTTGGCGACAGGGTTACTGTAAACTCGGAGTTTACCGAACTTTTAAACGACAGGGTTTCGTGTTGCGCTCTTGATGATAGGGCGGGTATGGCGAGCCTTATTTGTGCTTTGGAAATTTTAAAAGAAAAAGGCTGTAAAAAGAGAATTACAGTTTCATTTTCAACTCGTGAGGAAGTCGGCGGAAGCGGTGCTAAAACGGCGGCGTTTAATGCACAGGCAAAAGAGCTTATTGCGGTTGATGTAAGCTTTGCACTCACTCCCGACAGCAATCCCGAGGAGTGCGGAGAACTGTCAAAAGGACCTATGATTGGCGTTTCCGCTTCGCTTGATTATGATATGTCGCAGAAGTTTATCGGTACGGCTAAAAGATGCGGTATTCCGTATCAGCTTGAAATAATGGGCGGAAGAACGGGTACGAACGCCGACAGTATGACAATCGCAAAGGGCGGCTTTATAAGCGGACTTATATCTATTCCGCTTCGCTATATGCATACCGGCGTAGAGGTTGTGTCAATTTCGGATGTTGAAAACACGGGCAGACTTATTGCCGAGTACATTGCGGGAGGTAATGAAAATGCTTAAAGAGCTTTGCCTTCTCAACGGTATATCGGGCAGAGAAAAAGCTGTTCGAGAGTATATAATTTCAAAAATTCCGTCGGATTGCAAATATTCGGTTGACGCACTCGGCAATGTTATTGTCGAAAAGCCGGGCAAGAGCAGAGCAAGTAAAAAGGTAATGCTCAGCGCTCATATGGACGAGGTCGGCTTTATGGTAAGCTATATTACCGATGACGGATATATAAAAATAGCACCCGTAGGCGGAATTGACGAAAGAGTTGTTTTCGGCAGGCGTGTTAAAGTTGCGGATATTTACGGTGTTATCGGCGCAAAGGCATTGCATCATCTTTCTTCTGACGAACTTTATAAAGTTCCTAAAATCGAGGATATGTATGTTGATATAGGTGCTCAGTCGAAAGAGCAAGCGGAGAAGTATGTCCGTTTGGGCGACGAGGTGTGCTTTGAGTCGGAGTATCTTGAATTCGGTGACGGATTTATAAAATCAAAGGCTCTTGATGATAGAGTAGGCTGTCAAATTTTGCTTGATATTTTGTCGAGAGAACAGCCGTATGATTTGACGGTTTGCTTTGTTGTTCAAGAGGAAATCGGAACGAGAGGCTCTGCGGTTGCGGCATATAATGTTGCGCCCGATTATGCAATAGTGCTTGAGGGAACAACGGCGGCTGATTTGCCCGACACCCCCGATCAGAAAAAAGTTTGCAAGCTCGGAAACGGTGCGGTTGTAAGTTTTATGGACAGAGGCACGGTTTATGATGTTGACCTTTACAAAAGAGCGTTTGAGTCAGCTGAAAAGAACGGCATAAAATGTCAGACAAAGACTGTTGTTGCAGGCGGTAATGATGCGGCGGCAATTCATAAGTCCGGCAAGGGTGTACGCACGGCGGCAATTTCCGTTCCGACAAGATATATTCATTCACAGTCTTGTGTTGCAAAGAAAGAGGACATAGAAGCGGTCGAAAAGCTTGCAGAGTGTTTGGCGAGGAAACTTGCGAATGATTAAGCTCATTGAAAACCTTTCAAAAAATACGGCTGAAGATTTAACTGCGTTTTTTCCTGACGACACATCGGCATTTACACTGTTTTCGTTGCTTGATTTTACAAATGTTGACGGTGCGTGGCTACAGACGCAAGACGAGAGTGTAACGGCGCTTATTGTTGAAAAGGAAAGCAGTAAAGTCTATGTCTGTGCGTCCGATACGGCGGATTTTTACGAACTTTCCGATTTTATTACACGGCTCGGCGGAGTTGTGGTGCATTGTTGCTCGGATATAACCGAAAGGCTCGGTGTTACCGCATTTTCTAAGATAAGCATTATGGCTTTAAAAGATGAGTTGGTGCAAGGGCGAGAGTCAGTTGAAATAAATGACGGCTTGAGACCTGTTTTTGATTTGCTTACACAATCGAAAACGGAAATTTTGACAAATGCCGTTGAAAAAAAGGATTTGAAAAAATATACCGACAGAGCATATAAGGAATGGCTTTCGAGGACGACAAGAGGTATATTTTCGGGATATACAAGTGTCAGAGCGATAAAGGTCGGAGAAAATTCGATTTTATCGGTGGCAATTGCAGACAGGCTCGGTAAGAGCATATTCATAAGAGATGTTGCGACAGATTCGGAGTTTCGCAGAATGGGATATGCTTCCGACTGCATAAGCGGTCTTTGTCGGGATTTTAAAAAAGACGGCGAGAAAGTTTTGCTCGCTTGTAATGATTTGAAAACAGAGAAGTTTTACAATAAAATAGGTTTCAAAAGAGAAATATATATAGATTTGGGAATTATTGAGTTATGAGAGAATTTTTTGAATTTACCGATACTGTAAAGGTTGCATCGGAAAAAGCATTGGCGAAAACGGAAAAGATGTTTTCGCAGATTGAAAAAATAGGGGAATATAATCAGCAGAAGGTTTTATCGGCTTTCATAAACAACAAGGTTGACGAAACCGATTTTAACACCTCGACGGGCTACGGCTATTCGGATAAGGGCAGAGATAAACTCGACGAGCTTGTTGCCGACATTTTCAAAGCGGAAAGCGCAATTATAAGAGCAGGCGCTCTTTCGTGCGGAACACATACGTTGGGCGTTTGCCTTTACGGAATTTTAAGACCTAATGATGTTATGCTCTGTGTTTCGGGTACGCCTTATGACACAATTCACCCCGTTATAGGCATTGGCGGTAAAAATGCAGGCGAGGGTACACTTGCGGATTTCGGTGTTATATACAGGCAGGTTGATATGACCGAAAGCGACGAGCTTGACTATGCGGAAATTGAAAAGCAAGCAAGCGACGAAGCGGTTAGAATGGTATATATTCAACGCTCAAGAGGATATTCGTTAAGGCACTCTATAAGCGTTGATGAAATAGAAAAGGCTTGTGAAATTGTCCATAGGGTCAACAAGCGTGCTGTCGTTATGGTTGACAATTGCTACGGCGTTTTCACAGAGGAAAAAGAGCCGACACAGGTCGGTGCCGATATTGTCGCAGGCTCGCTCATTAAGAATTTGGGCGGCGGCATATCCCCTATGGGCGGATACATAGCAGGCAGAAAAGACCTTGTCGACTTATGTTCTTACAGGCTTACCGTGCCGGGGCTCGGCTCGGAGGTCGGCGCAACACTCGGTGTAAACAGAAGCCTGTTTATGGGCATTTTCAACGCTCCGAATGTTGTTAAAGAGGCTCTTAAAACAGCTGCGTTTACAGCTGCTTTGTTTGAGGAGCTCGGCTTTGAGGTTACACCTCGAAGCAACGAGACAAGACACGATATTATTCAGGCGGTTTGCCTTGAAAATGAGCAGAGGCTTATAGCTTTCTGTCAGGGTATGCAAAAGGGTGCTCCGATCGACTCCTTTGTTGTGCCCGAGCCGTGGGATATGCCAGGCTACGACAGTAAGGTTATAATGTCGGCGGGTGCGTTTACGTCAGGCTCGTCAATAGAGCTTTCGGCGGATGCACCGCTTCGTGAGCCGTTTGCGGTATGGATGCAGGGCGGACTTAACTTTGCTTCGGGCAAGGTGGGAGTAATGCTTGCGGCAGATGAAATCGTAAGGAGAGATTTATTATGAACCTGATGCATTTGAAAAGCGGAACAGACGTAAGAGGCGTTGCCGTTGCGAAAGAGACAACAGACGTTGTTGAGCTCACGGATGAGGCAATAAAAAGAATAACAGGCGCATTTGTGTATTTCCTCTGTGCAAAGACAGGCAAGGAAAAGGACGCACTTACAGTTTCCGTAGGTCACGATTCGAGAGTATCGGCAGAGAGAATAAAGGCTGATGTAATCGCAATTTTGCTTTCAATGGGCGTTGCGGTTAAAGATTGCGGTCTTTGCTCTACTCCCGCAATGTTTATGACAACTCAGCTTGATACTTGCGACGGTGCTGTTCAAATTACCGCAAGCCATCACCCATGGGACAGAAACGGATTAAAATTCTTTACGGCAGGCGGCGGACTTTCGTCGGAGGAAATCGAAAAAATACTCGAATTTGCCGAAATGAATGACGCAATCGCTTATGACACCTCGAGAGAGGCGGAAAAAGTTGATTTTATGTCGGTTTACTGTGAGCATTTGAGAAACCTTATTAAAAAGGGTGTAAATTCCGCAGAGAATTATGACAGACCGCTTGAGGGACTTAAAATTGTAGTTGATGCGGGAAACGGTGTAGGCGGATTTTTTGCAAATGATGTTTTGGCACCTCTCGGAGCAGACACAAACGGCTCGAGATACCTCGACCCCGACGGTATGTTCCCAAATCACATACCAAACCCCGAAAACGAAACGGCTATGGCTTCAATTTGTGAGGCGACGGTTGAGTCGGGTGCAGATCTCGGCGTAATTTTTGATACGGACGTTGACCGAGCGGCTTGCGTAAGCGAAGACGGTAAGGAAATTAACCGTAACCGTCTTGTTGCTTTGGCTTCCGCTATTGCTCTCGAAAACTGCGAGGGCGGAACAGTTGTAACGGACAGCGTAACCTCGGCAGGACTTACCGAGTTTATCGAAAACACGCTCGGCGGCAAGCACAGAAGATTTAAGCGTGGCTATAAAAATGTTATTGACGAGAGCATAAGGCTTGAAAGCGAGGGCATAAAGGCTCCGCTTGCTATCGAAACCTCGGGTCATGCGGCATTCAGCGAGAATTATCATCTTGACGACGGTGCTTATCTTATCACAAGGATAATCATAAAGCTTGCAGAGCTCAGGAAAGAGGGCAAAACTCTTGAGTCGCTCATAGCCTCACTTAAAGAGCCTGTTGAGGAAAAGGAAATTCGCTTTAAAATAAACGCTGAAAACTTTAAGGAATACGGCGAGAATATAATTGATAAAATAGAAAAAAGCGCAATTCTTAATACCGACATAAAAATTGCAGAGGACAGCTGCGAAGGTGTTAAGGTAATCTTTACAGACCCTGAAATTGACGGCTTTTACATTTTGAGAATGAGCGTACACGATCCGGTTATGCCGATGAATATCGAAAGTGCGGTTGCGGGCGGAGTTCGCAAAATCGCTCAATGTGTATATGATGAATTACAGGTATATGAGCTTCTCGATATGACCTCCCTGAAACAATTCTTGGAGGAAGGTATTGACAAAGCGTAAATTATACATAAAATGTATGTATATATTTATCAAATGAAAGGTAAGGGAATATATGATTTTTGAAAAGGTTAGAGAAATAATTTGTGAGCAGTTTGACGTTGACGAGGAGAGCGTTACTCTCGATACGGATATAAGAGAAGATTTGGACGCTGACAGTCTCGATATGGTTGATCTTGTTATGAGCTTTGAGGATGAATTCAAAATCGAAGTTCCGGACAGTGCTATCGAAACGGTTAAAACAGTCGGCGACATTGTTAAATTTATTGAGGAACACTGATTTATCAGTTGAATTTTAAGACGAGGATGTTGGAAAATGGCAGAACAGAAAAAGATGGTTAATGACATAACCGCAATGGACGAGGATTTTGCGAAATGGTACACCGACGTCGTAAAAAAGGCAGAGCTTGCCGAGTATACGAGTGTTAAGGGCTGTATGGTTATTCGTCCCTACGGTTATGCGATATGGGAAAATATTCAGAAGATAATGGATTCAATGTTCAAGGCGACGGGACACGAAAATGTTTGTATGCCTATGTTTATCCCCGAAAGTCTTCTTGAAAAGGAAAAGGATCACGTTGAGGGCTTTGCTCCCGAGGTTGCATGGGTAACACACGGCGGAAGCGAAAAGCTTGAGGAGAGACTTTGCGTTCGTCCGACGTCGGAGACACTTTTCTGCGAGCACTACAAGCAGATTATCCATTCTTACCGTGATTTGCCGAAGCTCTACAATCAGTGGGTGTCGGTTGTCCGTTGGGAAAAGACCACAAGACCGTTTCTCCGCACAAGAGAATTTCTTTGGCAGGAGGGTCATACAATTCACGCAACGGCAGAAGAAGCTAAGGCTGAAACAGTTAAAATGCTCAACGTCTATGCCGATTTCTGTGAAAACGTGCTTGCTATGCCCGTAGTTAAGGGTGTTAAGACCGAAAAAGAGAGATTTGCAGGCGCAGAGGACACATATACCATCGAGGCTCTTATGCACGACGGTAAGGCTTTGCAGTCGGGAACCTCGCACTATTTCGGTGACGGCTTTGCGAAAGCGTTTGAAATTCAATATATGGATAAGGATAACAAACTTAAAACTCCTTATCAGACTTCTTGGGGAACCACGACAAGACTTATCGGCGCTATTATTATGACTCACGGCGACGACAACGGTCTTGTTCTTCCTCCGAAAATCGCTCCTGTTCAGGTTGTTGTAATTCCGATTGCACAGCATAAGGAGGGTGTTCTTGATAAGGCTCAGGAGCTTTGCGACAGGCTTTCAAAGATATGCAGAGTTAAGTCCGACGTTTCCGAAAACTCTCCCGGCTGGAAGTTTGCAGAGTACGAAATGAAGGGCGTACCGCTCAGAGTTGAGATTGGCCCTAAGGATATTGAGAAAAATCAGTGCGTTATCGTAAGAAGAGATAGCAGAGAGAAATACTTTGTTTCTCTTGACGAGCTTGAGGCTAAAATTCCCGAGCTTCTTGAAGAGGTTCATAAGGGACTTTACAACAAAGCTCTTGAGAGAAGAAGCAAAATGACATACACCGCAAAAACACTTGACGAGCTCAAGGATATTGCAGACAATAAGCCCGGCTTTATCAAGGCTATGTGGTGCGGCGACAGAGCTTGTGAGGATAAGCTCAAGGAGTATGCCGGCGTAACCTCAAGATGCATCCCGTTTGAGCAGGAGCATATAGGCGACACCTGCGTTTGCTGCGGAAAGCCTGCCGATAAGATGCTCTATTGGGGCAAGGCATATTGATTTTATTTGACAATAAAGAATAAAAAACTTATAATTAATATGCTTTCAAATTAAAACGGAGGAAACACTATGCAAAAGAAAATTGTTGCAGTAAGCCTTGTTATTTTAATGGTTGCGTTGTTGCTTGCGTCCTGTGGAAACAAATATCTTATGGGTGAAATCAACGGCGTTGAACGTCCGCTTGTTACCGATGCAGAGGGAAACACTGAACTTGATGACGAGGGCAAAATCGCTGTTTATGTAACCGACGCAAAGGGTAACATTCAATATGATACGGAAGGCAATCCTGAGAAGCGATACTATGATCTTCCGGAACAAGTTATCAAGGGAAACGCACTTGAAACGTCCGCGTATAAGTTTACAGCGCCGGACGGCTGGACGCTTAAGGACAATGGCATTTTTTATAAAAATGGAACGGATAACGATATTTCTATTCAATGGATGAAAGATGCTATATTGACAGATGGCAAAACATACGAGGCGTTTTTAGCTGAAAAACAAGGCGTATCACAGGATGTGTTAGATGCGCTGAAAGCGGAAAATATGGAAGTGGAAGAGAATGTTACAAATGGAACCCTTTTGTCAGGAGAACCCATTACAATGATTGAACGAACCACAAAGAGCAATTCGGATGGATTAATTTATTATTACTCATCGGTATATGTAAAAATAGGAAATGATGTGTATTCTGCGAACTGTGGCTATAGCGGAAGTGCTAAAGACGAGTCTTTTAACCTTATGGATATAGTTTCATCAAACCTTGTTATCAAATAATAAAATATAACAGGATTTTTCGGTGCGGAGTTTTCCGCACCGATTTTTTTATCGCCAATGTACGTTTACACTTGTTATTTTAGCGGCTTTATGATAAAATATATTATCTATAAATGGAACGTGAGGGAGAATTAAGTGGCTGTTCTCAAGGATGTAAAAAGACTTGTTGTCAAGGTTGGAACGTCAACGCTTACATATGACACGGGCAAGACTAACATCAGACGTATGCATAAGCTTGTTTCTGTGCTCTCGGATATTGTCAATTCGGGCATTGAGGTTGCACTTGTAACCTCGGGCGCAATCGGCGTCGGAGTCGGAAAATTAGGGCTTAAAGAAAGACCGTCGGACATTTCAGGCAGGCAGGCTGCCGCAACCGTCGGTCAGTGCGAGCTTATGTTTATGTATGATAAGCTTTTCGGCGAATACGGGCATACGGTAGGTCAGCTTCTTATCACAAAAAGTGACGTTGACAGCGAGGAGCGCCGTAAAAATCTCGTAAATACATTTGAGAAGCTTTTCGATTACAGAGCAGTTCCGATAGTCAACGAAAACGACTCGGTTGCGGTTGATGAAATTGTTTACGGCGACAATGACAGCCTTTCGGCGATTGTTGCGAAACTTATAAACGCAGACGCTCTGATTATTCTTACGGATATTGACGGCTTGTATGATGATAATCCAAACGAAAATGAGGATGCAAAACTCATTTCACAGGTGGGTGAAATTACAGATGAGCTTATCGCCGTCGCAGGCGGTCACGGTTCAAGATTTTCTACAGGCGGTATGGTGACAAAGCTTCATGCGGCGCAAATCGCAATGGATGCAGGCATAGATACAATCGTTATGAACGGTGCAGCTCCCGAGAGTGTATATAAGGCTCTTGACGGCAAGCAGATAGGAACATTTTTTACGGGCAAAAAGGACTGATTTTATGACGCAAGCTCAATTACTCGGACAAAGGGCAAAGCAGGCGGAAAAAACACTTGCCACCGCTTCGACCGAGCTTAAAAATAAGGCTCTTGAAAATATGGCACGGGAGCTTGCTGCGGCAGCTCGGGAAATCCTTCAGGCAAATGCCGAGGATATGAAAAATGCCCGAGCAAACGGTGTTGCACAGGTTATGCTTGACAGGCTTCTTTTGACAGAGGACAGAATTGTCGGAATGGCAAAGGGAATAACCGATATTGTAAGGCTTCCCGACCCGATAGGTGTAACGCTTTCAGAAATTAAACGACCTAACGGTATGACGGTGAAAAAAATAACCGTTCCGCTTGGAGTTATTGCCGTTATTTATGAGGCACGTCCGAACGTTACCTCCGACGCTGCGGCACTTTGCCTGAAATCGGGCAATGCGGTTATATTGCGAGGCGGTAAAGAGGCTATAAATTCATCAAAGGCAATCGTCAAGGCGTTACGGCTCGGACTTGAAAAAACAGGCTTAGATGAAAACTGTATATCGCTTGTAACCGACACCTCAAGGGACAGCGCAACCGAGCTTATGAGAATGAACGAGTATATTGACGTGCTTATTCCGAGAGGCGGAGCAGGGCTTATCCGTTCCTGCGTTGAAAACTCTACGGTGCCCGTGATTGAAACCGGAACGGGTAACTGTCACATTTATGTCGACAAGGACTCAGATATTCAAATGGCGGCGGATATTGTGTACAACGCAAAGACCTCTCGGCCGTCGGTTTGCAATTCGGCGGAGAGCTTGGTAATTCATAAGGATATAATAAAAGAGGCTTTGCCGATTATCAAAAAAAGACTTGATGAGAAAAATGTCGAGTTAAGAGGCGACGATACGGCGAGAGCTTCGGCAGACGGTATACTTCCCGCAACCGAGGACGATTGGGGTAGGGAATACCTTGACTATATAATGTCGGTAAAAACAGTCGAAAGCCTTGACGATGCTATTGAACATATATCAAAGTATTCGACGGGACACAGCGAGTGTATCGTGACCGAAAACGAAACGGCGGCAGAGGAATTCTTAAAACGCATTGATTCGGCGGCTGTTTATCACAATGTCAGCACAAGATTTACGGACGGCGGAGAGTTCGGCTTCGGTGCGGAAATCGGAATTTCCACACAAAAATTGCACGCAAGAGGACCTTTGGGACTTCCCCAGCTTACCTCATTCAAATATATTATTTGCGGTAACGGGCAGATAAGATAACAAGGAGAATAACTATGGCTGATGAAATCGTAAAATTTGAAAATTCGCCTAAAAAGAAAAAGAGGAAAAGAGCGCACCCGTGGGCCTTTCCGTTAGGACTTTTGATGGTGTTGCTTTCGGTCACAGGTCTTGTAACTATACTCGTGGCAGGCGTGAACGGCATAAGCTCCGTCAAGTATAAAATCGACAACATTGAAAAATACAACACAATGCTCACGCCCGTCGTTATGAACGACCCGAGTGTGTTCGACGATATATCGAAGGCGGATATGAGCCAGCTTATCGATATTTCGGTGTGGGCGATTATTAAGAGCGATTTAGCTCCCGATACCTACGAATACAGCGAAGCGGGAATGATTATTCCCGAAGCTGATATAACAGCGTCATATACAAAGCTTTTCGGCACGGAAAGAGCACCCGTTCATATGACTGTTTCGGGCTACGGTTATGAATTCACATACGATTCGGCAAAAAAATGCTACATAATTCCGCTTACGGGTATTGAGCCTACATACACACCGAGCGTTGTTGATGTGGACAAAAAGAAGAATATGATTGTTTTGACCGTAGGCTATCTTTCAAGCGGCGGCTGGGCACAGGATACAGACGGAAAAATGGTAGCTCCCGAGCCTGACAAATACGTTAAGGTAACCCTGCGTGAAAAGGACGGCAACTACTATATAAGCGCAATGCAGGCAACTGCAAGCCCCGAGGTTGCAACCACAACGCCCGTCAGTACGACGGCTGCACCTGCGGAATCCACAACAGAGCCGACAACAGCACCCGAACAGGCTGCCGAGGACGCTCCTCAGACAGAAATAGCATAAGGAAAAGGAAAACATTATGATTAAGATTTCTCCCTCAATTTTATCAAGCGATTACGGCAATCTCTCTTCAGAGCTTAAAAGGATGGAGGCTTGCGGAGCTGATATGCTTCACATAGACGTTATGGACGGACATTTTGTTCCGAACATTACGCTCGGTGCACCGATTGTAAAGTGCATAAGAAAATCAAGCACTCTTCCGTTTGATGTGCATCTTATGATAAGCGACCCGTATAAGTATATACCTGATTTTGTGAACGCAGGTTCGGATATAATTACTTTTCATGCAGAGGCAGACTCCGATATTGAAAAGACGATTGATTTGATTTTGGCTTCAGGCAAAAAAGCAGGACTTTCGGTTAAGCCAAAAACTCCTATCGAAGCGGTTTATCCGTATCTCGACAAGCTTTCAATGGTGCTTGTTATGACTGTTGAGCCGGGCTTTGGCGGTCAGTCGTTTATGGAGGATATGATGCCGAAGGTTTCTGCGGTCAGGTCTGAAATTGACAGAAGAGGACTTGATGTTGACATTCAGGTTGACGGCGGAATAAACAAGGACACAATTTCGATTGCCGCAAAGGCAGGCGCAAATGTATTTGTGTCGGGAAATGCAATTTTCTCAAGCGACGACGCAAAAAAAACAATAGCAGATTTTAAGGCAAGAGCTTCGGTTTAATTGACGGCAAACACTTTAGATAAATTTCGTCTAAACACGGCTCAAGTAAATTTTATGATATAAATTATCGGAAATGAGGTGAAATTTTGAGCGAGAACGAACGATTGAGGATAAACATACAGCCTGTGTTATCCGAAACAGAAAAGCTTGAAATTAAAAACACCCGAAAATATATGATTGATATGCTTATGGTGCTTCTTGCGCCTATGGCAATGTCGTTTTATTATTACGGGCTGCGTGCGGTGCTTTTGGTGCTGTATGCTGTCCTGTCCGCTTTGGTTTGTGAGTTTTTGGCTTCTAAAATTTACAAATTCAGAGCGTCATATTCGGATCTTTCGTCGATTGTAACGGCAATATCGATAGCTATGTGCATACCTGCCTCGTCTGCGTGGTGGGTACCCGTGCTTATAACCGTATTTGCACTTGCGGTGGTAAAATTTCCGTTCGGAAACTCGAGAAGTCTTATGTTTTTGCCGTCTGCCGCAGGAATTGCTTTTTTGACGGTGTGCAATTCGGCAAGTATGTTTTCATATCCGGTTATTCCCACGACAGCGGACAAGTTCGCACAGCTTTCAAGTTCAAACGCCGCTTTGGGCAACTCGATTGCGTATATGCTTTCGCAGGGTAATTCAATCGGTATTAACATAATCAGTTATATTGATATAGCTGTCGGTAATGTTTCCGGACCGATGGGAACAACCTGTGCGGTTGCGATAATCGGCGGCTTGCTTTATTTACTTATAAGACGACCGAGAACGGCTATGATGTCCTTTGTTTATCTCGGAACTTGTGCAGTATATGCGTTCCTTTTCCCGAGAATAACTACGGGACGCGGAATATCGATAATAATGGAGCTTTGCAGCGGACTTACAAGCTTTGCGGCATTGCTTTTTGTCACAAACGAAACACTCGCACCGAAAAGAACAAACGCAAGAGTGCTTTATGCGGTGCTTATGGGTCTTATAACTATGATTTTAAGAACCTTTGGCTCGATTGAGGACAGCACGGTTTTTGCCGTTTTGATTGCAAACGCTTTTGCCTGCACGCTTGACCAAAAACTTCCGATTACCAAAAGGGAGCAGCTTTTGCTCGACAAGAAAAAGGAGGCAGAGGCAATGTCAACGGACAAGCCTGTCGATACGGACGAGCAGTCGCAAATTGTAGCGCAAAAGGTTATGGAAATAATCAATAATTCCGAGGAAACGCAGGAAAGCGCCGAAGATGAAAACGGAGGTGGCGAGAATGAATGATAAAACCTCATTTTCTACCTCGATAAAAAACAGCGCATTTATTAAAAACCCTGTTTTGTTTGAGTCGATAGGTATAGCACCCGTTGTTGCAATGGCTGTTTCGGTTAAAACGGCGATTATGCTTTCGGTAATTTCGGCAGCGGAGCTTATAATAATCGAGTGCTTTGCAAGTATTGCGCTCAAAAAGGTTAAGCACGAATACAGAGTACTGATATATGCTCTTTTAGGCGTGCTTATAAATCTTCCGTTTTGGCTGTTTTTCTCAAAATTTGCACCGAACGAGACGGCAAATGTAAGTATCTTTTTGCCGATAATTGCGGTAAACTCGCTCATTGCACTTCATTGTGAGAGAGTGGCAGTCAGGTCAACGCTTAAAGAAACTTTCTTTGACGCTGTGTCCGCAACAATCGGCTATGTTTTGATTATCTTTATTGTTGCGATACTCAGAGAGGTATTGGGTTCGGGAACATTTTACAGCATAAAGCTTAATCTTCCCGTACAGCTGAAAGGCTTGTTATTGCCGTTCGGCGGATTTTTGATGCTTGGCTTTGCGGCGGCATTCTTTAAGGCGAGAATTAAGAGCAGGTATCCGGAGGAAAATCCCGAGGAGGCGTTTAACCTTTCGGAAATCTCTCAGTCTCATCATGAGGATATTAAAACTATGCTTCATGAGGATTTTGAACCTGTTGCAGAGGAGCCTATCAAAGAAAACCCGATAGACTTCTTTAAGAGCGTGGTTGAAAAGCCCGAGCAACCCGAAGCGGAAAAGCCTGAAAAGCGCAAAAAAATTAAAAGGGCGAAAAAAGAAAAGCCCGTTAAGACGGAAAAGCGTAAAAAAGAGAAAAAGGCTGTCGAGAAGTCAGTTGAAGCGACTCCGATTGAAAATCCGAGAAAAGAAAAATACGAATCTGAATTTGACGATATTTTGCTTGATCTCGAACGAAGCAAAGCTCCCAAAGAGGAAGAGAATATCGATATTTCAAAAGACGGCGACGGAAACGGCGGTGATGAGGCATGAGAGTAATAACAGAGCTCATTTCGGCGGCTATGTACGCTATGTTGGCACAAAACTTCATTTTTACAGGCGGCTACGGTGCTTCGGAGGCTGTCAGAATGGCGGCAAAGCCAAAGCAGCTTTATCCGATGACGTTTTTCATTACGCTGTTTTCGACTACGGTATCCGTGATTTGTGTTTTGCTTGAGCAGATAGCTGCTGTCAAGCAATTGAGTATACTCGGACACGCAGTTGAATTTATTATCGTGCTTACGGTAATATATATTATAGTGCTGGCGATTTCCGTTTTAGTGTTCAAGGCTAAGGACAGAACGGTCAGAAGAATTGGCATAGCGGCATTCAATACACTTGTAATTGCAGTTCCGTTTATAAACTACCGTGCGGCATTTACCATTGCCCAAGCTATCGGCTCGGGTATCGGTTCGGGCTTTGCGTTTGTTATTGCGGTGTTGCTTATAAACGTAGGCTTGCGCCGTCTTGACCGCAATCCGAATATTCCCGAAGCATTCAAAGGTACTCCGGCGATATTTATTTACGTTTCAATTCTCTCACTTGCTTTTTCGGGATTTTACGGAAGCGGATTGACTATGTAAGGGCAGAATAAAATGCAGTTTCAAAACAAAAATGTTAAGCCGAGGAAAAGAAGCTATTACCGCTTTTCAAAGAATTATCCGAGCAGAAGCGGTAATATCTATGCTATCGGTGAGAGCAGAACAAGAAGAAAAAAAGAAAAAAGAAACAGAATAATTTTCTATGTGTCGCTTGTGTTTGTGTTTGCGGCTGTATTTCTTATTGCTTCGGTTATGGGCAATCTGTCGCACAGACCGATTGACAGCACTTCGAAGGGGCTTGCCGACCAATATGACGGTCAACTAAAGGCTCTTGAAATGCCGGAGGAGGCACTTGGCGGCGGAATTGCCTACGATTTGTTCAGAACACAACTCAAAACCGATAAGGCCAACGCTGTTGAGGTTGTGCTCAAAAGAGCAGACGGAAATTTGAACTATAATTCCGCTGTTCAAACAGCAAAGGAAATCGGTGCTTGCACACAAGCGTACGAGAATGCTTGGCAGACAATAGAAAAACTCCGAGCAGACGGATATAAAATAATTGTAAAACTTTATTGCTTTGAGGACCCGCTTGCGGCGTCTATGTTAAAAGGTTCGGCGGTTACCGTTCAGGACGGAACAACGGTTTGGCTTGATGACAGCGCACAAAATGACGGCAATCCGTGGCTTAATCCATATTCGCAGACGGCGCAGGAATATCTGTACGGAATCATAAGCGAATGTGCAACGGGTGCGGACGTGATTATGCTCAACAGCGTATGTTTTCCGACAGGTAAGCTGACCGATACCGCATTTTTCTTGGGCGAGGCGGAGAGCGTTGAAAGCCGAAATTCTGTGCTTCACACCTTTGTAGCAAAGGCGGCGGAGCTATGTGGGGATACGGAAATTGCGTTGTGTACCGATATAGGAAGTGCACTCAACGGTAGTGAACAACTCTATTCGGGTAGTATGTTCGACAGCGGAGCGTTGTTTAACGCTGTTGATTTTACGGGCTTTGAGTCTGCTAATGAATTTTCGGTCGGCAGCACTTCGTCGGTCGGAATGGACAAGCCGACGCTCATAGCTGCAGCAATTCCGTTGCTTAATGAAAAAACAGAAGAAAATTATACAACAAAAGGACTTTTACCGATTATTGACGATGAAGCATATATTAAAAGTCTCGAAGAATTGGGAATAAATAATTATATACTTGTTCAAAAAACAGATAGTTGACAAAAGTCTATAAATATGCTATTATACTATCAGCATAACCCGTATTGAAGGGGAGTAGCTTGAATTCGGCGGTCAACATCATGTTGCGTTTCGCATCTGGTCGTCGAACCTAATAATTAGGAAGCAAGACCTTCGGCAGACTTTTTTATCTGTCGAAGGTCTTTATTTTTAACAACGGAGGAAAATTATGAAGCACTATCTCAGCACGCCCGAAGAAGTGTTCAAGGAAACGAGCTCTTCGGAAAAAGGTCTGACTTCCGAGCAGGCACAAAAGAGGCTTGAGGAAAACGGAAAAAACCGACTTGAAGAGGGTAAGAAAAAGTCTGTAATCAGACGCCTTTTAGAGCAGTTTGCCGACCCTATGATAATCATTCTTATCGTTGCGGCGGCAATTTCGGGTATCACCGCAGCATTTGAGGGAGGTTTTCCGTCAGATGTAATAATTATTCTTTTTGTAGTAATTTTGAATGCGATACTCGGCGTTGTTCAGGAAAGCAAGGCTGAAAAAGCTATCGAAGCATTGCAGGAAATGGCGGCGGCAACCTCAAAGGTTGAGCGTGACGGCAAGGTTATGCAGATTAAGAGCGAGGATCTTGTTGTCGGCGACGTGATTATCCTTGAAGCGGGAGATGCGGTTCCTGCCGATGCGAGAATAATCGAGAGTGCAAGCCTTAAAATCGAAGAGGCGGCGCTGACAGGCGAGTCTGTTCCCGTAAATAAGTTTATAGATATTATCAATCTCAAGGATACCGAGAAGGACGTTCCTCTCGGCGACCGTAAGAATATGATGTATATGGGCTCATCTGTTGTTTACGGACGAGGCAGAGCAGTTGTTACGGCTACGGGTATGGATACCGAAATGGGAAAAATCGCAGGCGCTTTGGCTCAGGCTCAGGACGGACAAACCCCCTTGCAGAAAAAGCTTGCGCAGCTGAGTAAGATACTCAGTTTTATCGTAATCGGTATTTGTGCGGTTATTTTTGCAATCGGTATAATCAGAGAGCTTGTTACAGGCAATCAAATAGGACTTGAATTCCTGCTTGATACCTTTATGATAGCGGTTTCGCTTGCTGTTGCGGCAATCCCCGAGGGACTTGCGGCGGTTGTAACCGTCGTACTTTCAATCGGCGTTACCAATATGTCAAAGAAAAACGCTATTATAAGAAAACTCACCGCTGTTGAAACATTAGGCTGTGCGCAGATTATCTGCTCGGATAAGACGGGTACTCTTACACAGAACAAGATGACAGTTGTTGAGCATTACGGTGACGACGAAAAAATGCTTGCAACGGGTATGGCTCTTTGCACAGATGTCAATATTGACGAAAACAAAGAGATAATCGGCGAGCCTACCGAGGCTGCGCTCGTTGCTTATGCACTTACTCTTGATTTGAACAAAAATGACCTTTCAAAGAGTGAGCCGAGAGTTGCGGAGGCACCGTTTGACTCAATGAGGAAGATGATGTCAACCGTTCACTCAAAGGACGGCGCATACATTCAATATACAAAGGGCGCACCCGACGAGGTATTGAAGTGCTGTACCAAGATTTTGAAGGACGGCAAAGTCAGAGATATTACCGAAGCGGACAGAACGGAAATCCTTAAAAAGAACAAGGAATATGCCGACAGGGCGTTGCGTGTCCTTGCCTGCAGTTTCAAGGAGCTTTCTGAAATTCCTGCCGACCAAAGTCCCGAGGCACTTGAAAAAGACCTTGTTTTCTGCGGACTTGTCGGTATGATTGACCCCGTAAGACCTGAGGTCAAGGCGGCAATCGAGGAATGCAGAACGGCGGGCATCAGACCGATTATGATTACGGGCGACCACAAGGATACAGCTACGGCTATCGCAATGGAGCTTGGAATAATTGACAGTCCCGACGCTGCAATTACAGGCGCACAGCTCAACGAGATTTCAGACGAAGATTTTGAAAAGGATGTCGAAAAGTATTCTGTTTATGCGAGAGTTCAGCCCGAGCATAAGGTCAGAATTGTAAACGCTTGGAAAAAACGTGGTATGATTACCGCAATGACGGGCGACGGCGTAAATGACGCACCTTCGATTAAGAGCGCTGATATCGGCGTCGGAATGGGTATCACAGGCACAGACGTTACAAAGAACGTTGCAGATATGGTTCTTGCCGACGATAACTTTGCGACAATCGTTTCGGCGGTTGAAGAGGGCAGAAGAATTTACGATAATATCCGTAAATCCATTCAGTTCCTGCTTGCGTCAAACCTCAGCGAAGTACTTTCGATTTTCTTCGCAAACCTTTTGGGCTTTACAATTTTGAAGCCTGTTCATCTTCTTTGGATTAACCTTGTAACCGACTGCTTCCCCGCTCTTGCGCTTGCAATGGAAAAGGGAGAGAAGAATATAATGAGCCGTCCTCCGAGAAATTCAAAAGACGGTATCTTCTCAGGCGGCGTAGGCTTTGATATTTTCTATCAAGGTTTATTTGTAACAGGTCTTACGCTTGCGGCGTACTTTATCGGACATTATATCGAGTCGGGTGTTTGGGAGATTACAAACTCTCCCGACGGTATGACAATGGCATTCCTTACGATGAGTATGTGTGAAATTTTCCACTCGCTCAATATGCGTTCGCAGAGAGGCTCTACCGTTGCAATGACCTTTAGGGGCAGCCACAATATGTACCTTTTCGGCTCATGCCTTATGTCGCTTTTGATGACAACGATTGTAATTTATGTTCCGTTCCTTGCAAATGCATTTGACTTCCAGCCGATAGATTTGATGGAATATGCGGTTGCACTTGCACTTGCGTTCGCTATCATTCCGCTTGTTGAAATCGTTAAGGCGATTGAAAGAGCAGTTGACAAAAAGAAAGTGAAGAAATAATCACAATAATAGCAATAAGCCTCCCTTGTGTAAAGGGAGGCTGTAATTTTATGGAAACAAAAAACGCACTCCTTAGGAGTGCGTTTAATTTTGCCTTGCTTTGTTTAGTATCAGTCCAAAATTTCTTTAAGGATTTTTTGAACCTCTTGTGCGGGGGCTTTGCCCTTGAGCGCACGCATTGCCTGACCCATAATGTAGCCCATAGCCTGCGTTTTGCCAGCCTTGTATTCGGAAACGCTCTTTTCATTTTCAGCGATAACCTGCTCAATTATCGGCCTTAAAGCCGAAAGGTCGGTTACCTGCGCAAGATTGTTTTCCTCAACGTATTTTTCGGGGTCAACACCGTCCGTGAATACCTTTTCAAGCACCTTTTTACCTGTTCCACGGTTAATCTTATTTGACTTAACCATATTTATTATAGATGCAAGATCCTCAGGTTTCAACGGATTGTTTTCGGTAAGCGTTGCACTGTCATTGAGAAGCTTCATAACCTCGCCCATTATCCAGTTGGCAACGTCCTTTGGAGAATCGCACTTTTCAAGGGTGCTTTCAAAGAATTTAACAAGCGCAATGTCGCCCGTGATAATTCCCGTGTCGTACTCGGGAAGTCCGAGCTCGTTCAAATAACGCTCTTTCTTTTCCTCGGGAAGCTCGGGCATTGTCGATTTAATTTCTTCGATTTGCTCGTCGGAAATTTCAATCGGCGGAAGGTCGGGCTCGGGGAAATATTTATAATCCTGAGCGTCCTCTTTTGAACGCATTGCGTAGCTGTAACCCTTGTTATCATCCCAGCGGCGAGTTTCTTGAACAACTTTTTCGCCGTCCTCGATAAGCTCAATCTGCCTCTGTGCCTCATAAGCGATTGCCCTTTCGATAGCGTGGAAAGAGTTTAAGTTTTTCATCTCGGTACGTGTTCCGAATTCAGCCTGACCCTTAGGTCTTACCGAAAGGTTTACGTCTGCACGAAGTGACCCCTCCTGCATTTTACAGTCGGAAACACCTGTGTACTGAAGAATTGAACGAAGCTTTGAAAGGTAGTCAATAACTTCTTCCGCACTTCTGAAATCGGGTTCGGATACAATTTCAAGCAACGGCACACCGCAACGGTTGTAGTCAACAAGCGTGCAATCCTCGAACTCATCGTGAATGAGCTTGCCTGCATCCTCCTCCATATGAATTTCATGAATGCCGATTTTTTTCTTTTCCCCGTCATTTGTATCGACTTCGATATAGCCGTTTCGACAAATCGGAAGATAAAGCTGTGAAATCTGATAAGCCTTAGGCAAATCGGGGTAGAAGTAGTTTTTTCTGTCAAATTTATTGTTCTGCGTGATTGTGCAGTTGGTAGCTACACCTGTGCGGATAGCGAACTCAACCACTTTCTTATTGAGAAGAGGCAAAGTACCCGGCATACCCGAACAAATCTCGCAAACATGAGTGTTAGGCTCTCCGCCGAATTCGGTTGAACAGCCACAGAATATTTTTGTTTTGGTCGCAAGCTCAGTGTGAACTTCAAGACCCATTACTATTTCCCATTCCATAGTCTGTCCTCCTTAATCCAATGTCGGCAATTTTGTGTGATAATCGGTTGCGTTTTGGAATGCCTTTGCCGCACTCATTATTTCCGCCTCGCAGAACGGTTTTCCGATAAGCTGCATACCGATCGGCATACCGTCGGCGTCAAATCCGCAGGGTGCGGAGAAAGACGGAAGTCCTGCAATGTTTATCATAACCGTATAAATGTCGCCGAGGTACATTTTAAGCGGATCGGAAAGGCTTTCGCCCATTTTAAGCGCTGTTGTCGGAGCAACGGGACCTAAAATCATATCGAACTTTTCAAACGCATCGAAAAATGCGTTTTGAATAAGTTTTTTAGCTTTAAGAGCCTTGTTATAGTAAGCGTCATAATATCCCGAGGAAAGAACGAAGTTGCCGAGCATAATTCTGCGTTTAACTTCCATACCAAAGCCCCCGGAACGGCTCATAATATATCTGTCTAAAAGATTTTCGCTGTTTTTTGAAGAATAACCGTACTTGATACCGTCATATCTTGAAAGGTTTGAGCAAGCCTCTGCACAAGCGATAATGTAATATGTCGGAATTGCATACTTTGCAATCGGCATCTTGAACATTTCAACTTCTGCACCGAGTTCACGGAATTTATCGGCGGCAGCAAGGATGGAAGCCTTAACGTCCTCATTGATGCCCTCGCCGAGATAATCCTCGGGAATACCGATTTTCTTGCCCTTTATTTCTCCTCTTACAGCCTTGTCAAAATCAAACTTGTCATAGACCATAGAAGTACCGTCTTTTTCATCTTTTCCCTGAATTACGGAGAAAAGTGCGGCACAGTCGTCAACATCCTTGCCGATAGGGCCGATTTGGTCGAGCGACGAAGCGTAAGCCACAAGTCCGTAACGTGAAACAGCACCGTAAGTAGGCTTGAGTCCCGTTACACCACAGAAAGAACAAGGCTGACGGATTGAGCCACCCGTATCAGAGCCGAGCGTTACCGGAGAGAGCTTTGCGGCAACGGCAGCCGCCGCACCGCCCGAACTTCCGCCCGGAACTTTTTCAATGTCCCATGGGTTATGGGTAACACCCGTAGCCGAGGTTTCGGTTGTGCTTCCCATAGCGAACTCGTCCATATTGAGCTTTCCGATAACAACCATACCCTCGTCATTGAGGCGGTTTATTACGGTTGCGTTGTATGTCGGAACAAAGTTTTCGAGAATTTTTGACGAACAGGTTGTAAGAATATCCTTTGTGCAGATATTGTCCTTAACGCCAATCGGCACACCTGCAAGTCTGCCTGTGTATTTTCCGCTGTCAATACCCTGCTGAACTTCTTTTGCTCTTTTAAAAGCCTCGTTTTTACAAACGGTATTATAACAATGGAGTTTTGTATCGTATTTGTCAATGGCGTCGAAAAAAGCATTTACGGCTTCTTCGACGGTCATTTCTTTATTTTTTATGGCAGTTGAAATTTCAAGTGCCGTCATTTCACAAATGTTTTTCATGTTCTGCACCTCATTCAACTGTTTTCGGAACTACAAAGCAACCGTCCTTGCTGTCGGGTGCGTTTTTGAGTATGTTTTCCGTATCCGCCTTGTTTGTTACGATGTCGTCACGCATTACGTTTGCAACGGGGAATGAGTGCGAAGCAGGCTCAATACCGTCGGTGTCAAGCTCGTTGAGCGTGTCAATGTAGGTAAGAATGTCCTGAAGATCCTTTTCGGCAGCGACCTTTTCCTCTTCGGTAAGTCTAATTCTGCCGAGCTTTTCAAGATATTCTACAAGGTTTCTGTCTATTGTCATTTATATCACCTTATGAGTTATTTTTCGGGAATCGGACGGCGAAGCTTGATGTGAACTTCACGAAGCTGCTGCTCTGTAACGGTGTTCGGTGCGCCGAGAAGCATATCCTGTGCGTTTGAATTCATCGGGAAAGCGATGATTTCACGGATGTTTTCTTCGTCTTTAAGAAGCATTATCATTCTGTCAACACCGGGTGCCATACCTGCGTGAGGCGGAGCACCGTAGTGGAACGCCCTAAACAAAGCGCCGAAACGCTTGGCAACCTCGTCCTCCGAGTAGCCTGCAAGTTCAAATGCTTTAATCATTATATCGGGGCGGTGGTTACGAACTGCACCCGAAGAAAGTTCAACGCCGTTGCAGACAATATCGTACTGATAAGCCTTGATTGTAAGCGGATCCTGATTGAGAAGTGCGTCCATACCGCCCTGAGGCATTGAGAACGGGTTGTGAGTAAAGTCGAGTTTACCCTCGTCGTTCTTCTCATACATCGGGAAGTCTGTAATGAAGCACATATCAAATCTGTTCTTATCGATTATATCAAGACGCTCGCCGAGAGCTGTTCTGATTTGACCTGCAAGGGTATTAACAATCTTGATATTGTCACAGATAAAGAACAATGTATCATCTGTTTTAAGATTGAGCATTGAGGTAAGCTCTGCTTTCTTTTCGGGTGTCAGGAACTTGTCAATCGGACCCTTAAAGGAGCCGTCCTCAAGAACTGTGAGGTAGCCGAGGCCTTTCATACCTATATCAAGAGCGTAAGCAAGGAGCTTTTCAAAGAAGCCTTTTGAGCATTTGCCGCAGGGAGCAACAATTCCTCTTACGGGTTTGCCTTGGAATGCTTTGAACTCAACATCCGAGAAGAAGTCGGTCAAATCGTTGATAACAAGCGGATTTCTGAGGTCGGGCTTGTCTGTACCGTACTTGAGCATAGCCTCTTCAAACGGAATTTTAACGAACGGTGCGGGGGAAACAGTCTTTCCGCCGCCGAATTTTGTAAATGTATCATAGAGAACTTCTTCTGCAACCGCAAAAACATCTTCCTGTGTTGCAAAAGCCATCTCAAAGTCAAGCTGATAGAACTCGCCGGGAGAACGGTCTGCTCTTGCGTCCTCATCTCTGAAGCAGGGAGCTATCTGGAAATACTTGTCGAAGCCCGAAACCATAAGCAGCTGCTTGAACTGTTGCGGAGCCTGAGGCAAAGCATAGAATTTGCCCTCGTGCTTTCTTGAGGGGATGATATAGTCTCTTGCACCCTCGGGAGATGAGCAGGTAAGAATGGGCGTGTTTATCTCGGGGAAGCCCATACTCTCCATTTTTCTGCGAAGAAAGCTGACGACCTCCGAACGGAAAAGTATATTGTCATGCATCTTTTTGTTTCTCAAATCAAGGAAACGGTAGGTAAGACGGGAATCCTCTCTCGTATTAACCGAGTCCTCAATTTCAAACGGAAGAGCCTCCGAGCAGGTGCCGAGAATTTCAAGCTCCGATACCTTTATTTCAAGCTCGCCCGTGGGGATTTTTTTGTTTACGGTGTCCTCATCTCTTTTAACAACCTTGCCGGTAACGGATATAACAGACTCCTTGTGCACGCCTTGCATAAGGGAGTCGTCGTTTACGACAACTTGAGTAATTCCGTATTGATCTCGCAAATCAATGAAAATAACTCCGCCGTGATCTCGAACGGTGTCAACCCAACCTGCGAGGCTGACTGTTTTTTCAAGGTCAGCGAGAGTTAATTCGTTACAATTATGCGTTCTGTAAGCCATTTAACACATTCCTTCCGATAAATCGGCACTTGCCGAAAATTATATTTTACCTAATTATACAGTTGATTATTATAACACAAGAATTCAATTTTGTATAGTGTTTTATAAGATATAATACCTATAAATAACGTAAAAATTTGATTGAATTCAGCGTGTAATTATGGTAAAATAAATGATGTGTAAATATTCAGGCGCAAAATCGGAGGTTCGGCTTATGAAAGCAAACAAAAAAATCGTTATGTCGGCTATTGCTCTCACTATGGCGGTGTTGGTTATAGTTTCTGCTTGCAAGAGGAATAACAATCCCGGTCAGGCTGTTGTCGTAACGGATGAATACGGAAATCCCGTCACAAACGAAAACGGAGAGGTTCTTACAACCATTGTCTATTCCGAGACGGTTGTTGTTACCGATAGAAACGGCGTTCCGATAACCGATGAAAACGGTGAGGCCATTACCGTTGTGCTTGAAACTGAAATCGTCGAGGTCACAAATGCCAACGGCGAGAAGGTTTATGATGAAAACGGTGAGGTCAAAACCTCTGTAATATATCATCCGAAGGACGTTGAAATTCCCGTTACGGACAAGGACGGAAACGTTGTGACGGATAAAAACGGAAAGGTGAGCCATACGGTCATTACCGTTCCCGCTCCGAACGAGCCTATAATCACAACGCTTGTTCAGACGGACGCAAACGGAAATACGGTTTACGATAAGGACGGAAACCCCGTAACCTATACAAGAAAATACACGACCTCCGTTGTAACGCCGGGCAGCAACAGCTCAAACTGGGGCGCAACCTTCAGCGGCAGCAAGAGCGACGCTTGTAATGCGGTTGCTCCGACCTCTGACGGCGGATACGTTTCACTTGTTCAGACGAACTCCTCCGACGGCTCGTTTGCGGGACTTGCTTCGGGCTCGGCAGTTCCTTATATGGTCCTTATGAAATTTGACAGCTCGGGTATTCTCAAATGGCGCAAGGCGATAACAAGCGACGGCGCATTGTCGTTGAGAAGTCTTGATACCGACGCTTCGGGGAATATCATTGCGGCAGGCTATTCCAACGCAACAAATCTCGGCTCAACTCATTACGGCGAGTATGATGCGGTTATATATAAGTTTAACTCCTCGGGCGATGTGCAATGGGTACAGTCTTACGGCGGAAGCTTGGTTGATTTCTTTAATGATGTAAGTGTTTGTGCAGACGGCAGTATCGTTGCTGCGGGCGGAGTAGGCTCAAGTGACGGTGCGGCAGCTCCGTTAGGTATTGCTTCGGGTAAGGGTGCGGCACTTGTTGCTAAGTACGACGCATCGGGCAACTTGATTTTTGCAAAAGGACTCGGTTCAATAGGCGATTCATTTAATGATGTTGATACTGACCAAAACGGAAATATTTATGCCGTCGGCAACTTCTCTTCGAGCGATTCTTCAAGAGCATTTGACGGATATGGAAAATCAGATGCGGCTATCGTAAGATTTGACGGTAACGGAAGTATTTCGTGGGTTCGTCAGTTTGGCGGAAGCGGAATCGACAACGCAAATTCAGTTGCGGCTGTATCGGACGGCTGTGTTGTTGTAGGACGCTCAAATTCAAAGGATAACTCCTTTGCAAGTCTCGGCAATCAGGGCGGGTATGACGCTTATGCAGTTAAATATTCTTCATCGGGCAGCATAGTATGGCAGACTCCGTTCAGAGGCTATCAGGACGACACATTCACATCTATCGCACCTGCATCGGACGGCTCGTTTGTGGTTTGCGGTTACTCGGCTTCTAACAACAGAGACTTAAAAACCGTCGGTAATAAGGGCGGAACGGACGGCATTATCGTAACGCTCGGTGCGACGGGTCAAATTACATCGGTTGAGGGCTACGGCGGCTCGAGGGACGATAAGTTTGAAAACGTTTGTGTACTTTCAAACGGCAAATATATTGCGTGCGGTTCAACTCTTTCGGCAGACGGTGACCTTGTAGGCTCGAAATCCGACGGAAAGAATACTGCAGGTATGATGGCGAAATTTAAGTAAAGGAAGCTGACTGATGAACGAAAGATTTGAATCGGGATATTTACCCGTTTCACATAAAATACTTTGGGTGGTTTTGAGAGTCGGCTTGCTCGCTTGGGGAACTTACGGACTTTTTCACGGTTCCGTTGTTGAATTTCTTGAGGCGATATTTGCAATTATCTTCACACATTTGTGGGACTTTTTTCAGATATTCGGCGGCTTCTCTTTTATAACAAGAGTAGACTATCTTTCTCAAACAATGCTGAATTTATTTATATTTATCGGCGTTGTTGTGGGCTCTACACTTAATAACAGAACTGCATTTTCCAACTTCGACATAGTAACGCACTTTTTCGCAGGCTTTATCTCGGCTTGGTTTGCCTATGACTTTGCCTGCACGGTTCAAGGCACTAAAAGGAGACTTTCTCCGGCTCTTGCGGCGTTGTTTGCGATAGGCTTTGCGTGCTTTATTTCTGTCGGCTGGGAAACCTACGAGTTTACAATGGATAGAATTTACGGGCTTACTCTTCAGCGCACGGCTCCCATGACCGACAGCGGTTTGACCGACACTATGATTGATGAGATTATACAGGCGTCGGGCGGACTTATAGGAATGTTTTCGGTTGCGTTTGTTAAGAACGGAAAAATCGGCAGGAACAGAAGAATGTACGCTAAAAAAGCAAAAATGGCAGAGGAAAGAGAGCTCCTCAAAGAGCAACTGCTCAAAGAGTATTTGAATGAGCAGAAAAATAATCCTCGCAGTTGAGATGTGTAAAATTAAGGCGGTGGAAATGTGAAAAAAAGGATAACGGTGCTGATAATGTCGGCAATTATGCTTTTGACATTATGCTCTTGCGGTAAAAATGCAAGTGTGCGTGTCAATTCCGCTAAAATCGGAAAGGGCGTTTATGCGTATTTTACCGACCTCGCAAAAAGAGAGTGTGAGAAGAGCGGCGAAACCGACGTGACGGCTCTTGCAAATAAGATGCTTATAAGATATGTTACGGTAAATTCCGAATTTGCCAACAGAGGAATTGACCTCACGCTTGAAGAAAAGTCAACGCTTTCAAGCACGGTGAATTCCTATTGGCACTTATTTTCCAAGTATTATGAGGGAATAGGCGTGTCGAAAAACGACCTTTACAAGATAGAGGAAAGCAAATGCTATGAAACACGTCTTATGGAGGTCTACTATTCCGAGAACGGGGATTCTCCCGTGACGGACAGCGAGCTCAAAGAGTTTTTTAACAACAATTTTGTGGCGTTCAGGTCTGCGACAGGCTTTTTGACGACCGTTGACGAAAACAACAATACAGTTTCTCTTTCTGAAGAGGAAAGACAGAAAACCGCCGAAGTTTTCAACCGTATGGCAAATGAAATTAACGAGGGCGTCGCCTCTGTTGACAATGCTGCGTCTTATGCCGAGAATGTTGCGGTTACGGACTCTGTTATGGTTATCGATAAGAATTCGACAAAGTATCCCGATGGCTTTTTCGACAATGTAAAAGGCATTGAAGTCGGTACTGCGGGAAGCTTTACGGTCGGAGATTACATTTTTACGGTTACAAGGGCGGATATTACCTCGGACGAGCTTTTTAACGAATACAAATCCGATTGTCTTAAAGCGATGAAGGGCGAGGAATTTGAAAAGCTTATTGAAGCTTGGACGGCTGCTTATTCGGTCAATTGAAAATAAAAACAGTTACAAAAAAGGCATTATGAGATTTCTCATAATGCCTTAATTTTATGTCTTTAAAATTATTCTTCGGGAAGGAAAGCCTTGTGGACTGCCGAAACAGCACGGTCAGCGTCCTTAGCGTCGATAAGAACCGATATTTTGATTTCGCTTGTAGCGATCATATCGATATTGATGTCGTGCTCAAACAATGCTTCGAACATTTTTGAAGCTGTACCGGGATGTGTTTCCATTCCTGCGCCGACGATTGAAATTTTAGCAACGTTCTTGTCGCAAATAATGTCCTTGTCATCAATGTCAAAGGTCTTGTGAATAGCCTCGATTGCACCCTCTGCGTTTTCTTTTGAAACAGTGAAGGAAATATCCTTTGTACCGTCTCTGCCGACAGACTGAAGAATGATGTCAACGTTTATTCTTGCCTGTGCGAGCTTTGAGAAAAGCTTAAAAGCAATGCCGGGGATATTGGGAATGTTTGTTATTGAAATACGGGCAACGTCCGTGTCCTTTGTTACACCTCTTACGAGCATTTTTTCCATTTTTGCGACCTCCTTAACGATCGTTCCGGGAACTCTCTTGAGACTTGAGAGAACCTCGAGTTCAACATTGTATTTTTTAGCCATTTCTACCGAGCGATTGTTGAGAACCTGCGCACCGAGAGTAGCCAATTCAAGCATTTCGTCATAGGTTATCTCCTGAAGCTTTTGAGCGCCGGGAACCTTTCTCGGATCAGCCGTGAATACACCCTCAACATCGGTGAATATCTGACAGCGGTCTGCGTGCATTGCTGCTGCGATTGCAACTGCGCTTGTATCGCTACCGCCTCTGCCGAGTGTTGTGAGGTCGTCATACTTGTTAACGCCCTGGAAGCCTGCAACAACTACGATGTTATGGCGGTCAACCTCTGCTTTAAGACGGTCAGCCTTAATAGATTTAATTCTTGCCGAGCCGTATGATGAACTTGTGTTGAAGCCTGCCTGCCAACCGAGAAGCGAAACGGCAGGACAGCCCAATTTTTCAATAGCCATAGAGAGAAGTGCGATTGAAATCTGCTCGCCCGAGGTCATAAGCATATCAAGCTCTCTCTTTGACGGCTTTTCGTTTATTTCATATGCTTTGGCAATGAGGTCGTCGGTTGTGTCACCCTGTGCGGAAACTACAACGACCACATCATTTCCCTGACGGTAGGTGTCCGTAACGATTCGAGCGACGTTCATAACACGCTCTGCGTTTGCAACGGAGCTTCCGCCGAATTTTTGAACTATAAGTCCCATAAATTATCCTCCAATATCAATAGTCCGATACTCTGATAACAGAGCAGGGTTTGATTTCGCTGATTGAGTCAAGCTTTGAAACAAGCTCTTTTTCTTTTTCGTTATCTGTTACGAAAGCGAATTCGTTTTCGGGCTGATTATCTCTTGATACAAATTTAACAGTACCGAATACCTTTTCGACAGCCTCTTTTGCTTTTTCAATATTGTCTGCGGTAGCACGGACGAAGAGTGCTGTGTCGAGCTCTTCATAATCTACAACGTAGCCGTCTTCACTCGGTCCCCAGCCGAAAATCTTTTTGCGGTTGGTGTGCTTTGCACAGTCGATAACGTCTGCAACAACAGCACTTGCGGTCGGAAGCTTTCCTGCACCTCTGCCGTAGAATACTACGTCGCCGATAGCGTCGCCTCTTACAAGGATAGCGTTGAACACATCGCTGACATTTGCAAGCTGTGAGGAAGCCATAACAACGCACGGACTTACAACTGCGGAAATTTTTCCGTTGCCGAGACGCTTAGCTCTGCCGATAAGCTTGATAACTCCGCCGAGATTGTTTACATAAGCGACGTCGGAAAGGGTAACCTTTGTAATGCCCTCTGTGTGAACGCTGTCGGGATAAACGTGCTTTCCGAAACAAAGGGAAGCAAGAATACAAATCTTTCTGCAAGCGTCGTGTCCCTCAATGTCGGCAGTCGGATCCTTTTCGGCATAGCCGTTCTCCTGAGCCAATTTGAGAGCGTCGTCAAAGCTCATATTCTTTTCAATCATCATTGTGAGAATGAAGTTGGTCGTTCCGTTGAGTATTCCTGCAATTTCATCAATTTCGTTTGCCGCAAGGCACTGTGAAATAGGTCTTATAATCGGAATACCGCCGCCTACCGAGGCTTCAAAAAGGAAGTTTACATTGTTTTCATCGGCGATTGAAAGAAGCTCATAGCCCTTAGCCGCAACAAGCTCCTTGTTTGAGGTAACAACGCTTTTGCCCGTTTTAAGAAGGCTTGAAACAAATTCAAAAGCAGGGTGAAGTCCACCCATGGTTTCAACAACGATTTTAACCTCGTCGTCATTAAGAATATCGTTAAAGTCCTTTGTGAACTTGTCTTTATTGGGATCGTTCGGGAAATCACGAAGGTCAAGAATGTATTTCAAGTCAAGCTGTGACTGACCGCATTTTTTAATAATGCTGTCATGGTTCTTGAGAAATACTTCTACAACGCCGGAGCCAACGGTACCGTAACCCATAACTGCTATATACATTTTCTCACATCCTATATTATATTATGATATATTTATTCACATAAGAGTTTATCACATTTTAACGCAATAATAAAGAAAAAAGCAAATAAAAATTAAATTTTCTATAAAAGATAAATATTTGCATTGTAAGATTTCAAAAAATAGTATAAAATGTATAATAATAAGTGTTTATAAGGAGGTTCAAAATGAACGTTACGGAAAAAAGGCGAAGCTTTTTAATCAATGTGATGTACTTTGCCGTTCTTATAGGGTTGTTTTTTCTGTTTTTCAAATACGCTTTCGGAATTTGCCTTCCGATTTTGACTGCACTCTTTGTGGCTGCCGTGCTTCAAAAGCCTGTCGATTATCTTACAAAAAAAGCAAAGGGCGGACGTGGTATTTTTTCTGCGCTGCTTGTTATATTCTGCTTTGTGGTGCTCGGTTCGATTTTTGCGGTCGCACTTATGAAGCTGTTTTCCGAGATGAAATCGTTTTTCGGTTATTTAATGCTGAAACTTGAGAACACCTCTTTGTTTATAGAGCAGGTTTGTACTTGGATTGAAACAAAGCTTACGATACTGCCCGATAGCCTGAGGGCAAGCCTGTCTGCGTATGCACAGGATATTCTCACAAACATTTTCGGCTCTGGAATTCCTGCTCCCGATGCACCGTCTGCCGCTGTTGAAAAGACGGGAAGCTTTGATTTTTCATGGCTTGCTTCCCCGATCGGTGCGGTTTGGGGTACTGCGAAGCAAATCCCTGTCGTTGCGGTCGGAATTATCGTAGCAATAGTGTCAGGCTGCTTTATGACAGCTGATTACGCATCGCTCAAGAGCTTAATCCTCAAGCTTGCGGGAGAAAAAAATTCCGCAAAAATCGTCAGAACAAAAAATATACTTTTCTCCACGCTCGGCAAAATGGGCAGGGCTTATTGCATAATTATCCTTGTAACATTTTCCGAAATGGTTATAGGCTTATCGTTCCTCAAGCTTATCGGCGTATACACGGGCGGATATATTTTCGCAATTTCGCTTATAACCGCAATAGTTGATGTTCTTCCCGTGCTCGGAACGGGTACAATATTGGTGCCTTGGGGTGTGTGGTCGCTTCTTACGGGGCATGTCGGATTCGGCATAGGCATATTGGTAGTTTATGCGATAATCACGGTAATAAGGCAGATAATCGAGCCTAAGCTTGTAGCATCCCAACTCGGACTTCCCGCTTATGTTACAATTACCGCAATGTATATAGGAACAAGATTGTTCGGTTTTATCGGACTTTTCCTTTTACCGATAAGCATTATGGTGCTGAAGGTGCTCAACGACGATGGCATCATTCACATATTCAGGAAGAAACCTGTTACGGTCGAAGAGGTTAAGGCAGAGGTTGCTGCCGAAGAGCAGGAAGAAATGCAAAACAGATAACGGAGATAATGTATAATGATTGATATTCATTGCCATATTTTACCCGGTATAGACGACGGTGCAAGAGATATAACGGAGTCTGCCGAGATGATAAATACGGCAAGGCTCAACAAAATTGATGCGATAATCGCCACACCGCATTTTACGGATTTTGACAAAATAGAGGATTTCTTATTTAATCGGTACGAAGCGGTGCAAAGCTTTGAGGAGATGCTTGAAAGCTTTGACAATAAGCCTGCGGTGGCTTACGGTGCCGAAGTCTTTCTTGACAATAAAGTTTTTACGGCGGGAAATCTTGATGAGCTTACGCTTAACGGAAGCAGATATATGCTTTGTGAATATACGCTTGAACCGTTTGTCTCTGAAAAAGCTGTTATTTATGCAGAGGAAATATGCGCAAGAGGATATATTCCGATAATAGCGCATCCCGAGAGATATATTTCGTTTGCTCAAAATCCGACGGTTGTAAACAGACTGTGGGATATGGGTTGTAAGTTTCAAGTTAATGCTTCTTCGCTTGCGGGAGCAGGTGGGGAAGATATGAGAAGATTTACGGAAGACCTCATTCTAAAGGGTTTTGCCGATTTTATTGCAACCGACGCTCATTCTCACAAAATAAGAAACAACAGAATACTTAAAAAAATGGAGGATTTCCCTGAGAGTATAAGTGAGGATATGCTGAAATATCTTTTGGAGAATGCGCCGTTGAGAGTTCTCAAAGACGAAGTTTTCCCACAAAAAGAGGTCAAATATTTTTGAGTTTTTCTATACCATTATATTATATATAGCAAAAAAGGCGTCTGCCGAGAGTCGAAAAAGGCTCTCGGCAATCTGTTTTTTTTGAGAAAAAACAGTCCAAAACACTAAATGTAGTGGTGGCGAAACACCCGGTTACTATTATTAAAAAAATTCGTCTTTTTTCACGAACTTTTTTGTAAAAAGTTGTTGCATTTGCCAAAGATATGTGATAAAATACTCAGGCACGCTGTGGAATAGGCGAATTATGCCCATTTACCGGCGTTATGATATGCGTTGATGTGATAGGTGGCTGCACTTGATGCAGGGAATTATCACGGAGTATGTCCGATTACAAACCGGGCGAAATTATATGTTTTTCTTTATGTAGCGTACCCCAACTGCGTGAAACAAGGAAAAACTGTGTGCTTTTTAACGTCCGAAAATCTTCGGATTTTTATATTGCGGAGGGTGGGAACACCCGGCAAGGTTGTTAAAAAGCGTTGCCCTAATTTTTCAAGGAGGAAAAACCAATGGCAGCAGCAAAAGGCAAGAAAATCAGAATCAGACTTAAAGGCTACGATCACAACGTTGTTGACAAGGCAGCAGAGAAGATCGTTGAAACTGCAAAGCACACAGGCGCTCAGGTTTCAGGCCCTGTTCCGCTTCCCACTGAGAAGGAAGTTGTTACTATCCTTCGTGCAGTTCATAAGTACAAGGACAGCCGTGAACAGTTTGAGCAGAGAACGCACAAAAGGCTTATCGACATTTTAAGACCCTCAAACAAAACTGTTGAGGCTCTTACAAGTCTTGAGCTTCCCGCAGGCGTTGAAGTTGAAATTAAATAATTTCGCTTTACGCTTACAGGTCAAGTTGGCGAGAGCCAACCAATAACCAAAGGAGGAAATAAAAATGAAAAAAGGTCTTATTGGTAAGAAGATCGGTATGACTCAGCTTTTCGACGAAAACGGTAAAGTAATTCCCGTTACAGTTGTTGAAGCAGGTCCGTGCACAGTCGTTCAGAAGAAGACCGTTGAAAACGACGGTTACGCTGCAGTTCAGGTAGGTTACGGTGATGTTAAAATCACAAGAGTAAACAAGCCTGAGGCAGGTCACTTCAAGAAGGCTAATGTTGCACCGAAGAAGGTACTCAGAGAGTTCAGACTCGAAGACACAGACGCTCTTAACGTAGGCGATGTTCTCAAAGCAGACGTTTTCGCAGCAGGCGACAGAGTTGACGTTGTAGGTACAAGCAAGGGTAAAGGTACCGCAGGCGCAATCAAGAGATGGAACTTCTCGAGACTTAAAGAATCACACGGTACAGGTCCCGTAGCAAGACACGCAGGTTCATTGGGTGCTTGTTCGGATCCGTCAAGAGTTTACAAGGGAAAGAAACTCGCAGGTCACCTCGGTGCTGAGAGAGTTACAATCCAGAACCTTGACGTAGTAAAGGTTGATGTTGAAAACAATCTCATCGCTGTTAAGGGTGCCATCCCCGGTCCCAAGGGCGGAATTGTTATTCTCGCAGACACAGTTAAGAGTAAGTAAGAAAGGAGTGTTGAAGAATGGCTAAATTAGCAGTATTGGATAAAGCAGGTAAGAAAGTTTCTGATATCGAGCTTAACGACGGTATCTTCGCAATCGAACCGAACATGTCGGCTATGCACCTCATGGTAGTAAGCTACCTTGCAGCGCAGCGTCAGGGCACTCAGTCAACACTTACTCGTTCCGAAGTTTCGGGCGGCGGTAAAAAGCCGTGGAGACAGAAGGGAACAGGTCGTGCAAGACAGGGTTCGACAAGATCTCCGCAGTGGACTCACGGCGGTATCGCACTCGGACCGAAGCCCCGTGAATACGGTATCGATGTAAATAAGAAAGTCAGAAGACTCGCTATGAAGTCTGCTCTTTCAAGCAAGGTTGCCGAGAACGAGATGATCGTTGTTGATTCACTCGCTATGGACGCAATCAAGACAAAGGAAATGGCAGGAGTTCTTTCGGCTATCAATGCCGGCAAGAAAACTCTTATCGTTCTCCCCGAGAAAGACGATGTAGTTTACAGAAGCGCTCGCAACATTGCAGGTGCAAAGGTTTCTCTTGTAAACACACTTAACGTTTACGATATTCTTAATTGCAACACAATCGTTGTTGTTAAGGATGCGGTTTCAAAGATTGAGGAGGTATATGCATAATGAAATTTGCTCAGGATATTATCCTCCGTCCGGTAATTACAGAGGAAAGCATGATGGGCACTGCCGAGAAGAAGTATTCCTTCAAGGTTGCTAAAGATGCTACAAAACCCGAAATTAAAGAAGCTGTTGAAAAACTTTTCGGCGTTAAGGTCGCTAAAGTCAACACAATGAATTGCAAAGGTCATTTGAGAAGATACGGTCGCTTCGAGGGTTACACAGAGTCTTGGAAAAAGGCTGTTGTTACTCTTACAGAAGACAGCAAGACTATCGAATTCTTTGACGGAATGATGTAATAACTCAACGGTAATGTATGGAGTCAAGACAGCTCCGCTAAGCCGTTATTAAGGAGAGTGAAAAAATGTCTATTAAAGTCTATAAGCCGACTATCAACTCAAGACGTAATATGTCGGTTACGGATTATTCCGAACTTTCAAAGGTCGCTCCCGAGAGAAGTCTCCTTGCTCCTCTTAAGAAGAATGCAGGCCGTAACAGTTACGGAAGAATTACCGTTCGTCATAAGGGCGGCGGAAACAGAAGAAAATACAGAATTATCGACTTCAAGAGAGATAAAGAGAGCGTAGCAACCGTTCTTACGATTGAATACGATCCCAACCGTTCATCTCACATCGCACTCGTTGAATACGAAGATGGCGAAAAGAGATACATCCTTGCTCCTGTCGGCCTTAAAGTAGGCGACAAGGTAGAAGAGGGTGCAAGCGCAGACATCAAAGTCGGTAACGCACTTAAACTCAAGGACATCCCCACCGGTACTGTTGTTCACAACGTTGAGCTTTATCCCGGCAGAGGCGGTCAGTTGGCAAGAGCAGCCGGCAACTCGGCACAGCTTATGGCTAAGGAAAACGGATTTGCGCTTCTTCGTCTCCCTTCAGGCGAGCTTCGTAACGTTTCCGCTGAGTGCAGAGCTACAATCGGTACAGTAGGTAATGCTGACCATGAAAATGTTAAGCTCGGTAAAGCAGGACGTACACGTCACTTAGGTGTCAGACCCACAGTTCGTGGTTCTGTCATGAACCCGAATGACCACCCGCACGGCGGTGGTGAAGGTAAAGCTCCGATCGGTCGTCCCGGTCCTTGCACACCTTGGGGTAAACCTGCTCTTGGCTATAAGACAAGAAATAAGAAAAAGGCTTCTAACAAGATGATTGTTAAACGCCGCAACGGTAAATAAGAGAAGGGAGTGTAGATTATGAGCAGAAGTACTAAAAAAGGACCTTTTGTGGATGCTAAGTTGTTCAAGAAGGTTCAGGAAATGAACAAGAACGGCGAGAAAATCGTTCTCAAGACATGGAGCCGCAGCTCTACTATATTCCCGGACTTTGTCGGACATACATTTGCTGTCCACGACGGCAGAAAGCATGTTCCGGTATATGTTACCGAAGATATGGTAGGTCACAAGCTTGGTGAATTTGCACCGACAAGAACCTTTAAGGGTCATGCCGGTTCAAAGACTTCAAACAACGGTAAATAATCAGTCGAAAGGAGTGTATTAACTAATGGAAGCAACGGCAAAGGTAACAAACGTACGCATTGCGCCCCGTAAGGTTCAGATCGTACTTGACTTAATCAGAAACAAGCCTTGCGAAGAAGCATTAGCTATTCTCAAGTACACACCCAAGGCTGCGTGTGAACCGCTTGAAAAGCTTTTGAAATCAGCAATGGCAAATGCAGAAAACAAAGACATGGACACATCAAGACTCTACATTGCGTCTTGCCATGTTGACCAGGGTCCCACTCTCAAGAGAATCAGACCGAGAGCACAGGGCCGTGCATTCAGAATTAACAAAAAGACTTCGCACATTTATCTTGTGCTTAAAGAAGCAGAATAAGTGAGGAGGAGGTAATACAATGGGTCAGAAAATAAATCCTACCGGACTTCGTATCGGTGTTATTAAGGATTGGGAGTCACGTTGGTACTCCGACAAAAAAGATTTCGGCGATACTCTTGTATCGGACACAAAGCTCCGTAAGTATCTCCTTGAGTCACTTGCTCCTGCAGGTGTGCCGAAGGTAGAAATCGAAAGAGACGCGAAGAGAGTTCGTGTCAACATTCATTGCGCTAAGCCCGGTATGGTTATCGGTAAGGGCGGCGCAGAAATCGAAAAGCTCAAAGCTACCTGCAAGAAAATGCTCGGCGGCGACAAAGAGGTTTTCGTAAACATTATTGAAATTAAGCAGCCCGACCTCAATGCTCAGCTCGTTGCAGAGAACATCGCTTCTCAGCTCGAAAGAAGAATTTCTTTCAGACGTGCTCTTAAGCAGTCAATCGGCAGAACAATGAAGCTCGGTGCAAAGGGTATTAAGACACAGGTTAGCGGTCGTATCGGCGGTGCTGAAATCGCACGTACCGAGAGCTATCATGAGGGTACTATCCCGCTTCAGACCATCCGTGCTGACATCGACTATGGCTTTGCAGAGGCAAAGACAACCTACGGTCGTATCGGCGTTAAGGTTTGGATCTACAACGGCGAAGTTCTTCACGACAGCCGCAAGCCTCGCAAGGAAGGAGGCACAAAATAATGTTGTTACCTAAGAGAGTTAAATACCGCAGAGTTCAGAGAGGTCGTTTGACCGGTACCGCAACAAGAGGTAATAAAGTCAACTACGGTGAATACGGTCTTGTGTCTCTTGAACCTGCTTGGATTACAGCAAATCAGATCGAAGCTGCCCGTATCGCTATGACAAGATATATCAAGCGTGGCGGTCAGGTTTGGATAAAAATCTTCCCGGATAAGCCCATCACAGAGAAGCCCGCTGAAACCCGAATGGGTTCAGGTAAAGGCTCACCCGAATACTGGGTTGCAGTTGTTAAGCCCGGCAGAGTAATGTTCGAGATTGCAGGTGTTCCGGAAGAGACAGCCCGTGAGGCTATGCGTCTTGCAGCTAACAAGCTTCCCGTTAAGTGCAAGTTTGTTACCAAGGCAGAACAAGAAGAGGATGGTGAGCAATAATGAAAGCAAATGAAATCAAGAAACTCTCCCCCTCAGAGTTGGATGCTAAACTCTTGGAGTTGAAGGACGAGCTTTTCAAGTTACGCTTCCAGCAGGCCATCAACCAACTCGATAATCCAATGCGTATCAGTGCCGTTAAGAAAGATATCGCAAGAGTAAAAACAGTAATCCGTGATATCGAATTGCACGGCAACGAAGGCTAAGGAAAGGGAGGACAATCGTAATGAGTGAAAGAAATCTCAGAAAAACTCAGGTTGGTATCGTAACAAGCGATAAGATGGACAAGACTGTAGTTATTTCAATTAAAGACAGAGTTCAGCATCCGCTTTACAAAAAGATCGTCAACCGTACAGTTAAAATTAAGGCTCATGACGAGAACAACCAGTGTGGCGTAGGCGACAAGGTTCTTGTTATGGAAACCCGTCCTCTCTCAAAAGATAAGAGATGGCGTGTTGTAGAAATCATCGAGAAAGCGAAATAATTTTCTAAGGAGGAAATTACTGTGGTACAACAACAGACTTACCTCAAAGTTGCCGATAACACCGGTGCGAAAGAAATTATGTGCATTCGTGTACTCGGTGGTTCAGGCAGAAGGTATGCTAATATAGGCGATGTTATAGTTGCATCTGTCAAAAAAGCAGCACCCGGCGGCGTTGTTAAAAAAGGCGATGTAGTTAAAGCAGTAGTCGTAAGATCCTGCAGCGGTGTTCGCAGAGATGACGGAACTTATATCCGTTTCGACGAAAACGCAGCAGTTTTGATTAAAGATGATAAGACCCCCAGAGGTACTCGTATCTTTGGACCGGTAGCAAGAGAGCTTCGTGACAAGGATTACATGAAAATCCTTTCGCTCGCTCCCGAAGTACTTTAAGGAGGTGCCTGATAATGAATAAAGTTCATGTTAAAACAGGTGATACCGTTGTAGTAATCAACGGCAAAAACCGTGGCAAAAAAGGCAAAGTTATGCAGGTCAGCCCTTCTGAAGGTAAGGTTATCGTTGAGGGCGTAAACATGGTAACTAAGCATGTTAAGCCCCGTCAGATGGGTGAGCCCGGCGGACTTATCAAGGCTGAAAGCGCTTTGTACGCTGACAAAGTTCAGCTTGTTTGCCCGAAGTGCGGTGAGGCTACAAGAGTAGGCCACGCAATCGGCAAAGACAATAAAAAGATGAGAGTTTGCAAGAAGTGCAACGCTCAGTTTGAATAAGGGAGGGACATAACACATGGCAGCAAGACTTAAAGAAATGTACAAAAATGAAGTTGCTCCTGCACTTCAGAAAAAGTTCGGCTACAAGAGCGTTATGCAGATCCCGAAGCTTGACAAGATTATCATTAACGTAGGCTGTGGTGAAGCTAAGGACAACTCAAAGGTTGTAAGCTCTATCGTTAACGACCTTTCAATCATCACAGGTCAGAAGCCTGTTGAATGTAAGGCTAAAAAGTCAGTCGCAAACTTCAAACTTCGTGAAGGTATGACAATCGGTGTTAAGGTAACGCTCAGAGGCGACAGAATGTATGAATTCTTAGACAGATTCTTCAATCTCGCACTTCCGAGAGTAAGAGACTTCAGAGGTATCAACCCCAACTCATTTGACGGCAGAGGCAACTATGCTATGGGCGTTAAAGAGCAGTTGATTTTCCCTGAAATCGAGTACGATAAAATTGACGCAGTACGTGGCATGGACATTTGCTTCGTTACAACTGCTAACACAGACGAAGAGGCTCGTGAGCTCTTGACTCTTATGGGCGCTCCGTTCGAGAAATAAGGAGGGATAACAAGTGGCTAAGAAATCAATGAAAGTTAAGGCAGCAAGAACTGCTAAATACTCAACAAGAGAACACAACAGATGTAAGATCTGCGGTAGGCCGCACGCTTATCTCCGTAAATACGGTGTTTGCCGTATTTGTTTCAGAAAGTTGGCACATGCGGGACAGATCCCCGGCGTTAAGAAAGCAAGCTGGTAATCAAGAGCAATTGCAAAGGAGGCAAAAGTATGCAAATATCCGATTCAATCGGCGATATGCTTACAAGAATTCGTAATGCGAATTCAGCAAAGCACGATACCGTTAAGGTTCCTGCATCAAACATGAAAAAGGCAATTGCTCAGATTCTTGTTGATGAAGGATATATCAAAGGATTTAAGGTTGAAGAAGACGGCAAGCAGGGCATCATTGAGATCGAGCTCAAGTACGGCCCCAACAAGTCTTCGGTAATCACCGGTTTACGCAGAGTTTCAAAGCCCGGTCTGCGTATATACACAGATTGCGAAAATATGCCTAAGGTTATCAAAGGCCTCGGTATCGCAATTCTTTCCACATCAAAGGGCGTTATGACAGACAAGGACGCACGCAAAGCTAATGTTGGCGGCGAAGTTCTTGCATTCGTTTGGTAAGGAGGTTACAGTATGTCAAGAATCGGCAGACAGCCCATCGCTGTTCCTGCAGGCGTTGATGTTAAAATCGACGGCAGTACTGTTACCGTTAAGGGCCCCAAAGGTACTCTTACCAGAACAGTACACAGCAACATGAGCGTTGCTATGGACAACGGTGAAATCAAAGTTACTCGTCCCGACGAGTCAAATCTTAACAAGTCCCTTCACGGCTTGACCCGTACACTTATTCACAATATGATCGTTGGTGTTACAGAGGGTTATTCCAAGGAGCTTGAGGTTAACGGTGTAGGTTACCGTGCAGCTAAGCAGGGCAAGGATCTTGTTCTCAACATCGGCTTCTCACATCAGGTAATCATGCCCGAAATCGACGGAATTTCAATAGAAGTTCCCAATCCCAATAAAATCGTTATTTCCGGTCCCGACAAGCAGATGGTTGGACAGTTCGCAGCAGAAGTACGTGAAAAGCGTCCGCCCGAACCCTACAAAGGTAAAGGTATTAAGTATGTTGACGAGCACGTTCGCCGTAAAGAAGGTAAAGCCGGTAAAGGCGGAAAATAATAAAAGGAGTGTATTTAAATGGTTAGTAGGCCTGATAGCAATAAGGCAAGACTTAAACGCCACACAAGAGTTCGCTCTAAGGTTTCCGGCACAGCTGAGTGCCCCCGCCTTGATGTTTTCCGCTCTCTTCAGAACATCTATGCTCAGTTGATTGACGATACAACAGGCACAACGCTTGCTTCTGCGTCAACAGTTGAGAAGGAGTTCAAGGAGTACGGCGGAAACAAGGAAGCTGCTCGTGCAGTTGGCAAGAAATTAGCAGAAAGAGCCCTTGAGAAGAACATCAAGGATGTTGTATTCGACAGAGGCGGTTATGTATATCACGGCAGAGTTCAGGAACTCGCTGAAGGCGCTCGTGAGGGCGGACTTAACTTCTAAGAAAGGAGAACAGAAAAATGGCAAACAAAATTGATGCTTCGGCAATGGAATTACAGGAAAAAGTTATTACAATTAACCGTGTTTCCAAAACTGTTAAGGGCGGCCGTATCTTTAAGTTCTCCGCATTAGTAGTTGTTGGCGACGGTAACGGAACAGTAGGTTTCGGTATCGGTAAGTCAGGAGAAGTTCCGGACGCTATCCGTAAGGGAATCGAAGACGCAAAGAAAAACCTTATCAAAGTTTCACTTAAGGGCACAACAATTCCTCACGAGGTTATCGGTAAGTTCGGCGCAGGCGTTGTTCTTATGAAGCCCGCAGCACCTGGTACCGGCGTTATCGCAGGCGGTCCTGTTCGTGCGGTTGTTGAGACAGTCGGCATTAAGGACATTCGTTCTAAGGCTCTTCGTTCAAACAATCCCTGCAACGTAGTTAGAGCTACAATCAACGGACTTTCACAGCTTCGCAACGCAGATGAGGTTGCGGCTACTCGTGGTAAGTCTGTAAGCGAAATATTAAGATAAGGAGTGTGTGAAAATGGCTAATTTAACAGTAACTCTTAAAAAGAGCCTTATCGGTTCTAAGAAAGACCAGATTGCCACAGCACATGCACTCGGTCTCAGAAAAATTGGGGACAAGGCAGTTCAGCCCGATAATCCTCAGACACAGGGTAAGATTAAGAAGATTTCTCATCTTATCGACGTAACAGAAGGCTAAGGAGGTGCGAAGTATGAAATTGCACGAACTCTCAGCGGCTGAAGGCTCAAAGAAGAGCGTTAAGCGTATCGGTCGTGGTCCCGCATCAGGTCAGGGTAAAACCGCCGGTAAAGGACACAAGGGTCAGAAAGCCCGTGCAGGCAGAGGTATGCGTCCCGGTTTCGAAGGTGGACAGATGCCCTTGCAGAGAAGAATTCCCAAGCGTGGATTTAACAACATTTTCGCTAAGGAAATCGCAACAGTAAACGTATCCGCTCTCGACAAGACATTTGAAGACGGCGCAACAGTTGATATTGAAGCACTCATCAATGCAGGCCTTATTAAAAAGGCTCTTGACGGAGTAAAGGTACTTGGAAACGGTGAAATCAGCAAAAAGCTTACTGTTAAGGTTAATGCTTATTCCGACTCGGCAAAGCAGAAGATCGAAGCAGCCGGCGGAAAGGCTGAGGTGATCTGAAGTGATTCAAACACTTATCAATGCATGGAAGGTCGCAGATCTTCGTAAAAAGATTCTTTATACGGCATTCATCATTCTTGTGTTCAGAATTGGCGCAGCTATTCCGGTTCCGTTTGTTGAAATCAGCGGTGGACTTATTACAGACGTCAACGCAAATAACTTTATGACATACCTCAGCATGATGACAGGTGACGCTTTTAACTACGGTACACTTTTCGCAATGTCGATTACACCGTACATCAACGCATCAATCATCATTCAGCTTCTTACAGTTGCTATTCCCGCACTTGAGAAGCTCGCAAAGGAAGGCGAAGAGGGTAGAAAGAAGCTTTCTTCAATCACTCGTTACACTTCGGTTGCCCTTGCACTTATGCAGAGTACAGCTTACTTCTTCTACATCCGTTCACGTGACTATCTTGCGACAGACGCTAACGGTGCGAAGTACACAGGCTTCTGGGCAGTGTTCCAGGCTCTCGCAATCATCCTCTGCTATACGGCAGGTTCGACATTCATTATGTGGCTCGGTGAGCAGATTAACGAAAAGGGTATCGGCAACGGTATTTCAATTATACTTTTCGCAGGTATCGTTTCGAGAATGCCCACTACAATTTACGGCCTTTACACCTATTTGGATAAGGGCGGCGCATATTTCGCAATCGTTCCGATAGCAGCAATTTCACTTATTCTTATGGTTGCGTTCATCGTTTGGATGGACAACGCCGAGAGAAGAATTCCCGTTCAGTATGCAAAAAGAGTCGTAGGACGCAAGATGTACGGCGGTCAGAATACTCATATGCCTATCAAGGTTAATATGTGCGGTGTTCTTCCGATCATCTTCGCTTCTTCAATTCTCTCATTGCCCCCCACAATCCAGATGTTTGTCAAGGTTAAAGAGGGTGGCTTCTGGGCAGGCTTCTTCAAAATTTTCGAATCGACACATTGGGCATACGGAATTATGTACTTTGTATTGATTATATTCTTCGCATATTTCTATGCGGCTATCCAGTACAATCCCATCGAAATGGCTAACAATATCCGTAAAAACAGCGGTGCTATCCCCGGTATTCGTCCCGGTAAGCCCACTTCGGATTACATCACTAAGGTATTGTCAAGACTTACACTTGTAGGAGCTTTGCTTCTCTCTGTTGTTGCTCTTTACCCGATACTCTTCTCACAGATTACGGGTGCGTTCAAGCATCAGGTAAGCCTTTCACTCGGCGGTACTTCGGTAATCATCTTGGTCGGTGTTGCTCTTGAAACAGTTAAGCAGCTTGAAAGCCAGATGATGATGCGTCATTACAAGGGATTCCTTGATTAAAGAAAAGGAGTTTGTTATGAATCTTATACTTTTAGGTGCTCCCGGAGCAGGAAAAGGTACACAGGCTGAAAAGATTTGTGAAAAACTTTCAATTCCGGCTATTTCAACAGGCAACATTTTGCGTGAGGCTATGGCAAACGGAACTGAAATGGGACTCAAGGCAAAATCCTTTATCGATGCCGGCGCTCTCGTTCCCGATGAGGTGGTTATCGGCATCATCAACGAAAGACTTAAAGAAGATGACTGTAAAAACGGTTTTATTCTTGACGGATTTCCGAGAACAATTCCGCAGGCAGAAGCGCTCGATAATATGAAAGTCAGAATTGACAGAGTTATCGACATTGAGGTTCCCGATGAGAAAATTGCTGCAAGGCTTTCGGGCAGACGCGTATGCTTGAAGTGCGGCGCAACATATCACACTCAGTACAAGAAGCCTCAGGTTGACGGCGTGTGTGATGCGTGCGGAGATAATTTAGTTCAGCGTAAAGACGATATGCCTGAGACGGTTCTTGACAGATTGAACACATATCATCAGCAGACAGAGCCGTTGAAGGATTACTATGAGAAGAAGGGTATTCTTCGAGTAGTTGAAGGTCAGGAAGAGGTAGCAGATACTACTGCTCTTACCTTCAAAGCATTGGAGGATTAAGCATGATAGTGCTAAAAACCGCAAGAGAATTAGAGCTTATCCACAAAGCGTGTATAATTTCTGCGGAAGCATTACAAGTGGCAGGCGAGGCTGTTAAACCCGGTATAACAACTTGGGAAATTGACAAAATCGCATATGACTATATAAAGAAGCAGGGCGCTGAGCCGAACTTCTTACATTTGTATGGTTACCCTGCCACTGCATGCATTTCCATAAATGATGAGGTCATTCACGGTATTCCGAGCAAAAAAACCGTCATAAAAGAAGGCGACATAGTCAGTATTGACTTAGGAGCTAAGATTGACGGATATAACGGCGATAATGCTGCCACATTTGCGGCCGGTAAGATATCGGAAAGCGCAAAGCGGCTGTGCGATGTAACTGAGAAAAGCCTTTATTTAGGCATTGAACAGGCAATCGTAGGCAACAGACTCGGCGATATTGGCTCGGCAATACAAAATTACTGTGAGGAAAACGGCTACGGTGTCGTGCGAGAGTATACCGGACACGGCGTCGGAGCAAAACTCCATGAAGACCCCAGCGTACCGAATTTCGGAACTCCCGGAAGGGGGGCTCGCCTGTTGCCGGGAATGGTAATTGCGATAGAGCCTATGATTACTCAGGGCGATAAAGCAATTAAGCAGTTACCCGACGGCTGGACGGTAAAGACCAAAGACGGTAAGCTTGCAGCTCATTTTGAGCACACAATAGCGATTACAAAAAACGGACCCAAGATACTGACTAAGCTTGATTAAAGGTGAAGTTATGGAACTTGTTAAAGGATCGGTTGCAGTTTCGCTCATGGGACGAGATAAAGGCGTTCTTATGTGCATTGTCGAAACGGGCGAAAACAGGGTATGGGTGTGTGACGGTAAATGCAGAAAGTTGAACAAACCGAAAGCAAAAAATCCAAAGCACATCAAACCTTTAAACAAGAAACTGTCTGAGGAGCAGACCGCTTCAGATAAGTCAATAAGAAAAGCGTTAAAGCAAATTTCGGAGGCTTGAATATGTCAAAACAGGATATGATTGAAATTGAAGGTACAGTCGTTGAAGCATTACCGAACGCAGTGTTTCAGGTAGAGCTTGAAAACGGACATCAAATTACGGCTCATATTTCGGGTAAATTGAGAATGAACTTTATCAGAATTCTCCCCGGTGATAAGGTTACAGTTGAAATGTCGCCTTACGACTTGACCAGAGGCCGTATTACTTGGCGATCAAAGTAAGAAAAGAAACTACTTTTATTAGGAGGTATTCAAATGAAAGTCAGACCTTCTGTCAAAAAAATATGCGATAAGTGCAAGGTTATCAAGCGCAAGGGTAAAGTCATGGTTATCTGTGAGAACCCCAAGCACAAACAGCGTCAGGGCTAATTAAGGCTTCGGCTGTATCGTTGTTAAAGATCTAAACAACGATATTGTGCTTATCCAAAGACAAAGTAAGGGCTTTTGCCCACAGATTAAAACGGAGGTACAACTCTATGGCACGTATTTCAGGTGTTGATTTACCGAGAGATAAGAGAGTCGAAATCGGCCTCACATACATCTACGGTATCGGCAGAAAAACTGCAAGCGACATTATTGCCGCAACAGGTGTTAATCCTGACACAAGAGTCAAGGATTTAACTGAAGAAGATGTAGCAAAGTTGCGTGAATACATTGAACACAATGTTAAGGTTGAAGGTGATCTTCGCCGTGACACAGCTTTCGACATTAAGAGATTGGTAGAAATCGGTTGCTACCGTGGTGTTCGTCATCGTAAGGGTCTCCCCGTAAGAGGACAGACTTCTAAGAACAATGCACGTACACGCAAGGGTCCGAAGAAGACAATCGCAAACAAGAAGAAGTAAGAGGAGGGATTTGTAAATGGCTACCAAAGCAACAGCTAAAAAAGGCGCTTCTCGTAAACGTCGTGAAAAGAAGAACATTGAAAAAGGTGCAGCTCATATTCAATCCACCTTCAATAACACAATAGTTACCATTACAGACGTACAGGGCAACGCAGTTTCTTGGGCATCAGCAGGCGAAATGGGATTCAGAGGTTCTAAGAAATCTACTCCCTTCGCAGCTCAGACAGCAGCAGAAACAGCAGCAAAGATTGCAGTTGACCACGGTATGAAGACTATTGAAGTTTATGTCAAGGGACCGGGTTCAGGACGTGAAGCAGCTATTCGTGCTTTACAGACCGCAGGACTTGAAGTAACAATGATTAAAGACGTTACTCCCATTCCGCACAACGGTTGCCGCCCGCCCAAGAGAAGAAGAGTATAACGGAGGTGTAATTTATGGCTAGATATACCGGTGCGGTTTGTAAATTGTGCCGTCGTGAGGGCAAGAAGCTTTTCCTCAAGGGCGATCGTTGCTATACAGGCAAGTGCTCACTTGAGCGTCGCAGCTATGCTCCCGGACAGCATGGACAGAGCCGCAAAAAGAATTCTGAATACGGTTTGCAGCTTCGTGCAAAGCAGACAGCTAAGCGTTACTACGGTATTCAGGAAGGACAGTTCCACAAATATTTCCTTATGGCTGAGCGCCGTCAGGGACAGGCTGGTGAAAACCTTTTGAGAATCTGCGAGAGCAGACTTGATAATGCAATTTATCTTCTCGGTTGGGCTTCATCAAGAGCCGAAGCAAGACAGTTGGTAAATCACGGACATTACGAAGTAAACGGCAAGAAAGTTGACATTCCGTCATACCTTCTTAAAGCAGGCGACGTAATTTCTATCAAAGAAAAGAGCCGTGACAGTGAAAAAATTAAGGCAGTTCTCGAAGCTAATGCAGCTCGTCCCGTTCCCGAGTGGCTCGTGAAGAATGCAGACGCTTTCGAGGGTAAGGTAGCAGATCTTCCGACCAGAGAGCAGATTGAAGTTCCGGTTGAGGAACACCTTATCGTCGAGCTCTATTCTAAATAATAGAGTTAACTGTTAGACAAAATATTTATTATTCGGTTCGGTTTTTCCGACCATATAGGAGGCTTTTGAATGATAGGAATTGATAAGCCCAGCATTGAAGCACTCGATTTGACCGAAGACGGTACTTACGGCAAGTTCGTAATGGAACCGTTGGAAAGAGGCTACGGCACAACGATCGGTAACAGCCTTCGTCGTGTATTGCTTTCTTCACTTCCCGGTTATGCGATTACCTCGGTTAAGATTGACGGCGTTCTTCATGAGTTCTCAACTGTTGAGGGCGTTAAGGAGGACGTTACTGAAATCGTTCTTAACCTTAAAGGCGTAATCCTTAAAATGCATGATGAGGGTCCCAAGACTCTTTATATTGATGCAAGCGGTAAATGTGAAGTTACAGCAGGCGATATTAAAGCTGACTCGGATGTTGAAATCCTTAACCCCGATCACCATATCGCTACTCTTTCGGACGGTGCATCTCTTGTTATGGAGATGACCGCTGACAAGGGCAGAGGATATGTATCTGCTGACAGAAATAAGCAGATGATGAAGCCTGTTATCGGTGTAATTGCAATCGACTCAATTTATACACCTGTGTTGAAAGTAAACTACACGGTTGAAAATACTCGTGTCGGTCAGATTACTGACTTTGACAAGCTCACTCTTGAAGCATGGACAGACGGTTCAATTTCCGCTAAGGAAGCTGTTTCGTTTGGCGCAAAAATTCTTAACGAGCACCTTGAGCTCTTCATCGGTCTTTCGGATGAGGCTGCAACAGGACCTATCCTTATCGACAAGAAAGAGGATAGCAATGTTAAGACTCTCGAAATGACGATTGAAGAACTTGACCTTTCTGTTCGTTCATTTAACTGCTTGAAGAGAGCCGGTATCAACACGGTTGAAGACTTGATAAGCAAAACTGAAGAAGATATGATGAAAGTGAGAAATCTTGGCAGAAAATCTCTTGATGAGGTTGTTGCAAAGCTTGAATCACTTGGCTTCACTCTTCACCACGACGACGAATAAAAGGAGTGATATTAAATGCCCGGTACAAGAAAACTCGGCAGAACTACCGATCACCGCAGAGCTATGCTCAGAGGCTTGGTAACATATCTGTTTGAAAACGGCAAAGTTGAAACAACTGTTACAAGGGCTAAGGAAGTCCGTGCAATGGCTGAAAAAATGGTCACTATTGCTAAAGAGGGCTCTTTGCACTCAAGAAGACAGGTTCTTGCATACGTTACTAAAGAGGACGTTGTAAAGAAGTTGTTTGACGAGATCGCACCCAAGTATCAGGATGTTAAAGGCGGCTATACCCGCATTATAAAGACAGGCGCTCGCAGAGGCGACGCAGCAGAAATGGCAATCATTGAGCTTGTAGAGCCCAAGGCAGCAGAAGAAAAGCCTGTTAAAAAGACAGCAGCTAAGGCTGCTAAAAAGACTGCTTCAACCAAGAAGGCAGCTCCCGCAAAGGAAGAGGCTCCCAAGGCTGAAGAGGCAACAGCAGAAGCTGCTGCAGAATAATTTTCAGATTATTCAACCGGCTGTAAAAAACGAAAGTTTTTTACAGCCTTTTATCTTTATAACGACTGTTTTTTATCCAATTTATCCTTGATTTTTTTGTCGTTGTAAACTATAATAGACAATGTATATTTATAGTAGAAGGTGAACGCAAGGTGCAGAAAAAAATAGAGAGAAACTACGATTTCGCCAAGTCTGAACAGGAAGTAATCGATTTTTGGAAACAAAACGATATTTTCAAAAAGGCTGTTGCGAAAAATGACGTAAACACAAAGAACTATGTGTTCTACGACGGACCTCCCACCGCTAACGGAAAGCCGCATATCGGTCATGTTCTTACAAGAGTTGTAAAGGACGTAATTCCGAGATATAAAACCATGCAGGGCTATCACGTTGAGAGAAAAGCCGGATGGGATACTCACGGACTTCCCGTTGAGCTTGAGGTTGAAAAGCAAATTCACACAAACGGCAAGGCTGACATTGAGGCTTTCGGTGTAGAGCCGTTCATTCAAAAATGCCGTGAAAGTGTTTGGACATATAAAGACCTTTGGGAAAAAATGTCCGAAAGAGTCGGCTATTGGTGCGACTTTGAACACCCTTACATTACATACACGAACAACTATATCGAGTCGGTATGGTGGGGACTTAAAGAGCTTGATAAGAAGGGTCTTATCTACAAGGGATTCAGAGTATCTCCGTATTGTCCGAGATGCTCAACCGCTTTGAGCTCGCACGAGGTTGCACAGGGCTATAAGAACGTTAAAACAGAGTCTGTTTTCGTAAGATTTAAGTGCAAGGACGAGGAAAACACATATTTCGCAGTTTGGACAACAACACCGTGGACATTGCCCTCAAACGTTGCGCTTTGTGTAAATGCAAAATTTGATTATGCAAAGGTTAAGGTTGACGACGCTTATTATTATATTGCGACCGAGCTTATCGGCGACCTTTTCGGCGAGGATTATGAAATCGTTGAAAGCTGCAAGGGCTCAGACCTTGTCGGCAAGGAATATGAGCCGATATATACCTTTGTTGTTGACACATTTAAGGAAAAGGCTTTCTATGTAATCGCTGACGACTATGTATCGCTTGATGCAGGTACAGGTATTGTTCATATCGCTCCCGCTTTCGGTGAGGATGACGCAAGAGTAGGTAAGGAAAACAATCTTCCCTGCGTTAAACCTGTTGACTTCGCAGGTAAATTTACCGATATTTGCGGCAAGTATGCAGGCAAGCTTGTGTTCGACGCAAATGATGAGATTATCAAAGAACTTATAGACAATAAGGTTATTCTTAAAATAAAGAAAATCGAGCACAGCTATCCGCATTGCTGGCGTTGTAACAGTCCGCTTATCTATTATGCAAAGGATTCGTGGTTTATTGCAATGTCAACTCTTCGTGATGAGCTTGTTGCAGATAACAGAAGCGTAAATTGGTTCCCCGAGAACTTCAAAGAGGGTAGAATGGGCAACTTCGTTTCCAATGTTATCGACTGGGCAGTTTCGAGAGACAGATATTGGGGTACTCCGCTTCCGATTTGGGTTTGTGAGGAGTGCGGACACAAGCACGTTGTCGGCTCGGTAGCAGAGCTTGTTGAGCTTACCGGCGCAGACCCCGATATTGATCTTCATAAGCCTATGGTTGACCGTCTTACAATGACCTGTCCCGAGTGCGGACATACAATGCACCGTACTCCCGAGGTTTGCGACTGTTGGATAGATTCGGGCTCAATGCCGTACGCACAGCACCATTATCCGTTTGAAAATCAGGAGATTTTCAATCAGCAGTTCCCTGCTGACTTCATCAGTGAGGGCAGTGACCAGTCAAGAGGTTGGTTCTACGCTTTGCAGGCACTTTCAACTGCTATTTTCGGAAAATCACCGTATAAAAACTGTATTGCTCTCGGTCTTGTAAACGACGAAAACGGTATCAAGATGTCAAAGCATATCGGCAACGTTGTTGACCCGTGGGAAGTTCTCGACGAGTTTGGTTCTGACGCTACAAGACTCTATTTCTGTATAGCTAACGCACCGTGGATTTCCACTTCGTTCAGCAAGCAGACTCTTGCACAGTTCCAAAACAGATTTATCGGCACTATGTGGGCGTCGGTTTACTTCTATTCACTTTACAGTGAGATTGACGGCTTTGATCCGAGCAAATACAACATTGACGATTGCAAGCTTCGTTCAATCGACGAGTGGGTGCTTTCAAGAGTTAACTCGCTTGTTAAAAAGGTTACTTATGAGTTCGACTCATACCATATTTTCGAGGCTACAAGAGCAATGGAAAGCTTTATCGACGAGCTTTCAAACTGGTATATCAGACGTAACCGCCGTCGTTTCTTTAACTCGGAGCTTACTGAGGACAAGATTGCGGCATATATGACGCTTTATACAGTTCTTGAAACGCTTGCAAGGGTTGTTGCTCCCGTAACTCCGTTTGTTGCGGAGACAATGTATCAGGGACTTGTTACAAGATACTTCCCCGACGCGCCTGAGAGTGTTCACCTTGCTTCTTTCCCGCAGTACAGAGCAGATTGGGACAAGCCCGAGCTTGAGGAGCAGATGGAGGTTTCCTATAAGGCTGTTGAAATCGGAAGAAAGCTTCGTGAGCTTGTTCATATCCGTAACCGTCAGCCGTTGAGCCAGTGCATTGTCAAGATTGACAACGGTATCACTCTTAAGGAAGAAGAGCTTAACACAATTGCGGAGGAGCTTAATGTTGACGAGGTTCTTACTGATTTTGATACACAGAGCCTTATCTGTTACGAAATCAAGCCGCAGCTTAAAACACTCGGTCCGAAATACGGCAGACACTTGAAAGCTATCGGCGAGTATTTCAATGTTGAAAGAAACACCGAGATTATAAATACTATCAAGGCTGACGGTATTTATAAGACTGAAATTGACGGTGCTGAAATTGAACTTACAATGGACGATCTTCTTGTTACTGAAAAGGCGAAAGAGGGCTATATTGCGGAGACGAATTACGGTGTAACTGTAATTCTCAACACAACGCTCAATGATTCGCTTATCGAAAGAGGTTCTGTAAGAGAGTTCATTTCAAAGGTGCAAAATCTCCGTAAGTCAAGTGGCTTCGAGGTTACAGACCACATTGAAATTGTTGTTGCTTCGGACGATTACATTACCGACGTAATCACACGCAACGCTGACTTCATTAAGTCGGAGCTTCTTTGCGACAGCCTCACATTTGCAGAGGGCGGAGCAAATGAATTTAATATCGACGACCACAAGGTAGCGGTTGATATTAAAAAGGCATAATTAAAGGCAACCATTTGATATTATTAAAAGGCTTCGGATTATTTCCGAAGCCTTTTTTCATTGTCTTAATTCTGTTTTTGAACGATTTTATATTCGTCATACGGATTATAATACGGACATTCAAAGTCGGCATAGCTTAAAAATCTTGCTATTTCGTCCTCGTCAAGATTGACCTCGCACGCATAGCAATCATACTCTTCGTCATAGATATAATATGCACAGCATTCACATTGCGTAACCCGTTTTTTCTTTTCTGCCATTGCGTTACCCCTTTTCGTGATATTCCTTTTCGGTATTGACATTCCAAATATCGGATTTGTCCGTTTTGCCCGTAAGAATGTTATTTACCGTTTCAAAGGCGGTCATCATTGAATGATCCATATTGTTGTAGCGGTGCTGACCGTTTCTGCCGATACAGTAAAGATTTTCGTAAGAATTAAGATAATCGATAACCGTCGGCAACTCGTCATAAGTGTCAAAGTATGCGGGATATGCCTTTTTGACTTTTTCTCTGTGTGAGAAAAGTATATCGGTGTCGTTTGAAATTACGCCGATTTTTTTAAGCTCTGTAACCGCAAAATCAACGCAAGCACTTTCACTCATATTCCAAAAGCCGTCATCCTCGGTGCAGAAATATTCAAGTCCGAGCCACACGGTGTTTTCAACATCCTTCACAAGATAGCTTGACCAGTTGTTGAAAATCTGTATTCTTCCGAGCTTTACGGAGTCATCTTGAACGTAAATCCAACAGTCGGGAACGATATTTGAAACGGTTTTCATATCTGTTTTGTTTTTAATTTCAAGTCGGTTGACAAGCAAGCCCACAGTAACAAAATCCCTGTAAGGCAATCCGTTTGCAATATCCTTTACTTCGTTTGAAACGAGCGATTGTTCAAAACTGTTCACTAAATCCTTAATCGGCATTGAGGAAATGAAAATATCGCCCGAGTATTCCTTATCACCTGCTGTGACGGAAATGATTTTGTCGTTTTTGACATTTATACTGTTTACTTCGGCATTGAAAATGATTTTACCGCCGAAACTTTCAAGCTCTGCTGCCGCCGTTTCCCAAAGCTGACCGGGACCGAGCTTCGGGTACTTAAATTCCTCTATAAGCGAGGTTTCGTCGCTCTTTTTACCCTTTGAAAGTGCGTTTTTGAGAACCTCCTTGATAGAAATACCCTTTACTCTCTGTGCACCCCAATCGGCAGAAATTTCAGACGGATGTCTGCCCCAAAGTTTTTCCGTGTATCCCTCAAAGAACATTGAATAAAGCTCCTTGCCGAAGCGGTTAATATAGAAATTCTCCAGCGAGGACTCATCTTTTTTGAACATTACGGAATGAAGATAGCTGAAGCCTGCCTTCATTGTTCTGACAAATCCGAGATTTACTAAGGTTTGAGCCTTTAATGAAACGGGATAATCAAAGAATTTTTCAAGATAATATATTCGGGAAACCCTTTGGCGAAGAAGCATAACATTATCCTCCGCTTCGGGGTCGGGACCGTTTTCGGAAAGTGCTTTTTTACGGTGCAAAAGCTTGTCGTCAAATGACGGTGCGCCTTGCATTTTCAAAATACTTGACCACCACTCGTTGACCCTTTCGTCCTTTGAAAAGAAACGGTGTCCTCCGAGATCCATACGGTTGCCCGAGCAGTTAACGGTTGCGGATATACCGCCGACACGCTCACTTGCCTCGAGCACGGTAACATTGTACTCACTATTTGATTTTCTTAACAGCTCAAGCCCTGCTGTAAGTCCTGCGGGGCCAGCGCCGATTATAACGACATTTTTCATATATTACCTCAGTTTTTACTGCTCCAAAAGATATAATCGGAAATTAGAACGGCTCTTGTAAACGAAGCCTCTGCACCCGATATTTTTATGGGCGGTGCGATAAGAAAATATTCACCGTTTTTCGCTTCTTCAAGATTTAGCCCTTCGAGAATTGCTATTTCTGCATTCAGAAGTGCTCTGTGCGTGCTGCCGTCGGAGTCGGGAGCTTCAATGCTTACACCGTCTGTTCCGATAAGCTCATAACCGAAATGCGCCATAACCTCCGCCGCCGTATAATGTACAAAAGCCTTGCCCTTTGACTTTATAAGCACACGCTTGCAATCCCTCGGGAAATATTCCTCAACAAGTCTGCCTGTGATTATTCCCTCGGACACCTCAATTACCTTGCAAGGACCGATGAATTTTTCAAGCGGAATTTTGTCAACGGGCTCTGCATCGGGGATAAAATGAAGCGGCGCATCAACGTGAGTTCCGTTGTGCAGACAGGCGTCCAAAACGCTCAAATTATAATAGGAGTCAGGCGAGATTTCTCTGACCTGTTTAAGCTCGGGCACAGGGTCACCCTCATACACTTCAGCTGTAAGCAAATCGTTTGAAATATCTATGATTTTCATATTCTCGCCACCTTTTTTAGCATATATAATATAGTATATCAATTATACGTCTTTGTCAAATCACTCAAAGCAAAGATTTTCGATTTCTTTGTTCAAAACCTCGTATTTTTCGGCATTTTCAAAGGCTTGCAAATATCGGCAAAGCTCATTGTCTCTTTCCATAGCATCGTAAAGCGAGAAAACCGCAGAACTTATAAGCTCGTCTTTGAGTTCCTCGTTGCAGGCAAGTTTTTCCGTCAGACAATGCGGAATATTACGCTTCAAAAAGCGTGCTTGAGAAATTTCACCCGAGTCGGAGTAACGGTACGGATGATAATCGTTTTCACACACAAAGGCAAGCGACAGCTCAGGTATGCACAGGTGCTCTGAAAACTCGGGACACAGCGAGCAGGTAAATTTTTCGGTATCCTTTCCGCATTGGCGAAAAGCAGAGGAAAAGCCGTTTATCAGCAGCGAAGCGATATTCCTTGTACAGTCGCAGATCGAGTAAACGTCGGAGCATTTTTCGGCGACGGACTCAAAGCAGGTATGAACGCCCCAAGAGGTAATGCTTCCGAGAGTGAAAGTGCTTTCAAGCCCGTCTTTTGATGCTTGACGAAGCCCCTTTCGCTGCATAAAACGCAGAATATAGTTCAAAATTTTTGCCCTGTCAACAAATTGAAAGAGCATTTTTGCGCTTTCTCTTGAGATGGCGGCTGCGGAGCTTTCGTATTTCTCCGCTTCGGATATGTACAGCTTGCGTTGTGAATTGATCTTGCCGACAACGCTTTTATCAAGCGTGATTTCGTAAATTTCATCTGCATCTATTATTTTTACCGTGGAGAATTCGTGCAAATCGGGAATAATAGCCTTATCGCCGATAAAAATTTTTCGGTTTTTAATATACACGGCACACAGCTTGTCATAGTCGTATTTTGATAAAAATTTATGACAGGAAAGTCCGTTCCTTTCCGCCCTTGCAACGCAGGACGACAAAAGCCTGTGCATAAGCTCAGAGCTTTCGGAATGTATGAGTACAGCGGAGCGTATACCGGCATTTTCGCTTGTCAAATTCTTCAAAACGGCGGAGCTGAAAAAACAATTCATATCAATCCCTCCCGACACATTTTATTCCGAAAATGCGCTGTCGGTTACTGCGAAATATTGAAAATAATGTTAATTTTTGGCTGTTTCATTTGACATATCAACGGTAGTGGGGTATAATAACCTCGCAATTAAATAAGTTGAAAAATTATTTTTACTCAAGGAGTGGAAAAATATGCCATTAGTAACAACAACAGAAATGTTCAAGAAGGCTTACGAGGGCGGTTACGCTATCGGTGCTTTCAACGTAAACAATATGGAGATTATTCAGGGAATTACAAGAGCTGCAAAGAAGCTTGACGCTCCCGTAATTCTTCAGGTATCTTCAGGTGCGAGAAAGTACGCTTCACACGGCTATCTCGTTGCTATGGTAAAGGCTGCGGCAGAGGAAACAGGTCTTCCGATCGCTCTTCACCTTGACCACGGTCCCGACTTCGAAACCTGTAAGGCTTGCATCGACGGCGGATTTACTTCCGTTATGATCGACGGCAGCTCTCTTCCTTATGAGGAGAACGTTGCTCTTACAAAGATGGTAGTTGAATATGCTCACGCTCACGGCGTAGTTGTTGAGGGCGAGCTCGGTACTCTTGCAGGCGTTGAGGATGAGGTTGTAGTTGAATCCGGTAAAGAGTCTTATACAAACCCCGATCAGGTTCTTGATTTCGTTACAAGAACAGGCGTTGACTCACTTGCTATCGCTATCGGCACTTCTCACGGTGCATATAAGTTTAAGCCCGGTCAGAAGCCTCAGCTTCGTTTCGATATTCTCAAAGAGGTTGAAAAGAGACTTCCCGGCTTCCCGATCGTTCTTCACGGCGCAAGCTCTGTAAATCAGGACGACATCAAGACTATCAATCAGTACGGCGGTCAGATGCCCGACGCTATCGGTATCCCCGAGGAAATGCTTCGTCAGGCTTCATCAATGGCTGTTTGCAAAATCAACGTTGACTCGGACATTCGTATCGCAATGACCGCTGCTATTCGTAAGCACTTTGCAGAAAATCCCGCTGACTTTGACCCGAGAAAGTATCTCACACCCGCAAGAGATGCTGTCGAAGCAGTTGTTTCTCATAAGATTGAAACTGTTCTCGGCTGCGGCGGTAAGGCATAAGCTGTTAAAAATCAATAATTTTCAGAGCTGTAATTTGAAATTACGGCTCTGTTTTTTTATTTTTAAGGAACATTAAAAAAATATAAAAAAAGGCTTTTAATTTGCCCTGTTTGGTGGTATAATAATGTCGATAATGTGGAATTTTATCTGCGAAAGCATATACATATTGAAGTGTGAAAAATCTTAGATTAGGGAGTGAACCGTCTTTGGATAAGTTTGTTATAACCGGCGGTCATCCGCTGAAGGGAGAAGTTACCGTCAGCGGTGCGAAAAACGCAGTAGTAGCAATTCTTCCTGCGACCATTCTTGCTAAAGATGTTTGCAGAATTGAAAATATACCGAATATAAGCGACGTTACCGCCATGATTAACATTTTGAATATCATGGGCGCAAAAATTAAATATATAAATAAGAACACGATTGAGATTGACACAAGGTTTATAAACTCTTATGTCGTTGAGCACGAGCTTTCAAAGCAGCTTCGTGCGTCATATTATCTTATCGGTGCGTTGCTCGGCAGATTTAACAGAGCCGAGGTTGCAATGCCCGGCGGATGCTATCTCGGTGTTCGTCCGATTGATCAGCACATAAAGGGTTTTGAGGCTCTCGGTGCAACCGTTACCATGGAAGAAAACGCTATGGTAAACGCAAGAGCAGACAAGCTTTTGGGCAATTCGATTTACCTTGACGTTGTGTCTGTCGGTGCTACCATAAACTGTATGCTTGCCGCTGTCAGAGCGAGAGGGCTTACTATAATCGAGAATGCGGCGAAAGAACCGCATATAGTTGACCTGGCAAACTTCCTCAACACAATGGGCGCCGATGTCAGAGGCGCAGGTACAGATGTTATTAAAATTCACGGCGTTGAAAATCTCCACGGATGTGAATATTCTATAATTCCCGACCAAATCGAAGCGGGAACATATATGGTTGCCGCGGCGGCGACAAAGGGCAACGTGCTTGTTAAAAACGTAATTCCGAAGCACTTGGAGTCTATAACGGCAAAACTTGTGGAATGCGGAGTTAACGTTGAGGAGTACGATGACGCTGTTAGGGTAAGCGCAACCGGCAGAGCAGGCAAGTGTAACATTAAAACTATGCCGCATCCAGGCTTCCCGACTGATATGCAGCCGCAGTTTGCCGTGCTTTTGAGCATTGCAAAGGGAACAAGTATTATATCGGAAAGCGTTTGGGACAATCGTTTCAGATATGCCGAACAGCTTTCAAGAATGGGCGCACAAATACACGTTAACGGAAAAACGGCGGTTATCGAGGGCGTTGAGGGATTAAAGGGCGCACCGATTAAAGCCGACGACCTTAGAGCAGGCGCAGCTATGATGATAGCAGGTCTTGTTGCGACAGGCGTTACTGAAATTGAGGATATTCATCATATTGAAAGAGGATATGAGAATGTTGTTGATAAGTTCAGAAGCCTCGGAGCTGATATTCAGAGGAAAGAATTTCCGGACGACGACCAAAAGGTTCAAATGGGCGCAGGCTGAGAAAAATCGGAGCCTTCTGTACGGAAGACTCCGTTTTAAGTTATAAATTGTTTAATGTGGGGTGTCATTTTGACTGAATTTGAAAAACTTGCGGAGCTTCTTTTTCCGCACATAGATAAAACTCCCGAATATTATGAGGAAAAATATCCGCAGAGAAATCTTAAAGAGGGCGCAAGGGTTACAAGATTTGCACCGAGCCCCACAGGTTATTTGCACATAGGCGGATTGTTCGGCGCACTTACCGATATTCTTACGGCACAGGCGACGGGCGGCGTTTCAATGCTCAGAATTGAGGACACCGACAAAAAGCGTGAGGTCGGCGACGGCGTTGACGCTATACTTGACGGCTTTTCGTCATTCGGGCTTGAATTTGATGAAGGCGTTACGGGAAAAGATACCGAAAAGGGAGAGTACGGTCCGTATACACAGTCAAAGAGAGTTGAAATTTATCAAACTGTTGCAAAGCAGCTTGTAAAAGAGGGCAAAGCATATCCTTGCTTCTGCACGGCGGAGGAACTCAATGACCTTCGTGACAGGCAGGAAAAGGAGGGTGCGGCTTTTGCCGGATATTACGGAAAATGGGCAAAGTGCCGTGAGCTTACATACGAGCAGATTGAGGAAAAAATCAAAAACGGCGAAAAATATGTTTTGCGTTTCCGTTCCGACGGGGATGAAAACAGACGGGTTTACTTTGACGATATTGTCAGAGGAAAAATCGAGATGCCCGAAAACGTTATCGACGAGGTGCTCTTAAAGAGCGACGGTATTCCGACCTATCATTTTGCACACGTTTGCGACGACCATTTTATGAGAACGACGCACGTTATCAGAGGCGAGGAATGGATTTCCTCAACTCCGAAGCACATAGCACTTTTCAAGGCTTGCGGCTTTAAGCTTCCTAAGTATGCGCATACACCGCAGGTAATGAAAATTGACGAGGTTGACGGCACAAAGCGTAAGTTTTCAAAGCGTAAGGACCCCGAAGCGGCTGTCAGCTACTTTATTGAGCAGGGCTATCCGAGCGAGGGACTTATAGATTACCTTTTGGGACTTCTCAACTCGAATTTCGAGGATTGGAGAAGGGCAAACCCGACTGAAAATGCTCTTAATTTCCCGTTCAATCTTAAAAAAATGAGCCCGAGCGGTTGCCTTTTTGACTTGGTAAAATTGGCTGATGTCAGCAAGAATGCCATTTCAAAAATGAAAGCTCAAACCGTTTTCGATTATACGTTTAATTGGGCAAAGACTTATGACGAAACACTTTACAGACTCTTTGACGCAGATAAGCAAAAGGCTGTTGCGATACTCAATATCGACCGTGAAAACACAAAGCCGAGAAAAGATATTGCAAAGTGGTCTGAGGTTTTGGACTATGTAAGTTATCTTTATAACGAAACCTATAAAAAGAATTACACTCTCCCCGAAAATATTGCTCCCGAAGATGCGGCGGCAATAGCTTCGGAATATAAAAAGATATTTGACGTTTCGGACGATAAGCAGGTATGGTTTGATAAGATAAAAGCGATGGGCGAGCCGCTTGGCTTTACTCCGAACGTTAAGGAATACAAGCAAAATCCCGACAGCTATAAAGGTCATGTCGGCGATGTTTCAACTGTAATAAGAATTGCCCTTACGGGCAGAACAAATACACCCGACCTTCATTCTATAATTGCTGTTTTAGGTGCGGATGAGGTCACAGCAAGACTTGAAAAAGCCGAAAAGATGTTTAAGGAGGAAAAATAATGGAAGAAATCAAAGCTTCAAACTTTATACACGATTTCATTGACGAAGATCTTAAAGAAGGCGTGTATGACCATGTCCAAACCCGTTTTCCGCCTGAGCCTAACGGCTATTTGCATATAGGTCACGCAAAGGCTATTTGCATAAACTTCGGCACAAGTGAAAAGTACAACGGCGTGTGCAATCTCCGCCTTGATGACACTAACCCGTCAAAAGAGGATATGGAATATGTTGACGCTATAAAAGAAGATATTGAATGGCTCGGCTTCAAATGGAATAAGTGCCTTTTCGCTTCAAGCTATTTTGATTTCATTTATGAGTGTGCGATAAAACTCATAAATAAGGGTCTTGCCTATGTTGACGATTTGAGTGCAGACGAAATCAGAGAATACAGAGGAACACTTACCGAAGCGGGTAAGAACAGCCCTTACAGAGACAGAAGCATTGAGGAAAACCTTGATTTGTTCAAGAGAATGACCGACGGCGAGTTCGAAAACGGCGAAAGAGTTTTGAGAGCTAAAATTGATATGGCTTCTCCGAATATAAATATGAGAGACCCTGTTATTTACAGAATAGCGCACATTTCTCATCATCAGACCGGCGACAAGTGGTGCGTTTATCCGATGTACGATTTCGCTCATCCGCTTTCGGACGCAAGAGAGGGTGTTACACATTCTCTTTGCTCACTTGAATTTGAAAATCACAGACCGCTTTATGATTGGTTCCTTAAAGCGTGCGAAATAGAGCAGCCTCCGAGGCAGATTGAGTTTGCAAGACTTAATCTTAACTACTGCCTCACAAGCAAGAGAAAATGTCTTGCACTTGTAAACGAAGGAATCGTTGACGGCTGGGACGATCCGAGAATGGTTACGCTCAGCGGTATGAGAAGACGTGGCTATCCGGCTGTTGCCATCCGTGATTTCTGCGATAAAATAGGCGTTTCAAAGGCTTATTCCGTTGTCGATATGGGACTTTTGGAGGCTTGCGTTCGTGATGCGTTGAACTCAACCGCACCGAGAGCAATGGCGGTCCTTGACCCGATTGAGCTTATCGTTGAAAACTATCCTGACGGACAGACCGAGGATATTGAAATTCCCGTTCATCCTGACCATCCCGAAATGGGCACGAGAACAGTTAAGTTCTCAAAGCACCTTTTCATTGAGAGAGACGACTTTATGGCAGAGCCTGTTAAAAAGTATTTCCGTCTTTATCCCGATAATGAGGTTAGACTCAAGAGTGCATATTTTGTAAAGTGCACACGCTTTGAGACTGACGAGCAGGGTAATCCGACAAAAATTTATTGCACATATGACCCCGAGTCAAAGGGCGGAGAGTCACCCGACGGCAGAAAGGTCAAGGGTACAATACATTGGGTGAGCCGTGATGATTGCTTCAGGGCAACCGTTAATATGTATGACCGACTTTTCAATGTTCCGAATCCGTCTGACGAGACAAACGGCGATTTCAAGCAGAATCTTAACCCCGAATCACTTGTTGTTCTTAAAGATTGTGTTATTGAGGGAAGCCTTGAAAACGCAAAAGCAGGCGATGTATTCCAGTTTATGCGCAAGGGCTATTTCTGTGTAGATAAGAATTCCGAAAAGGATAATAAGATATTCAACTTGACCGTTGCCCTCAATTCTTCATGGGGCAAATAAAGGAGAAATGTATTATGAGCGCAAAAAAAGCAAAAGAAAAAGTAAAAGTTACAGGCTATGATATCGGATGCAGAGTGGCAATGGCAGGTGCAGGAATAGCGGTGCCGATAGTTGCATATTTTGCAAACCTTATTTATGTTGTTTATGAGTCTTCTGCGTTTAAAATTTTGTCACAGCTTCTCGGAGACAATCAGGATGACGGCTCTACATGTGACTATTTAAGCATAAACAGGTTCATAAATGAATTTTTGCCTCTTATAAACAAAACTGAAGAAAACAAAACGAGTGTAACCGCACTTTTGGAAAATCTTTCGGTGATTAAGGTACCGTTTATAGTAACGACTGTTTTCTTTGCTTTGGCAATTTTGATTGCGATTGCAGTAGTTATATCGGCTATAGTTTCAAATAATACGAAAATTCATTTTGGAATTTCTGTCGGCGGACTTGTTTCTACGATTGCGATGTATATTTCATTCCACTATGTTTCGACTCCGATTTTAAATGGAACAATAAGTCTTGGAGATTTCTTTGAATCTGCACTTATGAAGACGATTTTACCGCTTGTCGCAAAAATATCGGTTCTTAATTTAAGCTCTGCATGGATGATAATGCTTATAATATTTATAGGATTGGTTGTGCTTTCGGGCGCAAACCTGATTATCAATGCAGGCGAAAAGTCAAAGACAAATAAATAATTGACAAGTTTTCATTAAAAAGCACCGACAAATTTGTTGGTGTTTTTTGTTACTTATTACAACGGTATTCCGCTTGACATTTTGAATAATTAAAGGTATATTGAAATAGGAGGGCTTGATATGGAAGAAAATAATAAAAAACTCTCTGAAAATACAACAAACGGCGAAAATCACAGCGAAAAACAATCTCTCGGGGATATGTTTTATAGCAATAACCTTGATACATTCGGGGAAAACGATAAAATAAACCGTGAATACCTAAAAGAACTTTACGGCGAAGATATGGATTTTTTTAATAAAGAAATACGAATGACTCGCTCACAATATATAGCACGGTATAATCAAATACAAGACATTTACAAGAAAGAACTTTCGGGAACGGTAAAAAGCTTTATATTTTTAGTTTTGGTTTTTCTTTTGGCGTTGCTACTTGCAAATGCATTTCGGTTAGTCGGAGATGAAGGTGCATTTTTAATAATGTACAGGTGGACTCTGATAATTGCAATACCGCCGTTTTTATTTTTCGTGGTTACATTGTTAAAAAGACTGAAGGACGCACAAAAGAGTATGGATTATGCTTTGAAAATGCTCGAAAAACGCAAAAGCGATTGTATGGCAGAGGGAATGTATGATGCTGAGTTATAAAAGGAGCAGGATATGAATAGGGAAGAGAATAAACAGGATAATAAAAATGCCGTAAAGTCGGATATGTTTGAGAACAATCCGGACACATTTATCGAAGGTGAGCAAATGAACCGTGATTATCTTGTTCATCTTTATAATGAGGATATGAGTTTTCTTAACAAAGAAATTAGAATGACTCGTTCGGGATATATAAAAATGTATTCGGATATGGAGCTTTCTTATCAAAACAGGAAAAAGGAAACGACAAAGCAGTTGATACCGATAGTTATACTGTATGTTATAGCTATTGCGCTTGCGATTTTTTTACGAGCGGTATCAAAAGAGTTTTTTGCGCTTGAGGATTTGTGGGAGTTTGGCAACCCGAGGAAGATCGCAGCTTATATAGGCGGAATATTTTTGGGCTTTTCAAGAGTGATATTTCTCTCAACAAGCACGATACTGATAACCTGTGCTGTAAAAATAAGAAAAACCTTAAAACGATTTGATAAATACAGAGAAAACGCATTAACCAAGCTTGAGGAAAACAAAGCGGAATGTATGTCGGCAGGGCAGTATGATGCGGGAAAATGAAAAGTTGTTATAATAAAAGAGTCTATCCGTAAGGATAGACTCTTTTTGTAAGTATAAGTTATTTAGCAAGGTCACCGACAGCGAGCATAAAGCCGCCGAACTGGCCGCCGAACTCGGGAGCACCGTCCATGATGATATGTCCCTGCTTAACTGCCGTGAGCATATCGTCAATTCCGAGAAGTGTGCCGAGAGCTGCATCAAGCGAGTCAAAGCGAAGTGTGAAGAACGGCATTGCTCGTTTATATTCGCCTCTGCCTGCTCTTGACTTGCCGGCTTTAATTCTGATGAATGCCGAAACCTCGGGATGACCGTCAACTGCGAGTGCATAAACACGGTCGGGAGATTTGAGTGCCCAGTCATGAATTTCGTCGTGTCCCATCTTATTAAGCTGGCTGATACCGCTTGAAAGAAGATAGAACATACATTTGACCATAAGCTGTTTGTCCTCTTCCTTTTCGGGAGGTGTTGTTGCCGAAAGCACGCCGGACATTTTAAGAAGTGTCATCAAGAACGCTTTAAAAGCTCCGAAATGCTTTGCGATACCTCTCATTTTCGGGAGAGTAGCGGGCGAAATCTTGCCCTTAAAAAATGCGTTCATTGCTTCAACAGACTTGAACTCAAGCTCAACATGAGGCTTGGGATCAACTTTATTAAGATGGATAAGCCAATCCTCAGATCCGTTTACAACATAATGCATTCCGATTTTTCCGCCTTCAGCTTCCGGATCAAGTGCGCTGACTTGAATAACAGCGTGCACTTTTTCGAACTGCTTTTTGAGCGACGGAACATCTTGCGCAATTACCTTAACAAGAGGCAATGCGGCATTGAAAAATATTTTATTGGCATAAAGCTCTTCTTTTGTATGCATTTAATCAACTCACTTTCCGATATATAATCAATCTCAAATGTATTTCTTATACATCGTCGTCCCAGTTGTCGTCCTCTTCGAAGTCAGCCTTCATAACTTCACGAACAGCAGCGATAATGCCGTTTGCGTCAATGCCGACAGCGGACATAATGTCCTCGTGGAGACCGATGGGAGCGAATTTATCCTGATGACCGAGTCTCTTGAACGCACAGCCCTTACCTGCTTCAGCCATAACCTCAGCAACAGCCGAGCCGAGGCCGCCGATAACCGAGTGGTCCTCAACAGTGATAATTCTTCTTGTGTCCATAACAGCCTTGAGAATAGCGTCTCTGTCGATAGGCTTAATTGTGTGCATATTGAGTACACGAACCTTCAAGCCCTCGGCGTTCTCAAGGAATTCAGCAGCCTGTTTAGCCTGGAATACACAAGAGCCGCAAGCGATAACGGTAATATCGGTACCGGGGTGAATTTCAACTGCCTTACCAACCTCAAAGCCGTAGTCCATATTATCATAGAGAACACGGTCAAAGCCACGGTTGATACGAATGTAATAGGGACCGTAGTTATCATAAGCAGCGTTTACAGCATTAGCTGTTTCAAGTCCGTCTGCGGGAACGATAACCGTAAGGTTTGGCATTGCTCTTGTGATAGCAAGGTCAACGATAGCATGGTGAGTAGAACCTGCCTGACCGAATGATGTGCCTGCGTGAGTAGCAATGATTTTTGCGTTAACGTTCTGATAGCAAATATCTGTATGAAGCTGGTCACAAGCACGCATTGAGGTAAATACTGAGAAGCCGGAAATGAAAGGAATCATACCTGCTCTTGCCATACCTGCGCCTACGCCGAACATATCCTGCTCCGCAATACCTACGTTGATAACTCTTTCAGGGCAAGTTTTGAGAACGTCGCCCAATTTTGTAGATTTTGCAAGGTCAGCTGTGATAGCGCAAACCCTGGGGTCTTTCTGCATTATATCAGAAATCGCTTTACCGTAAATTTCAGCGGTAGCAACCTCTGTCTGGTCGATTGCATTATATACAAATCCGCCTGCCATAATTATTTACCCTCCTTTTCAGCTCTTGCCACTCTCTGCTTGTAATCCTCTTCGAGCTCCTTGCTGTACTTAGCAAAGGTGTCGTCGTCGATTGCCATATAGTGACAATGATAGTCGCCTGCGATAGACTTGATTCCTGCGCCCTTCTGAGTGTCCATAAGGATACAGGTGGGAGCACATTTTTCCTTGCTTCTTGCGATAGCTTCGTCGATAGCGTCGCAAAGCTCGCCGATGTTGTTGCCGTCAACACAAATTGTGTTAAAGCCGAAAGCAATCATCTTGTCTGCAAGCGGTTCAAGCTTCATAACTTCCTCTGTCGGACCGTCGATCATACAATGGTTACGGTCGATGAATACGATGCAGTTTGAAAGCTGATAGTGGTTTATAGTCATAAAACCTTCCCAGTTCGAGCCTTCGCCAAGCTCGCCGTCGCCTGTTGCAACGTAAGTGAGATAGTCCTTATTCATAAGTCTTGCCGCAAGAGCTGTACCTGCCGCAATGGAAACACCGTGACCGAGTGAACCTGTTGAAGCGTCAACGCCGTCAACCTTGTTTGAGTCAAGGTGAATACCCATCTTTGAACCCGAGAGGTTAAATGTTTTAAGCTGTTCGGGATCGTTGAAGCCCTTTTCGCAAAGAACGGGAGCGTAAGCAATGCCTGCGTGTCCCTTACTGAGGATAAAGCGGTCTCTGTCCTCCCAATGAGGGTCCTCAACCTTAATGTTGAGATACTTGTGATAAAGAACGGTAAGTAAATCCATTACACTCAAGCCGCCGCCGATATGTCCGCTTCCTGCCCACATTGTTGTCTGCAAGCAAAGTTTACGAAGCTCATAAGCCTTATCTTCGAGTGCTAACCATTCCTTTTTGGATAAATTAGCCATAGAATTGCCTCCTTTTTATATTACGGGCGGATACGCACCGCCCGTCTGAATCCTAAATTAGAAAAGTTCGGGGTGGTTCTTACGAACAACATTGAATGCGTCTTCCGCAATATCGATAGAAACCTTGATGTCGTCCTCTGTAAGAGAAGCGTTGATGAAATGGTTGTGGTGCGAAGCGAGGAAAAGACCTCTCGATACACATTCAGCAATCCACTCCTGATGAAGCATAAGGCTGTCATCGTTTGCTATTCTCAAATAGAACAATGCAGGCTCACCCGTTACCTTGAGGTCGAAGCCGTTGTTAGCAGCCGCAGCCTTTAAGCCGTCTGTAAGCTCTGTTCCGAGCTTGCGGAAGAGGGTGGGGGTGTCGAGCTTTTTCATCTTATTGATACATGCGATTGAAGCCGCAAACGGAACTGCACTCATCCAATAAGAACCTGTGTAGGTCATACCCGAAACAGTAGCCTTCATATGCTCGCCGCCGCAAAGAGCCGACATATTGTAGCCGTTTGCAAGAGCTTTACAGAAGCATATAAGGTCTGCCTTAATGCCGTAGTAGTGGTCGCTTCCCGCAAGGTCAAGACGGAAGCCCGTACGAACGTCGTCGAAGATAAGAACTACGCCGTGATCGTCGCACCATTTACGAACCGAAGTCCAATACTCCTTGTTTGCAACCTCGTTATCTTTAAAGTTACCGTGGTCATAAGGCTGAGCAATAATGCCGGCAACGTCGCCGTCGTATCTGTCCCAAACCTCATCAAGAGCGTTTATGTCAAACCACGGAACAACTACGTTGTTTGCAACCTCTTCGGGAAGAATACCGGGATAGTCGATTTTCTGTGCCCACTGGAAGTCACCGTGATAATAGCCTTTGAGGAAAATCATCTTTTTCTTATGTGTATGTGCTCTTGCACTCATAACAGCAAGCGTTGTTGTGTCCGAGCCGTTTTTGCAGAAGAATGCCCAGTCAGCCGAAGCTACCGTGTCAACAAGGTTCTCCGCACATTCAACCATAACCTTACCGGGAGAGGTTGTGCAGTTACCTTTTTTGAGCTGTTTCATAGCGGCAGCGTCAACATCGGGGTCATTGTAACCCAAAACGTTGGGACCGTAAGCGCACATATAGTCAATGTACTTGTTGCCGTCAACGTCCCAGAAATATGAGCCTTGAGCCTTTTCCGAGAAGAAGGGCCACTTGTTTATCGGAATCCAAAGACCCTCAGAGGGTCCGAGGTGTCCGTATATACCTGCCGGAATTACCTTGAGCGCTCTGTCAAAGTACTCACGGCCTTTGTCATGTTTGTATTCAGGAAATTTACTCATCTGTTTTTCCTCCTTATGCTAAGTACAAAGCGACTCTGTCAAGGAGTCTGTTCATATTGTCAACCATTGAAGCCATACCCTTGATTTCAACTGTTCCTCTGCCGAGCTCCTCAAGAGCGTTAACTCTGCCGTTGAAGAGGTCGCTTGCAAGGTCGTAGTCCGCAAAGGTCATGATTGCTCTCGGATTTTCGGGAGCTTTCTTTATAGCAACAAGATGATGGTCTTTGGCACGGATAGTGCTCGTAGGTCCGTTCTTGATGCCGATTAAGATGTCGCCGTCAACCATATAAGAGGCGGATGCCTGACCGATCGGATCTTGGTTGGCGATTTGAGCCATTGCAACACAGATTGTGTAGAATGTAAGCTGAGTTGAGAGAATAAAGGTTTCTCTGTCCTTGAGCATTTCTTCCGTCGGACGCATAAGCTCAGCAAGTCTGTCTGTGAGAGCAACGAAGGTCTTTAACAGGAAGCCGATTTTTGTAAAGCCCTTTACGGGTACGGGAGTAACAGTTCCGTCAATCATTCCGTTGAATTTCTCGCAGGATGAAAACGGGATTTTAATGTCACAATCCTTTAAGCCATCCTCCATGCGACAGCCCTTTGATGAAAAAGTGATTGTTGCACTCGGACCGTCGGTAACGGTAAATCCGATTGAAACAGGCTTCTTCATTCCGGAAATAAGCTCTTTAGCCTTGCTGTCAAGCTCACAGAGATTTTCGAGTGTTCCGAGTACCGCATACATATTTATATATGCCATTGTTCTTGAATCAGTCAAAATAATTCCTCCTACATAATTAAAATGGTATAAATGCTTGTCATAATAATAACAAAATATGCCGTCTAAGTCAATAAATATACGCCCTAAAAAGATAAAAAATTGTTAATAAGTTATCAAAAACCTGAAAATTTCCGGATAATCCGCAAATAAAAGGCTGTTATTACGGCTGATTATATGTTACAATAATAAAGGTGATGAAAAAATGCAAAAAACGGCAATAGTAACGGGTGCTGCAAGAGGGATAGGAAGGGCAATCGCAAAAAGGCTTGTCGAGGACGGCTTTTTCGTTGTAGCTGTCTATAATTCCTCGGACAAGCTTGCAAAGGAACTTGAAAGCGAATTGTATCCCAATGTTAAGGCTTATAAATGTGACGTTTCCGACTCCGCAAGCGTAAATGCAGTTGTAATGGCTGTTTTAGAAGAAAGAAAAACGGTTGATGTTCTTGTAAACAACGCAGGGATAGCGCAGCAAAAGCTGTTTACCGATATTACCGATGAGGATTGGAGCAGAATGATAGGCGTTGATCTGTCGGGTGCATTTTATTTCACAAGGGCAGTCTTGCCGTCTATGATAAATGAAAAGTCGGGAAGAATAATCAATATAACGTCTATGTGGGGCGAAACGGGCGGCTCGTGCGAGGTGCATTATTCGGCGGCGAAGGCAGGTCTTATCGGAATGACAAAGGCGCTCGCAAAGGAAACGGGGCTTTCGGGGATTTGCGTGAATGCGGTATCTCCGGGAGTTGTCGAAACCGATATGATGGCAAGCTTTACCGAAGCGGACAAGGAAGCGTTGACAGAGGAAATACCGCTTTCAAGGCTCGGAAGCGTTGAGGACGTAGCAAATGCCGTCGCTTTTTTATGCTCGGAAAAGGCAAGCTATATAACGGGACAGGTTATTTCCGTTAACGGCGGAATTGTAATATAAAAAGTTGCAAAAACGCCGATAATGATATATACTAAACTTACTTATTAAAAAGGAGATTAGACTATGGAGCCAATCAATGTAGATTTTACTCACGGCAAGGACGACGACGGGAATAGCAATATCCCTGTTTCGGACGTCTATATTCCGCCGAGAAATGCAAAGAAGAAGATTATTATAAATCTTATTCTTACGGCAATTTTTGCGGCTGTTACGTATTACTTTATGATTCCTGCGCTTAATTTTAAGGCGATTGAATTATATATGTACATCGCATTCATCTGCCTTATTTATATCGGACTTACTGTGCTTTCGTGCAAGGTTGCGATTCATCCCGAATATCAGTCCTATGTAAAGAAGCGTTCAACCGTACCGGGAATTATTCTGGCGGTCTTGGCTGTTGTATGCCTTGTCGGTTTCGTTGTCGGCGCACAGCTTTTCAGAGCGAATGCGTATTCGCATCTTCTGACGGTTGAGGAGGGCGACTTTGCGGAGGACGTTGCGGAAATCGATTTTTCGGCAGTTCCCACGCTTGATGCAACCTCTGCCAACAATCTTGCAGTCAGAACACTCGGCGACCTTTCCGATATGGTTTCGCAGTTTATCGTTTCGAATTATTCCACACAGATAAACTATAAGGGCACTCCCGTCCGTGTTACCTCGCTTGACTACGGCGATATTTTTAAATGGCTTAAAAATACAAGGGACGGACTTCCCGCATATATAATTGTAGATATGACCACTCAAAAGAGTGAAATTGTTCGCCTTGAAAACGGTATGAAATATTCTCCCGCAGAGCATTTTAACAGATATCTTTTGAGACATCTTCGCTTCGAATATCCGACATATATGTTTGGTACGCCGAGCTTTGAGATTGACGAAAGCGGTCAGCCTTATTGGATAGTTCCGATTCTTGACAAGACAATCGGTCTTTTCGGCGGAACGGATGTTATCGGTGCGGTTGTTGTGAATTCAATCGACGGTACAAGTCAGATCATTTCAACAAGCACAAACGGAAAAACAAAGCTTCCCACAAATTCATTTGTAACAGATGATGAATGGCAGTGGATAGACAGAGTTTACTCGGCAACAATACTCAACGAGCAGTACAATTATTACGGTAAGCTTTCACATGGCTTTATCAACTCCTTGATAGGTCAGGAGGGCGTTAAGGTTACAAGCTCCGGCTACAACTATCTTGCGCTCAATGACGACGTATATATGTACACGGGTGTTACCTCGATAAGCTCTGACCAGTCGATTATCGGCTTCGTGCTTCTCAATCAGCGTACAAAGGAGACGAAGTATTATCCGATATCGGGCGCTCTTGAAAACACGGCGCAGACCTCGGCACAGGGTGCGGTTCAGCAGTATTCATATACGGCGACATTCCCGTTGCTTCTCAATATCAGCGGTGAGCCGACGTACTTTATGGCTCTTAAGGACTCGAGTGAGCTTGTTAAAATGTATGCAATGGTAAACGTCAAGCAGTCAACAGTGGTAGGTATCGGCTCAACGCTTACGGAGTGCACCGAGAATTATGCCGACAACCTTAAAAAGAACGGTATAAACCTTGATATTAACATTGACGAAATCGGCGAAAACGACCAAACTCAGGCTCAACCCGAAACGAAAGAGGTCAGCGGCACGGTAACGGAAATCCGTTCGGTCGTTACAGGCGGCGAAACCTACTTCTATATCAAGCTCAATACGGGTAACACCTTCTATAAGCTTGGCGTTAAGGACGCCGAAAGGGTAGTAATACTCAATGTCGGCGACAGCGTAACGTTCAACGTTCCCGTAGAAGCAAGCGGAGATATAATCACAGCTTCGTCAATAAAATAAACACATCAGGCAAAAACTGTCGGGCAAGGGCTATCCTTTGCCCGATTTTTTCACGTTTGTTGTGTTTTTGCCCATATATTCACCGAAAAAATTGTAACGCTGACATATCTTGCGATTTAACAGCCTTATAACATATATATTGTGTGCGTTTGCATATATGTAGTTAAAAATTATCTATCAAGCAAAGCGGATAGATGAAAATTAACTAAAACCTGTAAAAAGATTTACAAAAAATTTTTCAAAAGCATTTGACATTTGATTTATAAGTGTTATAATTGAGGTGAATAGTAATTCACTTTATGAGTGAATACAAAAAAGAGACGGAGGAAATACCAATGGACACAAGATTTGCAATTTCAGAATACCATGACGCAAAAGCCATAAACAGAGAGCTTGATGAGCTTATCAAAAAGCCGATTTACACAATCAAGCCCGATACTCTTAAAAATTATGAAGAAGAGTATTATGGCAAGAAGTGCACGAAGTCTAAAGAGATGATTGAGGAAGCTAAGTCTGTAATTCCGGGCGGAGTTCAGCACAACCTCGCATTCAACTATCCCTTCCCGCTTGTTTTTACAAAGGCGGACGGCGCATATCTCTATGACATTGACGGAAACAAATATTTTGACTTCCTTCAGGCAGGCGGCCCGACAGTTCTCGGCTCAAATCCGAAGGCTGTCCGTGAGCAGGTTATCGACCTTCTTAACACATGCGGTCCTTCAACAGGTCTTTTCCACGAGTTTGAATATAAGCTTGCTAAAAAGATTTCCGATTCGGTTGAAACGGTTGATATGTTCCGTATGCAGGGCTCAGGTACAGAGGCTTGTATGACAGCTGCTCGTATCGCTCGTCTTGCAACAGGCAAGAAGAACATTCTTAAAATGGGCGGTGCTTACCACGGCTGGTCAGATCAGATGGGCTACGGTATCCGTATCCCCGGTTCTAAATTCACACAGGCAAGCGGTGTTCCGCTTTACATCTTCAGACATATGCAGGAGTTCTTCCCCGGTGATCTTGAAGACCTCGAAAGAAAACTCTGGCTCAACCAGTTCCGTGGCGGTACTGCTGCTGTTTACATTGAGCCGGTTGGTCCCGAAAGCGGTACAACCCCGCTTGACTATGATTTCAACAAGGGCGTTGAAAGACTTTGCCGTAAGTACGGCGCACTCCTCGTATTCGATGAGGTTGTTACAGGCTTCCGTATCGGTATGGCAGGCGCTCAGGGCTTCTTCGGAGTATCTCCCGACCTTACAATCTTCGGTAAGGTTATCGCAGGCGGTTATCCGGGCGCAGGCGGCGTAGGCGGTAAGAAGGAATACATGAAGCACCTCGGCTCAGGTCTTGATGACTCGGGCGAGAAGGTTAAGAAGGCATTTACAGGCGGCACAATGACAGCTAACCCGCTTTCATGCTGCGCAGGCTACTATACTCTTGAGGAAATCGACAGAACAAATGCTTGCCAGAAGGCAGGTCAGATGGGCGACAGACTTACAAACGGTCTTAAAGAGCTTGTTAATAAGCACGGTCTTCCGTTCGTATGCTGGAACGAAGGCTCAATTTGCCACCTTGAAACGGTTGGTACAATGCACTATTCAATCGACTGGTCAAAGCCGTGGACAATTCCGGGCGTACTCAATGCAACATCTGTTCGTAAGAAAGAGATGCAGCATATGGGCGCAGCTTATATGGCAGAAGGCCTCGTAACACTCGCAGGCTCACGTCTTTACACTTCTGCTGCTTATACACCTAAGATGATCGATCAGGCTCTTGCTTGCTTCGACAAGGTATTTGAAAACGTAGCAGTTAAGCCCGAAGACTAATATTTAACGGCTTATTAAAACACAAATAGGGGCGGGCAGCCTGACCGCCCGCCCCACATTCTCTTTGACGAGGTGAAACAAATGAACATTTTAGAAGCAAAAGAGCTTGTCATCAGAGCAGGTAAAGAATTGCTCGCAGAGGGCATTATAGTTCGTACCTGGGGTAATATTTCGTGCCGTGTATCGGATACACAGTTCGTTATCACACCCTCGGGCAGAGCTTATGAAAATCTTACTCCCGACGAAATCGTGCTTGTAAATATTGAGGATTGCTCCTATGAAGGCGACATTAAGCCCTCATCAGAAAAAGGAATTCACGCAGCGGCATATAAGCTTCGTCCCGAGGTCAATTTCGTAATTCATACACATCAGAAGGAAGCTTCTGTTATCGGTGCTTTAGGCTTTGACATTAACAGCGTGTCAAAGAAGAGCGCAGAGGTAGTCGGAAACGACGTTCCGCTTGCATCTTACGGACTTCCCGGTACGGGAAAGCTTCGTGAAGGAGTTATTGCGGCAATCAAGAGAACCGACTCAAAGGCTGTGCTTATGGCTCATCACGGCGCACTTTGCATGGGCGTTGACTATGACGAGGCGTCGAGAGTAGCTTCTGAACTCGAGGTTATATGCGAGGATTGTCTTCGCAAAAAATACAATGAGGTTGCAGGCAAGGTTGCTGAAAATCTCAGTGCCATTGCTGATTATATCGGCGAGAAATATGCTGATGCAAAGCTTGCAAAAGCAGTAAGATATGATGTTTGCAACAGTGAGAGAGACGGCAGCGTATTCAACATTACCTCTGTAAACGGCGAGGGTAAAATCACAAGAATTGACATCAAGACGGGCGAGCTTGTAGCAGGTAACGATTACCCGAATTCGGCAGAGCTTCACAGAATGATTTATAAGAAGCGCAAGGACGTAAATTATATCATTCACAACACCTCTCCCGAGGTTATGGCTGTTTCGGCAAAGGGTAAGACTATGAAGCCGTTGCTTGACGACTTCGCACAGCTTTGCGGTGCAACCGTAAGACACGCATTCTTCAACCCGAACAGCACTCTCAAATCAGCCAAAAAGGTCGTTAAGGCTCTCAAGGGCAGAAATACGGTTGTGCTTGATAACAACGGTGCTCTTTGCGTTGCAGGCAGCGAATATGACGCAACTGCGGTTGAGCACGTAATGGAAAAGGGTTGCAAGACTCAGGTCGGCGCAGATCTCTTTGGTACGGCTAAGCCTATAAATCCCATTGAAACAAGACTTATGAGGTTTATTTATCTTAAAAAGTACTCAAAGCAGGCAAGCAAATAAGTTTTACTGAATATAACGCACTTCGACACGTCCGTCGGGGTGCGTTTTTGTATTTTATGTCCTAAAAACAGACGGTTTACACACAAAATATAGTAAAATTCCTATTGTAAAGCACTATCAGTATGTGGTATAATACTCTAATAAAATGGATTAGCTATGTTTTACACGGAGAGATATATGATAAGAGATGACGACAAAAAGCCCGATTTGCTTATCGGCAGAAATGCGGTAACGGAAGCGTTGAAATCCGACAGGGAAATTGACACGCTTATTCTTATGAGAAACAATAACAATCCTGCACTTTCAAGGCTTGCTTCTATGGCAAAGGAAAAGGGTGCGGTTGTTAAAGAGGTTGACTCGAAGAAGCTTGATTTTATGTGCGGCGGAGCAAATCATCAGGGCGTTGCGGCGTATGTTGCGGCTCACGAATATGCAAGCGTTGAGGATATTTTCGCTTATGCCGAGGAAAAGGGCGAACCGCCGTTTATTGTCGTCTGCGACGAAATAGAGGACCCGCACAATCTCGGTGCGATTATCAGAACAGCCGAATGCGCAGGCGTGCATGGCGTAATCATTCCAAAAAGGCGCAGTGCGTCGCTTAACTTTACAGTCGGCAAGACTTCGGCAGGTGCGCTCGAATATATGAGGGTTGCGAGGGTATCTAACCTTGCTTCGACGATTGACGAGCTAAAGGAAAAGGGCTGCTGGGTTTACGGCGCCGATATGGACGGTACGGATTATAAGAAAACCGATTTTTCGGGTGCGGTCGTGCTTGTTATAGGCTCCGAGGGCAAGGGAATAGGCAAACTTATAAGGCAAAAGTGCGACGCTATAGTTTCTTTGCCGATGAAAGGCAGTATAAATTCGCTCAACGCATCTGTTGCGGCGGGTATTTTGATGTACGAGGTATCTTGCGGAAGATAAATCTATTAGATTAGGGGTGTTAAAATGTCTAAAAACGATTTGTTTAATGATATGTCGATCGATTCGATTTTGAATGACGTTAAGCAGCTGACAGGGGAGCAAACAGTCCCCGAAAGACTTTGGTCACTTGACGAAATTGACGCATTGCTTGCAGATGATACTGTTGAAAACAAAGAAAGCAACGACACCCCCGTTGATAACGGTACAGAAACATCTGATAAAGCACAAGAAAAGGTTGAACCTGTTGAGGAGAAGCCTCCTGTTCATGAGGGAAAAACCGTTGATAAAGCTGTTGATAAGGCTAAAGAAAGCAGAAAAATCGAAAAGACTTCGACACTTGGTCTCAAGGAATTCGCAATGAAAAATGCGATTGAGACGTGTGCTGTAAAAACACGAATTGAAAACGAGAGCACAGAGTCTCTTTTGAAAGAATTTGAAGAAAAAGAGCCTGAAATTGAGCCGTTGATAAGTTCGGCTGATGAAAACGAAGCCCCCTTAATTGACGAGGAAACGGTTGAGGCTAAAGGCTCTGAAGCCGAAAAGGAAATTCCCGGTCAGATAAGCATTGAAAAGACAAGGGTTTTCAACGAGGTTGAAGCAAGGGCTGTAAGAAATGAAAATATAAACCACCATATCGGAGAAAATAAAATAATCAGAACGGGCAATACGGCTAAAAAGGGCGGTATGGAAACTGATCCGTACCGTGAACGCTTTTTGAACAAGCCGACACTTGATATTGAAAAAACGCAGGATCACAGAGATTTACTCAAGGATCTGCCTGCAAAAACGATTGAAAAACACGGCGTTGTTGTTAAAAAATCATCGCTTGAAAAGACTTCTACCGACGGACTGTCACCTATTCCGATACTTGTTGATGCGTCAGATGAGTATGATGCACAGCAAAGGCTTGAAATGGAGACTCAATCGGGTGCATTAAAATCAGATGCGTTCCCCGAGGACGAAAATCAGATTGTCTTGGACGGCTTTAACGAGCAGGAAGAGGTAAATATCGTCAACGAGGCAGATGAGGAGGAAAAGCTTCGCAAAATACGTAGGGATAAAGCAAGCAAGTTCAGGCTCTTCCCGAACATTGAGGTTGATGACGGAGACGTTTATTCCGATACGTCAGAGCAGAAAGACGAAGAAAATTACGATAACGAAAAGACGAAAGCCGTAGTTCTTCCCGAGGAGGAAGCCGCAGACGGCGAGGAAGCGGAAATTTCGGATATTGAGGAAGCTCCCGTAAAAGAAAAACGCAAAAAGCGTAAGCCGAGAACGGTAAGCGTTGCACGTGAGTTCTTCGGACCTAAGGACGCTAAGGCAGTATATGAAATTTATATGAAGGAGCGTTCCTACGGCAAGCGTAAAATTATTGTTTGCTCGTTGGCTTTTGCCTTGTTATTCGCTTGCTCGGCAATTACATCATTCTTAGGAAGCTTCGCATTGTTCTCCGACAGTCCGTTTGTCTATTCTGTAGGCAATTTGATTGTTCTCGTTGCAGTCGGTGCGGTTAATTATAAATCAATAGCCGATTGCATTGAAGCTATCAAAGATAAAAGATTTAATAAAAACACGGCGTTGACGGCTTCTCTGTTGGCAGGCATTATTCAGTGTGCTGTATCACTTGGCTTCGGCGACCTTGTTTTAAGCGGCACGCATATTTATTCTGCGGTGGCGTTGTTCCCCGTGCTTTTGATAAATATCGGTGATTATATAACAACAAACAACGATATTGACAACTTTATACTTATAAACCGTGAGCAGAAAAATGCTTATGCGGTTAAGAAAATTGACGATGACGGAATTGCATTTGAGGTCGGCAGAGGTCTTATGATTAAAGACCCCGACATTCGCTATTGTGCAAAGGTTAATTTCCCGTACAAATTCGTTGAGACATCTCGTGCGGTTGATCCGACGGCAGACAGCTTTAACGTAATTGTCCCTGCGGCATTGGCCGCCGGTATTATAGTCGGTATAATTTCAGCGGTAATCAACAAAAATGCCTTTGTCGGCGTTACTTCGTTTACGGGAGTATTCCTTATGGCTATGCCTGCCGCAAGTGTTGTTGCTTGTGCGGCGGCTCTTAGAGGCGTCAACAAAAAGCTCAACGCCGAGAACGGATTGATTTCCGGCTACGAAGCGGTTGAGGACACGCTTGACGCCAACGCTGCGGTGTTGGATGCGAGAGACATTTTCAGCGGCGGCGACGCTAATGTGTACGGAATCAAAATGTTCAATTCAATGAGAATTGACGAAGCAATCCTTTATACGGCTGCGGTTGTTATTCAGTCGGAGGGCGCTTTGAGCGATGTCTTTGATTCCATAATTCTTTCAAAACGTGAGATGCTTCCGAATGTGGAGTCGCTTGCGTATGAGGACCGGCTCGGTTGTTCGGGCTGGATATATAATTACAGGGTGCTTGTGGGCAACAGAGATTTACTTATTAAGCACAATGTAGAGGTTCAATCAAAGGAAGAGGAAAGCGTGTTTACCCGTTCAGGCAGACAGGTGGTTTATCTTGCTGTTGAGGGCAAGGTTGCCGCTATGTTTGTTGTAGGCTATTCTGCCGACGAACAGACTGCCGTATATATGCGTGAGCTTGAAAGGGCAGGCGTAAGCATTCTTGTTCGCACAACGGATTCAAATATATCCGAGGAGCTTGTTGAGCAGTATTTCGGACTTCCGAGGAGCTTTATAAAGGTCATAAGCCCCGTTGCTGGACTTATGTATAAGGAAATGAGCGAAAAGCAGGCTGTAAACGAGCCGTGCAGAGTTTTGCATAACGGAAGCGTTAACTCATTCCTTCATTCATTTACCTCGGCGCTTAAATTACAGGAGCGCAGGAGGATAATCAACATTTTGCAATACATCGGTGTAGGAATAAGCGTTATTCTTATGGCAATGTTTTCTTTCCTTTCGGGACTGTCACAGGCGGGTGCTGTGCAGATAATTTTATTTGAAACGCTTTGGACTTTAGTTGTGGCGTTTGCATCCAAAATTAAGAAAATTTAGAAAGAGTGTGATAAAAAATGCAGTGGGTAACTGAGGCGGTAAATATGTTTGGCATAGGAGAATCATGGGTTGAAGTGGTTTCCTGGATATGCAGACTTATCACGGCAGTTATATTGGGCGGTATAATAGGTTTTGAGAGAGAGCATTCGCACCGTCCCGCAGGCTTCAGAACACATATTTTGGTTTCGGTAGGTTCGGCGCTTATTATGATGACCGCTATATATATTTCAAAGCACGTCGAGGGCGAGATTGACCTCAGCCGTATGAGTGCACAGGTTGTAAGCGGTGTCGGTTTCCTCGGCGCAGGTACTATTTTGCGTGAGGGCTTTTCTGTTAAGGGACTTACCACAGCGGCAAGCCTTTGGGCGGTTTCATGCGTAGGTATCGCTGTCGGAACAGGATTTTACAGCGGTGCTATTGCAGCAACTATCATTATATATGTTACACTTAACAGCCTTAAAAAAGTTGTTGTTAAGGGTAAAACGGGAAAAGTTATCTATGTTGAGGTTAAGCACCTTGCTAAAAAGGTTCCGGAGATTTCAAATCTTATTAAGCGTGCAGGTGCTTCTATTCATTCAATGGAAATCCTCGATGAGAGCGATATAAAGAGTATGAAAAAGAAGGAATCTTCGACAATTAAGATGCTTGTTTTCCCCAAGAGTGAAGAATCAATTGATTTGATTGTAGCAACCCTTCGTGCAGATGAAAATATTATTGATGTTTACGTTGACTAAATGAAAACAGATAAAATCCCGTACAGAACAAGCTTATCTGAACGGGATTTAGCATTTTGTAAGGCTTGATTTATTTGACTTGAACGGGTGATTATGCTATACTACCCAATAGTCAAAGTTGATATAGGTGGATGATTTATGGAAGAAAAAAACGTTATGCCTAATAAGGACGAAATTTCAAACGAACAGTCCGAAAATAACAGGCTTAAAATTGTGCTTGATCAAAAGCAGGCGGAAATTGACAGGCTCAATAAATCAATAGCTAAATATTCCGATACGGTTAACAGGCTCACAGCCGAGCGTGACGCCGCAAATAATGCTAATATTGAGATAAGAAGCAGCTTTTATTGGCGTTTGATGTCGCCGATGAGAAAATTTACACAGATGTTTAAAAACTTAATCTCAAGGAATCAAAGCCTTATGGCGATTTTTGTATTCTTGAAATGCTTTTTGCGACACGGCTACAAGCAGGCAATTGTAAGGTATCGCCTTTGCAAGCCCGTGAAAATCAAAAACACAGAATTCCTTCATACAATAACTCCCGAACGCAGAAAGCGTGAGGAGACGTATGAATTTCCGCAAAAAATCAAAATCAGTATTTTAGTTCCGCTGTACAACACACCCAAGCAGTTCCTTGTTGAAATGATAAAGTCTGTTACAGATCAGACCTATAAAAATTGGGAGCTTTGTCTTGCGGACGGCAGCGACGACGAACACGCTTTTGTCGGCGAGTATTGTCAAGGTCTTGCAAAGGACGACAGCAGAATTGTTTATAAAAAGCTTGAAAAGAACGAGGGTATTTCGGAAAACACCAACGCTTGTATCAAGATGGCAAGCGGAGAGTATATCGCTCTTTTTGACCATGACGACGTGCTTCATCCCTCAGCTTTGTTTGAGGCTATGAAGGCTATATGCGAGCATGGCGCAGAGTATGTTTACACCGATGAGGCGACCTTTGCAGGCGAAAACCTCAATGATATAATCACTTACCATTTCAAGCCGGATTTCGCTCCCGACAACCTTCTTGCAAACAACTATATTTGTCATTTTTCCGTTTTCAAGGCTTCGCTTCTGGACAAGGTCGGCGTTTTCAGAAGCAAATACGACGGCAGTCAGGACCATGACCTTATTCTTCGCCTTACAGATGCGGCTTCGAAGGTTTACCATGTCAGAAAGCTTCTTTATTTCTGGCGTTCGCATAAGAATTCAGTTGCAATGGATATCAATTCCAAAACCTATGCTATCGAGGCAGGCAAGTCGGCTGTTCATGATTTTCTTGAGAGCAAAGGCTATAATGTGGTTGTTACAAGCTCTGTTGCTCATCCGACGATTTACCGCTTGCAGTATGAGCTGAACGGTACGCCGAAAATCTCTATTATAATTCCCAACAAAAATCACTTGAGTGATCTTGTTCGTTGTGTTGAGTCAATTTTGAACTTTTCAACATATGCAAATTATGAAATTATAATCGTTGACAATCAAAGTGACGATGAGAACTTGTTCAAGTATTATGGCGAACTTGAAAAACTTGGAAATATAAAAGTCCTTAAATATAATAAGCCTTTCAATTACTCGGCAATAAATAACTATGCTGCTTCGCAGGCAACGGGAGAGTATCTTTTGTTCTTGAACAACGACACGCAGATAATCAGCAATAATTGGATGGAAGAAATGCTGATGTACGCACAGCGTGGAGATGTCGGAGCAGTCGGCGGAAAGCTTTTCTATGCAAATGATACCGTTCAGCACGGCGGCGTTATCTTAAAGCTCGGCGAGGACAGGGTTGCAGGTCACAGCCATTTCGGTTGTCCCCGGAACAATCCGGGTTATATGGGCAAAATGTTTTATTCTCAGGATGTCAGTGCAGTTACCGCAGCTTGTATGATGGTACCGAAGGACGTTTTCGAAAAGGTCAACGGATTTGATGAGGAACTCGCTGTCGCATATAATGATATTGATTTCTGCTTGAAAATCCGTGAGCTCGGCAGGCTTATTGTGTTTACTCCTTATTGTGAGCTCTATCATTATGAGTCATTGAGCCGTGGAAAGGACACAGAGAAGAAAAACAGAGAACGCTTTATCACAGAGAAGAAGCTGTTCCTTGACAGATGGCATAGTGTGCTCGACAAGGGCGATCCGTATTACAACCCCAACCTCTCGCTTGACGAGGGATATGCTGTTGATGTGGATAAGCTCAGAGAAGAGTAATTTTGAAAATTTAACAAACAGAAAAGGGCAACCAAGCGGTTGCCCTTAATTTTATGCATAATTTAACCGTCAGAAGCCTAATTTTCGGGATTTAGTAATTCTTCAAAACTAACTTCAAATACTTTTGTTAATGCAACGATTTCAATATCCGTTACAAACCTCTTGCCTGCCTCGATTCGTTGAATGGCATTTTTATCAATATCAAGGCCGTTTAGCTGCAGCTTTTCCGCAAGTTCTCTTTGAGAAATATCAAGCTTTCTGCGAAGCTCGGATATCTTTTTTCCGCATATATTATTTCTTCCGTCAATGCTTTTGTTAATAAACATAATTTCCCTCGCTTGTATTTGACATTTACTGCTTGTCATCAACTCAATTGTAGTACATTTCAAGCAATGTTTGACATTCACAAGAGGTCAACCGTAATAGTCTGTGCAATTATTTTAGGGAAATTCAAAGTGATAAGACATCATTTTACGCATTTTGGCATAAATAAAAAAGCAGACAGAGCCTGCTTATCGGTTTATTTCGGGATTGTCGGTGCTTTTGCAGAGGAAATTTACGGGTATATAATAATCAACGGTTGCCTTCAAATTGAATTCGATATCATACCGTAGGGACAACCCTTGCGGTTGTCCGTGAATGTGAATTTATATGTAATTTGCTGCGGACAGGGGCGAGCCCTGTCCCTACGGGTTGTGGGCATATTTTAATATCATTTCAGCCGAAAATTATCATATTTTATCAATAATCTGACGGCGGCAGCAAGCCACCGCTCTACTGTGTGTGATGTGGATTGAGTTTATTCAAACCGTGTTGTGCTGTGGGATATTAAACAGACTTCGTGCGTTTCGGTCGGTCATATCCAACAAATCCTGAACGTTAACGCTTCGCACCTCGGCGATTTTCTGTGCCGTGTACGGGATTAAAAGCGAGGTGCAACGCTTGCCTCTGAACGGAACGGGCGACATATACGGACAGTCCGTTTCAAGCAAAAGCTTATCAGACGGCACATATTTTGCGACTTCGACGGGTTTCACGGCATTTTTGAAGGTTACAGCACCGCCAAGTCCGATATACATACCGAGTTTTACTATTTCTTTTGCCATTTCAACGCTTCCCGAGAAACAATGCACGACACCTTTAGGCTTTAATTTTTTTAGAATATTCAGCGTGTCCTCGTGCGCCTCTCTGTCGTGAACTATTACGGGCAAATTCAATTCGTTTGCAAGCTTGATTTGTTCATAGAAGATTTTCAACTGAAGCTCTCTCGACTCTTTTTCATAGTGATAATCAAGTCCGATTTCTCCGATTGCTACAACCTTTTCATTTTGAGCCAAAGTCTTTATTGTATCAAGATAATTGTCTGTTAAATCCTCTGTATTAAGCCCGTGATAACCGACGGCAGCGTACATAAAATCATATTTTTCAGCAAGCAGAACATTTGCTCTTGAGCTTTCCTCGTTTACACCGCAGGAAACCACTCCGCTTATTCCGCTGTCGGGGAATACAGACAAAAGCCCTTCAAGGTCGTCTTGAAAGGCATCATCATCATAGTGTGCGTGTGTGTCAAAAATATTCTTGTACATTATCTTATCTTTGAACCGTTAGGAATTGACGAATCAAGGAAAACAACTTTGACATCATTCTCGCCTGCGTCAGCTGCCAAAATCATACCCTGACTTTCAACACCGCAGAGTGTAGCGGGCTTGAGGTTTGAAACGACAATTACCTTTTTGCCGACAAGCTCGTCGGGCGTGTACCATTTGGCAATCCCGCTTGCAACCGTTCTGTCAACACCGCTTCCGTCGTCAAGCGTGAGCTTTAAGAGCTTTTTAGCTTTCTTTACAGGTTCGCAAGCCTTAATTTCAGCCGATTTAAGTTCGACTTTTGCAAAATCTTCAATTCCGATTTTAGCGATACCCTGTATTTCTTCGATTCTCTCTTTTTCAGCCTTTTGCTGTTCTTCCTGCTTTGCAACAAGCTCTGCAATGAGCTTTTCGGAGTCTATTCTTGAGAAGAGCACCTTAGGCTCTCCAACCGCTTCACCTGCTTTGAGTCCGCCGAAGGTGAGAAGCGAATCATAATCCGTAACATCTGTGTTGAGCTGTGAAAGGATTTTCTTTGATGTGTCGGGCATATAGGGCGTCAACAAAATTGCAAGATAGCGGATACCCTCAAGGAGATTGTAAAGCACCGCACCGAGTCTTGCTTTTTTGCTTTCGTCTTTTGCAAGCGCCCACGGCATTGTTTCATCAATGTATTTGTTGAGACGTCTTGCAAGAGTTAAAATGCACTCGATACTGTCAGCGATTTTGTATTCGTTAAAGCATTTGTCAACGTCGGAAAGAGTCTTAACAGCAAGAGCCTTCACCTCGTCGTCAAGCGGCTCTGCCGCATCATTCGGCTGAATTACTCCGCCAAAGTACTTTTTCTGCATTGCGATTGTGCGGTTTACAAGGTTGCCGATTGTATTTGCCAGATCCGAATTATAACGCTCGATAAGTGTTTCATAAGTTATTGAGCCGTCGGAAGCGTGAGGCATCTCCGAAAGAAGATAATATCTTACAGCGTCAACGCCGAACACCTCAATCAAATCCTCCGCATAGATAACATTGCCCTTTGATTTTGACATTTTATCCTCGCCGAACAAAAGCCACGGATGACCGTAAACCTGCTTGGGCAACGGCTCGCCGAGAGCCATAAGCATAATCGGCCAATAAATTGTGTGGAAACGGACAATATCCTTACCGATAATATGCACGTTTGCCGGCCAATACTTTTTGTACAAATCCGAGCTGCCGTCGGGGTCGTAGCCGAGAGCAGTTATATAGTTTGAAAGTGCGTCAAGCCAAACATAGATGACGTGCTTTTCGTCAAATGTAACGGGAATACCCCATTTGAAAGATGTTCTTGAAACGCACAAATCCTGAAGGCCGGGACGGATAAAGTTGTTGAGCATCTCATTCTTTCTCGATTCGGGATAAATGAAATTCTCGTTAGACTCGATATAATCTTCGAGCTGCTTTTGATATTTTGAAAGCTTGAGGAAATATGCCTCCTCCTTTGCTTTCTTAACCTCTCTGTGACAGTCGGGACAGCAGCCGTTCTCGTCAAGCTGGCTTTCGGTCCAAAAGCTCTCGCAGGGGGTGCAATACATTCCCTCATACTCGCCCTTGTAGATGTCGCCTTTATCATAAAGCTTTTTGAAAATCTTTTGAACAGCCTTTTCGTGATAATCGTCGGTTGTTCTAATAAATTTATCATAGGTTGTGTTGAGGCTGTCGCAGATTGCACGAATTTCGCCTGCTACCTTGTCAACATACTCCTTAGGAGTAACGCCCGCCTCTTTTGCGTATTCTTCAATCTTCTGTCCGTGTTCGTCAGTACCTGTCAGGAAGAACACATCATAGCCAAGCATTCGTTTATACCTCGCAATAGCGTCGGTCAAAACGATTTCGTAAGAGTTGCCGATATGAGGCTTTCTCGATGTGTAGGCGATGGCGGTTGTAATATAAAACTTTCCTTTATCGCTCATTTTATTACTTCCTTTCCTTAATTTTTTTGTAACTTATATATTTTACCATTTATTCGTAAATATATCAACAGTTTAATTGTTTTTTACAACAGAGGCTACGGCTTATCTTAAATTAAGAATTATATCGAATGCGGTAGGGCAGGGGCTTGCCCCTGCCGTGGGAATTTTGCGGATATATGACTGTTATCGGTTACGTTCAAATTGAAATTAACATCATACCGTAGGGACAGCCCTTGCGGCTGTCCGTTGCCCTGATTTTATATGTAATTTGTTGCGGACAGGGGCGAGCCCTGTCCCTACGGGTTGTGGGAATATGATGATTTGCGGTTGAAACGATATTGAAAATTTCGCACAACCGTAGGGGCGACCTGCGGTCGCCCGTCAATTCATAGCAAATTAAAAACGGGCGAACACAGTTCGCCCCTACGATATAATATAAAAATAGATATAATATAAAAATATAATTATTTGTAACCGTTGATTTGTTGTGATTTAACGGCGGCAGCAAGCCACCGCCATACTGTGTACGGTTAAATTGTGGATAACTAACGGATATATGCTGTGATTTCAATCAAAAAAGAGAGCCTTTTCAGACTCTCTTTTAATGGAATCCTTTTTAATTGTTCATCAGCTTTTTGATTTCCTCTTTTGAGAAATGATATTTTTTATTGCAGAAATTGCACACAACCTCAGTTGTATCATCCTGCGCCATTTCGGACAAGCCGTCTTTGCCTGTTGCAATAAGAGCCTTTGTAACTCTGTCCTTTGAGCAAGTGCAACGGTATTCAACCTGTGCATCATCAAGCTTTTCAAGGTTGAATGACGGCAGAACGGCACGGCAAATTTCTTCGGGTGTCATTTTGTCAAACAGCATGGCGGTTACAGGCTTTATATTTTGAATATCTTTCTCTAACTTGTCGATAATCGCATCCTCGGCAAAGGGCAACAACTGAATTAAAAATCCGCCCGAGCAGATAATATTCTTTGTGTCGGGATCGACAAGAACGCCGAGAGCACATACCGTGGGTGTTTGCTCGCTTGTCGCATAGTAAGCGGTTATATCTTCGGCAATTTCGCCCGATACAATCGGAATTTGACCTACATACGGCTCTTTCAAACCCATATCCTTGATAACCGTAAGCGTGCCGTCTGTACCTACCGCACCACGAACGTCAAGCTTACCCTTTTCGTTAAGCGGAAGTTCAACGCTTGCGTCTCCGATATATCCTCTGACGTTGCCCAGAGAGTCGGAAACCGCCAAAACCGTACCGCAAGGACCGTTACCGTTTATCTTGACAGTTATGCTGTCCTCCGCACTCTTTAGCGTACTTCCCATAAGCGAAGCGGCGGTTAAAAGTCTGCCCAACGCCGCCGAGCATACTTTTGAAGTGTTGTGTATGCGGTGCATTTCTGTAACTATATTAGTGCTGTCAACAGCCATTATCGCAAGCTGTCCGTCATCAGACATCATTCTTATAAGATTTTTCATCTCGGAAGCCTCCTTGCCACATAAACCGTCCTTTGAGTTGTCTCGGTCGGTTTGTTTCTTGTCATTTCTTCATATCTGTTAACAAGCTCGAAGCCTGTTTCGTTAAGCAGTTTTTCTATCGTTTCGTCGCTGTAAGCCTTTTCCTGAAAGCTCTCAGAAAAACGCTCATAGGTGTTTTCGCCGATTTTCTCAAAAAAGTCAAGATCGATATTTATTGTTGCATTATCCTCGCAAAGAGAGTTTTGCCAAACGCAGAATAAATCGTCATATTCATATGTATAGGTGTTATCCGCAAGAATTTCCCTGTGCTTGTACAGAGTGTTCATATCGAAAATGAAAACCCCGTTATCCTCAAGGAAAAGCGCGACGTTTTGAAATGCCTTTTTTACAGCATTTTCGTCTTTTAGATGATTAAGGCTGTCAAGAGTACAAACGGCACAGTCGATTGTTCCATAAAGGTCTAATTTGCACATATCCTGACATAGAAACAATATGCTTTCGCCCGAAGCGTACATTTTGTTCTGCGCCTGAGCGAGCATTTCCTCGGACAGGTCAACGCCCGTGACCTCAAAGCCTCTTTTTGCAAGCTCAACGGACATACTTCCCGTACCGCAAGCCAAATCAAGCAAAAGCCCTCCGTCGATTCCGTTTTCGGACAACAGAGAGCAAATATAGTCGGCTCTTTCGGAGTATTCGACGTTTTCGGTCAAAAGATCGTAAACCTGTGCAAAATAAGAATAACTCATTTTACTCCTTACCCTCTTCAACACGGCTGAAAATTTCCTCATAACCGTTACAGCCGTATTGCAACGAACGGTTTACACGGCTGATTGTAGCGGTAGAAGCACCTGTTTCCTCCACTATCTTTGTGTAGATTTGATTTTCCGAGAGCATTTTAGCAACGACAATCCTTTGTACTATTGACTGAAGCTCATTCATTGTGCAAAGGTCCTCAAAGAAGTTGTAGCACTCCTCTTTTGTCTTTAATGATAAAATACAGTCGAATAAGAAATCTGTGCGCTCATTGTGAATTTTATCGTTCATAGCTGCCTCCAAAAGTTTTATCTGTTTATTATTTTAGCACGCTAAAGAGTGAAAGTAAATGTCAAATTATCAAAAATAGATACAAAAAGCAACGGAAGCACAATATATAGTGGTGAAATAAAAAAATGAAAAAATTCTGAAATTTTTTTGCGTTTTTAGTTGACAACCGAGAATAATTGTGGTATTCTTATTCAGCCGTCAGACGAAACGGCGCATGTGGGAGCATAGCTCAGCTGGGAGAGCATCTGCCTTACAAGCAGAGGGTCA
>ENA-OUPQ01000005-OUPQ01000005.1-human-gut-metagenome-genome-assembly--contig:-NODE-5-length-186918-cov-10.2107_pt1 | contig 186918 bp, 176 predicted proteins | sample MGYA00237946_ERZ548807 | MGnify/ENA primary metagenome ERZ548807 (study PRJEB26490, sample SAMN05194714) | human gut metagenome | biome: terrestrial biome; feature: human-associated habitat; material...
TCGGCGATGTCGGCGATCACGCCCATGTTGTGGGTGATGATGAGCACGGATGCGTCGAACTCGTCGCGCGCCAGACGCAGCAGGTCGAGGATTTCAGCCTGCACGGTCACGTCGAGGGCGGTGGTCGGCTCGTCGGCCAGAATCAGGCCGGGGTTGAGCACCAGGGCCATGGCGATGACGATGCGCTGCTTCTGGCCGCCGGAGAACTGGTGTGGGTAGTAGTCGATGCGGGTTTCCGCGTCCGGAATGCCGACCTTCTTGAGAATGTCGATGGACTTGGCACGGAGTTCCTTCTTGTCCTTCATGCCATGGGCGCGAAGGCCTTCCTCGATCTGCCATCCGATGGTATACACCGGGTTGAGCACCGAATTGGGCTCCTGGAACACCATGGCCGCTTCGGCGCCGCGCATTTCGCGCAGCTGTTCGCCGGACAGCGACAGCACTTCCAGCTCCTCGGTGCCCGCGCGGTTCGACAGGTACACCGCGCCGGAGGTCGTAGCGGTCTCCGGCAGCAGCTTGATGAGGGAGCGTGCGGTCACGGACTTGCCGGAACCGGACTCGCCCACCACGCCGATGACCTTCTTACGGGGAATTTCGAAGCTGATCTTGTCGATGGCTTTGATGGAACCGGCGTCGGTCATGAACGAGACGCTGAGGTCCTTGATCTCGGCGAGATTGCCTTCCTTGATTTCACTCATCGGTTCACTCCCCTTCCTCGGAAGCCCATTCGGAAGCCACGAATGACGGATCACGGTCGGTGACGGTCACCGGTTTGTCGCTGGCTCCCATCGGATTCTTCGCCGCCTCAAGTTCGGCGACGACCTCGTTGCGCTTGCCTGGCTCCTGGCTGGGGTCCACGGACGTGTCTTCGATGGAACCCACCACTTCGCCTGCGGACTTGCGGGCGCGCAGACGCGGATCGGCCAGATCGTTCAGCGATTCGCCCACCAGGGTGATGCCCAGCACGATGAGCACGATGGCCAGACCCGGGAACACGGCGGTCCACCAGATGCCGGCGGTCACATCGGAGACGGCGCGGTTGAGGTCGTATCCCCATTCGGCGGCCGCGGTCGGTTCGATGCCGAAGCCCAGGAAGCCCAGGCCCGCAAGGGTCAGGATGGCTTCGGAGGAGTTCAGCGTCAGGATGACCGGCAGGGTTCGTGTGGAGTTCTTGAACAGGTGCTTGGTCATGATGCGCCACGTGGAGGCGCCGACCACGCGGGCGGATTCCACGTACGCGGATTCCTTGATGCGGATCACTTCGGCACGGATGGTACGGAAGTATTGCGGAATATAGACCACGGTGATGGAGATGCCGGAGGCGAAGATGCCGCTCCACAGGCCGGACTGGCCGTGGGAGATCATGATCGCCATCAGAATCGCCAGCAGCAGCGACGGGAAGGAGTACACGGCGTCGGCGATCATGACGAGCACACGATCGACCCATCCGCCGAAATAGCCGGAGACCAGGCCGAGCAGCACGCCTGCGAAAATCGACAGCAATACCGCGACGACGATGGCGATGACGGCGGTGCGGGCACCCCAGACCACACGGCTGAACACATCGTAGCCACCTGCAGTGGTGCCCCAGATGTGTTCGGAGGACGGTGCCGCCTGGGCCGGGAAGGAAACGCCGTCGGCGCCCTTGAGCTGCGCGTAGCTGTATGGCGCGATGAGCGGCGCGAAAATGGCGACCAGCAGGAAGAACGCCGTGAGCACGAGGCCCGTGATCAGCATGCCTTTCTGCCAGCCGACTGCGACGCGTAGTTCCTTGATGATCGGAATCTTATGCCAGAATGGCGTCTTGTTGCCGAGCTTGAGCTCGTCCAGACGATTGTCGCCTGGAACGGTGACCTTGTTGGCAGATGCTGCGGTCATGTCAGTACCTCACTCTCGGGTCGACCAACGCGGCGATGACGTCGACGATGAAGTTGACGACGGCCACGATGATGGCGATTAGGATAACGATGCCCTGCACGGCCACGAAGTCGCGTGCCTTCAGGTACTGCGACAGCATGAAGCCGAGTCCCTTCCATTCGAAGGTGGTTTCGGTGAGCACCGCGCCTGCGAGCATCAGGGCGATCTGCATGCCCATGACGGTGATGATTGGAATCAACGCCGGCTTCCATGCGTGCTTGTTGAGCAGACGCTTCTCGGAGACGCCGCGGGAACGTGCCGCTTCGACGTAGCCGGAATTGTAGGTGGCGATCACGTTGGTGCGCACCAAACGGATGAACACGCCGGCGGTCAGCAGGCCCAACGCAAGGGCCGGCAACACAGCGTGACGGAGCACATCAAGCAACACGGACATATCACCCAACTGGATCGCGTCGATGATGTAGAAGCCGGTCGGCGAGACCAGTCGGGAGAACTGCATCTCGCTGCCAAGCGATGAGCGCCCGGATGCCGGCAGCACGTTCAGCCAGATGGCGAAGATGAGCTTCAGAATCAGGCCGAGGAAGAACACCGGGGTGGCATAGCACAGGATGGCGAAGGTGCGGATGCCCGCATCGGCCGCGTGGTCACGCTTGCGTGCGGCGATGCGTCCCAAGCCGATGCCGACGATGAGCGCGACGATGAGCGCGAGGAACGCCAGCTCGAATGTAGCGGCACCATAGTGAGTAAGGATGGTACTCACTTTTTGGTTATCGGTCAATGTGGTGCCGAGATCGCCATGCAGCAGGCCGCCAAGATAATCGATGTACTGCACGATGAGCGGACGGTCATAACCGGCCGCGTGGATACGCTTCTGCAGTTCCTCGGGAGTGAGACGGCCACCAAGAGCGGCGGAAATCGGATCGCCGGTAGCGCGCATCACGAAGAAGACGATGGTTACAAGAATAAATACTGTAGGAATGATCAGCAGAAAGCGTGTGAGCACGAAACGGAAGAATCCGCTTGAAAGCTTGTTTTTCTTGGCTTTCGGCTGAGCCTCGGTTGCGCTTTGCGTCACGTCGGGCTCCTTTTCCTTATTGGTGTTTTAGATACAAATTGAGCCCCTGCCTGACTTAGGCGGGTCAGGCAGGGGCGGTCAAAGCCTTCCGTCAGGCCTTGGTCACGGACGAGTAGCGGAAGCGGAAGGAAGCGTCAAGGACGACACCCTTCACGCTGGATCCGGTGACCGCAACCTGGGCACCCTGCAGCAGCGGGATGGTGGACAGGTCATCGGTTTCGAGCTTCTGGATTTCCTTCAACAGGTCCTCACGGGCCTTGGCGTCAGTCTCTCCGGCCTGCTTGACGATCAGATCGTTGACTTCCTTGTTGGAGTATCCGTTGTTCACGAAGTTGCCGTCACGGAAGAATGGGGACAGGTAGTTGTCCGGATCGGAGTAGTCAGGGAACCAACCGAGCTGGTAGACCGGGTAGGAACCATCGGAATCCTCGGTGACCACACGGTCCTTGTTGTACTGAGTCCATTCGGTGGACTGCAGGTCGACCTTGAGCAGGCCGCCTTCCTCGAGCTGGGCCTTGATGGCCGCATACTCGTCGGCGGAGGACTGGCCGTAGTGGTCCGGGTTGTACTGGAGCTTCAGGTCTACCGGGGTCTTCACACCGGCGGCTTCGAGGGTCTTCTTGGCCTTGGCCGCATCCGGCTTGCCGGAACCGTCGCCATAGGCTGCCTTCAGGGTGTCGTCGTGGCCGGACAGGCCATCCGGAATGAAGGAATACAGCGGGGTGTAGGTGCTCTTGTAGACCTTGGTGGCCAGCTCGTTGCGGTCGATCAGGCTTGCGACGGCCTGACGCACGGCCTTGGCCTTGTCGGCGTTCGGCTCGCTGGACTTCTCGCCGTACGGCATGATCTTGAAGTTGAAGGCGAGGAAGCGCTCTTCGCCGCCCGGTCCCTTGACGACCTTGACCTTGTTGTCCTTGGACAGGTCCTCGACGTCGGTCGGGGTCATGGAGCGGTAGGCCACGTCGACCTGGCCCTGCTGCACGGCCATCTTCAGGTTGGAGGAGTCGGCGAAGTACTTGACCTGCACAACGTCGTTCTTAGCTGGGGTCAGACCCTTGTAGGAATCGTTCTTGGCATATGCCAGGGCCTCGTTCACCTTGTAGGAGGTGAGCTTGTACGGGCCTGCGAAGGCGTTGTCCTTGACGATGGTGTTGGCATCGGTCAGCTTGTCGGCGGAGAAGGACTCTTCGTCGACGATCGGGCCGGCCGGGCTGGAGAGCACCTGCTTCAGGGTCACGTCGTCCTTGACCGCGGAGTGGAACACGACGGTGGTGTCATCCTTGGTCTCGACGGACTCGATGTTGGCCAGCAGGGAGGACGGACCGTTCTCGTCGTTGATCTTCTTGATACGGTCGAAGGAGAACTTGACGTCGGAGGCGGTCAGATCGTGGCCGTTCGCGAACTTCAGGCCCTTCTTGAGCTTGACGGTGAACTCGGTGCCGTCGGCGCTCCAGGTGCCGTCATCGGCGGCGATGTCCGGAGACAGCTCGGAAGTGTTGTAGTTCTGCGCGTACAGGAACGGGAACACCTGAATCTGCACGGCGTAGGAACCGTTGTCGTAGGAGCCAGCCGGATCAAGGCTGGTGATCTTATCGGTCGTGCCGACGGTGATGGTGTTGCCGGTTGCGGCGCCACCGTCCTTCACGCCGCCGCAGGCGGCCAGGGAAGCCAGAGCCGCGACAGAAGCCAGAGCGGCGATAACTTTCTTGCGATTCACTATGGAATCCTCTCTTTTCTATCCGAATCGCCCCTGTGCAAGGCGATATAGTGACAAGAATCGGCGCGCAATGTTAACCGTACGTTTCATTGGAGGCCGTTTTACCCACCTACCTTATATTCGCCGTTTTCTGCTATGCATTAAAACGGCGAAATTCCAACGTTTTAACGACTACTGAAAGAAAATAAGAAAAACCAGCCATTTTATGAGACGGACCCGGCCAAAGTCGCATTCAAGGTCTACGTCCTTCTTTTTTACTCATTGCTTTCGCACAGAGAGACCCAGATAAGCGCGCGACACGCGGCACAACACGAATTGCATTAATCAATTAACGGCGTTAATATATTAAGAAGTTCAACGAGGGTCCATGCACTGTCGCAAGGAGGTGAGCATGAGTAGGTACAGCGCCCAACAGTCATCGATCTCGGAAAACAACCGTTCCCGCATCCTGCAATACCTGTACCACAATGGCATCTGCTCACGCGCGCAGATCGCCAAAGCCATCAAGCTCACTCCGGCGGCAATCACCAAAATCACCGCGAAACTGCTGGCGCAGGGCATCATCGAAGAAACCGGCGACATGGACGGAGACAAGAACCGCCGTTCCATCGGTCTGAATCTCAATTGCGCCAAATACCACATCATCGGCGTGAAGTTCGCCCGCAGTCTGGTGCAAATCGCGGTCTTCGACCTCAAGTGCAACCGTATCTTCCTGTCCGACTTGCCTACCGTCAGCGAAGAGCACATCCCCGAAACGGTGGAGCGCATTCGAGATACCGTACGCCAGCTCATCAAGGACGACCCCAGCATCGTGGCCGTCGGCATGGCGGTTCCGGGGCCCTATTTAAAGGACGAAGGACGCACCGCTTTGGTCTCCTCCATGCAGGGCTGGAGGCAAATCAACTTCATCGACGAATTCAGCAACGCATTCAGCGTCCCCGTGTTCGTCGAACAGGACGCCCGCGCCGGCGCGCTGGCGCAGTTCCTGCTCAATCCGGAACTGTCGGAAGGTTCCCTCGCCTACTATCTGCTTGGCGAAGGCATCGGCCTCGGAGTCATCGACAACGGCACCATCTACTACGGCGAGCACGGCACCGCCACGGAAATCGGACACGTCTCCATCGACGTGAACGGCAAGCCATGCGACTGTGGCAATGTCGGCTGCCTGGAACGCTACTGCTCCGCCAATGCCATCCACGAACGGCTCAACGCCAATCCGAGCATCGTTCCCGGATGCGAGACGATGACGCATGCGCAGGCTTGCGCAGCACTGTTCGCCAAGGCGAACGCGGGAGACGAGACCGCAACGCTTCTGATGCTCGATGTTGCCCGATACGTTGGGTACGGCGCGGTCACCATCATCAACGCTTTCAATCCGACACACATCGTTCTTGGAGACATCATCGCGCAAGCCGGCCAGCCGTTGCTCGACGAAGTCACACAAGTCGTGCGCGAACGCACGATCCCCGAAATCGGGCGCAACACCCGAATCACCCTGTCCGCCCTACCCACCGACGCCACCGTTACCGGTGCCGCCGCCGTGGCCATCACCAATTTTTTGGAACATCCATCGATGTTCTTCGACGTCGCATAGCACGCCGCCCACCAAAGAAAGGAACCACCCATGTCCAAGCCAATCGTCATCGCCCTCGGTGAAATCCTGTGGGATATGCTCCCCACCGGCAAGCGCGCCGGCGGCGCTCCCGTCAACTTCGCCTACCACGCGTCCCAGAACGGCGCAGAAAGCTACGCCATCAGCGCCGTCGGTAACGACGAGCTGGGCGCCGAGCTGCTCAACGATGCGCACAAGGCCGGCATCAACACGCTGGTGCAGACCAACGAATACCCGACCGGCACCGTCGCCGTGGCACTGACCAACGGCATTCCGGAATACACCATCGTGCAGAACGTAGCTTGGGACCACATCGGCTACACCGACGAACTCGCCGAGGCCGTGTCCAAGGCCGACGCCATCTGCTTCGGCACGCTGGGTCTGCGTTCCCAGGAATCGCATGACACCATCATCAAACTGCTCCAGCATGCCAAGGAAGGCGCGCTGAAGTTCTTCGACATCAACCTGCGCGCCAACTTCTACTCCAAGGAGCTGATCGAGGAGCTGCTGGGATACGCCAACATCTTCAAGATCAACGACGACGAGCTCATCATGATGCGTGAGATGTTCTCCATTCCGGAGGGCAACGACGAAGAGGCCTGCAAGTGGTTCATGGATCGCTTCGATCTGGAGTACACCATCCTGACCGGCGGCGCGACCTTCAGCACCATCATCGCCAAGGACGGCGAGACCTCCACTCTGCTGACCCCGCATGTCGAGGTGGCCGACACCGTCGGAGCCGGCGATTCCTTCTCCGGCTCCTTCACCGGCAAGATCCTGTCCGGTGCCTCCCTCAAGGAAGCGCATCGCGCGGCCGTGAACACCGCCGCCTACGTGTGCACCAAGGAAGGCGGCTGGCCGGCCTACCCGACCGAAGGCGTTCCGGATTACCTCGCCGCAGCAGCCAAGTAAGCGTATCTTCTCCTTTCATCATCACCGATTCCGCATGCCGTCAAATAACGGCATGCGGAATTTTTTTACCGGTTTTGCGAAGTTTCGTCGGTATGATGAATCGCCGATAGCATAATTTGGTTTGTCGGATAAACCGTGGTATCTTGAAATGTCTGGCTATAAAGCCGGAAGGTTTGATAATTCAATATTTGGGGATGATCGGTTTCGACGGTGACCTGTTCGTCGCAGGGAAGCGTGCCGAGAACGTAGGGTCCGCTCGTGGATGCCCCCTACAAAAGAATAAGTGCTAAATCTAACCGCACTGAGTTCGCTCTCGCTGCCTGAGCTTCGCGCCAGGATTAACCAGTGAGCAGCCGCTCCGTTCACTCCCCCTCGTCTTTGGGGGGATGTTGAGCGTCGTTTAGAAGACTTGCCTTACCGGCTGAGCCACAGGGCCGGCAAGGGACTTTTACTGTAGATATGCTCGCCATCAGTTGTCTGCGACATCGATGGGGGCAGAAAAACCGCCGCACGGCCAGCAGACTACGCACGTAGAAGACTGAGGGTTCGGTCATCGGACCGGGGTTCGATTCCCCGCATCTCCACGGATTGAAAGCCGCCAGAAATGGCGGCTTTTCCTTTATTTCCAACGGTTTCCGTCACTTTTGCAATTCGCTGCAATTCACCCTTTATCGCGATATTTCTCAAAAACATAGGCAAAATGTGGGCACGAATCATGTGTCAGCAATGACGGCTTTCTGTATTGGTAATCACATTTCTCGTTCGGTGAAACAACGCATGTCGGCAGCAACGCCTCCGTATCATCGAAATAACCGTCCGGCGCCTTCCAATATTACAAGCCGCCGGCCAGCCAACCATCGAAAGGGACGATATCATGGCGAAGCTTACAGAGGAAATGAAGGATTTCATCAGCAGCAATCTCGCTTGGGTGGCCACCATCGGCAAGGATGGACACGTCGATTTGGGGCCGAAAATGAGCACGTTCGTCATCGATGACACTCATATCGGCTATCACGAGCGTACCGCCGGCCAAATGTACCGTAATCTGCTCGACGGCAGCGAACTGGTCATCGCAGTGGCCAATCTTGAGCAGAAGCGAGGTTATCGTTTCCGTGGCAACGTCACTCTGCATTCCGATGATGCGATCTACGATGAGCAGGTCGCCGTGGCCGAACATAACGGCACGAAGAAGCCCATGACCATTCCCGTTCTGGAGATCACGGAGATTCAGGACTTGACGCCAGGGGCGACCGCAGGCAAGACCATCGTCAAGGACTGACGCCCGTTCAACGCATACGGCTAATACCATCCATCCAAACGCGGAAACGCGCTCTGGCCCTCCCTTGGAAAGAAGGTCCAGAGCGCGTTTCGTTTTTCTGTCAAGACAAAAAGAGCTAGATCAAAGTACTTCCGCTCCGTCATGCAGTGACGTTGCGCAATAACGCTATTTGATGATCGGTCTCAACGGCGCGGACACGTCCACGTTATGCTTGTCTCCAATCACGTTCGGATCATTGACGATCTTGTCCACCACCGCTTTCTTGAGCTTCAGGTCCGAGGAATCACCCCATACGATCACGCGGTCTCCCCCATTGAGTTCCGTGGTGATGGAATCCTGGGTCGCCGCGGTGACCTTGGTGATGGAGTTGCGCATCGATTCCGGCAGTGAGCTGAGAATCTTCAACGCTTCCTTGATAGGACGCCTAGACAGGCTCGCATCGACGTTCTGCACTTCGATGACGGGAATGCCTTCCACGGAAACGCCGCTGACGGAATTGAGCACGCGGCCCTTGCTGTCGACCGCCGTCATATGGTCCTCGCTGGTTTTGAGCATGGCCGCGGGTTTCTGCGCCTTGATCGTCACTTCAAGCGAGTTCGGCAGCTGTTTCTTCGACTTGGCTGACGTGACTCCCGGAATCGCCTTGATCTGCTTCTCCACGGCTCCATCCGAAACCAGGAACAACGATTTTCCGGACTGCTGCCTCGCGATGTCAAGCACCTGCGATTCACTCACCCATTCGTTGGCGCCGACCACGCTGATGTTGCCTGGCTCCAAACGGAACACCGACGAGAAGAGGAACAGCCAGACGACAGCTCCCAAAACCACGGCTACGACAAGACCGATGAGCACGCGCAGGACTATGGCTCGCGCGCCAGCCTGACGGCGTTCCTTGAGCCGTTCGCCGAAATCAACCACTTTCGGACGTGTCATGATGCCGATCGTGCCGGTGGTCTCCTGCAGGGTTTTGGAAACCAGGTCCTCGCTTTGCAAACGTCGCGCGTCTACGAAGCCTTCGGCTTTTGAACGGTCCGCGTACCCTTCAATCGACCGTCCTTCGGCATGCTCCGATGAGATGGACCGTCCGGAACGTCGTCCGCCCGACTGGTCCGTCTCCTGCACATCCTTGCCGGAACTGATGACCCGTCGAGCCATCAGCCCTCGCAATCCCAACGATGCGCTTCAAGAGCATGCAGGATGACCTCGTCCATCTGCGTGATGTCGCCGGCGCCTACGGTGAAGATGACGTCGCCATGATGCGCGCGCATCACCATCATCTGGGCCGCGGTGTGCATGTCTTCGACGCCACGGATCCAGTCCTTTGCCGGTTCATGCTCAAGCTTGAGCGCCTCGTCCACGATGGTGGCCGGAGTCACGTCGGGGAAATCCTCCTGCTTCTCGCGCGCGGGGAAGATGCCGGTAACGATGACGTCATCGGCCTTGGCAAGCGCCTGCGCGAATTCAGAGCTGAAGAAACGCGTGCGGGAGAACAGGTGCGGCTGGAAGATCACACGGATCTTGGACTGCGGGTAGCGGCGACGGGCCGCATCCAGCAGCGCAGCGATTTCGGTCGGATGATGCGCGTAATCATCGACGACCGTCACTTGGCTGACGGTGCCACGGACCTGGAAGCGGCGTGCGGCACCGAGGAACGAGGTGACCGCCGCGGAGGCACGTTCGACGTCCATGCCCAACAGCGCGGCCGCGATAATCGCCGCGGAGGCGTTGCGTGCGTTGTGGATGCCGGGAACGGTAAGCGTCACTGCGATGCTGCGCTCCTCTTCGCCGATCAGTCCGCCCGGAATATGCAGCGTGAAATGTTCGGCTCCGCTTTCGGCGGTTTCGCTTTCCGATTCGATGCGTACCAGCGTGGCACCGTTCAGGTCGCCCAATTCGGCGGCGTTCCGTGTTGAATAGACGATCGTGCGTCCGGCCACGGTGGCGCCAAGCGCACGTAGCACGGCAAGGTTGCCTTCGTCGTCGCCGCACATGATTACGGCTTTGGTGGCGTGTCCGGCATGGTCCACGAATGCGGCCCGATAGTTGTCCTGCGTGCCGTAGTGGTCAAGGTGGTCGGCTTCGGAATTGGTGATGATGGCGATTTGCGGATGGTATTTGGCGAAGCTGCCGTCCGATTCGTCGGCCTCAGCCACCAGCACGTTGCCCTTGCCGGCATGGCCGCCGTCCAAAATGGCACCGTCTTTGCCTTGGATGGAACCGCCGATGGCATAGCTCGGATCGGCGAGTTCGCCTTCTCCGGCGTTCACGAGAATGTGCGCCAGCATGGAGCTGGTCGTGGTCTTGCCGTGGGCGCCGGCCACGGTCACCGCACGTTTCGCGTTCATCAGCAGGGCGAGGATGTCGCTGCGGTGCACGATGCGCTCCCCTGCCTCATGCGCGGCGACGATTTCCGGATTGTCCGGCTTGATGGCGCTGGAGAACACGACGGTGTTCTTGCCTTCGACGTTCTTCGCCTGCTGGCCGAATTCGACGGTGATGCCGAGGCTTTGCAGACGGTCGGTTTTGGCGCTTGGCTCACGGTCCGAACCATCGACCTCGACGCCCTGCTCATGCAGCATTTCAGCGAGCACGCTCATGCCTGCGCCACCGATGCCGATGAAATGCGTGGCACCTAGGTCATGCACCGTCTCTTCAGGTGCGAACGACGCATGGGTTGGGTCAAAAATTATGGTACCGGCTTCACGCTGGTTGTCAGACACGATTGCTCCTCGTAAATTGTTTTCAAGCTCATTTCATTATGGCCGCACCCATGGTCTCCCACGGGGTGCGGCCATGATTGTTCGGCCGGTTAATCAGCTGGCTGATCGATTAGCGCGAGCACGCGCTTCGCCATGACTTCGGCGGCGTCGCGGATGCCGTATTTCCACGCGTTGGCACCGTATCGGGACAGCTTGTCCGGATCGGCGAGCAGTTCCGGCACATGGCCACGGACCCAATCCGGGGTGAAATCGCCATCCGCCACCATCAAGCCCCCTTCCGCGTCGACCACGGGCTGCGCGTTGAAGCGCTGCTCGCCATTGCCGATCGGCAGAGGCACGTAAATCGCCGGCAGTCCCAAAGCCGTCAGCTCGCTGACCGTGCCGGCTCCGGAACGGCAGATGATCAGATCGGCGCAGGCGAACGCCAGATCGATGCGTTCCAGATAGGGAGCCACACGGTAGTCGCCATCCGAAACGTGGTCGGGGCCAAGCTCGCCGAGCACGTCCTCTCCGGCGCTTACCGACACCAAGGAACGCACTTCGTCGTCTTTGCCCTTACCGGTCAGATGAATCACCTGGGCGTGCGCAAGCAGATCCTTGGCGGAAGCGGCCACAGCCCTGTTCACGTTCACCGCGCCCAAGGATCCGCCGGTGATGACCACGAGCGGACGGTCCGGATCGACGCCAAGCTGCGCCGCGGCGGCTTTACGAGTGGCGGTACGGTCATGTTCCAGATCGGACGCCAATCGTGCGATTGCCGGACGAAGCGGCAGGCCCACGCGTTCGACTTCGACGCCCCTGCGTGGTTTCAGTCCTGGCTGGGCGTATGCGGCACCGATCATGGACGCCCAACGCGCGCCCAGCTTGTTGGCCATGCCTGCGCGTGCGTTCTGTTCGTGAATCGCAATCGGAATGCCCATGCTGTGCGCGGCCGCGTATACGGGTGCGGACGTGTATCCGCCGAAACCGACGACCACTTGGGCCTGATGCCGGGTGAGGATGTCACGTACTTTGGCCTTCTCGGCCTTCCATTTGGCTGGAAACTGCAGCGCAGCCTTGTTGGGCCTGCGCGGGAACGGCACTTTTTCGATGGTTTCCAGTTCGAAACCGGCCTGCGGAACCAAATCACGCTCCAGACCGACGGCGGTGCCCACCACCGCGATATCCGCTTCCGGTTCAAGCTCGCGAATCACATGCGCCACGGCGAGCAGAGGATTGACGTGGCCTGCCGTGCCGCCACCGGCAAGAACGATATGCTTCTGATTGCTCATAATCCACGAGCTTAGCCCACCATGCGGCGGCAGGCCACGCGGCATACCGCCGCCGATGCAGATACTTACATTTCGTCTACGTTTCTTTTGCTTGCTTCGCAACTCGCATGACGGGAACCGATTACAGTATGCGGTTCTCGGCTTTGACCTGCGGCTGCTCCTTCATCAGGCTGATGGCCACGCCGGCGGCCCCCAGACACATGATAAGAGACGATCCGCCTGCTGATACGAACGGCATCGGCACGCCCATGACCGGCAGCAGGCTGACGACGACGCCGATGTTGACAAACGCCTGGCCGACGATCCATACCGCGATGCACACCAACGCCATGGTGATGTACCGGTCGCGGACCTGCACGGCCACCATCAGCATGCACCACGTCATGACGATGAACAGCAGAATCACCATGGCTGCTCCGACGAATCCGGTTTCCTCGCCGATGATGGCGAAGATGAAATCGTTGTGCGCTTCGGGAAGATAGCCCCATTTCTCGCCGGAATTGCCGATGCCGACGCCCAACAAGCCGCCGGATGCGATCGCGTATTTGCCGTGGACCGCCTGATAGCACACGCCCTGCAGGTCGGACGGAGAGCAGGTCCGGTAGGCCGCCATGATGCGGCCGAGTCGGTTGGGGCTGGTCAGAATGAATCCGACGATACCGCATATGCCAAGCAGCGCGGCTCCGGCAAGCCATTTGCCGGGGAATCCGCCAAGCAGCAATGCAATGCCGCCAATTGCGAGAATAATCAAGCCCGTACCAAGATCCTTGCCGGACATGACCAGGCAGAACGCGCACAGATAGCCGAGAATAAGCTTGGAGTACGCGCGGGGCGCGCCGACCTTCTTCACCTGCTTGCGCGCGTTGATCAGCTCGTTCGGCATCCAGATGCATAACGCCAGCTTGACGATTTCCGCGGGCTGCATGGTGAACACGCCCGGAATGCCGATCCATCCTTTGTTGCCGTTGACTTCGACGCCCAATGGTGTCAGTGTGGCGGCCTGCATGACCATGGCGCCAAGCAGGAACCAGAAGCTGATCTTTCGGTAGAAGCTGGCCGGCAGCATCATCGTGATGAATGCTATGACCAGGCCGAACACGCAGTACATGCCCTGTTTCAGCGCCTGCGCCCATGGCGACTGCCCGTTGGCGATCATGTTCACCGAAGAGCTGGAGAACACCATGATCACGCCGAAGATCGTGAGGATGATCACGCATAGGCGGAATCCGTGGAAGCACCATAACGGGTTGGCAAGATTACGCGTTCCGCCGTTCTTCAACGGTTCTCGTGTCTGTGCCGCGGCGCCGTCCGTCATGTTCGGGCGGCTTGCGGAAGACGTGATGCTACGGCTGGCCTCAGGCTTCCCCATGCTCATTCACCCAACGCTGAGCCTGCTGCGCGAACTGGTTTCCGCGATCGGCGTACGACTTGAACTGGTCCATGGACGCGCAGGCCGGAGCCATGAGCACCACATCGCCGGATTGCGCGTAGGTGCCGGCAGCATCGATGGCGCGGGCCATGACGGTGTCGTTGTCCGTGGGATCGATGATGGACATGGGAATGTCGGGAGCGCTTGCCTTGAACGCGTCCAGCATTGGCTGCTGATCCTTGCCGATGATGATGGCCGCCTTGATGGTGTGCGCCTGGTCGGCAACGAGCTGTTCGAAACGGCTTCCTTTGGCAAGTCCGCCGGCGATCCACACCACGGACTTGTCCGCGAAGCTGTTAAGCGACGCCTTGGCCGCATGCGCATTGGTGGCTTTGGAGTCATCCACGAAACGGATGGTGCCACCGTCGGACGTTTTGGCGACGGCGACGGTCTGGATGCGGTGGCCGCCCGGCGTGAACTGCTTGAGCGCGGCCAACGCCTTGTCTTTGTCTGCTCCGAGACCCAACACCAGCGCCAACGCGGTCAGGGCGTCGGCGAGCAGATGCGGGTAGACCGTGCCATCCGGCTCGGTCAGATGCGTGAAATCGGTGACCTTCGCCACTTGGAACGGCTTTCCCGCTTCTCCGCCGGCAATGCCGGACATGTCGACGATCCAGCCATCTTTCACACCGATCTGCCCGTCCTTCGGCTCGGCCAACGTGAAGCCGATCCGGCGGCATTCCGGCGCGGTCTGGGCCGCGAACGCCAGTTTGGTGACGCGTTCGTCGTCGGCGTTGTAGACCAGCGCCTTCTTGACGTTGTGGAACACCTTCGCCTTGTCGGCGGCATAGTTTTCGATGCCGCCATGCCAATCGAGATGGTCGTCGGCGATGTTGGTGATCGCCGCGCAGTCGAGTTCCAGAGAATAGGTGAAATGCAGCTGGAACGAGCTCAGTTCGACGCAGAGCACGTCGTTCGCGGGGTCGACGGCGGCGTGCGACACGGCTTTGCCGATGTTGCCGACGGCGGGAGCGGCCAGGCCGCATGCGGTCAGCATTTCGGAGGTCATTTCCGTGGTCGAGGTCTTGCCGTTGGTGCCGGTGATGCCGATCCACTGCGCCGGCTTGCCGGTGGTGTTGCTGTTCACGCGCAGCTGCCAGGCCAGTTCGACTTCGCTCATGACCGGTATGTTGCGTTTCTGCGCCTCAAGGATGAATGGCGTGCGCGGGTTGAAGACCGGCGAGGTCATCACCATGTCGGTATTGTCCCAATCGATTTGGTCGAAGGAATGCAGGTCGGCGTCCGGCTTCTTCTCATCCACGCCCAGCACTCTGCCGGCACGGGAGCCCAGCACTTCCATCATGCTTTGCCCGGAGACACCGAGACCAGCCACGATTACGGTCTTGCCATCCATATTCATATCCATCACCCTTCAATCAGAAACGTCATTTGCCGTGATAGCACACTCATATTGCGGGCGTAAAGCCGCGCCCGCAATCGTGTCACAAGCCGGAACGGGCCACCCAATCGCCGTAGAACAGCACCAAGGCGATCAGCACGAACAGCATCTCGATCATCCAGAACCGGACCACGACCTTCACTTCCGGCCAGCCCTTCAATTCGAAATGATGATGGATCGGAGCCATCTTGAAAACGCGCTTGTGGGTCATCTTGAAGTAGCCGACCTGGATGATGTCGCTCATGGTCTCGATGACGAACAGACCGCCAAGGATGATCGCCAGGAATTCGGTGTGCGTGGCAATGGACATGGCTGCGAACAGACCACCAAGCGCCAAGGAGCCGGTGTCTCCCATGAAGATGGAGGCCGGATTGGAGTTGTACCACAGGAAGCCGAAGCAGGCTACGGCCGCGCACGCCGCGATGATGGTCAGGTCAAGAGGATCGGACACCGCATAGGTGAAGCCTGGATGGTCCGAACCCTTGAGGTGGTAGAACTCCCAGAACGCGATGATCGCATAGCCGATGAAGGCGATCATCGAGGAGCCGGCGGCCAAGCCGTCAAGACCGTCGGTCAGATTGATGGCGTTGGTCCATGCGGTCATCAGGAAATTCACCCAGATCACAAACAGCACGATGGCCACGACACGACCGGCGAATTCAAAGCTGAAGAACGGCTTTTCGATGAAGCTCATGCCGGCCTGGGCGCTGGGGAAGCCGGATTTGGTCGGCAGAATCAGCGCCAGCACCGCGTATATGGTGGCGAGGATGAACTGTCCGATGAACTTGCCCTTGACGGTCAGTCCCTCGCTCTGCTTCTTGCGGACCTTCGCGAAATCGTCGATGAATCCCAGGAATCCCATCGACAGCATGGCGAACAGCACCAACACCGCGGACCACGACGGCACCTCTCCCCTGGTGAGGAACCGATACAGTGCCGAGGAGCACCAGCCGAGCACCACCGCGAGGTTGATGACCACGCCGCCAAGCGTCGGCGTGCCGCGCTTGACGAGATGCGACTTCGGGCCATCCTGACGGATGTACTGTCCGTAATTGAGCTTGTGCACCAACTTAATCAGCAGCGGAGTGCCCACAATCGTCACGACGAGCGACACCATAATGCCGATGATGAGTGAAATCACCTGATCTTCTCCGTTTCAGTCAGCTATGATCGGCACGACGCCGATTCCGTCAGTTTTGCGTCCAACGCTCCGCCAGAGCGCTCAATCCGGACGCGTGGGATCCTTTCAGCAACACCACTGTACCCTCATGGTCGGTCGCAAGCCGGGTGACCATTCGGTCGGCCTGTTCGGCATCATGCGCCCATTGCACCATCGTCGGGTCGGCGGCAACCGCCTTGCCGCCCTGCGCCATGGCCTCGGCAAGCGCGTCCAACGCCTCGTCGGAAGTGCTGCCGACCGTCACAAGCGCGTCCGCACCGCCCTCGACGGCGTATCTGCCGACATCCTCATGCAGGCGATGCTCATCCGGTCCGAGCTCCAACATGGCTCCGAGAACCGCTATTCTGAACGGCTGCTGCTCGGCGCCGGCATGCCAGCGCGACAGACCATCGAGTCCGGCCTTCATGGAATCGGGGTTGGCGTTGAACGAATCGTCGATCAGTGTGAACGACGTTTCGGGCTTGGTGACGGTGGACACCGCCATGCGATGCGGGCTGATGCTCGTCACGTCGGATAGGCCGGAGGCCACGTCGTCAATCGGCATGCCCAACGTCATCGCCACCGTGGCTGCGGCAAGCGCGTTCATGACGTTGTGCTGTCCGCAGATGCCGAGCGTGACGTTGGCGTGCCGGCCTGTCTTGTCTTCCAGTACGAATGACGGATGGTCGAGCTCGTCGCAGCGCACGTCGCGCGCGGTCGTGTCCAGTTGCGCGTCTTCTTTCTGCGGCAGGCCGAACCACAGCACATCGGCCGGAGCGATGGCGCTCATCGCGGCCACATGTTCGTCGTTGGCGTTGAGGATGGTCAGGCCGCCCGGCACCAGTCCGCGTACGATTTCCGATTTGGCTTGGGCGATGCGTTCCGCAGAGCCGAATTCTCCCAGATGCGCCACGCCCACCTTGAGCACCACGGCGATGTCCGGCGGAACCAGGGAGGTGAGGTTGGCGATTTCGCCCACGTGATTGGCGCCCATTTCCGCCACCAGGAAACGCGTGCCGGCGTTCACCTTGAGCGACGTCAGCGGCAGGCCGATCTCATTGTTGAACGATCCGACCGGAGCGACGGTGTCGCCCATTTTGGACAGCAGCGATTTGAGCAGATCCTTGGTGGTGGTTTTGCCGACGGAACCGGTGATGCCGATGACGGTGAACGGCGATTCCAGCGCGCGCCGACGCTCGATATTATGCTTGGCGAGCGCTCCCAACGCCTTGACGGTGTTTTCTACGACGATCTGCGGCACCTGCGCGCCCGCGATTTCGTGGTCGACCAGTGCGGCCACAGCCCCCTGCGCGCCGACCTTCGGCACGAAATCATGACCGTCGACGCGTTCGCCGGCAATCGCCACGAAAACGGATCCCGGCACGATCTGGCGCGAATCCGTGAAGGCGCTGATGGCCACCGGTTCGTCGGTCGGCACGGTCGTCGGCATCAACCGTCCATCAACCGCCTGCGCGATCTCCGTCAGGCTCATCGGCATCATGGTCGGGCTGCTCACTGTCGTTACTCCTCTAATGGTTGGGTTTGTGTTTGATGTGGAGAATGTTTCGTTCCACGTTTAGTTCAGGTCACGCGAGACGCGTAACGCGCTTTTGATGTTGGCTTTCCTCACGCCGGCGGCCAGCACCATGGCGATGGACAGGGACAGCGAACGGCTGTCCGTCTGGCCGTATGCCGTCGCGGCCTGCGCCGCAAGCAGGTCGGATTCCTGGGTTCGTCCCGAGATGCGGGTCTGTTTGCCGACCGCGCATCCGAATTTTGCGACGAGTTTCGCAACCTCGGCATCGCTCAAACCATTGTCATCGCAGGCAAGCACATCGACGCTGACCGATTGCAACGCGTCCTCACGCAGGGTCTCTTCATCCAACGCGAGGATCACAGCGGCTGCGCCGTCTTCGGCGCACACCGCCATGGTACGTTGCACATCGATGGCCGACAGAGGATATTCCAGATTGAGGAAGCGTTCCAATGACTGTGAATCGGACGAGCTGATCACGCCGACGGGGTTGCCCAGCATGTGCAGGAAATCCGCGAGGTTCCTCACTTCGGATTCCACGATCTCCCTGTTCTTCCCCGTGATGGCGAATACGGCCAATGCGTCGGACGGATTGCCGGCCATGTCGCTCACCAGTTTGCCGAGCTGTCCCATGGTGGGTTCGGCGTAGATGAGCGGAATCTGGATGTCGTCGGTTTGACCGCGCAGCGCATGGGGCACGATCGCGCCATATGCTCCCTGCTCCTGAGCCTGCGACAACTGGTGCACGTCCACATCGGCGGACGGGACGAACAGTGCGCCGGGACGCACCGATTCGACATCATCCGCGATGGAAGTGATCGTCACTTCAGCCGCCGACGTCGGATCAAGATCGAAACCGTATCGGCTGGCAAGCAGCCCTAAAGTCATTCGTCTGTTCATGGATTCGCTGACCGCGCTCACCTTTCCGCCCCTCCGTGTCTGAATACGTATTCGCTCACCAATTCACCGGAATAGCATCCGTGCGAGGTGAAGACGCCGGCACTTCATACTTCTGCATAAGGAATTCACCAATCTCCGCGGTGACAGGACCCGCCGTCAAACCGCCGAAGCTGCCTTGGGGGTCTTTGAGCACCACGGTGATGACGAAGCGTGGATTATCCGCGGGAATGATCGTCGAGTAATCGCTGATGATCGAGGTCAGTTGGCCGTTCGCTCCGGCGACTTCTGCTGTGCCTGATTTCGCCGCCATACGATAGCCGTCGACCTTCACGAAAGTGTTGTAGTGTTCAGCGGACGATTCCATGGCGTTGAGCATCTGGCTCGCCACGGATTCGTCGATGACGCGTGTCGCCTCGCCCTTGGACTGCTGCTCTTCGACATGCCCCGCGGTGTCGGTGATGGACTTGATGATGCGTTGCGGCTTTTTGACGCCCTTGTTGGCTATCACCGAAACCGCGTTGGTCAGCTGCATGACGTTCACCGTGTACCCTTGACCGAACAGCACGGTGTTGCGGGTTCGCCTGTCCCAGCTATCCGAGGGGTGCAGCACGCCTTCGGATTCGCCTGGCAGGTTCAGTCCTGTGGCCTGTCCGATACCGAATTTGCTGATGAAGTTGTACCGCTGCTCGTTGGTCATCTTGTCTCCGGCAATGACCATGCCAACGTTCGACGACTGTTCGAGGATGCCGGCGAGCGTCCAATGTTCGTTGCCATGGTCCACCGCGTCCTTATAGGTCTGTCCTTCCACGGTCACCGTGTTCGGTACCGTGAATTTGTCATCGATCTTGTGCAATCCCAGTTGCAGCATGCCCGACATGGCCAGCACCTTGCCGATGGAGCCAGGTTCGAAGGTCTCGCTCACCGCCCGGGAGGCGCCCATCTTCGCCTGGTCGCTTCCGGCCTCGGTCGTATCGCTGTCCGCCAAAGCGAGGATGTCGCCCGACTGCACGTCCTGGACCATGGCGATGCCCCAAGCGGAATGGTATTTGTTTTCGCTGTCGCTCAGCACTTTCTCGGTGTACCACTGCACATCCCGGTCGATGGTGAGGGTGACGTCGGATCCGTTGACCGCGTCTTTGGATTCGGTCATGGTTCCGGGGATTTCGACGCCGCTGTTGCCCTGTTGGTACACCTGGTAGCCGTCACGGCCCGTCAATGTCTTGTTTTCCATCTGCTCGATGCCGGCCACGCCCTTGCCGTCGGCGTCGACACCACCCAATAGCGAGCCCATCAAAGTGCCGTTGGAGTACAGACGTTCGTTGCTTAGTTCCGCGTAGACGATGCCGCCGAGGTTCAGCTTGGAGATTTTACGCTTGACCGCAGGCGTCACGTCCTTCTTCAATACCACGTATTGCCCGCTGATCGACAGTTTGGCGCCCAGTTCCGTGGCGTCCATGCCCAATACGGGGGCCAGCAGACGAGCCACGGCTGCGGCTCCCGTCACGCCGACCGGCTTGCCGTTGATCTGGTGGCAGTTGCTGCCGGTCTGTTTGGTGCAGGTGGTCGGTATGAACGCCTGCGCCTGTTCGGGGTTGCCGATGATGGTGTAGCGTTCGACGCTTTGCGCGAGAATCGCGCCATTGGTATCCATGATCTTGCCGCGTCGAGCCTTCAACGTCACGGTGGTGGTACGGCTTTGCGCCGCGGCCTGCGCCATGCCTTTGCCGTTGACCAGTTGAATATTGGCAAGTTGGATAAGGCAGGTGGTGCCCATCAGCGCCAGAACGACGCCGATGGCCATGGTTTTCGTCAACAGGTTCTTGTGGAAGAACGTGTAGATCCTGCGGATAGGGTTCACCGGGTCTTGTCTCCACTTGCGTTTGCCTGATAGCCGTTCAGATCGATGGTCAATGCGCCTTTCTGCGGGACCATGCCCATCTCTTCGGCCTTGCTCGGCAATGAGGCGTCAAGTTCGTCGAGCTTGGCCTGATCGTCCTCGACGTCCTGGGTCAGCTGGGTGATATGCGTTTCGATTTGGCTCGCCTCGAAGGAATTCTGCACCATTTGGGTACGCAGCATCAGTGAGCCCAGCAGGCATACGCCAAGGAACACCGCGGCGATGACCAGGTGCAGCAGCGGCGTGCTGCGGGTCCGCGTCCATGTGATGAGTTGTTCGAAGCCGTGACGGATGCCGTTGCCTTCGACTCTGGTCCCTTTAATGACGTGCAGTTCGGGACGCGTGGTGCCGATGGTCTCGGTCTGGCTTTTGCGGCCGGCCGGAGCCGCATTCGAAGCGATCGTTCTTGGTGCCGCCACTTCAGTCCCTTCTTCCTTGTCTGGTCATGCTTGCGTAATCCGCGCATTGGTCGAACCGTTTGCGCCATCGTGCGGGAATCGGTCTGGTCAATTCCACCGCACGCAATCTGACGGACGCCGATCGTGGATTGTTGGCGATTTCCTCCGCGTCCGCCTTGATGGCGCCGCGGGTCAGTTCCTTGAAGAACGGCATCATGTCGGGCGGCACCACGGGCATATCCGCCGGAGCGTCGACCTTAAGCCCTTGGTTCATGAAGGCTTTGACGGTTTTGTCTTCCAACGAGTGGTACGACTCCACCACCAGACGTCCTCCCACTGCAAGGTGGTTGGCGATTTGCGGCAGCGTGCCGGCAAGCTTGTCCAGTTCGCCGTTGACTTCGATGCGCAGCGCCTGGAAGACGCGTTTCGCGGGGTTGCCGGCGGGACGGTGGGCCTGCGGCACGACCTCGTCCACCAAACGATTGAGCTGGCCCGACGTGGTCAGCGGCTCGGTTTCACGCCGGCGTACGATTTCCCGTGCGATCTGCTTGGAGAACCGCTCCTCGCCGTATGTGCGGAAGATACGCACCAAATCGGCGAACGAATATTCGGCGAGCACCTGCTCTGCGGTCAGGGGCTGCGTCACGTCCATACGCATGTCGAGCGGCGCGTCATGGGAATAGGAGAAGCCACGTTCCGTCTCATCGATCTGCAGGCTGGACAATCCGAGGTCCATGAACACCGCGTTGACCTTGTCGACGCCTTGGTCGGAAAGCACTTGGGAGAAGTCGTCGAATGCCGCGTGCACGGGCGTGAAACGGTCGGCAAGGCCTTCCATTTCCATGCGTTTCGTGGCGAGCGCGAGCGCCTCGGTGTCCCGGTCGATGCCGATCAGGCGGGCGTTGGGGCTTGCTTTGAGGAACGCTGTGGAATGCCCGGCGAGGCCGAGGGTGCAATCCACCGCGATCGAGCCGGGCTTCGCCAATGCCGGTGCCACCAGGTCCACGCAATCGCGGAGCAGCACCGGCTGATGAATCGTCGTCACGTCTGTCATTAGAACTCCATCGCCGGCAATACGTCATCGGCAATGTCGGAATATCCTTGTTCCTTGTCGGCCAAGTAATCCTCCCATGCCTGTCTGTTCCAAATCTCGGCCCGGGTTCCCACGCCGATCACCACAATGTCGCTGCCCAGATTCGCGTAATCGCGGAGCATCTGCGGCACAAGCACGCGTCCCTGCTTGTCTGGCTCCTGGTCGACCGCGCCGGAAAGGAACACACGCAGGTAGTCGCGTGCCGCCTTGTTTCCCATGGACGTGCGTTGGATCTGCACCGCGATCCGTCTGAATTCCGATTGCGGCAACAGGTAGACGCATCGTTCCTGGCCTCTTGCCATCACCATGCCGGAGCCCAGTTGGCTGCGGAACTTCGCAGGCAATGCCATACGTCCTTTGGCGTCGATTTTCGGAGTGTAGGTGCCCAGCAGCAATGGCGGCAAGTCCGCCATCATGCCGCCGGATTGAGCCGGATCATCGTCGGAGACGGGTTCTGCTCCAATGTCATGGACCATTACCGCACCTCCTTTTTGCCCACACTCGGCCCACCAATCCGAGACACTTTCCCCACTCTACCCCACCGCTCACCATTTTTCCCCACGAAAAAGCAAAAATGCCTCAAAATATTGTCGATTTCTCCCCATATTTGAGATTGCGCGTCCGCACCGTACAGTTCCGGCATTGTCAGCCCGTCACGATTCGCCGCGGCCGATCGCCGCACGTAGAAGCCTTGGGGTACATTAGAGTGCCTTAAGTTTTTGATGAAGGGACAGCAATGTCGAGTTATTCCGCCCAGTTGCGTGAGGAGCAACAGGCCGTCAGCCGCGCATATGATCGTCTGGACGCGTTGAGGGCGCAGGCTCGGTCGCGTCTCGACACGGTCCGGGCCGCAGGATCGCACGGTTCGCCCACGCAACGCACCGAACGCGATTCCTTCGCCACCATGTACGAGGACCGTCTCACCCAGCTTCGTGCGGTGGAGGATCGTCTGGTTTTCGGCAGGCTCGACGACGTGCATGGCGCGCATCGCTACATTGGGCGTATCGGCCTGTCCGATGAGGATCATGAGCCGATTCTCACCGACTGGCGTGCCGACGCGGCACGCCCGTTCTATGAGGCGACGCCTTCGAATCATGGCGACATCGTCATGCGCCGGCATATCACGTTGAGTTTCAGGGAAGTGGTCGGCGTCGAGGATGAGGTGCTCGACGTGCATTCCGATCAGGTCGGCGAGGCGTCCTCCAATGGCACATTGACCGGCGAGGGTGCTCTGCTTGCGTCGCTTAACGCCAAACGCACCGGCAAGATGACCGATATCGTGGCCACCATCCAGGGCGAGCAGGACCGTATCATCCGTGCGGACCTCAACCAGGCGGTGGTGGTGCAGGGCGGTCCGGGAACCGGCAAGACCGCGGTCGCGTTGCATCGCGCGGCCTACCTGTTGTATACGCATCGTCGCGCGTTGCAGCGTTCCGGAGTGCTGGTGGTCGGCCCCAGCTCGACGTTCCTGCATTACATCGACCAGGTGCTCCCCTCGCTGGGTGAGACGGGTGTGGTCAGCCGTACCATCGCGGATCTGATTCCCGGCATCATCGCCACCGCGCATGACGACCCGTATGCGGCCAAGCTCAAGGGTGAACGCCGTATGGCCAAGGCGATCGCCAATGCCGTGGCGGCTCGTGAACGCATGCCTTCGCATCTGCCGGTCATCCGCATCAACGGTTTCAACGTGCCGATGGTGCGTGCGGATATCGAGCAGGCCATCGCCGATGCCAAGCGCACGCGGCAGCCGCATAACAAGGCGCGCGAGACCTTCGTGCGCGACATGCTGTCGGCCATGCGCAACCGGTACGTCGAACGGCTTGACTACGAGCCGGAGCAGGCCGAGCTTAACGATGTGATGCAGCAGTTGCGTATGAACGACGATTTGCGCAAGACGCTGAACCTCGCATGGCTGCCGATGACCGGCGAATGGCTGGTCGACCAGCTGTTCGCGAAACCGCAGCAATTGCGCCGTTTCGCCCCCTGGCTCGAAGAGCGTGACATCGAGACGCTGACGCGTCCGAAGGGCTCGCCCTTCACCGTCAGCGACGTACCTCTGCTGGATGAGGCCATGGAATTGCTTGGACCGGATCCGAAGGCCGTAGCCAGGCAGAAGGCGTTGGATGCCAAGCGCGCCGAGGAAGAGCAGTTCGCCAAGGACACGCTGGCGCAGGCCGGTATCGGTTCCGGCATCGTCACTTCGCAGATGCTGGTGGACAATATCAATGGTATGGACGCCGAATTGACCGCGCAGCGCGCCGCGGCCGACCGCGAGTGGACGTATGGCCATATCGTGGTGGATGAGGCGCAGGAGCTGACCGCGATGGATTGGCGCATGCTGATCCGCCGTTGTCCGTCGCGCTCGTTCACGATTGTGGGCGACGTGGCGCAGACCTCCGCGTTGGGCGGCACCCGGTCCTGGCGTCGCATGATGGACCCGCTGTTCGGCGAACGCAACTGGCAGCTCAACGAGTTGACGATCAACTACCGCAATCCGAAGGAGGTGTCGCAGCTCGCCAGCGATTTCGCCTCGTCCGAAGGCCTGTACATCTCCACGGTGAACGCCGTGCGTGGCGTCCCGGATTCAGTCAAGCGTCTCACCTTGCGTGACGATAGCCTGATCGGCGACGCCGTCGCGCAGCAGACCGTCGAGTTGGTGCGCGCCTACGTTTCCTCCGACGGTACCGGTCGTGTGGCGATCATCGCGCCGGACGATATGCTCAAGCCGTTGCGCGCACGCGTATACGCACAACTTCAGGATGAGCTCGACCCGAAGGAATTCGACAGGCTCGATGCCCAGAGTTCCTGGGACGAGCAGGTCACCGTATGTTCCACACAGACCGTGAAGGGTCTGGAGTATGATGCCGTGATGGTGGTCCAGCCCGGACGAATCGAGGAGAACGCGCCGTCGCGCATCGTAGCGGCCTCCGATTTGTATGTCGCCATGACGAGGCCCACGCAGCGTCTGCTTATACTGCGGACAAAAGACGACGAAAAGCTGCTCAAGCTATAAGGTAGGAACCATGCCTAAAGCATTGTTACTTGAAAACATCCATCCCGACGCGGCGCAGTCGCTGCGCGACCATGGCTTCGAGGTCGAATGCCTCAAGGGAGCCTTGAGCGAGGACGAGTTGATTGATGCGTTGGAAGGCGTCGACCTGCTCGGCATCCGTTCCAAGACCAGTGTGACCCGCAAGGTCATCGACGCGCGTCCGACGCTCACCGCGGTCGGCTGCTTCTGCATTGGCACCAACCAGGTGGATCTCGAATACGCGGGCAAGAACGGCATCGCCGTCTTCAACGCGCCGTATTCGAATACCCGTTCCGTGGTGGAGCTGGTGATCGGCGACATCATCTGCCTGATGCGCCGCATTCCCGCGCACACCCATCATATGAAGCACGGCATGTGGGATAAGTCCGCCTCCGGCTCCCATGAGGTCCGAGGCAAGACGCTCGGCATCATCGGCTACGGCAACATCGGCTCCCAGCTTTCCGTCGTCGCCGAGGCGCTTGGCATGCGCGTGCTGTTCTATGACATTGAAGAGAAGCTCGCCATGGGCAACGCCCACCGTTGCGACACGCTCAACGAATTGCTGGAACAGTCCGATGTGGTCACGCTTCATGTGGATGGACGCAAGTCGAACACGGGATTCTTCGGCGAAGACCAGTTCGAGCATATGAAGCAGGATGCCATCTTCATCAACCTGTCCCGTGGTTTCGTGGCGGATTTGGATGCGTTGAAGAAGCATCTGGATTCCGGCCATCTGTCCGGCGCGGCGGTGGACGTGTTCCCAATCGAACCGAAGAAGACCGGCGACGAGTTCCTGACCGACCTTGCGGACGAGGACAACATGATCCTCACCCCGCATATCGGCGGCTCCACGCTTGAGGCGCAGAAGTCCATCGGACAGTTCGTCTCCCAGCGTCTTGAGGATTATTGGTTCAAGGGTTCCACCATGTTGTCGGTGAATCTGCCGCAGATCACCCTGTCCGACATCAAGTCGAATTTCCGCATCGCCCACCTGCATGCGAATCTTCCGGGTGTGCTGGCACGCGTCAACCGTGTGCTGGGCGAGGACGGCATCAACATCGCCGCCCAGGCCTTGGGCACAGAAGGCGAGATCGGCTATGTGGTCACCGATGTGGCGCAGCGCCCGGACCAGAGGGCTCTCGACCAGCTCGCCTCCATCGAGGGTACGATCCGCATGCGCGTGATCAGCTGAGCACGCAATACGAAACGTTACGATAATGCGGGCGGGGTTCCAACCATCAGGATTGGAACCCCGCCCGCATTATATATGCTGTATTTGCTTACGGATGCGACACCCGTCTCACGCCATCATTCGGAACTTGCGCCCTTCAGCTCGTCGATGGCCCTTTGGAAGTCCTCCAGATTCTCGAAATTCTGGTAGACGCTGGCGAAGCGCATGTACGCCACCATGTCCAAGTCACGCAGCGGCTTGAGAATCGCCTTGCCGACCTCATCAGATTTGACTTGGGCCAATCCTCGTGAACGAAGATCCTCCTCGACCTTCTGCCCCAGCATCTTCAGATCGTCCTCGTTGATGGGACGGCCCTGGCATGCCTTGCGCACGCCGGAAATCACCTTATTGCGGTCGAATTGCTCGACGTTTCCGGAACGCTTCACGACCAATAGCATGGTCGTCTCCAATGTGGTGAATCGCTTGGAGCATTTCGGGCATTCGCGCCTGCGACGGATGGAGTGACCATCGTCGCTAATACGGGTATCGACCACCTTGGTGTCTGGATTCTGGCAAAACGGGCAATGCATGTTGTCCAGAATAGACTGAGCCCTTGAAATAAGCCACGCTTGGCGGCCCCTACGCCTCATGGGGAACAATGAGGCGCTGCCCCGCATGCAAAGACACCGTATCAAGGTTGTTCAGCCGCATCAGTTCATCCACCGTATCTCCGACATTGCCACCCTCCGGAGTGATGCTCGCCGCATACCTCCACAAGGTGTCGCCGGGTTGCACCGTATACACGACGACAGCGGTGGAATCCGGCGCGGACTGCGCACTTCCGGGCGCGATGAATCCAAAAAGACACCAGGCAAGACCGGCCGCCATGATCGCCATGGCGATTCGATTTGCCACATTTCCGATATTCGCCGCACCGTTCACCACGCCACTCCTTTTCGAACAGCTGTTCTATCGAACGCTTGTTCCAAGTATGGCACATATGTTCGATAAACGCAAACACACCTCGAACAGATGTTTGATTTTATCGGCGTTTCGCGTTATGCTTCTAAGGAACTACGAAAGGAGCCCATCGTGAGCACCATCCCCTTCACGCCCAAGAAGAGCGACGAACGTCCGGATGAAAGCACGTTGACCGACCGCCAGCGCAAGGTGCTTGACGCCATCAAAACGCATTTGGCCAAGCAGGGATTCGCTCCTTCGTTCCGTGAGATTGGTGAGGCCGCAGGGCTTAAAAGCCCGTCATCCGTCAAACACCAGCTTCAGGTTCTTGACGAAAAAGGCTTCATCCGCATGAACGCGAACAAGGGGAGGGCCATCGAAGTGGTGAACCTCAATGACGAGGAGCCGAATGGAAAAGTCGCCCAGGTCATCCCGTTCCCCAGTCAGGACGATGCATGCGGCTCCATCATGGCCTCGCATGACGTTCCACTGGTCGGGCGCATCGCCGCCGGCGTGCCGATCACGGCCGAGCAGCATGTCGATGATGTGATGAGGCTTCCCGAACGGCTTACCGGCACCGGCAATCTGTTCATGCTTGAAGTGCACGGTGATTCCATGATCGACGCCGCCATTTGCGATGGTGATTTCGTGGTGGTCCGCGAGCAGAACAGCGCGGAGAATGGCGATATCGTCGCCGCATTGCTGGATGACGAGGCCACGGTCAAGACGTTCCGCAAGGATCACGGCCATGTCTGGCTGATTCCGCACAATCCGGCCTACTCCCCCATCGACGGCACGCATGCCGAGATCATGGGCAAGGTCGTCACCGTGCTGCGCAAGATCTGATTGCTTTCACACGTTAAACGGCAAAGGGCGTCGAACATACCATTTTGAGGCATGTCCGACGCCCTTTGCCATACCCTTTGCCATACCGCGCGGTTGTGCATTCACCTTGCGAATCCATCAAGAATGAACGCGAGGGCATTTCAAAATGTCGTCGCATTCTTGAAGTTCGGGAGCACGGTTCAGGAATGCAGTTCCTTGCGGCTGTCCGAATCGTATCCTTCAGGTTCAAGCTGGAAGGTGGTGTGCGGCACGGATACGGGGAAGTGCTCACGCAGGCAGTTCTGCAATTGGGAGAGGATGTCGGCGGCATCATCCATGGTCAGCCCGCGCTCCACTACCACATGGGCCATGACGACGGGCATGCCGGTAGAGACGGTGCTGGCGTGCAGGTCGTGCACGGCCACCACGTGCGGCACCTGCTCAAGATGTTCGCGCACCTCGTCCAGATCGAGTTCCTGTGGGGTTTCCTCCAGCAGCACGCGCACGGCGTTGCGCAGCAGCACGAACGCCCGGGGGATCATCATCAATGCGATGATGCCGCCCGCGACGGCATCGAAGCCGGCCCAGCCCGTTGAGATCAGCACGATGGCTGAAACGATCACGGCCACGGACCCCAATGCGTCGTTCATGACTTCGAGGAACGCGGCTTTCATGTTCATGTTGTCCTCGCTTTGCCCCGCGAGGATGAAGATCGAACCGACGTTGGCGGCAAGGCCGAGTATGCCCATGAACAGCAGCAACCGCACGTCGTGCACTTCGTCGGCGGCTCCGCCGAACAGCCTCATGCCGGCTTCGACGAGCGCGTAGATGCCGACGATCAGGAGCACGAGCGCGCCGACCGCGGCGGTGAGCACTTCGAGTCGCGCCCATCCCCAGGTGCGTTTGTTGCTAGGTTTGCGTTGCATGAGCACCGCGGTGACGGTGGAGGCGATCAGCACCGACATGTCGGTGAGCATGTGGCCGGCGTCGACCAGCAGCGCCAGCGATCCGGTGACGATGGCGCTGACCACTTCGGCGATGAACACCGTGGAAGTCAGCCCCAATGACATCATGAGTCTTTTCTGGTGTTCGGCCCCGCTTGCGGCGGTCGTGGCGTCCACACCCGCATGGCTGTGTGCCATGATGGGTTTCCTTTCGTCGTCTTTGGTTCGATCCGCGGCTATTGAAACCGCTTCTCAATACCATTTTCATTCGTCTCAAAACGCAGGAAACCCCAGTCCGAAGGCTGGGGTTTCCAAGTTCTGCTGACAGTCTAGCGGCTCACCGCTCCCCTGTCAATAAAGTCAAACCGTCAATTAAAAACCGAACTGGGCGGCGGTTTCCTTCAGCGTCTCCGCGGAGCGCTTCAGGGCCGCGAGCTCACGGTCGGACACCGGGGTGTTGATGGCGGTATTGACGCCGGAACGGTTGAGCAGGGTCGGCACGGACATGCACACGTCGGAGATGCCGTGGAAGTCGTGCAGCATGGAGCTGACTGGCAGGATGCGGTTGGAGTCGCGCATGACGGCTTCGATGATGTCCACGCCGGACATGCCGATGGCGTAGTTGGTAGCGCCCTTGCCGTTGATGATCTTGTAGGCGGCGTTCTTGACTTCCTGGTGGATCTGCTCACGCACTTCGGCGTCCAGCGGATCGTGGCCCGGCAGCGGGGTCCAGTCGCACATCGGGACGCCGCCGATGGTGGCGGAGGCCCACAGCGGGACTTCGGAATCACCGTGTTCGCCGGCGATGTAGGCGTGCACGTTCTTGACGTTGACGCCGGTCTGCTGCGCGATCAGGAAGCGCAGACGGGCGGAGTCGAGGTTGGTGCCGGAGCCGAAGACCTGGTTGGCCGGCAGGCCGGAGATCTTCTGGGCCACGTGGGTGGCGATGTCGACCGGGTTGGTGATGAGCATGTAGATGGCGTTCGGAGCGACCTTCACGAGGCCCGGAATGATGGCCTTGAGGATGTTGATGGTGGCACCGACCAGCTCGAGGCGGGACTGGCCCGGCTTCTGGCGCGGGCCTGCGGTGATGACGATCATGTCGGCGTCACGGCAGATCTCCGGATCGTCGGAGCCATCGATGGTCACGGTCGGATAGAAGCTGGAGCCGTGCTGCATGTCGAGCACTTCGGCCTCGACGCGTTCCTTGGCGATGTCTTCGAGCACGATCTCACGTGCGACGCCACGCTGAGCAGCAGCGAAAGCGAGAGTGGAGCCGACTGCGCCGGCACCGATGATAGCGAGCTTTGTGGGCTTGATTGGTGAATCCACCATGTGCTTTACCTCTCTTTGAGCAAGAAGAACGTCCCGCGTTGTGGCAGGGTATTTTCTTTCGATTTCAACCCTACTTTATCCATACAGCATGACGTTTCGCCGTGAATCCGCATGATTTGCAACCACTGAAAAGTGATTTTCGTCACAGCTTTTGTGAGCGCTCACATACACTGCGCCCGTTGAAATGCAGCTGTTGCAATCCGTTGCAGCGTTTGCACGGCCGCTCCGGCAAACGTCATCGGGAACGGCTTGCGCGGAAGCTCAGTCGATGGCCTGCTCCACGATCTGCGCGGCCAGCTGGTCGTCGACCTCCGCTTCGAGCATCATGCCGTCGTCGCGGTATTCGACGTTGATCACCTTGCCGTATTCGCGCACGCGGGACATGAGCGAGCCGGCTGTGTACGGCAGCAGCGCCTCGACGTGCACGTTCGGCGTGGGCAGCATCGATTCCACGTGCTCGCGCAGTGCGTCGACGCCCTCCCCTGAAAACGCGGAGACGATGTGCGCTTCCGGCATCAGCGCCTCGATACGTTCGCGTGCGGCCTCGTCCATACGGTCGGCTTTGTTGAACGCCACGATCGTGGGGATCGTCTCGACGCCGTCGATGTCGGACAGCACGTCGTTGACGGCGTCGATCTGGGAGAACGGGTCGGGATGCGAGCCGTCGACCACGTGCACGATCAGGTCGGCGTCGGCGACTTCCTCCAACGTGGATTTGAACGCTTCGATGAGCTGCGTTGGCAGGCGGCGCACGAAACCGACGGTGTCCGCATACGCGTACAGTCGCCCGTCCTTGGCTTTCGCACGGCGTACGGCGGTATCCAAAGTGGCGAACAGCGCGTTCTCCACCAGTTCCGCGGAACCGGTCAGCCGGTTGGTCAACGACGATTTGCCGGCGTTCGTATAGCCGACCACGGCGACGGTCGGCAGGCCGAAGCGACGGCGCGCGCCACGTTTGACGTCACGCGCGGGCGCCATCTGTGCGATCTGCCGGCGTAGTTTGGCGATTCTGCTGCGGATCACGCGACGGTCCATTTCGATTTTCGTCTCACCCGGACCACGCGAGCCGATGCCCGCGTCGCCTGCCGCGCGGCCGCCCGCCTGACGCGACAGCGACCCGCCCCAGCCGCGCAGTCGCGGCAGCATGTATTCGAGCTGTGCCAGCTCCACCTGCGCCTTGCCTTCGCGCGAAGTCGCATGCTGTGCGAAGATGTCGAGGATGACGGCGGTGCGGTCGACCACCTTCACTTTGGTGGCGTCTTCCAATGCGCGTCGTTGGCTCGGCGGCAGATCATCGTCGACGACGATGGTGTCCGCCTCGTCCTGCGCCACGATGCCGGCCAGTTCGCGCGCCTTGCCGGAACCCACGTATGTGGCCGCATCCGGCTTGATGCGATGCTGCAGCAGACCGTCGCACACCACGGCGCCCGCGGTTTCGGCGAGCGCGGCGAGTTCTCGGAGCGATTCCTCGGCCGCGGCCTGCGTGGTCTCGCGGCTGGACCATACGCCTACGAGCACGACGCGTTCGAGCCTGACTTTACGGTATTCGACTTCGGTGACGTCCTGGATCTCGCCCAGACCCGCCACATGCTTCAATGCGTTGCGGGATTCGCGTTCCTGCCACTGTTCGTCGTGGGTTTCGCGAAAGTGTTCCCCGCCGTCGGTATCAAGCAGCACGTCGGATTGGTCGGCGAGCACTCCCCCGACGTCGCCTGCGGTCATGCTCTGCTCGATATCGTTCTCTTGGCTCAATGGCACCTCTCACGGTTAAACTATGGTGTCTTTATTATCATCATTGTCTAGAGACATGGGCATCACCGTTTTCGCCACGTGGACGCGATTACCGCGCGGATGCCGGAGGACGAACGTTTGCAAGGAGAGAGCATGGCACAGGCCGAGCAGTATTTCGCGGCGGAACCGCAGTCGAAGGACGTGCGCAGGAAGCTGCATGTCACGTTGCGTGGCAATGAGGCGGATGTGGAAGTGTCGAACGGCGTGTTTTCCGGCAATCGTGTGGATTTGGGCACGTCGGTGCTGCTTCGCCAGGCGCCGGAACCGCCGGAGGAGGGCACGTTCCTTGATCTGGGCTGCGGTTGGGGTCCGATCGCGCTGACGTTGGGGTTCGAATCGCCCAAGGCCGATATCTGGGCGTTGGATGTGAACGAACGCGCGCTTGAGCTCACGCGCCGCAACGCCGAGTTGAACGGCATGGGCAATATCCATGCCGTCACCGCCGAGCAGGTTCCGGCCGTTCTCACGTTCGATCTGATCTGGTCGAATCCGCCGATCCGCGTCGGCAAGGAGGCTCTGCACGAGCTGCTGATGACGTGGCTGCCACGGCTTAACGCGGGCGGTGCCGCCTATCTGGTGGTGCAGAGGAATCTGGGTTCCGATTCGCTGATTCCGTGGCTCGCCACGCAGTTGGGCGACGGGTTTGAAGTGGGCAAGTACGCGAGTTCGAAGGGCTTCCGCGTCATCGAGGTTGTGAGGGCATGAGATTCGAATATCCTTCCGAACTGCCGGTTTCCGCGGCTCGCGACGAAATCGCCGAAGCCGTCAAGTCGAGCCAGGTGGTGATCGTCTCCGGACAGACGGGTTCCGGCAAGACCACGCAGCTGCCGAAGATCCTGCTTGAGCTGGGGCGCGGTTCGCACGGCAGGCAGATCGTGCACACGCAGCCGCGCAGGCTTGCCGCACGTACCGTCGCCGAACGAATCGCCAGCGAAATGGGCGTGACGTTGGGTGAGGAAGTCGGCTATCAGGTGCGTTTCACGGACGAAAGCTCGCCGAAGACGCGCCTGCGCGTCGTGACGGACGGTATTCTGCTGGCGCAGATCCAACGCGATCCGAAGCTCATGCAGTACGACACGATCATCATCGACGAGGCGCATGAGCGCAGTCTGAACATCGATTTCCTGCTCGGCTATCTGACGGCGCTGCTGCCCAAGCGGCGCGACCTGAAGCTCGTCATCACGTCCGCGACAATCGATTCGGTGAAGTTCCAGGAGCATTTCGAACACGCGCTGCATGCGAAGGTGCCGGTCATCGAAGTGTCGGGACGCACGTATCCGGTGCAGGTCGTGTATGAGCCGTTGGGCACCGCGCCGGCGCTGATGCGTTCGGTGCCGGGTTTCGAAACGGGCGCGATGCCCGGCGACGCGGATTACGAGGCGCTGTCGGCCGCGCCGGATGGCAGGGACGGCCGTGATTCGCGCGACACGAACGTGGACATGCCCACCGCGGTGGCGCGCGCCTGCGCCGAATTGGTGATCCATTCCACGCACGACCGTGGTCCGCGCGACATTCTCGTGTTCGCTTCCGGCGAGCGCGACATCCACGATTTCGAGAACGCGCTGCGCCGCCATTACGGTCCGCGCGCGGCGGATATGCGCAGGCCGGATGCGATCGAGATCGTGCCGTTGTTCGCACGGTTGTCTTCGAAGGAACAGCATAAGGTGTTCGAACCGCATACGCATCAGCGTATTGTGATCGCCACGAATGTCGCCGAAACGTCGCTGACGGTGCCGGGCATCCGCTATGTGGTCGATCCGGGCACGGCGCGTATCTCCCGCTATTCGAAGACGGCGAAGGTGCAGCGTCTGCCTATCGAGCCGATCAGCCAGGCGAGCGCGAACCAGCGTTCGGGCCGTTGCGGCCGTATCGCCGACGGCATTGCGATCCGCTTGTATTCGCGTGAGGATTTCGAGACGCGTCCCGAATTCACGGAGCCGGAGATTCTGCGCACGTCCCTGGGCGCGGTCGTGCTGCACATGCTGTCGGTGGGTGTGGCGCGTACGGCGAAGGATGTGACGGATTTCGGTTTCATCGATCCGCCGGATATGAAGGCCGTGTCGGATGGTTTCAACGAGCTGACCGAGCTGAAGGCCGTGGCGCGCAAGCATGGCGAGGTGGTGTTGACGCATACCGGCCGTCTGCTGGCACGTATTCCGATCGACGTGCGTTTGGGCCGTATGGTCATCGAAGCCGCGAAGTCGACCACGCCGAACACTCTGGCGGCGGTGCTGGTAGTAGTCGCGTTCCTGAGCCTGCAGGATCCGCGCGAACGTCCCGACGAGAACCGTGAGGAAGCGGATCGGATCCACAACCGGTATGCGGACCCGACCAGTGATTTCCTGACCGCGTTGAACCTGTGGGACCGCGTGTTCCAAGCGGATGGCGAGCCGAGCAATTCCGCGCTGCGCCGCATCTGCAAGACCGAGTACTTGAGTTGGCTGCGCATGCGCCAATGGAAGGATTTGGTCGCCCAGCTGCGCGAAATGTGCCAGGAGTTCAAATTCAAGCTTGGCGAGCCGATTCCCGTGTCCCGTCCACCGTTGGAGATCCGCCAGCTGCCGCTTAACCAGCAGGCAGCGCATTCGCTGTGCTGCTCATGGGACGCGCAGGGCATCCACACGTCCATGCTTTCCGGCCTGCTGTCCATGATGGGCATGCAGGTCACGCGCGAGCCGAAGGCATCCGATTTCGCTGGTTTGAAGGGTGCGGCACGCGCTCGTGCGATGAAACGCGCGCAGAAGATGGCGAAGAACGACTATCAGGGCGCGCGCGGCACGCATTTCGCCCTGTTCCCCGCCTCCGCCGTAGCCAAATCGACACCGCAATGGGTGATGAGCACCGAACTGGTGGAGACAAGCCGGCTGTGGGCGCGGTATTCCGCGCAGATTGATCCCGCATGGGCGGAGCCGCTCGCCGGAGCACTCACCCGTACCACGTACGCGGATCCGCACTGGTCCGGTTCGCGCGGCTCGGCCGTGGCGAGCGCGAAGGTGCTCCTGTACGGCCTGCCGATCGTGCAGGACCGCACCGTGCAGTGGGGGCGCATCAATCCGCTTGAGGCGCGCGATTTCCTCATCCGGCAGGGTCTGGTGGAGGGCGACATCCAGCAACGGTTCTCCTATGATGATTTCGTCACCAGGAACCGGGACATCCTCGAGGATGCAGCCGATGATGCGAGCCGCACCCGCCAGGTGGCGCAGACCGTCGGTGACGAGGATCTGTTCGACTTCTACAACGCCATCATCCCCAACACCGTCACCAGCGTGGCCGATTTGGCGAAATGGTGGAAGACGAAGCACGACGAGCAGCCCGATCTGCTGGATTTCGATCCGGACAAGGTGGAGCGTCTCGCCGGCTCCGATTCGGTGTCCCTGGACGACTATCCCGACCATTGGCATACGCTCGGCACCGACGGCTCCCCCATCGATCTAAGGTTGAGCTACATCTACGACCCGCACGACCCAAACGACGGCGTCACCGTGCATGTGCCGTTGAAAGTATTGTCTCGACTGACTCCGGAACAGTTCTCGTGGAATGTGCCGGGATTGTTGGACGAGCTGATCGTCGGCATGATCAAGTCGCTGCCGAAAACGTTGCGCGTGCAGTTCGTGCCCGCTCCGGACACGGCACGCAAAATCCGCGCCTGGATCGACAAACGCTATCCCGACCTGCCGGGCTCCGGCAGCCAGCAAAAGCCTGACATCGCCCCCGAAAACGAGGATGGCATGGCCGCATGGCCCGACCTGCCGCACGTGTTCACGCAGGCGGCCATCAGTATCGTCGGCGCGCAAATCCACCCGGAAGTCCTCACCGGCGAACTATGGAACAAGCTCGCGCCATACCTGCGCATGACCTTCGCCGTGGAACAGCAGCTGCCGCCCAACCGCAAGAACCAGCACGGCCGACGACACGCGCGAGGACCCGTCAAAACGCTCGGCACCGGCAAATCACTCGTCGAACTGCAACGCAGATTCGCCGAACAAGCCAAAGCCTCCGCACGCCACATGGTCGAAAAACAAGCCCGAAACGCAGGAGACCAAGGCAAGTTCGTCGAACAAGCCAACCTGCTCAACAAAGCGGGAGCGACCACCGAAGCACGCGCCACCATGCTCTGGCAAGGCGCGCTCGACACGCTGCGCCTGCCCGGTGAACGCATCTCCTCACGCTGGCTCGGCACGGAAGCGCTCATGCTCGCCTCTGCCCCCTACAAGTCCACGAAGGAGCTCACCGAAGACCTGCAGCTGGCAGCCGTCAAACGGCTCCTGCCCAACATCGACCAGCTGCCCGACGACGAAGCGCTCGCCGACGCAGTGCTCGATGTGCGCGAAGTGTACGAGGACACCGTGTACGCGGTGGCGCATGACGTGATCGCCATACTGAAACGGTATGCGGAAGTCGACAAAGCCGTGTCCGGCAAAGCGGACCTGCCACTGCTGAGCGTGCTGCAGTCGATCCGCGAACACATCGCCACACTCGTATACCCCGGTTTCATCGGCAAGACGCCGCCAGAGGCATTGCCGTCCATCGAACGATACCTGCACGCCGACCTGCTGCGCCTCACCAAGGCGAAAAACGACAAGAACCGCGACGTGCGATGGGCTTGGGAAGCCAACGAAGCCAAACAACTTGCCGACAAGGCCGTGGCGAAAGCACAACGTGAACCAGCCGGCCCACGCCACGAAACGCTGATGAAGCAGGCGGAAACCGTACGTTGGATGCTGGAGGAATTCTACGTGTCCCTGTGGGCACAGGAACTCGGCACGCCGAAACCGATCAGCCTGCAACGCATCAAAAAGGCGATCGCCTAGCCACCAGCCAAAACCCCAACGGATTGTTCCGTTTCTTCAAACCCGTCAACGCTTCTTGAAGAAACGGAACAACTGCGATTCACGAATCAACAACCCCACCAATAGACTCGCCACCATGACACCGGCGAACACAGCCAACGGCGTGCGCACCGCAGCCGCCAACACCGCCACCCAATCGGACCGGCTCATCCGCACCGCATACGCCAACAACAACGCACACGAAGCAAACGTAGCCAGCCCGGCCCAAACACCGGTCTCCACACCAATACCCAGCAACTGCGCACCCTTCGACTGCCCCGAATGCAACGCACCCGCATACTCCAACCTACGCCGGCGCACACCAAACACACCAACCAACACGCCAATCGCCAACCCCACCCACGGCATCCACCGCGTCGAACGATTCAGATACGACGCACGCGCGTCATAATGCGCATCAAACCCCTTATTCACCTGCGTCACACCCGCATTCGACGAGCCGGAACCCGCCACCAACGTGGCATACAGCAGATTTTCCATCTGTCCATCGGCCGGCCACCGCTTGACCCAACATTCGTTGAACGTCGAGGCGCTCGCCGACACCGGCACGATGAACGCGTAGGCGAAACGCGTGTCACGCCCATCGTTCGGCCAGTCGAACACACCAGCCACACGTGTGGTGCCTTCGCGTGTCCGCAATGCGCTGCCCACGGCGAGCCCGAAGTCCTTGGCCACGTCGCGCGGCACCCATACGCCGGACACGTCGGCCTTGGCATTGCCGGCGATCAGCCGGATCATACCAGGCGTCACGTCATACGATGAGATGTCCTTGCCGGGTGTCGCGAGTGGCACGACCTGTTCGCCGGCACGCATCGCACCAGCCAAGGTTCCCGTCATTCCATCGCCGGCGTCGGACAACCGGTCGCATGCGGTGCCATCCACCGTTCCACCGACGATGGCGTTGACGTCAGCGTACGCGTTGATGCGCTGCACGGCCTGCGATTCCAAGTCAATCACGGTCATCGCCTCATATCCGCCCAGCAGCGTTCCGGAGAGCAGCACTGCGAGGAACATGGCGAACGCGCGGCTCACGCCCGAACCGATGTTGCGCAGCGCTTCGGAAAGCACCGATCCAAGTCTCATATACGCTCCCTTATTGGCGGTTTCATGCGGTTTTCACACTGTTTGGCGAAGCTCAACGGTTTCTTGCGATTCATCCGCCGACTATTTGCAAACCAGCCCGTTGAGCCCGCTGCCGATTTCGACGTTGGCGATCGCGGACACGTCGGCATCCTGCGTCTGCACCAGACTCACGCCCAGCTCGCTGCCCACAATCGTCACCTTCGCCGGCGTATTAGACGCATTGTGGGATTTTGGTACGATGCAGCCGCTGCTGCCGTCGATGCCAAACACCGCTCCCGCCGGCACACGCAGCACCTGTAATGGTTCCTTCAATGCCACGGTGGCATCGAGACCGGCCTTTTTGGTCTGCATGTCCATGGACTGGAACGTCTCGCTTGCCGACACATTACGCAGGAATTCGGCGTCGGTGATTTCCGTGCTATCGGCCGGCAATATTCCATTGACGCCATACATGCTTATGGTGCGATCCTGTCCTACCGCCGCGCCGTTTTTCACGGTGAGTTTCGTCAACGCTCCCGGTATTTTTCCGATTGCCGTACCGCCCGTCACCATGGAACCGGTGGTGGCCGTCCACTCGTCGACCGCGACTGCGTTTTCAGGAATCCACATGGTGTCGGCAAGCGCAAGCGTGCCGTCGGAGGGGTTGCCGTTGTCGTTCATGAGTTGCCGCCAGCCGTCGGATGTTGCCCACCAGTAGGTGTCGGAACCGGCCACGCTGTTGTATCCGAGTCGGCTCAGCTCGTTGTTCAGTGCGAGCACGTCGTCGCCCTTGTCTCCGGTTTTGAGGTCACGGTATAGGGGTGTGGCAGTGTTCAAGGCCACGACCACGCGGTCGTTGACTTTGTATGCGCCTTTGCCGGAGGCGAGTCCGTCTGCGGACCAGTCGGCGGTGACGGTGCCGTTGGCGTTGCCGAGAAGATTACGTTCGGTGGAGATAGTGGGCACAACCGTCACTTGCTGGCTGCCGGAGTATTCCTGCACGCTGGCTGGCGCGGTGGTCGTCTCCCCTGCCGAGCCGAGCAATGCCGGCGCGCGATCCGGCAGGAGCAGCGCGCATGCTCCCACGGACACGCAGATGGCGGTTGCCACGGCGAGCAGGCTCCAAGCCCATGCGAGTCGTCCGCGTCCGGCACCGTTCGTCACGGCTGTGGCGTTATGTTTCTTTCCCATGAGTCGATGCCTTTCTATTCGTCTATTCTTCCAATTCCGGTTCCTGCGATTTGCTGCCGCCTGGCGCGTAGTCGGCGAGGTCGAGCACACGGTCGCAGGCGTCGCGGGTGTCGGGATCGTGTGTGGCCACGAGCACGATCATGCCTTGGCCGGAAAGGTTGTTCAGCACATGGCTGACGGAATGCGCGGTGCGCGTATCCAATTGAGCGGTCGGCTCGTCCACGAGCAGCATGTCGGGTTTGGAGCAGACGGCGCGTGCCAGCATGAGACGTTGCGCCTCGCCGCCGGAGAGGTCGGAGAACCGGCGGTCGGCCGCGTATTCGAGGTCGAACAGCCCCATGGCTTCCAAGGCTTTGAGCTCCGCTTCCTTGCGCCGCATGCCTTTGGCGAGCAGCGGGAACACCACGTGGTCGAGCGCGGTGCGTTCCGCCACACCGTACGGGTTTTGAAACACCCATCCCACACGGTTCACGCCTTCACGGGTTACGGTTCCGGCATATGGTTTCTCCCAACCGGCGAGAATCGACAGCAATGTCGATTTACCACAACCGGATGGTCCGCATACCGCGATGGTGGAGCCAGGTTCCGCCACGAAATCAAGATGCTCGAACAGCAGGTCTGTCCCCGGGAACCGGTGGGCCAGCCCTTCCACAACCACTCGCATATGAGCCCCTTCGCGCATCAGACTACTTCAGCGGATACCAGACCGTCTCATCCGAGGCGGTCACGTTCACTCCGGCCGTCACCAAGCAGGTCAGCGCCTTCCTGTTATCGCGCAGTCCTGCGCTTTCTCCGGATTCCAAATCCTTCTCCAGCTTATCGGCGGTGTAGTCTTTGGGCTTTATGCCTTCCTTGCGCAGACAGTCGGCCGCCACCTCCTTGTCATTGAGCAGCAGCTTCGGATTGCCCAACTGGAGCCTGTACACGGTGTTGATATCCGTGACATGCAGCATACTGCAGGATGTCAGATCGTCATTGAGCTTGCGGACCGCCTCTTTGCTGGCACCATCGGTGTTGTACGAGGGCAGAGCGTAAATGCCGTTGTCGTACTTGTCGAACGTCGGCTCGGCATAGCCTTTGTCTATGATGCACTGCTTGTAATCCGCCCATGCGTGTTCGTAGTCGGCTTGGCTGACTTTTCCGCCTGAAGCGGCCTTCTCCAGCGCGGACTTCTGCTGATCGGATATTTTGCCGCCGTCGGAATCCAACAACGATCGCGCATAATCCTTCAGCGACGACGCGATTCGTTCACCCTGTTGCGATGATTGACCCTGCTGGGATTGACGCTCCCGTCGCGAGCCTTCTTTCAGTGCCCCGCAGCCCGTGCAGCCGACAAGCAAAGCGAGACAGCATATGACGGCAATAGCTTTGCCACGCATGCCCGTTTTCCTCGACATCGTCATCAGCCCCCTCACAAACGACGCAGCCGTCAGGCCGCCATGACCCGCTTTATCCCCTAGTCTAGACCCCCAAGACCTGCCGTCACGCGCGGCATACCCAATATGGGTATGTGGAACCAGGTGTTCCCCAGCATCATCCACCGGCTCGTTGCATTTACCCCGTTCTCCGCGCCGGAAAGCCATCAGTCAAACGGAATGCGCGCGTGGAACATCCATATGCCGTTCTCGCAATCGGTGGAAAGACTTCCTCCGATATGCTCAATTTCAGCCGCGAACTGTCTGAGACCATGGCCGCCGGGCAGGCTGCCGGAATGCCGGGCACCCATATCATTCACTTCGGTGATTTCCAAGGAATGCGTCTTCACCAGAACCGACACCTCGTACTTGCCTCCGGAAGGCGCATGACGCGAAACGTTCGCGTACACCTCGCCAATCAACCGGCCGATCACATCCTTATGATAGGCATACGGACGCGCACGCACGGGGCCAGAAATATGCGAGACCGGTCAGCATAATCTGTATGGCGGTAAACATCAATGCCATTGGCGAACCGGGGTGGCACACCGCCTCATAAACCATCAGAAGTTCGCACGTCATGATGGCCGCAACACGGAACGGATGTTTGATTCGCGGCATATCCGGCCACCGGAGCTCTTTGTTCTTTCCGGTCATGTCAGCGCTCGTTCCCATGTTTCAACCATGTGATGATGGCTTGCCGTTGCGTACGGCAGTTCAGTCGTTTGACGATGTTCTGCATGTGCTTGCGCACGGTGGCGATGGATATGCCGAGCCGTTCGGCTATCTCGCCATCCGTCAGATATTCGTTCGCGCACAGGTTCATGATGGTTTCCTGCATGTTGGTGAGCGTGGACTCCGCTTGAGTATCGCATTTCAGCTTCGCATAAGCCGCCATCGGAGTTTCAAAACCGGGCAGGAAACATCCTGAAAGGACACGGGAGACGGCTTGTTCGAGCTGCGTCTCGTCACCTTTACCGACAAGCCCCTGCGCGCCAGCCGCCGCCAGCGGCACGCGATACCGGTTCAGACTGAAGCTGGTCATGCCGAGAATCGGCGTGGAACAGTCCATCAACCGCATGCGACGGCAGACTTCCGGGCCTTGCATACCTTCCAACGACATATCAAGCAGCACAAGAGCATATTGGTCGGCATTTGATGCAAACAATTCCAAAGCCTCAACGCCGCTGGTAGCCGAATCGACGATACCCACCGCCGGAAGAATCCGCTTGAATAGGTCAGTCAGCGCCTCGATGACGATTTTGTCATCGTCAACAAGCAATATCTTCGGACCACCAACCGTTTTCCCCGTCATGGTACAACGCTCCTTCCCCCCGGGAAACATCCCCCTGCCGCAATACAATACATCATTTCATCACCACCCCTTACTCATATTGAGTAGATCGTTCGCAATAACCCCGTAAAACAACTCATATCATATGAATCACCGGGCCAAGGCAGTTCGATATGATGATGAAAGGTGGACGATGATGTCCTGGATGAAACACAATAAATTAGCGAAAACAATTGCCGCATCAATAGCAGCTGTCGGAATATGCTTCGGCGCCACTGCCGTGGCGAGTGCTGTATGTCGGTACCCTGTCACCAGTGGCTCATATAGCGAGGGCCCTTATCATGTTGAATGGAGTGTGCAACCGACAAGTTCATATGTAAGGACTCAAACCGATTACCATAACCAATATTGCTACGCACAGCAAGATAGGACGCAACATTCGCAGACAAGCAGAGCGCTCGCTAAGCAACATTGCTCCGCCTCAGTCAGCGGAGGCTCTTCATTGACTCAAAATGATTATGTTGAATATTATCAGTATTAGGAAGCTCGATCACCATGCGGAATGGAATAGTCCATGTGTTGAGAAACATCACCACATGCTTGGTAGGCATAACTCTTATCGGCTGCGCGGGCTGTGGGGTGGCTGTCGACCAGCAGGATACGAAACAGCCGACCGGAAGTGCCGGCAGCGACACATCCAAATCCAAAATCGCGAATTCGATACCGGATTACATCGATTTCCTTCTTGATTTGGACGCCAAACCCGATACCAAATATCCCATGAGTGACGCACAGAAAACGATTCTGAAGCGTTCCAGAAAGTCGGGAAGCGTATCGAAACCGGATTACGAGCTTGCCTGGTCGAATTACAAGCAGTGCGTGACCAGCTATGGGTATACGACACCGGTGCTCAGGCAGTTCTCCAATGGCCTGTACATGATCGCCATGCGGGATACCACCGGCATGAGCGACCAACAGCGCAAGAAGTTCAACGAGGATGAGAACAAATGCTATAACACTGAAGTCATTGCGGTGACCGGTGTATACCAGATGCAGATCGGCAATCCCAGCATGCTTTCCGATGGCGACCAGGCCATGGTCGATTGCCTGCATAAGGCCGGTATCGTGCCGAAAAACTACGACAAGGAAGCGTACAAGAAGGATCTGGACGCGCACGCCAAAAACCAGCCCACCACAGTGGATTTCTCAAACGCGGAAATGCAAAGCTGTTGGGTGGCGAACGGCGCGTCGTTCGGAGACGTCAATGACACCGATCAGTGGAAGCCGCTCGGCTGACCACCGTGTTCCCCGTCATGCATCAGCAGACGACCGTAAGCCCTGCATGATTTGGAATCGTGCGGAACGGAAACGTTCATGCGCGTTGGGTGGCATAGAACTTGCGTTCCTGCGCCACGAACGGACGCAGCATGGTGGTAGTGGCGATCGCGCATAGCAGGAACAGCGCGCCAACCGGGCCAAGCCATGTCAGTCCGAAATGTCCGTTGACCAGACCGCCGACCGCGGAACCAAGCGCGATGCCGATGTTGAACGACATGGAATTGAGCGACGCGGCCAAGTTGAGCGATCCCGGGTGCGATTGTGAGGCGACATCCATATACAGCACCTGTGACGCGGAATTCTGCAGGTACATGCGCGACTCGACGAAACGCCAATGATGGCAACGGTTGGAACCGTCAATCAGGCCATCGTGCCCACATTTTGCCCACGTCACGCGGCAAGACTCCGCCCCTCGCCGATCGCCTTGACCAGCAAGCCATTCATCGCCTCGCCCACGGCATCCAGATCATCATCGAACAGGTCGGCGTACACATCCAAGGTCATGGCGGCCGATTTATGGCCAAGCTGCCGCTGCACGGCCTTGACGTTCGCACCGGCGTGCACCAGCAGCGAGGCGCACGTGTGGCGCAGGTCATGCACCGTCATCGACGCGGCGGCATCCTCGTCAAGGACCGCGCGCTTCGCGCGACAGAACCAGTCACCACGGTAACGTCCATGCGCGCGCCGAAGATACGAGCCTGTGCGCCTGTCAGGAAAAAGCAGATCTGACGGCCGACGGCCAGCGCACGCCTCCTCAAGGCATGGTCTGAGCAGACTCGGGAAAATCACCGTGCGCGTCTCGCTGGTCTTCGTGGTGCCGACCACGAAGTGGTCCCTGATCTCGGACACAGTGCGCAGGACGTGGATGCGCTGCCGCTCGAAATCGACGTCACCGACCTGCAATCCAACCAGCTCGCCCCAACGCAATCCACAGAGGCCCAGCGTGAGCACGATGGGCCGATGCCAGCCGGAAGCGTCCGCCAAAGCCAGCAATTGGCCGATGCTTAGATAAATATGCTTTTTCGGAATCATCCTGGGCAAAGCGATATCTTCGCATGGATTGTCGTGGATGCATTTATCGCTCTTGGCTTTTTTGATGAGCGCTTTGAGGGTGAAAAAGGCGCGTCTGGTCAGACTCGCGCTTTTTGTTTCCGCCAGCTCGCTGACCCAGACCTGCACTTCGTCGTGGGTGATCGACTGGACTTCGCGCAATCCCCATTTAGGCTTGACATGGATGCGCCACACGCGGTCGATGAGGTCGATGGTGCCTGCTTTCGATTCGGTCTTCTTCGCCGCTATCCACGGCTCCCAAAAATCCTCGACCAAGCGTCTTCCGGCTTGCGGGTCGATGTACGCGCCGACGCTTTTAGCTGTGGTCACGTTCGCTGCGCCCCAGGCATCGGCGTCCATTTTGCGTTTGAAGCCGCGTTTGCCGGTGTCCGTGCCGTCCGGCTTACGGTATCTGACTTCGTATCTTTTTCCGCTTTTCGTCTGGTATTGGCGGATTGTGTAGGCCATGCTTGCCCCTTCGTTTGCGTGGCATCAAGTCTATCAATCCGTTGATTTTTTTCTCTGTTTTTTGCGTTTCGGCTTGCATTACTTTATTTACTGTGCTAATATAGTTTATATCAAGGAAAGGAGGTGAACATGACACCATCGGAGATAATCACCAGCATCTCGCTTCTCGTCGCGAGCCTCGCGGCCCTCATCAAAGCAGTGACCGGACTCATCAAAGAGATGAGACGGAAACCGAAGAAGAGGAAGTGAGCAAGGGTTCCGGCCAGACCTAGGGGCCGGAACCCCATCTCTCCGATTATGCCATGGAACATCATGAGAACGGAATCGATAGTCAGCGCGGTGTTCGCGCTCGGAACCGCCGCCAGCGCATGGTTCGGCTGGCCGTTCGCGCTCACCGCCGGATGCGCCATCGTCAGCGCCGTCTTCGCGCTCATCGCAGGAAGGAAGGACTGACATGACCATCGAATACCTGAGCGTCACCGACGTGGCCAAGCGCCTCGGCATCAGCACCGCCGCCGTCAGCGCCTACAAGCTCCCCCAGCCGGACGCCACCATCGGACGCACGCGCGGCTGGCTCCCCGAGACCATCGACCAATGGAACGCGCAACGCCCCGGCCGCGGTGTCGGCGGCGGCAGGCCACGCAAACGCAAAACGTCCGAATAAAACGAAAAGACGCCCCTCCCCCGGCCTTGAAAAGCCGGAAGAGGGGCATGTGTTGTTAAAAAACGGGTGTAAAAAATTCCACGGACACTACAGTGCCGCAAATTTTTCCACATCCGAGTTTGAGTCTCACGCCAAAAAAATTAATCACGGCGCAGCGGATTGTAGGCTACTCCGAGACCGCTGGCGATGAAGCCGGCCACGGTGCTGATGTATCCACCGACAGCCGCATCACCAAAGGTCATGAAGCCAAGGCCGACGCACGAGGCGATGAGACCGGCCACGTAGACCACGGTGCGCACGCCCTTGGAAAAGACGGGCGTGTAAGCGGTCGGCTGCTGGTTGTCCTGACCGTCCTCGCACTCGTTGGTGAGATTATTGACTGTGGTCTCCAAAGTCGTTGGCGCTGCATGTTGAGCCATATTAAACCCCCTTAAAATCGGTTTTGATTGAGTGCCGTCTGCAAGGCGCGTGCGGTCGCGGGGCCGAAGCTCGCATCCTGAGCCAAACCGTAATGCGCCTGGATGGCGCGAATGGTGGCCGGACCAAGCAGACCATCAGTGCCACAGCCCAAGCGACGCTGCACGGCGCGGATCAGATCACTGCCGCCAGCGCCGTAGCGGACCACGCTCGAATCGATGGACGGACGCGCGTAGGTCCTGCCGTCCGGCACCTGCTGGCCGCTGATGATGCCATCCACCGCAGTGCCCATGACCTGCTGCCAACGGCGTACCGTGGCCGGGCCGACATTGCCATCCACTGCGATGGCACCGGAATTGACGGCTGGAGCGGAAGACTGGGCGCCCTGGTATCTCAGATAGCAATTCCACGGATAGTTGTAGTAATTGCGGATGTTGGTTTCGCGGCCCGTCTGGTCGCCAGCCGCACCGTAGGCTGTGCCACGCTCCGAGATGCTTGCCTGCGCGAGCCTGCCACCGCCCAGATACACGGCCACGTGATGCACATCATTAAGCAGGATGTCACCAGCCTGCGGACTGCCATTCGCGGGCAGACGAGTCCAACCGCGCTTGGTCAGCTCACCGGAGAGGTTGCCGGTGTAGGTGGCCGAGCCGGTGTCGAAGCCCGCCTCCTTGAGACAGTGGATCACCAGACTGGAACAATCGCAATTACCCGCCGAAGCGTTGAAATTCCAGCGGTCGGACTGGCTGTAGCCGAGATTGGCGACTGCGCACCAGTAGCGCATACGATTGATGAAAGTGCTTACGCTTGCCATATCAGTCCTCCAATCCCTCGACGGCCTTGGCCGCGTCCTCCTCGGACACGACCTGAATGGTTTCGGGCGGCATGCTGTCGCCCTGCGGTGTCATTTCCGGCGTCATGGTCACATCGATCACGACCGCCTCCTTTCCGCCTCTTTCGAGGCAAACGAAAAGGCCACCACTGAAGTGATGGCCCTGAAAATCGGTTTCAGCGCATGTGAGCGCCGTGGTTGAAAATGATGATGAGTGCGAGGAGAAGCAGGTAGGCTCCTCCAGCGATGGCGAGGTGGGTCATTGCCGGTCCTCCAAGTATTTTTCGGCGGCTGAGATGATCCAGCATTGCGCGTCGAGTTTTTCGAGCTTGGCTAATTCGTATCGGACGGCCTCACTGTGGTCGTGTGACTGGTCGCCGTAAATCAGTGAAATCAGCGTGTTTTTTATGGTGTCGCGGCAGAGTTCGTCCATGCGCTCGTCAAAGCGCTCCGTCCGCTCGCCCAGCTGCCTCGTCTTGGCGAAATGCTGGGAAAGCACCGAATTGTAAGGCAATCGCTCGGGGTTAACGTGCGCATACAATCCGGTCGCGAGCGATTCGAGCGCCCCCGGCCAGATTTTCAAGCACAGTGTGATTACCGCGCACGCGCCGCCGACACCACCAAACCCCGCTAAAAACGTTTGAAACACATCACATCTCCTTGAAATCGTTTAATCTTTTGGCATGGTGTCGCCATCGAAATAATTGCCCGGCAATCCCAACGAGACGAGCTGCTGCCACTGGTCTTGAGGCACGCACAAGCCCTTGCTCAGATTGACCGTGCAACCGTTCAGCCCAACGAGAATGCCGTGAGTAGTGCTGGCGGCGGTGAAGACGTAATCCACGCGACAATTCGAACTGACCAGCCCACTATCACTGCCATTGGTGGTGAGACGCAAGCGCGGATTGTCGCCACTCGTGGACAGCATGTAACAGACGACGCTCACATGGTATTTCACGCCCGCCGTCAACCCCGTGAAGGTGATGTCCGATGGTGTCGTGTTCGTCGTCTTGACGCTCACACCGTCTTTCGGCATGACGCAGTGATTAACGATGGGAGTCATGCCACCACCCCCAATGCGAGGGTCAGGCGCGCGGCATCGTATCCCCGTCGAAATATCCGATGCCGTCGAGCAGGGTCTTGTTCGCCTGATAATCGGCCTGCGTGCAGATGAGTATATTTGTCACGGTGACGGTCGGACTGCCTGACTTGACGGAATAATTCGCTGATAGCGGAGCGGAATTGTTGAGGTACGTCATGTAGCTGACACGTTGGCGTGCGCTGAATTCGCCCTGTGTTCCGATAATCGAGACAGTGCCGCCTGTGACGTTCACATCGAAACTGACCCAATATGTCATCCATCTCACGCTCGGAACGGTCGTGAGATGCACCCACTTGTCTGCTTGCAAGGTGATGGTCGAGGTTGGTCTCGTGCATAGGTTCGTGACCATCATCGGACATCACCCGCCCGACGAATCGCCTTAATCGCGTGGCATCGTGTCCCCCGAGAAGAAGCCCGGAAGCCCCCCCCCCCCCCAGCGCCGCGTCATACGTGTCGGCGGCTTCCACGCTCAATTCGCTGATGGCCATACCGGGGGGGATGGCCAGGCGCGTGTCATTGGCGGTCGGGGTGAAGCGGATCGTATATTTCCCGACCGTCTGGGCACTTGGGTATTTGACCGTGCCGCCGGAAAAGATGCCGATGCTTTTATTCGTCGTATCGTTGCTGACGATCCTGCACGTGCACACGTATTCCACGCCGACCTCGCACGCGAAAGGCAGGTCGATGTATTCGCCTCTGGTGTTGGCCAGCGTGCCACCGGTCATGTACTTCGATATGTCGCCGCCCTTGTGGACGACATGGAAGCCGGTGGGGTCGAACTTTGGGTTCGGCCACAGGTTAATCCTCTGCATTCTCGTCTCCCTTCACGCTTTCGAGCACATCCTTCGGGATGAGTTTCATGGCCGCCGACAGCTGACTGGTCAGGATTGCGATTTGCTTGTTGAGAGTGCCGATTTGCGCGGAAAGCTGGTCGATGACCTCGTTCGCGTCGGCTGGAATCTGAGTCAAAATAAGTCTCCTTTTAATGCGAAACCCCCACAATCCGTGTGGATTGCAGGGGTTGAAAAAAATGGTGAAAAGCGGGGTTAGTCGGCGGCGGTCATCGTGTCGATACGAGTCACGGCCTTAAGCTCGTCGAGTGTGAGGGTGCGTCCGAGATTCGTCTTCACGTCCGTCAACGTCACGGACGTGCCCGTATCGTCGAACGTGGCCAGCACGCCACGCTGGTAGTCGCGCCACGATTCGGCGGTGCCGTCAGCGCTGGAAAACTCCAATCCGAGACGGCACAATTCCGCGCGCACCGACTCCTTCGGCGGACGCAAATCAAGCACACCGGACGGCTCAGAGGGCGTCACGGCAGTAGTGGTATCAGCGGTAGTGGTTTCAGTGGTCTCATCGGCCATAATCAATCTCCTTAATTCTGTTGGTTTTGTCTTGGCATGAGCGATTCGTAGAAGCGTTCCTCGCATTCGTCCAACATGTTTTGGCTGGACTCGTCATCAAGGAAGGCGTCCAATCCGTCGATATCCCGCGTGCAGGCCACATCGATGCCGCTGGACGCTTCCACACCGGAACCGTCAGCAGTCAATGCGGCGCACATCCGCGCGTCGGTCTCATTCGACATGACCGGAAGATTCATGCCCTCACGCGTCCTGTTGCGTGCGGCGGTCAGCGGGTCATTCAACACTTCCCCATCGTCGGACATCATGCTCACGCCGGTCGCGGAATCCGTCAAAGCGGATTCCAACGCTTCGAACGCTCCAGTCCACACGCCCCTGCCGGTGGCATGGTCGTATCGGCTTGTATCCTCCTTGCCCTGCATGATCGCCGCTACCGCCTCACGGGTCGAAGCCAATCCGAGCAGCGCCTTCCACGATGCGATCACCTCAGGCCGGAAGACGAAACTGTCCGACCCGTTCACCGGCGGATCGCAGCGGATGATGCACAAGCCGTTCTCATCCTGTTCGAAAGTCGATGACAAGATTTCCTCCAATCACTTGACCAAATAAGCCAGGAATTCCGCGTAAACATCCACCGGGCAAGGCTGGTCGGCGTTATACAGCTTCAATGTGAAGCCGCTCTGACCGCCCGTGTTCATCGGGTGCGCGATGATGCCCGCCCATTGTGAATCCGCGTTCGCGACGACGTAATAGCGGCCGTATTTCGTCGGGCTGAACGTGCAATCGACTTGCATGGAAGCGCCGGTCGCAATCTTCGAGCCGGGATTCGGATACCACGCCTTCCACGCAGCCTGGGCATGGAACGTAGAACGGTTCGTGATGCCGCCAAGATAGCCGCCGAGATACACGTATCCGGTGCCGATGTTCGCGCCGACTCCGACCTCGCCGTTCGCGTCTTGCGCTTCGAGCCAGCACTCCGAACCGTTCGCGCTATCGCCGGCCAGAGTGAGGAAAGCGCTGCTTTTCTTGCTCTCGTCCGGCTCGTCGTAATCCGTGTTCGCCACGGCATGCACTCTGGATGTGACGCCGCCGCTGCCGGTACCGCCTTTCTTGCGCGGCTTCGATCTGAGAGACAGGAACGCGGCGGGGTCGTTCTTGCTCACGTGTCCGCTCCACAAGTCCAGTTCGCCCATCGAGCCGACCTGATTCGACTGGATGACCGATGCGATGGCCGGATGCGAAAAGTAGGCGGTGGACCCGTTGTAGGCCGGGAATTCGATGCCATCACCGGTGAAAGTCTCAGATCCGCCGATGATGTAGGTCTGATAATCCGGACTGATACGCACCCTGTGCCCGCTCGTGCGGGTTTGGAACGTGCCGGTCAGCACATTGCTCTTCCCCTCGCCGTCCAGGTAGACGGTGCGGTTGTGATTGCTGTCCCACATCTGCAAGGCCGTGCTATTGAGCTTCATGCCCGTATTCGCAGCCTCGGAGCTCTGGAATATCGCGCCGGTGAAGACATAGCCCTTGAACTGGCCTGCCGCCACCTTGTCGGACGTGATGGTGCCCGCAGCGATCTTGACGGCCGTCACGCTGTTTGCCGCGAGCTTGTCGGCGGTGATGGCACCAGTGACAATCTTGGACGCATTGACCGAGTTCGCGGCCAGCTTGTCGGCGTTCACCGCGTTGGCCGCGAGCTTGTCGGTCGTTATCGCGCCAGCCACGATGTCGCCCGCATTGATCTTGTGGACGTTGAGCAGCGCCACGGTCATGTCCTCGGTGACCTTGAGCTTCGCGGTCGTGACCGAATTGGCGGCGAGCTTGTCGGTGCCGATGGCACCGGCCTGCACCTTGCCCGCCGTAACCGCATTCGCGGCCAGCTTATCCGCATTCACCGCGTTGGCGGCCAGCTTATCGGTCGTGACAGCATTGGCGGCGATGTCGCCCGCCTGAATCTTATGGACATTCAGGAGCGCGACGGTCATATCCTCGGTGACCTTGAGCTTGCCCGTGGTCACCGAATTGGCCGCGATCTTGTCGGACGTGATGGACAGTGCGACGATATTCCGCGCCTGCACGCTGTCAGCGGCGAGTTTCGCGGCGGTCACCGCATCAGCCACCAGCTTTTCAGTCGTGACCGAATTGGCGGCGAGCTTGTCCACCGTGATGGCATTGGCCTTGACCTTCTCGGCGGTCACGGAATCCACGGCGAGATGCTTTGCAGCCACCGTGCCAGATGCGAGGATGTTGTTCGCCACGAGGTCGAATGGCTCGAAGCGCGTGCCATCCCACGTAAGGACTTCCACCACACGATCAGACAATGGCACCAAGACGCTCGGTGAAGCGTTCGGCGCACCCGTCCAGTACGTGTAGAAGTCGGCAAGCATTGATGGGCTTGCGTTCTTCTCGCCCTTCCAGCGCGTCCAATATTTCTGCGTCCTCCACCACATGTCCCCCGGCTTCAAGCCATCATGCGACGGTTCGTCGGGGCCACGGTAAATCAGATTCTTGCCATCAGCAGTGGTCTGCGCCTTCTGCGCTGCGGCCTGAGCCTGATTCGCCTGAGACGCGGCATTAGCGGCAGCGGTCGCGGCCTTGTCAGCGGTGGATTGAGCGGTTTTGGCTGCATCATTCGCCTTGACGGCGGCGTTCGCGGCGTCGGTCGCGGCCTTGTCGGTCACAGCCACCCAAGCCGACCCATTCCACCTTTTCGGCGTGTTCGCGCCATTCGTGGTGTCAATCCACAAGGTCGAAGCCTTGCGCATCGACGTGGCCGGCGCCGTGCCCTGGATAAGCACGTCGGCCTTGCCGTTCGCCACGCCAGCGGCGGCAGCGGCAGCCGTATTCGCCTTCTGGGCGGCATTGGCCGCATCGGTGGCGGATTGTGCCGCACTGTCAGCCGTGGCCTTGGCCTGAGTCGCCACGCTCGACGCATTGGCAGCGGTGGTCTTGGCATTGGCCGCATCCGTCTTAGCGGTGGAAGCGTCCGTCTTAGCCGAAGCCGCGTCGGACTTGGCGGACTTGGCGGACTCATTGGCGGTGTTAGCCAGTGTCTCCGCATTGCCAGCGGTCTTCTTCGCGCTTTCGGCTGCGGTCTGGGCGGCATTGGCCGCGTCCTTGGCCTGACCGGCGGTGGCGGTAGCGCTCTTCGCGGCGGTCTGGGCGGCATTGGCGGTATCCTGCGCGGTCTTCGCCGCACCAGTGGCCGTGTCAGCCGTGCCCTGCGCGTTTTTCGCGGCGGCAGCGGCATTCTCAGCAGCCTTCCTCGCGTCGGTGGTCTTCGCGGCGTTATCCGCGATGTCGGACTTCGCCTGAGCGATTTCGTCAGCATTGCGCTCCACGTCGGCATAGCCCATGTGATTCCACTGAGCGCCATCCCACACCAGCGTGTCAATCACGCGATCGGACAGTGGGACGAGCACGGACGGTGAAGCGTTAGGCGTACCGGTCCAGTATGTGTAAAAGTCGGCCAGCATGGACGGGCTGTTGTTCTTCTCGCCCTTCCAGCGGGTCCAATACTTCTGCGTCTTGAGCCACAAGTCACCGACAATCAGATTATCCTTCGGCATGTCAGGCCCACGGAAAGTGTGATTCTTCGAGTGGGCTTCGGCATACGCCTGAGCCGCCGACTCCTTAGCCTTCGAGATCTCACCATTCGCGGTGGTCAGGTCGGTCTTGGTCTGCGCGATATCCTTCTGCGCCTGCGTCAAATCGGTCTTGGCCTGCGCCAGCGTCTTGGACGCCGCGTCAAGGCCAGTCTTGTTGGCTTGGATGTCCTTCTGCGCCTGCGTCAGCTTGTCGGTGTTGTCCTTCAGCGTGACGTTGGCCGTGCCGATAGCCGACTGATTCGCCTTGATATCAGCCTTAGCCGACTCAAGCTCCTTCGACGCGGTGGTCAGGTCGGTCTTGGTCTGGGCGATGTCCTTCTGCGCCTGCGTCAGCTTCGCCGTATTATCCTTCAACGCCGTCTGATTATCAGCAAGGTCTTTTTGTATCTGCTCGACCTCATCCGGCGAGACGGCTGAAGCCACGGTCACGGTGGCAATCGCAGACCAGTCAGACTTATTGCCCGCATGGTCGACGGAACGCAAGGCATAGCTATGCGGTGAGCCGCCCGTCAAACCGGTGATGACGTAATCGCCCTGCCCCGACTGGGTGGCGCTGATGACCTGCATTCCAGCCGCATTGATGCCCTCGCCCACCTCGATATGGTCGAAGTCAGGCTCCATCTGCGCGCCGGCAGCGGTCTTGCCGTCCCAATGGACGGTGACCACGCCTAGCTTGGATGAGACTGTCGGCTTGGAGGGCACTGAGCACGGCGTCGTATCGGATTCGACGGTGGCCACCACGACAGCCGACCAATCACCCAGCTTGTCGGAATATGTCGGCACGGCGCGTACCCTGACCTCGATCTGAGTGCCGCAGTCCAGGTTGCCGAAGCCGAGCTGGAGCTTGTCGGTAGTGCCGGCGGCATGCCACGGCGCACCGTCTTTGTGCTGCTTCCACTCGACGGCGTAATTGCTGATCTCAATGGCCGTGTCATTGGTCGCTTCGGTCACAGCAGACCACATGGCGGTGGCCAAGCCGTGTGCGAAACCGTCCGAGCCGATGTAGGCGTCGGTCTGCACGACCAGACCCTGCGGAGCCTTCGGCACGCGATGGTCACGGTCGGAAGAGGCGGTCGTGCCGCCCTCGCTACCGGCCAACGCGGCACCACCAGTGATGCCCTTGATTTTCTTCGCCTGACGCACGGAAGCGTCATATTTGATGTCGTTCAAGGCGATCGAAGCGCTTAATCCCTCATTCTGGCGCATGCTCAGGTCGATTTCCTGCACGCGCACCTTCTCGCCGTGAGCCACGGTGGGGGCGGTAATCCAGTCACCGGCGTGATAGTCGATGAGCGGCAGATTATCCACATTCGCGGTCACCAAGCCGCGCGTGTACTGACCACGCACACGAGCCGCATCATCAAGCGTGGACCGCATGAATGCTTGCGCCGTGTCCTTATCAGACACGCCGCCCTGGCTGCTGTAGCTTTCCCACTTGCCCCACGGAGTCGGCGCGGCCGGATTATCCATGCGGAAGAGCAGGTTATTGTCTCCCTCGACGAGGATGGTGGACGCGAGGTCAGCGATGGACTCCTCGAAGGGTGCCTCGCTGATGTCACGCGCAAGCTGCAGCACAATACTCTTGCTCAGGTCACGGCTCAAGGCGGTGCTGTCCGCATTCCACAGCTTGAGCGTCCTACCGGACGTGCGCCAGTCGCAGCCGCCACCATTGACAAGAGCACTCAGGATGGTCTGCAAATCAGTGCCAAGGCTGTAATACAAGGTGTATTTCCTCGCCCATGCCGCGCCGCCAGCATCCTTCGCGGTGTCGAAGCCGAGCGTCAGGCCGGTGGCCACGCCGCCACGCGCCTTGTTCTCGTCCAGCAAGGTCTTGAGAATCACACCCGGATTGGCTGAATAGAAGGGCCTCTTGCCCTTGTTGTCGCCGTCCGTGAGCAGATGGGTGGAATCATTGTTTTCCGCCTTGCTCAGGAGCCAGCTGATCGACTGGCCGGAATAGGTGACGGTGCGAGTGCGGTCATCGGTCTTGCCGGAGCGTCCGGTGATGACGAATCGCGCATTGTCCGGCTCGCGATAGCCGGTGCCGTCCGACACTTCCACGGCCACTTCGAGGCCGTCCGTAAGCTCGCGGTCGAAAGCCTGAGCGTCGCCGGACAGCAGGGAATATTCGATGCTGATTGCGCCATCGTCATTGTGGAGCATGGACGCGCTGAAGCTCACCGGCTCCGCCAGCACACCGATGCGCTCACCGAATGGACGATATGCCACGAGACGCGCGTGCAAAGTCTTTGCCATGAATCACTCCCAGGATTGCAAAAACCGGCAGGTCACCTTGTCGGCGCTGCCGGTCTGTTTGATTGCGAGGCGATAATCGCCGGACGAAATGTCAGGCCACACTTGCAGTGGCTCCGTGGTCCAGTCGATGCCATTCGACGCATCCACGCCACCAGACCAAGCGTCGGCGTTGGCCGCCGTCCACGCCTTGCGATTGGCTGCATCGACGAAAAGGTAAGGTCGTGAGGCGTCGCGTTTGCCGCCCCACATTAGATTCGTGCCACTCACCGGGTCACTGATCGTGACGGCGGTTGCGGCACCGAAGCGCAATACCAGCGTGCCGATTGGCGCATTGGAAAGCCATCCCTCGGGGATGGTGTCGAAAAGCTGCGAGGCGGAAGCGTTCGGCAATCCAGCCCAACGCGTCCAATAACCCTTGGCACTGGGCTTGGCGACGCCGCCCGGCAGGAGCCTGCCGCCGGTAGCGGCCAACGTTGTCTCCTGCCACTGCTCCCCCCGCCAGAAAACATCCGGCAATTGGAAGACGGCGGTCGCCGCGCGATGGTTGCTCCAGGGTATTTCGTCGCCGTCCGGCTGACAGGACGTGCATACCGCGCTAGCGGTCATACGTCGCGTCCAGCCTGATACCGTGTCACGCTCCACGCGAGTCAGCTTGGAAGCCAAGCGGCACAAGCGGTAGAAGCGGTGCATCAAAGTATCCGCATCAGGGCCATTGGTGATGAATTTCAGAGTGATTTCCGGCGCATCGAAAACCACCGGACCAGCAGGAAGCATCACACCACTCCGACCATTCACACTGACGGAATTAATGCGCGGCGAAATGCTCGTGAAATGGGTGGTGCCGACAATCAGACTCGAATGCTCACCAGTCAAAGCCTGACCGTTGATGAGATAATCCGTGAGAATCATCGGCTACCACCCTTTTCACTTGTCACCATTGCGGCATTGCCGCCGTCTGCAGCTTCTGCTGCGTGCTGATGCTCGTCGGAGCGATCGCGGGATAGTTGAATGTCTGCTGGACGTATGTGGTGCTACCGCCGCCATTACTGAGATTCGCGCGTCCGGTCTTCGACATGTCACCATCGAAGCCGCCGTGAATCTCGGCATTCATGCCATTCACGGTGCGCTGCACGTCCTTCCAGCCAGCCTTGAGGCTCTTGTCAAAGCCCTGCATGATCGCCAAGCCAGCAGGCTTAAGCATCACCTTGTCGTAGCTGAGCGGACCCTTGTGTCTGACGATCCAATCGCCGATGCCACTCACAAAGCTCTTCACTTTGCCGAAAGCCGCCCTCAGACCATTGAGCAGACCATTGATGATCGCACTGCCTGCGTTCCACAGCCAAGCGCCAGCACCGGCGAACACGCCACAAATGGCGTTGGGAATACCACCGAACCAGCTGACCACGTTATTCCACGCGTTCTCCACACCATTGGCGGCATTGGAGAAGAAGCCAGTGATTCTTCCACCAACTCCAGCGAAGAAGTTGCAGATCGCGTCAGGAATTCCCATAAACCAGTTGACGACGCTATTCCAAGCATTCTGAGCACCCTCGCCCGCGGCGGTGAAGAAGCCTGTAATGTCATTGCCGAGACCTGAGAAGAAATCACGGATGTTCTGCACGCAGTTCGAAAGGAAATCCGTGAACTGCTGCCAGATGGCCTTGCCCTTATCAGTGCAGGTGAAGAAATAGACCAGAGCAGACACCAAACTGGCGATAAGCGAGACAATAAGTATGATCGGATTGGCATTCAGTACCGCATTGAGCACGGCCTGAGCCTTCGAAGCGAGGCTTATGGCTGTGGTCACGGCCTTGAAAACGCCAATGCCCGTTGTGAGAACTGCGATAATCGCAGGAATAATCGAAACTATGGCTTGAATCAACGGAAGAAAATACTTCAGAGCTCCCGCAACGGCAGGAAGGCAGTTCTGGACTATCGGCACCAATACATCCACGAGGCCGGTCACCATGTTCAATACGCTTTGAATGGCTGGGACCATCGATCCGATCAGCGTGGAGATTATCGGCGTCAGAAGCGGAATGATCTTCGCAAGCACTGGAATCAGCGCCTGAGCCAATTGGGCGAAAGCGTCCATCAGCGTCTTGATTGATGGTTGCAGAAGCTCCAAGGCCTGTTTGATGCTGGCGAAAACGTTCGTCAGCATCTCGCCGAATTCGCCGCGCAATTGCGGGCTCGTGGCGATAAGGCCGGCCAGAGCGCCAATCACCAACGTGATGGGACCGCCAAGACCGCCGAGCACTTTGCCCAAGCTACCAAACATGCTGCCGATGATCGGCACTCCACTCAAGCCGCTCAAAGCGCCACCAAGACCAGCCGCGCCAAGCAAGCCGGTCACGGCGGCGATGGGACCGGACAGGCCGGACAATTGGCCCGCGAAGCCATTGAAATCGATTTTGCCGATCTTGTCGGCGATCGCTCCGAACACCTTCTCCAGCGGCGGTCCGATCTTCTGCGCCAGCTGAGCAATCTTGTCAAACAGCGCGGTGATGAGCGGTTCGACGGCCTGCACCATCTTGATGACCGCGCCGCCGACACCACCGAAAGCCGCGATGAGATCATTGCCGACCGAAGTCTTCAAACCCGCGATCTCATGCTGGAGAATGGTCATCTTGCCCTGAGGCGTATTCGCCAAGGCCTTGTTGATGCCACCGAAGTTGGCTTCCAAGACCTGCGCGGCCATGGCGGCCTTTTCGGACGCGCTGCCCTCCTGCAGGACTTTTTTCTGCGCGTCGGTCATGGTCACGCCATATTTCGACAGTGCCGTGGCGCTGCCGGTCATGACCTTGCCGAGCAGGTTGGCTATCTGCACGCCATCCTGCGCCGTCGCGTTATAACCTTTGTTGTTGGCGATCATGTCCGCCAAAGCGGGCGTCAGTGTCTTGACCTGATCGGCCGTCAAAGCGAAGGTGCCGAGCTGTGCCTGAGCGGCCTTCAAGGTGCCGCCGGATATGACGCCGGTCTGGCCAAGCGTCTTGTTCAGGCTGAGCAGGGACTTCTGCTCTTCGTCCGTCCAATTGTTGTTCTTGGCGACCTGCTGGAATTTCGCGGTCACCTCTCCGGCCTTGAGCGCCGCATCGACGGACTGACGTCCGAAGTTGACGAGGTATGCGGCAGCTGCGGTGGCCGCGCCGGACACGACGGTGGCCATGCCCTTCGCCGCGTTGCCGATACCGGACACGGCCTTGGACGCGAAGCCGGACGCCTTGCTCAAACCGGAATGCAAGGCGCTGCCGGCTTTCGTCGCCGCGTTCCTCGCCCCTTCCGGCAAGGCGTTCCACACGGCAGAGAATTTGCTTTTGATGTTGGACGTGACCTCTCCGGCCGTCGAACTGATCTTCCGCATCGCGGAATCCACTCCGGGAATCGTGCCTGCGACCTGCCGTCCCACCGAAACGAATCCCGACGCCATGCGGGAGAAAACGTTCCGGGACTTGTCCGCTTCGGACGCCAATTGCGTCTCAAGATCCTTGAGCCGTCCCTGCGCCGTTTTGAGATTGTCGGACGCCGCCTTGAGATTGTCGGACGCCGCCTTCTGCCGGATCTGCGCCTGCTCCAATTTGATGGCCGCAGCCTGAGCCTGAGTCGAATCAGCCCCATATTTTTGCGTGGCCGCGTTCAGCTTCTCCTGAGCGGCCTGCACCTGCACGGACGCGGCCTTGAATTTCAGCAGCGCGTCCGTGTTCTTCTGCGATGCTTGGGCCACGTCCTTCTTAAAGGATTTCAAAGCATCGGAATTCAGTTCGGCGGCACCGCTGTTGAACCCGTTCTTGAAGGCACTGCCGGCCTGCTTGCCCTGCTGCGCCCCGTTGAACCCTTTGGAAAAGGCGTTTTTCAGGTCGGAGACGGCTTTGCCGGTTTCTTTCGCCACGTTCTGGCGGAAGCCCTTCATCTGCGGGAAAATGCTCACATGCGCGGAACCAAGCTCGCTACCGCCAGCCATGACAGCCTCCTCTATTCACTTGTCTTTTTGAAGCCGAAGATGCTGCTCATCGACTCCAAAGCTGCACGACGCTCCTCATCGGTCACCTCGACATGCTTTTTCCCAGCCTTTCCTGGCGCGAGGTCGCCAAGAATCGACGTGCCGCCAGCCTGAATCGCGGTAATGATCGCCGTCGCATCCATCGGCAGCACCATATGCACCGCAGTCATGCCCGTATATGTGCTCGGGTCGGCCGAAAGGTTCTCCCACAAGGCGATCGCGTCCGCATAGCGGAGTCTGCCGCCCAAGTCGGCCTGCAGACTCCATCCACGCGCCGCGAAATCGGCCCTTATTCGGTCGCCGTCTTCCCCTCGGAGAAGCTGGCAGAAGCCGACGATTTTCCCAAATCAGCGCCCTGCACCTTGGCAATGATTTCGCCATAAGCGCTGAGGATGTTCATCGGCACCATGACCGGCTCCTTCGCCAGCTCCTTGGCCGCATCCTCACCAGCGAAAGCAGTCAGCATGTCCTTCAACGTCTGAATCTGCTCGACATCCGACTTAATGTCGGACAGCTTCACGAAATCATCAATCGACAGCGCCAAAGGCAGCTTGTAAATGTGGCCATGCGGTGCCAAAAACCATACGGAGCCGTCCTTGATGAGATGCTTCACGTCCATCTGCGCGGCGACAGCCTCAAGCGCCTTGTCCTCATCCTCCTGAGTCCATGCGTCGAAATCGGCGGCGGCGGGCATCACATTCTTGGTCATTTCTTCCTTCTTTCAAACGACTGTAAAAATTCCTTTACTCCACTGAATGAAGAGAAAGAATCCCAGCACATGCGAAGAAAGGAAGAAAGAAACACATGCTAGGAAGAATCAATGTCAGTCGGTGACCGGCTGAGACTCGGAATCATCAGCCTGATGACCGACGTCATGAGAACCGGACGAAACAGTCGGAGTCACGAAGGACTCCAAATACTTGCTGTTGCCGGAATCGCAGACGTCATCCTGAATCCACTCGATGGTCCAAGCGTCACCGGTGTTCTTGCCGGAGGTCTCCTGCCCCTGTTCGTTGCCGGTCAGATTCACGACACCCAGACGGCGGCGGTGCGTTCCGTTTTTGAAAACGGTTTCCTTGTAGCAGAACCACTTGCCATCCTGAATCACATCGGTCACGTGATAGACGCCATTGGTGTCCGGCGTTCCGATGGTCATCTGGCGCGTGATGCTGTTATCCTCGGCCACGGTGAACTGTTCGGTCAGCGAAGCCGTGCCATTAACGCTGTAGCCAGGCTGATGGAACTTGATCGCATCATCGGCGTCGCGGCCGGGCTGCGGCGCGCCATCCTCGGTGATAAGGCCGACGAAACCGCCTTTGCTGAAAATCTTGTCCAAGCCGGTCTTCACGTCGGCCACGGTCGGCGCGATGAGATCGGCGGTCAGCTTCTGAGTCGCGTCATAGGGTGCGAAACGGTAGGCACTTGTGACCACGATCTTCGCGGCGCTAAGGTCATTGCCTGCTGAATCAGCTGCCATATTTTGTCCTTTCAAACAAAAAGGCGCTGAAACACAACGTTTCAACGCCTTGAAAATTCAGAAAAACTTAAATTATTGGAATTCCCCGATGGCGGAGAATTCGAGAGTCAGATAGCATCTGGCGATGTTCGCGTCCTCGGCCACGAAATACGGACCATTGCACCCGTCCTCATCAATGCCCGCGATCGGCGAACCGTCAAGCGAGCAAATATCGGGGTCGGCGAGCAAACCGTAGATTCTGGCCGCCAAGTCACGGCAGGGTTTCGGAGCGGCACGAGAGCCATAACGCACGGTCACGCCGACGCTCCGGTCGAAGAGCACGCGATTCGATTGCGAGCCGCCATCGTCTCGCACCACGACGAGCGGCCATGAGCCGTCGTAATCGTCCGGCTCACGATTCGAAACGATGATCGTCGGGAAAGACGGCTTAAGCCTGGCACGTAGAAAAGAGCAGATCCATAATTCAATGTCTGGTGGCAGGACTGCTGTCATGTTTTACCTGCCTTCAACGCCTTGCGGAGATTGCCAGTCTTCGATTCCACTAGCAGGGTTTTCGGATCGGTGCCGACCACCATGCATGTGGTCCGATGCTCGTGCTTGACCTCCTGGATCTGGAGGCCGTCGCGATACGCGCCAGTATCAACCGGAGCATGCGCTTTCGCATATTCGAGCGTCTTTTCTGCGGCACGACGGGTCATGGCCTTGACGCCAGCCGAATTCATCAATTCATCGAAATAGCGGTCGTTGAATTTGACCATCACTCCCAAAAGCCATCACCCCCTGTATTCAGCTAGTGGGATCTCGATCGTCGGCTGCCATGACACGAAAGCATTCGCGTCACGACTTGGATAGCCGGACACCTCCCAACATCGCCCGTCATCCGGCAACGCTCGAATCCTGTCACCCGGCATGATGTCGAGAGTCGGATCAGGAGACGTGAGGTAAGCCGTGCTCGTGGTCTGCTCGCGCAGGCCGTCGGGTGTGCGCGTGCTGCTGGAGCTGGCGAGAGCGCCGGTAAAATCCAAAGTCTCCGGATTGGACCAGTCCTCGCCAGCCTGCTCGCCGGAATACGAGTCATCGACCTTCCTCGCACGCAGTCGCCGCCATTTGGTGGCGCCAGGCATACGCCATCCGCCACCGGCATTCAGATCGTCAAGCAGGCTCATGGCAATCCTCCAAGCCGGTAGGGTTTGAGCTTGTCTTTTTCGTCCTGCATGAGCGACACCACGTCAAAACTCGCGCTGGAGCCATTCGTGGACTGCGAGGTGACGAGCCCGATCGGACTCATGCCCGCCCGTTTCGCGGCACTGATGAGCACCTGCTGCACGTCCGGCGCATCATCATATCCGGCATGGATCGCGTAGCGGATGGCCGCAACTCCGACCGGGAAGCCACCGGAAAGCGACTCCACAAGACCCGTCTCAGGGTCATAGGCATAAGCCAGCTTGTTGCCGTCGCGGTCTGTCAAGGATTCAATGCTCGTCACATGACGTGCCGGCAGTCGAATCACCGTGCCGCCACGACTGTTCAGCACTCCTGTCAATGCCGCGTTCGGCATGACATGCCAACCGCATTCACGGCGGATGGCCGCCTGCGCGGCCCTGAGCCGGAAGGCGGCATCATCCTCGAAAGCCGAAGGGTCGGCAATCATGTCAGGAATCACATTCACATCACTCATGCCGACCTCCACGCTTACTCTGCGGCCATCAGGCCAGCCGCAATCAGAGAATTGACCAGGGCGTCGAATTCGCTCTTGGTTGGCGTGTCGCCGGCGGCCAAAGCCACATGCGTTGCAGGCTTCACTGCAGCGCTGCCAATATCGGTCGGCTTGCCGTTGGCCCCGACGAAGACCACATCGGCCACGTTGGCATTCGGGTCAAGTTTCGCCGCCGAGGCTGGAATCACTCGAAACTGTCGAGCCATATCACGTCTCCTTACTTAAGGGTCAGCTTGACGAAAGCCTTCGGCTTGCGCACGGCCAAAGCCACACGCTCCTTGGCGCGGATGGTCACCAGATCGGAGATGAAGTCGGTGTCATTGGAATTGGTGACCTCAACCGTCACACCGCCCTTGCGATAGAAGGTGGCAGCACCCTTAAAGGAGCCGACGATGGCTGTGCCGACGTCGACAGCGGGAGTCACCACGGTGTCCAGACCCCAGAGGCGCGGAGTGATGGTCAGCGCGCCACCATTCACGCCATAGAACGGTCCACCGCCGATGAAATTGCCATCATTGTCCTTCTTCAATCGAATGGCCTCATAGTCTGTCGGATTGATGACAAGGGCATCCGGCATCATGCCGGTCGTGGTGGAGATCATCGACTGCGCGTGCAGGACGGCAACGTCATTGCCGGCGTCTGTAGCGGTGTATGACTGGATTCCTTCACGATTCAGCAGGCCCTTGATGTTCTTGCCGGTGCCGTCGCCGTTGAGCAGCTGCTTCTCCTCGGCGATGCTCAGATCGTAGAGCAGGCGTCCATCGATGTCGGACTTCAGGAATTCGAGGTCGGTGACCATGTCGTTGGATTCCTTGATGAATCCAGCGATTGTGGACAAAGCGTCGGTGTACTCTGTCGCGTCGGCGTAATGGATCTGGCTGAATTTCTCGCCTTCGCCGACGGTGCCGAAATCGCCTTCCTTTTCGCCTTCCACGTAGTAGGTGATGGCCTGTCCGCTGATAGCGCCGATACCGAACAGGTTTGTGATGGTCGGACGACGGTAAGCCTGGACGAAATTCGGGTCCACGTAGGTCAACAGGGAGCCGTACACGCCGGACGGTCCGCCGGTAACCTGCGTGTCAGTGTTGGCCTTGCGGCGCGGAACCCATTCCGGTGCTGCGATTGACGCTCCCGAAACTCCCTTTATCTTCGCCAGCTGTTCGCCGATGTTCTTCACGACGAAATCGCCAAGAGACTCGCCGGATGCGGCTCCGCTTTTCTGGGTGTCCGCCAGATTGTCGGTCAATCCCGCGAAACGCTTATGCACCGCATCCAACGTTTCGATGGAATCCTGCAATTCGTGCGCCTCGGCGTTCAGCCCCTTCAGCTTCTCGATGTCGGAAGCGTCGAGATTATCCTCGCCCTTGGCCAGCACCGCTTCGATGGCGGCCTTGGTCTTGGCGAGACGATCATTGAAACTCATTTGGTCTCCTTGTTGTCCTTGCCGCCAGTGACCAGTTCACGGGCGGATTTGATTACATTCAGACGCTCGGCCTTCTCGGCCTCCGCGTCCCTACCCTTATCAGGGGCAAGCTTCTTATCATCCTTTTTCTCGCCGGTCTTGGAATCATCCGGCTTATCTTCGTCGGAAGCGCTGGAATTGTCGGAATCAATGCCTTCCAACACCTCGTTCAGCGACGCCAATGCGGCACGAAGCTTCTCCTCATTGGCGGAGCTGATGGCGCGACCTGACTTCACGGCCAGAATCTCGGCCTGCTGGTTCGCGGCCACCGGCACCACGCTGATCTCGAAAAGCTTGATCTGCTGGAATTCGGAATGTCCGCCCCACGGGCCGTCGCCCTTTTCCGTGATCCAAGCGGTCTTCGTCGGCACGAAGCCGATGCTCATCTGATGAACCCTGCCATCCTTGAGCAGGTCGTAAGCCTGCTGTGCGGTCGGATTATCCTCGATATCAAGCTGTGCCGAGATGAGCAGGCCCTTCTCGTCCTCGACGGCACTCAAGGTGCGTCCGATGATGTCGGTCGGCTTGCCGTCCTGATGGTTCCAATGGATCGGGATGCCGGCTCCGCCGGCGTAGTCCTTCTCCAAGGTCTCCGCGAAAGCGCCCTTGGCGATCACGTCGCCCTGCAGGTCCTTGTTGCCGAAAGTGCTGGCGTAGCCGCTGAAGACGCCTTCGCCTGCGGAATCGTCCAAGGATTTCACGTTGAATCTGAGCTGTTTGAGATTCACTGTCCTTCTCCGTTCACTGGATTGTTCTGTTGCGCGTTCTGCGTCCTGCCGCCGTCCTGCGGGCTTGGCTGTCCGCCGGTCGCCACGTTCAGTGGCGTCACCAATTCGTCGCCACCATCAAGCTTCGGATAGTTGAGGATGCGCCGTGCCTCGTTCGTGGTCATGAAACTACGCCCCGTGGCCGTGCTGAGCGCCTGATACTGTTCGGAGAACGTTCCGCGCAGCTTGGCGTCAACGTTCGCTTCAATGTAGGCGTCAGGCTGGCCGAGCGCGTCTGGCAGCAGCAAATTGAGCGACTGTTCGAAAGCCACGATGTACGGCATCAACTCCACGTTCCACATCTGCTCCTTGAAGGCTCCGATGTTGGAATTCGTGCCGCTGCGGAAGCCTAGATTTTCTGGCGCGATGTGGAATGCGTTGGCCACGTCGATGCGAATCCTGTCCCTCGCGTCGATGTCCTGCATGTCGATCGGTTTGAACGCGTCCACGGTCTTGATTTCCATGCCGTCGTTGAGCAGCGGCCAGCCACCGGCAAGATTCCCGCCGGACTTGTAATTGCGCATGCCCTGCACGAATTCGTCCTGCGCCTCCTGCGACGGCCACGGCATCTCCTTCGGACGGGAGATGTACGCTGGAATCTGGCCGCCGTTCTTCGCTATCGCACGTCGATATTCGGCCATCTCACGTGCCTCCGCCAAAAGCGGTGCGAGAGTGCCGGACACAGGAGAGCCGCCGATGCCGGACGTGCTATAGCCCACATCCAGCAGAATCTGCGGGTCTGGCAGTTTGAAATACCGGCTTCCTTCCGGCTGTCCGGTGCTGATCTGCACCCCGGTGATCTCGTCAAGAGTATTGCCGGAAAGCGTGAAATTCTGCACCGGGATCCGCCGCAACCACAGTCGGCCGGACTGCTTGTCGGCATCGAGCAGGCACAGCCAACGGTCATTGAGCAGGCCATCGCAGAGCAGCGAGTAGAAGAATCGGTAGCGTGTCATGCCAGGAAGAACGCTCGGCTTTGCCATCAACTGCGCCAAAGGGCTTGTCGTGTCCTCCGCACGGTCACCGTCAGGCTGGCGCGTGTAGACCTTGAACGGCATGCTGGCGATATTCCGCGCGATATGGTCGATGACGGTGCGCACCGCCGCCTCTCGCTCGTAGACTCCGGCGCCGAACCAATCGATCGGCAGCTGCGTGACCTGCGAAATGTTGACTGGCGATTCGGAGAACTTCTGGGCCACGGATACCGGGCTTTTCTTGAGCCATCTGGAAAAGAACCCCATGAAACCTCCTCACTGGGTCATACGACTGCGAAATGAGTCACGCTCGGCGCATATTTCGGTGTCTCCGCTTCGACTTGCATGGTCTCCAAGGCATATAGCGCCTGCGATTCGGCAACCAAGCCGGAAATCTGCAATGCTGATTTTGTCCTGTCCCACACCTCGACCTCGCCGAGCCTACGGGACACGGCCACACTCACCTGCTGTTCGATGGCGGGCTGCGGAAGATGCTGCAGCTTCCCCTCACGCACACGGTCATGGAAACGACCGCAGCACGCGCCCAGACGGAAGCCTTCGATGAGATGCACCGTCCACCCTTTTTCGGTGAGCGGGTCGATGAAGTCCACGGCCGGACATCCCTTGCCCTGCACGGCGATCTCCGTGATGTGCGGCCAACGCTCCTGGAGCAGGTCAAGATAATGCGGCACCCACAGCATGCCGTCACGGCGAGCGATCAGCTCAACATGAGGCAACCCGTCCGCACGAATGCCGGCAGCGGCCACATACGTGGTCTTACGGTCAGCCGACGTGTCCACGGACAGTACGACGCGATTGCCGTCCGGTATCGTGGAACGCGAGTCGATGCCGCTGGCCCACATTTTCGGGCTGATGAAAGGAATGATGTCAGCCGTGACCCACTGGCACAGAACCTCGGTGCGGAACGCCGCCTCGGTCATGCCGTCAATATCGGACCGAACCGACATGACGGTCATCGGCCCGTAGCCAAGCGACGGATTCGCCTGGCGAATAGCGTCGGCGTCATCCACCGGACACTTGTCAGGCGCAGACCACTCGAAATATCCGAAAGAGCCGTCCTGCTCGCCGGACAGGAACACGTCGGCCGGATTGCCACCGTCGGCGCTCAGACGCGTCCACTCGTCAACAAGCTTACGGCCCTTGTCCACCTGCTTGCGCAACGCCACGGAACGATAGTCGCCAGCGTTCGAAATGCCCCACAACTGGCTCGACCAGACGGCCTTCGTGGTCTGGCTGACAGCATTCCAGCCATCATCAGTATGCTGCTCACGAAGCTCATCAAACACCACACGGGCAGCGCTCTTCGCTCGAATATTCTTATCCGCGCGGACGATATACCGGGCTTTCGAGCGGGTGATGATCGCCTCCTCGCCGTTCGTGTTGACGAATTTCTGCGTCATCGCGGCGAGGTCTGGAATCACCAGATCCGCTTCCTCATCAGTCGCCGGAGCAGGATTACACCACTCCTTGACCTGATTGTACGGCCCCTTCGCATTGTCCAATGTCTGCGCTGCGCCGACCACGAGGAACTTCACGGGCGGCACTCGGTCGGGATGCTTGTTGGAGTCCACGAACAGCCACCATGCGGCCAGCACGCCCATCAGCGTGGTCTTGCCGTTCTGTCTGGCCACAAGCACAATCACCTTGCGGAAGCGATAGCTGCCATCCTCAAGCAATTCCAGCGCATGGACCAGCAGCCAGCACTGCCAAGGATAAAGATGCACATGAAGCATAATCTCCGCGAAGGCAATCACCGCGAAACCATTGCTGGTGGTCTTATCAAGCTCTCTAAGCGGCGGCGTGAAGATCCGCGGCAACGTAACACCATGCAGGTCATCATCGATGGCACCGAAAACACTCAAATCTTCCGACGCCATCGAACGCCTCCTAGCCGAAACGCTTCATGAAATCTTCCATCTGCACAACCTTGTCGCTCTTACGCGCCTCCGGCTTCGATTCAACCTTCGGCTTCGCAGGACGACCAACCTTAGCCGGAGCATCCACCGTCAAACCAAGCGACTGACAATATTTGAGGAACGTCGGCAGCGAAACGTTGTCGAGCTTGCCGTTCTCATCGACAAAACCGGAGAACGTCAGATAATCGATACGCTCAGCCAACACGCGAGCCGCAGCGACAACAGCAGAATTCACAGCCTTGAGGTCAGCGTTCTTCAACGAACGCTCCAACGCCTCCGCCACATTCCGACTCGGAAACTTCGCACTCATCGAAAACACCCCCTAATCTGCCGTCGCGCGCGACCCGCCAACAATTTCACTCGTCGGGGAGAGGAAGACCGACCACGCGGGACGTCTTGCGCTCTGTCGTTGGTTTTACGATTTCACCGCCCCTACCCCTCGTGTTGGGCTCATGCTGTTGTTATCCATTGTCTTGAGAGTGTTCCGATTGGCGCTGGCGGATCTTGGTTGCCTCTTAAGCGGTTGCAGCTGGTGTGGCTCGGCTTGAAGCCTGCTGGGTCGAATTGGAGTTCGGGATGCTTGCTGACTGGGAACATGTGATCGAGATTGAATGAGTCATCTGTGGTGTTCTTGACTGCGTTGTAGTCGATTGGCATGCCACACAACCAGCAGACTGCATGCTGTGCCTTGCATTGGTTGAAGAATGCGGCCTTGTCTTTTTCGAATTGGCGGCTTGTCTTGCGCGTTCTTCCTGGCATGTGGTCACCGCCTTGTGGTGCTTCGGGCTGGAGTCGAACCAGCGTTTGTGTGGGGTGCACTGTCTTTTTATCATCACGGGCATTCGATTTAAAGAAGTAGGAAGCCATGGCCGGTAAGGTATCCGTCCTAGGTATCTGTGCTATCCCTTACGCTCTGCCACTGAGCTACCGAAGCTGGATATGAATAATGGTCCAACCATTTCTGGCTGAACCATTTTACGAACATACGACAGTATAGCATTTCAACGGTGACAGTCAAGTAGTGCGGCCAACTCGCCGAGGTTGAACGTGTACTGCCGCTTGTGTTCCGTCGGCGTGGCGTGCGACAGTTTGCCGCGTTTGAGCCATTGGCTGATGAGGTTGCGTGATGCGGTCAGGCCGTATCGTTTCAGCTCTTTTGCCACGTCGCTGGGCGTGCCGGCGATTTGCACTTGCCATAATCTTTCGTCTCGTGCTGCTTTGATTGCTGGCGCAGCCCATTCCATGTGGCAGTCTGGGCATGTGGCCGATTCGGCTTCTGGCGTGCCGGTGAGCATGCTGTGGCAGTTTGGGCAGGTGCCGAGGATTATGAGCTCGTCTTCCGGCGTCAACGCTTGTTCGTTGCGTCGGATGATGTGTTGCAGGCTGGCGTAGTCGTCGGCGGCGGTGCTCATGTTGAGGATGGTGTGCCGGTTGCTGATGATGGCGCACCATGCTTTCCGCCAGTCGAATCCAGCGTATGCGGCGCGTATTTTGCCTGCCTGTTCCGCCAACCATGCTTCGCTGTCTGCGATGAGGTCTTGAGCGTGGGTGTCGATGGGCAGTGGCGCGTTGCCTCGGCTTGGCGTGTGTGCTGGGGTGCCGATGCGGGCCTGTCGGAGCATGATGCTTCGCAGGGCGGGCAGTTGGACGTGTCCGAGCTGGTGGATGAGCGCCCAGTAGTCTTCGCGGCAGGTTTGGCAGAGCAGATTGTCCGCTGTCGGTTTCATGGGCTTGTGGCAGTGCTGGCAGTCGGTCAAAGTCTGGCCTCCTTGTCGTGCTGGCGGATGATCGCGGCGACTTCCGCTTTCGGCACCTGCGGCACGAGCGGCGCGATCTCGTCAAGCGAATATCCGGCCTGATGCCACTTGATGATCATGTCTTCGAGTATTTTCTTCATTTGGTGGCCTCCGGTTCGGTGAGCTTGGTTTTGAAGGCTTTGATGGCTTCGTCGAGTCTTTTTGCGAAGTCGTCGGTAAGCTTGTAGTACGTGAGGGCGGTTGTTCCGTCGCTGGTGGTGGTTTTTCTGGTGAATGGTCCTATTTCGCCGTTTTTGCATGGTTGCACTGGCACATCCACGGCGAAGGCGATGAAGTTCGGCCCGAGTGACACTGGTTGCAGGGCGAAGTCGATTCTTTGCTTCATTTTGTGTCCTCCAGATATGGATTGTCGCTTGTGTGTGGCGGGAAGTCGCATTCCTGGTCTTTCCATCCGGCCGCGTAGCCTTCCTGCCATGCTTTGCGGCGCTCGTGTTCCAACCATTCTCGGCTGTACATGATTACCGGTTCGTGTTTCATGATTTCTCCTTGTTGAGTCTGTCGGCTAATTCGCAGGCCTTTTCGTCTGCCTGTGCTGTTTCTTCGTCGCGTCCGAGCGCTTCGAGCACGTGAGAGCATTTCCACGTGTGCACGTGGCGTTTCGAGGGTGGTATGCCGCTCATTTTGGCTCTGCGTTGGCACCAGCCCTTCCACAGGCGCGTCCAGTCGGCTATCGTGCGGTTTTCGCCATAATGTCGGCTTAAGAATGCGTTCCACGCGTCTGACAGGTCGAGATTCGGGTAATCGCGGATTATGGCGGCATTGGCGTGGGCTTTCTCCCTGACCAGCTCGAAGTCGTTCATCCCGATTTCTTTGGATGAAGAAGAAGAATATTCTTCTTCATCTTTCTTTTGGGTTCTGGTGTTCTGGTGTTCTGGTGTTTGTCCCGATTCTGTTTCGATTCTGCCGGCAGTCTGCGCACTTTCTGCCGGCAGACTGCCAGCAGAATACCGGTCATGCTCACGCTTGCGCTTGGCCATCACCTGCTGACGGCTCCGATTATGCTCAAGGTAATCGTGGATGACATAGCCGCCATCCACGGCCTCGATCAATCCGACCTGCTGCAAAGCGTCAAGCTCCTGTGTGGTGATGTCGAGCACGAATTCCGCCGTGTCCGAGTCCACATAACCGTCCGTGAGGTTGTCGCCGCAGTAGGAAAGCATGATGACGAAGGCGCTGATGGCCGATGGCATGGTACGGCGTAAACGGCGTACCTTCCGGTTGAGATAGAAGCCATTGGCCAATTGCACGTATCCGCGCCTTGCCATCAATCCTCCCCTCTTGTGATTCCGTTGTATGCCATCCAGATGGCCTCCTGCCGTGGCGTGGTGCAGGGCAGGTCGGTGTAGTTGGTGTTCGCCCAGCCGCTTCCCACGTGTGGTTTCGCCATCGCGTCCAGGGCTTCGGCGATCTCCACCAAGTCCGGTGGCGGGTCGAGCGTCACCATGCCAAGCCATCCATGACCGCCTGCTGAGCGGACACCATGCGGTATCCGCAGTACGGGCAGGTGACGTAATATGCGCCGACGGTCTCGCCGCAGTGGGCGCACTCCACGTATCTGATCGTCTTGCTCATTCGCTTACCGCCTTCCGTGCGATTTCGAGCATTTCCTTGGCATGTCTGATATATTCCTCCTGGAAGCCGGGAATCTCACCGGCATAATCCCATGCGTCATCCTCGTCTTTCGCCGCATAGCTATCGATGCCATCCCATTCGTAGCTGTTCCAGCAGAGCCGTTTCGCCACGGCCTCGATTTCAGCATTCGTGGGCAGCGCTTCACGTCCATCGCAGTAGGCTTCGTAGACCGCGTCGCCTACGGTGTAGGCTCCTTCGATGATCTGGCAGCAGTCGTAATCTCGTGAATTTTCGTAGGCTTGCGCCTCATCCAGCATGATGCTCAATTCGTCCTCTTTCCGTTTGCTTTGACCATTGCCCACAGGATTTCGCTTGCCGGACGCCTCCTGTATGACAGGTCGTTGTAGGACTGCACATAGTCGAGAATCAGTTTCGAGCCGGTCGAATCCGGTGTCAGAATCGCGTTCACACGCGGCGGCACCATCTTCCGCCACACAATCTCGTCGCACAATTCCTTCGTGCAGACGAGGAAGTTTGAATCACCGTAGAAGGTCAGGCCGTTGCCGCTCGTGAAGTCAGCCATGCATGACTTGACCTCGTAGAACTCGAAGCAGCCTTTTTCAACGCTTGCGGGCACCGGTTCGCCGTTGATGTTCCAAGGTTTGAAGCCAACGTAATCCACTCGCCGCTCGTCAGGCGTGTTCCGGTCGAAATTGACCTCACTCGCCCAAAAAGCGGTCTGATTCTTCAACCTCTTCTCGACCAGCTTGGACAGCATGGCGGTGGTCTCAGCCCTGCTCATTTCTTCCTCCTGAAGTACTTGTATTCATCGTGGTGAAACAGGAACAGGTGAAGTCTCCACACCTTGACTGCCAACAATCCCTTGAGCGTGATCGCATACCCGCCATGGACACGCTTCATGAGCTTCCTATCGGCCAATGATTCAAGCACTCGGGGAACCTCTTGGTTCCCCCCTTGCTGGCTCCAGATGCGGCTCATTCCCTCAGCGATATACAGGCAACACATGTCCTTGTCGTATTGGCTAATCATCATTAGCCTCCATCTCAAGGATGTAGACGTTCGTCGCGGTAACGGCGTTATTCCGCAATTCCGTTGGTGGCATGGTATCCACCCGCAGAATCTTCCAACCCTCGTTCAGCAACTCTTCAAACACACCCATATTCATCAAGGTGCGTTTACCGCCGTAATCACTCCAAAAAAGTGGACAAACCTTGTACCGTTTACTCATTTCGCGTCCTCCTTCATGAAGACAATCCAGTGTGTTCCCGTGCGATTCGGCTGTTTGTTGCCGAAGAGTGGCTTGTGCGCTGTGAGCTTGAGAATCTGCGAGACGGGTATCTGCGTTTCATTCCACTTGAAAATCAATGTCCCGTAAGTCTTCAGAACGCGGAAACACTCGTCGAACATGGTCTTAATGTCGGTCTTCCACGTCTCTTGGTCGAGACACCCATACTTCTGCACCATGTAGCTCGTATCGCCCGCATTGCGCAGGTGTGGCGGGTCAAGCACGACCATGCGGAACGTCTCATCAGGGAATGGCAGGTCACGATAGTCCATCAGCATGTCCGGCCTGACATCGAACCTACGCCCATCGCACAATTCCCAGCTTTCATCCCGCACATCACCAAAAAGCACGCGATCATCCGACTTGTCGAACCAGAACATTCGGCCGCCGCAGGCGGGGTCAAGAACAGGTTGGTACGCGCTCATTTCGTATCCTTCCCCTTGTACTCGTCCACGAGTTCTTTCCACTGCCTGCTTGCGAGTGCGGCGTGGCTGAACCAGCTTGTAGAGATATGTCCACGTGGACATTGGAGCCGGTAGACTGTGAGTGTTGTCCTTACTTTGCGGCTCTCGTGGTATTTTTCCGTTTGCCATGCCTTGATTACTGGTAGTCTGCCGCACATTGGACACCCATATTCGTTGTATTTGCGTTTGAACCACATAACTATTCCTTCGCGTCCTCGCTTTGATTGGGTACCTCTGAAGGCATGGAACCGCTGTAGCCGAGCATGGAACAGCAAAGCTCTAGAATTTCATGGAATGCGTTAACTTGGCCGTCATAGAAGTCTCGGTCGCTCTTTCTGCGAACGTCGAATCTGGAAAGTGCGGCTTCATGACAGCGACTTTTCGCCCAGTCGATGATCTCGTTGAGTGTCTTGTCTTTCTCGGTCACGTTCGTAGCCATGTCAAAGCTCCTCTTCTTCGATTCGGATGGTGATGTGGTAGACGCCTTTTTCGGTGCTTGGCTCGCCTAGCCTGTAGTCCGGGCCGACCACGTATCTGGCGTTATCGTCCGGCCAGAAATCGGCTTGTGTGATGGCGTCCAAGATTGCCTTGACCATCGGCGCCGCGTTCTCAGGATCGAATCTGCCGTGTGTCAAGGGGTGGATGATGGCGGTGACGTGCACTGGCCATTTGGTTGGCGGCTTGAGTTTGCCGCTGTTGATGAGACTGCGGTAGGTGAGGTAGGCACGTCTTTTCACGACGCTGGTGCGCCGGTATTTCGCCCGCCAGTCTCCACGCTTGTTCTGGGTCCACCAGTAGGCCTTCGGCACGTCAATGGTGGTTTCCTGCGTCATTCGTCCTCCAAAATCCAAATGTCGGCATCGCCAATGTCCGCGTAATGGTCTTCGCTTTCGGCCTCACATTCGGGGCATGGGATGGGGCGCGCCGGATACATCGCGCACCCATGAATCGGACATGTGGGCAGCACGTCCGGCGGCTCAATCCACTCACGCATCAGAAATCAGGCTCTCCAGCCGGAGCGCCCCACGGGTCATCTGCCGGAGCCTGCGACTGCTGCTGTGCCTGCTGCGGCTGCTGATAGCCGCCACCATTGGCGTTGCCCTGGTATCCGCCTGACTGCATCTTCTGCACCTGCGCCGTCGCATACCGCAGGCTCGGGCCGATCTCATCGACCTGCAATTCCACGGCAGTGCGCTTCTGGTGCTGCTCGTCCTCCCATGAATGCTGGGTGAGCCTGCCATGCGCGATCACACGCATACCCTTCGCAAGGCTCTGCGCGCAATGGGTGGCGAGGTCACGCCAAGCGGTGCAGCGCATGAACAAAGCGTCACCGTCCACCCACTGATTCGACTGCTTGTCGAACACTCTCGGCGTGGCCGCGATGCTGAAATTCGCCACCGCGCCGCCATTGCGTGTCGTGCGCAATTCCGGGTCGGCGGTCAGATTGCCGACGATCGTGATAACGGTCTCTCCGGCCATCACTCACCATCCTTCACATCGGTATCAGCCTCGGCCTCGGGGTCCGGTTCGATGACCTCGGCCGGTTCCTCTTCGGGCTCCTGCTGCTTGCGGTATTCGTCCAATGCCTGAGTGGTCCTGCGGCGCAGGAAGTCCTCATTGGCGAGGAGATTGTCTGCATCCAATGCGCTGATGTGTGTCGGGTCTGTCAATCCGTGGGCGCCGGTGTGGGCGAACATGACGGCTTCGGCCTCCTCCTTGGATGAGACGCCGCATTCACGAAGAATCTGGTAGATTCGTTCGGCCTGTTCGCGTCGGCATGGTGCCTTGTCCGGCATTTGCCTGGCACGAGTGCCATAGCTTTTCCGCTTGTTTTCCTCTTCTTCCACGACTTCGGCCTGCACGTCATCCATCGACGTCTCATCGCTGGTGTAGACGCCTGAGAGGTCTTGCGGGAAAGCCTTGCGCAAGGCCAATGCTTCAGCGCATTTCGCGATCATCAAGGCGGGTTTCGTGCCCCAGACGCCGGTCGGCACCTGCTGGCCGCTGCCACGGTCGAGACGTGTCGGACAGTATTCCGAGAAGAGTGCGACAGCGCTGAATTTCGAGTCTCCACGGATGATGGTGGCTTTCGCTGCGGTCGGCGGCACTTTCTTGAGCCACACGTCATGCCATTCGCCGTCATCGCCGCACCAGAGCACGTCCTGCTCTTCAAGCTTTTCGTGATTGCGGTCAGCGACTCGGCGGGCGATGAGACGAAAGCCGTCGATGCCGGTTTGGATGGTCTGCTTCATCACGTAATTGCCGCGCGAGTCCTTGCTTCGACGGGCGATCATGTAGATCTGTTTCGCGAATGGGTCAAGGTCGGTGCGCTGGCATTGATGCAGGAACACGGCAAGGTCTGCCGGAGTGGCGTCCTGAACGCCGATCTGCGTCAATGCGGCCAATTGGCGTTGGGTGAAAGTGTCTTGTGTGTCGGTGAGAGTGAGTTCGTTGCTCATTTGTCTTCTCCTTTTTCTGGCGTGGCGGTGAGTAGCATGCGCATGGTTTCGGCTGCGAGTTCGGTGCTGAACATTTTGTCCACAAAGCCTTTTGCGGCTCGGAATGTGACTGTGGCTGGCCGTCCGGCCTTGTATTCCACGCCGTCCGGGAGTTCGCCGCCGTGGTCGGCCACCATGTCTTCGATGTACTGCTGGTCCATGGCTTCCGGACGTGGCATCCATGCCTGTTCGGCTGCGGGCTGGCCTCCTGGAATGGTGAAGCCGCAATCATGGAGGAGCGCACCGTATTTTTTGGGGTCGGTGACCACGTATTTTCCTTCGGTGCCTTTGCTGAGGCTGATTTCCCCGGCTTCGAGGCTGCCGATGTTGACCGTCTCCTTGTCTCCGCCGTCATGGTCGTGTGCCCACTCATCCTTCACGATTTTGAAGACGTCTGTGGCTCTTTTGACGATTCCGGCAATACCGCCGATGTATTTGTTCTGCTCGTCCGGCCGCATTTGGCTGTATTGGTCTCTGATGCTGTTTTCTGACTGTTTGTCCATTTCAGGCTCCCTGCTGATTGCTTGGCTTGTTTATGTCTGCTTTGATGATGTCGGCGTCGAAATAATTGACCACGAGATTGGCGATATCCAACGCGGATGTCCTGAGCTTGGTGATCTCCGCCTCGGACTCTGGCTTGATGGTGAAAACGCCACTCTCGCTATCGAAATTGAGCTTCATTTTGCGTCCTTCGAGTAATTGGCCTTAATGTCCATGAGCTCGCCGGTGAGGAGCTTCGTGGCGAATCCGTAGACCACTTTGTCGTTGGCTTGGAATGCGGTGCGCTGCAAGGCTGATACGGCGTCGAAGATGCCGACCAAGGCGTTTGCGATGATGGCGCGCGGATCGGCTGTGGCTTGTGGCTTGACGGTGATGGTTCCGGTGGTGACGTCGCTCGGGGTGAGTTTCGTTTCGGTGACGTTGTCCGCTGTGATTTTCGATGTGGTGGTCATGGTTTCTTTCTTCTTTCCGGTCGTGGTGGGTTTTTGTGTTGTTTTGCGGGGTGAATGCTTGTCGAAGGCCGGCAGCAGTCCTTCCTTGCGGAGTTGGCCGATGATGTTGCCGGCTGTTTTCTGGCTTATGCCGAGCGCTTCGGCGGTTTCCTTGCCGTCGAATGGTTGGCCTTGGTCGATGCGGTTTCTGCAGTGCGCGAGGATGAGGTCTCGTTTCGACGGTTCCGCCGTGGGCTTGCTGACGGCCTGATAGTCGGCCAGAGTATCCTCATGCGGCTTCTCCGGCTCTGGCGGTAGGTCTTGCTTGACAAGTCCGGCCTTGCGCAGGGCCCGCATTTCGTCACGGCTCAATCCCGCTTCGCCGGACTCGTCGTAAATGCTTTTGAGCTCTCGGAGCTCGTCACTGCTGTATTCGTGTTTCAATGGTTTCCTTTCCTTAAGCGTTGAATCAGCTGGTAGTTGTCTCGGATGAATTCGTCCACGTCGATGCCCTGCTCCGTCAAAGTCGGCTTGGCATAGGAGCCGACCATGAAGCCTCGCGGCTCATATCTGCCGGTCTGACGGCTTCCAGGCACGAAGTAGTGGCCATCATTGTGTGGTTTCATCTCGCTATCGTCCTCGTGTACTGGTGTGCTGTGGCCCAACGCTCGGCCACGTCACGCTCGTAAAGCACCGGGCGCCTGTCCTGCTTGCCAGCTGGTGGTTCAGGGCCGAGCTTCAGATACTTCGGCCCCCTGCCATTGCTCCGCCAATTGGCGAGAGTGCGGGGACTCAAGCCGATCATCGCCGCGAACTCCTCCGGCCGAAGCAGGTCAGTCATTCGGCTTCTTCTCCGGGCAGTAGCGGGCGATGAAATAGCGCTGTCCCTTGCCGGTCACCTTCGGCGTGCGGCTGATGGTCACGTGGCCGTCCGAATGCGTCACCGCCGTCTCCTTGATGTGGAACAAGCCCAAGTCCATCGCCTTCTGGGTCGGCACGTTGCGGTTCGAGCCGGACTTGCCGAAGAACCCATCATCACGAAGAAGCTGAAAAAGCCGATTCTGGCCGATGTTCAAGCCGTTCTGGCGCAGCATCTTCGCCAATTCGCCGACAAGGCACGTGCCGTCGGACGCGGCCACAGCGTCGGCGAACAACGCTTTAGGCTCCAACACCTTGATTTGCGCGTCCTTTTCAGCGATCTGACGATTCTTATGCTCGATGGTCTTCTGCGCGACGAGCACGGCCTTGGCGAGAATATCCTCGTCACTGTCGGTATTGGTGGTGTGGATGTATCCGCCGGTGCGACGGATCTGCGGCAGCACCTCATGCGTGACCCAACGCTGGAACCGCTTCACGAATGCCTGCGCTTCCGGTTCTTTCACATAGGCGATTTCACGGTTGAGGATTGAACGGTAAAGACCTGACTCGGTGAGAACCGTCATATTCTGCGTTCCATTGGGGGTACTCACTTCGTGTATACCCCTCTCGTCGTCATCGAGATTGCGGGCGAGGTTCGCGGCGTCGCGGTATCCGAGAATCTTGGCGATGTCGGATGCGACGAACACCACCTCGTCGCCATCGGCCAGTGCCCTGACCTTGTTGCCCTCGAATTCGAAAGGCTGGATTTCAGTGTTCATACCGTTTCCTTTGCTTGTTGGCGTTGTGGTGCCCCGTCCTGACGAGTGGATGGGGCTGAGTGGCTGGCACTGGTGTCGAACCAGTGCCGTCCTTGGATTCCGAGCGCCCCTTTGACTGTTGGAACACGACCTGAACGTGTTCAAGGCCGGTGGCGTGGCCGACGGTGACTGAAAGCCGTCAGGCGGACTTGAAAGGGTTTGCAGGCGCCGGAGTGCCTGCGTTTTTGATAGAGAGAGAAGAGTGGAATCCGTGGGCGGGCGAACCGTCGCCCAGCCGAATGCGCCGACAGTGTATGTACGGCAGAGAGATGGTCGGCGCGTGGATAATAATCGATATTCAGTTATGTGTCCCCACTGGCCGACGAATGAGTGAACGTGGGTGTCCTGCGGAACAATCCGATTGGGTTGTTTGTTGAGACTGCCGGCCAGTGGGAAGTCTTTTAGTCGCGTGGCGCGAATCTGACGATCAGCCACAATGCGGTGGCGATGTACACGCCTTCAACCATGAGCGCGGCGGTGGTGCTGCCGCCATGCCATGTGAGCATGATGGTCAAGCTGGAGATGAGGCCGATGCTGACGATGGCGAAGAGGATGCGGCGGCGCGTGTAGTTCGGCTTCCGCGTCTTCTCCCGCTGGTCTTCGAGCCAGTAGTCGTGGTCGGTCATTTCGCCATCCTCCTTTCGGATAGTTCCTTCAAGATGCGGTTGCAGTCGCGGCGGATGTTCGCCAGGTCTGTCTGCGTGAGCAGGTATCGCGCGTGGCTGTTGCACGTGTCGATGGCGAGCTGGATGACGGCTGAATGGTCGCTGCGAGTGGTGCCGTCATCGAGGATTCCGAAGTAGAGGCTTCCATCCGTGGTGAGGCTCATCGTGTTCCTCCTATCGCGTCATAAAGGTGGTAGGCGAATGTTTCTGTGGTTTTGGCGTCCACTTCCGTGAGGATGGTCTTCCCGTCCTCGTGGAGTCTGACGAGTCTGGCGTCGTGTTCGCCGACTTGGATGGCGTAGCCGGTCAGGCCGAGCATGATCGTTCGCGGGTCGAAGACCGTCTTCCGCTGTTCGGGCGGCGCTGGCGGGTTAAGCAGTTGTCCGCTCATTTCTGCGCTTCCCTGGCGATCGTGTCGATGATGACGTCCACGAGATCGGGCACGTCGAGGTCGACGTATCCGACGATGTGACCGAGCGAACGCCTTGCTTCGATTTCGTCCCACCCGTCGGCATAGGCCGGACGGATGGCGTCGCCCTTGTTCTCAAATTCGCTGAATATCGCTTCGACGCAGGCTTTGCGCAGGTCTTTGTTGTAGGTCTTGCTGTCCATCGGACGCTCCTTTGGTATGGCTTTCAGGCTTTGAATTGTTTGATGCTGTCTATCGGCTGCAGGAGCAGCATCATCAGCTGGTAGAGGCTCATGCCGAGCATCGTCGCCGTCTTTTCGAGTTGATCGGTATCGAATGCCCCTTTGCCTCGCAGTCGTTCGCTGACGGTTTTCTCACTCATGCCGAGTTCCTTGGCGAGCGCGGCCTGTGTCTTGCGATGCCGTGCGAGCTCGCCGCTGAGATTCCTTGCGATGGTTTCCGTCTCACTCATCTGTCTTGCCACTCCTTTCTTTGTTCATTGCCTTGCGGTAATTCTTAAATTACCGACTTCGGTAATAATATGATTACCAAAGTCGGTAATCTTTACATTTTCTACCCATATTCGTAATATGGACATATGGCATACAAAGCAAAAAATGAAGTCACCGAAGACAGCCGTAGAATCATCAACGTTTGCAGGAATCTGCTCTCAGACAGCGGCATGAGTATCAAAGAGTTCCTGTACTCCAGCGGATTAGGGAACAACTATTGGTATATGCGCATGCGCTATGAGGCGCCGTTGAATACGTCCGACGTGGAGCACATCGCCTCCACATTCGGGCTCACCAGCCTCGACATCTACACACGAGCACTCGGCAGCGACACCGACCGCGCCTACGAGGCCCGCGAGCGCGAGTCTCAGATCACCGATGATCTCATCGACCGTATCGCCGCGTATCCGGAGGACTATGACGTGGCCGCCAACAGGGATCCGAACGCACGACTCGAAGCCGAGACGCCCGACGAGTGATAGGAGTGAATAATGGGTTTCAGGGTCAATCGCAGGATCAGCCTGGGCAAGAACGTCCGGGTGAATATCGGTAAAAGAGGCGTCAGCGTGTCCGTGAAGATGGGACCGGTCACAGTCAATTCGAGGGGACGCAAGACCGTCCATGTGGCAAAGGGCGTCTCATATACCATCAATCCGAAGACGAAAAGAAGCACCTCCACGCAGCGGAGGTCGACCACCGGAGGCAAGCAACATGCGAGCTATGATCCCCCATCGGCAAGCAGCATGCCACGTCAGCCCCGTCCAAAGACCCTGAAGCAGCTCGAATTCCAGTACAAGGCATACAGCGCCCTTCTCTGGGTGATGTACGCGCTGACCGCGTTCACCATCCTCATGTGCTTCTTCGGACCAGTCATGCTCGTCTTCGCCATCCCATGCACGCTGATGTCAATAGGCTTCACAAAGCTCAAGGCGACGCTCAGGAAACAGCTAGAAGAGAGAAGATCCGACGACGCGTCGCCGGTTGCCGCAGATGCTGATGGAATCACGACAGACGAGTCGAGTTCAAAGAATACGACGAACGAGAGGAGCATCTGACATGTTGAGAAAGAATAGGAAACCGAGGTTCACTCTTTCGCAGGAGCTGGCCGCGTAGGAAATGGGGACAGTGAGAGCAATCGACATCGAATGCCTGCATGCACAGGCCGGAGAGATGGGGCTGGCCATCGAATCGACGGACCTCCCACGCGACATATGCGGCCTGTACGACGACCGGCACAGGCTCATCCTGCTGGCCGACTGGCTCAACCAGCGCCAACGCCGCTGCACATTGTGCCACGAGCTCATACACGCCAGACACCACGACCCCGGCTGCGGTACACGATACGGAATCAAATGCGAGCGCCGTTGCCGCAGGGAGACCGCGCTGACATTGATCAGTCCCGTGGACTATGGAATGGTGGAGCAGGTGTACGAGGGCAATACGTGGATGATGGCCGTGGAACTGGAGGTTACCCAGCAGGTGCTCGGAGACTTCCGACTGGCAATGTCTGAGCGAGTCTGCATCATTTGAACGATAGAATCAAGGAGAAAAGAAGAAGGGAGAATACCGATGGAATTTGAAGAGAGCCTTAATCAGGTTGCCGCAAAGGTACGCGACCTAAAGGATGGAATCGAGACCGAAGAAGCCACAAAGAACGCTTTTATCATGCCGTTCATCGGCCAGGTACTCGGTTATGACGTATTCAATCCAACCGAAGTCGTGCCAGAATTCACCGCCGACGTTGGAGTCAAAAAAGGCGAAAAGGTCGACTACGCGCTCGTGCACGACGGTCAAGTGCAGATTCTTATCGAATGCAAGAAGATCGGCGTACCGCTCAGCTTGGAGAACGCAAGCCAGCTGTACCGGTATTTCGCGGTGACGAACGCACGCATCGGCGTTCTGACCAACGGCCAGGTATGGAATTTCTACATGGACATCGATGAGCCGAACCGCATGGACTCGAAGCCGTTCCTGGTGCTGGATCTATTGGATATCGACCCGACGATAATCCCGGCGTTGCAGAAGCTGACCAAGCCGGCGTTCGACCTTGATTCCATCGCCAGCAGTGCCGAAGAGCTCAAATACGTGGGTGCACTCAAGAGGGCCGTCGGCGACGAGTTCAAAGAGCCGTCGGACGAGTTCGTGAAGCTGCTCGCCTCGCACGTGTACGAAGGCGCATTCTATGCGTCGGTCATGGAGAAGTTCAGGCCATTGGTGGCGAAGGCGCTGAAGCAGTATCTGTCAGATCAGGTCAACGATCGACTCAAGACGGCGCTCGGCGCGGATGATATCAAGATCGACACAATCGAGCCAGACGCAAACGAGGAAACAAATGACGAAGACGAATCCGATGGCAACGACGACGATGGAATCGTCACCACCGAGGAGGAAATCGCCGGTTACCGAATCATCAAAGCCATCGCATGCAGCGATGTGGATCCGGAACGTGTAACGATGAGAGATGCAAAGAAATACTGCGCAATATTCCTCGACGATAACAACCGTAAGCCAATTGTTCGTCTTTATTTCAACACTAAGCAGAAATATCTCGGTGTTTTCGATGAGAACAAGAACTGCGAGCGCATGCCTATCGATACGCTTAATGGTATCTATGCCTACTCTGAGCAGATTCGCGAAGAGGTGCGCCGCCTTCTATAACAGCATCATTTGGAAATAGTTCGAGTCCCGATGTACAGCTCAATGGATGTCGGGACTCTACCTTAAAAGCCACCAGCGTGGCGCGTGCAGAATCGCGTCATATTCTAACCGCAAACAGCAGAAAAGCCCCGCCAAAGCGGGGCTTTTCTCATATGTGCCGCAGGAGTGAGTCTAGAAATCCTCCTCCTGTGAATATTTCTCCATCAACGACAGTGCCTCGTTCTCGAATCTTGCCTCATCCATGTCGTATTCCTTGTGTCTGGCGGCGACCAGAGGAACCAGCACCATGGAGGACTCCACAACGCCAAACCACAATCGAGGCCATTGTGACGGTCGCAGTTTCGATCCGGCCACGGCGACCGAGAATTTCCATACCTCATAAGTGTCGGCTACGGTCACGCGATGCAATAGCTTTCCGGGCTTCACCGGCTCCTCTCTCGTCCTCGGGCAGAACCGGTCACCCAGAAGCTTCATGGCGCGTTCCATATCGGCATTGAAACCACGATAGTCCTTGCCGATCTTCTTGATGGCCTTTGAACAGTATCCCCTATCGTCACATTGCATCGGAGAAGTCCGTCTCCCTGTAGAAAGCGAGCTCGAAAGGTATGCTCTCCTTCTCCCCAACGGCTCTCCACGGGGCCTCTCCGTGCGACCGGAGCTCCAGATCACGTCCGCTCGACGCTCCGTAATGGCGGATGACACGTTCGAGGATGCGCTTGTCATCCTCATCGAAGACGCTCATGTCCGGTTTGACGTCTGAGGAATACACTGTGGTGGGACGGTACATGTTGTCGTATTCCTGTATTTCCTTGACGTTGATTCTGCCTTGCTGGCGCATGCGTTCCACCACGTCCTGGAATTGGTCAGGCACTGGCCCCATGGGGCGATGCCTGTATGAATCCCCGGTGATCGTCTCCATGGATTCCTTGTATTCGAACCGGTCGAAGTCCACGTAGTAGAGGAGTTTTGCCAGTTTCTTCTTGCCGTGAATCATCCCATCTCGCATGTTGGCGATCAGATAGAGGATGACGTTCTCGTATTTTTGCTCGTTGATAGCCATGACGTTCACCTCCAACTCCTGCTAGTGAAAATTATACAATCGGATAAGAATACTCGCCAGAGCAGATTAGCGCAAATCTTCCGTACTGCCGCATTTTCATCATTGCTTTATAAGTGCTTATAAACGGGTATAAGGCTTATATTTAAGCCGGTGGGTCTGAAATGCGGGTAAACGCCGGTTTTCCAGCGTTTCTTATTAAATCTGCTTCAGGCATTCGAATATTTGCGCCGTCTGTGCCGCATCATCGGCGGCGCGATGCCGCTCGGTCTTGGCGATGCCGAAGTAGCGGATGAGGTCTACCACGCGATGATGGTCGAGCTGCGGCAGCAATGCCTGGGATAATTCCATCGTGTCATAAAAGCTCACGTCCGGCATTCCGGCACCGACCCTCTGCGCTTCCCTCGCGATCACTGGAATGTCGAAGCGCCGGATATTGTGGCCTATCCAAGTGTCACGCCCACAGAAAGCGTAGAATCTGGGCAATGCCTTGTCGATGGTGGGCTGGTGCCGCACGTCCCGATCGGTGATGCCGGTTATCTGCGTGACCTTGGCTGGTATCGGAATCTGCGGGTTGACGAGCTGGCTGTATGACGCTACCTTGCGTCCGCGCCTGATTCTCACGGCTCCCAGCTCGATGATTCGAGCGTTTCTGCCTAATCCCGTGGTCTCGATGTCGATGGCCACGTAATCATCCTCCACGCCATCATTCGTATCGACATGAGTGATTGGTGCCGTTTCCACTGTCGGAGCGTCTGAGCTGGCTTCCGGCGATGATTCAGGCGCATTCGTCGCTTGATGCTTATGGCGTGGCTCCGGCTTGAGGAAGAGATGCATGAAAAGCCATGCGAGGAATGCGAGGAGCAGAACCGTCATGATGCTTGTGGCCAGATCGTACTTCGGCGTGGTGATGGTGTCGTATATGCCGTAGATGCCGGAGATTGCGAACAGCACGGATAGCACGAGGTAAATCAGTTTCTTCATTTTTCCCCTTCCTTCTCTCTGCTTCAAGCTACCGCAGATGGGGATTGGACGTGCCGATTCTTTCTTCCTTCGGCGCATTGGCGCTCTTGTAAAAAAAATATAAACACATGTATTACATGTATATAGTATATTTAAATACCCCTATGAGTTTTAAAAGAATATATATCTGTGAGTGTGTTTAATACACCTCATGTGGTATAGTATTCCACATAAGGAAAAGCCCTTGGCGTGAGGTTTGAAGAGCACGCCAAGGGCAGGAAACGGACTAGCGTCTCCACGTAAGATTTTACCTCTAGGCGTGGAGAGGAAAGCGATGGAAAAGATGGGATACCGCAACGCTGGAGCAGTCTACGAGCTCAGCCGCGCAGGAAAACTGCTCAAGCCGCGAGGCGGCAAGATCACGGTGCACACGATGGCGGAACTCATGCTCATCGACATGGCGCTCTCAAGCTATGACTGGGATAGAGAACACCAAGAGCCAATCCGCGACGCGAAGGCCAAGGGCTATCCATGCCGCTACTACATGAAGGGCTGGAAGACGCTTGCCGAAGACCACGGAATGATGGCACTCTCCCCAGAGCAGGTCATCGGCAAGTCGGAAGAGGAGGTGGAGGCCGCGATGAAAGCACGTGAGGGCACCGCCAAGGTCCGAATCGTCCAAGCATGGAAATTCCTCCGCGACCAAGGACTCATCAAATGTCTACAGCCCGCCACCCTCGGAAAGAACGCCGGATACTTGTTGCTGCTTGGCGGCGACGAGGAGAACCGTGCGGTGGAACGGTGGGCGCGCCAATGCCTCAACCTGCCGATGGTCTGGTGATTCCGTGCCCACATTTTGCCCACGTTTTATAGAGAAATGACGTGATTTGGAGTGAATTGGAGTGATATGCGAACCATGCGGGAACCGTTGGAAACACTGGGAAAACGGCGGAATCATGCGGAAGCTGGAAAACGCTACATGTAATCTGCAGATACATGAACATGCCGAGTACCACGAGCAGCAACGCGCCGTATACCGGCACCCAATGCGCCACGACGAGCGACGCCATAAGCACCGCGTGCGCGCAGTAGATGGGACGGATGTGCGTCAGCGGCTCCACTCCCCTGCCACGGTCGGCCAGTTTGCCGCCATACAGGTTGCTCCACAGGCATGCCGCGCCGAAAATCACCAGTCCGACGCTCAGGTACTGTTCCGGCACATGAACTTCGTCGCGCATGATCGGCGTCAGATACGTGTAGAAGACATAGCTGGCGGCCGCGCCGAACACCACGGTGAGCACACCAAGCTGGATACGACGGTCGAAGAACAGGCGGAACTGCGGCAGGAAGCCGATTTTCACGATGTGGCTGTTGCGCGGCAGCGCCACGACCATACCGACGATGAGCATAATGGTGAGCACGTTAATGATATGGAACGCCCAACGCCAGCCGAACGTGTTGGCCACCCATGTGCCGACCGGCACGCCGACCACGGATGCGATGGAGAAGCCGGAGAACACCCATGCGATGAATTTCGTGCGGAATTTGTCCGTCGTCACGTCGGGCGCATACGTCATGGCCACGGCCACCAAAGTGCCGGACACCAACGCGATCATGATGCGCGCCACCACCAGCACCGCGTAATTGGGTGCGAACGCGCACAGGAGATTACCGGCAAGGAATATGCCGATCAGCGTCAGATGAGTGGCGAATCGCGGGAACCGCGCCGACAGCGCCGAGCCGAGCGGCGTGACGGGCGCGTACACGAACGCGAACAACGACACCAGATTGCCGACCGTCACCTCCGATATCTTCAGATCGGCTGCGATGTCGGGCAGGATGCCCACCACGATGAATTCACTCATGCCAAGCATGAAACTCGAGGCGATCAGGATAAGCACCGGAAGATTGAAGAACCGTTCCTTGTCGATTCGCACTTTTCCGCTCTCCGCTTCCGTTCGCATTCCCCTATTCGTTTCCCGATATTTCGATTTGTTTAGCATCGCTTACGTCAATCGATTGACGATTTACTTTCTTCAGGAAAGGATAAACCGCGCGCGATACAATACGGTACCGATGACACGCAAGATGACACGCAAAACCAATCGGAGCGGAAACAGCGGCGGGAAAACCGGCGGAAACAGGTCACGCAACCGCAAAACAAGCAATCGCAAGACGGGCAACCGCAAATCCCTTGTTCCAAAGAATCTGCGCAGAAAACTGCGCAATACATGGAACAAGGCGAGCCTCAAGCAACGCATCGGCATGATCGCCACTACATTGGTGGCGACGGTCGCGGCGATAGCCATCATTGCGGGCCTAATCCGCTTTGTCGGCTGGCGTGTGCAGGTCAGTGAGGCGAAAGCGGCGCAGAGCGAGATGCGATCGCTGTACGATTTCAACCCGGGCAACATCATATCCGACGGCGCGTTCTTCAACGGCAACGCGTTAAGCGAGCGGCAGGTGCAGACCATCCTCGACCAGCAGGGCGCGACGTGCACCGGCGACAAGTGTCTGAAGACCATGACGTTCACCACGCAATCGCAAGCGGCGGACGAATATTGCCAAGCGTATAAGGGCGGACAGAACGAAAGCGCGGCAGCCATCATCTATAAGGCGGGCAACGCATGCGGCATCAGCCAGAAGGTGCTGCTCACCGTACTGCAGAAGGAGCAGCATCTGCTCACCGCCACCGATCCAAGCGATTTTCAATTCAAATCTGCAATGGGCCTGAGCTGTCCGGACGACGCGAACTGCGATGCGAAATACGCCGGATTCTTCAACCAGGTGTACGGGGCGGCGAAGCGATACCAGTACTACGTGCGCCACGAATCGCAATACGCGTACCATGCCGGCGCTCTCAACTACGTACGATACAATCCGAACGCAGGCTGCGGCGGCAGCGACGTCTACATCGAGAACAAGGCGACCGCGCTGCTGTACATCTACACGCCCTACCAGCCGAACGAGGCCGCGCTGAAGGCCGGCGCAGGCGAAGGCGACGCGTGCTCGACGTACGGCAACCGCAATTTCGCGATCATCTACAATTCGATGTTCGGCAATCCACGAGACTGATATTTCGGAAAAATTCCGGTAGAATACCTCTAGGAAGGAATGAACCGAAGGAGCCTCATGGGCCTGCTCAACAATGACAACTACATCGACCCATTCAAGGGAGCCGATTACATCGACCCCAGCAAAAACGCCGAAAAACTATCCAGCAACGTGGACCGCGAGCATGCACAACGCGAAGCATACGAACAGCAGCGCTACGCCAAACAACAGCAGACACCCCAACGCACCCCCACACCCCCACAGGAGCCCCGTCACACACCACAACAGGCGCTCGTCAACCGACAGACACCAATCAGCCGAACGACACGCACAAGAAAATCAAGAATACCGATAATCATCATCGCCATCGCAGTGCTGACGATCATCGCGATGAACCTCGTCGGCACAATCGTCAGCCACGGCGGACTGGACTCAATAGCGGACAGACTTGATCCGAACACCGAAAAATATGAGCAGCTCTCCGAACAGAAGACCATCAACGAAACCAGCGGCAATCTGTACTCATACGGTGGGATGGCGCTCACCGTCACCATCAAGAACATGGAAGTCGGACCAACTGACATCAACGGACAGCCGACGGTGAAAGTGACCTATGGATGCAGGAATCTGAGCCGGCGCGCGATTTACCCCAACGCCGTGGCCGATTCCATCGTCACACAGAACGGCATAGAGTTACGAAAAGCGGTGGTGACGGGATACAACGGGAATCTTGATCTGGCCAGCAAGAAAATCAAATCAGGTGAAACATCCGAAAAAGTCAGCTATCATGTACTTTCCGACATGCAGACTCCCATCGCCATGCAGGTAAGCAATTTCAGACACAAGAATCTGGTTCGTTCCGCGTTCGCCTTCGATGGCAGCAACGAGACACTGACCAGAATCGACTATTCCGACGTGCCGGAAGCACCGAAGGTCGATAAAGCGGCGTTCGTCGAAGACGGACGCGTTGAAGAATTGAACGGTACCATACTTCATTTCCGATTGGACTCTCTTGAGATACAGCAGAATGATGAAGACGAACCACTTATGGTGGCCCGCATTTCCTGGTACCTTGAGAACACTTCCACGTATGAAACATTCTCATACCATGCGAGCGTCAATGCACGACAGGGAACCGAGACGCTTGACCAGGATTATCTGTACGGCGACGACTCTAGCTTGATTCTCAGAGCCCAAGCGGATGTGCTGGCCACCTCTATCTACGCTTATGAGCTGGATGATGAGCGGACCTCTGTGAAGCTCACCATTGAAGGCGATGACACCGTACTGTTCGAGAAGGATTTCGAACCCAGCAGTGGCACTGTGGTGTAGTCGACGCGGCTTCCATCTCAACAAGAAGCCTAATCCCAGCTCCGCATAAACGACACCGAAGGGGCCGTCATCTGGAAATCAACCCGGATGACGGCCCCTTCGATGTCGTTTATGCACTAACCTGCGATTACGCAATCACAGCTTCGGCAGATACTTCTTCAGCTCGAACGGGGTGACCTGCTTGCGGTACTCATCCCATTCCTGATGCTTGTTGCGCAGGAAGTATTCGAACGCATGCTCGCCGAGCACATCCGCCACGAAGTCGGATTTCTCCATGATCTTCAGAGCCTCGTCAAGCGATTCCGGCAGCGGCTGGATGCCCATGGCCTGGCGTTCGGCGTCGGTGAGCTCCCACACGTCGTCGCTGGTGGGCTCGCCCAGCTGCATCTGCTTGTCGATGCCGTCGAGACCGGCTGCGAGCAGCACGGAATACGCGAGGTACGGATTGGCGACCGGGTCGAGTGCGCGGAATTCCATACGTGCGGAATTGCCTTTGCCGGGCTTGTACTGCGGGATGCGCAGCAACGCGGAGCGATTGTTGTGGCCCCAGCAGATATAGCTCGGCGCCTCGGCACCGCCCCACAGACGCTTGTAGGAGTTGACGTACTGGTCGGTGACCGCGCAGATCTCGGCCGCGTGGTACAGGATGCCGGCCGCGAACTGTCGTGCGGTGACGGACATGTTGAATTCCTGCCCGGCCTCGTAGAACGCGTTGGCGTCACCTTCGAACAGGCTCAAGTGCGTGTGCATGCCGGAGCCCGGAGCGTCGGCGAGAGGCTTCGGCATGAAGCTGGCATGGATGCCTCGCTCCAGCGAAATCTCCTTGACGACGGTGCGGAAGGTCATGATGTTGTCGGCCGTGGTGAGCGCGTCCGCATATCGCAGATCGATCTCGTTCTGGCCTGGCCCCGCCTCGTGGTGCGAGTACTCCACCGAGATGCCCATCTGCTCGAGCATGTTGACGGTGGCGCGGCGGAAGTCCATGCCGGGGCTGCGCGGCACATGGTCGAAGTAGCCGCCCTCATCGATCGGCTTCGGAGTCTGCGCCCAGTCATCCTGCTTTTCAAACAGATAGAATTCAATCTCCGGATGCACGTAGAAGGTGAAACCCTTCTCCTTGGCCTTGGCCAGCGCTTGCTTGAGCACGTGGCGCGGGTCACCCAAGGACGGCTCACCATCAGGCGTGAGCACGTCGCAGAACATGCGCGCGGTGCCCTGCGGGCCTCCGCGCCACGGAAGAATCTGGAACGTCGACGGATCGGGTTTGACGATCATATCGTCTTCGGACACGCGGGTGAGGCCTTCCACGGCGGAACCGTCGAATCCGAGCCCTTCCTCGAATGCGGCTTCCAGTTCCGCCGGCGCGATGGCCACGGACTTCAGTGTTCCCAACACATCCGTGAACCATAGACGAATGAAGCGCACGTCGCGTTCCTCGACCGTGCGCAAAGCAAACTCTTGCTGTTTATCCATAGTGTCCAATCGTTCCATGCGCATGTTACGAACGTCGTTAACACATGCCGTGTCGCGACATGTCAGCGTGCGACTTCGAGGGCTTCCTCCAGCGTGAAGGCGCGCGCGTACAGCGATTTGCCGAGAATCGCGGCGTCCACGCCCAGTTCGGCGAGCTCCTTGATGTTGCGCAGGTCGTCGAGCTTGGAGATGCCACCGGATGCGGTGACCTTCGCGTCGGTGCGGGACGCCACTTCGCGCAGCAGCTCGATGTTCGGGCCGCTCATCATGCCGTCGCGTGCCACGTCGGTGACCACGTAACGGGAGCAGCCGACGGAGTCGAGGAACTTCATGGTCTCGAACAGGTCGCCACCTTCCTTCACCCAGCCGCGGGCCGCGAGGGTGTGGCCGCGCACGTCAAGGCCGACGGCCACACGGTCGCCGTACTTCTTGATGACGGAAGCGGTCCAGTCGGGGTTCTCCAGAGCCGCGGTGCCGATGTTCACGCGGGCCGCGCCGGCTTCGAGCGCCGCGTCGAGCGAGGCGTCGTCGCGCACGCCGCCGGACATTTCGATGTTGACCTTGTCGCCCAGTTCCTTGACGATGGCGCGCAGCTGGTCACGGTTGTTGCCGGTGCCGAATGCGGCGTCGAGATCGACGAGGTGGATCCATTCCGCACCCGATTCCACCCACGTGCGGGCGGCTTCCAGCGGGGAGCCGTAGTCGGTTTCGGAGCCGGATTCGCCTTGGCGCAGGCGCACGGCCTTGCCATCACGGACGTCGACGGCGGGAAGCAGCGTCAAAGACATGTCATACCTTTCGTTGCGTTGAACGGTTTTCGGCCGTTCAACGGATCTTGCGATTACCGATTTGAATTTACGATTTTGCGATTGTTGCGATTGCCTTGCACGAATCCGCGTTCAGAACGTCGCAACCCAGTTACGCAGCAGCTGCGCGCCGGCTTCGGCGGATTTCTCCGGATGGAACTGCGTGGCGAACAACGGTCCACGTTCGTAGGCGGCCACGAATCGGCTGCGCCCGTAGGTGCACCACGTCACATGCTCTTCCGCATCGCCGAAGTCCAGCTGGTCGGCGGAGGTGTCGGCAGGCGAAGCGCTCATCGCGGCAAAGGAGTGCACGAAATAGAATCGTTCGTTCTCCACGCCCTTGAGCAGCACGGAACCTTCCGGCGCTTCGACGGTGTCCCAACCCATGTGCGGCACCACGTCGGCGTCGAGCAGCTCGACATCGCCCTTGATCAGACCGAGACCGGGCGTGCCGTCGCCATGTTCCATGCCACGTTCGAACATGATCTGCTCGCCCACGCAGACGCCGAGCACCGGGCGGCCGGCGCGCAGACGGTCTTTGATGACCCTGTCTCCGCCGACGCTTTTCAGTCCTTCCATGCATGCGCCGAACGCGCCCACACCCGGCACCACCAGTCCGTCGGCTTCCAGAGCCTGACGATGGTCGGACGTGAGGGTCACGTCGAGGTCGAGATTGGCCAGCGCGCGCACCATGGAACGCACGTTGCCGAAACCGTAATCGAACACCACCACGGAAGTCATGGGCGCTCTCCTTCTTTTGCTTGCCGAAGAATCCATCCTTCGGGGAAAAACTTATTCGATGCTTGACGAACCACGACCGAATCGCGTGTGCTCGGCGAGGATCTTCATGGCGTCATCACGGGTCAGGCTTGCGGAATCGACGGTTTCCACGCCGGAATCACGCACCCCCTGAACGTCGGTGATGCCCAGCAGCAGGTCTTCGACGAACGGCGCGGTGGAGGTGAGCAGCACCGGTGGCGCGAACGTCTGGCCGACCTTGCCTTGCAGGTACATCGTCGCCTCGAGCTTGTCCGCACGGTTGATCGCGAGGACGGCAGGCATGCCGGAGACCACGGTGGTCAGATCTTTGATGGCCGCTTCCGGGCCATCGCCGTCGAGATTGCGTAATACAGCGACCGCGCCTTGCGGTGAGGCGAGGCATTGCGCGGAGATGTCGGACAGTTGGCAGAACGCGGCGAACAGGCGTGCGGAGGCAAGTCGGGTGATGATCACCGCGACTTTCGCACGGTTGCCCAGCAGTCCCTGCAACTCGTCGTCGAATGACAGCGAGTTCTCGGCTTCGGACAGTACCGCGTCGGCTTCCTTCGATTGCAGGCCGTCCTGCGATTCGTCGGAAGACGCATCGGAATTAACCGTCTCATCCGGCTGATCGAATGGCACCTGCGCGGGAGCATCGTTCTGTTGGGCAACTTCCTCGTCCTGGAATTCCTTTTCGAAGCCGGCCATGGCCGCTTCCAGCTCCTCTTCGCTGAAATGCATGCCGTCGTCGTTGGTCTTCCCCAAGCCGTCGAAACCGTTCAAATCGTCCTTGTCGTCGGACATCACAGCGCGCCCTTCGTGCTGGGAATGCCATCGACGCGCGGATCGGGTTCGATGGCGAAACGCAATGCGCGGGCCAAAGCCTTGAATTCGGCTTCGGCGATGTGGTGCGGGTCGCGGCCGGAAATCACGTGCAGGTGCAGGCAAATGCCGGCATGCATGGCGATGGATTCCATGACGTGGCGAACGAGCGAACCGGTAAAATGCCCGCCAATCATGCAGTATTCGAAGCCTTCTGGCTCTCCGGTGCACACGCAGTACGGGCGTCCGGAAATGTCGACGACGGCTTTGGCGAGTGCCTCGTCGAGCGGCACGGTGGCGTCGGCGAAACGGCGGATGCCACGCTTGTCTCCGAGGGCCTGCTTCAGAGCCTCGCCGAATACGATGGCGATGTCTTCGACGGTGTGGTGCGCGTCGATGTCGGTGTCCCCGGTGGCTTTGATTTTCAGGTCGATCAGCGAATGCTTGCCGAGCGCCGTCATCATGTGATTGTAGAACGGCACGGATGTGTCGATGTCGGTTTTGCCGGTTCCGTCGAGGTTGAGACTCAGCTCCACCTTGGATTCGCTGGTTTCACGAACGATGGTTGCAGTACGTGCCATGTTGCGACTCCTTTTGCGATGTTGCAGTTGCGATATTACAGCTACGATATTGCGATTGCGGTGGTTGCGTCTTCCGCAGCCACCGCGATTCTGTTCTGTTTCAAGCTTATTGCCGAATACTGTCACGAACTTCCGTTCCGGACAGTATCCCAGCTTGCGTTCCGGCTTGTTCAGCCCTGTTCCACGATGCGCAGCACTTCGACCAACGCCTCACGGAACCGTGCCATTTCCTCGTCGGTGCCCATGCACACTCGCATCCAGCCTTCCGGACCGACGACGCGGATGAGCACGCCGCGCTTCAACAGTTCGTCGAAGATGCGGTCGCGGTCGTCGAAATGGCCGCCGAAGAGAATGAAGTTCGACTGGGTTTCGGCCACTTCGAGCGGCTGGCCCTTGTAGGTCTGCTCCTTGAGCCATGCGGAGGTGGCGTTGCGGGTTTCGCGCAGGTGCGCCACGCGGCTCAGCTGTTCGTCGGTGTGTTCGAACGCGGCGAGGGCGGCGGCCTGGGTGACGGCGGACAGGTGGTACGGCATGCGCACGATGCGCACGCAGTCGATGATGCCCTTGTTAGCGGCCAGGTAGCCGACGCGTGCGCCGGCGAAGGCGAACGCCTTGCTCATGGTGCGGCTGACGGCGAGGTTTTCGTATTCGCCGATGAGTTCCAGCGCGGTGGGCGTGCCCGGATCTCGGAATTCGATGTACGCCTCGTCCACCACGACCACCGGATGCACGCCTTCGGCGGCGCCTGCCACTTCGGCGGTACGGGCGGCTTCGAGCACGCGCTTCAGATCTTCCGGCTTGAGCGGGGTGCCGGTCGGATTGTTCGGGCTGGTGAGCACGATCATGGCCGGCTTGACCTCTTCGATCGCCTTGATGGTGGCGTCCACGTCAAGCGTGAAGTCGGCGTTACGATGCGCAAGCTTCCACGTGGTGAACGTGTCGCGCGCGTATTCCGGATACATGGAGTACGTCGGATCGCAGCCGAGCGCGATGCGGCCGGGGCCGCCGAACGCCTGGAACAGCTGCAGCATGATCTCGTTGGAGCCGTTGGCGCCCCACAACTGGTCGACGCTGAGCTTCACGCCCGATTCGCGTTCCAGATATGTGGAGAACGCCTTGCGCAGTTCGATGTGCTCGCGGTCCGGATAACGGTTGAGCGTCGGGGCGATCTCCTTGACACGCTGGGCGATGGTTTCCACCACGGCCGGTTCGGGCGCGTACGGATTCTCGTTGACGTTGAGGCACACCGGCACGTCGAGCTGCGGCGCGCCGTACGGTTCTTCGCCGATCAGGTCGTTGCGCAGCGGCAGATATGCCGGAATCGCGTTGCTGGAAGTCTCGCTCATCGGAGGCCGGCCTGCTCTTCCTGTTCCTTGATGGTCGCCTTGTTGTACGGGTCGTCGATGAAGCGGCTCAGCACGCATTCGCCGTGTGCCGGCAGATCTTCGGAGACGGCGAAGGCGTTCACACGGGCGGCGAGGGTCTTCAGTCCCTGCTCGTCGTATTCGATGACTTCGACCGGCTTCATGAAGGTGTGCACGCCGAGGCCGGCGGCGAAGCGCGCGGTGCCGGAGGTCGGCAGCACGTGGTTGGAACCGGACATGTAGTCGCCCAGCGGAACCGGGGAGTACGGGCCACGGAAGATGGCGCCGGCGTTGCGGATCTTGGCGATCACGGCATCCGGATCAGCGGTCTGCACTTCAAGGTGTTCGGCCGCGTACGCGTTGGCCGCGTCGATGGACTGTTCGATGCCGTCTGTGAGGATGATGCCGGACTGGCGGCCGCGCAGCGACGTGTTGACGCGCTCGGCGTGCTCGGTGCGAGGCACGCGGTACTTGAGGCTCTCCTGCACCTTGTCGGCGATGTCTTCGCTGTCGGTGATAAGCACGGAACCGGCGAGCTCGTCATGTTCGGCCTGGCCGATCAGATCGGCGGCGAGCCAGCTTGGGTTGGCGCCCTTGTCGGCGATGATGGCGATTTCGGTCGGACCGGCGACGGCGTCGATGCCGACGATGCCGGAGACCATGCGCTTGGCGGTGGCGACGAAGATGTTGCCCGGGCCGGTGATCTTGTCCACCGGATCGCACAGAATCTCGCCGTCCTGCGGTTCGGAGCCCTTGGCGCCGTAAGCGAACATGGCGATGGCCTGAGCGCCGCCGACCGCGTACACCTCGTCCACGCCGAGGATGGCGCAGGTGGCGAGGATGGTCTTGTCCGGCAGGCCGTCGGAGTTGCTGCGGCTCGGCGGGGTGGCGATGGCCAGCGATTCGACGCCTGCGGCCTGCGCCGGCACCACGTTCATGATGACGGAGCTCGGGTAGACGGCCTTGCCTCCCGGCACGTACAGGCCGACGCGCTGCACCGGAATCCAACGTTCGGCGACGCGCGCGCCTTCGGCCAGGTCGGTGTGGAACGGGGCCGGCACCTGGGATGCGGATACGGCGCGGCAGCGGCGCACGGATTCCTCGATGGCGGCGCGCACTTCCGGATCGAGCTCGTCGACGGCGGCCTTCATGGCCTCGACCGGCACACGCAGATGCTCGGGACGGATATGGTCGAACTTCTCCGCGAAGTCGCGCAGGGCCGCAGCGCCGCGGGCCTTCACATCATCGAGAATCGGCTGTACGAGCTCAGTGGCCTCGTTGGTGCCCATCTCGGCGCGGGGCATGGCTTCCAGCATTTCGGCTCGGGTCAGCTTCTTGCCGCGCAGGTCAATGATTCGCATATAGTTTTCTTCGCTCATAACGCCCCATGGTAACAACGCCAAGTCACGAGAACGTCCCGTCGTCTCACATTCAGCCGCATTGTGAGACACGCAGGTCCGCCGTTTTCCATACCATGACGATTTCCGCGAAAAATATATGCCGGTCGACGCCATTCAGCGTCGGCCGGCAATCAAAAACCTGTTCAGGTCAAACCGTTCAAGTCAAACCGCTCAGGCCAACGGAAGCGAGCTCGGTCCGAAGAGAATCTTGATTTCGGCGAACAGCGACGTGTCGCGTTTGACGCGGAACCGGTCTCCGAACGTCAGCACCTTGGCGTTGCCTTTGTCGTCCATCAACGCCAGTTTCACCTCGCACGGGCCGGGATGGCTGGTCAGAATCTGCCCGAGCCGCCGCACATGCGACTGGTCGAGCGCGATCGGCGGCAGCACAATCGTCAGCGGACGTTCATCCTGCGCCTCCAACGTCGGCACGGTGAATTCGGTGGCGCGCATGCTCACTGTCTCATCGCGCTTCTCCACCTGGCCGCGGATCTGTACCACGGTGTCGACGGCGAGCTCGGGCGCGGCGGCCTCGTACACCTTGCCGAAGAACATGCATTGGATGGAACTTTCCAAATCCTCGACGGTTACGATGGCCCACGGATTGCCCTTTTTCGACACGCGGCGGTCCACGTTCGTGATCAGGCCCGCGATCGTCACCTGCTGGCCATCCGGCATGCTTCCCGCGCGGTCGATCAGGTGCGCTATCGACATTTCGCGCAACGACACCAGAATCGACTGCATGCCGCTCAACGGATGGTCGGACACGTACAGGCCAAGCATCTCACGTTCGAAGTTGAGCTTGGTTTTCTTGTCCCACTCCTCCACGTCGGGCACCTGCACCATGGCGTCTCCCATGGCGGAATCGTTCTCTTTGGAATCGTCCAGGTCGGCGAACAGGTCAAACTGGCCTTCCGCCTGCTTGCGTTTCAGGCCGACGACCGAATTGATGGCCGTTTCGTGGATGGTGAACAGCGCACGACGGTTCGGGTCGATCGAGTCGAACGCGCCGGCCTTGATCAGCGATTCCACCAATCGCCTGTTCAGCGCCTCCAACGGCACGCGTTTGATGAAATCGGTGAAGTTCACGTACTTGCCGTGGCCGTTCTCACGTTCCGCGATGATCGCATCGACCGCGTTCTTGCCGACGTTGCGGATGGCGCCGAGGCCGAATCGCACGACGTCGCCGACTGCCGAATACTCGTACACCGACTCGTTCACGTCCGGAGAAAGCACCTGGATGCCCATGCGTCGCGCCTCGCCCAGGTACAGCGCGGTCTTGTCTTTGTTCGTGCTGGCGCCTTGCAGCAGGGCGGCCATGAACTCCACCGGATAATGCGTTTTCAGATACGCGGTCCAGTAGGAGATCAAACCGTATGCGGCCGAATGCGCCTTGTTGAACGCGTAGCCGGAGAACGGCACGAGGATGTCCCACACGGCCTGCGCGGCCTCTTCGGAATATCCATGCTCCTTCATGCCGGCGAAGAACGGAATCTTCTCCTTGGCCAGCACTTCCGGCTTCTTCTTGCCCATCGCTCGACGCAGCACGTCTGCCTTGCCCAGCGAATAGCCGGCGAGGATTCGCGCCGCGGACTGCACCTGCTCCTGGTAGACGATCAGACCGTAGGTCTCGTCGAGCACTTCCTTAAGCGGTTCGGCCACTTCGGGGTGGATTGGCGTGATCTTCTGCAGACCGTTCTTGCGCTTCGCATAGTTGGTGTGCGAATCCATATCCATCGGACCTGGACGGTACAGCGCGATCAGTGCGGAAATATCGTTGAAGTTGTTCGGCTTCAACGTTTTCAGCAGCGAGCGCATGCCGTCGGAATCGAGCTGGAACACGCCGAGCGTGTCGCCACGGGACAGCAGGTCGTAGGTGGGGCGGTCGTCCAGCGGAATCTTCGTATGGTCGATGCGTTCCTTGCCGTTCGCCTCGATGTTGTTCAGGGTGTCTCGGATCACCGTCAAGTTGGAAAGTCCGAGGAAGTCCATCTTGACCAGACCGAGCGTTTCGCACGTATGGTATTCGAGCGTGGTGGTGACGGTGCCGTCGGTACGTTCCAGCAGCGGCGACGTGTTGGTGATCGGCTCGCTGCCCATGATGGTGGCGCAGGCGTGCACACCGGTCTGACGAATCAGACCTTCGATGCCCATCGCCTCGTCCGTGATGCGTTTCGCGTCCGGGTCGGAATCGTACAGTTCGCGGAATTCGCGTGCTTCCGCGTATCGTTTCGCGCTTGGGTCGAAGATGTCGTGCAGCGGAATGTCCTTGCCGCCGGTCTGTGCGGGAGGCAGGGCTTTGGTGATCTTGTCTCCGACGGAGAAGTCGTATCCCATGATGCGGGCGGAGTCCTTCAGCGCCTGCTTGGTTTTGATGGTGCCGTAGATCACGCACTGCGCCACTTTGTCACGTCCGTATTTCTCACCCACGTAGTCGAGCACGCGTCCACGACCGTCCGGGTCGAAGTCGACGTCGATATCAGGCAGTGAGACACGTTCCGGATTGAGGAATCGTTCGAAGATCAGACCGTGTTCAAGCGGATCAAGTTCGGTGATGCCCATCGCATACGCGACCATGGCGCCTGCGGCGGAGCCACGGCCCGGCCCCACCATCACGCCGTGGGCCTTCGCCCAGTTGATGTAGTCGGCCACGACGAGGAAGTAGCCGCAGAACTGCATCTGGCAGATCACGCCGCATTCGTAGTCGGCCTGCCGCAGCACTTCGAGCGACGGCTTGCTGTTGTACCGGCGTTCCAGGCCTTCCTCGACCTTCTTCAGGAACAGCGACGTCTCGTCCCAGCCTTCCGGACAGTCGAATTGCGGCATGAACGCGCCGTCTTCATGATCGTCGAACATGACGTTGCAGCGTTCGGCGATCTCCAACGTGTTGTCGCACGCTTCGGGAAGGTCTTTGAACAGTTCGCGCATTTCCTCGGCGGATTTGATGTAGTAGCCGGTGCCGTCGAATTTGAATCGGCCCGGCTCGTCCAGCGTGGAGCCGGAGTTGATGCACAGCATGGCGTCCTGCGCGCCGGCGTCTTCGGCACGCGTGTAATGGGAATCGTTGGTGGCCAGCAGCGGCGCGTTGAGCTTTTTTGCGATGTCGAGCAGCCCGTCGGTCACTTGCTTTTCGATTTTCAGGCCGTGGTCCATGAATTCGATGTAGAAATTATCGCGGCCGAAAATGTCTTGGAATTCGCCGGCGGCACGCAACGCGTCATCGAACTGGCCCAGGCGCAGACGAGTCTGGATGATGCCCGACGGGCAGCCGGACGAGGCGATGATGCCTTTCGAATATTTGGCGAGGATTTCCTTATCCATACGCGGATAGCGCATGACTCGGCCTTCAAGGTTCGCGTCGGTGGAGGCTTTCATGAGGTTGACGAGGCCTTCGTCGTTTTCTGCCCACATGGTCAGGTGGGTGATGACACCGCCGCCGGACACATCATCCGGGTTACGGCGGCGATGCAGCGGATCCAGATCCGGATTCCAGTTGGTGTCCCAGCTCACACGGGTGGGGTCCTGACGTGCGGTTTCCGGCGTCACATAGGCTTCGATGCCGATGATCGGCTTGATGCCGGCGTTGACCGCGGCGCTCCACATCTCATACGCGCCATGCATGTTGCCGTGGTCGGTGATGCCGACGGCCGGCATGCCCAGTTCCTTGGCGCGCTTGACCAGATCCGGTATTTTCGATGCGCCGTCGAGCAGCGAATAATGCGTGTGATTATGCAGTTGCACGAAATTTGCGGAAGTAGCCATGCGTTCCAATTTAGCTGGGCTTCATGACGGCGTGGAGTCGTTTCTGGCCGTCCGGCCACACTTTTATAGGGACTGGTCGGCGTGCCGTGCGCGCATCACGTCAAGCGCATGCTGCAGGTCGGCGGGATAGTGCGATTTCACCGTGGTCCACACGTGCGTACGCGGATGGCGGAATTCCAATTGCATGGCGTGCAGCCATTGCCGTTCAAGGCCAAGCGCCTCGCTCAGCTGCGGATTCGCGCCGTACATGGCGTCCCCCGCCAACGGATGCCCGATGGATGAGAAATGCACGCGGATCTGATGGGTGCGGCCGGTTTCCAGGTTCACGGATACGAGCGTGGCTTCGCCGAAACGTTCCATCACGTCCCAATGCGTGATGGCCTCTTTGCCGGCCGGTGTCACGCAGAAGCGGAAGTCGGAGACTTTGGCGCGTCCGATCGGCGCTTCGATGGTGGCTTTGTCTTCTTTGAGATTGCCTTGCACGAGTGCGTGATATGTTTTGACGACCTCATGTTCGGCGAACTGCCGGCGCATCTCCACGTACGCAAGATCGGACTTGCATACGAGCATCAGTCCCGATGTGCCCACGTCGAGTCGTGACACGATGCCTTGACGGCCTGCCGCGCCATATGACGTGATGTGCACTCCCCTGTCGATCAGGCTGCCAAGCACCGTCGGACCGGTCCATCCGACGGATGCGTGCGCGGCGACGCCGACCGGCTTGTCCACCACGACCACATCGTCGTCCTCATAGACGACGGCCATGTCATGGGCGATCGGTTCCGGTTCGGACCGTTCCTCGACGATGTCGAATTCTACGGTTTCGCCTGCCTGCAGGGTCGACGATTTGGAAATGTCCCTGCCGAGCACGCGCGCCTGTCCGCTTTCGATGAGGTCGGCCGCCTTGGCCCGGGAAATGCCAAGCATTTTGGCGACCGCGACGTCGAATCGTTTGCCGACGAGCGCGTCGGGAGCGGGTACGAGACGGCTCATGCTGCTTTCGCCCCGTCGTCGGTTGCGTTCGCATCATCACCAAGCGTCTTGCCGTTGGCCTCGTCAAGGTCCTTTTGGCTGAACGGTTCCCCGAGGAACAGCAGCAGCACCGCCGCAACGCCCGCGAGCATGAGGAAGATGTCCGCCACGTTGCCGATGGACCATCCGTAGTTCAGGAAATCCACGACCTTGCCGTTGAGGAACCCTTCCGCGTAGATGACGCGGTCGATGAGGTTGCCGAACGCTCCTGCGAAGGCGAAGGCGAACAGCACCGTCCATTTCATGGAAATGGTGCGGACGGCAAGTACGACCAACGCCACGCAGGCCGCCATCGCCAGCAGGGAAATCAGCCACGTCATGCCGGAGCCCATGCCGAGCGAGGCGCCTGGATTACGCACCAATGTCAACGAAAGCAGGCCGGGAATCACGCGTATGGTACGGCCATCGGCCAATGCGGACAAAGCCCACATCTTGGTGAGCTGGTCAATCGCGATCGCCGCGATCGCAATACACGCAAAGACGGCCACGCGGTCGCGCAGCCGTCTTTGATCATTCTTCATGATGTCAGACACAGGCTAATCTCAGTCGTTGTTGTCCTGAGGGTCCTGGTCGTAGTTGTTCGTATCGGACACCTGGTTGACGAGCTGGCCGAGGAAGTCGGTGAGTCGTGCACGGTATTCGGTTTCGAACTGCTTGAGGCCCTTGATGTTGCCTTCGATGACCTTGGTCTGGGTCTCGAGGTTGTCGCGGACCTGCTGGGCGTAGTCGTCGGCAGCGGTACGGGTCTTCGAATCGTAGTCGAAGGCGCGCTTCTGCACTTCGGCCTCGTAGTTGTCGGCCTCGGTGTGCTTGTCGGAGAAGTACGTGTCGGCGTCCTGGGTCTTCTGAGCCAGGTAGCCGTCGCCCTCTTCCTGCTTCTGCGCGAAGTAGGCGTCGCCCTCCTGCTGCTTCTGCTCCAGATAAGCGTCGCCATCCTGCTGCTTGCCGGCCAGATAGGCATTGCCTTCCTCGGTCTTCTGCGCAAGGTAGGCGTCGCCCTCCTCGGTCTTCTGGTTCAGGTACGCATCGCCATCCTGCTGCTTCTGTGCCAGATAGGCATCGCCATCCTGGGTCTTGCCGGACAGGTAGTTGTCGGCGTTGGCGCGGGTGTCGGTGGAGTACTGGTCAGCCTCGGAACGAGTGCGGTTGGAGTAGTCGTTGGCGCTGCCGATGATCTCTTCGTACTTGCGCTGGCTTTCCTCGGTGATCTCCTTGGCCTTGGCCTTGCCCTTGTCGACGTACTGGTCGTGCAGCTGCATGGCCAGCGTCAGCATGGCGGTGGCGCGCTCCGGCTCGGTATTGGCGCTTGCCGCGGCACCTGCGATCTTCTGCAGGCTGCCGGTTTCGGTGCTCGGCTCGGACTTGGCGACCTGTTCACGCAGCTGTGCCTCGCGAATCTGGGAATCCTTCAGCTGCTGGACAAGCTGCTGGATCTGCATGGCCTGCTGCTTCACCTGGGCATCCTGCTGCTGGGACTGGGCAGCATGCTCCTGAGTGAGCTGCTGGGCCTGAGCGACCTGGTCCTGCGCTTCCTGAAGCTTTGCGGTGAGCTGATCGATCTGCTCCTTCTGACGCTGAGCCACGACCACCTGCTCCTGGGCCGATGCCAGCTGACGGGACAGGTCCTCGGTCTGTGCGCGGAACGTGTCACGCTCGTGCTGCACGGCGGTAAGCTGCTCGCCAAGGTCGGCCTGACCGGCCGCTTCGGCTGCCTGGGCGGTGAGCTGATCGACCTGCGCGGACAGACGATCGATCTGCCCCTTGAGCTGCTCGTTCTGGGAAGACAGCGCACGATTGCTTTCCTCTGCCTCGGAAAGCTTGGCGGCCGCGGCCTGAGCGGCCTGAGCGGCCTGGTCTCCCGCACCAGCTGCCTGCTCGGAGGCGGACTTCAGCGTCGCGTTCTCCTGCTGCAGGGACTGGATCTGAGCATTCAACTCGGAAATCTTGGAATTGAGTCCTGCGACATCCGGGCCAAGAGACTGCGTGGCCTGTCCGCCGGCAACTGCCTGCTTGCCAAGGGCTTCCACCGTCTCGGTTACCTGATCGAGGAAGTCATCGACTTCATCGACGTCATAGCCTTCCTTGAACCTTACGGTCTGGAAAGTATGCTCCCTAATATCTTTCGGCGTCAACAGAGCCATAAATCCTTACACCTCGCTTTGGGCTTGATGCCTTACTGTTGTTGCTTTCAGTGTTCGACTCTAGCACGAAACCATAGATATTTTGCGGAAAAACGGTTTTTTAGAGGTGCTAAATAAGGAAATCAATGACCACAAGAACGAAATAAAGCACAAGATACGCGACGTCAAAATAGATCGGTCCGAGCGGAACGGGACGAATATACTGCCGCAACCACCTTAACGGCGGCTCCGTCAGCTGGTAGATGGCGTCGAACAACGAGGCCACGATTCCGCTTGGCCGCCACGTCGGCGACAATGCCAACACCCAGTCGAGAATCATGCGGACGAACAGCACCAGGATATAGGCGTTGACCAGAAAATGGACGACGCTACCAATTATCGAGAGAATCACGTTGCCACTGTATCAAGCGCGCATAACAAAATGCCCCCGCTTTCAGTGGGGGCATAATCGTCTGATTTGTGCTTGCTCTGTGCTACACGGCTCAGTCGGCGAACAGGTCGTGGGCCGGACCCTTGTCTTCAGGCTCCTCGACCTTGATGTTCACTTGGGCCGGGCTCAGCAGGAACACGCGCGGAGTGACGCGTTCGATGGAGCCGCGCACGCCGAACACCACACCGGCGGAGAAGTCGACGATGCGGTATGCCACGGCTTCGGCCACACCTGTCAGGTTCAGCACCACCGGAATGCCGTCACGAATGGCGCGACCGACCATCTGCGCATCGTCATAGGTCTTCGGATGGATGGTGGTGATGCGGCTCACTCTACCCCCCTGGAACGGGTTGGACTGCTCACGCGGAGCGGACGGCGTGGAAGCGGAAGCCGAAGAGGAAGGCATCGGGGTGACGGAATGATCCGAATCGAACGAGGTCTCGCCGGTGTCGACGTCATCCTCGAAATCATCCTCACCCTCGGCGACGTCGGACATTCCCAAGTACGACATCGCGTTCTTCATGAAACCTGCCATGTATGTTCCTTTCGCGTCTACGCGTTGACTTTAGCGCAGGAAATCCGGAATATCGAGGTCGCCCGGATCGTTAGCCGAAACCACTTCATGCTCGGTGGTCTGGTCGAACGAGGCGACGCTCTGGTCCGGAGTGGACGGAATGTAGCTGGACAGCGGCTGCACCTGCGGCACCGCCGGAGTCTGCACCGGCTGCGGCTGCTGGGCGGGAGCCTGCACGCCGGCGGACAACGCGGACAGCGGTACCGTGTTTTCCTTGGCCGCGGCCGGCTTTTCTTCGGCCGGCTGGTCGGGCTTCTTAGAATTGGCATCGAAACCTGCCGCGATGACGGTGACACGCACCTCGTCGCCGTAGGCGTCGTCCAGGGACAGGCCCCAGATGATCTGCGCTTCCGGATGGATGGCCTTCTGCACCAGCGCGACCGCGGCTGCGGCTTCCTGCAGCTTCAGGTCGGTCGGACCGGCGATGTTGATCAGTGCGCCATGCGCACCCTCGATGCTTTCCTCCAGCAGCGGCGAGCTGATGGCGATTTCCGCGGCCTGCGTGGCGCGGTCCTCTCCCCGAGCGGAACCGATGCCGAACAGCGCGGTGCCGGCACCACGCAGAATCGCGTTGACATCGTTGAAATCAACGTGGATGTACGAATTCGAGGTAATCAGGTCGGTGATGCCCTGCACGCCGGCCAGCAGTGCGGTGTCGGCGGTCTTGAACGCGTCGACGATGCCAATGGTGCGGTCGGACAGTTCCAGCAGTCGGTCGTTCGGAATGACGATCAGCGCGTCGACTTCCTTGCGCAGGTTCTCGATGCCGAGCGCGGCGGAAGCGGAACGCTGCGGACCTTCGAAGCTGAACGGACGGGTCACCACGGCGATGGTCAGCGCGCCCTGCTGGTGGGCCGCACGTGCCACGATCGGGCTGGCGCCGGTTCCGGTGCCACCGCCCTCACCGCAGGTGACGAACACCATGTCGGAGCCCTTAAGCGCCTCTTCGATGTCGGACTGGTGATCCTGCGCCGCCTTGGCACCCTTTTCCGGGTCGGCGCCAGCGCCCAGACCACGGCTGGAGGCATCGTTCAGCGAGATCTTGACATCGGCGTCGGATCGCAGCAGATCCTTTGCATCAGTGTTGATCGCAATAAATTCGACGCTTTGAAGACCCTCCGCAATCATGCGATTGACAGCGTTGCCTCCGGCTCCACCGACACCGACGACCTTGATGTTGGTCTTGTCGTTGAAATTGTCAGTCTGGGCAATCTCGCTCACCATTGTCTCCTGTTCACTCACGTATATGAACAACTCTATCGCAATCGCGCCGATGATACGCGCACTTTTCCAGGCGTGTACCACCGTTTTTTCACTTTTTTGCTGTCAGCATGTTCATTCTGCCTGCGTTGACCCCTTCAGTCATTTGTACACGGCTCTTCGAACATGCGTGACGGGCTTTAGTAGCTGGCATCCATCGGGTCATCCCCGAACAGCGCCTCACGCTCCTCGTGCGTGGTTTCCCGGGATTCCAACCATCCGTAAGGCAGATGCACCTTTTTGGCGAAGCGCACGCGCCCCCTTGGCTTGTCGGCGATGCGTTCTGGGAACCGAATGTTCGGGTCGAGTCTGCCTATCTCGCGCCGGACATCCTCAAGATTTTCACATTCCATGAACGCACGGCGTGTGGAACCGCCCACGGGGAAGCCCTTCAGATACCATGCGACGTGCTTGCGCAGGTCATGCACGGCCATCCGCTCGTCGCCATCATAGAATTCGGTCAGCAGTTCGGCATGCCGTTCGATCACGCGGCACACGTCGCCCAGCGTGGGGTCGACGCGCTCGTCACTGCCGGCGAACGCGTTCTTGATGTCGGCGAACAACCATGGACGGCCTTGGCAGCCGCGGCCGATCGCAACACCCGCGCAACCGGTTTCGGTGACCATCGCCAACGCGTCGTTGGCACCCCAAATATCCCCGTTGCCGAAGACGGGAATATCAAGCTCGGAAACCAGCTCGCCGATGCGGGACCAATCGGAATGCCCACCGTAATATTCGGCGGTGGTGCGCGCGTGCAGGGTGACGGCCTTGCAGCCTTCCTCCTGCGCGATGTGCCCGGCTTCGAGGAACGTCTCGTGTTCATGGTCGATGCCGACGCGGATTTTGGCCGTGACTGGTACGTTGGCCGCGTCGCACACCTTGACCACGCGTTGGATGATCTCACGGAACAGGTCCGTCTTCCATGGCAGCGCGGATCCGCCGCCACGACGCGTCACCTTGGGCACCGGGCAGCCGAAGTTGAGGTCGACATGGTCGGCCATGTTCTCGTCGATGACGATTTTCGCGGCCTGCTCCACAATCGAGGGATTGACGCCGTACAGCTGCAGCGAGCGAATCTTCTCGCTGGGTGCGAAACGGCATAGGCGCAGGGCTTTCGGATTGCGGGCCACCAATGCGCGCGCGGTGATCATTTCCGCCACGTACAGACCGTCGGGACCGTAGCTTTCGCAGATCACGCGGAACGGCCAGTTGGTGACGCCCGCCATAGGCGAAAGCACCACCGGCGTTTCGACGTGCACCGGACCCAAATCAACGGGCTTTATAACGGGAGGAACCGACGGCCGTTCCGCGTCGGTACGCGGGTCGAGCACGTCGGATTCCTCGTAGGCATTCACAATGCTATCTGGCATAGGTCAGACTTGTTCCGTTCGATATGACCGATTCGGGGCGATCAGTACAGGCCACCGGCTTCGGCGATCTTGACGGACTCAGGCCAAGCCTCGCCGCCCATTTCGACCGGCATCTGCGGCACGCTGACGCGCTTCTCGCCGATACGCTCGGCGATGTAGTCGGCCACCTTGTCGAGGCTGACGCGCTCCTGCTGCATGGTATCGCGTTCACGGATGGTGACGGCCTGGTCGTCGAGGGTGTCGAAGTCGACGGTGACGCACAGCGGAGTGCCGATCTCGTCTTCACGACGGTAACGACGGCCGATCGCGCCGGCCTCGTCGTAGTCGATCATCCACTCGTTCTGACGCAGGTCGGCGGCGAGCTTCTGGGCCACGGACTGCAGGTCCGGCTTCTTGCTCAGCGGCAGCACGGCGGCCTTGACCGGAGCCAGACGCGGGTCGAGGTGCAGGACGGTGCGCTTGTCCACGCCGCCCTTGGTGTTCGGAGCCTCGTCAACGTCGTAGGCGTCGACGAGGAAGCACATGAGGGAACGGGTCAGGCCGGCGGCCGGCTCAATGACGTACGGCACGTACTTTTCGCCGGTGGCCTGGTTGAAGTAGCTCAGGTCCTCGCCGGAGTGCTCCGCGTGCGCGGACAGGTCGAAGTCGGTACGGTTGGCGATGCCTTCGAGCTCGCCCCAATCGGAGCCCTGGAAGCCGAACTTGTATTCGATGTCGACGGTGCGCTTCGAATAGTGGGCCAGCTTCTCCTTCGGATGCTCGTAGTGGCGCAGGTTCTCCGGCTTGACGCCGAGGTCGAGGTACCACTGGGTACGGGCGTCGATCCAGTACTGGTGCCAGGCTTCGTCCTCGCCGGGCTTGACGAAGAATTCCATTTCCATCTGCTCGAACTCACGGGTACGGAAGATGAAGTTGCCCGGGGTGATCTCGTTACGGAAGGACTTGCCCATGTTGGCGATGCCGAACGGCGGCTTCTTGCGGGAAGAGGTCATCACGTTCTTGAAGTCCACGAAGATGCCCTGCGCGGTTTCCGGACGCAGGTAGTGCAGGGAGTTCTCGTCCTCGACCGGGCCGAGGTGGGTGCGCAGCATCATGTTGAAGTCGCGCGGTTCGGTCCACTTGCCGCGGGTGCCGCAGTCGGGGCACACGATGTCGGCCATGCCGTTCTCCGGCAGCTTGTCTCCATGCTTCTCGGCGTAGGATTCCTCAAGCTTGTCGGAACGCTGGCGCTTATGGCAGTTGAGGCACTCGACCAGCGGATCGTTGAAGACGGCCACGTGGCCGGAAGCCACCCACACGGGGGTCGGCAGGATGATGGAGGTGTCCACGCCCACCACGTCGCCACGGGTGACGACCATGGAGCGCCACCATTCGCGCTTGATATTGTCCTTCAGCGCCACGCCGAGCGGACCGTAATCCCATGCGGAACGGGTTCCGCCGTAGATTTCACCGGCGGGAAAAACAAAGCCACGACGCTTGGCAAGGGATACGACTTCATCGAGTTTGGATACAGCCACAATGCACCTTCTGGATTGAATGGTTTGGGGTCTTTACAAGCGCAAAGCCTACCGTCACATGCTGACAGTTTTGCCTGACAGTTTCACGGCATGGCAAGTTACGTGATTTCCGATGGGGATGAACGGCAAATTGATGCAAGAACCGAATGAAAACACATAAGAATATGTGAAGATACATAAGGGGCTTCCCGCGAATGCGGAAGGCCCCATGTAATGGATAAGGAGAGAATCGTTCTTTATGTATTGTTTGTCACTGCTTGGTAACGTTCTCGTCTTCGACGGTGTCATTGTTAAGCAGCAGCGACCAGATTTTACAATTGATGGTCACGTTGTTCTTGGTGGCGTCGCCGCCCTTATCAAGGGTGTACGTCACATCTTCAGGAACGGCAATACGGTTGATGCCCTGCACGGCCTGAACGAAGCCACGCATTGCATCATAGCTGCCATTCGCAGTAATGCTCACCGGAACCTGCACAAGCCGGCCGGCTTTGATGGTTCCCTGCATTTCGGACGGCACTTCAGCGGTGGTGGCCTCATCGAAGGTCACAGACTGGATGGAGACGCCCGCACCATCAGCAGCGGCATTCAACGAATCGATGAATTCGTTTTGGTTATAGCCGTCAGGAATCTGGCGCTGCAGCTGACGCAAACGATCCTTCTGCAGGCCGATCGTCTCGCTCGCCATACGCAGCGTTTCAATCTGGTCACGCGTTTTCTTGTTGCTTTCTTCGATCTGCGCAGTCTGCGCGTCGGCTTCCTTAATGTGTGTAAGACGCGGAGATACGCCTACAAGCCATGTCAACATCAGCACCACTACGATGCCGACGGCCAGTGCGATCCATGCGATTTTATGCTTGTTCATGTTTCCTCCTGCTTATCAGTTGGACGATCCGCTGGCATCGGATGAGGTGTCAGTCGACTGGTTGGCAGAAGCATCAGACTGTCCGGACGCAGCCTTGTCGAGGCTTGCGCGCAGCTTGGCGAGCAAATCACGGTTGGCCTGGGTCGCGCCTGCTGAGTTGTCGCTTCGCGAAGTGGTGTTGCCGTCCATCACCAGTGAAATCGTTCCGGTATACGTGTAGGTGGTGCCACCTTCACTGTCATTCTTGGTAATAGAGCTCACATAACCCGTCTTGTACGTGGGAATCGAGGCGAAATTGTTGATAAAGTCCTTGGCCGAGTAGAAATTCGGCGATTCGATGGTGAAGTCCGCGGAAATCACGCCGTTACCAGACCACACAGTGGACGTATTGTCGGAGGATGAGGACGAATTGTTCGATGAAGCGATCTGGAAGCTTTTGAGTTCCAGATTCGTATACTGGCCGCCTTCCGGAAGCGAGCTGTTCAGCGAATCGGCGACCTTCATCCAGTCCATTTCGTCATACAGCATGGCAATCTTCGCCTTCTGCGCATCGTCCAGCGAATTCAACGTGTCTTCGACATCCTTGAACTGCGCTTTCTCCTTTTGCAAGGAAATGGTCTTCTGTTGAGCCACTTCCACACGATGGTCCGCCCATGTGGATTGGGCGAACATGAACACGCTGACCACCAAAGATACAATGAGCACGCCGATCAGCACATACGTTAACAGGTATTTGATGGCTCGATCGCGATTCAATCCGACGATGGAACGCGGAATCAGGTTAGCGCGCATGGTCCAGTCGGCTGGGTTTTCCGGCGCGGTGCTACGCTTGCCGATACCGCCCGCCTTCAACGCATTGCTGATATCGGAGACGTTCATGGATAGCAGGGTGCCCTTCTGACCGTCCGAAGTGTCCGGATAGGCGATTTCCTTGCCACGTCCACGGTGGGAGTTGGCCTTGTTTTTCTTGGATTTCATATCAAGTTTCATAATCACACTCACCTCGGCTTCTTTCCGATGACCAGTCCCAGCACCCCGCCTAAATCGACCGCGTGCGCCACAATGTTCTGACGTTCGACTTCCTTGGACAGCTTGAAGCGGATGAACGGATCGCCAATGCGCACCATCTTGTTGATGGAGCCTGCCAACACTGGGGGCAGACCGATGAGTCGCGCACCTGTACCGGTGAGGATGATGCCGCTGATGGTGCTGTCCGCATGGTCGACGTCGTACATGTTCAACGTATTGCGAATACCGACGATGAGCTGCGCTGTGGTTTCACGAATGACTTCCTCAGCTTTTTCGAGACGTTCGTCACCGGTCACATTTTGCAGACCAATCTGGTTTTTGATGCGTTCCGCGTCTTCGAAGGAGATGCTCAGCGCATTGGCGATGGCGTCGGACACGTCGTCGGCACCGGACGGCACGACGCGCATGTAGGCGGGTTTTCCGTTATTGAGCACAATCACGTCGGTGCAGTTGCCGTTGATGTTGACCACCGCTTCGGTCTGCGCCTGGTTGGTGTCGCTGAACAGGCGGGCCAACGCGAACGGACCGGCGTCGATGGAGGTGATCACGAAACCCGCTTCTTCTGCGGTATACGCGGTTTTTTCCAGACCGCCGCGCAGGGTGGCTACGAGAATGCCATGAAGCTGCTTGCCGTTCTGCTCGTCATCCACTACAGACAACGGCACGAAGTCAAGTTCGGATTCCTCAATGGGCAATGGAATCATGCCTTTGGCCTGAAATGGCAGGGTTGAGCGTAAATCAGCTAGGGACATGTAGGGGAAGTCCGTCTCACGGAACACCATACGACGGCTCGAATAAACGAGTATGGTGTTCTCACGCGGGAACTTGAAGCGTTGCACCAACGTTTTCAGTAGACCGGTGACCACTTCGGCGTCCACCACTTCGCCATCCACCACAGCTCCAACGGGCAGCGGAAGCGCCTGGAAGTGTTTGATGGTCGGCGAATCCGTATAGGGGTCGGCTATGACCGCCGCTCGTATGGCGTCGCTCGCAATCGACAGCGCCGTTATTGCTCTCATGGTCTCTCCTTATATATATGGGTCTTGTATGCGGATGCGTTACGCAAGTCCGGTGAGTTGCAGGTATAGTGTGGCGATTGGTACGCCGGCGAAAATGCCAAGCCATGCGCCGAGCAGCATGGATGGCCCAAAGGGGATGCCTCCATGAAGGTCGACCTTTTTGCTGGCCAGCAATACCAAGCTGATGGCACCGCCGATGAAGAACGCGGCGAACGATCCAATGATGAATTGCGGCCAGCCAAGCCAGCCAAGCAGCAATCCGAGAATGAACGCGAGTTTGATGTCGCCGTCTCCCATGCCACCTTTCCAGATGAGTGAGAGTACGAAATAGAACACGAAGAGAATCAGCGCGCAGAGCGCTCCGCGACCAAGACGAGTCCACTCCCCTATGCCAAACGATGCCACAGCCAGCAGCAACACCGTTGCGATAAGCGTCGGCAGTAGCACTACGTTGAGGATGAGATGGTGGTCCAAGTCGATGAACGCTATGACGATGGACACGCATGCGAACACGTACAGCACGGGTAGTGCCCACAACGGGTATGCGCCGAACAGTCCACCTGCGGTTACGGCAAGGAAGGACAGTCCGCCAAGCGATTCGACCAGCGGATATCGTGCGGCAATCGGTTCCTTGCAGTGTCGGCATTTCGCGCCGAGCGCCAACCAGGAAAAGATGGGAATATTGTCATACCAGGCGATTGGCGCTTCGCATTTTGGACAAAAGCTACGTTTCGGATTGGTGATGCTTATGTGGTTCGGCACACGCCATATCACTACATTCAGGAAAGATCCGAAAATACAGCCGATGATCAGCGAGGCCACCAGCAGTATCACCACGGTAGGAACATCATTCACTATATCCATGCCGTTCACCACTTTCTGGATGTGACGGTGGAGTCCACAACCGCTGAGAAATAGGTACTGGTAGGGATAGATACGGTGGTCGTCGTCGTTGTCCAAGTAATGCTACCGGCCGATCCGGCATCACCATAATTCACTGAAGCGTTCCATGCCTGCGATTTCACCAGTCGCCCACGCACGTCACGATCGGTTCCGCATGAAACCATTTTCAGCATGGAATGACCGTCTGAGCGATTGTATTGACGGTCTTTCTTCCCATTGCTTTCCACATAGTCTCCCGGATAGATTTCCGTCAGGCACATGCCTTCGCTGGTTTGGAAAGTGCCAGCCCATGGATACTGCGTCTTGCCGCCGTAACTCACCGCTTTCGAGGTGTTGTGCTCGTTGTATCGGCGGAACTTTGTGGCGTCACTTGGATTATCGGTCAACGACACCTTACTGCCGGAAACATGCAGGTACTTCGCGTTGCCGTTGGTGTCGTGCAGGGCTATGGTGGTGTCGATGCCAGTGCCATCGGCGCTGGCATCTTCGGTATAGGAGACGCGGTCGGATGTGAAGTTGAAGTTCTCCTTGTCGGCGGTCGAACAGTGAGAGGTCGAGATGAAATCGCTGCCTTGCCCCATGATCGTCTTCTGGTAGCATTTCGCATCGAAGTCCGCACTATGCACGTCGCAGGTGTCGGCGTATACGTCGTTGCCGTCCATCACCATGCAGAATCCGGATGCGGAGTTCACCATCTGATTGGTGCCGTATCCCGCTTCGCCTGCTTGGCTGAAGGATGCGGTGGCATCCTGCATGTCGGCACCGTTCGAAAAGTAGGAATCGCTGAAGTTATAGGTCCATTGCGACACCATATACGCCTGACTGTAGGGGGTGGCTTTGATATTGCCGCCCGCGAAATGCGGATCGCCACTGTCTTGTGGGCTACCGCCGTAATGGGTGACTTCCAGACGTTGGAACTTGGTCTTTTTGCCGCTCTGCACGCCGGCTACGGCATATCCCTTGCTTTCAGGCAAGGCGGAATCATATGACGCTGCTTGCGCACTGACATCGCCCGTCAGCTCGTTCCAGTATCCGGCGTTGATGAACCCGTTGTAGAAGTTCCATTTCTGGTATTTGTTGAGCAGACTGTTCGGGTCGTTCTTCTCCGTCTGCTGCGCAACCTTATTCGGATCCATATAATAATCGCCTTGGAAGTGGACTCCGTATGATGTGCCGCATGGCTGCAAGGTGGCTGGAGTCTTGCCGTCGGTGTCATCGATGCTCACGCCGGTGACGCACAATCCCATATTCGAGGCCAGACGGATGGAATTGTCCTTGTAGTACACCCACGTGTTCAATGAGGAGTACGCACCGTCAGCACGGCATTCCTCCGTATATTGGTAGGTGTCACCTCCCGCGTTGTATGCGGCGGGCAATACCACCAGCCCAGAACCGGCTTGAGGCGATTTGCTTAAATCGAGGTTCTCGGCAATGCTTTTCTTCTCGTTGGTAACCGGAATGGTGGTGGCCAGCATGCAGGTGCGGTTCACTGGATTCAACGTCGCAGTGCCATCGGACAGCTGGCTGGTATTGGTGTGTCCGGAATCCACCGTGCCGGAGAATTTAACTTCGCCGGTTGGATCGGATCCGATGGACACGCCATCATAATCCACGGGTACCCATACGAACTGCGAATCGAGCCTGTTGTAGGGCGCCGCGGCATAAAAACCCATGCCCATGCGGCCACCGACGCCCAGGGTGCTGGAATGGTTCGTGGTGGTGGAGTCCGTTTTGGCTTCGATCCTGCATACCGCACGCTTCATGGCCTGCGGGCTTTTGGTGTTGCCTGCTGTACGGCCGTCCTTATACCGGTTGATGAAGCCCGTGGCCACCACTTCGGCATACTGTAGGTTTTTCAGATCGGATGGAGAGCCGATCATCTCCGCCGATGCGTCATCCGGATTGGCGTCGTAGAAATTGATGCGCACACGATAGGACAGGTCATCTGGCGTATATGAAGCCGTATCCGATGTTTTTACCGTCTTATTCAAAGCAACATGATTCAACAATACGGATGCGCCATCATATTTGGCAAATTCACCATCCTTGGAACTGTCGTTCATATCAGCATCAACGGCAGGCAACACCTTCTGTAAATCATCAAGACTCGTAGAACCTTGCAACTTCGCCAGATTTTCATTGATATAGCTCAAGCCGACTTCAAGGCCGGATTCGGCCGCATAGTTGGCTTGGGAGTTTTCCTTATTGTTCTTGTAAGGAATCGCCTGGGCAAGCAGGGTAGTCATGACCAGAGCGGATGTGGTGAGCACCACCATCACGAACAGAATGGCCAGCATCATGGCGGCGCCGTGCTCCCCCATGCGTTCGCGTAATGCCGCACGGTACCTGCGGTTGAGTCTGGACCACAATCCGGTCTGTTTCATGCTTGCTCCTATATATAAAGGTATGTTTCGCTCGGGTACTCGGATATCAGGTCAGGCCTGACCATTGATGGCGTCGAACATGGAGAACATCGGCATATACAATGCCACCACCATGAAGCCAACCACCACGCCGAGGAACAGAATCATCAGCGGTTCCAGCAACGAGGTGAGCTGTTTGGCCATGGATTGGGCCTCTTCGTCATACGCTCGGCCCGCGCTGGACAGCATTTTGTCGATGGCGCCGGAGTCCTCGCCAATGGCCACCATCTGCACCAGCATGTTCGGGAAGATCTTTTCGGTGCTCATGCTGTCGGCCAGACGGTAGCCACGTTCCACCAAACGGCCCACACGCTTCGAAGACGAATCAATCACATAGTTGCCCGACGTCGATCCGACGATATCAAGTGCCTGGAGAATCGGCACACCAGAAGCGAGCATGGAAGAGAAATTATTGCAAAAGCGGGCCAGGGCCACGTTGGTGTCCAGCTTGCCGAACACCGGTGCCTTGAGCGTGAACGGATCCCACCAGGTGCGGATGATGTCTTTGTTACGGTTGCGCTTCCAGAACATGGCCAGCGCCACGACGGCCACAATCAGCACCGGAAGCACGTAGGGCGCATCACTTTGCCGAGGTCCACCAGGATCTGGGTCACGAATGGCAACTGGGCATTCATGGAATCGTACATGCTGGCGAACATCGGCACGATGGTGAGCAGCATCACCATCACCAAGATCAGGGCGATGCCCAACACCACGATAGGATAGGCCATGGCACTTTTGATCTGCCCTTGGAGTCTCACATCCGATTCGAAGCTGTCCGCCACAGTGAGCAGCGACTTGTCTAGAAAACCGCCGGTCTCGCCGGCACGAACCATATTGACCATGATCGGCGGGAACAGGGAATCAGGATCCGCCTCCATGGCTTCGGAGAAGGACGAGCCGCCTTCCACTTGCGCCACGCAGGCCTGCACCGCCTTACGGAGTTTCACGTTCTCGATTTGTTCGGTGACGATGTTCAAGGCTCGAATCAGCGAGACGCCCGCCGCCACCATGGTGGCGAGCTGCCGTGCCGTTACTGCGAAGTCTTTTTTGCTTGGATATTTCTCGAACGCCTTGATGTTGATTTCAGTATTGAGACCGGTGCCGGCAGCCGTGTCAGTCAGATCGGTCGGATACAGTCCGAGTTTTTTAATGCGTTCGATGGCTTGGTCGCGCGTCTGCGCTTCGACCACACCCTTCTCTTTACGCTGGCCGTCGAACGAGACGCCCTTATAACGCCACTGCCTGGTGCCGTTATCCATTGAAACCTGCGCGTCGTTGCCGGCCATGATTCCCCTTCGGATTGTCGAATACTGGTATTTATTTGATACGCGAAATGTCGGGGACGTTTGTCGTCCCCGACATTCAATTCAGGCGATTAGTAAATCATTTTTTGACGCCATTATCTGAAACAACGCCGTTGTCAGATTTATACGTATACGTGTGCGTTCCAGCGTTGTCGTTAGTACCTGTAATTTCATAAGTATTATCGGCATTCAGCTTAATACTTAGCGTCACACCGTCAGTGACGGTAATCTTATTACCATCAATCGTGCACGGGGCTTTGGCGGTGCATGCGGTCAGTGTTCCGGTAGTCGTCAGACCGCTGACCTTTCCGTTATTTGCAGTAGAAGCAGTTTCAATGACAAGACTGGCATTCTTGACATCCGATTGGGTTTGAGAGTTCCACGCGGATTTACGCTGATTCAGATAAATCGGGACGGAAATCGCGGCGAGGATGCCGATGATGATGACGACCACGAGCAGTTCGACGAGGGTGAAGCCCTTTTCGCCCTTGGCACGGCGGTTGAGTGCGTTACGTACGCTCTTCATAATGAACCCTTCTTTCCAATTGGAAGGACATACCGTGGGACCGTCCAACTTCGGATGGTCCACAGCGATTCTTCTTTGCGTTATTTCCCCTTGTGGGGGTGGCTGGCTCACATAACCAACAACTCTCAGCGTAGTCGTATTGACATCGTTTGCAGTACCAGATGCAGTGCACCAATCGCACCAATGATGTTTCATCCACCGTTTTCATCACAACCCCGAATCAAACTTTTTCAATACGATTGCATAACCCCTCTTCACACAATCACCACCGTCCGATTCCGTAACATGCGTTGAGTCCGTCGGTCTACCGGTGTATCTCTTCGTTTGAAACGTTTACCCTGGAATAGTTATATTTTCAATAGTGTTTCAGAAAATATTTTCAGCATGTTTTGACGAAAATTCATCAAAAAACCATTTCCCCCCGGGCGCGTCGGGGGTATTTGAAAGTATAGAAAAAGGGCTCCCCCACAAGGGAGAGCCCTTACAGACACAGTCATTCAACGACATTGACTGAAGTCGACCGAAGCACTCGAACCCACATTGCGAGCTGTAAACGATGTCAATGTGTTCGAGGTGACCGGCTTGCCACCCACATACGAACCCGTCACCGGCGAATACCGCACCACGCGCGTACCGCCATCCATGCTGAACAGTTTGTTTTTGAACAGCGAATCATCGGACGTTGAAGCGGTACTGTTGTTCATCACCGCCGCCAACACCGCATGCTCGCTCCACGCTCCCCCCGCACCGGTTGCGTATGGTCTGGTTTTTACCACGACGGAACCATAATCATCAACTCGCCCGCCGGACCACGTGGCCTCTGTGTACTCAATCACAGCGCATTGCCGAATCCCATCGGCATCAGTGGTCACCAAAGTCAACCTGTCACCGCTGGCAGCCTCTTCCACACCTTCGGCATTGCGAACATATCGGTCCAGAGCCTGCACCGATGTAGCTATTTCCGTAGCCGATCTGGTGCGGATAGCATCGGCTGTGGTGGAATGCAAATATTGCACGATCGACACCGTGAACATGGTGGAAACAATGGCAAAAATAAACAATGAAACCATCATCTCCACCAAGGTAACGCCGCCTTCACCACGAGCACGCCTACGGAGCGCACGTAATAATCGGCGATTCAGACTGAATCCAGAGTTCTTCTCTTCCATAAGCCGTCCCGCTCCTTCAGGCCCCGATCACATTCAACAGTTCATTGGTGGTATACACGGCCGTTTTGTCTGCGTCAATATTGTCCGACCAGGTGACGCCTACCACCACGCGTACCATCGGCATATACGTTTTCGCCATAAAGGTGAATCCCTTAGTAGGAATGTTGTCCTGACTCAGGATGCTGGATCGCAGCGAGGCGTCAGGAGTACCGTCAAGACCGCTAATGGACGCATGCCCGTCAATACCCAGTTCCGAAGCGGTTCTACAATCCATGGTGCCGCTTTCCCGATAGCACTTCTCAATCACGGTGTTCACCGTATATGTAGTATGTTTGGCGTCTTTGCCCGTGGTAGTGCGCACCGGCTGAATGTACTTGCTCGTATCAGCATCCGGAGTGGCCGTAGCCTCCAAATCCGAGAATTGCGAGGTGATGACCCCCACTGCTGTGAGATTCGCATATGCTTTCTTCACATCATCCACACCCATGCCAGGCAGCAAATCCGTGTAATAGGAGGATGGCGCAGAAGTATGATCCGCTATCTGTGCGCGCATACGTTCGATACCATCACTACCCAAAGCAATGGCTGCTGAACGCTGCTGCTGGGCATAAGAAGTACGAATCGCAGTAATCGCGAACTGTGCGGCGGCAAGACCTGTGATGCTCAGCACCACAATCGCCACCAATACCTCAACCAATGTGAAACCCGACTCGCCACGTTTCGGCAATCGTTTGACGTTATGTATTACAAGCCCTGTCGCGGCATCACTTACCGCCCTACGCCAGCTGTGCTCCATGAGCAGCTCCTTCATGCAGTATCACCCCATCATCGGAGGCAACAGGAAAAATCACCGCAGAAAAGGCGGTGCATGAATATCTGTACTGTATCACGATTCCCTGCCAACGTTTTCACACCCTTCCAAACACCACATGACAATTGGCGTTTCAGTCACAAAGACGCTAAACTATGCGAGTAGTAGTGCACAACACTGCAATCGTTAGCTCACATGACCATGAACAACTGAACATTCTCAGGCCCGCAAACACCTGTGTTCGCAAAGGGCCATAAGTCATACCGTGCGTTCCGGCGCATGGTCCAGGAGGTCATTATGAGCGACGCCGGTTCGGGAAACCGTTTCCCTTTCCTCAAGCGCAATCGAAACGACGACACGCCGAGCGATTTCTCACAGCGCATGGATTTGAATTCCCCGGTCACAGGAGAAATCAACCAGATTTTCACGCCGAGCCAGCCACGCCATGCCGCTGCACCCAGCGACGCCACTAGCGACTTTCCCGCCATGCCCACATCCACCGAAGGCATGGACGAAAACACCGAACGCGAATATGCCATGGCGCTAGCTCAAGGCATGAGCCTACCGTTCGTAGACCTCAACGAATACCAAGTAGACAAAGAAGTCATCAGCATGGTGCCGGACGACCTGTGCCGTCGCAACCAGCTGCTGCCATTGTCCATTGTCAACGGACGCATCACCGTGGCCATGGCCAACCCGAAAAACTTCGCCGCCATCGACGACGTGTCCGCCAGCACCGGCATGCCGGTCATTCCCATGGTGGCGATGCCTTCTCAGGTGAAGGACGCCATCAACCGGTACCTGCGCGCCAACGCGGAGCTGACCGAGCTGTCGCACGAAATCGCGGCGACCGCCAAGAAGGAAGTGGACCTCGAATCCGACAGCGGCGAGGACGCCTCCCCTGTGGCACGCTTCGTCAGCCTGCTCATCAACCAGGCCATCGACGACCACTGCTCCGATATCCACATCGAACCGCAGGAAGACGGTCTGCTCGTGCGCTACCGTATCGACGGTGTGCTGCACGTGTTCCAAAAGGCGCCGAAAGCCATGACCCAAGGTGTGATCAGCCGCATCAAGGTCATGTCCGATATGGATATCGGCGAGCGCCGTAAGCCGCAGGACGGCCGCATCACCGTCAAGCACAATGGTCAGAAGGTGGATCTTCGTGTGGCCGCACTGCCGACGGTATGGGGCGAGAAGATCGTCATGCGAATCCTGAGCACGCCTTCGGGCAATCTCAAGGTGGAGGATTTGAATTTCAGCCAGCGGAATTTCGACGTGTTCTCCAAGGCGTACAACCGTCCGTATGGTCTGGTGTTGGTCACCGGTCCTACCGGTTCGGGTAAGTCGACCACGTTGTATGCCACGTTGGGCGATGTGGCGAAGCCGGAAATCAACATCATTACGGTTGAGGACCCGGTGGAATTCCGTATGAGAGGCATCAATCAGGTTCAGGTGAACAACAAGGCCGGTATGACGTTCGCCGCGGCTCTGCGTTCGATCCTTCGTGCAGACCCTGATGTGGTGCTCATCGGCGAGATTCGAGATCAGGAGACCGCCAACATTGCTATTGAGGCTTCGTTGACCGGCCATTTGGTGCTTTCCACCCTGCACACCAATGATGCGCCAAGCGCAGTGACACGTTTGACGGAAATGGGTGTGGAGCCGTTCCTATTGAGCTCGTCGCTTGCTGCGGTGATGGCTCAGCGACTGGCTCGCCGCCTGTGCAAGAAGTGCAAGCGTCAGGATACTGCCACCGAAGCGGAGCTTCGGACGTTGGGTGTTCCACACATGCCAGATACCCCTCTTCCGACGATATGGCGTCCGGTAGGATGCCGAGAATGCGCCAACACCGGCTATAGCGGCCGTGTGGCCATCCAGCAGGTCATGGGCGTGGATTCAACAATGGAGGATCTTATAGCCCGTGGCGCCACGTCGATTGATATTGACAAGGCGGCGAAGGAGCAAGGCATGACCACACTTCGTAAGGACGGTTGGCAGAAGGCGCTTCAAGGCATTACCTCCGTGGAGGAAGTGCTTCGCGTGACGGTGTAGGTTCCACCTGACGTTACATGCACCTATGCACCTCTCCGCACTTATAAAACACCTATAAAACGTTCGGTTGCGTCGGCGCGTCGAAGCGCCGGCACGACCGACATTTTCAGACAGCAACCCACCTATTAAAAGGACAATGATGACCATCGAGCAAACGTGGAACAATGGCGGATATCTTTCCGGTCTCAAAGGCGTGACCATTCCCAACAACACTCCATCGTTCAATGAGGATCCCCGCAAGGGACGTCATTGGTCTTCCGACAATGCGATTCAGGCAGATGATGAAAGCCTTAAGGGCATTTTCGCTTCGCTTAATTCAATGCCGACTGTAAGCCAGCAGGATGTGCAAATTCCCGACCCGCAGCCAGTTTCACAGTCTCAACCATCCGAACAGTCTGTTGCTCAACAACAGACTACGCAAGCCATACAACAATCGCAGGAAGCGCATGTTTTTCCAACAACAAGCGACCGTCAACCAGTCGGTACCGGCAGCCTGCAGTTTGATGAGGACACTGACGCGACCCAGCAAAATCCCGCATATGAGGAGCATGGTCCGATCCAGCAGATCGATAGCAATCCACCGTCCTTCGTACCGGGTGCCACACCATTCGCTAAGCGACAGGCCGACATCGCCGAAACCGCAGCGCAGCAGATGCCTCCGACCATCACTCACATTCCGCAGGACGCAGCTTTCCAAAGGCCGCAGCCACAGCAACAGCAGATGTGTCAGCCCCAGCCGCAGACCAGGCCATTCGCGGATTTCGTAGTGCCTGAAACCAACGACGCCGACGAGGATGCCGTTCCGGAAGAACGTAAGATCAAGGCCGAGCAGGTCGAACAGACGCTGCGCACCGAACATCCGGACGCGGACGACGAATTCGTGTCGGCCATCCGCCAGCTGGTTGAGCTCAATGCGTCCGATTTGCACTTGGTAATCAACGACCCGCCAATGCTGCGCGTGGATGGCAAGCTGCGCCCCGCCAAGGGATTGAGCGTGTGGACGAAGGATCACACGTACGAAGCAGTGAAAGTCATGACCAACGAATTAGAGATGGAACGTTTCAAAGATGATCTGGAACTTGATATCTCCTTCGCCATTGGCGATCTGCTGCGCTTCCGCGTGAACGTATACCGCGACCGTATGGGCGTATGCGCCGCGTTGCGTACCATTCCCACGGAAATCAAAACCGCGCAGGAACTGGGAATTGACCCGCGTATCGCCGACCTTGCGCTGTTGCCGCGTGGTCTGGTGCTTGTATGCGGCCCGACCGGTTCCGGTAAGTCGACCACACTGGCCGCAATCGTGGACAAGGCGAATGCGGAACGTGCCGACCATATCATCACCATCGAAGACCCGATCGAATTCGTGCATCAGCATAAGCGTTGCGTGATGAGCCAGCGAGAAGTGGGCACTGATACGAAAAGCTTCGCGGAAGCGCTGAAACGTGCGCTGCGTGAGGATCCGGACATTATCGAAGTCGGTGAGCTTCGAGACTTGGAAACCATTTCCACCGCACTGACCGCAGTGGAAACCGGCCACTTGGTGTTCGCAACCCTTCATACTCAGGACGCCGGCTCCACCGTGGACCGTCTCATCGACGTGTATCCGGAAAACCAGCAGCAGCAGATTCGCGTGCAGGTAGCTTCCACCTTGCGTGCCGTGATCGTACAGACACTGATTCCGCGCGCTACCGGCCATGGCCGTGCACCAGCCACTGAAGTGATGATCAACACTCCGGCCGTTTCCTCACTGATCCGCAGTGGCAAGGCGCATCAGATTCGCACCGTGCTACAGTCCGGCGAGAAGGAAGGCATGCACACGCTCGACCAGGATTTGGCGCGACTGGTGAACAAGGGCACCATCACGTTCGAGGATGCGTTGGTGAAGGTGCAAGTGCGTGAAGAGTTCGAGAAGCTCTGCGGCGCACGTTCCTCGTTCTAAGGATGGCCGGCACGGCTGGCGCGTGGTATGCCCATATGTCCAATGGCGGTTCCGCAACATGGAATATGACGGAACCGCCATGATCCATGCGCGGCCACGCAATAATCGCAAAGTCACGCAGCAATCGCGCGTATTTCGAACGCAACGGGAAACAGGAAACATGAGTTCTGCAACAGTAGCAGCCACAGACAACAGAACACGATGCGACGCAATTCGGCATTGGCTCACGCCTCATCGTTTGCACTGCATCGTGCTCGCGGCGTATGTCATCGTGGTGGGCACGGTGATGTGCTTCCACGAACCATGGTTCGACGAGGCGCAAGCCTGGCTCATCGCGCGCGACTGCTCGTGGCGGGAGATGATTCTGGAACGTCCACACTATGAGCATCATCCGCCTCTGTGGTGGATGATGCTCGCCGCACCCGCAAAACTCGGCGTACCCTACGAGATCGGTCTGAAAAGCATCAATCTGGCATGCGCCACACTCATGATCTGGCTGTTGGAATTCAAAACCAAACTGCCGGAACCATTCAAAGTCATCCTGCCGTTCTCCTATTTCCTGTGCTATCAGTACGGCGTCACGTCGCGCCCCTATGCGCTGATGGTCGCCGCCATGCTGCTGGTGGCTATCAACTGGAAAACCCGCGACGAGAAACCATGGCGCGAAGCGCTCAGCATGATGCTGCTGTGCCTGACCAGTTCATATGGACTGGTAATCGCCGGCATGTTCGCGGCGAATTGGGTAGTGCGGTTCGTCTGGCAGGAACATTCGTTGATACGTAACCGGCGACGGTTCATCGCGCTGCTGGCGCTGCTCGCGGCGGCGATGGCCATACTGATCGACGTGATGCCCGCAAAAGACGTGTATTCCGGCAATTTCGACATCTCCGGCATGACACAGCCGGCACCACTATGGATACAAATCTGCAATTCCTGGCTGCTGCTGCCGGCCGAAGCATTATTCACCTCGACGGTGTCGGACACGAATCTGGTATTCATCGGCCTGTCGTCGACACTGCTGTACACGGGAACCGTGTCATGCCTCATGTGGGCCCCGCTCATCCACATCAGCCGACGCCGGCACAACGCAATGCTGCTGCTGAGTTCATACACAGTGATGTGCTTGGTGTTCGCGCAGCATTTCTCCATGCACCATCTGGGCATCCTGCTGGGATTCTTCATCGCGGTGCTCGCGATTGACTGCGACGAGCGACGTATCAGCACGGACGACTGGCCGGCCTGGTGCATCACCATGGCCGACCGATTCATCGGCAAGCTTGGGGTGAAGAAAGCGCGCAACTATCTCATCATGCTGAAGGCCCTCGCTTTAGGTGCCATGCTAATCAGCGTGTATTGGACGATCAACGCCAGCATATGCGACATACGATACGAGTATTCCTCATCCCGGACGGTGGCCTCGTTCATCAAGACCAATCATCTGGAGCAATACCGTTGGATGGCTGGCTGGACTCGCATCAATTCCACGAATGCGTCCCCGGATGTCAAAGCACGAATCAAGCAAGGCGGCTACTGCGCCAATGGCAAGGATTGCATCGACTACACATCATGGGTGAGCGGAACACTGGTCACCGCCGACCCGTACTTCAAGCGTACGCTCATGTCCAATGCCTACAAAGGGCGCAGCTACATCTCTTGGGAATGGTGCATAGACCCCTATGCCGGCAAACAAGACATCGAAACCTGGAGATCATGGGGCGAACCCGAATTCTACGACACCATCTATCAGCCGTTCTTCTTCAGCGCCCTCGGCTATGACCGGAACGACTACACGAAAATACGCATCGCCGAAACCGTCACGCCATGGAAAGACCAGCGATCGCGCGGTTCCGTGGAAATCTACGTACGCAACGACATCTACAAGAACGTCCTGCACTCCCCTGACACCGGCATCGCATGGCCGGATGGAGCCAAACGGCGGTAGATGGGAGCATCGGTGCATCACACGAGCAAGGTAGTCTGAGAATATGCCGTACCACAACCCGAATTCACGCAGCCGGCGGAATGTCCTACGCATCGTGGGCGTGCTCGTCGTGCTTGCCGTCATCGCCGGCGTCGCCAATTTCCTGCACGCCACCACCAGTGAAGCGGCCGGCAATGTCAAGCCGCAGATCGAAACCATGCAAGGCATCCGGCAGACCGCGCAGGACAGCATCACGTTCGCGCAGGGCCTGGATGATCCGGACCGATTCGCCGCGCACATCGAAACCGTGCAGCAGTGCATGGACGATTACGACCGGCTTGCCGACGCCAAGCAGATCAAGTATCTGCTGTCGGACAATCTGCAGGAACGCATCATCGGACTGTTGTACCGCAACCAGCAGCGCACCATCATCGACAGCATGCGCGTGGCGGCACATAATCTCGACGGACAGACCAAGGAGCTGCTCAGCGCGGTCGACGCGGCCATGGCGGACGATTTCAGCCAGCATGCGGCGCAATGGCTGCTGCAGGTGGACGATCCGACGCAGGCGAACGAGCTCATCGACCGATACGGCAAACAGCGCGCGTATGCATCGATGAGGGAGATGCTCGCCGACCTACGGTCGCTGCACAAACTACGCTCAGACGTGAAACAGCAGGTCTCGACTGCGGTCAGCAATCTGCATAACGCGGAAGCCGCAGCGGCTGCGATCGCCGTGCCCGAACGCAACGGTGATCTCGATCCGGCCGGATGGTACACGCTCGCCACGAACGTGGCATCGACGATGGGCGTGCAGATCGAACAGACCATGGAATTCAACTGCGGCGGCCAGTCAGGTGAGAATCCGAACGGATTCGTGGCGGCCTATTACTGCCAGATGCCCGACCGCACGCAGCGGGATGTCGTGCATATCCTCACCACGCATCCGGATTGGACGCAGACCGCGCGAAGCCCTTGGCTGGTGGACATGGTCAAGCACGAGCTCTCGCACCGCTCGATCATGATCTCCTGCGGCACCACGCAACCGACAATCGCAGCCGACCGCACCGAGGCGGTGACGAATTCCTATTCGGTGCTGTTTTTCGGGGCCGACCGCGACCGCATCACGAATCAGCAGCAGGGTGTCGCCGAATACGCGATGGATGCATCCAGCGATCAGCTGGCCACCGCTATCCACGATGGCAATTGCGAGTGAGGTAAGCCAGTTCTCGCTTAGCGACTATTGCACATCCTTGAATTCGATAGTCCAGTTCTTCGCGTCATCACCAAGCACATTGCGCACATACTGTTCTATAACAATGACAACTGCCGCAACAGCGCCAAACAACACCTTACGCAACTTTTTTGCACTGAGATCGCCGAACAACCTATCGCAAAGACCGCCCCGTCTCCTTCGACTCCCGTCATTTCTCGCCAACGCACATTCCTTTCACGGTTCTCTTCCGTCAACAATTCTATCCCCGCATGCAAATACATAGGGGCGTCACAAACGTCTCAGGAAATAATACGGGGAAGCCCATCTCGTGGAATGATTATCGGAAATAATCCGATATTTGATGACGTTTCATCATAATGAAAATGCCCGCCATGTCTTCCTGCAAGGCAGGACAGCACACATACCACTTACTACTTCCACGCCTGCTTAAACATTCGGATGGGATACTCAAAAGAGCGTGGAAGAGGCGACCTGCTATTCAGCACACGAAATGCTGCAGCCGAACGTACAATGGTCGCCCCATGTCTTCGTATTCGGCGATGCCGTTTTTGGACTAAATCAGCCAATCGGTCACGTCCTTCTCGGAAACAGATTCCGAGAAACGATGCCCGGTAAGCCATGTACCACTGCCTGCCATTTTCTGGAGCGTGGATGCACTGTTGCCGATATCGGAGCTGGCGGAAGTGCAGAACGGAATGATCGTCTTACCTGCGAAATCGTTGGATTTGACGGAATCGTTCACCAGCCAAACAGGTGCCATCCACCAAATCGGGAAGCCCAGATACACAGTGCTGCCGGCACCGACCATGTCATGGGCCGGAATCACTCGCGGCCAGCACGTTCCTTGACATAACCGACGAAGCGATCGACCGCCTCAGGGGTGTCGTGGCGAAAAAACATGCTGGTCTTGGTGTCAAGGCCCGCGATGGTTGTCATCTCGCTGTCGGAGAGCCGGAAATCGAAGATGTTCAGGTTTTCTTCCATGCGCTCCTTGTGCGTGGACTTGGGCAGAGCGACGATGTCGCGCTGAGTGAGCCAACGCAGGATCACCTGCGCGACGGACTTGCCATGTACCTCGCCAATCTTGGCCAGGGTGGGATTGGAGAACATGTTCTGCATGCCCTCCCCGAACGGAGCCCATGCTTCCTGAGCCACGCCCCGCTTGACCATGTTCTTGCGAGCTTCGATCTGCTGGTTGAGCGGATTAGTCTCGACCTGATCGACCATCGGGGCGATCTCATTGAAGGCGACCATATCGGCCAGACGATCCGGATAGAAGTTACTCACGCCGATGGCGCGGATCACGCCGTCCTTGTAGAGCTTTTCGAGTGCACGCCACGCGCCGTAGGTATCGGAAAACGGCTGGTGCAGTAACACCAGATCGAGATAGTCGGTGCCAAGCTTCTTCAAGGACACATCGACGGACCTCAGCGTGTTCTCATAGCCGTAATTGCTGATCCAGATCTTGGTAGTGAGGAACAGATCCTTACGATCGATACCGGAATCCTTGATTCCTTGGCCGACTTCGGCCTCGTTGAAGTACGACTGTGCGGTGTCGATATGGCGGTACCCGGTCTCGATGGCCTCGCGCACGCAGCGAGGAGCATCGTCCTTGCTGATCTGGAAGACGCCGTATCCGATCTTCGGAATCTCAACACCGTTGGCAAGTTTCACGTATTCCACTGTTTTTCCTTCCATAAATTCGTCGGTATTCAGTGCCGGCATGTATGCCGTTCTGACCCTCAAGATAAAATCCGGTAGCCGCTACCGGTCAAATTACGGCACGCCGGTACTATCTACCGGTATTAATAACCGGAAATGTGACATGATAGGTACAAACAAAAAGAACAATGCGCCTCAAGCCCGACCCCATCCGGCGGCACCCGCCGAACGTCCTGCCGCGCAGCGTCCGAAAGGAGCCACGTATGGCAATCACGGCAGTGCCACTCCATAAGAACATGAAAACCTATACGATGAAGCAGGCCTGCAAACTAACCGGCATGAATTACGAAGCATTGAAGTTCTATTGCAATTCAGGACTCGTGCCCGGTCTCAAACGAGACCAGAACAACCGACGCGTCTTCGACGAGCGATGCATCGCATGGATCAACGACCTGACATGTCTCAAACGCTGCGGTCTGGGCATCAAGGAGATGCGGCACTACACGCAACTCTGTCTTGAAGGTGAGTCATCGATACCGGAACGTCAGGAAATCCTTGCCGAAAAACGCGAGCATCTGGAGACGCAACTGGAGGAACTGCGTAAAGCCATCGCCTACATCGATGAAAAACAGCGCTTCTACGCCGACGTGACTGCCGGCAGGACGGCATACTGCAGCAACGTCATCGACACGACGCAAAGCGACTGACTGCGTTCCGTAGGTGATTTTTGCGTTCCGTAGGCGGTCAGCTTCGAATCCGGACACGAGCAAACGCCTAATTCCAGGCATCTCGCCGATGCTTATCCGGCAGCAACCACCTACGGAAGCCCAAAATCACCTACGGAATCGCGCCTGTCAAGGGACGCAGATAGATTAAGCACTGTTGTAAACATGCGGGGGTGCTTGATGGCCAAGTCCATCAAGCTGAGATAGGCATGAACGCCTGACCCTTTGAACCTGTTGGTTAGGACCAACGTAGGGAGCAGATCATGAGCGATGACTCATCCGCCAATGACGCACTCGGCGCATTGCGTGCCGCCATCAAACAAGCCGTCATGGACGTACGCGAGCAGACGCCGCTGGCGCAGTCGTTCACCAATTTCGTGACCATCAATCTCGTTGCCAACGCACAGCTTGCGGCGGGCGGCACCGCGGCCATGAGCTATCTGCCGGATGATGTGATCGCCACCGCCGAAATCGCCGGATCGAACTACATCAACGTGGGCACGTTGCTGCCGTTCTTCAAGGACGCGCTGCCGGAAATCGCGCGCAAACTGCACGAAAACGGCAAGACGTGGGTGCTAGACCCGGTTGCTGCGGGCATTGGCGAAACACGCACGTTCATTCTTGAATCGTTCCGTGACGCGCCTCCGACCATTGTGCGCGGCAATGCGAGCGAGGTCATCGCGCTTGATGCGATGTGGGGGCTGGCCGACGCCGACAGCACTGATCCGACCACGCGTCCGGCTGGAGTGGAGGCCGTTGACGAGGTCGACGCGGCCATCGACGCGGCCAAACGTGTGGCCCGCCATTTGGCGAAGCACTCCCCCGTCGGCAAGGGCGCGGTTGCGGTGTCCGGCGCGGTTGATCTGGTGACCGACGGCGAGCGCACGTTCCGCCTGCCCGGAGGCAGCGCGATGATGACGAAGATCACCGGCGCCGGCTGTTCGCTCGGCGGCGTGACCGCAACGTATCTTGCCGTGGCCGAGCCGCTGGTCGCCGCCCTTGCCGCGTCGCTGCTGTATGATCGTGCGTCCGAAATCGCCGAAGTCAAATCCGATGGCCCCGGTTCGTTCCAGGTGGCGCTGCTCGACGCGCTGTGGAACGTCACCGCCGACCAGGTGGCCGCGTCCGACATCATCGAAAACAACTGACCGCAACGTTCCGTGGATGGTTTCGCACCATCGCAATCGTATATACGGAATATATACGTTCAGTGCGGTGCGACGGAAAATAAACGGAAAATAACAAGACTGCTTCTGGAGCACTTACCCAAAGAACAACAAAGGGGAAACCAATGAATAATTATCCATTCGCCTCGATGCGCGACTGCTTTGATATGAGCGCGTATTTCGTGGTCGGTCCGCAGGATTGCAAAGGTCGTCCGGTGACGGATGTGGTGGATGACGCGTTGCGTGGGGGCGCGACGTTCATCCAGCTTCGAGCCAAGGACGCCGACGCGAAGGATATCACCGAGATGGCCCGCGACATCGCGCAGATCATCGAAGACAACGGCAAGTCCGATTCCGTGGCGTTCGTGATCGACGACCGCACGGACGTGGTATGGCAGGCCCGCAACAAGGGAATCAAGGTGGATGGCGTGCATATCGGCCAGACCGATATGGAGCCGCGCGAAGCCCGCGCGCTGCTTGGTGAGGACGCCATTGTCGGACTGTCCGCCGAAACCGAAAGCCTGGTGAAGCTCATCAACGAGCTGCCGAACGGCTGCATCGACTACATCGGCGCCGGCCCGCTACATGTGTCCACCACCAAGCCGGAGGCTTCCGTGGGAGGCAACGATGGTTCCGGCCACACGCTTGATGAGGAACAGATCAACACGATCTGCACGGCAAGCGAATTCCCCGTAGTGGTCGGCGGCGGTGTCAAGGCCGACGATATGGAGATGCTGGCGCGTTCGAAGGCGGCAGGCTGGTTCGTGGTATCCGCGATCGCAGGCGCGGATGATCCGGAAAACGCCACCCGTGAAATGGTGACGCGTTGGAAGGCGGTACGTGGCGATAAGAAGCATGGTTACGCGCCACGTGTGAAAGCCGCTGTGGAAGAGACCGAAAAGCCTGCCGAGACAGGTGAGAAGAAGTTCACCAACGCCAAGGAGGCGAAGGCCGCGTCCAAGCTGGCCAAGCAACAGCGTGTAGACATCGCGGCACGCGATTCCAAGCAGCGTGACAAAGCGCATATCCGTAAGACCACGCCGATTCATTTCGAGAACGAGCACGGTTCGTACGATCTGCAAGTGCCATACACCGAGATCAAGCTGTCCGACACCCCTGGAGTCGGCCCGAACGCGCCGTTCAAGGACTACAACACCGAAGGCCCGAAGTGCGACCCGAAGGAAGGCCTCGCTCCCCTACGCTTGGACTGGATTCTCGACCGCGGCGACGTCGAGGAATACGAGGGACGCCGACGCAATCTGGAGGATGACGGCAAGCGCGCCATCAAGCGTGGCAAGGCATCCAAGGAATGGCGCGGCCGCCAGCACAAGCCGATGCGCGCGAAGGATCATCCGGTGACGCAGATGTGGTACGCGCGCCACAACATCATCACGCCGGAAATGCGCTATGTGGCCGAACGCGAGCATTGCGACGTGGAGCTGGTGCGTTCCGAACTGGCCGCGGGCCGTGCCGTGATGCCATGCAACATCAACCATCCTGAAGCCGAGCCGATGATCATCGGCTCGAAGTTCCTCACCAAGCTCAACGCCAACATGGGCAATTCCGCTGTGACCTCCTCCATCGACGAGGAAGTGGAGAAGCTCACGTGGGCCACCAAGTGGGGCGCCGACACCGTGATGGACCTGTCCACCGGCAACGACATCCACACCACCCGCGAATGGATTCTGCGCAACTCCCCCGTTCCGATTGGCACCGTGCCAATGTACCAGGCGCTCGAAAAGGTGGAGGATGATGCTTCCAAGCTGAGCTGGGAGCTGTTCCGCGACACCGTGATCGAGCAGTGCGAGCAGGGCGTGGACTACATGACCATCCATGCGGGCGTGCTGCTTCGTTTCGTGCCGCTGACCGCCAACCGCATGACGGGCATCGTTTCCCGTGGCGGTTCGATCATGGCCGAATGGTGCCTGCAGCATCATCAGGAAAGCTTCCTGTACACGCATTTCGACGAGCTTTGCGAGATCTTCGCCAAGTACGATGTGGCGTTCTCGCTTGGCGACGGTCTGCGTCCGGGCTCGCTGGCCGATGCCAACGACGCGGCGCAGTTCGCGGAACTTATGACGCTTGGCGAGCTCACTCAGCGCGCATGGAAGCATGACGTGCAGGTGATGATCGAGGGACCGGGGCACATTCCGTTCGACACCGTGCGCATGAACATCGAAATGGAGAAGGCGATCTGCAAGGACGCCCCGTTCTACACCCTCGGACCGCTTACCACGGACACGGCTCCAGGCTACGACCACATCACGTCCGCGATCGGCGGCGTGGAAATCGCCCGCTATGGTACCGCCATGCTGTGCTACGTGACGCCGAAGGAACACCTTGGACTGCCGAACAAGGACGATGTGAAGCAAGGCGTGATCGCATACAAGATCGCCTGCCATGCGGCGGATATCGCCAAGCACCATCCGCACGCCATCGACCGCGACAATGCGATGAGCAAGGCTCGTTTCGAATTCCGTTGGCTTGATCAGTTCAACCTGAGCTACGATCCGGACACCGCGATCGCGTTCCATGACGACACGCTGCCCGCTGAGCCGGCGAAGATGGCGCATTTCTGCTCGATGTGCGGTCCGAAGTTCTGCTCGATGGCGATTTCGCAGAACATCCGCAAAAAGTTCGGTAATGCCGAAGCACAGGAGAAGCTCGTCGCCGACGCGCAGACGATCGCGGCCGGAATGCGGGCGATGAGCGAGAAATTCCGTGAAGGCGGCTCTACACTGTACCAGTGAGAGTGAGCATATGAATATGCACGTGTGTTCGTGACGCGCTTTGATGGACACACGGCGTAGACTGGCGGATTTGTGAGGTGAGTCTCATACGAATCCGCCAGTTTGCATAACGAACGCTATTGAAGGAGTCAGGAAGGGAACATTATGACTAGCACATTGCCACCGGTATTGAGCATCGCAGGATCGGATTCGTCCGGCGGTGCCGGCATTCAGGCGGATTTGAAGACCATGCTCGCCAACGGCGTGTTCGGCATGACCGCGATCGCGGCGCTGACCGCGCAGAACACCACCGGCGTGACGATGGTCACCAACACTCCCCCGGAAATGCTTGCGGCGCAGATCGACGCGGTGTTCGAAGACATTCCGCCGGTGGCGGTGAAGATCGGCATGGTGTCCAGCGCCGAGCTCATCACCGTGATCGCCGACCGTCTGACCGCGCACAACGCGAAGAACGTGGTGCTCGACCCGGTGATGGTGGCCACGTCCGGCGCGAAGCTCATCGAGGATGATGCCATCGCGGCGCTGACGTCCAAACTGTTCCCGCTGGCCACCGTGATCACGCCGAACATGCCGGAGACCCAGGTACTGTGCGACTTGGCCGTAGAGCAAGGTGCGGGCGCAATCGACTATGAGAACGGCGAATCCATCTCCACCGAGAACGACATGGTGACCGCAGGTCATCTGCTCGCCGGCCATTTCGGCTGCGCGGTGCTCGTCAAGGGCGGCCACGGCACGCATGACGCGAGTGACGTGCTTGTCGAGCCGGATGGCAAGATCACCTGGTTCCGTTCCCGTCGCATCAACAACCCGAACACGCACGGCACCGGCTGCACGCTGTCTTCCGCCATCGCCAGCCATTTGGCTCTTGGCGAGGCGCTGCCGACGGCCGTCGACCATGCCAAGCTGTACCTGACCGGCGCTTTGGAAGCGCAGCTCGATCTTGGACATGGTTCCGGTCCGATGGACCACGCGTGGAAGTGGCGTTGAACCAAGCCACGCAAACCACGCGAACCATGGCAGCCGTTGGAACAGTACAACAAGTAATCGCACGAAAACACACGAGACAACGCTGAGAAAGGTAATCATGACGCTCGATCGCAACGCAGAAAAGCAGGAAGTGCCCGTCAATCCGGAAACCGGCAAACCGTATATCAACACGCTTGCCGCAGTAGCCATCTCCCCCGCCGGCGCCAGCCCGGAGAAGTCCACGTACGTGGCGCAGGCCGTGGACGTAATCCGTGAATCCGGCCTGCCGAACGAGACGAACGCCATGTTCACCAACATCGAAGGAGACATCGACGATGTGCTCAAGGTGATCCGCGACGCTACCATGAAGCTCGCCGGCCAGGGATACCGCACCGACGTGGTGATCCGTCTCGACATCCGCCCCGGTTTCGAAGGACAGATCCACGCCAAGCAGGAACTGGTAAACGAGATTCTGTCGAAATAACCCCCTTTACAGTGGTGAAACGAAACCATTCCATGTAAAAAAGCACGCTTTTTCTCGAAAAAGGCGCGCTTTTCGTGTTCATTTGGGTATAGTGTTGCGATTATGACGACAATGAAGGAAATCGCCGAACAAACGGGGGTATCCATCTCCACTGTATCCCTGGTGCTCAACGGACGCGACGAAGGCAGGGTAAATCCCGCGCTCGCCAAACTCGTACGCAACAAAGCGACCGAGCTCGGGTACAAAATCAATCCGTTGGCGCGAAGCCTGCGTACCAACAAAACCCGAATCCTCGGCTTCATCAGCGAGGAAGTCGCCACCACACCGTACGCGGGCGGCATCATTCTGGGCGCGCAGGACGCGGCCAGCGCCTACGGCTACATGCTGTTCACCGTCAGCACCGACGGCAAGGCGAGCGAGGAAAACGAGATCGCCACACTGAAAAGGTACGGCGTGGACGGATTCTTCTATTCGAAGATGTCGAACCGCATCGCACATGTTCCCGAATCGTTGAACGAATACCCCGTGGTGATGGTGGACGCCACCGACCACGAGAACAAAGTGCCCAGCATCGAGCCGGACGAGTTCATGATCGGCTACGACGCCACGAATCGGCTGATCCAGGCCGGATGCAAACGCATCGCATACGTGGGTTGCGCGGAAAACATGATCGCGCAGGACGGTCGTCTTGCCGGCTACCGCACCGCGTTGCAGGAGGCCGGACGTGCGTTCAACCCATCGCTGGTATGCAACGTAGTGCACAACGGTCCAGCTTTACGCGCCGTGAACAAGTTGTTCGACGACGAGCATCCGGACGGCTTCTTCTGCTTCAATGATGCGCGCGCCTGGTATGTGTACGAATGCGCGGCAAGAAGAGGGCTTACGGTAGGCAAGGATATTTCCGTGGTCGGCGTGGACAACCACCGCGTGTTCGCAGAGACACTTGAACCGCAGCTGACCACCGTCGAACTGCCACATTACGAAATGGGCTATTGGTCAGCCTGCAAGCTGATTTCCATGATTGAAGGCAAGGATGTGGATACCAGTTCATGTCCATCCGCCAGAGCTTCCCTGCCGCCGCTTGATGCGCCGATTCCGGCGAAGATCCATTGCGCATTGTTGGAAAAAGATTCCGTCATATCCTGATTTTTCTGTTTTTACAACGATTCAAATGCTTACGATTGTTCGCACAGCCATTTTCTATACATGAAAATTGTGCGTTTGTTCACGACACGCCGAATAAAGCAATCGTGCCAACAGTCCGCCAGCAGTTGATTCAGGCTTAATTTCAACTATCCGCAAATCCTTACAAACGTTTGACGTCAAACGATTGACGTCAAACGTTTGACGTAGCAGTTGCAACATGCTATCTTGAAGCCATGTTCGCTTTTCGGCACGGCAGCTGAAATCCGAGCAGACGCAAGCCAAAACAACATCGGAAGCAATCGCTGCCGCGCGGCAGCGGCACCGTGAAGAGAAAAAGAGAATCAAAATGGCAAGTAAAACACGTTCTGTATGGAAGAATCCTTCCTATCTGCAGAGCTCCTTCGGCATTTTCATGTTCTTCTGCTCCTGGGGCATCTGGTGGTCCTTCTTCTCCCGCTGGCTCACTGACCCGACCCACGGTCTGGGCATGAGCTCCGCGGAACAGGGCCAGATCTACTCCATCAACTCCTTGGCCACCCTGGTCATCATGTTCGTTTACGGCACCATTCAGGACCAGCTGGGCATCAAGCGTAAGCTCGTGATCTTCATCTCTGCGGTCGCTGCATGCGTTGGCCCGTTCGTCCAGTTCGTGTACCAGCCGATGCTGACCGCCGGCGGCACCACCCGATTCATCGGCGTGCTTCTCGGCTCCATCGTGCTGTCCGCAGGTTTCATGGCCGGCTGCTCCCTGTTCGAAGCCGTCACCGAACGTTACTCCCGTAAGTTCGGCTTCGAATACGGTCAGTCCCGCGCTTGGGGCTCCTTCGGCTACGCTGTCGTGGCACTGTGCGCAGGCTTCCTGTTCAACATCAACCCGCTGCTGAACTTCTGGGTTGGTTCCATCTGCGGCCTCGGCATGCTGTGCGTCTACGCCTTCTGGGTTCCGGCCGAGCAAAAGGAAGAACTCAAGAAGGAGGCCGATCCGAACGCGGCTCCGACCAACCCGTCCTTCAAGGAAATGGTCTCCGTCCTGAAGATGCCGACCCTGTGGGTGCTCATCGTCTTCATGCTGTTCACCAACACCTTCTACACCGTGTTCGATCAGCAGATGTTCCCGAACTACTACGCCTCCCTTTTCCCGACCACCGAAATCGGCAACGCCACCTACGGCACCCTGAACTCCTTCCAGGTGTTCCTTGAGTCCGCCATGATGGGCGTCGTCCCGATCATCATGAAGAAGATCGGCGTGCGTAACTCCCTGCTGCTCGGCGCCACCGTGATGTTCGCCCGTATCGGTCTGTGCGGCGTGTTCCATGACCCGGTCTCCGTCTCCATCGTCAAGCTGTTCCACTCCATCGAGGTTCCGCTGTTCTGCCTGCCGGCGTTCCGTTACTTCACCCTGCACTTCGACACGAAGCTGTCTGCCACCCTGTACATGGTTGGTTTCCAGATCGCTTCCCAGGTCGGCCAGGTGATTTTCTCCACCCCGATGGGTGCTCTGCATGATGCCATGGGCGACCGTCCGACCTTCTTCACCATCTCTGCCATCGTGTTTGCGGCTCTGGTCTACGGCTTCTTCGTCATCAAGAAGGATGATCAGGAAGTCGGCGGCGATCCGTTCTACACTGACAAGCAGCTCAAGGCCATGAAGGCCGCTGGTGCGGAAGTGAAGGCCTGAGTCTCAGCCCGTACTAAGTCGGCGTACGGCGTCGATGGTGGTCGCAACCTACATCCCTTCTCCCGCGATCATCATCGGTACCGTACGCGTCATAACAACAATCGTGGTGTCCGAAGCGTTTCCCTTTTTCCGCTTTGGGCACCATCTTCAAAAAGCTTTTTACCCAACAATTCATAACCCAGATTCAGAAAGGCATTCAACGATGACTGGCTTTACTCCGGACGCACCTGTCCTTCACGAAATCAAGAACCACGGCGAGGAACTCACCAAGGCAGAGGCCGGCGTCGCGGCCTTCGCAGCCAAGCGTAACAACCGCTGGTATCCGAAGTTCCACATCGCATCCAATGGCGGTTGGATCAACGATCCGAACGGCCTGTGCTTCTACAAGGGCCGTTGGCACGTCTTCTACCAGCTGCACCCGTATGGCACCCAGTGGGGTCCGATGCATTGGGGTCACGTCTCCTCCACCGACATGGTCAATTGGAAGCGTGAGCCGATTATGTTCGCCCCGTCTCTGGAAGAGGAAAAGGACGGCGTCTTCTCTGGCTCCGCAGTGATCGGCGACGATGGCAAGCTCAGGTTCTACTACACCGGCCACCGTTGGGCCAACGGCAAGGACAACACCGGCGGCGACTGGCAGGTGCAGATGCTCGCCGAACCAGACAACGATGAGCTGACCAGCGCCACTAAGCGCGGTATGGTCATTGATTGCCCGACCGACAAGGTGAACCACCACTACCGCGACCCGAAGGTCTGGAAGACCGGCGACAAGTGGTACATGACCTTCGGTGTCTCCTCTGCCGAGAAGCGCGGCCAGATGTGGCTGTTCTCCTCCGATGACATGGTCAAGTGGACCTATGAGCAGGTGCTGTTCGAGCATCCGGATCCGGACGTGTTTATGCTTGAGTGCCCGGACTTCTTCCCGATCAAGGACGTCGAAGGCAACGAGAAGTGGGTTATCGGCTTCTCCGCCATGGGCGCTCAGCCGTCCGGCTTCATGAACCGCAACGTCAACAACGCCGGCTACATGATCGGCACTTGGACTCCGGGTGAGCAGTTCAAGCCGGAAACCGAGTTCCGTCTGTGGGATTGCGGCCACAATTACTACGCGCCGCAGTCGTTCAACGACGGCAAGCGTCAGATCGTCTACGGTTGGATGAGCCCGTTCGTCGAGCCGATTCCGATGCAGGACGACGGCTGGTGCGGCAACCTCACCCTGCCGCGTGAGATCACGCTGGGCGCCGACGGCGACCTGCACACCGCGCCGGTGGCCGAAATGGAAGGCCTGCGCGAGGATACCGTCGATTTCGGTGCGATCGATCTGGACGTCAGCGGCGAGAAGACCATTGTGGACGATGCCGAAGCTGTGGAAATCGAAATGACCATCGACCTGGCCAACTCCACCGCCGAGCGTGCCGGCCTGCGTGTCCACGCCACCGAGGATGGCGCCTACACGTCCGTTGCGTATGACGATCAGATCGGCCGCGTGGTGGTCGACCGGCAGGCCAACGCTCAGGGCGATCGCGGCTACCGTACGGCACCGCTGTCCGAAGCCGAACTTGCCGCCGGCGAACTCAAGCTGCGCGTGTACGTGGACCGTGGCTGCGTGGAGGTGTACGTCAACGACGGCCGTCAGGTGCTCAGCTCGTACAGCTACGCGTCCGAAGGTCCGCGCGCCATCAAGCTCGTGGCCGAATCCGGCACGCTCAAGGTCAAGTCCCTGGTGCTTCACCACATGAAGTCCATCGGACTGGAATGATAGACGTCTGTCATGGTTGACAGGCAAACAACCATAAGACAGTAGCAAGGGGTATATGGGAAGGCCTCCGCATCGGAAGGGTGCGGAGGCCTTTCTATATCTGTCTCTCTATATCTAAAGTGATATCTGGAATGGTATCCAACGCACGTTATCTCTCGTTACTGCCGTACTTGCTGTGCGGGTTTGCCTACGTTCCGCCCCACCGTCTATACTGGCGAGCCGGTAACAATCTTTTCTGGCCGATTGGCGGGCAGGCTCCTCACCTTACTGATTTCCCGCAGTCGGTCACGTGCGCGTCCACTTTGACGCAGAAAGCAAGGTGAACGATGGCGGAATCGCACGTTCAACGCAAACTGCTTGACATGATGAAACGTCGTATTCCGACAGTGATCGCCATCGTGTTGCTGCTGGCGGTATGGGAGGCATGGGTACGAATAGGGCATGTGCCGTCCACGATGATCGCCTCCCCCAGTGAGATTGCTCAGGCGACCGTCGAAACCTGGCCGACACTCTGGCCCGCGACACAGGTCACATTGCTGGAAGGTACCGTCGGTTTCCTGCTTGCCGTGGCATGCGGCATTTTAATTGGGATTCTGCTGTATTGCTCCCGTGTTGCGAATGCGGCGCTGTTCCCGTTACTGTCGGCCGCGCAGACGATGCCGTTGATTTCGATCGCACCACTGTTTCTGATCTGGTTCGGTTTCGAGATTTCCGGCAAAATCGTGATCGTGGCCGTGTTCGGCTTGTTTCCGATCGCCGTGCAGACGGTTCGCGGGCTTGAGGCGGTGCCGCAGTTCTATTCCGATGTGGCGTTGACATGCGGCGCGACCCGCGCATGGACGCTGTGGCATGTGAAGCTTCGCGTCGCCGCACGGCAGATTTACGGCGGCATCCGCGTATCCGCCGCATACATCTTCGCCACCGCCACCACTGCCGAGTATCTGGGTGCGCGCAAGGGTCTCGGCATCTGGCTGCAGGCAGCCTACAATTCGTTCCGCACGCCGCTGATCTTCTCGGCCACGCTGGTCATCATCGTCATCACCGGCATACTCATGTGCCTCGTGAATCTCAGCGAACGCCTGCTGCTCGGCCCAGCCGACGCGGACGCCGATCCGGACGCGGACCAGTGAAAACGCAACAATCACCATTGCGGCCCTCATCATCGTCATGCACACCCGTATAATGGGACTCGCTGTTTAGCCAATGTGTGGCAAACCGGCAATGTTCCACAGCTTCGGCGTCAAACGGTCAACCGTGTGGCGGCAGGCACCATAAGGAACGTCGGGGGCATTGGACGAGCGGGGGCCTTAGCCCTTCGTATCGTTTTCTGCCCGAACCCCGCCCGCAGCGTCATCCCTAGAAAACGGTAGAGAAGCAAGATTCAAGGGAAATCGCAAGGTATGAAGAAGACCATCTTCAGCAAAGCAATCGCAATCCTCGGCTCGATCGCCATGCTCGTCGGCGTGGCCGCATGCGGGCAAAGCAACGACTCCACGAAAACCGCGACGGACGGCAACGACCTCACCAAGGTGACGTTCATGCTTTCGTGGGCGCCCGACACCAACCATATCGGCGTGTATGTGGCGAAGAACAAAGGCTATTTCAAGCAGGCCGGTCTTGACGTGGACATCGTGGCGGTGGCGCAGGCCGGCGCGGAGCAGGCCGTGAACAACGGCATGGCGGATTTCGCGCTGTCCAACCTCACCAACGTGGGCATTTACACGCTTAAGGGCGCGAAAATCAAACAGGTCATGCAGGTGCAGCAGAAGCCGAGCGCCATCTGGTGTTCGCTCGCGTCGAACAAGGACATCAAGTCCCCGAAGGATTTCGACGGCAAGACCTTCGCCACGTTCGGCTCCAACGAATCCGACGCAGTGATCCGCCGCATGATCCAGACCGACGGCGGCAAGGGCACGTTCGACAAGGTGACCGTCGGCACGTCCACGTTCCAGACGCTGTCCAGCAAGAAGGCCGATTTCGGCGGATTTTACGCCACATGGGAAGGCGTACAAGCCGACATGTACGGTCCAAAGCTCAACTGCTTCACCGAGCCGGATTACGGCGTGCCTGGCAATGCGGACACCATCGGCGTGATCACCAGCGACAAGACCATCTCCTCCAACCCAGGACTTGTGAAGAAGTTCGTACAGGCCACCAAGAAGGGCTACGAATACGCCTACTCGCACCCTGATGACGCCGCTGCGATTCTCGTCAAGGAGGCTCCGGACGCGAATCTGAAGCTCGACTTCGTCAAGAAGAGTATGAAGACTATCGTGGACGACCAGTATTGGGGCGATCCGGCCAAGATCAAGGACGGCTCGTTCACGTTCGGCACCAACGACACAGCCGGCGCGCAGAAGTACTTTGACTTCCTCGCCGAAGAGAACGCCTACACCGACTCGCACGATAAGGTGATTCACACTGCGCCTGTGGCCAAGGACATCTCGACCGACGAGTTCTTGAAGTAAGCAGTCGCCTGCTCCATCTTCAGCTTTCATAGTGCCAAACATGTGAAACGCGCCCGAAATCACGGGTCGAAGCGCATGTTTGGCACTATTGGTTATTGAGGTGCTGACGCTGTTGGCACATATGGTACCGTACATTTTTGTGCTGGAAAATCGCAGTTGGAGGTTGTGACTATGGCTGTGCCTATGAAAACCACGAACGGCAATCGCAAGCTAATTCTCGATGTCGATACCGGCATTGACGACGCGCTTGCACTGGCATATCTCGCCTCGTTCAACAACATCGAGATACTGGGCGTCATCGGCACCTACGGCAACGTTGCAGCCGACACTGCCGTATACAACACGGCTTACGTACTGGAACGGTTGGGGTTCCGGAACGTTCCGGTATTACGTGGTTCGACACGTCCCTCCTGGGCGGCCTCGTTCATTCCCGACGCAGGTTGCGCGCAGTTCCATGGTACGGATGGGCTGGGCGGATTCGGTCCGGCTGTTGGCTCTCCTGCCGTTGCTTGCGTGTCCGATTCTGGTGAAACGGACATCTGGAAGTCCGATTCGGCACCCTATGTGTCCGATTCTGCAGAATCGGACATTCAGAGCACCACGAACACCGTCTATGCGTCCGATTCGGGTGAATCGGACATTCCCGGTACCCTCAGCACTACTTATGTGTCCGATTCAGGAGAATCGGACACTCGAGTGAGGCGCGGGCTGATTTCCGTCGGCGGATACGACGTACACGACCCGCACGCGAATCCTGCCGCCGATTCGTTCTCACTTTCGTTCACGACCTGCGATGGCGCTGCCCACTCCCCTGCGTTACCGGAAGGTGTGCGATTCATCGTCGATATGGTCCGTAAATACGGCAGCGACGTCACGGTAGTGGCGACCGGCCCACTGACTGACGTCGATGCGGCACTTACTGCGGCGCCGGAAATCGCAAGCAAACTGCGATTGGTGATGATGGGCGGAACGCTCACGCAGGAAGGCAATTGCTGGGACACGACCGCCGAAACGAATATCATCCAGGATCCGGAGGCTGCCGACCGTGTATTCCATTCCGGCGCGGACGTGACCATGGTCGGCTTGGACGTGACGCACCAGTGCCTGCTGGGTTCCGACGCGACTATGCGGTGGCGCCAGGCAGCATCGCAATCGCATGATCCGCGTACCGATGCGCGGACGTTTCTTGCCGATATCGTCGACTTTTCGATTGCCGCAAATATTCAGGCGGACGCACGCCTTTTCTCAACGGGCATGCCATTGCACGATCCGCTCGCCGCAGCCGTAGCGGCGGATCCGAGTTTGGTGGAATGTTTCGATCTGCCGATGAAGGTCGAAACGGAGACAGGCGATTTTCATGGCACGCGCGGCCGCACCATCGGCGATCCGGCCGGACTGATTGACCCGTCGGCGCCACGCGTGCACGTGGCGCTCACCGTGGATCATGATCGTTTCATAACTGATTTCACGTGGCGAATCGCGCAACTGGCAGGCGATTAAAAGCCGTTTTAGGAGCAGAATAGAAAAAGACCCCCGCGGGGGTCTTTTTCTTATTTCTTCACGTCCTGCAATTATTGACGGCCTACGGCCGGCTCAACATTACCCTCGCGGCATAGCCGCTCGGGCGTGAAGCTGGAACAGCCCACCGGGCTGTTCCTTATCGCTTCACGCCACCGAAACGACGATCGCGGTGGATGTAGTGGTCGATAGAACGCCACAGCACCTCACGGCCGCAATCCGGGAACAGTTCCGGCACGAAATCAAGTTCCGCGTAGGCGGCTTCCCACGGCAGGAAGTTGGAGGTACGCTGCTCGCCGGACGTGCGGATCACCAGATCGCAGTCGGGAATATCCGGGTTGTACAGGTGCTCAGCAATCATCTTCTCCGTCACGCGATCGCCAGAGATCTTGCCGTCACGAACCTCGCGTGCAATCGCTGCGCACGCGTCCGCGATTTCGGCGCGACCACCATAGTTCAGGCAGAACACCACATCGATGGTCTTGTTGTTCTTCGTCTTCTCCTGTGCCACTTCCAGCTCGTCGATCACGGACTTCCACAGCTTCGGCCGGCGGCCCGACCAGCGCACGCGCACGCCCCACTCGTTCATCTGATCGACGCGACGGTGGATGATGTCACGCGAGAAGCCCATAAGGAAACGCACCTCCTGCGGTGAACGCTTCCAATTCTCCGTAGAGAACGTGTATAGGGACAGGTACCGTACGCCCGCTTCGATGGCACCTGCGATGGTATCGAACACCACCGGTTCGGCCGCCTGATGGCCGTCGGTGCGGATGAGTCCGCGCTGCTGTGCCCAACGGCCGTTGCCGTCCATGATCACGCCCACATGTCGCGGAACCTTGTTCTTGGGAAAATCGGGAATGATCGACGGATCGGAAAATGGTGCCGCCGGAATGTCAAGGGATTTGTAATCCACGTTCTCAAAAGCCATACCCGCTAATCTAGCAAGCGCATGGAACGAATCGGCCGCTCCAGATAGTATTCGCCCCATTCTTCCACTATTTGGTGGGTTTCCCGTTGAATCGACGCGGCCGCCGGAACACCGTCCAGCTCCCCCCAATCGCCATCGACAAGCGCCGAAAGCCGGCAAATCGCATCCCACGACACCGCTTCCGATTCGGGGGTATGGTCGGCGGCGCACATCAGGCCGCCGGCGGGAATCGAAAAATACCAGGACAGCGTGGACGAAATCGGCTCGCCGCACACCACGCAGACGCGCAGACGGGGTGTCCAACCAGCGATCGCCAGTGCGCGCAGCACGTACGAATCGCCAATCGTGGATGGCTCGTGCGCATGTTTGGCAAGCGCGTTCAACGCGCCCAATACAAGCCGGTATTGTGCGACCGCAGGCTCCTTTTCCGTGGCGACCAGATTGTCGGCGGTTTCGCAGATCACGTTCGCCGCCGTATACGCTTGAAAATCGGCGCAAATCGGCCCTGCATACGCGGCGATCGATTCGGCTTGGGACACGACGTCGAGTGAACGACCTTCCGCAATGAGCAGCGCCACGCGCATGAACGGTTCGAGTCGGCCTCCGAAACGCGATTTGGTACGGCGCACGCCTTTCGCGACGGCGCGTACTTTGCCATGGTCACGTGTGAGCAAGGTGAGTATGCGGTCGGCTTCGCCGAGTTTGGCGGTGCGCAGCACCACGCCTTCGTCTTGATACAGCGGCATCGCACCTCCTTTTCTTGCCGTTCATCGCATCCTGTTATGCATACGCTCGCCGCACGTGCGCGTTCCGAGATACATTCGCCCCGTCAGTAGATGAACAGCCCCCAGAACGCGAACACCAGCAATACGCAGAACATGGCGGCCACGGTCAGCCAGAACATCACGCGTCCGAACCGCGTGGAAGCCAGCACCGGCTGCCGTCCGCTGACGATTTCGCCGATAGCACCCTTACGTGGCGGCCACTGCGCGATGCCTCGATGGGTTGCCTCTTCGATCAGCCGCATAAACACGCGGGACCATGCCCACACCACGGCGACGCACACGATCTGGATCACCGGCCAGCTCCAATACATCACGCCCGGATTCTCCACTGGGGCACTGCCCCATGCCAGTTTGACCACACCCATGATCACATCGCCAAGGCCGGCGCAGAACAGCACGAACGTGGCCATAGTGGCGATAGTCAACGTGACCAGCGAGTTTTTGAACCCTTGCGCAAGCCCCAGCCGATACCGTCGTCCGTGGGCACGCGCCCAGATCTTACGCATCAGCACGGCGAGCCACAGCACGCCTGCGGCAAGCAGCAGCACCAGCATGCTGGCATGCAACGCGACCAGGTAGATGGTCAGGCCGCGATTGGCTTTGAGGTCCAATGGCACTGCGATTGACTGGTACATTCTGGTGCCGGCCACGCGTTCGCTGGTCTGTTTGAGTCCGTGCGTGGTGCCGACGGCCCAGTCGACCACATCGTCCACGTACGCGTCGGCGAACGGGGTTCCGGAATTGGCTTCGTCGCCGAGCCTCAGCACATGGTTGGCGATAGGGTACGTGCGTATGGTGACGTCCCAGTTGCCGGCCTGGTGAGCCAGATCGACGATTTTCTCCGTGCCTTCCACCTGCGCGGTCATGACGTCTTTCGTGCCATATGCCACCAATGTCGGAATGGCATACGCTTTCGGCGTCAACGTGTCGATGTCGAGGTTGGTGAGTCCGAACAGGGACGCGTCGATATTGAATACGCGGCGGACGATCGACTGGTAGCCGTCATGCGCGCCGACGAGCGCGAAGTCCTGTGCGGCGAGGAAGCCCAGCGAATACCGCGGCTCGTAGACCATCGGACTGAGCAGCACCTGAAAAGCGACGTCCGGATCGCGCTGCAGCAGATACGATGAGATCCATGTGCTTTCGGAAGTGGCGTAGATGCCCACTTTGGAGGCGTCCACCGTATCCATTTTCCGCAGGAGGTTGATGACCTGGTCGTAGATGGCGGCGGAACCCGGGTAGTCGCGATTGGCGTCGTTGGTGGACCAGACCGGCTTGTCAAGCACCGCCGTCACGAATCCCGCCGAAGACAGGTCGGAGGCCATGTCGCCGAAGGAATTGTCGCAGGTGCCATAGCCGGCGCCGTGCATGAAAACCACACCGGGACGTCCGTTCCCAGCCCCTTTCGGTTTGCGGATCAGCACTTTGATGTTCTGTATCTCACCGGTGGAAGGCCGTTTCGCTTTGATGGTGACGTACCGTTTCGCCACCTCGTAATCGCCTTTTTTCGCCAGTTTTTCGCCGGATGGATTGGCGAAGGTCACGGCGGTGTTGGCGTCAAGCGTTTCGATGGTCTGCTCGGTCGGCTCGTAGTTCCATGTGGATGCCGTCAGATTGGCCACGGACACCAGAATGCCCAGCAGCATGATGAAAATAGGCAGGTTGACCATGAGTCGCCGCCCGCGCGTCCACGGTTGATGTTGCGGTTGCGGACGCGCGGGCGATGAAGCCGATTCTTGCCGTAATGATTGGCTGGCGGCTGATGATTGACGTTCCTGCTCTGACACGCCGCTCATTCTACCGGCCTTTGCTGAGAAGCCTGCGATTGCATGCTACCGACGGCACGCTGGAACATGGCTTTCAGCAGTTGCCGTTTTGCGTCACCGGCACGACCACCGGACCAGTGGCGGTGGCAGGCAACTGGCCGTCGGCCTCCATCTGCGCGGCGATCTCCTGCGCCTTGGCGAGCAGGGTTTCCACGATCTGGTCTTCCGGCACGGTCTGGATGACCTTGCCCTTGATGAAAATCTGCCCCTTGCCGTTGCCGGAGGCCACGCCCAAATCGGCTTCGCGAGCCTCGCCCGGACCGTTGACGATGCAGCCCATGACGGCCACGCGAATCGGCGCGGTCACGTCCTTCAACCCTTCGGTCACCGCGTTGGCCAGCTGAATCACGTCCACCTGGGAACGGCCGCAGGACGGGCAGGAGATGATGTCGAACTTACGCGGGCGCAATCCCATGTATTCCAGCAGCTTGCAGCCCACCTTCACTTCCTCCACGGGAGGCGCGGACAGTGAAACGCGGATCGTATCGCCGATGCCTTCGGCCAGCAGCGCGCCGAATGCCAGGCAGCTTTTGATTGTGCCTTGCCAGGTCGGGCCGGCTTCGGTGACGCCCAAATGCAGCGGCCAATCGCCCTTGGAAGCCAACAGACGGTACGTCTGCACCATGGTGACCACATCATGGTGCTTGACGGAAATCTTGAAATCGTGGAAGCCAACGTCTTCGAACATGCGCGCTTCCTTCATCGCGGACGCCACCAGCGCCTCCGGTGTCGGGCCGCCGTATTTGGCGTACAGCTCCTTATCGAGCGAACCGGCGTTCACGCCGATGCGCAGGGAAATGCCCGCATCCGTGGCGGCCTTGCAGATCGAAGGGCCGACCTCGTCGAATTTGCGAATGTTGCCGGGGTTCACGCGCACGGCCGCGCAGCCGGCGTCGATGGCCTGGAACACGTACTTGCTTTGGAAGTGGATGTCGGCAATCACCGGAATCGGCGATTTTTTGACGATTTCCGGCAATGCGTCGGCATCATCCTGGCTTGGCACGGCCACACGCACGATATCGCAGCCGGCCGCGGTCAGTTCCGCGATCTGCTGCAGGGTGGCCGGCACGTCAGCCGTCAGCGTATTGGTCATGGATTGCACTGAAATCGGCGCTCCCCCGCCGACCGGCACCGGGCCGACCATGATACGGCGGGACTTGCGGCGCGGATGCAGCGGGCTTTCGCTGATGGCCGCGTCACCGGTTTTGCGGAACGGTTTTTCGATTTCTGGCATACGTGATCCTTGCATGTGCGAGGCGCGTTATGCGCCCCGCGATGGTTCTTACGATTGCTTGTGCTCTTTACTTGTTTATCAGCTTGTCGGCGCGGGCGCGAGCCTCCTGCTCGAGTCGGCTCATTTCCTCCACGGAAGCGAACAGCGGGTTGCCGCGCAGTTCGGCGTCCATCTCGTCAAGCACTTCGCGCACGGTGTCGACGATGCCGAGGTATGGCAGACAGTGTTCGAGGAACGCGTGGACGGCCTGCTCGTTGGCCGCGTTGAGCACGGCCGTATGCTTTTCGGACGATTCGAGGCAGTGCCGGGCCAGGTTCACCGCGGGGAACGCCTCGTTGTCGAGCGGCTCGAACGTCCACGTAGCCGCCTTCGTCCAATCGCATGCGGCGGCGACGTTTCCGAGACGTTCCGGCGCGGACAGGCCGAGGGCGATCGGCAGGCGCATGTCCGGCGGCGAAGCCTGCGCGATGGTGGCGCCGTCGCGGAATTCCACCATGGAATGCACGATGGATTGCGGGTGCACGGTCACGTCGATGCGGCTCGGTGGCACGTCGAACAGTCGGCTTGCTTCGATGACTTCAAGGCCTTTGTTCATCAGCGTGGACGAGTTGATGGTCACGACCGGCCCCATGTTCCATGTGGGGTGGTTCAAGGCCTGTTCCGGCGTGATGTCGGTCATTTGGTCGCGCTTCCAGCCGCGGAACGGACCGCCGGAAGCGGTGACGACGAGCTTGGACACTTCGCCGTGCGTGCCGGAACGCAACGACTGCCAGATGGCGGAATGTTCGGAATCGACCGGATTGATCTGCTTGTCGCGTACCTGCGCGCTAAACAGCAGGTGTCCGCCGGCCACCACGGATTCCTTGTTGGCCAATGCCAGCTGGGAGCCTGCCTGCAGTGCCGCGATGGACGGTTCGAGGCCGATGGAGCCGGTGATGCCGTTAAGCACCACGTCGGCGCCGGAGCCTGCCATGGCGATCACCGCGTCAGGGCCGGCTGTGATGTTGACGTTGCCTGCGCCGGCCTGTTCCAACGCCTCACGTAGCGCGGGGACGGCTTCCTTGTAGAAGATCGCGACGGTTGGCACATGGAATTTCGCCGCCTGCTGCGCAAGCAGTTCGACATGTGCTCCGCCCGCGGCGAGACCCGTCACGGTGAAGCGGTCGAGATGACGTGAGATGACGTCAAGGCCTTGGGTGCCGATGGACCCGGTGGAGCCCAGAATTACTACGGTTGATGGTTGCATGGGTTATGCGCTGCTCTCCGTATGATCTGCCGATGTTCCGGCATTGGTTGGGACTATGTAAGTTGGGACTGTGTAGTCGAGGCTGTGTAGTTGGGATTGTGTAAACGCGAGAACAGGCTGACGATTCCGCCAGCCTGTTTCTTACCGTTGGTTCACTCGAAGGACGGGAACGACAGATCCGGAATATCGAGATTGTCGTCGTTGCCCGACGCAGGGAAAATCGACCTGAAGGCCGGGCTTGGTTCCGGCTTTTTGTCCTCCTGCTGCTTGTCCGCATCGGGTTCGGCGGACGGTTCAGCTGCCGGGGCAACTGCCGGTTCTGCGGCAGGTTCAGCCGGAGCGGACGGTTCAGGCGTGAAGGATGGCGGCACCGAGGCTGCGAGGGAGCTCAGGCTCGTCGAACCGGTGGTGACCTGAGGCAAGTCGGACGCGGACAGGCTCGGAACCTGCGGCGTGAACGTGTTTTCCGTCTGGTTCGTCTCATTGATGGTGTGGGCCAGATGCGCCAACGCGGCCAAAGACGGATCCTGCTGCGGCTCGGGTTCAACCGGAGCCGGCGGGAATGCCGGAGCGGCTGGAGCCTGCGAATCGGTCGTGGTCGGAGCCGGAGTCTTTGGCGCGGCATCTTCCATCGCATCATCGGCAAGCGGATCGAACGCCTGGGTCTCTTCAACGGCGCTCGGCGCGGAAGAAGCGGAATCGGTCTGCGGCTGGAACACCGGAGGAACCACCGGAGCCGCAGGCGGAGTGTTCGTCGGCGTGGCAGGCACGCTCACCGGGGAGGTGACCGCGGACGTGAAGATCTCATGCTCGGCCTTGTTCAGCGCGTCGAAGGAATCCTCTTCGCCCGGCGTGACGGTTGGCACAGTAGGAGGAACCGGAGCAGCCGGAACCGTGGCGGAAGGAGCTGCGAACAGCGGTGCGATCATCTGGGTTTCGCCAGCTGCGGAATCACTGGAAGCCGGGGCAACGGACGGTGCGGCCGCGGCCATCGCCTCTTCGGAGGGTTCACCGACGAAATCCGCGACGCGCGCATACGATTCGAGTCGGGTCAGCAACTGCGCGCAGGCGGCCAGATAGTAATCCACCTGACGTTCGTCGTATCCCCTCTTGCCTTTGCGCTGAGTGAAGATCACGTTGCTCAAGGTCTGGGAATTCGTGTCGGCGATCGCCTTGGCGTCCGCTTCACTGACTTCCTCAACACCCAGCTCGCCGGCGGCTTTCGTCAGGCACTTGTCGATCACGCTGTCGACCTGCTTGCGGTCGTAGCTCGGATTCTTGCCCTCGCCCGGCTTGAACCGTTGGCCGTGCTCGCGTTCGGCATGCGCGTCGAGCTTCTTGAACAGGTCCTCGGTCTGCGCCTTCCATGCCACACGGCCATGCTGGGAGATTTCCCACGTGGTCTGCTTGTCGACCACGGCACGTTCCAGACGGGCAAGCGCGGCATCCACTTGGGCGATCACATAGCCGCCCTTGACCAGTTCGAAGGAGACGTTCTGAATATCATGCTGGGTGAGTTGCGCGCCCTCACCTTCATACAGCATGTGCGCACGTTCAAGGAAAGCATCCACCTGTTCCGCATCGTAGCCCCACTTTCGCTTCGCGGCATGAGCGATTCCCGATGCGTTCTTCTCGGTTTCAGGTTCCTGTGCCATTGGCGTTCGACCTCCTGCTACACGTATTAACGTCACTACTTTACGTGATTGATTCGACGCAGACGCCGCAAAAGATGAAAATTCAGTGAATCGACACGTGCGGCTCATCGCTCACACGGCGGTTTCGTACCGATCAAGCGGCATCATATCCGCCATGCCGACACACGAGTGCGGCTCATCGCGCAGATACGGTACAGTAGTTCGTTGCGGGCGATTAGCTCAGTTGGTTAGAGCGCCACCTTTACACGGTGGATGTCGGGGGTTCGAATCCCTCATCGCCCACTTTTCGCAACGCCGTGAAAAATCAAGGAATCGCATATCATCCCGCGTAATATCAACGCGCGCACCCGTGTTTTGCCCACATTCCGCCCACGTTTTGTTTGTGTTTTGCCGGAAAGTCCACGTAATAGCGAAATCCCCCAAACCCAATGGGCCCGGGGGATTTTCGTATACGCGAGAAAATCGCGAAAAGTCTTGGTTTACTTGCCCTTGCCGAACGCGCGCAGGTGAATACCGTTCCAATCGGAGCTGACGGTCAGCGGAGTGGCGGCATTCATGCCGGCGGTCTTGGCCGCGGACTGCACGGTGCTGGAGCTTGCGGCACCCGGACGTCCCGGCTTCGGGGTGAGCACCCACAGCGGGCCGTCATCGCCGAGAACCGCATAGGCGTCGACAATGGTGTCGGCCAGTTCGTCCTCGTCATCGCCATCACGCCACCAGATGATCACACCATCGACTGCGGAGTCATAATCCTCGTCGACCAGCTCCTCACCGGTCAGTTCCTCGATCTTGGCGCGGATCGAGTCATCCACATCATCGTCCCACAGCCATTCCTGTACCAGGTCGCCGGCGTGGAAACCGAATTCTTCAGCGTTATCAGATGCCGTTTGATTCACGTTCGTCAATATACCAACACTGCTCGAACATATACGTTACGAACGCCGGAATCGCCCACTTTTCGAGATGAAACGGCGATTTCCGCCTGTATCACGCCTATCTCCTTCCGCCGCACGCTCATTGCTTGACGGTGCATTGCGGCAGTGAACCGCCTTTACCATCGCGGATGGCGACCAGCGCGTCGTACGCCTCGTCCAACGTGCCCACCTTCACCACGTGGAGGCCCTGTGGCACATGACCGACCACGTCGGAGCAGTTGGATTCCGGGGCAAGGAACCACGTGGCCCCGTCGCGCTTCGCGCCGATCATCTTCAACCGGATGCCGCCGATCGCGCCAACCTTGCCTTTGGCGTTCATCGTGCCGGTACCCGCGATGGTCTTCCCGCCGGAAAGCTGCTCTCCGGTCACCTTGTCGATCAGACCGAGCGTGTACATCATGCCCGCGGACGGGCCGCCGATGTCGTCGACGTGCATGGACACCTTCATACCGGACACGTCATAACCGTGCGCCTTGAGGAACCGCTTCGCGGCCGTGGCCGCGGCGTTCTGCGATGAGGACATCTCCTTGTTGCTTTCCTTCGCATAGTCCTTGGCGCTTTGTCCGACGGGGAACACGGCCTCCTGCGGAATCACCGTGGCCTTCGGATTGGCCCATGCCAGCAACGCCTGCGCGTTGGTCACAGGATATCCGGGAACGCCTGAGGCGTTGACGGTGACGAGCAGTAGTTTGCCGGAGTCCTTATGCGTCTTCACGCCGGACACGTCGATGACCTGCTTGCCTTCGACTTTTCCGAGCACGTCCTGGGTCGGTCCCGGCTCCTGCACCACGTACGCGCTGGGCGCAATAAGCACCAGCACGCAAAGCACAGCCACGATCGGTCCGGCGAGATATCGCCAAGGGCGAACATCGAACCACCGTCCGACCTGACGCCAACGTCGTCTGATACGTGGCAGAAGGCCTTGAGACGACCCGTTACGTGTGCTTTTGGCGTGAACTCGCTGTGTTTCCTGCATATCGGCCATGCCTCCCATACTATGGAAGGCAACGAACTTAACAATCGCGTGGAACAAAGGCAGGAAACGGTATGGATGAGAATGCGATCCGCCAGTGGCTTATCGATTGCTTCGGACCGATTCAGGGCGAGATGGCATGGAACCAGCTTTCCAACATGCCGGAAGCCGTACGCGACCAGCTGATGAGTCAGGATCCGAGCACGCTGCCCAAGCCCGAAGAGGTCAAGTCCATGATGCAGGCGTTCACCGCCGGCGGACTCAACACCATGGGAGATATGCAGCAGGCCGTGGAACAGGGGCCGATCAACATCAAACTGGCGAAATCGCTCGCGTTGCAGCAGGCGAATGGTGCCGGATCGGACAGCAGCGTGAACGCCGAAACCGGCGAAATCGCAAGACGTGCCATCAGCGAGGCGAACCTGTGGCTTGATACCGCTTGCGAATTCAACCCGGCGCAAGGCGAGACGCAGCTGCTCACCCGCGCCGGCTGGGTGGAGGACACAATCGACGCGTGGGCGCAGTTCGCCTCCCCCGTGGCCGAATCGATGAACGACGCTCTGGCTTCGATTCTGTCGCAGCGTTTCGGCGACGGCGAAATCCAGACCGAGATTTCCGGGGTTTTCGCAGGCCCCATCGAAATTCCGATTCCGGACGAGATGAAGAATCCGGCGAAGCTGATGCGATTCGTCGGCAACACGTCGTTCGCCATGCAGTTGGGGCGTGCCGCCGGCGACCTGTCCCATGAGGTGCGCGGCAGCTTCGATCAGGGCATCGCGCTGCTGAAGAATCCCGCCGGCGGACTGATCGTGCAGAACGTGACCGAATACGCGAAGTCGCTGGACATCGACGTGAACGAAGTGATGGGCTATCTTGCGCTGCAGGAGCTTGCGCATGCCAGGCTGTTCGCCTCCGTGCCGTGGCTGATGCCCCGCTTCGAGGCGCTGCTGGGCAAATACGCGCGTGGCATCACCATCGACATGGATGCCATGGAGGAGCAGATCCGTGAGGCGGAGTCCATCGATCCGGATTCCATGGCCAGCGCGGTGAACATCACCAAGGTGGCGTTCCCGGACACTCCGGAGCAGAAGCAGGCCATGAAGGCGTTGGAGAATCTGCTTGCCTTGGTGGAGGGCTGGGTGGATGCCGTCGTGTGGCGTGCGGGCATGGCGCATATTCCGCATATCGAACAGCTTCGTGAGATGTTGCGCCGCGAACGCGCCATCGGAGGCCCTGCGGAACGCACGTTCGAAAGCCTGATGGGCATGCAATTGCGCCCCAAACGCATGCGTGAGGCGGCCGCGCTGTGGGAAAGCATCGGCGCGCAGGAAGGCCCCGAGGCGCGCGACGCGAAATGGTCGCATCCGGATCTGCTGCCGCAACTGCCGGACGAACAGTCCGAGGATAACTCCAACGAAGAGAACGGCGCCGCATCCGCCACTACCGGTACGGAACAGACCACGGCGCAACAGGATATTCCGGACAGCATCGATTGGGATGCCGAACTGTCCAAGCTGCTCGACGAGGAAGAGCACAAGGGCGATGACGCCGATGGCACGAACGACGCCGACGGTACAGATGACGCCGGCGATACGAACGCTTCCGGCGACCCGCAGTCACCGGAAGAAGCGTGATTTCCTGCGCCCGCGATCGGACCCATCGTCTTCGCGGGCGCGCGCATAGGACACGTCGAGTGTGTCTTCGGCACGCGTGACCGCCACGTACATCAATCGCCGTTCCTCTTCCAGAAGGTCGCCTTCGGGCGGTGAACCGTATGGAATCAGCCCTTCGGAGCACCCGATCAGGAACACGTGTTTGAATTCCAGGCCCTTGGAGGCATGGATGGTGGAGATGGTCACGCCTTTAACGTCGCCGCCTGCGCCAAGTGCTTCCAACATGGCCAAGCGGGTCTGAGCGTCATCCGCGAGCGCGGAGTTCTGCCATCCGCTGTCTCGTTTGACGCGGTAGCGCAGGTGTTGTTCGCCCAGTGCCCGGCAGAGGATTTTCTGCTGCGCGTTGACTCGGGTGAGGATGGCGCAGTCGCCCGGAGATGCTCCCTCGTCCACGAGTCTGCGGATGCGTGCAGCCACGCCCCGGGCTTCTTCGAGATCGCTGTTGTAGACGGTTTGCGCGACTCGGCGGCCTTGGTCTCGCTTGGAGTTGAGTTTGAGATAGTCGGCGCGTTGCGGTGAGGCTTCGAGCACGCGGTTGGCGTAGTTGACGATCTGCGGGGTGGAACGGTAGTCGTTGTTGAGTCTGACGTCGGCGGTGAGGGGTCCGAATTCGGAGGCGAAGTTGAGCAGGTTGTAGCTGCTGGCTCCGGCGAACGAGTAGATGGTCTGTGCCGGGTCGCCGACCACGCAGATGTTGCGGTTGTCACCGAGCCATCGGGTGAGCAGCCGATGCTGCAGGGGCGAGACGTCTTGGTATTCGTCGACGGTGAGCCATGTGATGCCGGAGCGGATGCTGGCCGCCACGTCTTCGTCGCTTTCGATGAGGTGGCAGGTGATGAGCAGGATGTCGTCGAAGTCGATTTCGTTGCGATTGGTTTTTTCGGTTTCGTAGGCTTTGTAGACATCCACGAATTGGCTTGGTTCCAGTCCTGCCGGCGGCTGGTGGTGGATGGCCGCGCAGACGCGTTCATAGTCTTCCGGCGCGATGAGCGAGATTTTGCACCAGTTGATTTCGGCTTGCAGGTTGCGCACGGTGTCGTCGTCCACCTGCTGGGTGGTGACTCGGCGTAGGGAATGTTCCACGATTTCGCGCGGATTGCGTGAGATGAACGGCATGGGCCCTTCGCATACGTCTGGCCAGATCCGACGGAGTTGCTGTAGTGCCGCGGAGTGGAAGGTGGCGGCTTTGACGTCGGATGCGACGTCGAGTTGGGATAGTCTGTTGCGCATTTCCGCGGCCGCTTTGACGGAGAAGGTCACGGCGAGCGTGGCGTGCGGATCCCATGCCTTGATGGCGCATGCGTAGGCGATTCTTCGGGTGACGGTCCGCGTTTTGCCGGCACCTGCGCCGGCGATGATACGGACGGGTCCGCGCACGGCGGTCGCCGCCATGCGCTGCGCATCGTCCAGTCCGTCGAGAATCGCTTCCGCTGTTGCATCCATATGCTCCATTGTGGCAGATTGCGTGACGAGACGGACGTCATCGGCGCGATTAACCGTGAATTCGTGGCAAGTCGCGCCCTTATTAGCCTTCAGTGTGTATTAAGGTTGGAATTGTGACCGAACGAAGCAGATTTATGATGGCCGCCTTGGCGAGCGCGGCGATGCCGAACGCCACCATCGCTGGCACGCGTGACAGCGAGCAGGTCAACGCCACCGACAAGGGGTATGGCATTGATCATGCCGTGGTGCAGGACGCCGCGGGCAAGTTGTATGACACGTTCGCTTCGAACACGCCGAAGGGACGCAAACGTCTCGTTGGTCGCGTGCGTGCCGCGCAGACGTTGATGGGCAACCGCGAGTTGGGCGGATTGGGGTTCGACGTCGATCGCGTTCTGGCGTTCTCCAACGGCGAACAGGAGAGGTCCGTCACAGGAGACGTTTCCGTGATGGTCGCCACGCATCATGATGGTCAGGCGCGTCCGCTGACGCTGCTGACGTTGGACGACTGTGCCAGCGTGGGCACCGCGTTGGGCGCGATACACCGTCTTCGTCCGGATTTTCTGCAGGAGGCCGGCTATCCGGTGTTCTCCACGGGGCAGATTCGCGCGCAGCTGACCGCATGGATCAAGCGTTTGCGTCAGGCTGGCCATGTGCCGCAAGAGATCACGACGAGCTGGTCCGACGTTCTTGAAACGGACGGCCTGTGGTCGTTCGCCACTTGTCCGGTGCATGGTGGCCTGTCCGACGGCGATGTGCTGTTCTCGGGCTCGTCGATCACCGCCATCACGAACTGGCAGGATATGCAGGTCAATGATCCGGCACGTGATTTGGCGTGGATTTTCTCCAAACTTGACGAAAACCACCGTAATGCGTTGCTCAGCGCGTATGGACGCATGCTGGGCAATCGTTTGGACGATCTGATCATGCTGCGCGCCAACCTGTGGCTGCAGATGGAACAGGTGGGCGATTTCATCAGCGCGTTGAATCAGGCCGATAGCGTCAAGATCATGCAGTTCAAGGCGCAGGTGGAGCGTTTGGCTCACCAGTTGGGTATGCTCACCGCGAAGAACCATAGGCCGAGCGAGACGCGTCAGGACGAGCAGAAGGCCGGCAACCGTCCGCCGAGCACCATCACCGTGGGCACGTTGCTGGACGAATCGGAACGTCGCAGGCAGGCGGCGGCGCAGCAGAATAACGATGCCGACGCGACCGGCGAACGTCATATCGACGCGACCGATATGGATGATGACAGGACCGGCGATTTCGATGTTACCGGCTCCCAGCCCGTCCGTAAGACGAAGCAGATCGTCGATGACGCCACGGAAGCGTTCGATGTGACTGCCGCCGAACATATCGTCTCCGCCGGCATGGTTTCCGGCAATGCCGATTCGGACGATACGAGCGAACGTGAGGAATCCCCCGTCAGCACGTTCGTTCCGGAGCAGTCCGCGAGGGAGCGTCACGAGTCGTTGCCGTCCAGTTCGACCATTGTGATCAGCACGTTGCAGACCGCCGATGGCAGCGATGACACGAACGAGGAGGAAATTCCTCAAGCCCATAGCGAAGCGGCGACCATGCTCATTCCGCTGCTCGAACGCGATGAGGCCACTATGCAGAAGGCCAAAGCGGAGGTCGACCGGCTGCAGGCCGAGGACGCCACCGATGAGAAACCGCGCGTAGAATAAGCGCATACATTGCAAACGAATTTGCACACGAACACCCTTACAAGGAGCATCATGGATATCGAACTGGGCATTCAGAACGTGGCGCGCACCGTCACCTTCAGCACCGAGCAGAGCGCCGACGAGGTGAACAACGTCATCGCCGAGGCCGTGGAGAATGGCAAGACCATCAACCTGACCGACGACAAGGGCCGTCGCATCGTGGTGCCGGCCGGTTCTCTCGGCTATGCCATCATCGGTTCCGAAACCAAGCACGCCGTCGGCTTCGGCAATCTCTGATCGCCACCTGCAAACGCGTTGGACACGTTCCAAATGAAAAAGACGTCGGACCATATCAGGTTCGACGCCTTTTTCATATTCGATTCATGTATCCGGTTCACGCTTGGAAATTCCATATCCGGATTTCATGCGGCATGTGAGCTGCCGACGCGACCGATCAAATCCACACCCCGATGCAGGATTTCGCGTACAGTGTCGTCGTCGGTAAGGTTCTCGCCCAGACCGTTCGGCTTGCCTTTGCCATGCCAGTCCGAGCCGCCGGTCACCAGCAGATCGTGCCGTGCGGCAATCGTCAGCAATCGTTCCCGCTGTTCCGGAGGATTGCCGCGATGCCATACTTCCAAGCCGTCCAAGCCGTCGGCGATCATCGCGTCAAGCTGCTCGTCGGACAGCAGCCGGCGGTTGCGTTGCGGATCGCCCGCATGCGCGGCGACCACCACACCGCCCGCCCCCTTGACGGCGGCGATGACCTCGTGCGTCGACGGCGACGGCGTGGGAATGTAATACTTGGATTTGGCGCTCACCGCGTCGGCGAACGCGTCGGAACGCGTCTCGTACACGCCCGCCGCGACCAGCGCGTCGGCAATGTGCGGACGGCCGATTGTGGTGCGCTCCCCTTCCTTCACTTGGGCGAGCACATCGTCCCACGTAATCGGAAAATCCTGCGACAGCCGCTCAACCATGCGTTTCGTACGCCGCAATCGCGCCGCACGCGTGTTGGCGAACATGCTGGAAATATGCTCGTTGGACGGATCGTATTGGAAGGCGAGCATGTGCACGGACACATCTTCGTCGACGGCGGTGATTTCCGTGCCCAGCAGCAACGGCAAATCGATTTCCTCCGAGGCTTCCGTCGCCTCGTCCCAGCCGGCGGTGGTGTCATGGTCGGCAATCGCCACACCATGCAAGCCAAGCTTCCTTGCCTGCTCCACCAGCGTGCGCAGCGTCTCCGTACCGTCGGAAAAGACGGTATGGCAATGAATATCCCAACCTTGTGCGGGTGGTTCCGCGTAACTCACGTGACTCATATGACTATCGTAAGCTCGAATCCGCGGTTTTTCGCGTAGACTGAGACATGACAACGTTTGTATTTTGATTTTCCAAGGATTGACGATGAGCGATTTTGAAGGCCAGGCCGCTGTGGACGCAGCCGATGACGAAACGAGCGTCGGCACAGCCGTCGCCATGGACGACGACTGCACGAAGCCGCGCGGGTGGCGTCACGGCGCAACGTGGACGTATCTGATCATGCTGCTCGCTTCGGCGGTGGCATTGCTCGTATCGTTCATTCTGTCGGCGGACACGCTGAAAATGGCACGCAATCCCGGGCAGAAGCTCAACTGCGATGTGAACGCCGTGCTGTCCTGTTCCACGGTGGCCGAATCCTGGCAGGCGGAAATCGTGAAGTTCGCCGGATTGAGCTTCCCGAACGCGTTCTTCGGCATTGCCGCCGAATCGGTGTTCGTGACGATCGCGGTGATCGGACTGGCCAAGATGGCCGTGCCACGTTGGTTCGCGCTGTGCACGTGGCTTGGAGGCCTTGCCGCGTTGGCGTATTCGTATTGGCTGACCACGCAGTCGCTGTTCGTCATCAACGCGATGTGTCCGTGGTGTCTGGTGCTGATGTTCTCCACCACCGTGCAGTTCATGGCGTTGTCGCATGCCACGGTGGCCGTGCAGGATATGCCGTCCGGTCATGCTGGATTGCGCAAGTATTACCGGCTGAATTTCGATCTGATGGTCGATGTGGTGTGGATTGTGGCGTTGATCGTGGTCATTCTCGTCAAGGACGGCCCGATGCTGTTCGCCTGATACGGTTTGCATAGAACCTTTTACGATGAAGGCCGACCCTGCGTGGCCGGCCTTTTGCCTATCCGCTTTTCGTTTGCTGCCGCAGCGGTTACAGCAGTTCGATTTTACCCACGATGGTGGCGCTGCCGGTAAGCTTCACGTCTTCGTCGGTCACGTCAACACGCAAGGTGCCGCCACGTACGGTGATGGTCCAATGGTCGATGCCGGTTTTGGCACGCAACGTGATGGCGGTGGCGCATAGGCCCGTGCCGCACGACAGGGTTTCGCCGCAACCGCGTTCGTTGACGCGCATGGTGGCCTCGCCCGCATCGTCGCCTTCGCTTTGCTCGTCGATGCGCACGAACTCCACGTTCTGGTCCGACGGAATCTCGGGCGCGACGACCGGCTTGGTGACCAGATCAAGGTCTTCAACGTTCGGCAAGCTGGCGAACGCATCCTCAAGAACGGCCACGACGTGCGGATTGCCCATGTCCACGAACGTGCCGCGCGCGGAACCGGACGTGCCCGGAATGGTCACTTCGTAACCGTCGACGTCGCCGCGCTTCCATGCGCCCATCTCCACCTGGAACACGTCCTTGCCAAGCCCTGGCACATCGCCGAGCGAAGTCAGGATCTTCACGCCGGCGCGGGTGCCGAGATGGAATGGCTTGCCGCCCGGCTGGTCGGCGATGCCCTGCCGCTGCGCGAACAGCGTGATCGCACGTGTGCCGTTGCCGCACATCTCGGCCAGCGAGCCGTCCGCGTTGCGGTAGTCCATGAACCAGTCCGCATCGCCCGCCGCGCAATCGGCGATCTGCCTTTCGTTCACATCGGACACCGCCTGCGGATGCGCCAGACGGATCAGGCCGTCGCCGCCGATGCCGAAATGGCGGTCGCACAGGAATCGCACTTCATCGGCGGTCGGCTCGTGCGTACCGTCTTCGTCGAGATACACCACGAAATCGTTGCCGGTGGCGTGCGCTTTGTAAACAATGCTTGGAATGCTCATACCAGTTCACTCTACACGCGGTAGGCTATTGAAAGCGTTTGGCGTATGCGCCTGCGGGCATGCGCGCGATGGCAAAGGAGGACGTATGGCTTCAACGGCACCTATCGGCGTTTTCGATTCCGGTTTGGGGGGTATTTCCGTGGCGCGTGAGATTCGACGCGACATGCCGAACGAGCATGTGCTGTATTTCGGCGACTCCGCGAACGCTCCGTACGGCACGAAATCGCCCGAACAGGTGCGCGAACTGTCCGACGTCATTGTGAAACGATTCGTGGAACAAGGCGTGAAAGCGGTCGTGATCGCCTGCAATACCGCCACTTCCGCCGCAGCCAACGAACTGCGCGACACATACGACATTCCGATCATCGGCATGGAGCCGGCATTGAAGGTGGCTTGCGACCGTGGTCACGGCAAGCGTCAGCGCGTCATCGTGGCCGCCACTCCCCTGACGTTGCGTGAACGCAAGTTCGCCGTGCTGATGGACCGTTTCAAGGCCGACCATACGATTTTTCCGGAGCCCTGCCCCGGTCTGGTGGAGATCGTGGAGCATGGGCAGCTTGACGACCATGATGTGGTGATGCGCACGCTGCACCAGTATTTCGACCAATACGATCTGTCCACGATCGACTCCGTTGTGCTCGGCTGCACGCATTTCGTGTTCTACCGCGATTATTTCCGCGAACTGCTGCCTGATACGGCGGCGATCATCGACGGCAATGAAGGCACCGTACGTCACCTTGGCGTGGTGCTCGAATCGTTGGGCAAGCTCGCTCCGGAAGACGCGGAAGGCAGCATCGATCTGGCCAATTCCGACACTTCCGCACGAATCGCGCAGTTGGCGCAGTCGCTGCTTGATCGCTGAGCGCGAATGTCCCGACAGACCGCGTAAAGTCGAATGAAACCCGGCAAAAGGGACGGACTTGCGAAAGGACGGGCGCATATGGCCAACAGGACAGCGATGATCGACGTCGGCGGCGGTTTCCGCGCGATTTACGGCGCGGGTGTGATGGACCGCATGCTGGAGGACGGCATACATGTCGACCATTGCTATGGTGTTTCCGCCGGCAGCGCCAATATGGTTTCCTACATTTCCGGACAGCACGGGCGAAACCACACGTTCTACACGCAGTACGCGTTCCGTAAGGAATACGCGAGCTTCGACAGCTATGTGAAGAACCACAATTACGCGAACCTCGATTATGTGTACAGCACGCTGAGCAACCACGATGGCGAGAATCCGGTGGATTACGAGGCGTTTGCGGCGAATCCGACCGAATTCACCGTGGTGGCCTGCAATGCGGACGATGGTTCCACGAAGTATTTCGACAAGTCGGACGTCGGCTACGACAATTACGACATCATGAAGGCGTCATCGGCGGTGCCGGTGGCGTGCGAACCGTATGTGATCGACGGCGTCCCGTATTACGACGGGGGCATCGCTGATCCGATTCCGGTGCAGAAGGCCATCGATGACGGCTATGACCGCATCGTGGTGATTCTCACCCGTCCGAAAGACACCGTACGCGAACAGAAGAAGGACATCGGCCCGGCCACGATCCTGAAGCGCACGCACCCGGAGGCCGCGGAAAAGCTGATGAACCGCTATCAGACGTACAACGACGAGGTGGCGTTGGCCAAGGAATACGAGAAGGATGGCCGTGTGCTCATCCTCGCGCCGGAAAGCATGTACGGCTTGAACACGCTGAGCAAGTCGTTCGAAGGTCTGGAACGCATGTACCGCGCCGGCTATGCGGCGGCGGCCGCGATTCCAGCGTTCCTGGGAAGCTGAAATCCGTTCTTCCGCAGCGCTGTCATGCGTTTCCAACGGTTCTAACGGCAACCGCATGACAGCAATCGCATAATGCAATCATATGGCAGCCGTCGTATGTGCGTTACGGCATCGCAACACGCGTAACCGGGCGGCGGCTATGCTGGAACGCATGGAAAAGCAGAATCGTATTTTTTCCGGCTTTGATGCCGATGCCATCGATCGCACCACCGCCGCAGATCTGGCCGAAGTCGGTTCCGACAAGTGGACCCGCTACCCCGGCTGTATCGGCGCGTTCATCGCGGAAATGGACTACGGCCTGGCGCCGTGCATCCAGCAGGCCATCGACAGCGCCTGCGACCATTGCAAACTCGGTTACATTCCCGAACCGTGGAAGCGCCGCGTGGCCGAGGCGTGCGCCGGCTGGCAGAAAAGCCACTACGGCTGGGACGTGGATCCGGACATCATCCGCGTGGTGCCGGACGTGTTGGAAGCGTACGAGATCTTCCTGCGCGAGCTGGTCGGCGCCGGCAATGCCGTGGTCGTGCCGACGCCCGCGTACATGCCGTTCCTGAGCGTGCCGAAGCTGTACGACGTCGACGTGATTGAAATCGAAATGCTTCAGGGAACCGACGAAACGACCGGCGAGCGCGAATGGCTGTTCGATTTCGACGCCATCGAACGCGCGTTCGCGGCTGGCTGCCATGCGTTCGTGCTGTGCAATCCGCACAATCCGATCGGCAAGGTGCTTACGTTGGCCGAGGAGCAGCGGCTGTGCGAGCTGGCGGAACGGTACGACGTGCGTATTTTCAATGATGAGATTCACGCGCCGTTCGTGTTCGAGGGGCGTCATATTCCGTATCCGACCATCAGCGAGGCGGCCGCGCGGCAGTCTATGACCGCCACCAGCGCGTCGAAGTCGTTCAACATTCCGGGTACGAAGTGCGCGCAGGTGCTGCTGACGAATCCGGCGGACCGTGAGATGTGGGCGGAACGTGCGGAGTGGAGCGAGCATCAGACCGCCACGATCGGTGCGATCGCCACCACCACCGCCTACAACGAGGGCGATCCGTGGTTCCAGGACGCGCTTTCCTACGTGCGACGCAATCTTGGGTTGTTCGATGAGCAGATGAGCACGCGGTTCTCGGGCGTTGGCTATATTCGCCCACGCGGCACGTATATCGCATGGCTGGATTTCGGCCCGCTTGGCATTGACGATCCGGCCGCGTATTTCCTTGAGAAGGCGAAGGTGGCGCTGACCGACGGCCGTTCGTGCGGCCGCGCGGGAGCCGGCTGCGCGCGCGTGAACATGGCGATGCCGTATCCGCTGCTGGTGGATTGCCTCAACCGTATGCATGACGCGTTGCAGGCGGACGGTTTGCTTTAAAGTTTTCCGTCTTTCGTGTGTGACCGACGCTATGGGCGGCCACACACGCCATATTGCGGGAAAATCCGCCGAATCATTGCGATTGCAACGGTTGCGCTATGGGCGAATAGCAGCATGTTACGATGGCCGCACACCACCGTCGGTGGACGCGCGACGCGAATCCAGCGTATGCGTTTCATTGAGAAGAAGGCTTTACGAATATGCGATTCCCCTACAGCGGCAACGGCACATGGACGCCCGACTACCACTGCGGTTTCATTGATGCCGTCAAACGTTTTTTCATCGGCTACATGGAGTTTCGGGGGCGTTCCAGCAGACGCGAGTTCTGGCTCGCCATGCTGTTCTTCATTCCGGTCAGCGTGCTGATATTCCTTATTCCGGCTGCCGGAACGGTGTCCGGAATACTGTGGATGCTGGCCACCATGGTGCCGATCATGGCCATCTCCTTCAGAAGGCTGCATGATGCCAACCGCACCGGCTGGTGGTTTCTGCTTGGGCACGTCGGCACCATTCTGGCCCTTGCGATGCTGGTCGTCATTGCGTTCGGCCTGGTCATCATCGAAATCGGCATGATCATGGTCATCCCCCACGAGCCACCGAAACTCGACTTTCATGACCCGAACAGCTTCCCGGGAATGCTGCTCACGCTGTTCTATGTCAGCCTCGGCATGGCCGGCATCTCGCTGATCATCCAAGCATTCCTGTACTCGCTGCCCAGCAAGCCCGAGGGCGTCCGCTTCGACTGATGTTCTCAGCGGCATCCCGCCCCTCTTCCCTCCCTGCATTACCCTCTTAGCCCTTTTGTATGGAAACGTTCCATCTCACATTGAGACAGAGCAGTGAGCTCGGTTAACAAAACTCCTATAATCACGTCTATTGTCTTTCCGCCGTCATAAGCGACGGAATGTCAACATCAGAGGAGAAAACAATGAAGAGAAACATGCTCCACCGCCTGGTCGCCATGGCCGCGGCGGGAACCATGCTGATGTCGGTCGCCGCGTGCGGCTCGTCATCCGATGACAACGCCGCCACCAGCAATTCCAGCGACACCTCGCTGATTTCCGTGAACAACAGCGAGCCGCAGAACGGTCTGATTCCGAGCGACACCAACGAAATGGGCGGCGGCAAGGTCATCCGCTACCTGTTCGAAGGTCTGGTGAGCTTCGACGCGAAGGGCAAGCAACATCTCGAAGTCGCCGAGAGTATCACCCCGAACGAGGATGCCACCAAGTACACGATCAAACTGAAGAAGGGTTGGAAGTTCACCAACGGCGAGGCAGTAACCGCCCATTCCTTCGCCGACACCTGGAGTTTCGCCGCCAATGTGAAGAACGCGCAGAAGACCTCGAGCCGCTTCTCCACCATCAAGGGCTATGACGAGCTGCAGGATTCGAACGTCGATCCGAAGGCCACACTTTCCGGTCTTTCCACCCCGGACGACTACACGCTGGTCGTCGAGCTGAACAAGCCTGATTCCGTGTTCCCGACCAAGCTCGCGCACCAATCCATGTTCCCGCTGCCGAGCGTGGCATTTAAGGACATCAAGAAGTTCGGTCAGGCTCCGATTGGCAATGGTCCGTACAAGTTCAAGTCCTGGTCGCATGACAAGAACATCATCATCGTGCCGAACAAGAATTATAAGGGCAGCCGCAAGGTATCCAACAACGGCATCGAATACCGCGTCTATACGAATGAGGATTCCGCTTACTCCGACGTGCTGTCCGGCAACCTCGACGTGATGGATCAGATTCCACAGTCCGCGGTGAAGACCTTCCGTCAGGATTCCAGCGTGATCGCCTACAGCCAGGCAGGATCCTCATTCCAGTCCTTCGTCATTCCGGAACGTCTTGAGCATTTCGGCAACGACGAGGAAGGCCAATTGCGTCGTCAGGCCATTTCCATGGCCATCAACCGCGACCAGATCGTCAAGAAGGTTTACAACAACACGAAGACCCCGGCCACCGATTTCACTTCACCGCTCGTCCCCGAATATGTGAAGAAGCTGGAGAAGAACGGCGACAACCTGAAGTACAACGCTTCCAAGGCCAAGGAACTGTGGAAGAAAGCCAATGCCATCAAGCCATGGTCCGGCAACTTCCGAATCGCCTATAATGCCGATGGCGGCCATAAGGAATGGGTCGATGCCGTGTGCAACCAGATCAAGAACACACTCGACATCGACGCCGCTGGCGAGCCGTACGCCACGTTCAGCGACGTGCGTAACCAGGTGACCAACCGCACCATCAAAACCGCGTTCCGTGCCGGCTGGATGCTGGATTACCCGTCCGCTGAAGATTATCTCAATCCGCTATATGCCTCCAGCTCCGCTGACGGTCATGGTTCGAACGATGGTGATTACAAGAGCGCGGAATTCGACAAGCTCCTGAACGCCGCGCTCGCCCAGACCGACGTAAAGAAGCGAACCGAGGACTTCACCAAGGCGCAGGAAGTGCTGGCCAAGGATCTTCCGGTGATTCCGCTGTGGAACGACAACGTCGCCGCCGCGTCCGCGACGAACGTGAAGAACGTGTCGTTCGACTACACCAACCTGCCTACCTACAACACCATCACCAAGTGACGGCTTCGTTGTGACGTTTTGCTGCCAATCGGCAACGAAAAACGAGTGGGGGGTCGAATCCTTAATGGATTCGAACCCCCACTCGGCGTTTTGCAGCCGTTTCGTTTATTTGCTTACGGCGTCAAACCTATGGCGTCAGCTCTGCACGTAGCTGCCCTTCGGGGACTTCCAACCGCAGTTCATCATCTCGCTGTTGAACACCATCGCACCGTCGCCATGGGCGGGGACGACGATCATGCCACCGTCGCCGTGGTGACGGGCCACACCGTCCAGCGCGGCCTTCGCAGCCTCGACCGGATCTTCCTTGGCATACAGCACACGGTCGGAAACCTGGTGTGCGGCGACTTCCTTGACGAACGCCTCACCGATGCCGGTGCAGGAGATCGCAACGGAATCGTTGTTGGCGTAGGTGCCGCAACCCGGCAGTGGCGAATCGCCAACACGGCCCGGCATCTGGTTGGTGATGCCGCCAGTGGAGGTGCCGGCTGCGATATTGCCGGACGCGTCACGTGCGACGGCGCCGATGGTGCCATGCTTCTCCCATTCGTCGCCATTGGACTGCGCCTCACGCAGGGATTCCTGACGGGCCGGGGTGATGAAGTACTCGCTGTCGCACAGTTCGATGCCCCACTCCTTGAGCAGGTTATCGCCCGGCTTGGCGAACATGACGTGCTTGGTCTTCTCCTTGATGGCGCGCGCCACATTGATCGGGTTCTTGGACGTGGTCAGACCGCATGCGGAGCCGACTTCGCCGTCAACGCCGGTCATCAGGCAGGAATCCATGGACACGATGCCTTCGCTCGTCAACGCGGCACCACGGCCAGCATTGAATTCGGGAGCATCCTCCATGACACGAATGGCCGCGCAGACGGCATCCTCGGCCGGAGCGCCCTGTTCCAGCAGCGCATAGCCGGCTTCAAGGGCCCTGTTCAGATCCTGCTCCACCTGGGCGCGACGTTCCGGCGTGTCCTTCTTGCCGCGATTGCCAGCGCCTGCGTGGATCACCAGAAGGATCCCATCCGGATCAGCCTGGGCAACCCGGACCGTCGACTGCGGCAATGCTGCTTCGTTTGTTGACATCTTCTCTCCTTCAGATATCTCGCTTATGTTTGACATTCGCAGATATCTTACGCCGGTGGCGGCAACGAAGCGCCCGACATGTGCAAAAGCGATGCCGTCGCGCCGTTACGCAATCAAAAACATATCGAAGCACGACTGCGTCCTTTCTTACGTTTCATACTTTTGCAAATCGCAATCTCGTATTTCATGATGCTCCTCCGTTGGTAGTGCCAGTATGTGTCAAGCGCATCGTTCCCCGGACAAAATCACGTTCTTAAGCAAAGCCACGCTTGTAAATCGGAACCACAAGTCGTTGTGGCCCCTACGGATTCATTGTATGTCGAAATGGCTAAATAATTATCCATCGCAAAAACTCTCGTAAGCAACACCTATCGAGATAAATGTAGCTTATTTTAACGTTAGCTACACTTATGCGGATAAGTGTAGCTAACGCACATGCGATGCGACTGATAGATTGGCAATAAATGGATATTCGTATACTTATTCGTATACTTTTTTATGCGTTTTCAAATCTCGCAGAGGAGAAACATGTCAGCCGCATCGATCCTTGACAGCATGGTCTCCGTCACCAGCCTTAACCACGGCGGAGCAAGCAAAGCATTAAGTCAGGTGGGCGACAACCATCCAGTCGTCGTACTCAAAAACAATCAGCCCAGCGCGGTCATAATCACGCCCGCCGACTATCGCCGGCTCACTCAGGCTGAAGAAAATTTCGCGCTATACCGCAAAGCCGTGGAACGCCTACGCAACGATGACAGCACACTGCTAACCGATGCAGACGTATTCGGCGAAGATTATGAGCCGATTGATGACGGTTTTGAACCAGAATTCGAATAAGGTCCATCAACAACCGGCAAGTGGACAATTTTGTATATTTTGATATGGCGATGCAGGTTGTATGAAATCAAGAAATCGACGTCTTGCACAGCCGGATTGAATATAGTGGATGGCATTGCGATACGTACAGGTTTCACTTTTGGTCGGAGCAGTATCCATGTACAAAGGCGATTTATCAATCGCACGAGGAGCTGACTGAAATGGCAGCGTTCGGCAGGCCGGAATATGACCGTTATGTACGTCTTGCGGAAATGATGATTTCATTTCTAAGAGATCATGGATACAACTACGACGCCAATCTCGATCAAGACATCCTTGACCATGATGGACCGGGAGTGCCAGTCGAAAATGGCGTTGACGCCATCATCGAGTTCAACCTCACTCCTCCGAAGGATATGATCACCTTGTTTGGACAAGTTCATGATGAAAATCCTTGGTGCGACGAGGAATACGAACAATTTCGCGATTACCTGCGAGAACGCGAAGATGAGCACCAATCGGGTAAATTGATTCCGCCATCCGCAGATTAGAACGCCGACCCCCCACAAGTAATAATCGTTTGCACTGTTCATCGTAGCGGGCGCGGAACTCATTCTCACTTCCCGCAGTGACACCGTATGCCAGATAAAAAAACCGGGAACGGACGCGACGTTTGAATTACGACGAACCCGACTCCCGGCATCGCGACTGCTTCTCAAAAGATGTGTGCTTGACTCACATGGATGGTACTGAGAACCATTCGCTTGCGATCTGCTTCCGCACACATGCTGGCGCGATGTAAATACAACGCAGGCACACGGCAGATACAAATCAAGTCTGTGCAAAACTTCCAGCCAGCAAAGAAGCCGACCGGAAAGCCACAGGCCACTCTAGTCGTATGGTCGAATATTCACAAATTAACTGACCAAACCGACATATGTCATGTGAAGTGAGCGATAAATCAAAAAACGACAGTTCAAAAGCGGATCATCTCAATACACGTATCCCATATGGGATACGACCGGTAGTGAAGGTCCGGTCGTACACGCTTATCGTATTTCAATCCACACATCCCGTATGGGATGCGACACGTCACGCGGGGTGATGCGCGGTTCGTCGTTGTGATTTCAATCCACGCATCCCGTATGGGATGCGACATTGATGATATTTGCGAGACTGGCTTTATTGACGAATTTCAATCCACGCATCCCGTATGGGATGCGACAACTGCTTAACCTGTTTTGCTTCAATTTTTCTTAAGCAATTTCTGCACTGTTTTTCCGCAGCATAGGCTGCTGATTTCCAGCGGAAACTGCACCATATGACCACCCAGACGAAAACAGGCACCAGCCCGCCGTGCCTGTATATTCCCGAGACGCAGCCCAAAAACAAATCCGCCGGCTGCAGCCGGCGGCGCTCGGGAAGGAAAGGACGATGGCGATACCGATGCCCAAACAGCAAGATATCAGGAGACTGGACCGTCAGGGAGTGTCCAGGTCGGAGATCGCGAGGAGGCCGGACGTGGACCGCGCCACTGTCGCGAAATACGCCGACATGGACGACATGACGCCGAAACCGCCCACGGACAGGCGCCGCGGCTCCAAGACCGACCCGTACGCGGCGTTGGTCGACGGATGGCTCGAGGAGGCCGACCGCATGCTGCCCCGCAAGCAACGCCACACCGCCAAACGCGTGTACGACAGGCTCCGCGCGGAGACCGAGTACGACGGCGAGTACACGACGACGCCGGGGTACGTGAGACGCTGGCGCGAGGCGAACCGGAGCGGTTCCGACGGATACGGCGAGCTCGTCTGGGCGCCCGGCGTCGCGCAGATCGATTTCGGCGTGGCGAAGGCCCGCATCGCCGGCGAGCTCGTGGACGACCACTGCCTGGTCGTCACGTTCCCCCATTCGAACATGCGGTACGTGACGAGCCTGCCCGGGGAGAACGCGGAATGCCTGTGCCACGGGCTGATCGAGGTGTTCGAGCACATCGGCGGCGTCCCTCCCGTGATCGTCATGGACAACGCCACCGGTGCGGGGCGCAGGAACGCGAGGGGCGAGGTGACGCCCGCCGCGGTGCTCGACGTGTTCGACATCAAAAAATCGCTGTTGCGCAAGGGCAACCCCTACGACAACGCCGTGGTCGAATCGACGAACAGGCCGCTGAAGAAGGAGCTCGTGTACCGGAACCACTACACCACGATCGAGCAGCTGAGGCGTGACCTCAACGACTACGTGTGCTGGTCCGACAACCGGCGGCTCCACTCCACCCTCGGATACCGGAGCCCGAAGGAATTCACCGAACAGGGACTCGTCCTCTAAGAAACCGTCCAACACACCGTTGCCAATCCACCTCGTGCTCTATGGGCCCGTCGGCACCGGCAAGACCCATCTTGCGGTCGCGTTGGGCAGGCTCGCGTGCATGCGCGCGATACCTGTCAGGTTCTTCACCGCGACCGGGCTGCTCATGCGGCTGTGCCGCGCGAAACGGGAGGACCGGCTCGACGCGGAGCTCCGGCAGATCGCCAGGGCGAGGCTCCTTATCATCGACGAGTTCGGCTACATGCCGATCGACGAGGAGGGCTCCAGGTTCCTGTTCCAGGTCATATCGGATTCCTACGAGACCCGGAGCATGGTCCATATCATGAACATCGAGTTCTCCGGCTGGGGCGCGTGCTCGGCGACAAGAACATGGCCGCCGCGTTGATCGACCGCACCGTGCACCACGGAAGGCTCGTCAGATTCGAGGGAGGCTCCTACCGTAGCGAGCACGCCCTCATGACCAGATAGCTAGGAAGAAAAGGCGGCGGATTCCGACGGCGCAGTTTCTGTTGGAGACCAGCCGCTTATGCAGCTGAAAAATAGTGCCTATACTGTGGATGCCAACTTGCAGAAACACACCAGAGCGCCGCCGCGCACCCGCTCCGGTCGATTTCAATCCACGCTCTCCGTAAGGAGAGCGACGGCAACGGGGCCGGCGGCGGAAAATACATTTTCATTTCAATCCACGCTCTCCGTAAGGAGAGCGACGACCGCGCTCGACCAGCACGGCACCATCACGCTATTTCAATCCACGCTCTCCGTAAGGAGAGCGACTAGGGTCCAAGTAAAAGGAAGTGGTCCACGATGAGTCAATTTCAATCCACGCTCTCCGTAAGGAGAGCGACCATGCGTGACGACCGCAGGCCTCCAACCATTCGATTTCAATCCACGCTCTCCGTAAGGAGAGCGACTCGCCGGTGGGCGCTCCGAAACTGTATTGTTCGCTATTTCAATCCACGCTCTCCGTAAGGAGAGCGACGCCGTGGCGTGGTGACCGGCAGCCCGTCGTAGCTATTTCAATCCACGCTCTCCGTAAGGAGAGCGACCCTCGAAAGCCGAAGGGTCGGCAATCATGTCAGATTTCAATCCACGCTCTCCGTAAGGAGAGCGACGCTTGTCTCGCTGCTCGTCGGTCAGCTCATGGTCAATTTCAATCCACGCTCTCCGTAAGGAGAGCGACCCGACGAACTGAACGTGACCATGCAAGTACTGATTTCAATCCACGCTCTCCGTAAGGAGAGCGACCATGCTCGCCGTGGACGACTCGGGCGGCGTATGATTTCAATCCACGCTCTCCGTAAGGAGAACGACTTCGCTTGATGCGGTTGCCGGTCATGGCGATTTCATTTCAATCCACGCTCTCCGTAAGGAGAGCGACGTTTACGCACATCCCTCAGATACGCGAGAGCTACATTTCAATCCACGCTCTCCGTAAGGAGAGCGACCTTGATCTTGCCTTCACGAGTCGAAGTGTCGATATTTCAATCCACGCTCTCCGTAAGGAGAGCGACGCACGCAGACGAGGCCGCTGGGAAACTCCTTGTTATTTCAATCCACGCTCTCCGTAAGGAGAGCGACAAGACGTTCGACGCGAAGCGATACGGCATTAAGATTTCAATCCACGCTCTCCGTAAGGAGAACGACCGTTTCCTTGCGGTGCTGTTCCACGTCCGTGCGTCATTTCAATCCACGCTCTCCGTAAGGAGAGCGACCCCAGGTCGCCGCGAAAGGCAAACTGCAGGGCGAATTTCAATCCACGCTCTCCGTAAGGAGAGCGACAGGATAGCTTTCCGTAACCCCGATTCGTTTCACATTTCAATCCACGCTCTCCGTAAGGAGAGCGACTCAAGATCGCGGACAAGAGCTTCACCGTCACGGAATTTCAATCCACGCTCTCCGTAAGGAGAGCGACCATCCTTGTCGGTGCGGACATCTACAAGCCTTTTATTTCAATCCACGCTCTCCGTAAGGAGAGCGACGCAGGCGACTATACACTCGCGCCTTCCGCACATCCATTTCAATCCACGCTCTCCGTAAGGAGAGCGACAGGCTGGAGCAGTCGCAGTTGCCAGCAGACGCGTTATTTCAATCCACGCTCTCCGTAAGGAGAGCGACTGACGGTCTCCGGCAAGCTGCCGGACATTCTCAGATTTCAATCCACGCTCTCCGTAAGGAGAGCGACGTCATCATCGTGAGGCAACAGCCGCAGGAATAAGAATTTCAATCCACGCTCTCCGTAAGGAGAGCGACTGCTGTCCGTCTGCGACGCGGTGGTCGCGTATTCTCATTTCAATCCACGCTCTCCGTAAGGAGAGCGACCCGTCCATCCCCGCAGTTGGCCAGCCATCCGATATTTCAATCCACGCTCTCCGTAAGGAGAGCGACACGTGCCTGGGCGGGATCGCGGGCCATAAGCTCCATTTCAATCCACGCTCTCCGTAAGGAGAGCGACTCATCAAGTCCCAGCGCGACGCGACCGACAACCCATTTCAATCCACGCTCTCCGTAAGGAGAGCGACGTCGCCAAAGTGTTCGACAATTGCTGACTGTTCATTTCAATCCACGCTCTCCGTAAGGAGAGCGACTTGCGCGTCAATCGATAATCCGGCACGCTCCTATATTTCAATCCACGCTCTCCGTAAGGAGAGCGACGCTCGACTATTACGACATGTCCCGTCGCGGGCTATTTCAATCCACGCTCTCCGTAAGGAGAGCGACACACGCTAGGCGTGTTGACGGAATCAAAGAACATATTTCAATCCACGCTCTCCGTAAGGAGAGCGACCAGGGGCGCCGCGTCCGTGTTGTCGGTCAGTCGTGATTTCAATCCACGCTCTCCGTAAGGAGAGCGACCCGACCGGTGGATGACGGAATCCGACGAGGGAACCAATTTCAATCCACGCTCTCCGTAAGGAGAGCGACCTTGTCTTGGTGTGGTGACCGGCAGGCCGTCACAGCTATTTCAATCCACGCTCTCCGTAAGGAGAGCGACCTCGCGTTCGGCGGTGACGTGAAGACGAAGAACAAATTTCAATCCACGCTCTCCGTAAGGAGAGCGACCCGACGCCGTTAAAGCGCTCTCCAAGGTCACGGCATTTCAATCCACGCTCTCCGTAAGGAGAGCGACCGTCCCTGATTTCCATGTCTTTCCTCCTTTTCCGATTTCAATCCACGCTCTCCGTAAGGAGAGCGACCGCTTTTTCCGTATCGCCCCTCATGACTGATCATATTTCAATCCACGCTCTCCGTAAGGAGAGCGACCACGTAGAGGGCGTATGAGTTTTCGGAGCTGATTATTTCAATCCACGCTCTCCGTAAGGAGAGCGACCTGCTGGGCAAACGTTGGTATACCGGCTACGCTATTTCAATCCACGCTCTCCGTAAGGAGAGCGACCTCGTTGTGCAGGCTGGTTATCGCCGCCACCACGATTTCAATCCACGCTCTCCGTAAGGAGAGCGACCTCGGCTACGAATCGCATTACGACACCCCCGAGGAATTTCAATCCACGCTCTCCGTAAGGAGAGCGACCAGGGGCGCCGCGTCCGTGTTGTCGGTCAGTCGTGATTTCAATCCACGCTCTCCGTAAGGAGAGCGACCTTGATCTTGCCTTCACGAGTGCTGGTGTCGATATTTCAATCCACGCTCTCCGTAAGGAGAGCGACCCTTCCTGCCGGTCTTTTTACGGTCAGCCCATGCTATTTCAATCCACGCTCTCCGTAAGGAGAGCGACCCTGCTACAAGCAGCGTGAAACAAAACAAACGAACGGAGATTTCAATCCACGCTCTCCGTAAGGAGAGCGACCGAAGCTCTTGGTGTCGACGCTGGAGTCGCCGTTATTTCAATCCACGCTCTCCGTAAGGAGAGCGACCCACGGAAACATCCGGCATGCTGTGACTTGTCATATTTCAATCCACGCTCTCCGTAAGGAGAGCGACCATTTTTTTACAAGAGCGCCAATGCGCCGAAGGAAATTTCAATCCACGCTCTCCGTAAGGAGAGCGACCTCGACATGGATTGCGTGGACGCCAAGGCTATCGATTTCAATCCACGCTCTCCGTAAGGAGAGCGACCTGCGCCTGTCGTCAGCCATCTGGTCGTCGATGATATTTCAATCCACGCTCTCCGTAAGGAGAGCGACCCGTTCCACCTCCCTCGCCTAACGCTTTGGGGTATTTCAATCCACGCTCTCCGTAAGGAGAGCGACCTTCACATAAGGAAAAGCCCTTGGCGTGAGGTTTATTTCAATCCACGCTCTCCGTAAGGAGAGCGACCTGTCTCCAACTCCACGGCGGCGGCGAATACGGCATTTCAATCCACGCTCTCCGTAAGGAGAGCGACCGGTCGAGTATCGTATCGGTGACACCGCTAAGCCATTTCAATCCACGCTCTCCGTAAGGAGAGCGACCGATGCGCGATGTGTGAGGGGACAGTGATAAGCATTTCAATCCACGCTCTCCGTAAGGAGAGCGACCTGGACGTGCGCAACATCACGCGCGACGATGGATTATTTCAATCCACGCTCTCCGTAAGGAGAGCGACCGGCGTAGCCGGTGACCTTGTCGGCGATCTTCGTATTTCAATCCACGCTCTCCGTAAGGAGAGCGACACTGCGAGAGCGCCGGAATTGGCGGCTGGAGCGATTTCAATCCACGCTCTCCGTAAGGAGAGCGACCATCTCCCGCTCAAGCCTTCTACGGCTTCCTTCTCATTTCAATCCACGCTCTCCGTAAGGAGAGCGACACGACAATACGCAAACACATAATCGGATACAGTCATTTCAATCCACGCTCTCCGTAAGGAGAGCGACCCCCGACGGCTCCAAGCTGACCAACTCGGGTTCCGAATTTCAATCCACGCTCTCCGTAAGGAGAGCGACACGTCCATCACGCCCAGGCGCGCGTCACGCATGTTATTTCAATCCACGCTCTCCGTAAGGAGAGCGACTCGTCTGATTTCGTTCAGGATCTCATTCCGTATATTTCAATCCACGCTCTCCGTAAGGAGAGCGACGCAATTGCAAACCATGAGTAACATGCGCGGTTCATTTCAATCCACGCTCTCCGTAAGGAGAGCGACAACCATCCTCGAAAAATTGGGACAGGCGCAGTATATTTCAATCCACGCTCTCCGTAAGGAGAGCGACGGACTGGCTTCATACGCGGCGCAAGGCGACTACCAATTTCAATCCACGCTCTCCGTAAGGAGAGCGACGTGTCCGGCGTACCGAAAATGGCGAACAAATTGCCATTTCAATCCACGCTCTCCGTAAGGAGAGCGACTGGCGTCGGGCGGTAGTACTGAAAAACCGTCGTTATTTCAATCCACGCTCTCCGTAAGGAGAGCGACTTACTATTTCCTCTTGGCTTTTCGCATCCCAGTAATTTCAATCCACGCTCTCCGTAAGGAGAGCGACGTGTATGTTTGGACATGCTTGGCATGAAGGACGGATTTCAATCCACGCTCTCCGTAAGGAGAGCGACTTGGCAGAGACTTCAAAGTGTTCGCCATTTCCTATTTCAATCCACGCTCTCCGTAAGGAGAGCGACCAAGCGTTATTGGATGGTCAGCCGAAAAAAAACGATTTCAATCCACGCTCTCCGTAAGGAGAGCGACACTCACCTCACAGATACGACATGCAAATAATGAATTTCAATCCACGCTCTCCGTAAGGAGAGCGACATCTTCATACCACGTATTCTAGTAATTGATATGATTTCAATCCACGCTCTCCGTAAGGAGAGCGACCTAGCCCGCCAGTAATGCGGTCAAGTTCGAACTATTTCAATCCACGCTCTCCGTAAGGAGAGCGACTCCTCGGGGCTACTCCATATTGTAACGCCGTCGCTATTTCAATCCACGCTCTCCGTAAGGAGAGCGACCAGGTTGCACGCCGTCTTGGGCAGGAGTTTGGAATTTCAATCCACGCTCTCCGTAAGGAGAGCGACATTGTTTTTGTAGATTTCATTGGATGCGTTGTTAATTTCAATCCACGCTCTCCGTAAGGAGAGCGACTTTTTGCAGATACTTGTATCGTTCGGGGAGTTTATTTCAATCCACGCTCTCCGTAAGGAGAGCGACGTATTGCTCGTACACGCGCGTATCCGTGTCGGGATTTCAATCCACGCTCTCCGTAAGGAGAGCGACCTGTGCGGGTGACGTATCGTGTGGTCCACCATATTTCAATCCACGCTCTCCGTAAGGAGAGCGACTTTCCAGTGCGCCCGCTTCCGCCATCCACCTATCATTTCAATCCACGCTCTCCGTAAGGAGAGCGACAGTCATTACGAATCAATCAGTACATGAAGTTGATTATTTCAATCCACGCTCTCCGTAAGGAGAGCGACCTGGCCGTACGCCTGATAGTAGTTAGGACGCATTTCAATCCACGCTCTCCGTAAGGAGAGCGACCCCAGATAATGCGCGCGTGGTCGCGGTCCAACACATTTCAATCCACGCTCTCCGTAAGGAGAGCGACATGACCTCTCGCATGGTCCTGTTGAGGTAGAAGATATTTCAATCCACGCTCTCCGTAAGGAGAGCGACGTGTCCGCTACCGCCGATGATTTCACCCGCACTAAATTTCAATCCACGCTCTCCGTAAGGAGAGCGACTTATGCGGCCTCCTTGACTTCTTCATTCTTTTTATTTCAATCCACGCTCTCCGTAAGGAGAGCGACACAGCCGGCAACATCATCGGCCAACTCCGCAAGATTTCAATCCACGCTCTCCGTAAGGAGAGCGACACAACGGGGAGCCATACACTTACCCATCGCAAGTATTTCAATCCACGCTCTCCGTAAGGAGAGCGACAAGCGCGGAAACCACTATCCAGCTCACTGCTATAAATTTCAATCCACGCTCTCCGTAAGGAGAGCGACGACTACCAGACACAGCCGCACGATTCAATGCAAATTTCAATCCACGCTCTCCGTAAGGAGAGCGACTGCTTATCCTTATGAAAGCCGTTACCGGCCACGGTATTTCAATCCACGCTCTCCGTAAGGAGAGCGACGGACTGAGTGGACTGGCTACCGTTCCGGCAATCCATTTCAATCCACGCTCTCCGTAAGGAGAGCGACTTACATTCAGCTTGACCAGAACACGAGCCTGACATTTCAATCCACGCTCTCCGTAAGGAGAGCGACACGGAAATCATCGGGGCGACCAGACCGGTGCAGATATTTCAATCCACGCTCTCCGTAAGGAGAGCGACTCGCGCAACGTTCCAGCCCCGTCTAGCGCAAAATATTTCAATCCACGCTCTCCGTAAGGAGAGCGACATGGTCTAGGCATTTACGTGGCCTTTAAGGTTGGATTTCAATCCACGCTCTCCGTAAGGAGAGCGACTTGCCCGTTCTGGTCAGTACCGCAACTGTAGTTATTTCAATCCACGCTCTCCGTAAGGAGAGCGACTGCACGCAGACTTACGAGGTGGCGTGAAAATGATTTCAATCCACGCTCTCCGTAAGGAGAGCGACCCTCTCGCAAACGGGAATACTGCTCTTAAAAGATATTTCAATCCACGCTCTCCGTAAGGAGAGCGACCCACTGTTTTTCTTGCCGTTGCTACGGCTTGGCTATTTCAATCCACGCTCTCCGTAAGGAGAGCGACACCTACACGAACACATGGAACAACCATCTTGGAAATTTCAATCCACGCTCTCCGTAAGGAGAGCGACTTGCCGTCGATGGTCGGGGAGCCGTGCCCGGTGAGATTTCAATCCACGCTCTCCGTAAGGAGAGCGACCGTACTGCCTGGCGTGGACGGCGCACACCAAGGAATTTCAATCCACGCTCTCCGTAAGGAGAGCGACACGTAAGTCGCGAATGACCATGCGGTTTTTCAATATTACCGTCCTTCTTACGGAGAAGCATGTCATAGTACTGTTCCAGAATATTCGAAGACAGCAAATCCTTTCCTGGGTAGTTCTCCATAATCTGTAAAGTGAGCTGCTTACCCATTGCGATATCCGGCAGATACCTTTCCATGCTGTCTTCATCTTTCAATGGATAGACATACACATTCTTTGGTTCTACCGATTCACCATTCCTATTGCAACGCCCAGCGGCCTGCATAATACTGTCCAGACCAGCCATCGCCCTGACCACGCAAGCAAACGAAATGTCAACACCTGCCTCAATAAGCTGTGTGCTCACACAAATCACAGGTTTCGGATTGCCTGGATCAAGCAGCGCACCGATTCCATTCAGACAATCCGTTCTATGCCTTCCACACATGGCAGTACTGAGATGAATCAGCTCAAACTCATGATTCACATCAAGTCGTCCCAAGCATTGGAAAATCTCACGCGCTTCCCTTTTCAGGTTGACGATTGCCAAGCAATTGCCGTTCTTCCGCGCCTGCTGATAAATAATCTGCCCTAGTTCATCGCAGCTTTTATTTTCAGTTGAAGCAACGATTCTTGTACGTCGAAGCTTGTCTTCATAGCTTTCCGTTTCAGCAATAAGATCAGGCTTTTCCGAAAGAAGCAGATTCTCTCGTTTGGTTTTTTCAAGTAACGGCTGCGTCGCAGAGCACAAAAGAATCGTTGAATTGGTAATCTTCGATAGGAAGCTGACGATCTCATTGAATAGATTGATTGTGTTCATCGGCAACGACTGTATTTCATCAAAAATGATGACACTGTCGGCCATATTATGGAATTTCCGGAGTTTGGTTCCGCGAGCAGACATGACAGTCTCAAGGAATTCCACCATAGTGGTAACAATTATCGGATTGTCCCAACGCTCTGCCGCCAACTTGCGCTGATGCTCCCCGGCATCCTCAAACTCACTCGACGCATTATCCGCTACATCAGCGGAACGTTGCATACCTGCAGTGGAGTAATGCTCCAATAGAACATCGCTATCGGCGTTCAGACCAAGTACATCTCGGAAAGTCTTTGCCGTCTGAGTTGTGATAGACAAATATGGAATCACGTAAATGATCCGGTGCTTTCCTGTCTTCAGCGCATGATGCAACGCAAAATTTAGCGATGCCAACGTTTTACCGCCGCCAGTCGGAATCGACAAACGATAAATCCCGGTTTCCCGCGCCCCCGCCAAACAACACTGTTCATTAATCTGATGTCTTATCCTGTTTATTTCCGAACTCGAATCAAAAGATCTCATGCTTTTATCGAGTCGACTAATCAGATTCTGCCAATCAACCGTATTAGGCCGATACTGTTTTTGGGTCTCGAAACAAGCAGCATCCGTCCTATCCGCATCCACCAGTCGCGAATAAATCAGTTTAACGAGCAAACCTAGATAGAAGTATATGCTATCTTTCGACATCCCCAGCGATTTAATTTTCTTCAGGAAACAAGCGATATCTTCCGCTGAACCTCGGAAATTCGATTGCAGATCGAGCGCCAAACCGTTAAGCCCCCGCTTGATTTCTTGATACGCATACTTCTCGTTGCTTTTGTCCGACTCCGTGAACCCAAGAAGAAAAGCTCTATTCCCGGACTCGTCAATGCAATCAGGAAGACCTCCGTGATGTTTAGAAATGGCAAGCTCAAGAATTTCCTTTGCTATCTCTTCAATTTCCCCTTTCGACTCGAAAAAATCATTGACGACAAACGCCCCTTGACGGGCATGCTGCACATCCCCCCTATGCCCATCATCCGATAACAGATACGTTTGAAACTGCTGAGCAACCTTCCCGACATCATGCAAGACGGCTGCCGTACGTGAAATATCAGCGAATTCATCCTCGAAACCACTAGCCAATCTTCCTGCACCATGAAGATGGTCATACAAAGTCTGAGTATTGCCTTCCTCATCTTTACGAGCTAATAGAACCATAACCCGCTCCTTTACAGATACCCCCTGAATAGTCTTTACTCTACCGCATTCCAGCAAAAGATAAAAACGAAATGATTGATTCGAAGATTATCGTCGCCAAATACCTGTGCATACGTAGTACACCCCCACGTACTATCGTCAGTCAGCCACCCAGCCAACTACCTCAGGCCTTCGCAACCTCCACGCCCAGCTCGGCGCCGGCTTCGACGCTTACACTGTCGGACGAAGTGTCGTGTGCCACGAGGTCCTTGAATCGTTCGACCTTGGCCACATCGTCCGCGGGCACGGTCACCTTCAGCGTGATGCGGTCGGAGATTTCCAGGCCGGCGGCCTTACGAGCTTCCTGCACGGCGCGGATCACGTCGCGGGCGTAGCCTTCGGCAACCAGATCGTCGTTCAGCTCGGTGTCGAGGATCACGAAACCGCCGGTCGGCAGGGCCGCGGACACGGAGTTGGCGGCCTCTTCGGCGTTCTGTTCCTCCACGCTGTTGATCAGCTCGTACTCGCCCTCTTCCAGCGTAATGTCGCCGTTCGGGGTCTCGCACACCGGAGCGCCGGAAGCGTCCACATGCCATGCGCCGGACTTGGAGGCCTTGATGGCGAACTGCACGTCCTTGCGCAGGCGCTTGCCTGCAACGCGGGCGTTCACGCGCAGCTCGTGGATGATCTTCAGGCCCTGGGAGCCCGCATCCTCAAGCGTGCACAGCTCCACGTTCTTGACGTTGAGCTCGGACTTCAGAATCTCGTCGTACGCGGCCACGGCGGCGGTATCCTCCACCACCACGGTGAGCTTGCTCAGCGGCTGGCGCACGCGGATCTGCTTCGCCTTACGCATGGACAGGGTGCTGGAGACGACCTCGCGCACCTTTTCCATGGCGTTCACCAAAGCCGGATCGTCGACGAGCACGCGGCCAAGTTCGGTGTCTTCGCCGGTCTTCTCGTCGGCCAGGAACGGCCAGTCGGCCAGATGCACGGATTCGCCTCCGGTCAGGCCGCGCCACACGGATTCGGCTTCCATCGGGGCAAGCGGCGCAAGGACGCGCATGAACACCTCAAGCACGGTGTACAAGGTGTTGAACGCGTTGGCGTCCTCGTTCCAGAAGCGGTCGCGGTTGTTGCGGATGTACCAGTTGGTGATCATGTCGATGAAGTCGGACACGGCGTCGCATGCATCGGAGATCAGGAACTGGTCCAGCGAGGACTGGGTCTTTTCGACCAGTCGGTGGGTACGGGCCAGCAGGTAACGGTCCATTTCCGGCAGCGATGCAACTTCGTCGGCGCGAAGCTTGCGCGCGTCGTACCCGGCCGCGTTCGCGTACAGCGTGAAGAAGTAGTAGGAACTCCACACCGGCAGCATGACCTGGCGGACGGTGTCGCGGATGCCATCGGCGGTGACGATAAGGTTGCCGCCGCGCAGGATCGGCGAGCTCATGAGGAACCAGCGCATGGCGTCGGAGCCGAAGTCGTTGAACACGCCGTTCACGTCCGGATAGTTGCGCAGATGCTTCGACATCTTCTGTCCGTCGGAGCCGAGCACTATGCCGTGGCAGATCACGTTCTTGAACGCCGGCCTGTCGAACAGGGCGGTGGCCATGACGTGCTGCACGTAGAACCAGCCACGGGTCTGGCCGATGTATTCCACGATGTAGTCGCACGGGAAGTGCTGTTCGAAGGTTTCCTTGTTTTCGAACGGATAGTGGTACTGGGCGAAGCTCATCGAACCGGATTCGAACCAGCAGTCCATCACGTCGCTGATGCGGTGCATGTGGCTCTTGCCGGTCGGATCGTCCGGGTTGACGCGGGTCAGCTCGTCGATGTACGGGCGGTGCATGTTGATGTTGCCCTCATGATCGCGCGGATAATCGCCGAAGTCGGCCTTGAGCTCATCGAGTGAACCGTACACGTCCACACGCGGGTACTTCGGATCGTCCGAAACCCATACCGGGATCGGAGAGCCCCAGAAACGGTTGCGGGAGATCGACCAATCGCGTGCGTTCGCCAGCCACTTGCCGAACTGGCCGTCCTTCACGTTGTTCGGAATCCAGTTGATCTGCTGGTTGAGTTCGAGCAGGCGGTCCTTGATCTTGGTGACGGCCACGAACCAGGAGCTCACCGGCTTGTAGATCAGCGGGGTGGCGCAACGCCAGCAGTGCGGGTAGGAGTGCACGTAGCTCTTCTCCTGGAAGAGGATGGCGCGCTGCTCTTCGGGGATGCGGGCCAGCGGGCCGTCACCGGCGCGCAGGTTGCGCAGGATCGGCTTGTTGGCGTCGAACACGTACATGCCCTCGTAATCCGGGCACAGCGACGTGAACTTGCAGCCCGCGTCGAGCACGTCCACGCTCTTGATGCCCTTGGCGTTGAGCGTGTTCATATCGTCCTCGCCGTAGGGGGCCTGATGGACCAGGCCGGTACCTTCAACGGTGTCGACGTAGTCGGCGGTGAAGATCTGGTAGCCTTCCAGCCCCGGCACCTTGCCCTCGGCGGCGTTCTCGTCGCCTGCGAAGTACGGGAAGACCGGGTAGTAACGCCAACCTTCCATTTCGGCGCCCTTAAGCTCGCGCACGATCTCGTAGTTCTCGCCAAGTTCCTTCTCGTAGGAGCCAAGCAGCGGCTTGCCGAGGTAGAACTTCTTGCCAGCGAACTTGCCTTCGGTCGGACGCACCTCGACGTAGTCGATGTCAGCGCCGACCACGATGGCGAAGTTGGTCGGAACGGTCCACGGAGTGGTGGTCCAGAAGACGGCGTAGGCATCCTCCTCGTCGCGCAGCTTCACGGCCACGGACACGGTGGTGTCCTGACGGTCCTGATACACGTCGGCGTCCATGCGCAGCTCGTGCGCGGACAGCGGCGTCTGGTCCTTCGGGCAGTACGGCAGCACGCGGTAGCCCTGGTAGGCCAGACCCTTGTCGTACAGCTGCTTGAAGGCCCACATCACGGACTCCATGTACGTGATGTTCAGGGTCTTGTAGCCGTGCTCGAAATCGACCCAACGGGCCTGACGGTGCACGTAGTCCTTCCACTCGTTCGTGTACTTGAGCACGGACGCGCGGCAGGCGTCGTTGAACTTGTCGATGCCCAGTTCCTTGATCTGGTCGACGGAGTCGATGCCCAGTTCCTTCTGGGCTTCAAGCTCGGCCGGCAGACCGTGCGTGTCCCAGCCGAACACGCGGTTGACGCGGTGGCCCTTCATGGTCTGGTAACGCGGGATGACGTCCTTCGCGTAACCGGTCAGCAGGTGGCCATAGTGCGGCAGGCCGTTGGCGAACGGCGGACCGTCGAAGAAGACGAATTCGTTCTGGCTGTGATCGCCGGAAGGACGGCGTTCGATGGACTTCTGGAAGGTGCCGTCCTTGTCCCAGTAGTCAAGCACGGACTCCTCAAGCTTGGGGAAGCTGGGGTTCGGCGCGACATTGGCGCTCTGCTCACCGGCAGCAGCCTTCGGATACACATGATTGGTGGATTCGCTCACCGTATGCTCCTCGTTTGGCGGTTTCATTACTTACTTTACGAGGACGATGATTTTCGTGCGATTGCGCACGTCCGACACCGCGGTACCACCTCGCTTGCCGCACTCCCCCGCTTTCCTTACGCGGGTTTCGTACGACCGCTTGACGTTCGGCTGTCCGGGCCGATCCCGCCGGTTCTACTGAGCCTGCGATCGCACCGCGCGATTTACGCGCGACGACCGCCGCCGTTCTTCCGGAAGCTCCCCGCTGATGACGGATCGTTGCTTTGCTTTTCAGTCGACAGCGTAGCACGCACTACGAACGTAGGTAAACGAAAGAGCCGCATGGCATCCACCATGCGGCTCTTCCTGCGCGACGACCGCGGTTCAATCGCAAATCAATCGCGCCAATCGCTTTCCGAGAGCGAATCAGCCTTCGTTGAGCTGCTCTTCCAGCTGCTTGACGATGTCGGCGTGCATCTTCTCGGTGATCTTCACCTTGAGCAGGAATACAACGCCGCTCAGGATGATGACAGCCAGCGGCACATAGAATGCCCAGACCTTGAAGGTGTGGATGTTCGCGGCGGTCATGTCGGCGGCGGTGGCGGAGCCGATCATGCCAGCGGCGATGGCGACGGCACCGACGATGCCGTTGGAGCAGGCGCCTGCGATCTTGTCGAGCATCGGACGCACGGACAGGGTGACGGCCTCGTTGCGCTTGCCGTTCTTCAGCTGGCCGTATTCGATGGAGTCGGTCAGGGAGAGGATGGCGGTCATCTGGATGAAGGTCTGCGGCAGGTAGAAGAACACCAGGCCGACGGTGACGACGGCGAGGTTGTCGGTGCCGACGATGAACAGCAGGTAGCCGAGGACCATAAGCACCATGCCGCCGAGGTACAGGTAGCGGCGCGGAATGCGCTTGTTCAGAATCGGGTACAGCGGCGCCATGATGATGCCGGCGATGACCGAGACAACGCCGACGATGGAGTAGGCGGCGGAGTTGTTCAGGATGAACTTGAACATGTACATGAGCACGCCGGTGGTGGCCACGTTGGCGATGGCGTACAGCAGGTAGGACAGGGCCACCCACAGCAGCTGGTCGTTCTGTGCGAGAGCCTTGAACGCGGCGAGCGGGCCGCCGTTGTCCTCGGCCTTGGTGCGCAGGGTGCTGGAGCTTTCCTTGGTGCCGAACGCGACGGAGCACACGGTGAGGACGCCGAGAATAGCCACGATGATGGCGAAGCAGGTCCAGCCGCTCTGGCTCTCCTGATGCTTGCCTGTGAAGATGTAGCTGAAGTAAGTGACGATCGGAATGACCACGATGGTCAGGCCGTTGTAGCCGATGGAGCCGCCGAAGGAACCGAGGGCGGTGTAGGTGGAGCGCTCATGGGAGTCGGAGGACAGCGCCGGAATCATGCCCCAATAGGAGATGTCGCGCAGGGAGTAGAACACGTCGAGCACGATGAAGGTGATGACGAACAGCACGATGAACAGCGTGGTGTTGACGTTCACCAAGCCGAACAGGCCGGTGTAGACCAGCACGAGTAGAACGGCGGAAACGGTGCCGCCGATGAGCTGCCATGGCTTGAAACGACCCCACTTGGTCTTGGTGTTATCGATGATGTTGCCCAGCAGCGGATCGATGAAGATCTCCGCGATACGGATGACAACCACAAGGCCGGTGATAACGCCGATGAGCTTGGTAGCGAGCGCCTTGTCAACGCCGGAGAACAGCGAGCTGGTGACGTAGACGATGAAGTAGGTGCTCAGCGCGTTGTAGAAGGCGGATTGGCCGACGTTGCCGAATGAATAGGCCACGCGGGACAGCAGACTGCCTTTCCTGGTTGGCTTCGCAGACTGCTGCGTCTCCTTCGGTGCGGCTGCGACATTGGATTCTGCCATCGTACTTCTCCTTAGAAGTTGTGATTGAAACTGTAATCGGAAATCATCATTTGATTTCGCATGAGTTAAGTATATCCCTTTACCCCTGTTTAGTAAAATTTAACATCTGCGTTGTGCACTGTTGGGCGTGTCGCATTTTGTGCGATTCTGCACATATACATGTCATATTGTGTGCGATTCGCGGTATTTCGCCGACAGTAGACAAACAAAAGGCGATTGATGACATAGCATCATCAATCGCCTTTCATATTTTTCCGCACATACGTACGCTAAGCAGCCCGTTTCGACCGGGCAGATCGCTTCGATCGGGTCTGCAATTTTGGCCGCGATTCACGTTTCGGCTGCGCCGGCACGAAACTATCTCGCACTTCCAGCGTCGTCGACAGGTACGCATGCTGCCGTACTGTGCGCTTGCTGGCAATCGCATCAGCCAAGGTGAGAATCGCAACGCGCGCAAGCTCGTTCTGATCGATTGCGAAAGTGCTCAACGGCGGCGACGTCAGCTGGGCAATCGTCTGGTTGTTGATGCTGATGACGCTGATGTCGCGGGGCACAATCACACCAACCGCGTTGAACGCCTGCAGCACGCCGACCGCGATGATGTCCGCCGAAACAATAACTGCGTCAGGCAGTGCGCCGTTGTGGTCACGGATAAACTGCTCCCCCAGCTTGCGACCATTCTCCACGGTGAACAAGCCGTCAGAATACACCAGTCCACGCAGGTCGAGACCATAACGGCCCATTTCACGCCGAAAATATGTGGCACGCCCCTCTTCGTCCACCTCATAAAAATTCGTCAGCCTCCCCTTGCCGCCGATGAATCCGACACGCTTCATGCCAGCCTTCGCACATGCTTCGACCGCGTCATGCACGGTCTGCTGTAGGTCGGGCTGCACGGAATCAAACAGGTTCGGTGCGGGATTCACATCGATGAACACACCGTATGGCATGACCTCATGCAACTTCTCAAGGTCGCTTTCGGCTATGACATTGGCGCCGATAGCCATGAAACCATCGAATTTCCCCTTCTGATTCAACATCTCGTCAAGACTGTGGAAAACAGTGAGCTCCATACGCTGCTGTTTGGCGTTATGTTCCAGCGCCGAACGCAAATCGGCAAAATACGAATCACGCAGCGTTTCGTCGGACTCCTCGTTGTCCAACAAGGCTACTTCGTGCGGAATGACGATACGCTTGGCCTGGGCGCTGTATCCCAAATCCTCGCTGGCGCGGATGATCGCGCGACGCGTCTCCTCACGCACCGACAGCGTCGGATCGCCATTCAACAGACGCGACACCGTGGCCTGCGAAAATCCCGTACGTTTCGCAATCTCCTTGATGGTCGCCATCGCTCCCTCGCCCTCCCATGGATGCCTCATCAGATTTTAGTAAAAGCATTACTAAATCCATCATATTACATTACCGAACGTATTCTTATAGCCATGACACAGCCAGAGCAATCACGGAAACCGCGAATCGCGCATCAGTCCACGGAACGGATGAACGAACTGCGTGCACAACAAAAATCCTTTGCCCTGCAGAACATGCGGAGCAAAGGACTCGGCAACGCCGGTCTGCCTTTCAAAGCGACCGGTCATAAAGGTGGCATCAGTCGGCAGGGTTCCAAACGCGGCTGACACCGTGGAGAAACGCGGTCACCGTCAGCCCCACGGGCCTGCGGCTGGAAGCGCCCGCCCTTCTGCGTGGCCGACTTGCCATGTGAGCCACCCCTCGATGACGCCACGCTCCGCATCGGTTCTACCGGACGCGTATACATCAGGCCTCTCCCCGGTGATGCTGCGGATGGAACCATACACATATCCACATTTTTCACGGAGACGGTTGCGGGGCTGCTGGCTTTCCATATACCGTCAGCGCATGGAAAGCTTCGGACACAATACATTTTTCACATTAGAGCAGGCACGGGAGGAGGCGGCGAGACGGCATCTTGAATGCAGGCAGGTGTTGTCGCGGATAAGGTCACGCTCCTCGGTTCCACTCTATGTAAGCCACGGCACAGCGCTGGAGCTGCATGGCATGATTGCCACCATGAATTATTTACCCGGATATGGTTCGGAGCTCGTTCACGTTTCGGTGTGCCGGCAACGTGACCTGCGGAAAATCCAGGGGATGAAATTCCATTACGCAAGGCATGGCGTAGACGTGGCGCACGCCGACGAATTGGTGTCAAGCGTCTCCGCGATGCAGGCGGTCTGCCAGATTGCGCCCTATGTCGACGAACGGAGTCTGGTGATCGCCATGGATTGGCTCACTTGCGCCAATCCCGATTTACGCGTCTGCACTCACGATGAGCTCTCCGACTACATCCGGAGTGCGCCGCGATTCATTGGGAGCGCCAAATGCAGAAAGGCCTTGTGCCTGTCCAAACCAGGTACCGATTCCCCGCAGGAAACGGTGCTTCGTTTGGAGAGCGATGCCTACGGGCTGCCTGAGGCACATGTCAATTATGAGATCATTGACCACATACGCGGCTCGGGCACGATGAAGGTGGATATCGCCTACCCGGATGACCGCGTCTGCATAGAATACGACGGAAATTACCACTACACCCACGGCCGCTGGATGTATGACCTCGATAAGCGCAACCGGCTGAGGGATCTTGGATTCACGCCTTTTGTCGCCACCCGCGAGCATTTAGCATCCAAACAGAAGCTGAACGAACTGTTCGGCATGGTCGCCCGAGCGATAGCCAGTCACCGTTACGGCTTGGACTAGTTCCATAGGTGGTTTTTCGCTTCCGTAGGTGGTTGGGTCTGAATACCCAGCATGAAAACGGCCAGAATAAAGCCTTTCTCCAACCCCGATACTCTGACCAACCACCTACGGAACACCCAAACCGCCTACGGAACCGCATGAGTAGTCCCCGCAATGGATTTTTCGCCATTGATTCGGGGAATCCATGAAAAGCCACAGCGGGCGCACCCTGCGTAAAAGGTCATGCCCGCCGATTCATGGGAGCCATATGCGCAAGGGCCGTGCGGAAGCCACATATGCTGTCTCTTATACACATCTCCG